>JAANMW010000033.1_pt1 | contig 123748 bp, 103 predicted proteins | sample 7279671 | NCBI WGS metagenome assembly JAANMW01 (sample SAMN14094541, study PRJNA606508) | bioreactor metagenome | isolation source: A lab-scale SPAN reactor treating ammonium-rich wastewater day 247 | place: Ireland: Galway | collected 2017-09-19 | reverse complement strand
GCGTGAATGCCGATTTAGGGCCGGTAAAAATTCTCGGCTATATCAAGCTCTACCGTGACGATCCCGTGTACGGCTCCGGGTTCAGAGGGGCCATCAAGGCGGATATTATTCAGCGCATAACCGTTACCTCGACAGTACAGTTCGGGCAAGTGAGCGGCTTCCGGTATTTCTACGTCGATGCGAAAGGGATTTTCAATCCGGGGATTGCTTTCGGCACAACCGGAGTCGGGTTCTACGGACTAGGCGGCGGTTTCTGGTACAACATGCGGCGTGAAGGTCCGGCCAATCCGCCTGTGCCGACTTCATCGGGCGTAGCGGGCCCGACACCGGGCGCTACAGCGTCGGGGTTCCGGTTTGTTCCGAACAACGGCACGTTCGGCTTCAAGGCGCTTGTTGTTCTCGGCACCTATCCTTCGTCTGTTGCGTTCAATTGCGACGTGATTCTCGAAATTGAATTGCAACGCAATGCTGCTGCCGGTACTGTTTCGATGGGACGCATTTCGCTGCAAGGAAATGGCTACATGATGGCGGAAGTGACTGCACGCCAGAATGCAAAAGTGACGATGTTCTGCGACATCACCTACAACTTCCCGACGAAAACCCTGCACGGCGTCTTCAACGTGAACATCAATGCTACGCCGGTGAAGGGCAACGGCACTATGGTGATACATGTCGAACAATCGACGTGGTATGTGAAGATTGGTGAGCCGAGCAGCAGAATCAGTCTCACGCTTGCCCCCTGGATGCCCAGTGCACAGGCGTATCTGATGATGGGGAAGGGCTTGCCTCCTCCACCCCCGCCTCCGCCGCAGGTTCGTAATGTGATCGGCGGGCCGTCGGCGAACCGCGACACACGAATCGCGGCAGGCAACGGTTTTGCATTCGGCGCATCACTGTCGTTTGATACAGGCCGGCAAACGTTTTCCATCTTCTACGGACAAGTAAGTGCCGGCGGCGGCTTCGATATTGCCATTCTGAAGCAAGTTCGCTGTACGGGTATCAACGGCTGGCAGGCTCAGGGCCAACTCTATGCCTGGGTGAATGCTTCCATCGGATTGTATGTTGATGTCGGATTCTGGACGTACAAACCGTGCGGACCGTGGTACTGCTACGTGTGCAAGTGGTGCAAGGCCAGCTATGTCGGGTACAAGGGCAACTTCGAAATCCTGGGCGTTAGTGCAGCAGCGTTGCTTGAAGCTGGCGGCCCGAATCCGTTGTGGGTGAAGGGTACGATTAAGGGCAACTACAATATCCTTGGCGGACTTGTGAAGGGGCATTGCACATTCCAGTTTAGCAAAGGAACGGAGTGTAGAATATGAGAAGACGAACCTTTTTCCATGCGGGGGTTACATTGTTGTTTGTCGTGAGCGGGGCAGCATTCTCACAACAACCGGCAGACCCGCCGCAATCGGTTCCTCGTGACCCGGGGTTTGCACAAATCAAAGTGTTGGCGAGAACGAGCAACGATTCTGTCGTACTCCGCTGGGCGCCGAATACACCACACGGTTGGTACGTCGCAAACCGGACGGGCTATGTTGTCGAACGTCGGTCGGGCGCCGGACAGTTCACACGAATGACTCCCGACACGCTTCATCCGTGGATGCCGGAGCAGTTCTTGGACGCAATCAATGCTGACAGGGAGAATGCGCTTTTTCCGCTCGCGTTACAGGCTGTGTGGGGAGATTCGGTGTTGCTGGATTTGGTTCCGACCGGAGGCGATACGGTTGGCGCAATGGCTGAATTGAGTATGAATCTCTACAGCTATGCCCTCTTTGCGGCTGATAACGATCCCAATGTGGCGTCGGCGCTGGGTCTCCGCTACGTTGACAGAACTGTGCGAGCAGGCGAAACGTACACCTACCGCATCCGGCTGAACGAGCCGCGGCCCTATAGAATTGATGCAGGCGAGGTGACTGTTGTCGCACGTCCTCCGGAACCGAATCCACCTCCCGCAAATCTTACCGCCCTCGGATTGGATGGCAGAATCGAAATCCGCTGGGATGAATTGATGCGGGATCATCATACAGGATACAACATCTACCGCTCGGAAGACGGCGGAAGAATATTCAACAAGCTCAACTCTACGCCGATTGTGATGGTCACGCGCACGGATACCGTTCAGCGCGGCATAGGCGTATACACGGACAGTACAATTGTCAACTACAGGCCGTACAAGTATCGCGTCCGGGGGATAAATGCGTTCGGTGAGTTGGGTCCGCACGCGGAAGTCGAGGCGATGGGGCGCGATCTGACGCCGCCTGCTCCGCCCATCGTCAAGAATCCGGAACAGATCGAGCGAAACAGAATTCGCCTGACGTGGGATGTCATTCAAGTCGATGCCGATCTTGCAGGATTCATTGTCTCCCGCAGTGCATTGTCCGACAGCAACTTCCGGCCGATTACCCCGAGGCCGCTTCCGAAAACGGCCCGAACGTTCATTGACGAGCGGCCCGATGATGCCGAGCCCTACTATCTTGTATCATCAATTGATACAGCGGGTAATACGGCTGCGGCATTTCCGGTTATGGGATTTGTGATTGATTCGACGCCGCCGGCAGTTCCGCGAGGACTTTCAGGGATGATCGACACGAATGGCGTTGTTCACTTGCGGTGGAACAAGAATCTTGAACGCAACATCTTCGGCTATCGTGTGCTTCGCGCAAATGCCGCCGACCATGAATTCGCCCAGCTTACGGGCGATGTGTGGCGCGATACGACATTCACCGATACTGTTGAAGTGAACACACTCACGCTGTACATCTACTACAGAATTGCCGCAGTCAACAATCGGTACAATCATTCCGAGTTGTCACCGATTCTTGCCTTGCGCCGTCCCGATCGTGTTCCGCCGGATGCGCCGGTGTTCACAGATGTTCAAGTCAGTGATTCGGCTGTGATGCTGAAGTGGGCTGCCAGCACAAGCGAGGACATGCATTCACATGTACTCTACCGTCGTCCCGCCGACTCGGCGAGTTGGTCAAGACTTGCCGTACTCTCCCGTACGGCTTCGGAGTATGTAGATAAAGCCGTGAAGCAAAGCGTGATGTACGAATATCAGATAGAGGCGGTTGACAGCAGCGGGCTTCGAGCGATGGCGCTGCTGTCCGTTCAGGGCCGGCCGTACGATACGGGCGTACGACCGCCTGTTTCGGGCCTTAACGCGCAGTTTGATCCGTTACAAAACAAGATTGTGCTTACCTGGTCGTACTCCACCCGGAAAGAAGAGAAGTTCCATTTTCTGATCTATCGGTCGGCAAAGGGCTCTCCTTTCAATCAGTTCAAAGCTATCCCGTCGGGACAACAGACATTTACGGACACCGAGCTTCTCGGCGATGGCGCGTACATTTACGGTGTTCAGGTCGTTGCCGACAACGGCGCGCAGTCACGCATCAGCGAACGCGCCCAGGTATCGGTGTACAGCACACGATAAATTCCACCGCCAGGAAAGAACATCATGGCTCAACATCGAACAGCGGGGGGAATTGCAGTCACACTCGTGCTTGCATTGATCGCATCGACTCTTTACGCGCAGTCGCCGCCGGACACATCAACATTCCTCGAGCGAGCCGTGAAATTGGGGGGTGAAATCGGCACATACGGCGAATGGTACAGCATCAACGGACAGGATCGCCGCCGCCCGTCAACAACGGGACGCTTGTTCATCCGCCCTACGTTGACGTTCTTTGATGCCCTTTCTCTCAACTTTGATATTCTTCTTTCAACCGAAGGAACGGCTGCCCGACAGAACATCAACCAACTCGGACTTCATCCCACTTGGAAATGGGGAAATGCCCATGTCGGTGACTTCACCGAAACCTACTCCGACTACACGCTGAACGGCATCATGATTCGCGGTGGCGCATTCAACATCAATCCGGGAATCTTCCGTCTCTCGGCAATTGGCGGTTTTACAAAGCGCGCCGTTGGTGGCGGGGCTGATAACGGTGCGTTCGACCGCTACCTGTATGGGGGAAAAGTCGGAATCGGAACCGAAACAGGCGGATACGTTGATCTCTTGTTTCTTCGCGTGCGTGATGAGATTTCGTCGCTTCCACCGAGTAGTCAACAAGTTGTGATTGATTCGACGAATCCTTCGTTGACTCCACCACGAAGATTTGAGGTGACACCACAGGAAAATCTCGTCGCCGGCATTCTGGCAAATCTGAAACTCTTCGAGAATACCATTCAGTGGAAGACTGACGCAACGGTTGGATTGTTCACGCGGGATATGCGTGTTGCTGCCGATACAACGCTGAAAATTCCGAGCCCGATCAACAAGCTCTACAGGGCGAACGTTACGTCAAACGTCGACGTTGCTGTAACATCCGAAATGATTGTCGATGTCGGGAATGTGAATGTGAAAGGGGGATACAAATACATCGGGTCGGGATACAACTCGCTCGGCACGGCCTATCTGCTGAATGACCAGCAGGAATTTTTGCTGGCGCCGTCATTCAGAATCAACGATTGGTCGGTAGCGTTGAGTTATACGCGGCAGAACGACAATCTTCTGAACCAGAAAACATTTACAACAGTCAGAAACATCTACACATCCAACATTACATTCCGTCCGGCGCAACTCTGGACGTCGAACATTCTTGCCAACTATCTGAACATGGATAACCGCTCGCCAAACGACACGACGCGCGTTGCCTTTTCGAGTCTGACACTCGGCACGAACCAGATTTTCGTGTTTACGCCAGGTTCCTTTGTGCAGGCTGTGACATTGGCCTACATCTACCAACAATCGGGCGATGATTCGCCGTTGCGCGCGGGAATGAAATCAACGACGCATTCAGCAACGCTCGGCACGGTCATTCCTTTCGGCACCTCGTTCACTCTTTCCCCGACGGCGGGCGTTGTGCATTACAATCTTGGTTCGTTCGGCAGTCAGACAACGCAAACGTACGGACTTTCTCTCCAGAACCGCGCCGTCGAAAACAAGCTCATTACAACTCTTGCCTCCAGCGCATCGTTCGTGAAATCAAGCACGTCATTGCGCAACACACTTGCATCCAACTACCAGTTGACGCAATCATCGGTGGTCGGGCTCAGCTTCGGCATGACGAACTTCAACGGCGGTTCGCTTTCCAACCTGAAGTTCAACGAATACGTCGGCGCGGTTACGTTCACACAACGGTTTTAACGCCGACCGGGTTGCGCTTTCTCATTTCCTTTGCTTCTTTCTCATCCCTGAGAATGCTATCTTGTAGCATCATCCCGAATCGAGGGGAACAGGCGTTGGTATGATTGTTGAGATTCACGGGGGGAGTAGGCCTGTGGAAGCCGATGAGCTTTTCAACACTATCTCCAAACAAAATGAAAATCCTGCTTTGTTTGACGCGAAAGGCGTGCAAATGAAACCGACTCACATCGAACATATCGGCATTGCGGTAAAAAATCTGGATGCCGCCATCAAATACTATGAGGAAGTCCTCGGCTTGAAATGCTACGCAATCGAAGAAGTGAAGGATCAAAAAGTGAAGACGGCATTCTTCATGGTCGGTGAAACAAAAATCGAATTGCTGGAAACAACCGACCCCGAAGGGCCGATCGGCAAGTTCATCGAGAAGAAAGGGGAAGGAATTCATCATGTGGCGTTTGCGGTAAGCGGACTTCAACAGGTGCTGAAGGAAGTTGAATCCAAGGGGGTTCAGCTTATCGACAAGCAACCGCGCAAAGGAGCGGAGGGACTGCACATTGCGTTCCTCCATCCGAAATCCACCGGCGGCGTGCTGACAGAGTTGTGCGAAAAACCATGAACCGGAACTGATATGCTGACTGTAGCAGAAAAACTCGAACTCCTCAAAAAGAAAAACGCTCACGTCAATCTTGGCGGCGGGCTCGACAAAATCGAGGCGCAGCACAAGCTGAACAAGATGACGGCGCACGAACGGATGCATTTGTTGTACGACAACGGGTTCTACGACGAGTTGTTCCGTTTCGCACAACACAATGCAACTTCGTTCGGGATGGCGGGAAAAGATCTGCCCGCTGATGGCGTCGTAACCGGGCTCGGCGCAATCGGCGGCAGACTTGTGTACGCCTCGTCGCAGGATTTTACAGTAATGGGGGGAAGTGTCGGCGGCGTACATGCAAAGAAGATCTGTGAAATTATGGACATGGCGCTGAAAGCAGGCGCGCCGTACATCGCCATCAACGACAGCGGCGGGGCGCGGATCCAGGAAGGCGTCGACTCGCTGCGCGGATACGGACGCATCTTCTACTACAATACGCTTCTCTCCGGTGTAGTGCCGCAAATTTCCATTATTGCCGGGCCATGTGCAGGGGGCGCAGCGTATTCGCCCGCGCTGATGGATTTCATCATTATGGTGAAGGATACCGGACAAATGTTTATCGCCGGGCCTGAAGTTATCAAGCAGGCGACGGGAGAAGAGATTACTGCCGAAGAGCTCGGCGGAGCGCTGGTGCAGGCAGCAACGAGCGGCAACGTGCATTTCATTGCCCGCGACGACGCGGACGCCATCGAAATCGCGCAAACGTTGCTGAGCTATCTTCCCGCCAACAATACAGAAGATCCCCCCTCACATAGCAGCGGCGACCTGCTGATGATAGAGGACGAAGAGCTGAACCGGATTGTCCCCGACGATCCGCGCGATCCTTACAATATGTTCGACATTCTGCATCGTGTATTCGACCCGAACACGATTTTCGAAGTACATAGTCACTATGCGAAGAACATCATCGTGGCGTTCGCCCGAATGAACGGCCGGGTTGTCGGGATAGTGGCGAATCAACCCATCGAAAAGTTCGGCGCTATTGATATTGATGCTTCGGACAAAGCCTCGCGATTCATCCGTTTCTGCAATGCCTTCAACATTCCTCTTGTGAGTGTGGTGGATGTTCCCGGATTCTTGCCGGGAGTCGAGCAGGAGTTCGGCGGCATCATCCGGCACGGGGCGAAGATGCTGTTCTCGTTCTCCGCCGCTACGGTTCCCAAAATCTCGATTGTCGTCCGCAAAGCCTACGGAGGCGCATACCTCGCCATGTGTGCCAAGAGTCTCGGTGCTGATCGCGTTGCGGCATGGCCGACGGCGGAGATTGCGGTGATGGGAGCAGAGGGTGCCGTGAGTGTTCTGTTCAGAAACGAAATCAAGAACGCCCCCGACCCGAAGGCGAAGCGTCGCGAGTTAATTGACAAGTATCAGGAAGAATTCTCAACGCCGTATATGGCTGCCGGTAAAGGACTTGTCGATGCAGTGATCGAGCCAAAGAAGACGCGGGCATATCTTGCTGTTGCGCTTGAATCGCTGCGCAGCAAGCGTGATTTGCGTCCGCAAAAGAAACACGGATTGATTCCTTTGTAACTCAACGCGGAATGGAAAGAATACTCGAAAGCCTTCTCGTCATGCTTGTCGGAATGACTGGCGTTTTCACTTCGCTTGTACTTCTGGCTGGAATGATCTGGTTTTTCCGGTGGGCTGATGAAGGGTTGAATGCCTGGAGGATCAAGAAATACGCTGAGAAAGTTGAAGCCGAACCGGCTGAAGACGAGATCAATGATGAATTGATTGCCGTACTTTCCGCCGCTGCTGCAACTGCGTTGCGCAAATCCGTTGTCGTGAAGAAGGTCCAATTTCTGAGTCAGAAGACAGCCGGCGGCTCATGGGCCGTAACCGGCAGGTTGAATGTGATGGCATCGCATGCAATTTCAAAAAGGAAATCATAAGTCATGAAGAAACTCCTGATTACTGTGAACGGCAAGCGTTATGAAGTTGATGTGGAAGTTGTGCAGGACGACGAGGTGATTCAAGCTCAGCCGCCGTTTCGCCCGCCTGTGCGCACGATGGACAGCTACGTGACTCCCGTGACCACGCCACTCCCCGCAAAATTAAAACCAAGCGTAGCCGACAAGAAATCCCTTACGTCACCGATCAACGGCGTTGTGCTTGAGATACCTGTGAAGGAAGGGCAAAGTGTAAAAGTGAACGATGTTCTTTTTGTTCTTGAAGCGATGAAAATGAAAACCAACATCGCTTCGCCGCAAACAGGGAAAGTCAAGTCTATCAAAGTAAAGGTGAACGACACGATTGAGGCGGGCCGCGTGTTGCTCACGTTTGAGTAGGATCGGGAAAGCAGAGAATGCTGGATCATCTTGAAAAATTTGTTCAGGGAATGGGCTTCTGGCAACTGACCGGCGGCCAGGTGACGATGCTTGCGATTGCGGGTCTGCTGATCTATCTCGCAATCCGTCGCGGGTTCGAGCCGTTGTTGCTACTCCCGATTGGCTTCGGCGCATTTCTTGCCAATCTGCCCGGAAGCGGATTGCTTACACCGCCGGACGGAGAAACGATTGGCGGGCTCTACTATTACATCTCGAAGGGAATCGAGCTCGAGATCTTTCCGCCGCTCATTTTTCTCGGCATTGGCGCGATGACGGATTTCGGTCCGCTGCTGGCGAATCCGAAGACATTTCTTCTTGGCGCTGCCGCGCAGTTTGGCGTTTTCACAGCGTTGCTTACCGCGGTTGCGTTGGGGTTCAGTCTCAAAGAAGCTGCCGCAATTGGTATCATCGGCGGTGCCGACGGACCGACGGCAATCTATCTTTCACTCAAACTTGCGCCACATTTACTCGGGCCGATTGCCGTTTCTGCATATTCCTACATGGCGCTTGTTCCGCTGATTCAGCCTCCTCTCATGCGATGGATCACGAATGAGAAGGAAAGACTTGTCGTGATGGAGACGCCCAAGCCCGTCTCCAAAAAAATCAAGATCATCTTTCCGCTCGCGGTAACTGTTGTTGGAGTATTCATCGTGCCGCCCGCCGCGCCGCTGCTTGCCATGTTGATGGGAGGAAATCTGTTGAAAGAAAGCGGCGTTGTCGAACGTCTTACGAACATGGCGCAAAATGAGCTTATCAACATTGTCACGTTCTTTCTCGGAACATGCGTCGGCATGACAATGGCGGCGGATGTGTTTCTTCGGTGGGAAACACTGAAGATTCTCTCGCTCGGGGTGGTTGCGTTCAGCTTCTCAACAATCGGCGGACTACTGGTTGGCAAGCTGATGTACAAAGTGACGGGCGGGAAAGTGAATCCACTGATCGGCTCCGCCGGCGTTTCCGCGGTGCCTATGGCGGCACGAGTGTCACACAATGTCGGACAGGAATACAATCCGCAGAACTATTTGCTGATGCACGCAATGGGCCCGAACGTTGCAGGCGTTGTCGGGACTGCGATTGCAGCGGGAATTTTGCTGGCGATATTGGGATAGAATTGCCGAAAAGGCGATTAGGGTTCTTCGTTCTCGTATTGTTAATCACAATTCACAAAATAGTTGTTGCTATTGGTTCACATTAGCGTTATCATAGTCCTGTCAAAAACAGTGCATCGTTGTTGATGCTTTTACTGTTCTCACAAGGAGCAGGTTTCGCTAAGAGTTGTTCTAAACAAACCCGTAGCAAAGCAGCAATCGCAACCGTGATGTAATGGCGGCTTGCGATTTTCTGTTTAAAGGCACACAAAGCTGGCTGTATCGTATCGTGTCCGCTGACAGCGGATTTGTTTAACACAATTGAAGGGACCTTTTCCAATGGAAAAAGGGACAGTAAAATGGTTCAACGGAGCAAAAGGCTTCGGTTTCATTCAGCGTAGCGGTGGTGAAGATGTGTTTGTTCACTACAAGGCAATTGCCGGCGACGGCTACAAGAACCTGAATGAAGGTGACCAGGTTGAGTTCGATGTCGAGAAGGGGCCGAAAGGCCTTCAGGCATCAAACGTCAGCAAAATCTAACAGCAAGTCCACACTCGCTGAACAGAAGTCCCGATCTGTTTAACCGCAGATCGGGATTTTCTTTTTGACCGCGCAGGAAAGCTCGCCACAAAGGCACCGGGACATCAAGGTTCTATCGTAAGGTCATCCATCCTTAACCAAGCTTCTCTTTTGCGCACTCCTTTTCCGCCCACCGGCGGATCAGCCTACAACTGAATGTCTTTGTGTCTACGTGGCAATTTTCAAGAAAGTACTCTATGAAATCAGAATCACTCAAGTTGAGCAAAGAGATGGTTGCGTTGTTGAATCAACGCGGCATCACCGAGCCGACACCGATTCAAAAAGAAATCATCCCCGCCATTTTTGAAGGGAGGGATGTGATTGCTCAATCCGAAACGGGTTCGGGCAAGACATTAAGTTTTGCCATTCCTATTATCGAACGGACGAACCGGCGGGATGGATTGCATACGCTCGTCGTGTGTCCGACGCGTGAGCTTGCTGTTCAGATAGCGCAGGAATTTGTGAAATTTTCGCATGGCAAACATCTCGGCATAACGCCCATCTACGGCGGAATGTCCATCAGAGAACAAGCCCGGAAACTTAGCCGAACCAATATCATTGTCGGAACCCCGGGCCGCCTGATCGACCTGCTGAACCGGGGAATGCTGCAACTCGATAAGATTACCACGCTTGTGCTCGATGAAGCGGATAGAATGCTCGACATGGGCTTCATCAAGGATATCGAAACCATCATGCACAAGGTTTCGAAAGAGCGCCAAACGCTGATGTTCAGCGCAACTCTGGCGAAGGAAATTGTCACGCTGAGCAGAAAATATCTCAAAGATCCGAAGCATGTACAAATGGCTTCATCCGTGAAGCCGGAATTTTTGCGGCAAACGTATTATCAAACGACTCCCGATCAGAAGCTTCATCTCCTCATTCATCTCCTCAAATTCGAACGTGATTTGGCGCTTGTTTTCTGCAACCGGAAACACATTACGGCAAAGATTGCAAAACAGCTTTCGCGTGAAGGAGTTCACGCACGATGCCTGAACGGCGACATGACGCAGGGCCAACGCGAGCGCGTGACGGCCGAATTCCGCCAGAAGAAATTCAATGTTCTTGTCGCAACCGATGTTGCGGCACGTGGCCTGCACATCGACGATGTAACCCACGTGTACAATTATGAAATCCCCCGCGATGTTGAAACGTACACACACCGCATCGGGCGGACGGCGCGTGCCGGAGAAAAAGGGGAGGCCATTTCGCTTGTTGCTACAGGCGAGGAACGTGGCTTCTTCCAGCGGGTACTGTTCACCTACAAGGGGAGTATTGTACTCAAAGGTGCCAACGATATCGGGTATGTGAAGGTGAAGATGGAAGATGTGCCGTTGCACGAAAAAGCGGAGCGGCAGGCCGCGAGTCGGTCAACGAGCAGGAATACCTACACTGCATCAAGTGGCAAACCGCGGCGCGTACGGGCGTCGGAATTCTCTTCTCAAAGGAATCACGCATATCGCTCCAAAGATCGTGAGGAGTCGGGTGTGCCTGCCTCAGGACGAAAGCTTGAGCGTCAGACTGTCGAATCCCAAGATGATACGTTTAGTCAGGTGAATGTAACCAACACGTCAAGGCAGATGTACCCGCAGCGTAAATACAAGCGGCCAAACTTCCAATCGCAGAAGCCATCCACGGAAAAAAAGCGCATTTGGGATAAACGCAGCTTCGGGGAAATGTTGCAACGGAAAAAGAAAAGTAAGTTCCGCCCATCAGCGTAATTGAATCGGACAAAGTGGCCGATCGGTTCGGGAATTTCCCATTTTCGCAACGATTGGCCATTTTCGATACCTTGACTTTCTTTCAGAATAAGGTTAGATTTTTGTGCCGATTTGCAGAAATCGGCTATTCATTTTTATTCCAACGGGAGATTCCAACCTTTGTCTCAAGGACCTCAGCAGGCGACCGGCGAAGATTTGAAGATGCAGGAAGCGCTGAAACGTTCTGGCGAAATTCCGGGGCATATTGCAATAATCATGGATGGAAATGGCCGATGGGCTAAGAAACGCGGCATGCCGCGCATTGCCGGCCACAACGAAGGTGTCGAATCCGTCCGCGATACCGTTGAGGCCTGCGGTCAGTTGGGAGTCAAATACCTGACGCTGTACGCCTTCTCCACAGAAAACTGGAAGCGGCCGGAAGAAGAAGTGTCGCTGTTGATGCGGCTTCTTTTACGGGCGTTGAAAGACGAAACCGACCGGCTTCACACAAACAACGTCCGCATCCAGGCAATCGGCGATATTGCAAAGCTACCGACGGAGGTTCAGAACGAGCTGATTGACGACATAGCAAAAACAAAGAACAACACAGGCCTTACACTGATTCTCGCCCTGAGTTATAGCGGCCGGTGGGATATTACAGAGGCCGTAAAGCGAATTGTTGCCGACGTGAAGTCGGGCAAGCTCGCCGAAGGGCAGATTTCCGAGGAGCTGATAGGATCGTATCTCTCCACTGGGAACGTTCCCGACCCCGATTTGTTGATTAGAACGAGCGGAGAGTTTCGCATAAGTAATTTCCTGTTGTGGCAGCTTGCCTATTCCGAGATGTTCATTACCGCCAAGCTGTGGCCGGGTTTTCGCCGTGAGGAATTGTACGAAGCAATCCGCAGCTATCAAAAACGTGAACGGCGCTTCGGCATGGTCAGTGAGCAATTGAACAGGGATGGCTACTTCAACAGACTTATCAAGAGTGTAACAGGACCGTAAAGCATGAAGCAGAGAGTGTTGGCGTTGGTGGCAGCGGGGATTGTCATGGTCTTTTCTTCTACCCACCTTTTCGCACAACGATTACCCCAAACCCAGGAAGTACTGAAGATTCTCGGCATTTCGGTTGAAGGCAATTCCCTCGCAGAGCCATCCGCGATTATTGCCAACTCAGGTTTGCGAGTAGGCGATGAGTTTACGCTTCCCGGCGATAAAATCGGTCAGGCCGTCAGAAAACTGTGGCAGTTGAAAATTTTCTCCGACGTGCAGATCTCTATTGAACGAAGAGTGGGAGAAGGCGTCTTTCTCTCCATTCGCGTCACCGAGCTTCCCCGCTTTGAAGAAACCATCATTACCGGAAACGACGAAATCAGCACCGACAAACTCGAAAAGAAAATGGCGCTGATTCGCGGTCAAGTAATTGCCCCTCACGATCTTACAAGGATTCAGAAGGATATTCTGAAAATGTATGAAGAAGAAGGGCACATGCTTGCCGATGTGAAGGTTTCAACACAACAGTTGGATACCAGCAAGAATCGCGTCAACCTGTTGGTGGATATCGATGAGGGACCGTACGTAAAAGTCCGCAACATCTATTTTTCCGGAAACGAAGCGTTCGATAGCGGCGACTTGAAGGGGGCAATGAAGGAAACAGCCGAAGCCCGCTGGTGGAAGATATTCTCGTCACACAAGTTCGACCGGAAGAAGTATGAGGACGACAAGAAGCTGATCGTAAAATTCTACCAGAAGAACGGCTACCGCGATGCATCGGTTATTGGTGATTCGATTTGGTATAGCGAAGATAAAAAGAACATGAACATCCGCATTGACGTTCATGAAGGAGCGCAATACAAAATCCGGAACATCGCATGGGAAGGTAACACAGTCTATTCTGACGAAATTCTTAACGAGCAACTCGGTATGAAGCCGGGTGATGTGTACAACCAGGAAAAATTCGAACAGAACCTGCGCGGCAACGAATCGCAAACCGACGTTGCATCCCTCTATCTGAACAACGGCTATCTCGCTTTCAATCTCGAACCGGAAGAAACCCGCGTGGCGGAAGATAGCGTGGATATCCGCATCAAAGTGTACGAACGAAGCAAATTCGTCATCGGGCGGGTTGACATAAAAGGCAACACAAAAACACACGATAAGGTCATCCGGCGTGAACTCTACTCGCGCCCCGGCGATTTCTTCAATCGTGCCGCCATCATACGAAGCATCCGGCAGTTGTCGGTTCTGAATTACTTCAACCCGGAGAAGATCAATCCCGACACGTACATTCATCCGGAAGATAATATTGTCGATTTGACGTATTCCGTTGAAGAGAAATCGAGTGATAACATCAATGCCTCGATCGGGTACAGTGGCGCATTCGGCGTAACGGGTGCCCTCGGATTTACCATCAACAACTTTTCGATTGCCGAGCCGCTTTCGGGAGGAGCCGGGCAGATTCTGAATTTCGAATGGCAGTTCGGCACGGAGTCACAATACAGAACATTCACTATCGGGTTCACCGAGCCGTGGTTGTTTGACTCACCTACCACGTTTGGCGTCAGCCTGTATAGCACCAAAATCAGATACACCTACAACTCGGAACGCACAGGCGGATCGTTGCGTATCGGCCGCCGTTTCCGCTGGCCGGACGATTACTTCCGCGGCGACTGGATTTTGACGGGTCAGCGTGTTGCTGAAGATTATCCGCTCATCGACGTGGGCCTGAGCAAATACACGCAGGTGAGCATTACGCAAATCATCTCGCGGAACAGCATCGATAATCCCGTCTTTCCGACGTACGGATCGAACTTCTCGCTCTCCATTCAAATGTCCGGAGGGCCGCTGCTTCCGGGCAACGTGGATTTCCACAAGTGGATTCTGAATTCTGAGTGGTACGTGCCGCTGTTCAACAGCAGTCGCGTGGCGCTGTATCTGAGTTCCGAATTCGGCTATGTTGGTGAGTTCGGCAAGTCTGCCGGACTTCCGTTCAACGATCGATTCTACATGGGAGGTACCGGCCTCGGATACATTTCTACCACAGCGTTACGCGGGTACGAAGATCAATCTATCGGGCCTCGCGACCAATTGGGACGCATCTTCGGCGGCCGCGCCATGACGAGGCAGACTGCCGAACTTCGTCTCGCGCTCGCCATCAATCCGATTCCGATTTACATTCTCGGATTCGTCGAAGGTGGTAATGTGTGGGAGAGATGGCAGAAGGCGGATTTTGCCAACCTGAAACGGTCAGCCGGTTTTGGTGCCCGGTTGCAAATCAATCCTATCGGGTTGATCGGTTTCGACTACGGCTTCGGTTTCGATGATGTGTTGCCGTTGGATGGCCAGCCGGACGGTTGGAAATTCCACTTTGTATTCGGACGGGGATTCTAAGAAGCATTCACCATCGTGTATATTCTCATCACATCCATAATCAGTCAGAGGTAATCGTGAACAAATTCTTTCTCTCATTATGTGTGGCGCTCGCGTTGGCTCTCGGTTCGTCAGCATTTGCCCAGCAGAAAATCGGCTTTGTGAACTCGACTAAGATTTTCCAGGAAATTCCTGAAGCGAAGGAAGCCCAGCGTAAGCTTGAAGCGGCAGCCAAGCCGATTCAGGATGAAATCGAGAAGCGGGAAAAGGTTATTCAGGACAAGCTTGATGAATACAAAAAGAAAGAAGCTGTCATGAACGATGCCGCAAAGAGAACTGCTCAGCAGGAAATCTACGACCTGGATCAGCAACTCCGCGAGTACAAACTGGACAAGCTCGGCAACGACGGCGAACTGGCAAAGCAACAGGAAAAAATCCTCAATCCCGTCAAGGAGAAAATCCTCAAGGCCATCGAGCGAGTTGCCAAGGATTTGAAGTACTCGTTCGTGTTTGATCAGACGGACAATGTGCGTGTCTTGTTGTACGGCGAACCTGCCTCCGACCTGACGTTCAAAGTGATCGACAGATTGAAGACAGGCAAGTAATCTTTCCGAATTGAATGGAGATGTGATGATGAAACACCTCGTTGCGGCGTTCGTCCTCTTGTGTGCGACAAGTGCGGGTTTTGCGCAAATGAAGATCGGCCACATCAACTCCGAAGCAATCATGCAGAATCTGCCGGAAGCCGTCGATGCCCAGAGAACGTTGGATGCACTGGTGGCAAGCTGGGAGGCCGAATTGCAGAAGATGCAGGCCGATTGGAAAAAGAAATACGATGAGTACGATAAGCGCAAGCTCATCCTCACGGAGCAATCACGCGCTAAGGAAGAGCGTGAACTTCGTGAACTCGATCAGTCGATTTCCGACTACCGGAACAGAAAGTTCGGTCAGAATGGCGAATTGTTCCAGAAGCAGAATGATGTGATGAAGCCGATCCAGAACAAGATCTTCAAAGTTCTTGAAGATATTGCGAAAGATGACAACTTCGACTACATCTTCGACAAGAGCGGCGATATCCTGTTGCTGTATGCGACCAGCAAGTACGATCTGACGGAGACTGTGTTGCGGCGAATGCAATCCTTCGGCAAGTAAGAGCACAAGGACGAGAATGAAGCTCCGTGATATTGCAGTGATGTTGAACGCGGAGATTAATGGCAATGACGACATTGACATCCGGCGGGTAGCAAAAATTGAAGAGGCCGGTGAAGGAGATATTACCTTCCTGACCAATCCGAAGTACCAGAAGTACGTTGAAACGACGCAGGCGTCGGCAGTGATTGTAGCACAAGAACTGCAAGCAGGGGCGGGCACAAAGCCGGCCCTTGTGCGCGTCAAGGACCCGTATGTCTCGTTTCTGAAAGTTCTGCAACATTTCAATCCGCCGCACGATCTGTTGCCTCCCGGCATTCATCCGACTGCCGTTATCTCGAAAAGCGCCACAGTAGGCGTCGATGTACGAATCGGGGCGCACGTTGTTATTGGCGAGCGGGTTCGTGTTGGCGATGGCGCTATCCTCTCGCACAACGTCGTGATTGGCGACGATGTCCGGATCGGAGAGAAGACGACGCTCTACCCGAATGTGACCGTGTACTTTGGTTGCGTCATTGGCGCACGCGTGATTATTCATTCAGGCACAACAATAGGCAGCGACGGTTTCGGATTTGCGCCGAAACCCGATGGTACGTACGAGAAAATTCCCCAGCTCGGTATTGTTGTGATTGAAGATGATGTTGAGATCGGGGCAAACTGCGCCGTTGACCGTGCGACACTTGGCGAAACACGCATCAAATGCGGCGTTAAACTGGACAATCTTATACAAGTGGCTCACAATGTCGTGATCGGAGAGAATACCGTCAGCGCCGCGCAAGCGGGAATTTCTGGCAGCACAAAAATCGGCAAGAACTGTATGATCGGCGGCCAGGTCGGTCTCACGGGACATCTCACGATTGCCGACGGTACGAAGATCGGAGCGCAATCCGGCGTTCACCGCTCGGTCGAAAAGCCGAACACAACCATCTTTGGATCACCGGCCTATCCGCAACGTGAGGCATTCCGCATTCAGGGAGCCGCCGTACAACTTCCCGATCTGCTCAATACAGTGCGCGAACTCCAGAAGCGCGTTGCACAGCTCGAAGACATGCTCAAGCAACAAAAACAAGAACGGCAATGATCCGCCTCGTCCGGGCTAAGAACTTTAAGACGGAGAAACAATGTTAGTACAACAACGAACCATCAAGCAGCCCGTAACGATGAGCGGCGTCGGTCTTCACACCGGCAGCATCTGTTCGATGACGTTCAGGCCCGCGCCTGAGAATTTCGGCATTCGCTTCAAGCGGATTGATTTGGGCGGCTCCCCCGAAGTGCCTGCGCTTGTTGATCATGTTGTTGATATTGCCCGCGGAACAACTATTGCCATCGGCGAGGCCCGCGTACACACAGTCGAACATGTTCTTGCAGCCCTCGTCGGGATGCAGGTTGACAACTGCCTGATTGAACTTGATGCCAACGAGCCGCCGATCGGCGACGGCAGCGCAAAGCCGTATGTTGACTTGCTGCTCAAAGCCGGATTCGAACGGCAGGATGCACCGAAAGATTATCTCATTATTGACCAGCCTGTTGAGTATCGCAACGAAGAGAAGGGCGTCGATATTGTTGCTCTGCCAACGGACGACTACCGCATCACGGTGATGGTCGATTATCACAACCCGGCACTCGGCAGTCAGCATAGCGGACTCTTCAATCTGGAAAAAGAATTCGTCACTGATTTCGCTCCGTGCCGCACATTCTGTTTCTTGCATGAAGTAGAGATGCTGCACAGTCAGGGTCTCATCAAAGGCGGCAACCTCGACAATGCGATTGTTATTGTAGATCGTGAGTTGGGTGATGGCGAGATCAAACGCATTTCTGAAAAACTTGGCATAAAAGACTCCGTCATTCTCGGAACAAGCGGCGTATTGAACAACAGGCCGTTGCATTTCAAGAACGAACCGGCACGGCACAAATTACTGGATATGATGGGCGATCTGGCTCTCATCGGCGTTCCGTTCAAAGCGCAAATTCTTGCCGCCCGCCCCGGCCATGCGAGCAACATCGAGTTTGCGAAGATCATCCGCAAACTCTACCAGCAGAAGAAGCTGGTGAAGAAATTTCAATACGAACGCAAGGAAGGCGTCGTTTTCGACATCAACGCTATCAAGAAAATTCTCCCTCATCGTTATCCGTTTCTGTTGATTGATAAGATCGTGGATTTCACCATCGACGAACGGATTGTCGGTGTGAAAAATGTAACAGTCAATGAACCGTTTTTTGAAGGACATTTCCCCGGCCAACCGGTGATGCCCGGTGTGTTGGTCATTGAAGCGATGGCACAATGCGGAGGCATTCTTCTTCTGAACGGCGTTGAAAACCCGGGAGATAAACTCGTGTTCTTCATGGCGATCAACAATGCGAAGTTCAGAAAACCGGTCACCCCCGGCGATCAACTTGTGTTTGAGTTGACCATGACAAGCCGCAAGAGTCGTATTTGTCAGATGGCGGGCAGGGCCTACGTCGACGGCAATCTTGTTGCTGAGGCGGATATGATGGCATCAATTGTCGACCGGCAGGAGAAAGGCAACTCCAACAACGGGAGCAAGGAAGGCAGCACAAGTCCCGCCGGACGCAGGGTGAACTGACAACGGAATTCTTTTTTCTGCTCCAACTATTCTTGAACCATCCAGGAATGTATGGCAACTCATATTGATCCGCGCTCGGATGTCAGTCCGAGAGCGGAACTCGGAAATGACGTGACAGTCGCCCCGTTTGCAATTATTGAAGCGGGGGCAGTCATTGGTGATGGAACGTCCATTGCCGCAAATGCGCTTATAGGTCGCGGCGCCAGGATCGGCAAAAACTGCCGGATTCATCATGGCGCGATTGTCGGGCACGTTCCACAAGACCTGAAATACAGAGACGAACCCACGACTTGCGAGTTAGGCGACAGGAATGTTATTCGCGAATATGCAACCCTGCATCGCGGGACTGTGGAAACGGGAAAGACTGTAATCGGGAATGACAATTTGTTGATGGGATATGTACATATTGCGCATGATTGTGTGCTCGGAAACAACATCATCATGTCGAATGCAGCAATGCTTGCCGGCCATGTTCACGTTGATGATTTTGCCATTATCGGCGGCATAACGCCCGTACATCAGTTCGTGCATATCGGCGCGCATGTGATGATTGGCGGGGGACTGCGTGTGCCGAAGGACGTTCCGCCTTTTATTCGAGCTGCGGGCGAGCCGCTTGTGTTTGCGGGACTCAACTCCGTCGGACTTCGTCGCCGCGGATTTTCTCGTGAAGCGATTGAAGCCCTCGACAAAACATACTCCATTATCTACAATTCAGGACTTAATGTGTCTCAAGCCGTCGCGAAAGTCAAGGAAAATGCGAGCCTGACCAGACTTCCTGAAGTGCAACAGGTTCTTGACTTTATCGGACAGAGCAAGCGGGGAATCATCACGCGCCATCGTGACCTGCATTGAACGGGGAAAATACTGTTTGAGGATTGCCGAAGCATGAGTGCCGACTGGCAGTTTATTGATACAGGGGAGAACACCGGTTCTTTCAATATGCAGTTCGATGAACTGCTTGCGCGTTCTCTCCTCTCCGGTACCGGCGTTCCGACGGTTAGACTTTTTCGCTGGAGGCCGTGGGCCATTTCGCTTGGATTCAATCAGGATATTGAGAAGATAGATCTTGAACGTTGCTCGTCGGACAATATTGGCGTGGTACGTCGACCGACGGGCGGCCGCGCTGTATTTCATGCAGAAGAACTTACCTATAGCGTCGTGATGTTCTCCGAAGGAAGAAGCGTCCTGGAAATCTACAATCATATCAGCAAGGCGCTGGTGTGCGGCCTCAATCTGTTCGGAGTTGATGTAACTTTCAGCCGCTCGCAGCCGGATTTCCGTGAACACTACAAGAGTCCGTCCTCAATTCCCTGTTTCACCGCTTCTGCCCGTTATGAAATCGAGTGGCGTGGAAGAAAACTTGTCGGTAGCGCTCAGCGTCGTTTCCGGCATCACGAAACGGGAGCCGAAGTTGTATTGCAGCATGGTTCCATCCTCATTGGCCCTGCACACCGCGATCTTATGAAATACCTTGTCCTGGACGATGAAACAGTGAGGGAGTCCCTTGCCCGGGAGTTGCGGGAGAAAACGGTTGAGCTTGCCGAAATCCGGAACAGTGAAATAGCATTAAACGAGCTTGCAGGTTGCCTGCGACAAGGGTTTGAACGTGAGTGGAATATGAAATTCGTTCAACAAAACCATCTACTACAAGAAATCGAGTCCGCCTGTGTCTAAATCGATCCCGCAATCAAAACCGCGTGTCGTTACCACCAAGACGGTGATGGACATGAAGCGAACCGGAGAGAAAATCACGATGTTGACGGCGTACGATTTTCTTGTAGCACGACTGCTCGATCAGGTGGGAATAGATATCATACTCGTCGGCGATTCGCTTTCGAATGTTGTTCAGGGAAACGTGACAACGCTGCCCGTTACGCTGGACGATATGATTTATCATGCGAACGCTGTTAAGCGTGCCGTCAAGAATGCGTTGATTGTTGTCGATATGCCGTTCATGACGTATCAGAACAACAAGGAAGAAGCCGTCAGAAATGCCGGCCGCATCATGAAAGAGGTTGGCGTAGGAGCTGTCAAGCTTGAAGGTGGCGAGTATATTGCCGAAACAGTACAGCATCTTGTGAAGATCGGCATTCCCGTGATGGGACATCTCGGCCTGATGCCGCAGGCCATCAACAAGTACGGAACGTATGAAGTACGTGCGACGGAGAAGACAGAAGCCGATCAGTTGTTGCGCGATGCAAAGGTTCTTGCCGATGCAGGCGCCTTTGCTCTCGTCCTTGAAAAAATTCCCGGTAAGCTTGCCCGGAAAGTGACGGAATCGATTTCGATTCCTACGATCGGGATTGGCGCCGGACGGCATTGTGACGGACAGGTTCTCGTCGTGTACGATATGCTCGGCATGACGGAGGAGTTCAAGCCGCGATTCGTGCGACGCTACGGCGAACTCGCAGAAACGATGCGGGGCGCCTTCCGCCAGTACATACATGACGTGAAATCGAATGATTTTCCTTCGAACGATGAAAGCTACTGATCTCTCCCATGAAAAAACTCAACATTCTCGTTTCCAACGACGATGGAATTAATGCTGAAGGGATTTTTGCCCTTGTTCGCAGCCTCAAAGCAATTGCCGACGTTACGGTTGTAGCACCCGCTTCGCAGCAAAGCGCCGTGGGTCATGCCATCACGGTGAACTACCCGCTTCGTGTTTTTCCGTTTCATAAAAATAGCGACTTCTTCGGGTATGCCGTTGAAGGCACACCCGCCGATTGCGTGAAGTTGGGTGTCAAGTTTCTCCTCAAGCAGAAGCCGGATATGGTGATTTCGGGAATCAACCACGGATCGAATACTGCCATCAACATCATCTATTCGGGAACAGTATCGGCTGCAACTGAAGGGACGATTTTGGGAATTCCCTCGCTGGCAATTTCACTTACCTCCTATCAAAGCCAGGATTTTTCTTACGCGGCGAAGTTAGCTGCCCGGCTCGCTCTGCTTGTTGCGGAGCAGGGGCTTCCTCCGAAAACCTTATTGAACGTCAATGTGCCCGCCGTTTCCGAAGAAGAAATCAAGGGTGTCAAAGTAACCAAACAAGGAATCTCGACGTGGGAGGACAGATTCGATGTCCGACGCGATCCTGCCAACCGCGAGTATTTCTGGCTGACCGGAAATATGAATGTGATTGATACCGAGCCCGATTCGGATCAAATTGCCATTCGGGAGAATTACGTTTCCGTTACACCGGTGAAGTACGAGCTTACCGACAACATTCTGCTCGAGCGAATGAAGCAGTGGGGTGTGGAGAAGTTGAAGTAGGTTCGTTATTCTTGCTTTCTGGTTCAATGCGCCGCATCTCGCTTCGTTGATTTTCAGCCCTCATCTCGTTACCTTGATGTAAAGTCTAATCCGTTTGACGACATCACAACGCCATGAAACTCTCCGATAAATTCATCCGCACGCTGCCCAAGGTTCTTCTCCACGATCATCTTGATGGCGGTGTTCGTCCTCAAACAATCATTGAGCTTGCCAATGATTCGGGCTACAACAAATTGCCTACAAAGGACGCGGGCGATTTGGCGCAATGGTTTCATCGCGGCGCCCAACGAGGCAGCTTGCCGCTGTACCTTGAAGGTTTTGCACATACCTGCGGCGTGATGCAGACGGAAGAGGCGCTCGAGCGTGTTGCGTACGAAATGATGGAAGATATGCGCGACGACGGGGTCGTCTACGTCGAAACCCGTTTTGCTCCCGTGTTTCACACAGATAATGGCATGCATTGGGACGAAGTAGTCAATGCAGTGCTCAAGGGCTTGGAGCGGGGGAAAAGGGACTTTGGGGTGGAATATGGACTGATCATCTGCGCGATGCGAAACATGCATCTCTCACAGGAAATGGCGGAGCTTGCAGTCGACTACAGGGAACGCGGCGTCGTTGCGTTTGACCTTGCCGGTGAAGAGGGCGGATTTCCGCCGAAGAAACACGTCGACGCGTTTCACTACATCCAGCGTGAGAATTTCAACATCACGATACATGCGGGCGAGGCGTTCGGAAAAGAAAGCATCTGGCAGGCAATTCAATGGTGCGGCGCGCACCGGATCGGGCATGCAACCCGGCTCATAGAAGATATCGGACTCGACAAGAAAGATCCCACCAAAATCGTCAAGATGGGATATCTTGCACAATATATTCTCGACAAGCGCATTCCGTTGGAAATCTGCCTCACGAGCAATGTTGATACGGGGGCGGTCAAATCGCTTGAAGAACATCCGTTCGGCATACTTTACCGCTACAAGTTTCGTGTTACGCTCAACACCGACGACAGGCTGATGAGCGATACCACGATGACGAAGGAACTTGGTATTGCCCACCGCGTGTTCAAGCTCGGGCTGGATGAACTTGAGAAAATTACCATCAACTCAATGAAGAGTGCATTCATTCCGTACAATCGCCGGATTAGAATTATCTACGATGTCATCAAACCGGGTTATGCCAAGGCACGCAAGGCCTTATCGCGTAAAAGGGCCTGATCCGTTCTTTGCGTACAATCTCGTCGTATCACTCAACAGGGGAATGCCGTGAAGCTTTACATAGTCCGCCATGCGGACGCAGTTTCGGTCGGAGGCGACATTCACAGTGATTTTGACCGGACGCTGACCGATCGGGGCCGATCCGATGCTGTCATGATGGCGCGAATGCTCGCGCATCTTGATATTGACATTCAGGCAGTACTGACAAGTCCGCTCGTGCGAGCAGTGGAAACCGGGGAAATTTTCGGGCGTGAGCTGAAACGCGAGGCAGCAACAACACAGAACCTTGAGCCGGGGTTCAGCCCGCGATCGTTGTATGAAGAAGTCGCGTCGATGCCGGGGAAAGCAGGTATCGTTCTCATCGGGCATCAACCCGATGTCAGTATGTTCATCTCGTATCTTGTGTCGCCCAACCAAGGAGCCACGATTGCGATGGAAACAGCAGCCATTGCATGCGTTCACTTGCAGTTGACAGGAGAGGGTCAATTACGTTGGTTGCTGACCCCGGATGTTGTCAAGATGTTGAACTATACAATATGACGTGTCATGGAACTGAAGGTAATTTCAATTGAAAAGCCGGAGGAAATGAACTTCATCCTCGGCCATTCTCATTTTATCAAAACCGTGGAAGATCTGTACGAGGCTATCGTACAGACAAATCCGGCGATGAAATTCGGTATTGCCTTTTGTGAAGCGTCGGGACCGGCGCTTGTTCGTTTTGTAGGGAATGATCAGAAGCTGATCGAGCTTGCACAGATGAACGCAATGAATCTTGCGGCCGGACATACCTTCATCATCATGATGGAAGGAGGATTTCCTGTGAACATTCTCAACACAATCAAGAATGTCCCCGAAGTCTGCCGCATTTACTGCGCAACCGCCAACCCGACGGAAGTGATTGTAGCAGAGACAGAACAGGGCCGGGGAATCCTCGGTGTGATTGACGGCGTAAGAACTAAGGGAATTGAGACTGATGATGATATCGTGAAGAGAAAAGAATTGCTGAGGAAGATCGGGTACAAGTTGTAGGAAAGAGATTATTGGATTGATGAAGATGTCCGTAATGACGATGACCATGAGGATAGTATGATAACAGAAGTAGAGCAGCCTTCTGAAAAGAAAAGAACAATCCGGGCGCCCCGCGGCACCACACTTTCCTGTAAAGGCTGGATTCAGGAGGCCGCATTACGGATGTTGATGAACAACCTCGATCCTGACGTTGCGGAAAAACCCGATCAGCTTATTGTGTACGGTGGAGTTGGAAAGGCAGCGCGTAACTGGGAATGCTTCGATGCAATCGTTCGAAGTCTCAAGAATCTGGAGAACGACGAAACGCTGCTGATTCAATCCGGCAAGCCGGTCGGCATTTTCCGGACGCATGAGAATGCGCCGCGTGTTCTCATCTCGAATTCGATGCTCGTTCCCAAATGGGCGACGTGGGATGAGTTCCGACGTCTCGAAGGGCTCGGTCTCACAATGTACGGACAAATGACGGCAGGAAGCTGGATCTATATCGGCACGCAAGGGATATTGCAGGGAACATACGAAACCTTTGCCGCGTGTGCGGACAAGTATTTCGGAGGCTCGCTTGCGGGCAGACTTCTTGTGACGGCCGGACTTGGTGGAATGGGCGGCGCGCAACCGCTTGCGGCAACAATGAACGGTGCGGCGTGTCTTGCCATTGAAGTTGATCGATCACGCATTGAGAAACGCCTCAAAACCGGCTACGTCGATGAAATGACGGAATCGTTGGATGATGCGCTGCTCACCCTGCAAACTGCCAAGGCGCTCAAGCGGGCAAAATCCGTTGCGCTGCTCGGCAACGCAGCAGAAGTTCTGCGGGAGTTGTTTGAGCGGAAGATCGAAATTGATGTACTGACGGATCAAACGTCTGCGCACGATACACTCAACGGCTACGTGCCGGCCCACATGAGCTACGAAGAAGCTCTCGATCTCAGGAAGTCAGATCCGCAACGCTACGTGAAACTCGCGCAACAATCGATTGTCGAACACGTTGAAGCCATGCTCGGCTTGCAGAAGCGCGGTGCGGTCACCTTCGACTATGGCAACAACATTCGCGGCGAAGCGCTTGCGAACGGACTGCAGAATGCGTTCGACATTCCCGGCTTTGTGCCCGAGTACATTCGCCCGCTGTTCTGCGACGGCAAAGGGCCGTTCCGCTGGGCGGCGTTGTCCGGCGATCCTGAAGACCTCTACCGCACCGACAGAGCTGTGATGGAGACTTTCCCCGAAAACAAACCTCTCTGCCGCTGGATTGAAAAGGCGCAGAAACAGGTTCATTTCCAGGGCTTGCCTGCCCGGATTTGCTGGCTCGGTTACGGTGAACGGGCAAAGATGGGAAAGATCTTCAACGACCTCGTTGCGGGCGGTGAAGTCAAAGCTCCGATCGTTATTGGCCGGGATCATCTTGACTGCGGCTCGGTTGCTTCCCCGAATCGTGAAACGGAGAAGATGAAAGATGGCAGCGACGCAATTGCCGACTGGCCGATACTCAATGCGCTGCTCAATGCAACCGGGGGCGCAAGCTGGGTAAGCGTACATCACGGCGGTGGCGTCGGGATGGGACTTTCAATTCATGCGGGGATGGTTGTCGTTGCCGACGGAACGAAAGAAGCCGAGGCTCGATTGCAGCGCGTTCTCACTTACGATCCCGGCATGGGCATCGTACGTCATGCGGATGCAGGGTATGAGAGGGCGATAGAGAATGCGAAGACATTTAGCGTGAAAGTGCCAATGATGGGGTGATCCACTAAGGACACGAAGGTCACTAAGATATGGATAGTTGGTTTTTCTTGGAAGTTACAGGGGGTCAATTCACAGTTCATTCGGAAGTCCTGTCATGCCAAGAATTGTTGATGACCTGCTCTACAAAGATGAAGTGTACGCCATCATAGGCGCGGCTATTGAAGTTCATAAGGAATTGGGTCCCGGATTTCTTGAGCCTGTCTATCAGGAATGCTTGGAAATAGAATTGAGTTCGAGGGAGATTGAGTTTGAGTCACAGAGGCCGCTGTATATCTACTACAAGACATGCAGCTCAAGAAAGAGTACATCGCGGATTTTGTTTGTATGGGAAAGATCATCATCGAGGTAAAAGCACTCGATAGTCTTTCAGGTCGTGAGGCTGCCCAGATCATCAATTATCTCAAAGCAACAAAAATGCGAGTTGGAGTGCTTATCAATTTCGGCAGCAACGGCAAGTTGGAGTGGAAGAGATTCGTCAATTGAGTATCAAACGACAAGGAACACGAAACAGTGACAATCTTCGTGTCCTTCGTGCCCTTAGTGGATCACATATACCAGGAGGCTCCCCATGCATCGTTTCGGTCACGTAGAAATCCCGACCACCAACATCAAGAAGGCGAAGAAGTTTTTCGGCGCGGTTTTCGGTTGGACCTTCACCGATCATCCCGAACTGAACTACACGCTCCTTCATACCGGCGGACATCCGAACGGCGGATTTGAACTTGTCAAGAAGATGCCGAAGCGCCCCCAGACAATCGTCTACATCGAAGTTGACGATGTTGCCGCAAAGCTGAAGGAGATCAAGAAGGCGAAGGGAAAGATTGTCGAGAAGAAGACGGAAGTAGAGAAGATGGGATGGTATGGCGTATTCGAAACGCCCGACGGGTGCCGTCTCGCGTTGTGGCAGTCTGCCCCGAAAGCGTAGCATGCAACGGCTATCGCCTGCAAGGTGACATCGCAAGAAACAAACGACTCGATTAGCCGTATTGGACTGTGTGCACGTTGCTCTCATGTTGAAATCGTCGAAAACAGCAAAGGTAGCTTGTTCTATCTTTGCAGTCTCTCGCGTACAGATCCACAGTTCGCTAAGTATCCCCGATTGCCGGTATTGAAGTGCAGCGGCTACGTGCAGACTGAACACAAGTAGCATTCTCAGCATGGTTCGTCAGGAAATCGATAACGTCTTGGAAACGGCCCGTAGGGAAGCCAATGATATCGGCTCGACCCTGCGTGAGGCTGCAACGTCTGTGAGAGATTCATTCAGAGACGGGTCTATCAAAGATGTTCCCCGCCGCATCAACGAGCCGTCCGGCATCAATCCCGTCAAGTTCAAAAAATTCCTCATCGTCGTCATCAAGCTGCTGATTGTGTTTGAATTTCTTGGTGCGATCGCCGAAGGAACAAATACGCAAAACTGGAGCCGCCTTGGCATCGACTGCTTGATTGCCGGTATTGTCTATCTGATGTGGGATCGCATCAAACGGACTATCGCAGAGAAAAAAGAAGTATACCGCCGCAAGGTGGAAGCCTCAACCGAAACAACGAAGCTGCTTGACGCGCTCATCTTCTCATTATTGTGGAGTGATGAGATATATCAGGACATTCCGCTCGATATGCGGCGGCTCGTCGTCATTTCGTACACACTCATAGCAATCAGCATCGGGGCAATTTTCTTCGGCATCGGACAGGGACTTGTGGGGCTGATTCTCTGCGGCTCACTCATTCTCGGAGCTGTCAATCTTCTTGCTTGGGTCATGTCGCGAGAACGAGGCGAAAAGGAATCCCTCAAAACCGAACTCAAGCTTGCGCATGACGTGCAGGTCGGGTTGATGCCGAAAGAGCATCCAAAGGTGGAAGGATTCGATATTGCCGGACTATCCATCCCTGCCCGGGAAGTCGGAGGCGACCATTACGATTACTCGTGTTTGAACGGAGACTCCGAACAATTCTGCGTCAGTGTGTTTGATGTTTCGGGGAAAGGAATGCAAGCGGCGATGAGTGCCGTGTTTACCAGCGGAGCGTTCGCAAGCGAAGTGAAGCAATCAAATTCTGCCGCGGAAATCCTTACGAACATCAACAAAGCAGTGTACACACACAGTAAGCGGGGACATTTCGTTGCCTTCCTTCTTGCCATGATTGATGTGAAGGGGAGAGCGGTCACTTTTTCCAATGCAGGACAAATGAAACCGCTGTACAAGTCAAGCGGCTCTGTTAAGTGGCTCGATTCTGCGGGCGTCAATTTCCCGCTTGGGATGCTGTCCGACACGCAATATGAGGAGAAAACCGTACCCTTGAATTCCGGCGATCTGCTGCTGCTCATGACGGATGGATTCACCGAAGCGATGAACGCGGCTGGCGAACAGTTCGGCACTGAAAGGCTGGAACGCACGGTGCAGAATATGGATACAGCCGGACTTACGCCGCAACAGATTCTGGATCACATCACTGCTGCGATTGAGCGGCACACCGGGCCCGTCGCGCAGCATGATGATATGACGATGGTTGTAGTTAAAGTAGTCTAAAGTTGTGAGTTCGTAGAGTTTATAGAGTTTGGAGGGTTTGTGGATCTGTCTGATCATTGCACCGGAAGAGGATATTCCGCGAGATTCGCCTTCTTCTTCCTCACAATACCGTTCATCCCCTGCCCGGCAGTCTCTCAAACCAATCCCCACTTCAACGTTCGCCTTAACATCAACTACGAATCCGCCGACCGCAGCATCGGATTGTATGAGGGGTTGTCGGGAAGCGGGCGTGATATTGTTCCACTACGCGGAAGCCAAATTGCGCTTGCGACCACTGCCGACATCGCGAGGCGGCGACTTTCTTCCGGGCGGCTTGAAACAAGTCTCGACGGCATCAAGTTCGGGCACGTAGAAACGGACGATGTGTTCCGGCTGAAAGACGCGAGAGAAAACGTTGCCGCCATCAAAGAACTTCTTGCCGCCATCAAGCGGCGCAATTTCAGCCAGCGTGTTGCTGCAACAGTTGAACAGCTCTTTCCGGCTGACGCAAAAGTCAGTACAACGATTCCGATGTTTCTCGTTGCCTTCGGTCATCAAAACATTGATGCTTATGTCCGGCGTGTTGTGTGGGAGGGGGGCATTCCCAAGTTTGTCGGCGAAGGAGAAGGTGAGCTAACCATCGTTGTCAACCTCGCAAAAGGTGTGAAGTACGGGAGAACTGTTGATGAGCGGTTCATTGGGGTGCTGAGCGTGGTGGCGCACGAGGTGTTTCATGCGGCGTTCGGAGTGTACAAGGATGCTTCTCCTGCATGGCAGGAATACTATGCAACACACCGGACCTACCTCGACCGGCTTCTCGATCTCACGCATAACGAAGGCATTGCGCATTACCTCACGTTCGAACAGAGAAGCGGCGGCTCTCTGCCCCCGGATTGGGATCGGAAGATTGCCGCCTCGTTTGCCGAATTCAACAAAAGCACAGGGGAGTTGCTTTCCGCGAGAATCTCACCGCAGCGCGCGCATTATCTCATCAGCACATCCAACACATCCGAGTACTGGCAGAGCTACGGCGCCATCACCGGCATGTTCATCGCCCGTGCGATTGACCAGAAACTCGGCCGCGCTGCATTGACGGCAACCGTTGCGAATGGCGCGAATGATTTCTACATGAAATACAATCAGCTTGCAGAACGGGATAATAGCTTGCCTCAGCTCAGCAAATCAATTTCTCGGCACATCGGACAGTAACCTCACAACCCCCGGCAGGCTTATCTCATTTCTTGCACATCCTTCGTGCTTTTCATATCTTGAGTTGGAAATCGAATCCAACCTCGTCTACAATCTCAAGAGTCATTGAATCTCTTCATCAGGAATATTTCCCAGCTTGTCACTGTCAATGCCCGCGGAGGTCGAACGAGGGTCGGCTCGGACATGCGGAATGTGGACATTCTGAACAACGCCGGCGTTTTGTGTGAGAACGGAAAGATCACTTGGGTTGGAGTGATGGAAGATTGGAAGCGAACGCTGCCTGATGGCTTCACTGAGATTGATGCAAGTGGGAAAGTTGTGCTGCCGGGCTTCGTTGATTCCCACACGCACATGATGTTCGCCGGAAATCGTGCCCACGAATTTGCGCTACGTTCTCAAGGGGCAACGTATCAACAGATAGCAGAAGCAGGAGGCGGGATTCTCAATACAATCACGCACGTCAGAGCGGCGAGTAAGAAGGAGTTAAAGAAGCAGACCCTCCGCTTTTTGAATGCGATGATGAAGCACGGCACGACAACCGTCGAGATCAAATCCGGTTACGGCCTCGATTTCGATTCCGAAGTGAAGATGCTTGAAGCCATCAACGAGTTGAAGGACGAAGAAATGATGACGGTCGTGCCGACGTTCATCGGGGCACACGCATATCCGCCCGAATACAAACAGAAGAAGCAAGCGTACGTTGAGTTGATTGTTGAGAAGATGATTCCGTATGTCGGCAAGAAAAAACTTGCGGTGTTCTGCGATGTGTTTTGTGAGAAGGGATATTTTGAGATTGAAGACTCGGAGAAGATTCTAAATGAAGGGAAGAAATGGGGGATGGCTCCGAAAGTTCATGCAGAAGAACTGAATCCGTTAGGCGGCGCCGAACTTGCTGCACGCATTGGGGCCGCATCTGCCGACCATCTGGAACATGTTACAGAACAAGGAATTACGGCATTGCGTGAAGCCGGAGTAGTCGCTACATTGTTGCCGGGAGTTTCGTTCTTCCTGAATCACGGTTACGCTCCGGCACGCAAATTAATCGACAGCGGCGTTGCCGTGGCGATTGCCAGCGACTTCAATCCCGGTTCGTGCATGTCATACTCCATGCCGATGATGATGACCATCGCCTGCACACAAATGAGGATGACGCCTGAGGAGGCGTTGGTTGCTTCAACGCTCAACGCTGCCGCAGCGCTGAACATGGCCTCAACAATCGGCAGCATTGAAGTTGGGAAGAACGCCGACCTGATTATTGCAGATGTGCCAGACTGGAAATATCTTGCGTATCATTTCGGCACAAATCATATTGTCGCAACGATCAAGAACGGAACGATACTTGAACTGTAAGAGAAGTTGCCGCAGAGGCTCGAAGGGCAGAGGGGTATTACAAAGCAACAACGTTGTGAGGCCTTTGAGTCTTGTGTCTTCGTAGCGAGACTTTTGCATCTTCATCAAAGGAAAACATATGACTCGTTTGGTTGAATGCGTCCCGAATTTCAGCGAGGGGCGCAGCATGAAAATCATCAATGCAATCGCCGGCGCAATTACGGAGGTACCGGACGTCAAGTTCATCAGTGCGGAGCCGGACAAGGATTACAACCGGACGGTTGTGACATTCATCGGCGAACCTTCTGCCGCTGTCGAAGCTGCATTTCAGGCAACGAAGAAAGCCGCCGAATTGATTGACATGACGCAACACAAAGGCGAGCATCCGCGTCTCGGCGCAACGGATGTTGTGCCGTTCGTTCCCTTGCAGGGTGTGACGATGCAGGATTGTGTTGCGCTTGCTCACGAATTCGGCAAGCGTACGGGAGATGAGCTTCGTATTCCCATTTACTTGTATGAAGAAGCTGCGACGCGGCCCGAACGGCGTAATCTTTCCACGATTAGAAAAGGAGAATACGAAGGGCTTGCTGAGAAGCTAAAGGACCCGGCTTGGAAACCCGATTACGGCCCGGCAGAGTTCAATGCGCGGTCGGGTGGTACAGTGACGGGGGCAAGGGTTTTTCTCATCGCATACAATGTCAATCTCAACACAAACGACACCAAGATCGCCAACGAGATAGCGCTGCGTATTCGTGAAAGCGGACGCATCAAGAAAGATGAGAAGGGGAATCCCGTGCTTGATGCATCGGGAAAGAAAGTGAGCATTCCCGGAAGTCTGAAGGCTGTGAAAGCGATGGGCGTTCTGCTCGAAGCTCACAACATTGCGCAAGTCTCGATCAATCTCACCAACTTCAATATCACGCCGCCGCATGTTGCGTTTGAAGAAGTGAAGAAGGAAGCGGCGACACTCGGCGTTGAAGTGACGGGAAGCGAGCTTGTCGGGTTGTCGCCGCTCGAAGCAATGCTGATGGCGGGAAGATTCTATTCCCCCTCAACAACGGATGAGAAACAGTTGCTGGCCATTGCCGAGGAACGACTCGGACTCAGTCAGCTTGACAAATTCGATCCGCAAAAGAAAATCATTGAATATCAACTGTAAACGGAATTGACGATATGCCTACAAAGAAAACGCTGACAGGATTCTTGGACGAACTCGCTTCTTCCTCGCCTGCTCCGGGTGGCGGAAGTGTTGCGGCGCTTGCCGGTGCGCTTGGTGCCGCGCTGACCTCAATGGTCTGCAATCTCACGATTGGAAAGAAGAAGTATATGGATGTGGAGGAGGATATGACGAAGATCCTGAAGGATGCCGAAGATCTTCGTGCCCAATTCACAACTCTTATTGACAAGGACACGGATGCCTTCAACAAAGTGATGGAGGCATACGGTTTGCCGAAGGAAAATGACGCGCAGAAAGCCCTGCGTGGTGCTGCAATTACCGCAGCGACAAAAGAAGCAACGATGGTACCGCTTGAAGTGATGAAGCATTGTATCGATGGCTTGGCCTTAGCACAAAAGGTTGCAGCGAATGGCAACAAGAACTCCGTCAGCGACGCCGGCGTGAGCGCCCTTATGCTTCATGCGGGTTGCGAAGCCGCAGCGTTGAATGTACGGATTAACCTGAACAGCTTGTCAGACTCGGATTTCGTGCACTGGAAGACGGACGAGGTTATCTCCATCCTCAAAACGAGCAGAATGATGCTGGAAGAAACACAGGCGATTGTCAGCGATAAAATGCAGCGACCTTCGGCGTAACCTCTGCCCCGGAATACTTCGTCAGGGCAATGCCCGTGCAACAATTCTGAACCCGATATCCTGTGTGCTGTGTTCGGGCTGGAAGCTGTCGCGATAGGGTATATAGAGATATGATGTTGCCGCGCTATACCATGAGCCGCCCCTCGCAGTACGCTTCCCCTGTGCATCGTCATGATTCCTCCCATCATCAGCAAAAGGACGCTCCCGGCTGAACGGCGTGTCGGTTGACTGAGTCCACTCGGCCACGTTTCCTGTCATGTGGTACAAGCCATACCGATTGGCGTGAAACGCCCCAGGTGTTTCCTCAATTCCGAATACGGGGACGAGGGCATCAGGATTTTTCCGCCAGTTGTAGAGTGATACCTCCGCATCGCTGACGAATCTGCTCAGCGCGTAATCAAAGTTATCCGGTCCACGTGCAGCTTTCTCCCACTCGGCGTCGGTCGGGAGTGAGAACAGCCATTTACCTCCCGAATATTTTCTCGACATCCATTTGCAGAAAGCATTTGCCTCAAACCACGTAACCCAAGTGACAGGTTGGTCGGGTTGACCGAAGCGCTTGTAGTCATCGTCCGTTGGAAGAAGTAACGCACTTACATGTGATTTGACTGTAGCCTTCCACTTTCTTCCTTGGTCTGTCCAGTTCGCGTCATCGTTGTAGCCATCCTCGGCGTCGAGAAATTCTCTGAATTCTGCATTGGTTACCTCGAATGGGGCGATAAAGTGGCCGGTGAGCCAGATATAATGCGGTTCACGCGGATTCTGCCTGTCTCCCATCAAAAAATTGCCGCTCGGAATGTAGATGAACTCCGGAATGTTGCCCAAGAGACAAGGAGGAAATTCTTTCGGCATCGGACGAATAGTGACAAGAAACGAACCGTCTTCGTCCGGCCCGCATCGATAGCCGGTGAGTGCTATCGGGTGAAATGTTACGCGACCCGATTCTACACTGCGGAGAAAGTAGTTTCCCGGCGTAAGCCAAATGGAGTTGCCATCAAACGGCTCGACTCTCACTGTGTCAAGGAGGTTTCTTCCTGCCCTGTACAAAGTGAGTGAAGCGTACGAGAGATTGGTGATGATAAGCTCCGTTTCGCCCCTTTCGTAACGCGTTTGCTCTTGAAAATCATCCCTCCTGAAAATCCAGTATCCGAGAATACCCGCCGTCAGAAACATAACTGCCGCGGTACCTAACAGCTTGTGTTTCATGTACACCTGGGCCTAAATATCCTGGCGTCTCATCAGGATGTTTGAGAGGAGAAGCGGGATTGTCGTCCATGCAAACAGTCCGCCGACAAGCAGCAACAGACTTGCCGTCTGTCCGCCGAGGAACCGCAGCATTGCCGCCCCTGCCGCGCCAAAGATGGTGACATTGTCGAGAATGATGAGTGTTGCCACACGAACCATGTCAACAGGGTTGCCGAAGAGAGAGAGGAAAAGAAATGTGTTTGCGGCTTTTCCTTTCAGGAGCAATGTGCCGCCCAGCGCCAGCAAATCATAAAACAATACGAAGAAGAACCACAGAAAGAGGGCAAAGCCGAACGCTTTTGCCTTCCGCTGGCTCAACGCCGATGTGAGCACTGCAATGCTGAGAAACACCAAAGAGAGAGCGAGAGAAAGCATAACGAAGGATGCGTAGCGTGTGAACCCATCGATGCCGTTCGCTGCAATCACTATTGAACCCGCGAGTGTGAAGCCGATAAGTGTTGAAAGGGCAATGGAGAAGAATACTCCGATCAGCTTGCCGAGCACAACTTCACTGCGATGAAGCGGTTGGGAGAAGAGAAGTTCGGTTGAACCTTTGTCGCCGGTGAAGCTCAGCGTCCCCATCGTCAACGCGACAAGCGGAACGATATACAGGACAAGGTTGAGAAGGCTGGCGGATGTGCGAGTGAAATTCTGCATTCCCGAGAAACCTTCAGTCATCATTCCAAAATATGAAATTGCCGTCACCAGCGTGCCGAACACGACAGCAAAAATGATTGTCCACTTGTTGCGGATGTTGATGACAAGTTCCTGACGTGCTATGTAGTAGATTGCTTTGTAGTCCATGACAATTTCCTTATTGAGGCGTTCAGGGGGACGTCTCTGCACAAGACAGAAGATTAGTCGCAACACTTTGCTGAACAGCCATCTTTCCCGGCTGCAATGGGATACTGACTCTTGAACGCTTTCGCCTTTTCAGCGTCGGCAAAGGCGATTTTCCCCGATCCCATCGGCGTCTCAATGCTTGTCTCGATAATCGAAGCCTTCTCGTACGGGATCCATTGTTTCGTTTCGTAGTCTTTCAAGTACATTGCAACGATCTTCACATCGCTGCGCTTTGTCCGGAACTTCAACAGACAATTGAGATCGTCGAACTTGTACACTTCGCCATGATAGTCGATAATCTCCGATGCAAACCGTTCGTCGGAAACAACCATGCGGCATTGCGCGCAGTTGTCTTCCGGGTAAATATCCACCGGTTCGATACTCGAAGTTGCACATCCTGCGAGCATGACGCCCGCGAACACCCACCCGCCAATGCCCAATGACCAATCACTAATCCTCATCTGTGCTTTCTCCTACGTAGTGTAAATACATATCTTCAATCGTTCTGCTTGCGAGATACGTTCGTTGCAGCGTTTCAATTGATTCTTCCGCCGCCATCTTTCCGCCGACAAAAATCCCGACGCGGTCGGCAAGCTGCTCTGCCTCGTGCAAAAGGTGGGTTGAAAAGATGATTGTTTTGCCGTTTTCCTTTTGATTCAAAATGAACTCACGAAACCGCTTCACCCCCTGCGGATCGAGATTAGCTGTTGGTTCATCGAGAAGCAGAATCGGCGCGTCGGGAAGCGAAATGACGGCAAGACCGAGGCGTTGTACCATCCCGCCGGAGAATTCACCGACAAGCTTATCCGAGAAGCCGTTGAACCGCGCCCGTTCCAACGCTTCATCAGCGCGGGCAAGGGGAAGCTTGCGCAATCTGCAATAGAACCGCATCACTTCCCGTGCCGTCTGATTCTCGGGAAACACAACACGTTGGGGGAGATAGCTTGTGAACTGCCTTGTTTCTTTCGCGTATCGTTGTACGTCGAGATTGTTGATCAGAATGCGACCGGACGTCGGAATGTTCAAGCCGACGATTGACTTCAAGGTAGTTGTTTTGCCGCTGCCGTTCGGGCCGAGGAAGGCAAACACTTCACCCTCCTTGACGCTGAAGGAGATATCATTGACTGCGGTAAACTTGCCGTACTTTTTGATAAGATGTTCGACCTGAATCATGTTGCCCTCCGTGACAGTTTTCGATAGAGTATGCCGAGTACCGCGAGGCTCACGACGGGAAAAGCAACCCAGGCGTGCCTGTTGCCCGAAGAAGCGGATGTATTTCGGGAATTGATCTTCATAGCCCGTACCGCAGGCAATGCTGTCAACTCAAATGGTCGCATCAACGGACGGACGTCTGCTTCTTCATTGATGTTGATGATGGGAAACGCCTTCGCTGCAACAGCAAGCGCTTGCGATGCCGGACTGTAGAGGTATACGCGCACGTTGGCATTCTGTCCTTCGAGATATTGAAACACGTTCTGAATTTTCATTGGAATATCTCCGATGCCGTTGCCGTCAAGGTCGTATCCCTCATACGAACTCCAATAGTTACCCCTCCCGTCAACACTCCAGCGGGACTCCGTCCGCTTGCCGACAATGGCAAGGGGATTCAGGTTTGCGATGAAGTTGTTTTCGGTGAAGGTGTTGTTCGTGGAGTTCTGAAACATCTGCAGGGCAATGTCGTTCTGTGCGACGATGTTGTGACGGAACATGTTGTTTGTTGATGCTTCAAAGAACATCCCGACAACATTGTCGGCAATGACGTTCGAATCGGCGACCAATCCGTGGCAATCCTGGAAGAGAATGCCGAACGACGAAAACCCGCGGTTGTGACTGAATACGTTGTGTCGCATTCTGATTCCACGTGAATACATAATTGCCGCACCGGCGACGTTATCGTAGAACCGGTTCGACAGAAATGTATTCGAGTCCGCATACATGTAATGTAATCCGTATCGTGTGTTGAACGACTCGTTGTTTTCAATCCACGTATGATGAGCATTCTGAATGTAGAATCCGTCGCGAACATCTGCAATCACGTTATCAAGAAATCGGTTGCGCTGCGAATTCCAGATATGTATGCCGCTTCCCCGTTCGCCAAACTCAAGCTGCCTTCTTCCGGTAATCCTGTTCCCTTGGACGAAATTGTTTTCTGCATGAAATAAATACACGCCGAAGAGAATGTCTGTCAGTTCATTCTCTTTAATGACGTTAGAATTAGATTTGATCAGAATGCCGGCATTCTCTTCCACCAATCTTGAGCCGCTGCGATCAATTCTGAATCCGCTTACTGTACAGGAATCAGCCGAAATGGTGATAACGCTGCCACTGCCGTCTCCCTGAATAAGAGGCATTTGAATTCCGGTCAGCGTAATTCGTTTGTTAAGATGGAGGTTACCTTCATAGACTCCGTGGTAAATGAGAAGCGTGTCTCCCGGCTGGGCTCTGTCAATCACAGTTTGCAGCGTCTCGACATTCCCTGAACGGACGTGATACGTGTTTGCAAGCGCAACGGTATGCAGAAGCATACAGAAACTTAGGAGAAGCGATACGCGACCCATCACCATGGCACAACTCCCAACAAGAGAATGCCGAACAGAACGGATTGTCCCGGCAGGATGACGGCTTTCGGGATGGTCACGGCTTCCGTTCCTTCAGCCATTCCTTCCGTGAGAACCACATTGCCGCAAGCAGCAACAACGGCATAACAGCCATGAAGTACGACCCGACGCCCGGAAAACTGTACACCTCGAAGTTTGCCATTGTATTGTGGCCGAACATCGGCGGTGTAAACGGCGGAACTTTTACCGCCGCTGTCGGGTCGAGTTCATGCCCGTACAAATACAGTTTGTGATAGAAACTCCACAATGAAAACAATCCGAAGTAGGTGAACAGCACGAACAGGTCAACCAGCTTCGACATTTTGCCTAACACTACAACCCGCAACGCCAGCAACATCACTCCGCCGATGACGAACGGAATCCACTTGAACTCCGTGAAATCCTCCTCCTGCAACGGCCTCATGCCGATGTAATGATTCAAGGAATTGATTTCACGCAGGTCGTCGCGGTTGGGCGTCTTTCCTCCCTCGAGCTTGTACGAATAGATTTTGAGTATGAGGCCATCGGGGAATTGGTTGGAGTAGAGCGTCATGTTCCACAACGGGACGAAAAATGTCGGCAACAACACCAATGCTCCGACAAGGACGAGAATACGTCCCCGTAAATTAATCGGCGTTTCAAAGAATGATGACGTCTTCTTGATGAGATTTTGCATAAACAGCCTTCCTTTCGATCCATCCCGACATGCATGGGCAGGGACGTTCAATTGTCCGAAGGACTCCTGTGGAGAACGTCCCTGCACAAAAGTCTGAGAGCTATTGTCCGGCCATTAGCTTGTTACCGTTTGTTCTTGTGGCGGAGACCCCACCGCTTCCTTTGACCAACATGTAACCCTGCATCTCCTGATGCAACGCCGAGCAGAAGTTCGTGCAGTAGTACGGATACACGCCTGCTTTATCCGCGACAAACTCAATGACTTTCGTTTCACCCGGATCGGCGACTACGTTGATGTTGTATTCGTTCAGCCCGAAGCCGTGAAGTTCATCCGTTGTTTGTTCAATATTGGTGAGATAGATTGTCACCTTGTCGCCTTTGTTCACTTCGAAACTTGTCGGTTCGAGCGTTGAACGGACGGCAATCATGTACACTTCAACATGTTTTCCCGTTCTCACGACTTTTGCATCTTTCACATCCCAAATTGCCTTCGGGTGCTTGTTCTCTTCTTTCGGATATACTTCTATCGCTTTCAGTTTGTCAGCCTTTATCATTTGCGCATAATGCGGCTCCGGCTCGGTAAAGGCATCGTACAGCAGATTCATCTTCTCGCCGCCAATATCTATAAGCTGTGATGCTTCAGGTTGCGACGGTCCGACGCTCAGGTGACGACCGTGCGACAGTTTGTTCAGCGCCACAAGGAACTCGCCGGTCGGGTTCTTCGTATCGCCTTCAGACGCTGTCAAGTGTCCGATGTTGTACGAGACCGGAATCTTGTCAAGAATTTCCCACGTGCCTAATTTCCATTTTGCAACGGCGCTTTCAACGAACAGCGACGTGTACGCGTTCCCCTTGTCATCAAACTGCGTGTGCAGAGGACCGAGCCCGACGTTGACTTCTGCATCTTTGATGGCGTCGTAGTTCAAAACAGGAATGCCATCTTCATTGCCGGTGAAGTTCTTGTTCTGAATAGCCGTGAGCATCTTTTCAAAATTGAACACTGTAGTGATGCTTTGCAGTTTACCACTGGCAACGATGTATTTACCGTCCGGACTGATATCGACACCGTGCGGTGATTTTGCCGCAGGCAAGAGATAAACAACTCCCTCAACATCTTTCGGGTCGATTACTTTTACTCCGCCGATCATTTTGAACTTGCCGTCCTTGATTGCCTTTTCAGCTGCCACCCAATTCACTGCAGCAACATAGTCACGATCTTTTTGTGTTGATGTCACTTCCAACTTGCCGATTGCACGCTCGCTGTTGTAGCATGTCCAGAAACCCCAGTCCTTGCTCGGGCCCTTTCCTGCATCTCCCAAATCATAATTGAACGGCGGCATAAGCACTTGCCAGCCCAGCGACATCTCGCCGGATTTCGGATCGACAGCAATGCCGGCGACAACACCTTTGAATTTCGTGGCATAATCCTGAATGTTCTCGTAGGTTCCTTTCGGCAGCGGGATGGAGAAACGTGATCCGGCAAGAACGTACTCCGTGTTCTCGGTAACGAATGATGAACAGTGATTTCCGGACACATTGGGAAGCGGACCCAGAATCTGTTTCGTCTTGAAGTCACGCAAATCAATCCGGGCCATCCGGTTGTTTGCATTGTCGGAGATGAACAGCCAGCGTCCGTCATAGTTGCCGTTTGTTTCACTGATCGACGGGTGATGAGCATCGCCCCATGTGTAACCGCCTAACATTTCCTTGCTTTCCTTGTCAAACCCGTAACCTGTAGCCGGATATGGAGTGTACACAGGAATAGTCGAGATGTGACGCATTGAAGGCACGCCGTACACGTACACCTGTCCCGAATGTCCGCCCGATTTGAACAGATAGTACTTGTCTAAATCGCCAGGCGCCACGTACGTTTTCAGCGCAGCTTCTTGCACGTCGGATCGTGCACCGGCTCCGCCGCGTCCCTTCTTGTCATCGCCGCAACCCATGATGATTGCCGTCAACGCGGTCAGCAGAGCGAGGAGAGTGAGCTTTGTTTTCATTGATGCACCTTAAAGATGTGATGATGTTGTGTGAATTGTGAGTGGTTAGTGTTTGTGTTCCGAAGACGCATCCGTGCTGTGTCCTGTCGTGGCTGACGCCTGTTGAATCCGCTCGATGTAGTGAATGAACTCAACATATGCTGCAACATAGTCACGGCCGGCATCGACGGAGTGGTGTGCATGTTTCTCGGCCTCGACCAACTTGTTGAACCGCCTCGTCATCCCCGATGCAATGTCCGCTGTCATTTTCTGGACGAGGTTGTCAATATTGTGCGTTTCAATGGCCTTGTCGGCTTGCTCTATGCTGTGATCAACATGCGTTCCTTCAGGCTTAAGTCCGGTGTACGGGGCTCCTTCTCCGGCGCGGTGAATGCGGACGAGTGTCTCGAAAAAGTACATATCGGCCAGGTTTTGTGCCTCAATGCCTTTCGTCCGGACGTTGCGGGTTTTCTCGAACGATGCAATGATCTCCGGTTCATGTTCCTTCTTGATCCATTTGAGAACGGGGGTGACGTCACCTGTTGCAAGGGCGAGTTTTGCATCCTTCACAACAGGCCCATTCATCGTGTCGCAATGGGACGAAGCCATTGCCGGAAGGAACAGAAGAAGGGTGAGGATTCTGATCATTCTGCCAATTAGAGAAGTGTGTTTCATTGTTGTGACCTCATAAATAACTATGTGACACGGTTGATGAGTATCGGGGAATGCGTTTCCTCATTTCCCTTTTGCCAGTTGGGCGTCTTTCTTTTGTTGTTGGTAGATGTCGTACGCGTGACGCAACTTCTCGATGGTTTCTTTACGTTCTTCCGGCGTCAACGTGATCATAGTGGAAAGAACTACCTCCATCGTTCCGGTTGGCTTCTCGAGAAAATCATCGAGTGTCCTGCCGAACCGTGACTGCACATCTTCGACTGCCATCGCCAAATCAGGTCCAATCTGTGCTGCAGCGTCAATGCCCAGCGTGGAAACCGAATGGCAGACGAAACAATTCTTCTTCACGAAAAATGCACCCGGGCCTTTCAACATGCGTTCCTCTTTTTCTTTCTCTTCCTCTGTCGGGATATCCCGGAAGTTATGGCCTGGGATATATTCGATAGGGATGTGTTCCTTCTTCCAGCTCATCACCAACATCGCGAGTGCTTGTGCATCTGCACTGCTGAAATTGAAATTCGGCATCACAGTTTCAGGAACTGACTCTTTAGGGTTCTTGAAATGGGCAATCTGCCAACTGAATTCGGAATGGAACCCTTTGATGCGCTCGTAATTGAATTGTTCGGGGGATTTCATTCCTTCGTAAGTCAGATCGGGTCCGACTGTTCCGCCCCGCCCGTTGATTACGTGGCATGCGCGACAGCCCTTTTCGTTGACGAGTTCTTTTGCGCGATTGATGTAGCCGGCTCCCTTGGTTGATTTGTCGTACCGATGGCAGGAGTTGCAGTTCATTTGCATGAGGGCTTTCTTGTCGCTCATAACATAAAACTCGCCCAGATCTCTGCCGAGAACCGGTTCCTCCCAATCTTTAATCAGTCCGTGTGCGTCGTGCATATCGGTGGCGAAACCCTGTCCGCCGTGACATGTTGTGCAGGCGAATTTGTTGACCGGATGCTTTTCCAGAATTTCTTTCGGATGCGTGCGGAATGGTTCAGGCGCGTTCTCAAGCCCTTTCCATTCGACACCCTGATGGCACGTAATGCAGCGATCGGCTTTGTTCAGTTCCTTCACATAGACTTGCTGCAATCCGGTGGGCACTGTCGCGGCCCGTTCGGGTCCGAACTTCTCTTCTACCAGTTCTTTGAATTCGGATTGATAGCTTTTCCATTCGGGAATCATGTAGCTGTAGGAGATGAATCCCATCAACAGGAACACGGCAATGCCGATGATGCTGATAATGAGTTTATCTTTCTTCACGAATGTGAGCTTGTCTTTGATTGTCTTGTGATCCATTGAAGTACTTCCTGATTCAGTGGTTGTCATGCATATCAAAACTTGATCGGCATCTCCGGCCATGATTCCCACGGCCAGTAGAAATTCCAGTACGGGCCGCGCAGGAACGTGCCGATGACAGTGAAAAGAAGAACCAGCAACACGATGCCCAGGAACACCATGTTTTGCCTCCGTCGTTCATCTGCAAACCATACGCCCACGGCGTTGATGCTTGACTTGTCGCGATAGGGCCACCAGGCGGCTAACACAAGCAACAATCCGGGCAGCAGGACGCCGCCGATCAATGCGCCGTTGATGGTGAACGAACCGATTTGCACAGTCGTGATCGTGACGATTTCCTGAAGCCAGAGGAAGTACCAGGGCGCCTTTGCCGGGTTTGGCGTCACAGAGGGGTTTGCCGCCGTTTCCAGCGGGGCACGGAAAACGAGAGTGAGCAGAACAACAACCACGAACGTCGCCGCCGTGACAAGCCAAACGCGTCGCATCAGATGAGGACTTGACGGAACAGTATTCTTCTCTTCATCCACCATCGTGTTTTGAACGTGAACTGTCGTTCCGTTGGTGATGCCGAGCAGCGAGTAAGTTTTGGATTTGACGGGAGCGACCTTCTCTGCCTTCTGCTCCAACACTTCGTGGTCAACAATCGCAAGCCCGCCATCCTTGCGTACACGCCACATGTGCCACGAGAAAAGGAGCAGGACAAGGACGGGGAGGAAGAAAACATGCAGCACGTAAAACCGAATCAATGCGCCCTGATCGATCGTGTTCCCGCCGAGCAGCAGAAAGCGAATCCATTCACCGACAACCGGTGCTGCGCTTGCGATGTTCGTGCCTACAGTAATCGCCCAGTATGCAAGTTGGTCCCACGGTAGCAAATAGCCTGTAAACGACAGGAGGAGAGTTGCAACGAACAGAACAAGCCCGATAATCCAATTGAGAGGCCTGTTGGCCCCAACAGCGCTGCCATTCTTGTATGCGCCGGTAAGAAACACTCGGATCATATGCAGGAAGACAACGGCTACCATCAGATGGGCGGCAATTCTGTGCATTCCCCTCAACAGCCATCCGAACGAGATCACGTATTCGATATCCTTCACTGAACTGTATGCCCGTTCGACTGATGGTACGTAAAGAAACATCAGCACAACGCCAGTCAGCGTCAGAATCAGGAACAAGACGAAAGAAATGGTTCCTAAATAGAACGAATAGTTCCAGGAGAGACTTCTCTTCGAAATCTTGTTCGGGAACCAGTGCAGCAGCATGTTCTTGACGATTGCGTCGCCGGCTTCCTTGTCGCTATCCGGCTTCCACGTCCAGGTCAGCTTGTTGTAGTTTCTCTTCAACGTTTCTGTGATGGGCATTTGGGGTCTCCTGATCTTTTCCGTTGTAGGGAGGTCGAATAGAACGTCTCTACATCAAACCGTTAATCTGAAATTCTGTTCAACCTCATCCTTCATATTCACGACGAGTTGTCCGTCATCCGGAGCAACTTCGAGTTTGTACCATTGCAAAGGTTTCGGCGCCGGGCCTGCGTAGTTCGTCCCGTCGGAATAGAATTTTGAGCCGTGACACGGACACTGAAACTCAAACGGGATATCTTTCTTCTGGCCGTCAATCTCAACGTGTTTCGGCTGGTTGAGTTTTGTGTACTTGACCGTACAGCCAAGATGTGTACACGAACCCGAAATAGCGTAGAAGGATTTTCCTTCCTTAAAGATGTACAGTCTCTTGTCCTCCAGGAACGTCATCCCATCTGCAAGAGTTGAGGGGTGTCCGATCTTGAACTTCATCGGTGGCTCGTAGAGAACGTTGGGAATGAGTGACCGGAACGATTGAAACCCGAAGCCCGCAAGTCCCGCAAGCATGCCGCCAAGGCCGAGTTTGTGCAGAAAAGTTCGGCGTGTCTCGCTTTTGGATGTATCGCTTAGTGCTTGCTGATCTTGTTTTGATTTCCTGAATAGTTTCATCATGATGGCTCCCTAAACGGCTTCTCTTTGTTCGTAATAAAACACTTCCATCGTCATTGCATCGGTCGGGCAGCGGACAGCGCACAAGCCGCAGCGTATGCATGTCTCGTCGTCTTTCAACATTGCCGATGCCGGTTGGAATGGGTCAATATTGTACTGCTCAATCAGCTTTGCTTTCGTCCCCTCATCTACATCCAACTCTGAAAGCGGCACGAGTTTCAGGCAGTATTCCGGGCAGATATCGACGCAGCGGTTACACATCACGCATTTCTCAGCATCGTAGATTGTCTGCACATGGCAAGCGAGGCAACGCTCGGCCTGCTGTCGTGCCTGCTCTTCCGTGTAGCCTACTTCGACTTCCGAAATGCCGGTACGACGATTCAAGTCTATTGAAGGCGGAGCTTCCCGCTCAAGCTGCTCAAAGTCTTCGGGCCGTGTGAAGCGACGGGTTGGGATCTTTTCGATGGAAAGATTGTAAAACGTTTCGGGCTTGATGCCGCGAAGGAATTCGTCGATCGAAAGCGCGGCCCGCTTGCCATTTGCCACCGCGTCAATAATGTTCCGCGGCCCGAACGCAACATCTCCTCCGGCAAAAACCCCCTTGGCGCTTGTAGCAAGCGTTTCAGAGTCGATCTTGATAAGTTTTGCGGGATTCAGCTCAACGCCATCTTCCGGCTTGATGAACGAAAGATCAGTCTGTTGCCCGATGGCGAGAATGATAGAATCGATTTCGAATACTTCAGAAAAGTCAGCGTCATATTCGGGATTGAATCTGCCATTTTCATCGTACGTTCGCTTCACGCCGATAAACTCAATCGCTTTTACTTTTCCGTTCTCGCCGATGAAACGCTTCGGTCCGCGCTGCGGGTGAAACACAACACCTTCGCGCTGCGCTTCCTCAAATTCCTCGTGCCCTTGCGCAGAGCGCAGAACGGGCATTTCCTCGAACGACTCAAGGCTGGCGATGTGTACCTCCTGCGCACCGCCGCGCATTGCGGTTCGTGCTGCATCAACTGCCGCGTGAATATCCGAATTTTCCGGTTCTCCGCGCAATGCCGTACGAGCCGCGTCGAAGGCAACGAAACCTCCACCAATCACCAATACTTTCCTGCCGAGATTGACGCGGTAGCCGTTGTTGATGTTCAGTAAATAGTCGATTGCCTTGACGACTCCGTCGAGGTTACTCCCTTCGATGTTGAGGTCACGCCCCTTCTGCGTGCCGACGGAGATGAATACCGACTCGAAGCCTTGTGCTTTCAGTTCTTTCAGTCCGAACTTCTCCGTCAGAGGAGTGTTGTATCTGATCTCGACGCCGAGAAAGCGAATCTTTTCAATCTCTTTGTCAATCAAGCTGCGTGAGAGGCGATACTCGGGAATACCATGCCGCAGCATGCCACCGGCGACATTCGTTGCCTCAAACACCGTCACCTGATATCCCATCAAAGCCAAATCGTGAGCGCACGAAAGTCCTGCGGGCCCCGAACCGACGACGGCGACTTTTTTGTTCTTGACGACGTTTTTTCTTGCGGCGACCTGCATTGGCAGGTGCCAGAGCCACTTGTTGCCCGGCTCTTCTTTGCCGTCAAACAGTTCGTCTTGCGTATCCGGCAGCACCGACTCGACTCCGTATTTTTCTGTCACGAAGCGCTTTAATGCACGAATGCTGACAGGGGCGTCAATCTTCCCGCGCCGACACCAGTCTTCACACGGTGCCGCGCAGACCCGGCCGCAGACGCTCGCGAACGGATTGGGTGAACGGGCGGTGAGGTATGCTTCTTCGAATTTTTGTTCCGCGATCAGTTGAACGTATCGTCCGGCGTCCGTATGAATCGGGCAGCCTATCTGGCAGGGGACGAGGTTTTTCCAGAATTCAATGTCGGGGATTTGTATGCGGAACTTGTCTGCCATTGTCGTTGCAGATGTGTGATCGGTTCAATACTTCATGGCTTCCTGGCAACTACGACCAGATCTTTTGATGTTTCAGAAATATATGGCTCGAGCGAGATGCCTCCGAAAAAGGAAACGTCTGCAAAGCCGGCACTCGTGAGCTTCTCTTCCAATTCCGCTTTCCTGATGGGATTGAGTGTGATGGTATTGAGAGATTGCTCCGTCTTGTCGCCTTTCTTTTCCGATTTCAGAATGTTGAAGCGGACAAATTCGCCTTCATAGTCATAAAAGCGAGTGAACGTCGTATCTCCGATTTCTTTCACGTTCTGCACTCTTTCACGATTCGCAAGAATGCGATCGTAGTTCAGTATCTGAAGGAAAAGATATCCCCCCGGATTGAGAACGGAGAAAAAACTGCCCAACGCAGCGTGAAGTTGTTCGTTCGACAACAAATGGGCAAGCGAGTTACCGAGACAGAAAACTGCATTGAAACTGCAGTCAAGAGATTGTGCGAGGGTCTCAAATTCAGCCCGGACTGTCTGCACAGGAAGATTGAGCTGACGGGAATGTTCGGCGAGTTTCTGTAACATAGCGTCGGAAATATCTATGGCCGTGACGTTCACTCCCAGTTGGGCAAGTACGAGGGAATGAAATCCGGTGCCGCAGCCGGCATCAACAGCAGTCTTGATGTCATACCGTTCCGTGATCATGCGGAAGTAGGGGCGTTCGGTGACAAACCGCTTCTCGAAGCCCGTCATCGCATCGTAGTCTGCCGCAAGCGCATTGTAGAAATGCACAACGTCTTCTTCCTTGTTCATCTCGGTGGATTTGGTTGATAATCTGAAATCAGATAACATACTCTGAAACATACTCACAAAGAAGCATTTGACATGCCTGAAGCGATTCTGAACGCAGGCTGCTTCGTATCCTTGGCCATTGCCGCAATATTCTTACTTATGAGCATCTGGTACACCCCTTCGCGCAATACCGACCATTGTTCGTGGACCGAGCAGGGATTCGTATCGTTACACTCCGAGAATCCGAACACACACATCCTGGTGAAATCCGTTCCGTCAATCGCTTCGACTATATGAAAAAGGGTAATATCCTGTGGCGGCATCCCGAGCGCAAAACCGCCTGCGGGTCCTTTGTGCGACAGAAGAAGCCCTTTGCGAGTCAACGATTGCAATATCTTGCCCAGAAAGTGGTATGGAATATCGAGGCGTTGCGCCAGTTCACGAATAGATGTCATCTCTCCATGATGTTTCAGTGCCAGGTACAGTACACTCTGAATTGCATATTCACACTGCCGGCTAAAAATAAGGCTCATAAGAGGTATTCAGACTTATTTATCTGAAATATACTATCCTCCATCTGAAAAGTCAAGTCTGTTGAAGATTAATTCTGCGCCCTCACGATGTTGCTTCTCCAGACTTGCTTAAGTAGATTACCACGCAAATCGTCAGGTTCAATCAATCCAAAGAATATATGGAAAACGACAAGCCGGGCGTTCGACCGCCAGCCATTCCGGAACCGTCCTCCAAAATGACGAAGAGATTTCGTTGGAAGCTCTGGGTCTTTATGATACTGTTTGTCCCTGTTGTGCTGTTTGCCGGGTATACGTGGTTCGTCCTTAACTGGAGCTATTCATCGGGAGAACGAGCGGGCTATGTTCAAAAACTCTCGAAAAAGGGATTCATAGCGAAAACGTGGGAAGGTGAGCTTGCCATGGTTTCGATACCGGGAACGTTGCCTGAGATATTTCACTTTACCGTACCGAGTGACGAAGTTGCCGCGCAGATCAATGCATCTCTTGGAAAACGGGTGAAGCTGCACTACGAACAACATATAGGCATTCCGAGCAGGATTTTCGGGGAGAGTGAGTATTTCGTAAACAAGGTTGAGATTGTTGAATAGCAGACAGTGTTTGCAACATTGAAAATACTGCTTGACTTTCACTCACGCGTCGGGTAATTTGACGTCACGTTACCCATCTGTGTTTCTTTTGTTATTGTTCTTTTCAGCATTTTGAAGAGGCCTGCATCCTTATTGAGAATGGAAGCCCCGCGGCGGCGAATCGTGACAAGTCATTGGTGCGTGATCGATTCTGGTGGACGCTCTTTGCAATCGGTGTTATAACCGTAGTCAGCGGCAGCATTCAGTGTACTGTGCCGCGGCTGCTCCTGCAAGCCCTCTCGCCGGAGGTAACAGTAGCGAGCGAGCATTTCCTGAGAATCACAGGAGTTCTGACTGCTGTATTTGGCGCCTTGCTGGTTCATGCACTTATCACGGCTGAGCCGCAACACGTCGCAGTTCTGTGGGTGGGAATTCAGAAAGTAGTAACCGCGTCGGCTGTTGGACTTGCTATTCAGGATGCCATCTTCTCACCATTGGCACTTGCTGCAGCAGGATTTGACATGGTGGCAGGGGTGATGATCATTGCATTCTGGTTTTGGCTGAAGCAGCAGGCAAACGAATCATAAGCGAATTAATTCGAACCCCATGTCGCTCGTTCTTCATCCACGTCTCACAAATCATCCGGGCAATTGCGTGCAGGTATGGCTCGGATTATTCGAGCGGACTACCACGCCTACTCTCCAATGGTTTCTCGACGGACAACTGACGTTCCCCCAAATCATTCGGCCCCTCAACAATATCCGGCCACTTGACCTCGTCGACTACAACGAACCCCGCGTCTTCTCCGGCGTGTTTCAATTCAACAACCTTCTACCGAGCACACGTTATACAATTGAGGTCCGGGGAGGCGGTGAGTCCGCCTCGTTGAGCGTGTACACGCTTCCCGATGCCGTGACGGACAGGATGGGGGAGTGGTTCAACATCATGCTCGTCTCGTGTTTCTATCAGCCGGAGGATCGGCAGGGGTTGGCGGGCGAGCTTGTCTCACGGATTCCGCTTCCACTTCGACCGCATATGACTCTCCTCATGGGCGACCAAGTGTATCTTGACCTCCCGACGTTACAGGATTTCAAGGATGATGTCGGATGGCTTGCGCGGAAGTTTGAACGCGATTATACCTGCAACTGGCGCGGCCCCAATGGCTTTGCAAGACTTCTTGCTGCTGCTCCCGCAGTTTCAACTCCCGATGACCATGAATACTGGAACAACTTCCCGCATATGAGCTTGTGGATCGGCAACTCGTGGTCGAAAGCGGGAAGGGATCGGTGGACACAAGCCGGTCGCATGATGTATGAGGGATTTCAACTTGCAGCGCCCGGCGCAATAGGCGATCATCTTGTTGTAGAGATTCCGCCTCTCTCGATCTTTGTGGCGGATACACGATCGCTGCGCGATCCGGACAACATGAATATGCTGCGTCCCGGCGGCATTCAGCAGATTGTGGATTGGGCGAACGATGTGGCGGCCCGGGGCCGTTTCGGCATATTAGTAACAGGACAATCACTTCTGGACAAACCCGCAAGCGATCTCGAAGGAAAGTTTGCCGACTATGCCCTTGCGAATTACAACGAATTTACCCCGCTCGTTCAAGCTCTGGATCGACTCGCCGAGGCTGGTCGCGAAGTGATTCTGATTACCGGAGATGTGCATTGGGGCCGCGTCGCTGAAGCAATGAACCGGACGGATGCGCGGAAGAAAATCTTCGAAGTTATTTCGTCTCCAACATCCCTCGTGACAACGGTTGGCTACGATCAATTTGCCAAGATAGCGTCGTTCGTCAAAGGACTGTTTGGAAGGAAGGATCCGTGGCCCCGTCACGCCGATCCTGATGATGTCCCCCATTTTCTCGCCCGGCAGGTCCTCGGTCCAAAATACGGATGCGTGAAGTACCACGGCCAGAAAGGCAATCATGTGGCGATCTTGTCGTTTCGACAGGTCGGCTTTGGATTGGATACACGGGTAACATACTTTCCCATTCATACGGAGTTGCAGTATCGGACACCGGTTGAAGTCAACATTCCGCGGCTCGGTCCCAAGTAACGGCGAACAATCACATTCAGTGGAGATAATCCGATGCTTAATATCCTGCAGGCTGATGTTAAAAGCCCGAATCCGGATTTCGCAAAAGTCCCGCGCAAGTCAAACGAGGACAATATTGCATGGCTCGAACGCAATATGGCGGATACGGATGAAAGTGTTTCTCTTGTGATGTTGGGAGGTAAGAACCCCATCGACTTCAGGCTCCGGCTTGCCCAGGCACATGTCCGTGATGATCTGACGCCAAGTAGTTGGTCGCATGTTATGCTGCTCGGCAAGCCGTCAAAGAATCTTGAATCGACAACTGTTCATGAAATCTCCCTCTATCCCTCGGATGGATTCAACTATCCCGTGCCGACGAACGCGGAACAGCAGGGCAAACTTAAAACGTATGCCGACGCGGAGGAATTTCCGAACATTGCAGTCATCAACGTTCCTGTGCAGCAATCGATGGTAAAAGATGCGTTGCGCAAGTATCGGCATCAGCGTGCCGTACTCGACGGGGTTGAGTTGGTTGTTATGTGGCTCGCCTTCGTGTGGGGAGTCGGCAGGTCGGGAAACCCCTTGCTGGACGGGAATGGTGTCCCCTCGGCTGCGATGATCGAGGTTGTTATAAGTTCACTCGGGTATGAATTGACGCCGGGATTGCCGAGCCGCGCAAGCTGTCCCGAAGCAATCTGGCAGGCGGCAAAATGGTGGCATGAGTATTACGAACGTGATAAGCGAGAGGGGCTTACCGGCGCCTGGTGTGTAACGCACAAATTGATTGATGATGATGATAGAATGTTGAATGGCGCTTGACGAATGACGGCCGATATCCGGCTTGAGGAGAAAATCACAATCTGTTGAACAATTCATAGTGAGGAAGATATGCCGCTGAACAAAATCCCGATCAACGAAACAGGGGGTACGGTAACTGTTGAAATTTCATTCGGTTACGCACAAGTGGGGGCATACACACTTTTGCTGTGGAACAAAACAGGGAGTGACTACAAGCGGTTGGGAGAAGGGATGAATACGGATAATATTCCGGACGAATTCAAACTACCGAAGCCGGTCAAGAACAACGTCGGCAAAATTCTCGACTGTCTTGCAACTATCATCAGTCCGAAGCCGGAGGAAGGGGGTCGTTACCGGGTGGACATGATTGTCCGGCAGGATGGTGAGGAATGCGGCCGCGAATCGTATGAAGGAACAATATCGACGAAATCCATTTCAGTCAGGCTTGCTGCACAACTCAGCACATCATAACACAAGGGTCTCCCCATGAAATCGCTTGCATTTGCAGTTCTCTTGCTGGTCTACACAATTCCGCTCGCAGCCCAGGAGTTGGCGCCCGGTGAATTGCGAGCCTCCGATGCGCGGTTGAACTTTTCCGTGCCCGATGCACCGGCGTTTGCCATCCTCAACTATACCCCCTCAGTGATCATCCGGCCGACTACCGTGAGGGAAATCGGGCTTGCTGTTGCCGACTTCATCCGGGGCGGCAGCGTTCTGCCGAAAGCGTTTGCCGCGGAGTTTTCCCCCGGCTTGTTGGCCGGAGGAAGCACGCTGTCGATCCGTGAATACAATGCAAATCCGTTTTGGTACAGAACGCGCATCTCCATTGCAAGCCGCTCGTTTGATGACAATACCGGACGGATTCAGGCGAGCCTCGGTGTTCGCATGACGTTGATGGACGACGCGGATCCCCGCATGAACCGGCACTTCATTCAGGATATGTCGAAAATGGCGATGAGCATCAACCAGACTCTTTCCAGAAGTGTTCAGGTGGCGCCGCCTACAGAAAGCGGAGTTGTCTCAGTTCAATCGCCTGACCTTGAAGTATTGGAGGCGGAAGTCAGCCGGTTGCGGGCACAGCAACGCGATGAAAGCTGGAATGCCAACATTGCGGAAATAGCCGCTGCGGTGAGATTCAGTTCGAGGGATTCGCTCGCAAAGAATGCCGTTGCCGATAAATACCAGCTTTGGATAGCAGCATCCTTCGGTGCATCAGAGTGGGGGCAGTTTATCTTCAACCTTACCGGGTCGGTGGAGCGGGCACAGAGCTTTGTGATGGATTCGACCAGCATCGCCATGAATTCCCGTTTCTACTTCGGCTCGAATTCGATCAAGGTATACGGAGAAGGGCAAATAACCGCGTTGGATAATTCTCCCGCCTTGTATCTGTTCAACATCGGCGGGGAAATAACACCGATCAGCAGTTTTTGGCTGGAATTTTCCGCAGGCTTTGAAAAGCGGGGAAAGGAACCGGCCATCATTCGTACAGCATTTCATGTCCGTTGGGGGTTGCCCGAAGGACTTATCAACTAAGTAGTTCGTTGTTCTTTAGAATACAAGAGGTACACCATGTCCGGAATCTTCATCAGTTACCGCCGGCAGGATAGCGCCGGTTGGGTCGGCCGCTTGACTGATTCATTGAAGGAGAATTTTGGTGAAGATCAGATCTTCATGGATATTGAGGCGATTGAAGCCGGAGTTGATTTCGTCGAATCCATCAACAAAGCGGTCGGCTCGTGTCAGGTGTTGCTGGCCATTATCGGGCCGCGATGGCTTTCCGTTACGGATCAGAGCGGACGCAGACGGCTTGATAATCCCGAAGATTTCATACATCTGGAGATTGCCGCGGCATTGCAACGCAACGTTCGAGTGATTCCCGTGTTGGTGGGCGGAGCCGAGATTCCTGCGAGCGATCAACTGCCCGATGATCTGAAGCCGCTTGCCCGCCGTCAGGCACATGAGATTTCCGACACCCGATGGGAATACGATTCCGAACAGTTGGTGAAGCTTCTTGAAAAGGCGTTAGGTCGCAAATCCAAGAAAAAATCCGCTGCCGAATCCGGCGCATTCCAATCTGCAGTTCTCCCTCCATCACAAAAAGGAGTCAGCGTCAAAGCAAGTATAGGACTGGTACTCAGTCTCTTTGTCTTTCTCTTCCTCCTCTCCGGCGATCCGATGGATACAAACACGGCAGTCGGCGCCATCATGTTTTTGCTGACTGCTCTTGTGCTGGGAATAATTGCATTCTACGATGTGAAGCTGAACAAGGTAAGAGGGAAAGTCCTGGCAATCGGCTCAATAGCCCTTGCGGTGATTCTATGCTTTGTCGTATTCGGGAGGTTCTCCTCACATACTCCTGCCCAACAGGGTGACCTACCCTCAGATACCTCCGCTGCAATAGCGCAGGTTGCACCGTCAACTGTTGACCCGTCTGATCAGCAGCCAGCAGCACAACCGGAGTATCGTTCGACTGCGCCAGCGAGAGTGGTGAACATCACCGGTTCATGGCAGGATGCGGAGGGAGGAATCCTGTACTTTCAACAAGAGGGAAACACGTTTGTTCTCAGTGGTACCGACGACAATGGAATCGAAATGCACGGCAACGGCTTCATCGATCAACAAATCGTCACCTTTGATATCGGAGCAAACGGATACACCCTCGGCCGCGCGCAAATGATTCTCTCCGACAACAGAAGAGAAATGCGAGGCACGCTATATGTCCCGCTCACGGGAGCGTCGGAGAGTCTTGTTCTTCGCAAGCAGTAAATTCTCTGTGGAGTTGCTTACCTACACAAAAATGTCTTGAGACCCCTGTAACCTTTCACAAGACCCGCCGTACTTACTGACCATCAGTCAGTCCCTTTGCTAAAGTAAATTTAATCTATCATCGTATTGACAAATGGCTCGACTTAAGCTATATTTGAACCCATTAAATGACTATCAGTCAGTAAATTGATTGGAGCAAATGAAAATGGGCATAATTGAGCGAAAAGAGCGGGAAAAAGAACAGCGCCGTGAAGAAATAGTCACGGCTGCAGAGAAGATCTTCTTTGAAAAAGGGCTTGCCATAGCAACTATGGATGAAATCGCAGAGGCCGCAGAACTGAGCAAGGGGACTCTGTATCTCTACTACAAGAGCAAAGAAGACCTTTACCTTGCAGTGGCAATGCGCGGCTCGGAAATCATGTACAAAATGTTTCTTGAAGCGACATCCCCTGAAAAATCCACGATCGAGAGAATTGCCGGCCTTGCTGAGGCATACTACCGGTTCTTCAAACAAAACCGCGACTACTTCCGGATGTATCAGTACTTCGACAACTCGCAGTTTCATAAGCAGGTTTCCCAAGATATGCTGCACACGTGCGCAACCAACGACCAGAAGATATGGGATCTGGTAATCGGGCTGATACAGCAGGGTATTGATGAAGGGTTGTTTGATGCGGATCTCGATGCAAAACAGGCGGCAATCATTCTCTGGGCGAACGGGAATGCCATTATGAGATTGATGGATCGGGAGGATACGTACTTCACTGAACACATGAAGTTGGATTTGGAAGCGACATTACAGAAAGCATACCAGTTGATTCTCGAAGGAATGATGACCAAGAAAGGAAAAGTAAAGTATCATGCAATCAGACAGATTGAGGAGACAGTATAGGATGAAGAAACTGTTTGTTGTATCTCTGGCATTGCTCGGAGGGATACTGACGGCGCAAGCCCAACAGACTCTTGAGTTGACGGTGGACAAAGCGATTCAACTCGGGCTCGACAACAGCAAAGCGTTACACGCGTCGCTGATGAGGTTGAACTACGCAGATGCAAAATCCTCGGAAGTCAATGCGTTACGGCTTCCCAATCTCAAATTCGTCGGTGGGTATACGCGGCTCAGCGACGTACCACCGTTCGCCGTGACGTTGCCCGCACAACTAGGCGGGAACTCATTCACGCTGGCACCCTCAGTTCTGAACAACTACGCAATGAAAGTCAGTCTCGAGCAACCGCTGTTCACCGGTTTCAAGCTTGATGCAGCTTCGGCGGCTGCAGACTACAGTGCAAAAGCGTACGAACAGGAATATGCCCGGAGCAAATCCGACCTCGTGTACAATGTCCGGCTTGCGTACTGGAATTTGTTCAAGGCGAGAGAGTTGAAGAAGGTAACAGACGAGAACGTCGAGCAGGTTAAAGCCCATCTCAAGGATGTCGAACTGATGCTTGAGCAGGGAATGGCCACAATGAGCGACGTCCTGAATGTTCAGGTGCAACTCTCTGATGCGCAGCTTCGTCAGATTGAAGCGGATAACAACGTTCAGCTTGCGATGATTTCGCTCAACAATACCATCGGCATCCCGCTGCAGACGAGCATCGTGATTGATTCGGATATCACTCATACGGCCTCGGCGAACTATGCGAATCTGAATTCTCTCATGGAACGGGCAATGGAGAAGCGTCCCGAACTTAAAGCAATGGAGTATCGTGTGCGAGCCGCCGAAGCCGGGGTTACGGCGGCGAAGGCAGGTTGGTGGCCGCAGATTTTTCTGAGCGCAAACTACAACTACAACAGGCCGAACCAACGCATCCAGCCTATGCAAGATATGTTCAAGGATACATGGGACGTGACCCTGGGTGTCTCGCTGGATATTTGGAACTGGGGCAAGACTCTTCATCAAACTGATCAGGCAGGTGCACAGTATGAGGAGGCAAAGGATGCGTTGACGCAGGTTCGTGATCAAATCACGCTTGAGATCACTCAGGCATATCTTACTCTGAACCAGGCAAAGGAACGAACGGTTGTTGCGGAAATGGGTGTCCAGCAAGCACAGGAAAGCTACAGGGTTACAAACAAGCGTTTCAAGGAAGGGCTTGCGCAGAACAGCGATATGCTTGATGCTGAAGTGGCGTTGCTAACCGCAAAGACGAAGTATACGCAGGCGCTTGTTGACTATGAATTGGCCGAAGCCCGGCTGCAACGGGTTATCGGCGAGTAAAACAGAATGTACACAACCAACCAACCATTTTTTGAAGGAGTTTGTATGAGACGGGTAAAGGCAATCGGAATCGGCGTTCTGGTTCTCGGTACAATCGTAACAATCCTGTTGTACAACAAAACGCAGATGCAGGCAAAATCGAAAACTACTGTGATTACATCGTATCCGGTTTCAGTGGCGAACGTAACGAAATCACAACTGTCGGAAACACTCTCACTCGTCGGCACGATTGCGGCGAACAGTGACGTTGCCATTGTCTCCGAAACACAGGGCAGAGTCGTTGCCATCAATGCAAATGTCGGCGACTTCAAGTCTTCGGGAGCCATGCTTGTTCAGATTGATGATGAGTTGAAGAAAGCGGAATTTATCAAAGCAGAAGTCAATTATGAGCGGGCAAAGAAGGATGCCGAACGCTTCAAGAGTCTGCGTGAAGAGCGTGCCGCTACCGAATGGCAAAAGGAAAATGCTTGGCAGGCATTCAAGGTCGCGGAAGCGCAATATGTCCGATCCCGGAAAGAGTATCGTGACACGAAGATCAGCACGCCGATTGCAGGCATTGTGACTTCACGTCCGGTTGATGTCGGGACGATGGTGCAGCCCGGAATGGTCGTGGCAAACGTCGTCGATATTTCGAAGCTCAAAGTAAGGCTGAATGTCGCGGAACAGGATGCATTCAAACTGAAAGCCGGTGATCCGGTGGAAATCACCACGGACGTGTACCCTGGAGTCAAGTTTGCCGGAAGGATTGCCAGCATCAGCGCAAAGGCCGACGAATCACACACATATCCCGTTGAAATCACGCTGCCCAACAGCAAGGACCACCCCCTGAGGGCGGGAATGTTCGGCCGTGTGAATTTCGTGTCGATGACAAGAACGGAGACGCTTGCGATTCCTCGTGAAGCGCTTGTCGGCAGTGTGAAGAATCCGCAAGTCTTTGTTATTGAAAACGGTATGGCAAAGCGCCGTGACCTCGTTGTCGGCGACCTCATAGGGTCAAAGATTGCCGTGCTGCAAGGTTTGCGCGAAGGCGAAACCGTTGTCGTGAGCGGCCAGAACAATCTGAAGGACAGTGTCACCGTTGACATCGTGAACTAAGCTTTTGCCGAATCGAAAAGGAAACCATCACATGACACTCACTGAATTATCCATCAAACGTCCGACGCTGATCGTCGTCATTTTCGCAGCGTTGACTGTCGTCGGACTCTTCAGCTTCACACAACTCAAGTACGAGTTGCTTCCGAAGATCACCCCACCGTTTGTCGCCATCACGACGGTATATCCGGGAGCTTCACCCAACGAAGTTGAAACCTCAGTCACGAAAGTGATCGAAGACGCCGTTTCCGGCATCGACAAAATATCAACGCTGTACGGTACGTCGTCCGAAGGCGTAGCGTTCGTGTCAATTGAATTCACGATGTCGGCGGATGTGAACATTGCCCTGCAGGATGTCCAGCGCAAAGTGAACGAAGTTGCTTCACAACTCCCTCAGGGATCGAAAGCGCCCATCGTTTCGAAGTTTGCGCTCGATGAGTTGCCGGTTCTTCGCATGGGATTGACTTCCAATATGCCGTCACGCGAGTTTTATCAGCTTGTGAAGGACAAAGTCCGGGCAAAGCTCGCTAAGGTGCCGGGTGTCGGACAGATTACGCTCGTCGGCGGCGATGAACGGGAAATCAAAGTCAACGTAGATGCCCAGAAGCTTCGTTCGTACGGTCTTTCATTGCTGCAAGTAACGCAGGCGATCAAGTCATCCAATCTTGATTTCCCGACGGGAAAAGTAAAGGAAGGCGGGCAGCAGTACATCGTTCGTATTGCCGGAAAATTCTCTTCCGTTGATGCGATGCGGGACCTTGTTGTTGCGCAGTCAAGACAAGGCGGCGATATCAAGCTGTCGGATATTGCCGAGATTGAGGATGGACAGAAGGAGTACAGCCAAATCAGCCGCATTGACGGCAAAACATCAATCGGCGTTCTTGTGTCGAAGCAATCCGATGCAAACACCGTTGATGTAAGCGCCCTTGTGCGGGAGGAAATTCCGAAGATTGAAGAACTCTACAAAGAACACGGACTCAAGTTCGACATTGCTCAAGACGGCTCGACGTTCACGCTCGATGCGGCTAATGCCGTGAAGAAAGATCTTGCCATTGCCGTGCTTCTAGTTGCGATTGTGATGCTTGCATTCCTGCACAGCATCCGCAACTCTGTTATCGTTATGATTGCGATTCCTGCGTCACTGATTTCGACATTCATTGCGATGTATGCATTCGGGCTGACGCTGAATCTGATGACACTACTCGGCCTTTCGCTTGTTGTCGGTATTCTTGTTGACGATTCGATTGTCGTGTTGGAGAACATCTACCGTCATCTTGAGAAAGGAGAGGAGAAACGTGCAGCGGCACTGAAGGGCCGGAACGAAATCGGCTTTGCGGCCCTTTCGATTACACTTGTTGACGTTGTCGTGTTCGTGCCTCTTGCGCTCGTCTCCGGCCTCGTCGGCAACATTATGCGTGAGTTTGCGCTGACGGTCGTCTTCTCAACGTTGATGAGCTTGTTCGTCTCGTTTACGATAACGCCGCTTCTTGCATCACGCTTCGCCAAGCTCGAACATCTCACCAAAAACTCATTGTTAGGCAAGTTCGGCGTCTGGTTTGAAGAGAAGTTCGAAGCGATGACGCGTTCGTATCTGCAAATTCTGAAATGGGGATTGGGCAATCGAGGCAAAGTGGTGATGATTACGGTGGCGTTGCTGATTGCTTCCTTTGCCCTCGTTCCGCTCGGGTTCATCGGGTCGGAGTTCATCGCTGTTGCCGACCGCGGCGAATTTGCTGTGACGCTCGAACTGCCGCCCGGCTCAACAGTCGAAAACACCAACTTCATTACACAACAGGCCGAGCGGATGATTTCGCAAATGCCCGAAGTGCGGAAGATGTTCGTCAACGTCGGCGCGTCGAGCGACGGCTTTCTTGCACAATCCTCCAACAATATCGCCGAATTGACTGTGACGCTTGTTCCCAAGCGTGAGCGCAAGAAATCCACCGATAATGTTGCGGATGAAATCAAGCAGAAGCTTGCGGAAATTCCCGGCGCGAAAGTCCGTGCAAATCCCATCGGCATCTTTGGTACGGCAAACCAAACGCCGATTCAGCTTGTGGTCAGCGGAACGTCGTATGAAGACGCGAAGCACGCCGCGGAACAGGTGGCCGATGTTGTTCGCAGAATTCCCGGCACTGCCGACGTTCGCCTCTCGTCCGAAGAAGGCAAGCCCGAAACACGCGTTGAAATCGACCGCCAGAAAATGGCCGCTTTTGGCCTGAATTTGGCGGAAGTGGGGCAAACGCTGCGTGTGGCGTTCAACGGCGATGATGATTCGAAATTCCGTGAGGGCGATAATGAGTACGCCATTCGCATCCTGTTTGATCAATTTGACCGGTCTAAAACGTCGGATATCGGCAGCGTGACGTTCGTGAACCGCAAGGGAGAACTGATTGAGTTGAAACAATTCGCCGACATCTATCAGGCAACCGGCCCCACGAAGTTGCAGCGCCAGGATCGGAATCCGTCGGTTACGGTGTTGTCGCAAGCAGTCGGACGCCCGAGCGGAAGCATCGGGGAAGATATTAAAGCAGGACTTGCGAAGATCAAGCTGCCGCAGGGAGTAAACATTGCGTACAAAGGCGACCTGCAGAATCAGGCGGAAGGGTTTGCGAGTCTCGGTCTTGCGTTGATTGCCGCGGTGTTGTTCATGTACATGATTATGGTGGCGCTGTATGATTCGTATGTCTATCCGTTCGTGGTTATGTTCTCCGTGCCGGTTGCGATGATAGGCGCGTTGCTTGCGCTTGCGTTGACGATGAAGTCGCTGAGCATCTTTTCGATTCTCGGCATTATCATGTTGGTGGGATTGGTCGGCAAGAATGCAATTCTTCTCGTTGATCGCACGAACCAAATGCGTACAGAGACGAACCTCAGCACATATGATGCGCTGATCGAAGCCGGACAAACTCGCTTGCGCCCGATCATGATGACGACGGTGGCAATGGTGTTTGGCATGCTGCCGATTGCGATGAGTACCGAAGCGGGCGCCGAGTGGAAATCCGGACTTGCGTGGGCAATCATCGGCGGACTCACCAGCTCGCTGCTGCTCACGCTTGTACTCGTACCCGTTGTGTACCTCTACGTTGACAGCCTGAAGGAGAAAATCCCCGCTCTCTTCAAGCGCGTCGCGTGGACGAGCAAGCTCTCGCTGAAGAAACGCATCCCCGATTTGCATCCGCATTTTCAACCGGAGTAGGTGGGAAGTTCCGGTGCGAGAAAAGCCCTGAGCGTGAAAGCGCTCGGGGCTTTTTGTTTTCCCTCCCATTATCCCGTATATTCGCGTGGTTTCCCAATTCATACGAGACAACAGCGTAATGCAAAAATCAGTACTCGTCGTTGATGACGAAAAAGACATCATTGATATGCTCAAGTACAATCTTGAGAAGGAAGGCTACAAAGTCCTGACGGCACGCGACGGCAAGAAGGCGCTCGATCAGGCCAAACACTCGCCCGATCTGATACTGCTCGACGTGATGATGCCGGAAATGGACGGCTGGGAAGTGTGCAAGCAACTGAAGCGTGACGTAAAAACTGCTTCTATTCCGGTCGTTTTTCTTACGGCAAAAGGAACCGAGTTCGACGAGGTTCTCGGCCTTGAGTTAGGGGCGGATGACTACATGGTCAAACCTGTGGCCGTTCGGACGCTTCTTGCTCGCGTGAAAGCAGCTCTTCGCCGCAAGGAAAATGCTACAACAGATTCCACTTCTTCCGCCAATGAGATTCTTCGAGTTGACAAACTGGAGATCAATGTTCCCAACTATACTGCTTCGGTCGGCAACAAGGAAATCACGCTGACGCGTAAAGAATTCGAAACACTCGTCTATCTTGCGCGCAATCGAGGTCGCGTGATGACGCGTGAGGTTCTGCTGAATGTTGTATGGGGACAAGATGTGCGAGTGGTTGACCGCACGGTGGATGTGCATATCAGCAAAATCCGTGAAAAACTCGGCTCTTACGGCGACTACATTGAAACGGTGAAGGGTGTCGGCTACAGAATGAAGGCGTAATGCGCATGCGTCGTATTCAAACGAGGATTACCCTTACCTACTTCCTGCTCACGTTGTTTGCGTTCATCGCGTTTGCGATAGTAGCGAGTCTCGCAACACAGCAACATCTCACCAACCAGAAAATTGCCGAGCTTTCCAGGCGGATTGATGTCATTATCCCCCTTCTCAAATCTGAAATAAACAATGACCCGGCCGTTCTTCACCGGCAAATCAGGAATCTCGCGTTGGCAGCCGATCTCCGCATTACACTGATTGATTCTACCGGAGTTGTGCTGGCGGATTCCGACGTGCCGTTTGAGGGAACGCCGGGCATCAAGAATCATTTACAGCGTCCCGAAATTCAACAGGCGATGCGGGAGAACATCGGTACGGATATGCGTCTCAGCTCGACGGTGAATGAAGAATTCCTGTATGTTGCAAAAACCGTTGATATGAGAGGGGCAAACGGAGACTTGCGTGGAGTGAAATTCATCCGGCTCAGCGCGCATCTTCGTGATATTGCAACAATGGCGAAGGAAGAAAGAATCAACATTTTGATTGCCGGCGCGGTTGTGCTTGTGCTCGTTACAGGGATAAGCCTTTTCGTCTCACACCGCATCGCAATCCCGATGGAGCAGATTGCAGATGCCGTCGAGAATATCCGGTCGGGCGATCTTGACACGCGCATCGAAGTCAAAGAGAATGACGAAATCGGGAGAGTGGCGCAGGCGGTGAATGAAATGGTGGAGAAGCTCAAGACGGATATAGTCCAGCTCAAAAAGCTTGAACGGGTACGCAGCGAGTTCCTGGGCAACGTCTCGCATGAGTTGCGCACGCCGATTTTCTCGTTGCAGGGATTTCTGGAGACGTTGCTTGAAGGGGCGATTGACGATACTGCGGTAAACAGGGATTTTGTACAGAAGGCGTACAATCATTCGGTTCGTCTCAACACGTTGTTGGGCGATCTTATCACCATCTCGCATATCGAATCGGGTGAGATGAAGATGAGTTTCCGCTATTTTATTCTTAATGAACTGTTATCTTCAGTCGTTGAGGAATTCACACCAACGGCGGAGAATAACAAGGTTTCTCTCAGGCTTGCCCCCAATCTTCCTTCCAATGTCGAAGTGTTGGGAGATAAGGAACGGCTGCACGTTGTGTTCGACAATCTGTTGGAGAATGCCATCAAGTACAACAAACCCGGTGGTGAAGTGATTGTCTCGTTCGAACGGCAGAACGGCAAAGTTCGACTCAGTGTTGCGGATACGGGAGTTGGCATTGCCCCCGAACATCAGCCGAGAATTTTCGAGCGTTTCTATCGCGTCGACCGGAACCGCTCGCGGGAAGTCGGAGGTACGGGGCTCGGGCTTGCCATTGTGAAGCATATCATTGAAGCGCACGGCAGCAGTGTGCAGATTGAAAGCAAAGTTGGAAAAGGGAGCGTGTTCAGTTTTACGTTGAAGATGGCATAGATGAACAAATCGGGTCAGTCTCTTACGGCGGCTGCGATGCCGCTTCTTCTCGTGTTGCTATCCGGTTGTGCGTCTGTTTCCTCGCCGACAAGAGTGGAAATTATCGAAGGCTTGGGATTGTTTGACTCGCTGATTCCCGTTCCGGCGGACAGCATTATCGGTTTGTATGAACGGTACGATCCGGCGACTTTCCATTCAATCTACAAAAACGACCTTGAGCTTGTGCAGCAGTTCATCGACTCGATGAACACGCATCTCGATGAAGCATCGAGGATTGACACGCTTGCTATTGATCACGCAATAGAGAATTTCGGCAATGCCGCCCGCTCGCAGAAAACCATCTTCATTTCCAGCAGCTACTTCTTTCTCTTCAACGATCCGGCTGTTGTCCGCTCGGTGCTGACGCATGAATTCGGCCATATCTACCACGACAAACTGACGCCCGATCAGCGTGAGATGCTTGAACAAATCTGGCTGGAAATGCAGGAACGGGCGCTCTTCTATATTTTTCGTGACGGCGAGTATTCGGAGAATGCAAAATTTGGCGGCCATCCTGATGAGAGTCCGGCGGAGTTGTTTGCGTCGGGATTCAATCTGTTCAACAACAAACAGGATGAGCTGAACGTACGACTTCGGTACGTCAGCACCGAACACCATCAGCTTGTTGAGAGATTGAGAAACCTCGTCGTCGCCAGCACGCTTTCCACAAAATTCCTTCCCTGACCTCTTCAATTCTGCCAAGAGTCAGCCGAAAGTTGACTGTTTCTACGCTCTTTTTCTTCAATATTTCGTAAACCCCTCTTAACACTCCCGTAACATTGTTTTCGTAACTTTGTAGCGGTCAAATCAGATTCACCACTTGAAATACCAACAGTCGTATCATTTTCACAAACATCATAAGGGTCAGGCCACATGATGAAAAACATCGGCGCTACCATTTTTCTCGTAATGCTCTTGCTGGGAACCCTCGGGACAATTCATGCCCAAACAGGTGTGCTTGCAGGGAAGGTCTTTGACGAACAAACCGGCGAGGAACTCGTCGGGGCGAACGTTCTGATAGTCGGGACGACAACCGGCGCAACAACGGATATTGACGGCAAATACACGGTGCGCAACATTCCGGTCGGAACGTATAGCGTTCGTATCTCCTTTGTCGGCTACGGGACAAAGACGGTTACTGACGTGGTCATAAAGGCCGGACAACCGGCAACGCTGAATGTGAGTCTCACATCCTCGACTGTCGAGGCCGATGAAATCGTTATTACCGCGGAACGTGTGCGGGCAACGGAAAGCGCCTTGCTTGCCGAACGCAGGAAAGCAGCGGCAATTGGAGATGGCATCAGCGCCGAGCAAATTAAACGGGCTCCGGACGCAACATCGGGCGATGCGCTGAAGCGGGTGACAGGAATTTCGATTGTTGATAACAAATTTGTGTACGTCCGCGGCATTACCGACCGCTATAACGGCACAACGGTTGACGGTGCTTCGGTGACAAGCACGGAAGTGGGGAAGAAGGGCTTCTCGTTCGATCTTATTCCATCCAATCTTATTGAAAACACGACGGTTGTGAAAAGCGCAACGCCCGATCTGCCGGGCGATTTTACCGGCGGACTCGTTCAGGTGAACACGCTCGACATTCCGACCGACCGTCTTATCAAAGCTGGCGTGTCAAGTTCGTACAACACTGTTTCGACGTCGAAAGATTTCCTGGTCTCGCAGGGCGGCAAACGCGATTGGTTGGGATATGACGACGGCAGCAGGTCGATGCCGGAACAGAATGGTTCGATGACAGAGTTTGCAAGATCGCTTCCCAACAACTGGGCTCCACAACAGAAAAAAGCTCCCTACAACGGGTCGTTCTCCCTCACGTTCGGCGATCAGTTTATTCTCGGAGATGAAGAGACAAGCGAGAGCAGGCTGGGACTTATCACATCGCTCTCGTACAGCAACAGCTTCCAGCGCACGAACTTCAAAGTAAATGAATTGACGAGCGGAGGGTTTCCACTCCGCCGGTTCGACGGGTTAAAAGATGAGTATTCGGTGTTGTGGGGGGCAATCGTTAACGCAACGTATAAGATTTCCAATCTTCACAAAATCAGCTTCAAGAACAGTTACAACAGATCCGCCGATGATGACGTCAGCCAATATCAGGGAGAAGACGGCAACACGGGAAGCGAAGTCCGCAGCACCGCCATTCAGTGGACACAGCGCTCGGCCTATACCGGACAGATTGTCGGCGACCACAATTTCCCCGAATTGGGTGGATTGATGTTGCAGTGGCGTGGAACAGCATCTTCATCGTTGCGAGAAGACCCTGATAGAAAGCTTGTTCCGTACGTCAGGCAGATTGGTTCGGCGCCCGAGGATCCCTTCTATGTTGCGACAAGCGACCGGAGTTGGGAGAAAGCGAACGACAGAAGCAAAGGCGTTGGATTGGATTTTTCTCTCCCCGTCGGGACTCTGAAAACAAAAGGTGGCTTGTACTACGAAGGACGAACCACTGATTACAAGATTCGTGCGTACAGAATAACAGGCGTTGCCGGCACACCGTTCCAGTTGTACTCATTGCCCATTGACAGCGTGTTTCGGCCGGAGAATTTAGGTGCAGGCGGGTTTGCATTCTTTGAGAATCCCAGCAACGTCGCCAGTTTCTACGATGGCGATCAAGAACTCATAGCAGGATACGCGATGGTGGATGTGCCGTTTGCCGTTGCCGGACAGGACTTCCGTTTCGTCGGAGGGGCACGTTTGGAGAATTCTCTGCAAACGTTGCGCAGCACACGCTCGCTGACCGACCCGACTCCGGAAACAACCCAATTCAAGAAGATTGATATTCTTCCTTCGATGAATCTGACGTACATTGTCAATCCGATCACAAACTTCCGTCTTGCGTACAGCCAGACGTTGAATCGTCCCGAGTTTCGCGAGCTTGCTCCTGTTGCATATTACGACTTTGACAGGCTCGAGACCGTGTTCGGGAACCCGAACCTGCAGCGTGCGTTGATCAAGAACTACGATGCACGGGTTGAAGTGTTCCCGGCCCCTGGCGAAGTGGTTGCCGTCAGTTATTTCCACAAGTCTCTCTCTTCTCCGATCGAAGAGGTTATCGATGTGTCATCGACGCCGGTTCGATCCTATGTCAATTCGAATCGTGCAAACAACAGGGGATGGGAAATCGAGTTTCGTAAGTCATTAGACTTTCTTGGAGGCTACTTCAGCAACTTCATGCTGTACGGCAACTACACAAGAGTCACATCCGAAGTCGAGGTGCTGGATGAGGTAACACCGGGCGTGTTTCAGGTTTCTAGGCGGCCGCTGCAAGGACAATCGCCGTACATGGTCAATCTTGGATTCTTCTTCACGGAACCGACGACGAGAACATCAGTCAGCATCTTCTACAACAAAGCCGGCCGAAGAATCGATGCCGTCGGCTCTGCCATCAGCGAGCCTGATGTGTACGAGGAGCCGCGGGATCTTGTGGATATCACGGTGTCACAGCCGTTGTTCAACATGTTTGAAGTGAAGTTTGCGGTAAAGAATCTGAACGGAAGAGAGCAGTTTCTCTCTAAGCGTGATCAGATCTATCGCAGCAATGACACGGGAACATCGTATTCACTCTCGTTGTCTGCTACACTGTAAGAAATGTTTCACAGGGTCAGGATTAATCAATCATCTTTTTCAAATTTATCCCCAGGAGGTAACGTAATGGTCAAGAGGATAGCAACTGTGTTAATCCTTGTACTCTGTAGTTCGTTCGCGCTTGCGCAGAAGCCGCAAGCGGTTATCGGCGCGGGATTGGGAGCGCCGTTCAAGTCTGCATACTTTCAACCCGGCGGAACGGTGAGAACCCTCTCCGCGGATACTGTGTACATTCTTACCGGTATTTACTATGTCGATTCACTGGCTGTCATCAACATCGCCCCGGGAACAGTGATTCTTGGTGATTCGGCAACAGGCGCCACATTGTGCATTAAGCGGGGCGGGAAAATCTATGCCAACGGTACGGTAGATCGCCCGATCGTGTTTACGACGCGGAACAATCCCGGCAATCGCAGAGTCGGGCAATGGGGCGGCCTTATCCTGCTTGGCACGGCCCGCAACAATCAAAGCCTGAACCAGACAATTGAAGGCGGACTTCATCCTTCAGCCGTGTACGGCGGAACAAACGATGATGATTCGAGCGGCGTTGTAAGATACGTCCGAATCGAATACGGCGGGATTCCGTTCCTTACCGACAACGAGGTCAACGGATTGACGATGGGAAGTGTTGGTCGCCGCACCGTCATCGAATATGTTCAAACGAGCTTCAACAATGACGACGGCTTCGAGTGGTTCGGCGGAACCGTCAATGCACGTTACCTCGTCTCATGGCGCAATCTTGACGACGACTTCGATTCTGATTTCGGCTGGAGCGGCCGTGTGCAGTTCGGCTATGCCTTGCGCGACCCGGCAATTTTTGATGCAAGCACAGGAAGCAACTCGAACGGTTTTGAGACAGATAATATGGGAGGAAGCTCCGGTCCCTGGCCGGCGCGCCCGACAACGAGCGGAATCTTTTCCAACATGACGCTCATTGGCCCTGCTTCCGATACAAGCCAATACGGAAGCATTTCGCCCAAACATGATTATGCATTGTTTATCCGCCGGCGTTCTTCGATCAGTATCTACAACTCATTGTTTGCCGGTTTCCGTCACGGGCTGGTGTTGCGCAATGACAGCACGCAGTGGAATGCCAGCGTTGACAGCCTGCAGATTCGCAATACCAGCATTCAGGCCGGCCGTCGTACTGTTGGAGTCGATACACCTCCGGCATCATTCTCGGGTACGGGAGGATTCAACGGTTTCAACGCTGAAACTTGGTTCCTGACTTCGGGATGGGGCAACATCGGAACTGCGCCGCGCCAGCCATCGGCCGTCGGGTTGGGTGCGGCGGCATTCGTCATGGGCGTAGGTACCGATCCCCGGCCGGCACTTGGGTCTGAGCCTGTAACAGCCGGTACAAACTTTTCCAATCCGCGCCTGAACGGGTTCATCACAACTACATACCGAGGCGCATTCGATCCTGCATTGCCGATGAATCAACAGTGGACTGCAGGCTGGACGAACTTCGATCCGCAGAACACGAATTATCTGACAAGCGTGAAGGAAGTGTCGCAGACTGTTCCGCAAAGGTTCGAACTCGGTCAGAACTATCCTAATCCCTTCAACCCGACAACGAATATTCAGTTCCAGATTCCGAAGAACAGCTTCGTCACGTTGAAGGTGTATAACATGCTCGGACAGGAAGTGGCAACACTGGTGAATCAACAGTTGAGTGCAGGTTCATTTGTTGCCGATTTCGATGCGGCGAATCTTGCGTCCGGTTCGTACATCTACCGCTTGTCTGCCGACGGTGCGGTGCAGTCGCGCAAAATGGTTCTCATGCGCTAATCGTGTTGAGAGTCACGCCGGAGAGGAACTTCTTCTCCGGCTCCTGATTCTGAGTTGTTCGAGCTGGCGAGTTGTTCACAAATCCATCCACAGATGTGGATAAGAAACTGAATAAAGGTTGTTGAGAGAGAAGAGAAGGTTTTCAGATACAGTTCGCAGTGATCAATCCACCCACTCCTTGATGGGATGGAACAGAGGCTTCACCAACGACTCTGACCCTCGTTGTGTGAAGCCTCACCATTTTTCGTCGAATTCAGGCTAAAAAGATGCAAAACGGCCATTCATCTCTTTACAATTTCTTAACATTGGGTTTACATCGGGTTGACCCGATCTGTGTAGATTTATGCCCGACAGTTGCAAGGGGCTGTCACTACGGTCATTCACAACTACAAAGGGTCAGACTTTGTACATCAGCGCCATCCTCCGAGTGGGCGCAATGGTGATGTATATCTCCACCATGACACTCGCACAACAGGCAGAGCAGGATTCCTCGTTACGCGATGAAGTTGAACATCTCAAAGCGGTCGTTGAAGGTCTCCAGGAATCGTCAACAGAGTACCAGGGCATCGTCGAGCAACTGCGCAAGATCAAGATTTCCGGCTACATGCAAACGCAGTTCCGATGGACTGACGTAAACGGAACACTCTCTCCGTTCTCCGGCGGCAACTTCCCGACGAACAGCAACAAAGTGTTTCAGGTACGCCGGGGACGCATCAAAATCAACTACGATAACGTTCTTACACAATTCGTTCTGCAGTTCGACGCCGTTCCGGCAGGGTTCTCCATCAAGGATGCATTTCTTTCGATCACCGATCCGTGGATGCAATCATTCGGATTGCAGATAGGTGTGTTCGACCGTCCGTTCGGGTACGAGATTTCCTTTTCCTCGAACATGCGCGAGGCGCCGGAGCGTTCACGCATGTTTCAAACGCTGTTTCCCGGCGAACGGGATCTTGGCGCAAAGCTCTTCTTCGCCCCGCAGCTTGGTGATTTGACATGGCTGCGGGCAGACGTCGGTATCTTCAACGGTACGGGAGCAAATGCGAATGAATTCGACAGTTTCAAGGATGTGATCGGACGTGTTGGCGCACAATTTCCGTTTGAAGATATCGGAGCGGAAATTGATGTCGGCGTGTCGGGGTACTTCGGCAACGTCCGCAACAATACGAAATATCTCTGGGAAACTGGAGAGGTGTTTCCGGGCGTCAGGGGTTTTGTGGTTGATTCGGCGCTTTCGAATTTGGGAGATGGCGTTGCGCGGCGCTACATGGGCGTTGATGCGCAATTCTACTATGATGTTCCGTACATCGGTGGCCTTGCATTGCGTGCCGAATACATAACCGGCAAGCAGCCCGGCGGTTCGGAGTTGATTGCCGCAACAGCAAGCAGTGGAAGAAGTCAAACAACTGTCAGTCCGGCGTCGCAGCCGACGGGGCCGCTGTACCTTCGCAAGTTTGCCGGATGGTACGTCAATCTCGTGCAGAATATCGGCAACGCGCATCAGGTCATGGCGAAGTACGATGTGTATGATCCGAACACCGAGGTCGGTAAAGGCGAGTTGTTCGAGTCGAGCAATCTTTCTGCTGCCGATCTGAAATACTCTACTCTCGGCTTCGGCTATGCGTATCATTGGGATGGGAATATCAAATTCATTCTCTACTACGAAATCGTTAAGAACGAAACAGTCACGCCGGTGTCGGGGACATCGGCAACGCTGTCTCCATACTTCAAGGATGTGAGAGACAACGTGTTGACGTTTCGCATTCAGTATAGATTTCCGTTTTAGAGATTTGTTTCAACAACATACAGGGTCAGAACATGAACAAGCTGCTTCTCACGGCTGTTGTCGGTGTATTTGTGTGGACAAGCATTTATGCGCAAGAGAAAATTACAGTCAAGGGCTCGGATACGATGGTGATTCTTGCGCAACGTTGGGCTGAGAGGTACATGTCCGCAAACAAGAATGTCGTCATACAAGTGACAGGCGGTGGCTCGGGAACGGGAATCTCGGCACTGATCAACGGCACAACGGATATTTGCAACTCATCCCGCCCGATGAAACCGGCCGAACGTGACAAACTGAAGCAGCGATTCGGCACTCGCGGTATCGAGATCAAATGCGCGCAGGACGGATTGTCAATCTATGTACATGAATCGAATCCCGTCACGGAACTGACTCTGCCGCAAATCAAGGATATCTACACAGGGAAGATCACGAATTGGAAGGATGTTGGCGGACCGAACGAGCGTATTGTGTTGTACAGCCGCGAGAACAACTCGGGCACGTATGTCTACTTCAAAGACAATGTGCTTAATGGAGATGATTTTGCCGCTACCGCGCAGAATATGCCCGGAACCGCCTCGGTGGTAAACGCGGTTGCAAAGGACAAGAACGGCATCGGTTACGGCGGCGCTGCATACGGAAAGGGTATTCGTGAGTTGAAGGTGAGGAAGGACGCAAGCTCGCAAGCATACGCGCCCACGCGGGAAACAATTACTTCGGGAGTCTATCCGATCAGCCGGTATCTGTTCATGTACATCAAGAATAGGCCGACGGGCATAATGAAGGAATACATCGACTGGATTCTCGGAGACGAAGGACAGAGTGTTGTGAATGAAGTCGGGTATTTCCCGATCCGGTAGTTGCATGGTGTTAGAAGTATATCTTAGGAAGGAGTAAAAGATGAAGAACATTCTGATGCTCATTGTTGTGTCATTGCTGGGTTCATCATTCATATCGGCAGCCGAAAAAATAACAGTCAAAGGTTCCGACACGATGGTGATTCTCGGGCAGCGATGGGCGGAAATGTACATGCGGGCGAACAAGGATGTGATTATTCAGGTAACCGGCGGAGGTTCGGGAACGGGAATCTCGGCGCTGATTAACGGCACAACGGATATCTGCAATTCTTCCCGTCCGATCAAGGAATCCGAGCGGGCGAAGTTGAGCGAAAAGCAAGGCTCACGCGGCGTCGAAATCAAATGCGCGCTCGACGGCCTTGCCATCTACGTGCATGAATCGAACCCTGTAAAAGAACTTACGCTTGCGCAAATCAGGGATATCTACATGGGCAAGATAAGGAATTGGAAAGAAGTCGGCGGGCCTGACCAACGCATCATTCTCTACAGCCGCGAAAACAACTCCGGCACGTACGTGTATTTCAAAGATGAAGTCTTGGGTGGGATGGACTTCGCCAAGAATGCGCAGAACATGGCCGGAACCGCGGCTGTCGTGAATGCTGTTGCCAAAGACAGGGCAAGCATTGGCTACGGTGGTGCGGCGTACGGCAAAGGGATTCGTGAGCTGAGCGTGAAGAAGGATGCCAACTCTCCGGCATACGCGCCGACAATGGAGAATATTCGCACGGGCAAGTACCCGATCAGCCGCTTTCTGTTCATGTACACAAAATCCCGCCCGACAGGGGCGCTCAAGAACTTCATTGACTGGACTCTGAGCGCAGAAGGTCAAAAGATTGTCGGCGAAGTCGGATATTTTCCCATCAGATAACGGAACGAGAAACGTGTCCCCTGAGCAACTCGATGATCGAGACGTCGCGAATCCCGTCGCAACAGCGGCAGGTCAGCAACGCTCTTCGAACAATGGTGACAATCATAGCGGAAGACTGAACAAAGCCGAGTTGAAAAAGAGATTCCGGCTTGGAGAATTTCTTGCGGAGAAGTTGGTCACGTCGATTGCCATGGTGTCGTTGGCCGCGATTGTTCTGATCTTCCTGTTTGTGTTTCGTGAGGCGGCGCCGATTTTTATTCAGAAGGAAAGACCCGTTCATACTGTCGAGGTGGAAGAGGAGGAGACGTACGGCGAAGAATTTTTGGGCGAGGGAGCCCAGCGTCTCAGTGAAGAAAGCGCAGGCAAACCCTCGGTGGAATCCAGCGGCAGCGAGGGGGAGGCCTCGCTTTCCAATCTTCTCTCAACAACGTGGCAACCTGTCGCAACCGAACCAAAGTACGGTCTCTGGCCGCTTATTGTCGGAACGCTGAAGGTAACAGTGATTGCTGTACTTATAGCCGCGCCGCTTGCTATTCTTGCGGCACTTTTCACTTCCTCGTTTGCGCCGCGTTGGTCGCGAGAATACATCAAGCCTGCCATTGAACTTCTTGCCGGATTTCCGTCGGTTGTGATCGGGTTCTTTGCCCTTGTAACACTTGCAACGGCAATGCAAAGTGTGTTCGGTTACCAGTACAGGTTGAACGCACTGCTCGGTGGCATTGCGATGTCGTTGGCTGTCATTCCCATCATCTATACCGTTTCGGAAGATGCGATTACCGCCGTTCCCCGCTTCATGACGGAGGCATCGCTTGCGCTCGGCGCAACGAAATGGCAAACGGCCCTGTTTGTGACTCTTCCGGCTGCAACGCCCGGCGTGTTTGCGGCGATTTTGTTGGGATTCGGCAGGGCGTTTGGCGAGACGATGATTGTGCTGATGGCAACCGGCAACGCGGCACTGATGTCGTGGAGTATTCTCGAGCCGGTTCGCACAATGTCTGCAACCATCGGCGCGGAGATGGCCGAGGTCGTGTTCGGCGATACGCATTATCATATTCTCTTTTTCATCGGGGCAATCCTTTTCATTTTCACGTTTGCACTAAATGCGATAGCAGAGGTGTTCATTCGCGAACGTTTGTTGAAACGGTTCAAGGGAGTGTGAGATGAAGCTGAAACGCCGTCTCATGGGATCGTGGGTTGTGGGCACCAGCGCAGTTGCCACGCTGACGATCATTGTCGTGATGCTCGCGATGACGGCAAGCATTGTGTGGGGAGCGAAAGACACGATTTCGTGGGAGTTTCTCACCGCTGCCCCGCGTGAAGGAATGACGGAGGGAGGAATCTTTCCTGCAATTATCGGGACGGTATTGTTGGTGCTGCTGATGTCGATTGCAGGAGTTCCGGCTGGCGCAATCACTGCCGTGTACCTCAGCGAGTACGCAAGCCAGAAGTCCATCATCGCACGATCAATCCGGTTTGCCGTGAATACGCTGGCAGGCGTCCCTTCGATTGTATTCGGGTTGTTCGGACTCGGGTTCTTCGTTCAGTTTGTCGGAGGGGGAATGGACGATATGTTTTCGGGAGGCGGAGAACTCCGGTGGGCGCAACCGAACATTCTCTGGGCCAGTCTGACCATGGCGCTTCTGACATTACCCGTCGTGATTGTTTCCGTTGAAGAGGCAATCAAAACGGTGCCGCAGGATTTGCGGGCAGGAAGTCTTGCGCTGGGCGCAACAAAGTGGCAGACAATCTGGAAAGTTGTGCTTCCGAATTCGATGAACGGTATTTTTACGGGGGCAATTCTTGCGGTCAGTCGCGGTGCGGGCGAAGTAGCGCCCATTCTCTTTACCGGTGCAGCGTACTTTTTGCCGCATCTGCCGAATGCCATCTCCGACCAGTTCATGCACCTCGGCTACCACGTGTATATTATGTCGACGCAATCGACCAACGTCGATGCGACAAAAGGAATTCAATATGCCACAACACTGGTGTTGTTGGGGCTGACTGTAACACTCAATCTCTCGGCGATCATCCTCCGCTCGCGGATGAGAGCCCGGCAGATCCATTAGCGATGACAACGATGCTTTCATCAACAAAAATACGAACACAGAACCTCAACCTTCACTACGGCCCCAAGCAGGCCTTGAAGGATATCAGCATTGATATTCCTGTCAGACGCGTGACGGCATTCATCGGCCCTTCCGGCTGCGGAAAGTCAACCTATCTGCGCAGTCTCAACAGGATGAATGATTTGATCGATGATGTGACGATTGACGGGAAGGTGTATATCGATGATGTTGACATTTACGACAAGGATGTTGATGTGGTCGAACTACGCAAGCGGGTGGGAATGATCTTCCAAAAATCCAATCCCTTTCCCAAATCCATTTATGACAACGTAGCCTACGGCCCGCGTATTAACGGTGTGAATGAGAAGAAGAAACTTGACGAGATTGTCGAACAAACCCTCATCCGTTCCGCCCTCTGGTCTGAAGTGAAGGACGATTTGCGCAAAAGCGCCCTTGCCCTCTCAGGCGGACAGCAACAGCGCCTCTGCATAGCCCGTGCCCTTGCCGTCGATCCCGAAGTGTTGCTGATGGACGAGCCCGCCAGCGCCCTCGACCCGATTGCCACGGCTAAGATTGAAGAACTAATTTATGAGTTGAAAGAGAAGTATACAATCGTTATTGTAACTCATAACATGCAGCAAGCGGCACGGGTCAGTGATTTTACGGCGTTCTTCTATCTGGGGGAATTGATTGAGTATGATGAGACAAAGAAGATGTTTACAACTCCCGTCAAGAAGCAGACTGAGGAGTATATCACCGGACGATTCGGCTAAGGTGCAGCATGAACACAACACGAGGCATTCCGGAAAGGGAATTAATGCACAGGCATTTTGAGTACGAGCTTGACGGATTGAAGTCCAACATCATCAAGATTGCGAGTCTTGCCGAAGAGGCTATCGCCCGGTCTATCAGGTCGCTGCTCGAACAGAAGAAGGAAGTCGCCTACGAAGTGATTGAATTCGACAAGCAGATCGATGCTTATGAAATCGTCATCGACAATCATGTGGTGGATATTCTGGCGTTGCAGCAGCCGGTTGCTGTTGATCTGCGGTTTATTCTTGCCGCCTCGAAAATCAACAACGATCTCGAGCGGATTGGCGATCACGCAGTCAACATCGCGGAGTCGGCCCTGGTGCTGGCGAATGCGCCGCACATCAAGCCGCTCGTGGATATCCCCATCATGGCCGACACGACCAAGCACATGCTGCGCGACGCCATCGACGCGTTTATTCACCGCGACGCACAGAAAGCCCGACTCGTTCTGGAAAAGGACGACACGATTGATAATCTGAACAAGAAGATTGTGGGCGACCTCGTGGCCCTCATGCGGAAGGAGCCCTCAACAATCGACCAGGCTCTTGACCTGATTCGTGTCAGCCGCAACCTCGAACGCGTTGCCGACCTTACGACCAACATTGCGGAGCAGGTGATTTTTATGGCGGAAGCCCGTGTGGTGAAGCACCATCTCAACGAGCTGCCGGAGAAGTAGGTTTACCGCAGGCAAGGGGTGAAACACATCCTGCTGCCCTGTGTATCCAACCCTTTCAGGGTTGTCGGGTTTGCGCGTGTGTTTGTCACCGGGGACTTCGTCCTCTACGAGTCGTAGACCCGGCTAAAGTATCCGACCCCGTTGGGGTTGGAGAGTGGAGTTGTTGGTGCCAGTCCTTGTTGACCCCGAAGGGGTCAGATACTAAAGGTTGGGGTGAAACCCCAACAATAGAAGATATGAGACTGGCGTTCACCCTGAAGGGGTGAAATACTTCCTGTTGCTTTGTGTTCCAGCCCGCCGGTGTGGCTCATATTAATCAATCCGCGTCATCCGTGTTCTATTCTTTTCACTACTACGTATTCAACCCGAACACAACATCCCTGTCGAAAATCCAGCTGAATTTCTCTTTCCCCGAAAAACTCACACGGTCGGCAAGCTTCGCGTAGCGTTCCGAAAGGTTGCAGAGATAATCTTGCGCCTTCGCCGCGACATCCGAGAGGCCCTGAATCGTTTCCAGTCTCCAGTGTTCCACCAGATCCTCGATAATATCCGAGTAATCCTTCACGGTGTACACGCCGGTTTTCTGCGCGACAATGGAATACTTCTCGAACAGGTTCTTGTCCCTGCCGTCGTACATCAGCACGGCGGGCATCGTGATTTTCGTTTTCATCATCTTCGCAAACGAGAGAACGGCCTGCGCCGGGTCGAGTTCGAATACCTTGCTCATGAACAGCTTGTACGCCTTCTCGTGCCGCGCCTCGTCGCCCGCAATCAGGCCGCAGATTTTGTGGAGCATATCCTCGCCCGACTTTTTGGCAAGCACGCCCACGTTGCGGTGCGAGATTTTCGTCGCCCGTTCCTGAAATGATGTGTAGATGAATCCGAGATACGGATCATCGCCCGTTTGCGGGTCGAAGCCGTTGTTGATGAGGTGGTGGACTGTTGTTTCGACGGCGCGCATATCCACGCGGCCGGAAAGGTACAGGTACTTGTTGAGCAAATCGCCGTGGCGGTTTTCCTCCGCAGTCCAGCCGCGGCCCCACTGTGCCCATGGCGTGTCGCTTGCGCCCGTCGGGTCCTTCACGCCCTGCAGCCGGTTGATCCACGACTGGTAGGTGGGGAGCGCCTCCTCCGTTACCATGTCGCCCACCAGCACAACTAACAGGTCATCCGGCAGCACCGACGCCCGCGACCGGAACTCGGCGAGTTGCGTGTGCCAGTCTTCCTGTGTAATGTCGGGAAGAAAATCGCTGGGCTGCCAACTCTCCTCCACAGGTACGAGAAGTTCGGAGAGATGCTCCTTGACAAATCCCTCCATGCTTTTTATGACTTCAAACCGGGAAGACGTTACGGGGATATCATTTACAGACGCCACACATTGCTCCATTTAAGTAGAAAATTCAAAGAACTGTGCATCAATATGACGCTATTCGGGGTGAATTACAAGGGTGATCTTCACCCCAGAATTCGGACACAAAGTTAGTGATTAGTGATGCAATGTTGTTCACACTCCACCGGTGTCATATATCCCAGGCTTGAGTGTAAGCGTTTGCGATTGTGGAACGCTTCGATGTATTCAAAGATTTTCCGTCTCGCTTCATCTCTGTTTCAAATCTTTCCCAATGGATCAGCTCGGTCTTCAGCGTGTGAAAGAATGTTTCAGTAATCGCATTGTCGTAACAGTTGCCCGTGCCCGACATGCTCTGCACCATCTTGTGTGCTCCGAGGATCGTTCGCACAGTGTCACTGGCATACTGGCTTCCACGATCAGAGTGAAAGACCAGTCCGGGCGCAATCATACGATGCGTGAGTGCAGAACGAAGGGCTTGTGCAACCAAGTGCCGCATTGATCCGATGACTCATAGCGTAGCCAACGATGCGGCGTCCGAATACATCCAGGATTACCGCCAAGTACAGCCAACCTTCTCGCGTCCAGATGTAGGTCATGTCACTCGTCCACAGCTGATTCGGATTCGAGGGTTTCAGCAGCCCTGACTTTGTTCTGAGACTAATAAAGGATGCACGATACTCTGCCGATGGCTTTGGTCTAAAGGGGATGTTGCTGTATTCAAGAAGTTCAGCGCTGATGCAGACTCTCTTTGTCGGCATCGGGTACAGTCCAAAAATCGAATCAATATTCGTTTCGTTTGGAGTAAATGCCGTCACCGTGCGTTGACAGAGGAGCCGCACTTCACATAACAGAACCTATATTGAAAGTCGAGCGAGGTAGCTCGGCGTGAACTGCACGTCCCGACAACAGCGGTCGGGATGTGCACCCTTGCTTCAGTCATCCCGACAGAAAGCGTCGGGATTCCTTCAGCAAGGCTCGTGGAGGAAAGAGAAAACCTCCTCGTTGCAGATTATGTTGTGGAACTCGTATGTTCCAGTAATCAATGGGGCTCAAGGCCCAAAGCCGGCTGTATCTCGACAAGCAACTCAAAGTGATGAATGTTCAATTGGAAACACTTGCACAGACAGAGAAATACCGTGAGCGCGTTGGGCTGCTCACGCAGATTCCCGGGGTGGGAATCTACAGTGCAATGACGATCCTGATTGAGTTGCAGGATGTCGAGCGTTTTCAGATTTTCTATCACGGCCAGAGGCTGCTGAGCCTTTGGCTCAGAGAACTTGACTTTCAATATAGGAGCGGTTGCAGCGGACGGTCCGCTGCGCGGCCCGCCGCTGAACCGGAGTGTTAGGCCCTATTCTAGCGAGGCATGAATGTTTGAAAGAGCTGTCCAAGAGATGTTCTGCAAGAAGGCCACGATTCCCGAGGATCTTCCATGGCATAGCGACAAACCGGCGACGTTCCTCGTCGATGCAGTGTCGCGCCGAAGGGATGCAGGAAAGGCTCTCGACTTGGGATGCGGTACAGGCGTGTTATCGGTCTACCTCGCGAAGCAAGGCTGGGAGGTGATGGGGCTGGATTTCATCCCGAAGGCATTGGAGATGGCCTCCAAACGAGCCGAGGCCAATAACGTGAAAGTCAGCTGGGTGATGGCCGATCTCCTCAAGTGGGAAGCCCCCGACCAGTTCGACCTAATCCTGGATTCGGGATGCCTTCACACGATCACTTCCCGCAACATGACGCGATATAAACAGCAACTTCTTTCCTGGATGACACCGGAGACGGATTTCATTCTCGCTCATTGGGGTAAGCGCCATGTGTTTGATTGGAGACCCGTTGGCCCCCGAAGAAGGACGCGGCAGGTGTTGGCTCGTTTCGTTTCACCGGAACTCCGAGAGGAAGCTTACGAACAGGAGATCATGACCGGTATTCCGCTGCCGATCGGCCCGCGGGTTCTGGGGCAGTGTTTTTGGTTCAAGAGATCGTGATAGCAAACCTTGGCGGCCCGAACCATCCGCTGCAGCAGACCGGGGCCGCATGTAGCGGTTCCGGGGCTCAATGCCCACCGAGCGGCCCCGGCTGCTGAGCTGGGTCGTTAGGCGGCACGGGCGGTGTCAAGGTGTATGCAGTTGCCGCGCGCGAAAGTAGCGCAAACGCAAAACTGTGCCCGCTGAAATCGTCGGCGGTGCGTGGGGGAAGAATCAATCGAAGGGGTTACCTGCCCGCCATTGATGTTCATTAAGGGCAAGCGGGGGGGGGGCGATCGATTCGTGCCTGCACGCCGGAGTTTGTTAGAGTAGTTTCGGCACGCAGGCGTGGGTTACGATTTCAGATGTTCTCTTGGTTACTTCTCTTCTAAAGACAAGTAACAACAAGCAACCCCCGAACAATCGAGGCAGTCGTTTCACCGCGGTTGCCATCGGGAGAGAGTTTGTCCATTTCAGGACCCTTGAATAACGTTGTTTGAGCGGCCAACAGAGCGTTGAATTCACGAGTCTCGTTGTCGCCCTCCCCCGCCCTGTTTTACCCGAAGCACGCAAGAAGCTATCGCACGTAGGTACGTTCAGTTGCGCCCGAACCTCGGCCCGAGGATAAAGCAAGTTGCCGTAACAACACCGGCTCCCTTCCTTATTCACTATCACAAGAGTCTTGAAACTCACTTATCATTTGGGTAGAATGTGAAGCACATTCATCTCACACATGAGGATTCATGCTCGATATCAAGTTTATTCGTGAACACGCAGAGATTGTCAAAGAAGGAGTCACAAGAAAGGGGGAGGATCCCGCAAGAGTTGATGAGGCGCTTGCGCTCGACGAGAAACGAAGGCACAAGCTGGCGCACGCCGAGCAACTGAAAGCACGCAAAAACAGCGTCTCAGCCGAAGTAGCGAAGAAGAAGTCAAAGGGGGAAGATGCAACCGCCGTCTTTGAAGAAATGCGGAAAGTTGCCGACGAGATCAAGTCACTGGATCATGAACTGGCGGCTATCGAGGCAGATCTGCGGAACGTGCTGCTCGCCATCCCGAATATTCCGCATCCGTCGGTGCCGGTCGGAAGAACACCCGAAGAGAACCAAATCGTCGCAACGTGGGGCGAGCCTCCTGTCATCGACTTCAAACCGAAACCGCATTGGGAGCTTGTCGAGAAGCTGGGAATTATCGATTTCCCGCGCGGCGTGAAGATTACGGGAGCCGGTTTTCCCGTGTATGTCGGGAAAGGGGCGAAGCTGGAACGGGCGCTCATCAATTTCTTTCTTGACAAAGCGGAAGCGGCAGGCTATACCGAAGTGATGCCGCCGCATGTCGTGAACGCGGCAAGCGCCACCGGCACCGGGCAACTGCCGGACAAGGAAGATCAGATGTACGTCGCCACAAAAGACGAGTTTTACCTTATCCCCACCGCCGAAGTGCCCGTTACGAATTTCTACCGCGACGAAATTTTGGGCGAAAAGCAACTCCCCATCAAGATGTGTGCGTACACGCCCTGCTTCAGGCGCGAGGCAGGCTCGTACGGCAAGGATGTACGCGGGCTCAACCGGGTCCACCAGTTCGATAAAGTCGAGCTTGTCAAGTTCGTGCATCCCTCAACGTCGTACGACGAGCTCGAAAGTCTTCGTGCTGATGCTGAACGCCTGTTACAGAAACTCGGGCTGCATTATCACGTACTGCTGATGTGTTCGGGGGACTTGGGATTTACGCAGACAAAGAAATACGATCTGGAAGTCTGGTCGATAGGCCAGCAGAAATGGCTCGAGGTTTCCTCGTGCAGCAACTTTGAGTCGTATCAGGCGCGGCGAATGAATATCCGGTTCAAGCCGGCTGCGGGCGGAAAGCCGGAGATTGTGCACACACTCAACGGCTCGGCGCTTGCATTGCCACGCATTGTTGCGGCGATTATCGAGAACTACCAGACTCCCGAAGGCAAAGTGATTGTGCCGAAAGTGCTGCACCAATACACAGGTTTTGAAGTGATTGGGTGAGCCAATCTGCACGCAGCGAGTCATTGATTGCTGCGGGCAATATGTTCTTTTTGAGATTGCATGAAACCACTGCTACGGCTGCTGCCGTATCTTGCAAAATACAAGCGGACCCTTTTCGTCGGGTTCCTGACGGTTGTGGGGAGTAACATCTTTACCGTTTTACCTCCGTTGTTCATCGGGGAAGCGATCGACCTCCTGAAAGAAGGGCTTGAAGCGAAGAGCATTGGCGGCACCGATCTCGTGACGTATGCCGTCGGCATAGTTGTATTCTTCCTTATCGCGGGCACGTTTACATTCTTCACCCGTCAAACTCTCATTGTCGTTTCCCGCCACATTGAGTACGATTTGCGGAACGATTTCCTTTCTCATATCCAGAAACTCTCGCTATCATTCTACCAGAACACCCCAACCGGCGACTTGATGGCGCATGCCACCAATGATATCAGCGCCGTGCGCAACTGCCTCGGCCCCGGCATCATGTATCCCACCGACACAATACTCGCCTTTACAATGGTGATTGCGATGATGCTTCGCATAGATTGGGAACTGACGCTTCTTGCGATGATTCCGTTGCCGTTTGTGTCATTCGCGGTGTACCGGTTGGGTAAAGTGGTACATAAAAAATTCGAGGAACGGCAGAAACAATACGGCGAGATGACGACGCGGGCGCAGGAGAACCTCTCCGGTATCCGGGTCGTGAAGGCGTATGTGCGGGAAGAGTACGAGACGGGGTTGTTCCGGACGATGAGCTTCGAGTATCTGAAGAAGAACCTCGTGCTGGCCCGCGTGCAGTCCATTATGTGGCCGCTGATGTTTCTGCTCGTCGGACTTTCCCTCGTTATCACAATCTACTTCGGCGGATTGAAGGTGATTGCCAATGAACTTTCGGTGGGCGGCCTTACAAAATTTCTGATTTATCTGACGATGCTCATCTGGCCGATGATTGCCTTCGGCTGGGTGATCAACATTCTGCAGCAAGGCGCCGCCTCGATGGACCGCCTCGCGAAAATTTTCGATACAAAGCCGGAAGTGCAGGATGCCGAACAGACAGATCACACGATTACAGAGATTAAGGGAGCGATTGAATTCCGCAACGTTTCGTTCACGCACAAAGGGGCGGTACGGGCATCGCTTTCCGACATCAACTTGATGGTTCCGAAAGGCGCTACTCTGGCTGTTATCGGCTATACAGGAGCCGGCAAGAGTACGTTCGTTAATCTCATTCCCCGACTGTACGACGCAACCTCCGGCGATGTCCTGATTGACGGACGAAATGTGAAGGAGATTCCGCTGGAAGTCCTGCGGAGAAACATCGGCTACGTGCCGCAGGAGACGTTCTTGTTCTCGGATTCCCTCGCGGAGAACATCAGCTACGGCACGGACAACGGCACGGAAGAACACGTCCGCGATGCTGCCGAAATCTCGCAGATAGCGCGTGATATCAGCGACTTCCCTCTGGGATACGCCACGATGCTCGGCGAACGCGGCATCACGCTGTCAGGCGGACAAAAGCAGCGAACGAGCATAGCGCGGGCAGTCATGCGCAAGCCAAAGATTCTCATACTTGATGATGCCCTCTCCGCGGTTGATACATATACGGAAGAAGAAATCCTGAAACGTCTTCGCCGGATTATGAAGGACAGGACGAGCATCATCATCAGTCATCGCATTTCAACGGTCAAAAATGCCGACATGATTGTGGTGATGGATGACGGCAAGATTGTTGAACGCGGCACACACGACGAACTGGTGGAACGCGGCGGCGTATATGCTGAGTTACATCAAAAGCAGTTGTTGGAGCAGGAACTGGAAAACCTCTGATGCACGAAGAAGAAATACTCGGCAAGGCATACGACGCCTCGTTGATGCGACGACTGTTGTTCTATATCCGCCCCTACCGGTGGCACGTTGTTCTGGGCATTGTGTTGAGTGTTGCGGTGTCGGGACTTGAAGCCGTACGCCCTTACTTCACAAAAATTGCCGTTGATGTCAATATCGCAGAGAAGGATGGCAACGGACTTCTGGTCACTGCATTGGCATTTCTTGGCGTGTTGCTGTTGCGCGGTGTTATCCAATATTTCAACGCGTACTTGACGCAATGGATCGGTCAAAAGACGATCTTCGATTTGCGCATGCAGGTCTTTGAGCATCTTCAATCTCGGAGTCTCCGGTTCTACGACAAGAATCCCATCGGCCGGCTCATCACCCGTGTCACAAACGATACCGAAGTATTGAACGAGATGTTCTCGTCCGGCATCGTGATGGTATTCAGTGACATCTTTACCATCATCGGCATTCTCTCCTTGATGTTTACTATGAACTGGCAGCTTGCGCTGATTTCGCTGAGCGTGCTGCCGCTGCTGTTCTACGGAACGTTTCTCTTCCGCAAGAAAGCCCGTGAAGCGTATCGTGAGGTTCGTATCCAGATCGCTCGCATCAATACGTTCATGCAGGAACACATCACCGGAATGATGGTTGATCAGGTGTTCAACCGGGAGAAGAAATCGTTCGAGAAATTCACAGAGATCAACGCCGCTCACCGCAATGCCAACATCAAATCCATTTTTTACTACGCCCTCTTCTATCCGGGAGTCGACCTCATCGGGGCCATTGCCGTCGGGTTGATTATCTGGTATGCGGGCGTTGATGCACTCGAAGGAACGATTACTGTAGGCACGGTAATCGCGTTCCTGCAATTCAATGAAATGTTCTGGCGGCCGATCCGTGACCTGTCGGAGAAGTACAACATCATGCAGACTGCGATGGCGTCTTCCGAGAGGATATTCAAGCTGCTGGACGACAAAACGGCGATCGTCGATCCCGTGCATCCTGTTCCTTTTGAACAGGTAAAAGGGGCTATCGAATTCAAGAATGTCTGGTTTGCCTATAACGTTGGCCTGACGGATGCCGAAACGGAGTGGATTCTGAGGGATGTTTCGTTCAGGATCAATGCGGGGGAAACGGCGGCGTTTGTGGGGCATACCGGAGCGGGGAAAACCACCATCACCAACCTGCTCTGCAGGTTCTATGATGTTCAGAAGGGCGAAATTCTGATAGACGGCGTCAACATCAAACAAATACGTCAGCAGGAATTGCGAAAGCATATTGCTGTTGTGCTACAGGATGTGTTTCTGTTTTCGGGCGACATTTCCTCCAATATCAATCTGGGAGACGGGACAATACCAAGAGAAGCGGTGGAGCAGGCAGCACGCACAGTCGGGGCGGACGAATTTATCCGGCAACTGCCCGGCGGATACGATGCGGAAGTGAAAGAACGTGGCGCAACTCTCTCGGTCGGGCAGAAGCAATTGATTTCCTTTGCGCGGGCGCTGGCGTACAATCCGCAGATTCTCATCCTTGATGAAGCGACATCGAGCATTGACACCGAAACGGAACAACTGATCCAGCAGGCGATCGAGAAGCTGCTACGCGGAAGGACATCCATCGTAATCGCCCACCGGCTTTCGACAATACAGAATGCCGGCAAAATCATCGTCATGCACAAGGGCGAAATCCGTGAGATCGGCACGCATCAGGAATTGCTGGCGCACGGCGGAATTTACTTCAAATTGTACCAGTTGCAGTACAAAGACCAGGAGGTCAGGCTAACGGCATAAGCCGGAAAAACAGGTTGCAACTCTACGCCCTCTTCACTATTATCAAGTAGTCTCCCCCGCAGTTCATACCCGTTCATAATCACACAATCATTGTACAATCTTGCAAGGAATTACGATGAATCCTGACCGCGAATCTTCAGCAAAATTCATGACGTTGGAACGGCATATTGTGGAAGAAGAGAGAAAGCATCCCCAGGCAACGGGCGAATTCTCCGGCGTGATGCATGCACTCTCTCTTGCCGTCAAGCTTGTGTGGCGCGAAGTAACAAAGGCCGGGCTCGTGAACATTCTCGGCAAAACCGACCGCATGAATGTTACCGGCGACGAAGTCAAGAAGCTCGATGAGTTTGCCGATGAAACCATTTACAAAGCAATGGATCACGGCGGACATTTGTGTGTGATGGCATCGGAAGAAAACGAGGATCTCCTGCAGATTCCCGATCAGTACGAACATGGCAAGTACGTGCTGCTGTACGATCCGCTGGATGGGTCCGGCAACATTGACGCCAATATCACTGTCGGGACGATTTTTTCCATTTTGCGCAGGGTAACTCCGGAAGGAAAGGGTCGGCTCGAAGATGTGCTGCAGCCGGGGTACAAGCAAGTAGCAGCCGGGTACGCGCTGTTCAGCTCAAGCATGATGTTTGTGTATTCAACGGGTCATGGTGTTCACGGGTTCACGCTCGATCCCTCCGTCGGCGAGTTTCTCCTTTCACACGAAAACATCCGTATGCCACAGCGCGGGGCCATCTATGCTGTCAATGAAGGCAACTACAACCGGTGGGAGCCGAACATGAAGCGGTACATTGACTGGTTGAAGACGGAGGACAAAGCCGATGGCAGGCCGTACTCGCTCCGCTATATCGGTTCGCTCGTCGCCGATGTCCACCGCACGCTGATGTACGGCGGCATCTATTGCTATCCCGGCGATACAAAGAATCCCAACGGAAAATTGCGACTGATGTATGAAAACAATCCGCTTGCCTACATCGTCGAGAATGCAGGCGGCGCTGCATCCGACGGGAAGCAGCGCATTATGGATATTGTTCCGACGAAGCTGCATCAGAAGACACCGCTCTTTATCGGGAGTGCCGATGACGTGAGATTTGCAGAAGAATTTCTGGCGGGTAAACGGTAACCGAATGCAATTCGCTGAAACGAAAAAACCCCGACTCGGTGAGCCGGGGTTTCTAATTTCTTATGGGAAGATCTCACAACGAACTCATCTTCGATCGTGCACGTCCCGCAAGCTGGCTCGCCGGATAGAGCGTAAGCAGTTTCTGAAACGCCTCGCGTGCTTGTTCACGGTTTCCTGCCTGAAGATACGAATTGCCGATCATATACTGCGCATCATCCGCCTTATCCGATCCGGCCATACCTGTAACAGTTTGGAACTGTTGAATGGCCTCGTCATATCTCTTCAACCCGAAATACGATTCGCCGATCCAGTAATAGCAGTTGTCAAGCAGGTCCTCGCTGATTCCCCCCGTAACCAAGCTGCTGAAGTGGTCGATTGCTTCCTGAAAGTTTCTATTCCGATATTTCGACAGGGCAGCTTCGTATCCCCCGGAAAATGCAGCCGACGATCTTGGCGCTGAAGGGGGCGGTGCAGATGCCGCGGGTCGCGGTGTGATAACCGCTTCGCGCATGCGTGTTTCAAGCTCCGAATTGCGTGCCGAGAGATTGGTGTTTTCCGTTGCAACGACTTCGAGTTGTTGCTGCAATTTCCGGTTTTCATTTGAAAGGCTGTCGAGCCGGTATTCGAGCTGGGCCGTTGTTGAAATGGGCGGGGTACTTGTCCAGTCTTCACTCGTTGTCTCCTCCACCGTTCCGCATCCGGCGGACATCATTGCCAATCCGGCAAGCGCGACCACGACGAGAAATGATATGTGAGCCCCTAACTGTTTCATGAAGATTCTCCTAAGGATGAACGTGAAATGTAGATGGACATCTTCCCGAACATGTGCATCATGGTTCAAATGTATCAAACCCATCAGGTAAAGTCAAGCAGCGTGCAAAATTGTGGCTTTCGTGTCACGGATTCAGCGAAGTGCGGCCTTCAAGTGTTTGGCAATCTTTCTGCAAATCTCCAACACCACCACATCGGGCACGCCGTCACTATGCTTCGATTGCAGCCGCATGTCGCAGATTTCGTTCACATAGTCAACCGCAACAAAGCGGCCGTCATCCGCAACGGCGATTTCTGTCGAGAAGAATTCCAGTTTGCAGACGGCATGGATTTTTTTTGTGATGGAAATGAGAGGGCGAAGGCGGTGCGCCGTCATTTCCTGTCGCGAGATCAGATGGTAGATGTGTGTCTCATCGTCCCACCAACACGGAATGACGCTTCCGAACACGAAGAACACCCGGAACCACGCCTTCCTGTTCTCCATCCGAACAGGCACAATCTTTTCCTGCAGCAGGTACTTGTCATTCTTGTGATGCTGCCGCGTTTCGATGATATCTTTCAGCGAAGCCGCGTTCAGCACAACCCCGATGCCTCCCCCCGTTGTGTTGGCCGGCTTGATGATAAAGGGCCATTTCAGATTGGCGATATCGCTGAGGCGAAGCTCGATTTCCTTCTTCTTGTTATGGGGCGAGATGATGACGGAAAACGGCACTTCGATGCCTTTCGTGATGAACTCGAGATGCATCGTTGCCTTGTCGATTGCATGATGAACGTCATCAGGATGATTGATGAACAGCGCCCCGGATTTTTTCATGAAGCGGGCAAGCGGCGGAAACTTCTCGTCGCCGTCACCGGCGCGGTCGAGAAACGCGCCGAACTTGAGTTCGCCTTTTTGCAGTTTCCTGAGAGTCTCCTGCACATTGTGATGGGTGATGGAGTACGACTTCAACTTGAGCCGCTGGACTTCCGATTCTAACATGGCAACGAAGTCGGTGTCGAATTCCCAATCCCAGGCAATAGCAAGATGGTAATAGTCGGGCATGATAACAAGTGATCGTGTCGTGTGATAGATATTAATACGAAATTCGGGGTTTCAATCAAGAATCCTCTTCTTGTTATTCACCCGTGTTATGAATATATTTTTCGTGAAAAACACGAGGGGATTTGTGAAAAAGCTGTTCATTGCATGTGTATGTGTTGCCGGTGCCTCGCTGGTTCTCGGCGGCTGTTCGGGAAGCAAGCAAGCTGTTCCGTCAGCGGGCGCAAACGAACAAACCGGGGCAAGTCCCCGTCCGCCGATGCACGATGTCGCCACGCAGCACATGATCAACGGCTCGTTGTACGAAGTGAAGGGCGAGTATGCACAGGCGATTCTCGAATTTCAGGATGCCCTCCGGTACGCAAAAGACCCCGCCATCTACTATGCCCTTGCGAAAAATTACGCTGCATTGAACAAGCATTCGCTTGCCATTGAGTCTGCGCGGCAGGCGGTGAAACTCGACCCCGCCAACCCGGAATACCGCCGCATTCTTGCCGCATCGTACGCGCATACGTTCGAGTTTGACTCCGCCGCGGCGATGTATGAAGATATTGTGAAACGCGATTCAACGAACATCGAATCGTGGTTCAATCTTGCGCGCCTGCAGCAGGCACGCAATCCGCAAAAAGCCCTTCAGACTCTTGAAGAGATAACCAACAGATTCGGGCCTCAATGGGAGATTTTGTTGCAGATTGTCGAGCTGCACAACGCCGCCGGCGATTTTGCCCGGGCCGCCGAGGCGATGAAAAAAATGACGGATCTGGATCCCTCCAATCTCGATTTGAAACAAAGTCTTGCCCGCGCATTTGTCCGCGCCAATCAGCCGGAAGAGGCGCTAAGCATCTATCTTGATTTACGCGAACGCGATCCCGAAAACAATGAATACGCCGCGGAACTCGGCGGTGTATATCTGATGCAGAAGGAATATGCCAAGGCTGCAAAAGAGTTTGCCGTTACGCTTGCGCAGGATACCGTCAATGTTGAGGACAAGCTTCGCATCGGGCAGATGTACTTCAGCCAGCTTGAAAAAGATTCCACTATTGCGCCGTATGCCCGCGACGTGTTTCAACGCATCCGGAAAGCGCATCCGCAGGATTGGCGTGCCTACTGGTTCCTTGGTGCAATCGGCGCCATTACCCGCGACGATTCTCTTTCTCTCATCAATTTCAAAAAAGTCACCGAGCTGGCAAGTTGGAATGCGGACGGATGGGTGTATCTCTCTTCCGTGTTCTTGGAGAAAAATGATTTCGATGCCGTCGTTACCGTTCTCGAATCAGCCCTGAAAGTTCTGCCGGAAGAACCCCGGATTCATTCGATACTCGGGTTTGCGTACAACAGACTCGGCCGGAATAAAGAGGCCATCAGTGTGCTGGAAAAAGCCCGAACGCTCGATCCGAAGGACATGAACACGCTCTCGCAGCTCGCACTGATTTATGACGGAATGAAGATGTATGCAGAGTCCGACTCATTGTACGAAGATGTGCTGCGCATCGATCCCGACAATCATCTCGTTCTCAACAACTACAGCTACAGCATGTCCGAACGGGGGTTGCAGTTGCAGCGGGCGCTGGCAATGTCGAAGCGGGCCATCGAGCAGCAACCCGACAACCAGGCATATCTCGACACGTACGGGTGGATTCACTTCAAGCTCGGCAACTACGCCGAAGCGGAAAAGTGGATAAAGAAAGCAATCGACAAAGGGAATGCGAGCGCCGTCCTCTATGAACATCTCGGCGACGTGTATGAGCGGATGAACGACACCGAGCGTGCATTGGAACAGTGGGGCATTGCATTGAAGCTCGACGCCGATAATGCCGAACTGAAAGAAAAGATTTCCCGTTCCATGCGATGATCCGACGAAACGTCTGCCTGTTGCCGGTTCTCACCCTTCTTGTCGTGTCGTGTGCACCCAAGCGTTCCGAACTGCTTCTCAATACCGATGCTACTTCTCCTGCAATCCTTCTCAACAGGCTGGAAGAGCGCGAAGCAAAACTCACGACGCTTGTCGGGCGGGGGATTGTGACGTTCGACAGTCCGGAAATGGCCGGCTCCGCGTCGTTTCTGTCGAACATGAAAAAACCCGATTCTCTGCTCGTCACGCTGGCAGGCCCGTTCGGTATTGAAGTCGGTACGCTGTTTCTTTCGCGTGAGAAGTACGTCATGTACAACAGTCTCGAGAACAGTGTCGCCACGGGCGATCCGACAGGTGCGGCACTCCGTTCCGTAATTCCTTTTGAACTGACTCCCGAACAGATACTCAACGCGTTTGCCGGCGTGTTCAGTATTCCGTATTCGGAAAAAGAGTTGCAGGGATATGCAATTGAGGATGACATGTTTTTTCTTACATATTCATGCGGGAAGAATACCTGCCGGTATTGGATTGACCCGCGCTATCTGGTTGTGTCGCGTTTCGAACAGCGGGATGCAGATGGAAATCTGCTTGTTGAAGCGCGGGCGTCGTCATTCACCGAGCAGGACGATGCCGTTGCTGCCCGGCGTATTCGCATCACGTTTCCGCAACAAAGCAGGCAGCTTTCCATTGCCTACAGTTCGTTGACGCTGAACGGCGGCAAAACGGATTTTCGTTTCTCTATTCCGTCCAATGCAAAACCACGCTTTCAGTGACAGTGTATGAAGTATGCGCTCTGCATAGTGATGTTGTTGGTGACGGCCGCCCCTGCTTTTGCGCAGGATGAAATCACTAAGCGGAAAAATGAACTGCAGAATATCCGCAAACAGATTCAGGATTTCGAACAACGGATCAAACAGCAGCAGGCAAGGGAAAAGTCAACGCTTGAGCTTCTCGATTCGTATGATCGGAAAGGGACTCTGCTTCGCAAGCTGATTGCAAGCCTGAAAGCGGAAGCAGCCGTCTTGCAGAACTCCATCGGAAAAACGAAAGCCGAGTTGAACCAGCTGGATACGCAATTGAAATTTTTGAAACAGCATTATGCGCAGTATGTGAAATCGGCGTACAAGTCGGGCAGGGTGTATGATGTGGAGTTGCTGCTTTCTTCGCGCTCGATCAATCAGGTGTTTGTCCGTTCGTACTATTTGCGTCGATTCACCGAGCAGCGCAAACGCGACGCGGACAAGATTGACATGAAGCGTGCTGAAGTTGAGCAGGTGCAGTACCGGTTGCAGTCACAGCTTGCCGAGGAACGGCGTCTGATTGCGGAAAAAGGAGCGGAAGAAGATCGCTACGCGTCCCTCGCCGCCGACCGCAAAAAAGTGCTTGCCGACATTAGAAAAGACAAGAACACATTCCAGCGGGAGATCGATCGTCAGAAGAAAGCCGCAAAAGAACTGGAGAACGTGATTACCAGTTTGATTGAGGCCGACAGATTGAAGAAAGAAAAGCGTGACGCCGCAGTCAAAGAAGGCATTCTTCCGCAGCCCCCCCCGATAACAGGAAACTTCGAATCGAAAAAAGGAAAGCTTCGCTGGCCTGTGAGTCAGGGACTTGTTGTGGCAAAGTTCGGCAATCAAATCCACCCGCGACTCAAGACGGTTACAACCAATACCGGAATTGACATTCAGGTAAAGGCCGGCTCGCCGGTAAGTTCTGTTGCCGATGGCGAAGTCTCGACAATTCTTTGGTATCCTTCGTACGGCAATCTTCTCATTATCAATCACTACAACGGTTATCGCACCGTGTACACGCATCTTTCTGAGATCAGCGTGACAGAAGGACAGAAGGTGAATGAAGGCGATCTTATCGGGCGGAGCGGCGAGGCAATCGACGGCCCGCGGCTGCATTTTGAATTGTGGAAAGAACGCGAGAAACAGAACCCCGAACACTGGCTCAGCCGATGAAACGGTTTGTCATTCCTGCCGCAATAGCTTGCGCCTCGCTTGTTGTCACACTCATCCTCGGCAGTCCGCTAAATTCTCTTGAGGAGCAGGTCACATCGGTCAAGTACAGCCTTCGCGGTGACCAGCACGCCGACACGAACATTGTCATCATCTACATCGACAATGAGGCCGTAAAGGAGCTTGGCTGGCCGGTCCGTCGCAATTTTCATGCGCTGATGATCAGCGCCCTCGCCGATTTGAAAGTGAAAGCCATCGGCGTGAATATCCTGTTTGAAAATCCGACACTTGAATATCCCGAATACGATCAGCTTCTCGCCCGCATTGTTGGCGATGCGCGTACAGTTGTGCTGAGTTCGTATTTCGATAAACTTGTGCTAAGCGGCTGGAAGCTTGCAAGAATTGGTGATGAAGATGTGCCGCTTGCAGACGATGATTCAACCCGTATGTTCGACTTTCCGCTTGTGTCGGATGTTTATCGTTTGGGAGACGGGCTGCATCTTCCCATGTCATCGCTTGTCCGTGCGGCAGCGGGTATCGGGCATGTCAATATTGAGGATGATGGCAGGATTTCGCTTTTTGTGGCCAGCGATCAGTTTGTGATTCCTTCTCTCGGAACGGAAATTCTGCGTGTGTATTCGGGCGTCAGCAGAAACGCGATACGCTTCGAGCATAACCGGCTTGCGTTGCGCAAAGAAGGAAAGTTGCTCGAAATACGCACGGATGAGGGGAAAGTCAGGCTGCATTTTCCGGGCAGGATTTCTTCATTCACCCTCTATCCCTTTCTTGAAATACTGAAGTCGTATGATGCCCTTCGTTCAGGCCGCGTGCCGCTTATTCCCATTGGCAATCTGAAGAACAAGATCATCCTCATCGGCGTCATAGCGGAAGGCCGGACCGAGACGTTCGCAACGCCGGTTGATCCGCGCTTTCCTTCGCTCGGACTTCATGCCGTGTTTCTTGACAATGCGCTGCGTTCCGGATTCCTGCAGAGTATGCCGTGGTGGGTTGACGTACTGCTGGCTTTGCTGGTCGGTTATCTCTGCGCATTTTCGGCTCTGCATTTTGTGTCGTCGGCCCGGTGGGTTGTTCCATTTGCGACGATCCTCGCGGCAATCCTGATTTCGCATCTTCTGTTCGTCATCGTCCCGCTTGTGCTTCCTGTCGTGCCGCTGATTGTTGCCGGATTGATTTCGACAACGGCGGCTCTCTTCTACAGACATCGCTTCGTTCAGGAACAGCTCAAAAGAGCTCTGACTGAAAAAGAGCGCATTGCCGCCGAGTTGCAGGATCGTGAAGCAAAAGTCGCCGCTCTTGAGCGTGAGTTGGTTTCTCTCGAAAGAAACAAATCTGCCGACAGAACAGCCGGATTGTTGGAGGAAATCCGCAAGTACAAAGCGGAAATTCACGCGCTGAGTTCACGCAAGGACGATATGGAGGAGGCAGCCGTTCTTGACGCTGCAACGGAAGCGCAAATGTTCGAGGGGATGGTCTATCAATCGGGTGGCACGATGCAGGCCGTTACAGATTTTGTATGCAAGATCGCCGCGAGCGACGCAACTGTTTTGATTTTGGGAGAAAGCGGAACAGGCAAAGAGATGGTTGCCCGCGCAATTCACAAACGAAGCAACAGAGCCGGAAACGCTTTTATTGCCGTGAATTGCGGAGCGTTGGCGGAGAGTTTATTGGAAAGTGAATTGTTCGGGCATGAAAAGGGGGCATTTACGGGAGCGGTGAAGGAGAAAGCCGGCCGCTTCGAGCTTGCCGACGGTGGAACGATTTTTCTTGATGAGATCGGTGAGGTGAACGAAGCGTTCCAGTTGAAATTGCTTCGTGTTCTGCAGGAGGGCGAAATCGAACGCGTCGGCGGAACGAAAACCATCAAGGTGAATGTCCGGGTCATCGCCGCCACGAACAAGGATCTGAAACAATCGGTGAAGGAGAAGCGATTCCGGGAGGATCTTTTCTACAGACTGAATGTACTTTCAGTCGAGCTTCCGCCGTTGCGTGAACGGCAGGATGACATTCCGCTGCTTGTCAATCATTTCATTCAAAAAGAACATGCCGGAATGAAGGTGTCGAAGAACGTATTGAATACACTGCAAACATATTCGTGGCCGGGAAACATCCGTGAACTCGAAAGCGTGATCAAGCGTGCGGTACTTCTCGCAAAAGCGGAGAAGCGTCACATGATCAGCATGGAGGATCTGTCAGACGAAATTTCCGCCGCTGCAAACAATGCCATTGCGATCGAGGATCAGATTCTTGAGTCGTTGCGGGAGAAGAGCTTCTCGCGCAGCGCCATCACGGAAACAGCCGATGAGTTGGGCGGGCTTAACCGCGGCACTGTTGCCGAATATCTGCGCGGCCAGTGTCTGAAGGCGTTCGTCGATCACACGTACGATCTTGACACGGCCGTTCGCTACATCTCCCTTTCGTCCGACGCGGCGGTCAACGAGCGCGTCAGAAAGAAGATGCAGGAGTATCTTGCCAACATCGCCGGGGCTGTTGACTTCGACAAGCCGTGGGAGGAGGTCAGGTCAGCGCTTCGCCCGAAGATGAAGAACCTGCCGCAAAAGTATCACGCAACGCTCGAACAAGTTGCAGAGGCATATTTCCGCCGTGTGTGGAGGGATTTCTGAAATCGCCTGAATTGCAGGCTTCCCGCACTTCTTTCGCAATTTCCCGCACTTCCCGAAACCTACCTTGACTTTCATCCCCGCTACTTCAATTGCAGGCAGCGCCATTTCTTGGCAATTTTAAGCTGTATTTGCAGATTTCTTGCATCAAAGAAGAATGCATTACATTGAATAGCTAACTGGCACGGTGGTTGACCTTTGATTGGCAGAATTAAACAAACAAAGTTGGTCTGATGTCAAATAACAAATTTAACAAACAAGGGAGGAAGGTATGAAGAAGTCTTTTGCTCTGCTCTGGACGATTGCTGTGACGGTAGGGCTGCTTGTCACAGGGTGTAACAAAACCGCAAACGGACCGGAAGAAGGAGGCGCTCCGGCGGGTGTGACCGATGAACAATCGGCAATGAAAACCGCCGCCGAGAATGATGAGTTTGTGAAGAATGATGAACTCACATTCGCGGATCAGGCAATCACGTCAACCGACTACGCATACGTTGCCGGACAGATTCAAGCTTCGATAACGCCGATCCGCTGGGGACGATTCATCACAAGCGTCACGCGTCAGACGACAGTCACGATTCAGCCCGGTGACACGATAGCGATTGTTCGTGTACACAAAACGATCAACGGGACGCTCAAGATCCGTGCAATTACATTGCTGGGCGATACTGTTCTCGTCGAAAAACCATTCAGCGATGAATCCGACCGCAACGTGATGTTCAAGCGTGTACGCCGCGGAGCCGAACGTTTCTGGTTGAATTGGATTCCGGTTGCCACGTCGCTGGTTGACGGCGGTACGCCGAACGGCCAGATCGACATCAAGTCGATTGAACTGACCACCCGCGGCGGAACAACGATCACGATCACTGATCCGCTCAGATATTTTCTCCGCTATCGCTGGCTGCGATTGCCGCACGGTGATCGCGACATGCTCGAATTCAATGGCACGGATACTGTCCGCGTAAAGGTGACATTGGAGAGTGCATCGGCGGATACCGATCTGGTAGCGTTGCGATTCGGTGCCAACTCGCTGCACAGAAATCGTGCGCGCATGGTTTTGACAAGCCAGACCATTGGCGGCACACTCGGCTTTGTGAAGACGTATGAGCAGAAGTTCTTCGTCCACAATCGCCCCGGCTACTTCCATGCCGGCGTTGAAGCAATGACAAAAGCAACACTGTACGACGACAACCTGAGCGCCTACAGCGTCAGTTGGTGGGGCGTACCGTACAGAGTGTATTGAGCAGGTGTTGATGGTGGGGAGAAAGCGCAGCCTCTCGATTCGTTGGGGGGGCTGCGCGTCTTTTCACCGTTGAAGATGACGCCAAGTTTAAGCTTATTAGGGCGGTAGTGATATGAATACGAAATTATCCATAGCGATCCTGATCGCAGCAATACTGGCGGGCTGCCAGAAACCCACCGAAGTGCAGCTGCGCGATGATCAATCTCCGCTTGAAATCGAAGCGATCAGTGATGCCGATACATCGCTTGACGAAACGGCGGTGGATACGACGGCGCTTCTGCCGCGTGATCATCGTGACTACATCGGGTTTGCGACAGTCAGCTCCGTCAAGTCCGATTGGGGAAATGGCGTGCGGCAATCTGTGCACGCCCGGGTCGTGGTTGTCAACAAATCAAACCGGATTCCATTTCGTGACAGAGGGGTGTTCTTCGGCAGGTTGCTGGGAACCGTGCGCATCAACGGAGAAATCATGATTCCCCGCCTCCGTATTCAGGGCAATCTCGACAGCGGCGTCGAGTATGTGCGGGACATCCTCAACCATCTGCCCCGGCAGGTGTATACGTTCACGGCTGATTCCCTTGCTTCTCCCTTGACGATTGAATCCCCGGAAAATCTCGTTGTCGTATCACCGGTAGGGGGGCAACGCATCGCACGCGAAAACGATTTTGAGTTGCGATGGTCGGGTGAGGAGAGAATCTCGCTGATTGTCAGCAGGATGGTCGTCGAGCAGGGAGAAGTAACGGTCGTTCCCGTTCTGCATATCAAAGCAAGGCAAATACACGACCGTGTTGTTCTCAGCAGACGAATTCTCAGTTTGCTTCCGCGTGGTGATTATGTATTCAGCTTTGTGGCATCAAACAGAGGTGAGTATCAGACAGCGCGGTATCAGGGAAAAGTACTGATGCAGGCGTCATCAATTTACAATGTTCGGGTTGATTTGATTTAGCATCTATGACACAAAAGGGTCTGATGATTATGCTGGGTCTCGCCATGACTCTCTCGAATACGTACGGCCAATCATTGTTCAGCGCCCGCGCAACGGCGGTGGGCGCGTACGCGCCGTTTGTTGCCGATACGAGAGGATTTGTGAGCAACCCTGCAGGTCTTGTCGGACTTCGTGATTGGGAGTTTACAACATCAACCTACTTTGCGCGGTCGGACAACGGATTTGTTTTTCACGGACTCGCGCTCGGCAAGAGATTTCTTGACGACTTTGCCGTCGGCGTGCAGTATTCTCCCGGTTCGCTGCTTGAGTTTCTTATTCCGTCGGGTCTTTCCATCAACACGGGGGACAGTGTGGTTTCCCTCGACAAACGTGTCTCTTATTCGGAAGATTTTGCAATCGGATTTGCGTACAGGTTCGACGGGGATTTTTCAGTCGGCATCGGAGGGAGAATCCGGCGGGAGAAAGTCAGCGACACGGAATACAAACTGATTCCCAACGTCGAAATTGAAACAACAGATTATACAAACCGGACTTTCCTCGGCGACGTGAGTATTTTGTGGAAGCCGACCCCGTCTATCACTCTGGTTGGAATGGCGAAGAACCTGCTCAGTACGGGCAGCACGTCATTTCCTGATGATCTTTCAGAATTCGAAATGCCGGCAAACCGGATTTTTGAGTTTGGCGTGAAGTACGACGTCGGTTCGGGCATCACGGTTGCAGGTGTCGGAAGCACGAACGAATCCGGCATGACGGGATTCGAATTCAAGATGCCCTATAATTTTGCATTCCGAAGCAGCCTTTACTTCGACAACAATGAGTCGCCGTTTGTATACGCGTACGGCGTCGGTGCAGGATGGGGTTACGGCTTCCTCGAAGTGGATGCCGCCTTTCTCGGCTTCGTCAATCCGGACAGGCATTCCGGAAGATCCACAGCAGCAAACTTCAACGCCTCGCATATCACAAATCTCGATTTGCATGCGTACACCCGGAATAAACTTGTGCTGTCGTTGAAGGCAATATTCGGCAACGTACGTGAGAGCTTGTTGCAGATTCAGGGAGTGGAAATACTGAGCGGCGTCTATCCTTCGTCGTACGAACTGTTTGCATTTCGTCCGATCGGCAGGGTTCGCGTCAGGAATATCTCTGACAAGACTATTCAGGCGAGGGCGAGTATTTTTATTGAGAGATTTATGAATGCTGCAACAGAGTCCGAGCCAGTGGAGTTGCTGCCCGGAGAAGAAAGGGAAATTCCGTTCAATGCCGTACTGAACGATCAGGTTCGTTCAGTGACGAAACTGACCGTCAGGGAAGCCAACGTGTACGTCTCAGCTTCCGCGAGCGAAGAGTACGACGATCGGGTGCAAACCAGAGTGTTGATTCATGCCCGCAACGATTGGGACGGCGATGTTCACTCACTTCGCTACTTCGTTACTCCCGACGATCCTGACATTCTGCGCTACACGCGTGATGTGTTGCTGCAGTACAGGGATTCGCTTGCGGTTGTTCGGAAAGAATTGGAGCCGCTGATGAAGGCAAGGATTCTCTTTAATGAATTTGCGGAAAAGCTCGTCTATGTCGGCGACCCTAAACAGAGTAGCGATTATGTTCAATATCCTTCGGAAACGTTGGTGATGAAAAGCGGCGACTGTGACGACATGACGGTTTGTTTTGCTTCGTTGTTGAGCAGCGTCGGCATATCAACCGCATTCATTGATGTTGTGCCGCCGCAGAATCCGGAGAAGAGCCACGTCTACATGATGTTTGATACGGGACTCGACCCGAAGTTCGGATCCAGCGTAAGTGAAAATCCGAAACGATACATCGTCCGAAAAAATCGCCACGGCAACAAAACCATCTGGCTTCCTATCGAAACGACAGTTGTCGCTCAGGGTTTCGAATCAGCGTGGTCGTTGGGTGCGCAACAGTACCTTGAAGATGCGGAGATCAATCTCGGCCTTATCAAAGGTTGGGTGAAGATTGTGGATGTTTATTAAAGGAGGAGATTATGAAAGGCTTCCGGTTATTTCTTGTTTTCATTCTTACATGTGTGCTTGCAGCAGTTGCGTTTGGCGGGGAAAATATCTCTGTTCACAAAGTGCAGGGAAATGTGATGATTCGGGTGGGCGTTACGGAAACGTGGAACAAGGTCAATACCGGCGACGTGCTGAACCCCGATGCAACCGTACGAACAGGAAAAAACAGTTCTGCCGTAATCTTTCTCTTATCTGCCAATAAGAGGGTTCTTCTCCCTCCCGAAGTGATGGTGGATATTTCCGACATGAGGGAACTGACGCAGGAAGAACTGATGCTGAAGTTGACGATGGAAAAAGTCCGGGCATCATCCTACGAATGGAAAAACAAGGAAATGAACATCCCGGGCACAACCGTTGTTCACGGTGAGGCGAAAGACAAGAAGGATGCATCAGCAGAAGCCAACATTGAGGCGGGGCTGCTGCAACTTAATGGCATCCGCGTGCTGTACGAGAACGGATACTATTCCACCAGCGCGTTGAGAACGATGGATGTGTTGCGACGATATCCTTCGCTTGGAGAGAAGTTCGAGTATCGTATGCTGGGGGCGCAAGCTCTGGAAAAGGCAAGGTTGAAAGGGGAAGCGTTGAACGAATATGTTCTCATCTCCCAACTCCCTTCGCTGACGCGGGAGCAACGCGATGTTGTACAGAGCAGGATATCCCAGTTGAAGAAGCAGTAGTGTTCCAACGCATACCGGTCGGGGGTGCCCGTTGCTTTCGAAATAGAGAACGGCGTCTCTGTGGAGTCAAAAAATATCATCAGACCTACTCCACAGAGTTCGCCGTTCTCTCTATAAGTTAGCGCATTTCCTTTCTGTTGCAAGAAAAGAAACGGGTTACGCGAATCCTCCTGTAGAAGCCGGTTGCGTTTTGTCCGCAATACTGTTAGTTTCGACCATTATTGTCGGGCCTTTTCTACCAATGGTTACTCCACTCTCATCATTATGACACGCCGGCATATTCTCATCACATCGGTGTTCATTTTCGTCGCAACGATGATGACGTTTGTGAACGCCGTAAACTCGGATTTTGTGAATTGGGATGACGATGCATACATCGTCAAGAACCCGCATATCAGGCAGTTGGATGGCACAACAGTTTCCTGGGCATTCTCGAACTCGTATTTCTACTCCTGGATTCCCCTGACTCTCCTTTCCCATGCAACAGATGTTGCCCTGTGGGGGCTGAATCCGAAAGGGCATCATTTTACGGGCGTGCTGTTGCATTCATTCAATGCAACGTGGATTTTTCTTGCGGGCGTTCTGTTGTTTCGCCTCGGGGAGAGTGCCAGCAAGCATTCTGCATACGTGATGAGGGGCGGCTTCACGGCGGCAATGCTGTTGGGGAGCGGGGTGTGTGCATTGTTGTTTGCCATGCATCCGTTGCGCGTCGAATCGGTAGCGTGGGTTTCGGGGAGAAAAGAATTACTCTGTACGTTTTTTCTTGTACCGGCGTTTGCGTCGTATTTTTTCTGGCGGTTTCGCCGGCGAGAGAGATGGCTCGTCGCAACATATATTCTGTTTGCGTTAGCATTGTTGTCAAAGCCTGTAGCTGTCATGTTCCCGTTTGTTCTCGTCATCGTTGATGCGTGGTGGCTCAAGAGAGGAGAAACCAAATCGGCCCTGTTCGGATATTTTGTCGAAGGTAAGATTCTGATGATGTTGATGAGTGCTGCTGTGGTTCTCATCAATATGTCGGGTCCCCGGGGCGTTGCAGGAAATGTTTTTGGTGAGATAGGTATTGTCGAGCGTCTGCTGTTTTTTCCCTATGCCGTGCTTTTCTATGTCTGGAAAATGTTGGCGCCGTTTGACTTGTCCCCGGTGTATCCTGAACTCAACCGGACGCTCCTTCTGCTTTCGCCTCTTGTTCTTGTCGCGGCGGGGTATGCGCTGTTCGCACTGAAAGCGAAGCGCCGTACAGGACTTGCAACGGCATTTCTGGCGTATATCGTTTTCATTGCTCCCACGTTTGTCGGCGTTCCGACCGGACTTCAACCTCTTGCCGACCGATACACATATCTATCCACAATTCCGCTTTTCCTGTTTGTTGGCGGCTGCGGGGAGTGGTGGTGGAGGAGATCGTCGTCGTCGCCCGGGAAATTGTATCAACGGGAAGCGTTGTTCGTTCTTCTTTTTATTCTTTGTGGAATCAATGCTTATCGTACAGTTCGCCACGTTTCTATCTGGCACAATTCCGTTTCGCTGTGGAGTCAGGCGGTACGGTATGCACCTTCCTCGCGCAATGAGTTTGAAGCGCGTAAACCCTATCTCAAGCCGGACTATCTTGACGCCCTGACCATGCTCGGAACGGCATATTATGACTCGCAAAATCCGGAGAAGGCTGCCGATGCGTTCAGAATGATTGTCCTGCTTGATTCCTGCAATGCCGAAGGGTATCACCGCCTGGGATACATTCAGGCCGGGCAGGGTTTGATTGACAGCTCAAAGGCTTCCTTCAAGAAGGCGATTGCATGCAATGTCCGTCACGCAAAAGCCCATTTCGATCTTGGCATGCTGCTCACACAACAGGATAGTTTGAGCGCGGCCCTTCCTTCGTTGCGCACATCGGCCCGACTCGGCTTCCATGATGCGCAAGAATTCCTCCGCGTCCGCGGCATCGAGTGGTAGCACTCCCTGCGTTGATTATGTAGCAATTTTCATTCGCGAATTGTTGGCATCAATCCGCCAAGCAGAGTATATTATTAAGCAAATAATTCCGTGCCGGTCATCAAACTGACGGCATCGGGAAGTATGTTTTGTTCTTTTCCATTTGTGAGGAGTAGCCATGAGGCGCATCTTTCCAATCCTGCTGACACTTGCACTGTGCTTTCCTGAAGCGAGGGCTCAGTATAGCTGGGTGTCGGCGTATCCGAGTCTGCCAACGTTCAGCCTGCCTGTTGAGTTGGTGAATGCCGGCGACGGCACTAACAGGATGTTTATTGTCCAGCAACGGGGAATCATCTACGTCATTGAAAATTCTCCGACTGTCTCGACCCGCAAAGTGTTCCTCGATCTTTCCGACAGAGTATCGCAGTCGGGCAGTGAAATGGGCCTTCTGGGACTTGCCTTCCACCCCGACTATCGCAACAACGGGTACTTGTACGTGAACTACACCGGCGGTTCTCCGTTGACCTCCTATGTCTCACGTTATCAGGTCAGTGCATCAAATCCGGACTCGGCGGTGCGAAGCAGTGAATTGATCCTCTTGACTGTTGCCCAGCCGTTCACCAACCACAATGGAGGCAAGATTGCATTCGGCCCCGACGGATATTTGTACATCGGGCTGGGAGATGGCGGAAGTGGAAACGATCCGGGCAATCGTGCCCAAAACAGATCATTGCTGCTGGGGAAGGTTCTGCGCATCAACGTTGACAGCACAGCCGGCGGCAACAACTACACAATTCCCCCAACCAATCCCTACTTCGAAAACACCCAAGGGTGGCGGCAGGAAATCTATGCATACGGCATCCGCAATCCCTGGAAATTTACTTTTGACAGATTGAACGGCACGCTGTGGTTGGGAGATGTCGGACAAGATGCGCGCGAGGAAGTTGATATTATCATCAGCGGCGGTAACTACGGCTGGCGGTTGATGGAAGGATCGCTCTGCACACCCGGCGTCAACCCAAACTGTCTCGATACGGCAGGACTCATTCGTCCCGTGTGGGAGTATCCCAACGCGGGTTCGGATATCGCGGTAACGGGAGGATATGTGTATCGCGGTTCTCTGATCCCTTCTATGGTCGGTAAATACCTCTGTGCGGATTACGGATCGGGCAAGACATGGGCGCTGACGTACACCGGTATCGGCACAGCCACGGCCGTGCTTCTCACCGACGAAACGTATGCCATTTCCACGTTCGGCGAAGACGAACAGGGGGAATTGTACTTATGTTCCTACAGCTCTACGGGTCGAATCTACCGGTTGAACGGGCCCCCTTCATCGGTCGGTGAAATCGGAACTCCCGTTCAATTCGGGCTTGAGCAGAACCACCCTAATCCCTTCAATCCGACTACCGAAATTCGTTTCCGGATTGCCGAAGGCGGCGTCGCCACGTTGAAAGTATTTGATATGTTGGGAAGGGAAGTTGCAACATTGGTGAACGAGAATCTCCCTTCCGGCACCCACGTGCGTACATTCGATGCCGCAGGGCTTGCCAGCGGCGTGTACTATTACCGGTTGACGGCAGGAACACTTATCGAGACCAGAAAAATGATCCTTGCCAGATAGAGAGATTATGCAAGGGCTTCAGGTTAACCCCTGCCCGATTCCGGGCGGGGGTTTTCTTTGTGTTATGATTGGCTCGCAAAACAGACACCGGTACCTGTGCACACACTTCGTATGCTTTGCGCGGGCTCACATCGGCTGCATTGCTTCTCTACGTATTGTTGCTTACCTTTATCAGCAAAAATTTCATTATTGCCTGAACACGAAACAACAACGGGGAGTATGCGAGCAATCATTCCGGTAGCGGGGGTGGGAAGCAGATTACGTCCGCACACGTATGCAATACCAAAGGTTCTTCTGAATGTAGCCGGCAAGCCGATTCTTGACCATATCATGGACAAGATTCAGGATGAGGGAATTCATGCGGCCACGATCATTGTCGGTCACATGGGGGATATGATCAGAGAACATCTCACCAAAACCTACCCTAAATTCACTTTAGATTTTGTTGACCAGGAAGAGCGGCATGGCCTCGGGCACGCCATCTACCTGGCAAAGCATACCATTAACGAAGAGCCGATACTCATTATTCTGGGTGATACCGTTTTTGATGTTGATCTCGGTCCCGTTGTCAGGTCATCAACGTCGGCGCTGGGGGTGAAGACTGTTGATAATCCCCGCAGGTTTGGAGTTGCGGAGACCGTGAACGGATATATCTCAAAGTTGATTGAGAAACCTGAACATCCAACAACGAATCTCGCCATTGTCGGGCTGTACTACATCACAAATCCCCAACTGTTGATTTCGTGTCTTGATGAAATGGTGGAGAAGGACGTACGGACAAAAGGGGAGTACCAACTTACCGACGCGCTGCAAATGATGCTCGATCGCGGCGAGAAAATGGTGACATTCATGGTTGAAGGGTGGTATGATTGCGGGAAGCCGGAAACACTTCTTTCAACCAATCGTGCACTGTTGGAAAAGAAATCCACCTCCCGAAAGATCGACGGTGTTGTGATTAACGAGCCGGTGTACATAGCGCCGACAGCAAACCTGCGCAATTCTATCGTCGGGCCGTTTACGACAATCGGGGCCAATGCCGTTATCGGCGATTCGGTGATCCGAAACTCCATCATCAGTGAAGATGCCCAGGTACACAAGGCGCTGTTGGATAACTCAATTGTCGGCAACAGTGCCGTTGTGCGCGGCAACTATAAACGGGTTAATGTCGGCGGCTCATCAGAGATAGATTTTTATTAGTCACCAAAACGTGGCGGCGCGACTCTGCCGCCCGCATGCCTGCAGTATCTCCCCGGTTTAACGGCTGTGCGTGAAGCTCTGCAGAACTTCAAAGAGTTGTATTTTCACTATTCTTCTATCTAAGAAAGGCATACTATGTCGTACCTCTTCACTTCGGAATCGGTTTCGGAAGGTCATCCCGATAAGGTTGCCGACCAGATTTCCGATGCTATTCTTGACGAGATGTTGAAACAAGATGCAAACTCCCGCGTTGCATGCGAAACACTTGTTACCACGGGGCAGGTTGTAGTGGCAGGCGAAGTCACCACCAATGCCTGGGTAAATATCCCCGATGTTGTCCGGCAGGTGATTCGTGAGATCGGGTATACGAAAGCCGAGTATATGTTCGAGGCGCATTCGTGCGGCGTTCTGACAGCCCTCCATTCACAATCTGCCGATATTGCGCGTGGCGTGAATTCCGGCAAGAAGAAGAAACAAGGCGCCGGTGATCAAGGGATGATGTTCGGCTATGCCACGAACGAAACGCCCGAGTATATGCCGATGGCTATCATGTTCTCGCATCAACTCGTCAAGAAGCTCGCCGATATTCGCAAGAGCAATCCGAAGTTAATGCCCTACCTTCGTCCCGACGCAAAATCCCAGGTAACAGTCGAATACAACGGCCGGCGTCCGGTACGCGTGCATACGGTCGTCATTTCAACGCAACATGACGGCAATGTTTCGCAAGACAGGATCAAGCGTGATGTTATCAAGTACGTTGTGAACGCAGTGATTCCGGAACATTTGCGTGACAGGAACCTGATTGTTCATGTGAATCCGACAGGAAAATTTGAAATCGGCGGGCCTCACGGCGACAGCGGACTGACAGGTCGAAAGATCATTGTCGATACCTACGGCGGCCGGGCTCCTCACGGTGGCGGCGCATTTTCGGGGAAGGATCCTTCAAAAGTTGATCGTTCAGCAGCATACGCAGCGCGGCATGTTGCGAAAAATATTGTTGCCGCCGGACTTGCGGATGAGTGCCTGATTCAGGTCGCGTACGCCATCGGCGTTGCAGAGCCGGTGTCGGTTCATGTGAACACGCAAGGAACGGGGCGCATTCCAGACCTTGAACTCGAACGCATCGTTAAGCAGGAAGTCGACTTGACTCCCGCTGGATTGATTGCGCGGCTCAAGCTCAAGCGACCCATCTACAAGAAGACGGCTGCGTACGGTCATTTCGGACGCAACGATAAGGATTTCACGTGGGAGAATCTTGATCTCGTGAACACGCTGAGGAAGGCGGCGAGGGCGTAAAAGTGCTTGCCAGGATAGAGTCAGTTTGTCGAAACCAATTTTAAGAAACATCATTAACCAATTATCTCAACAGAAGGAACACATGAATCACAAACCGGGGAAGTACAAAGTCAAGGATATCAAGTTGGCGGCCGAGGGAGACAGGCTGATTGATTGGGCGGAATCGCGCATGCCTGTCATGATGACGTTGCGTGAGAAGTACAGCAAAACGAAGCCGCTAAAGGGCTACCGCATTGCAGGATGCCTGCACGTTACGAAAGAGACAGCGGTACTCGTGAAGACGCTTGTTGCGGCGGGAGCCGAGGTCAGTTGGAGTGGATGTAATCCGCTTTCAACGAACGACGCCGTTGCGGCATCGCTCGCGAAGCAGGGAATTTCGATTTTTGCCTGGCACGGCATGAACGTGAAGGAATTCTACTGGTGTATTGAAGAGACGTTGAAGTTCCACCCCAACCTTACGCTTGACGACGGCGCCGATCTCATTTTCACCATCCATAAGAATCATCCCGAATTTGCCGAGAAGTATGTAATCGGCGGAACGGAAGAAACCACCACCGGCGTGCATCGCCTGCGCGCAATGGCAGCGGACGGCGCCCTCAAGTATCCCGTGATTGCCGTGAACGATGCCGAAACGAAGTGGGATTTCGACAACGTGTACGGGACCGGACAATCAACTCTTGACGGAATTCTCCGCGCAACCAGTGTGTTGCTTGCGGGCAAGAACATCGTGATTGCCGGCTACGGACACTGCGGCAAAGGAGTGGCAATCCGTGCACAAGGTCTCGGCGCAAACGTGATAGCAACAGAAGTGAAACCTACTGCCGCTCTGAAGGCAACACTCGACGGTATGCGCGTGATGAAAATGGATGATGCCGCGAAGATCGGCGACATCTTCATTACGGCCACCGGCGTAAAGGACATTATCGTAAAACGTCACTTCGAGAAAATGAAAGATGGCGCTATTGTCTGCAACACTGGCCATTACGACTGCGAGATTAATCTCGTCGATCTGCAAAAAATCACCAAGAGCAAGCGCCTCATCCGTGACAACAACATCGAGTACACGCTGAAGAATGGAAAGAGGGTTTATGTTTTGGCAGAAGGGCGGCTCGTAAATCTTGCCGCGGCCGAAGGACATCCTTCGGAGGTGATGGACATGTCGTTTGCGAATCAGTTCCTTTCGCAGGTACGACTCGCCGTTGCGCACAAGAAAGGGCACAAGCTCGAAAACGGCGTGCACGATATCCCGACCGAACAGGATCAGGAAATTGCAGCCGTCAAACTCCGGACGATGGGGTATTCAATTGACAAGCTGACACCTGAGCAAATCAAATACAACGAAGACTACAGTGCCGGAACCTGAAGCCCTTCAAGCTTCTTTCGGTTTCACAAAGATAGAAAGGCGACCCCGAAAGGTCGCCTTTCCTGTTTTCTTCGTCTGCTCGCCGCACCTATTACTTGCGCTTCTTGGCGTCGCGATTGGCTTCCCAAGTTTGCATGATTTTAGGGTTGCGCTTTTCTTCGGAATTCCTACATTGTTCTACCCGCCGTTTCGAGCATATTCAAAAATTGCATGCCACGATTGTTCTTTGTCATTATCGGTTTGTTTTCTTGCCTCGCCGTTGTCGCAGCGCAGCAGATCAACCTTGCTTTCCGGCACCTGACGGTTGAGAACGGCCTCTCGCAGAATACCATCAATTGCATTCACCAGGATCGTCACGGCTTCCTTTGGCTCGGCACGCAGGACGGCCTGAACCGCTTCGACGGATATACTTTCAAACCATACCACCACGAACCGGGAAATCCCAACTCACTCAGCAACAGTTATATCTGGGCCATTCATGAAGATAGTGAAGGCATTCTCTGGATCGGCTCGTTCGGCGGGGGTTTGACGCGATTCGACCCAACAAAGGAAACATTCAGTCATTTCAGGCACGAAAGGGAGAATCCCCGTAGTCTCTCGAACGATCATGTCTTCTCAATTGCCGAATATCCGGAAGGCACACTGTGGATCGCCACGGGCGACGGGGTGAGCAGGTTTGATAAGGCCACGGGTTTGTTCACACGGTATCTCAACACACCCGACAGTGCCGGGAGAGTACCTCAGAACTACGTAGGCACGGTCGTAGTACAGGCACCACACCATCTCTGGTTCAGCACGAACACGTCGCTTGTGAAGCTTGATATGCGTGACGAAGCGATTGAGCATTTCACATCGGTTTCCGGAAATGGAACCATTCCTCTTGCCGGTATTCGGCATCTGCTCATGCACGAAAATAAGCTTCAAATTGCTTGTGCTGAAGGGTTGGTTGAATATGATCCAGCTACAGCCACCGGATGGCTCGTAATTGACAGAATGAGCGTCGGTGATAGAACTGCAATGTTTCTACGGATTTTTCACGATGCGGCCGGGTATGTCTGGATAGGCACAAACAACGGGCTGATTCTGTCGGATGAAAGCTATACTACCGTAACTAATGCTGTGCACGAAGACGGCGATGAGCATTCTCTCTCGCATAACTATATCCTCTCCCTGTATCAATCACGTGATGGTACTGTGTGGATCGGGACGCGGGATGGCTTGAACAACGTGTATCGCATCAATGAGAATTTCCGGTTGCTGAGTCGGAGGCCCGCTCGTCCCAACACGTTGAGTCACAAGACAGTCAGGCTGGTCTTAGAGGACTCGAAAGGAATCCTCTGGCTTGGAACGATTGACGGACTGAACGCGTATGACCGGCTGCGCGATAGGTTCACTGTCTTTCAGCACAACTTGAGGAATCCCCGTTCCATCAGTTCAAGCTATATTCTATCACTTCTCGAGGACAGGAAAGGGAATCTCTGGTTGGGAACGAGAGGAGGCGGAATCAACAAGCTGACCTTCACTCACGGCGGATTGAATGACTATGTCATCAAGAAGTTTCCCGGTGACGGGTCAGTGGGATTATTATCAAATACGATTTACTGGATACTTGAAGACAGGAACGGAACACTGTGGGCAGGTACGCAGGGCAGAGGATTGGCAAAGCTTGTATCCGAAGAGGGCAGGTTCAAACACTATGAACACGCAGCCGATGGGACGGGTCCAAGTCATCCATTTGTTTACTGCATATTGGAGGACAGCTTCGGCAATATGTGGTTAGGTACACCAACCGGCGGGCTGAACCTGTTTGATCGTGAATCCGAACGGTTCATTTATATTCGAAATACTCCCGGCAACCCAAACAGCCTCAGCAACAATATCGTGCTTTCACTTCATGAAGATGCAACACGCACTTTGTGGGTGGGAACATCGGGAGGATTGAACAAACTCGCCGTGCCGCTACGACCCAACCTCTTTCAATATTTTCGGGATTCGGTGGACATCGGCAGGGATTCGCTCTTCGTTGCTTTCGGGAGGCAGCATGGATTTCTGAACGAAGTTATTTACGGAATTCTCGAAGATGACAGAGGCAATTTGTGGCTCAGCACGAACAAAGGTTTGGCGGTATTTGATGGAAAAGTGAAGAATGCGGTTATCAAGACTTTTGACGCCAGCGACGGACTTCAGAACAATGAATTCAATCAGAACGGCTACTTCAGGAATGCAAGAGGGGAGATGTTCTTCTCGGGTGTTGATGGCGTAAGTTTTTTTCATCCCGACAATATTCGTGGAAATGCATTCATTCCTCCCGTTGTGATTACCGACTTCCGGCTCTTCAATAAGACTGTTCCGATTTCGCCAGTCGATGGCGGGGCGGGATTTCACTTACAAAAGGCGATTCATCAAACTGAAGAACTGGATCTTTCATACGATCATTACGTCTTCTCGTTCGATTTTGCCGCGCTGAGTTTCATCAATCCGGGCAAGAATCAATATGCATACAAGATGGAGGGATTTGATCGGGACTGGACGTACGCAGGCACGCAACGCACAGCCACGTACACCAATCTTGACCCCGGCACGTATCTCTTTCGGGTGAAGGCTTCGAACAACGATGGGGTCTGGAACGAAGAAGGTACGGCAGTCCGTTTTTCGATTTCACCGCCGCCGTGGCGTAGTTGGTATGCGTATGTCTTATATGTTACGGCACTTCTCTCGGCCGTTGTGCTCGTAATCAGAAACAGGGTTCGGGCAGCGACAAGGGAAATTGAAACGAAGGCCCGTATCGAGCGGGCGAAAGTGGAAGAACGCGAGGCAGTCCGTAAACAAAGTTCAGCCGACTTCCATGACGAGGCGGGGCATCATCTCACAAAAATATCTCTCTTCGCAGAATTGGCCCGGGGCGAAGTTTCGGTTAATCCTTCGCTCAAAGAATATCTCGTCAGGATAGAAGAGCAGGCAAAAGAGCTTTCCACCGGCATGCGCGACTTCATCTGGGTACTCGATCCCGCCAAAGAGTCGTTGGATGAAACCGTCAGCCGGTTGAGAGATTTCGGCGACACGATGTTCGGGTATGGGGAGACTGCCTTCGCTGTTCACGGCCTGCATGACGGGATGCGCGACATCCGGCTTTCGATGGAAGCGAGAAGAGGCCTGATGTTGATATTCAAAGAGGCAATGAACAATTGCCTGAAATACTCCCGGGCACGAAATGCTACGCTCAACGTCAACAGGAACGGGAATGTGCTGGAGTTCTCACTTGTTGATGACGGCGTCGGATTCGATGCAGCGGAAGCATCACAAGGCTACGGCATGACAACGATGCGCGAACGGGCTGCGAAGTTAGGTTTGGATTTCAGCATCCGGTCCGGAAACGGAAATGGAACAACCATTGTTGTCGGCGGGCCGATTCATTTGTTCACAGGAAAAGGAAAGGAACCGCTATGAATTCACGCATAAACATCATTCTCGTTGTCTGGGCTTTGCTGTTTGCAGTATCATTCATTCATACACAACTCACGGCACCTACAGGCGATGGATTCACACGCGGCATGAACCGGACGATGATATTTTTAGGTTGGCAGGCTGCAGCTCTGGTAACGGCAATAGTTGCTTTTGCTGTTGCCCGCCGGCCAAGAAACGAGTTGCCTCGCAGGACTCGTATTGTCGCATCATTGCCTTTGGTGATTCATGGTGTCAGCCTGTTGGTTATAGTTGGGATGGTTGTTTACGCAGTGGCGGCTTCCGGCTGAATGCCCCATATGGGTAATTGATTTGACACGATCACCTTTCATACCTTCTTGTGTGAACTGCTTATGACGGAACTCTCCCAAATATCGGTTGCGATTGTCGAGGATGATCCTGAGATCAGGAAAATGCTGTCGTTCATTATTGATCGATCGCCCGGCTATTCCTGCAAGCAATCTTACGAAGAATGCGAAAGCGCCATCGCTGCCGTTAAGAAAAATCCCACCGACGTTGTGTTGATGGATATTGGTTTGCCGAAAATGTCCGGCATTGAGGGGGTACGCATTCTCAAGGAGGCATTACCTGAAACCGACTTCATCATGCTGACCATTCAGGACGATAACGATTCCGTGTTCAATTCGCTGTGTGCCGGAGCGACAGGGTATTTGCTCAAGGATACGCCGCCTGCCGAGTTGCTGCATTCCATCCGCGAAGTGCGTGAGGGAGGATCTCCCATGAGTTCCAGCATTGCGCGGAAAATCACCGGATCGTTTCGCCGGACGGCGCAATCGCCTCTTTCAAGCCGCGAATCGGAAATTCTCGAGCGGCTCTGCAACGGTGATAACTACAAAGCTATTGCCGAATCCCTGTTCATCAGCGGCAACACCGTCCGCGCCCACATTAAAAGCATCTATCGAAAACTCCACGTTACGACACGTGCGCAGGCTGTACGGACGGCCCTGCAAAACAGGCTGGTGTAGGATACACCGTCAAGACGCAGAGTTCGCTGAGAATATCTTCGATCCGTGCGGTTAAGCTGCTGCCCCCGCCTCATACATCTCCCTAAAAACTACTCATATGGGTGATTGTCCTGCCTTGGGGATTACACTACATTAGGTCAGTAGCGAACAGCAGTTCATTGACATCTCACAGTAATTAGGAGGAAACCATGACCAAGAAGTGTTACTCTTCGTTCTCTCTTGTGGCTTTGCTGATGCTATCCATTCCTGCGGCGTCGCAAAACCCTATTCCGAATGCCGGGTTTGAGACTTGGTCAGGGTCTACTCCTGCCGGTTGGAATGCGTCCACAAACATTCCCGGCTTTCTTGAACCGATCACGCGATCGACAGATGCGTACAGCGGTGTGTCTGCGGTGCGTGGGGAGGTGCTCAACGCCGCGGGCTCACCCTATCCTCCGGCACTTTATACCGGCACCACTCAAAGCCCGCTTTTCCCCATCTCGGAGAATCATAGTTCCTTTTCCGCGTATTACAAGTTCCAACCACAAGGCGGAGATATGCTTTACATTCAGGTGGCGTTTCAAAATCCGGTGACGGGTGGAGGGGCTGAAGGGCATACCACGATTAGTACTTCCGCCGGCTCCTATACAAGGGTTGATATTTCGATGGTTTACAATCCCAATAACCCTCCGGGTTTTCAGGCAACGCAAGCAAACATCACCATTACAATTCAACCGCCGACGGGCCAGGCGCCGCATATTGGAACCAACTTTCTTATTGATCATCTGACGTTTGACAATTACCCTGTCAGTGTAGAGGAATTGGCAGACGTGCGGAATCCCGAGCGGTTTGAACTGATGCAGAATTATCCCAATCCGTTCAACCCTTCGACCAATATTCAGTTTAGTCTTCCAGAACAGTCGTTAGTGCAGTTGAAAGTGTTTAATCTTCTTGGAGAAGAAGTTGCATCGCTTGTGAATGAAGAGATGCGCGCCGGGAATTACAGAGCGGACTGGAATGCGACCGGAATGCCGAGCGGCGTATACTTGTATTCATTGCGTACAGGCAATAGCGTTCTCACAAAGAGAATGATGCTGGTAAAATAATTTTGAAGAAAATGGAGAGACGTATGTATCAAAGAATTGGTTTGCTTCTCCTCTCATGCATGTTTCTCGCTCCGGGTGCTTCTTCACAAGTTGATGTTGAAGGCAGCTCCGACCACCCGCTGGTCACGCGTTATCCCGGCTCAACAATCGGCTACTACGAGCAACAGAATTTCGCCCAGTACTCGATTGCGACCGGTCCCGTTGTTGGCTACAAAACGATCAAAGACTGGAAAAAAGTTGAAGGGAAGCTGACGCGCATTTATTATGTCGTGAAAGGCAAAACTGCGCTGACGGAGGTCTATGCAAACTACGCAAGCGCGTTCAAGAAATCCGGCTTCAAGGAGCTTGCGAGCGGCATCAAACCGGCGAGTGGTGCATCAAACGACATAGGCAGCAACAGTTGGCTCGGAACGTTCTATGCTGAGAACCCATTTCCGAACAGCAAAGGCATTCTTCTGCTTGCCGGCTCGTCTACTTCCGCCGGCTCCTGTTATTGGGCGGGTGAGTTGTCGAGAGAGAAAGGAACGGTGTATGTCGCTCTCGGTGGACATCAATACAGCGTTGATCAAAAAGTCTTTCTGCTTGACATCATCGAGCAGTCGGCAATGGAAGATGATCTGATCAGCGTTAACGCTGATGCGATTCTGAAAGGTATCAAAGCGGCAGGCAAGTTTGTTATTTATGGAATCCACTTTGATTTCGACAAAGCAGATGTGAAGCCTGAGTCGGAGCCGACGCTGACGGAGATCAGCAAGATGTTGAAAAGCGATCCTTCTTTGAATCTCTACGTAGTAGGGCATACGGATATGAAGGGAACGTTTAGCTACAATGTTGATCTGTCAAAGAGAAGGGCTGCTGCCGTTGTGAAGGAACTGACGACGAAATACGGCATTGCTTCCGGCAGGCTGACGTCCGACGGTGTGGGGCCGTTGGTTCCGCTCGCGACAAATGAAACTGAGGAGGGGAGAAAGAAGAACAGAAGGGTGGAATTGGTAGCGAAGTAGCACCTTCGCTGTTCTTGAAACCCGTTACCTTTTCGGCTTCAGAACCGTCCTTACTGACGTCAGAAGATACTCGGCATCAAAAGGCTTGGGAATGTAATCATCGGCGCCCCGCTTCACTGCCTTGATTGCGAGAGACAATCCTTCCATCCCGGTTATCATGATGACGCGAGTCCGCATTTGCCGGTCGCGTATGAATTGCAGAACCTCGATCCCCGATTTGCCGGGCAAGGTCACGTCCAGTATTGCAAGGTCAAACCGTTCTTTAGACAGCCGGGCTATTGCATCAAGTCCGTTGCCGATTGCCTCAATACTGTACCCGGCGCGTGTCAGCTCCGATTCGACCACCATCCGTAAACCCTGCTCATCCTCCACAAGCAGAATCCGCTTTGATCGTGCCGTCGCGCCGCTGTTGTCTTTGTGAAATTCCAGTTGCATGTTTCAAATGTATTTGTAAATTACAGCCGTCCTCCCGAAGCAACTCCGGTCTTCGGGCCTGTTCGTTCCAATATGCTGATGCCATGCGACAACGACTTCTGGTTGTATTGACCGTTGCCGTGGTGACTCTGGGGGAACTCGCCACCCGCTCTTCTGCACAGATTTCATCTTTCCCGTACGTGCAGAACTTTGATTCCGTTCAGACGCCGGCTCTGCCTGCGGGCTGGAGTTCGACACAGAACAGAACTCCGGGTACGAATGATTTTCTAACCGTCTCATCAAATCCTATATACTCACCCCCGAATGCTGTGCAGTCGGGAAACAGTGCCTCTGTAGAACAATCCTTGATATCGCCCCTTTTCAGCTTTACAGGTTTTCTCCCCCTGTCGCTGGAATTCTATGTCCGTCGAACCGGTGCTCACATTGCTGTCATGTTGGTTGAGGCTTCTATTGACAGCGGAATAACGTATTCCATTCCGCTCAGTGACTCTCTCCAAAATCCCGGCAACACGAACTTCATCCCCATCCTCCTAAACCTTCCCCCTCAACTTGCAGCACATTCAGCCGTGAGGTTTCGTTGGCGGATTCTACCGGCACAGGGAACAGCAACTGTGACGCTTCGAATTGATGACGTTTCAATCAATGCGAGAACCCCTGACGATCTTAGCGTTTCTGCCGTGCGGTTCCAGCCACAATTTCCTGTTGAAGGCGACTCGATTCTTGCCTTTGCAAAGATAATAAATGTCGGACAAGAAAGCGCAGAAAATTTTTCCACCGAGTTCTATGTTGATACAAACAATGACTCGATACCGCAGCCGTCGGAGTTGCGGGCAACAGTGCTGAGTACCTCAGTGCTTGGCGTGTCGGATTCGATTGAGATGAATGCCAACCTCGGAGTGTTCTCTGCCGGTTCACACGTCGTGATTGTCAAGGTTGTCTATCCACCTGACCAGAATCTCTCCAACAATCAACGCATCGGAATTGTGAACGTCGGCTATCCTGTTCGCAGTGTTATCATCAACGAAATCATGTACGCTCCGACGAGTCCCGAGCCGGAGTGGGTTGAATTGATGAACATAAGAGTTGATTCCGTCAGTGTGAAAAACTGGATGTTTGCAGATAGTAACAGGGTTCTCAGAGTTATTACTTCGCAAGATGTGAAGATTGCGCCCGGTGGATTTGCAATCCTGACGGGCAATCCGGCGTCGTTTATCACCATTCATCCAAACATACTTGCGCCGATTGTCGGCGTTACAGGCTTCCCGTCGTTGAACAACGCGGGAGATGCCGTGATGCTGTACGACAACCGCGGCATTGCGATGGACAGCGTTCGCTACACGTCTGCTTGGGGAGGGAACACAGGAGGACGTTCGCTTGAGCGGATTGATCCGCTTGGCTCTTCGACAGCGCTAACGAATTGGGGAACAAGCAAAAGCACGGGGAGAAGCACGCCCGGCGAACGAAACTCTCTGACTCGTAAAGACAGGGACTTGGCGGCGGATTCATTGTGGACGATTCCCCTTCAGCCCCTTGTTGGCGACACTGTTTATGTCGCGGTCAGAACAAAAAACATCGGCCGCGAAACGGTTCCTGCCTTTGCCGTTAGCTTGTTTGAAGACGCAAACGCCGATTCAATTCCACAGCCCGGCGAGCTGGTGAGTACAATGATGCACTCTGTGCCGTTGGCGCCGCTTGACTCGGCGCTCGTCCAGTTTTCGCTGGGCAGAGTCATATCCGACAAGCTCGTCATTGCCCGTGTTGAGTACGCATCCGACGAAGATACATCAAACAATATCAGATTCGGCAGAGTTCTTCCCGGCTATCCGCCCGGTTCGGTGCGCATCAATGAAATCATGTATGCACCGACAGGTACCGAGCCTGAATGGATTGAGTTGTACAACGCCCGGCCCGATTCGATCAATCTCAAAAGATGGCTGGTATCCGACAATATTGTGACGAGCAAGCGCGTGATTACCGAGCAGAACATCTTTCTGCCTCCAAACAGTTATGTAGTTCTTGCCAAAGATTCAGCGGCGCTGCTCGATATTCATCCGGGCATTCCTGTGCGTGTTGTTCACGTTGCCAATCTGCCAACACTTAACAATTCGGGTGACGCCGTTGTTCTATATGACAACCGTATCGTGACGATGGATAGCGTCGCCTATCTGTCCTCGTGGGGAGGAAACAATGGCACATCGTTGGAGCGTATCGATCCGTTCGGCTCATCGACTGCCTCGACAAATTGGGGGCCTTCCCGCAATGCGTCTCGGAGTACACCGGGCTTTCGCAATTCGCTTGCGCGAAAGGATCTCGACCTGGCGCTCGATTCATTGAGGAGTTTTCCGGCGTTGCCTGTTACGGGTGATACGCTTTCGATTGCTGCTTCCGTGAGAAATCCGGGCCGAGAGACCGCAACGTCGTTTTCGGTTCATCTCTACAAGGATGAGAATGGTGATTCGTTGGGACAGCCAAACGAACTGCATGCTACAGTTGTGCAGTCTTCCCCTCTTCCTCCTCTCGATTCAACCGTGGTGGATTTCGCTGTTGAGAGTATTGCAGCAGGGGATCACTTGTTCATCGTCCGGTTGGAATTTCCATCTGACGAAGATACATCAAACAATACCCGCTTCATGAGGCTTTCGGTCGGATATCCTGCCGGTGCCGTACGTATCAATGAAATCATGTATGCGCCATCGAGCGGCGTTCCTGAGTGGGTCGAGTTGGTGAGTACCCGGATGGATACGATTGATATCGGCAGGTGGTTCTTGGGCAACCGTTCGAGTACATCCCGATATGAAATCTCGGCGGCACCGCTTCACCTTCTACCCGATGAATATCTTGTTGTTACAAAAGATACAGCTCTGTTTCGAGCAGCGTATCCGTTGGCAGGGCAGAAGATAGTTCAGGCATCATCGCTGCCGACATTCTTATGGAATAACTCGGGTGATGCTGTTGTGTTGACAGATAACCGGAATGCAGTAATGGATTCCGTGTTCTATTCCTCGACGTGGGGCGGGACGGGAGGGAAGTCACTGGAAAGATTGGATGCGTTCGACGAAGCTAATGATCCCACCAATTGGGCAACCGCGCTTGATTCACTGGGGGCAACTCCCGGAAGGAGAAACTCACAAGTTCGCTTCAATCATGATCTGCGCGCCGTAAGAATCGAATCCGATACGGCGTCGCCGGGTTCGGATGTGAACCTTCGCATTATCATCAGAAACGTCGGAAAGGATCCATCCACCCAATTTTCGCTGTTCTTCTTCAATGATGCAGACGGGGACTCGATCGGCTCGACTACCGAGTTGTTTCACCAACTGAGCGTCTCCCAACCGCTGAACCCGAGAGATTCATTGACTGTTCCGGTCTTGTGGAGTCGGCCGGCGAGCGGTGTTCATCGCGTTATTGCCGAGATCGAGTACATGCCGGATGAACGCCTTTCCAATAATCGGGCGTTCGCATTTGTCCGTGTCGGGTACGCTGAGCGGACTTTGATCATCAATGAAATCATGTATGCTCCCTTTTCAGGTGAAGCGGAATACGTCGAGTTCTACAATTCATCCCAGCAAGATGTGGATGTTGCCCAATGGAAAATGGTTGACCGGCCGACGGGCAGCGGTTCCAGAAATGAATTCACGCTTTCCGCAAGCTCCAAGATTGTTCATCCGGGCGAGTACTTTGTTGTCGCGTCGGATTCAAGCATTACGCGCAGGCTGTTTGCCGTTGCTGAACAACGGCTCCTCACTATCGTCAATCAATCAAGCCTCAGTTTGAATAATGACGGAGATGATATAGTGCTGATGGATGCATCCGGATTTATAATTGACAGCGTTTCCTACATGCCTTCGTGGCACAACCCGAATGTTACTGACAAATCGGGACGTTCACTTGAGAAGATCAATCCGCTTCTGTCATCGAACGATTCGCGCAACTGGTCAACCTGTGCTGAAGCCACAGGCGGAACGCCGGGCAAAGCGAATAGTGTTTTGGCAACACTACTGCCCGCTCGGTCGAAACTCTCTTTTTCTCCCAATCCATTCTCTCCCGACGGAGATGGACGGGAGGACTTCTGCATCATTCAATATGAAGTGCCGCTGACTGTCTCAACCATTCGTGTGCGTATCTATGATGCGCTTGGCCGGCGCATTCGGACACTTGCCAACAATGAACCTGGTGCTGTCCGCGGCAGCTTTGTGTGGGATGGAATGGATGACGACAAACAGAAAGCCCGGGTTGGCATTTACATCGTTTTGCTGGAAGCTATTGACGGCAAAGGTGGCGTGGTTGAAACGGCAAAGGGCGCCGTTGTGCTTGCTGCCCGCTTGTGATCACAGAAAAAGAAAACGCGAGGCCGTGCCTCGCGTCTTCGGTGTTGCGGCAAGCAGGTATGTCCCCCTCACACCCACTTACCCGCAAACTCTCCAAACATGAGATTGTCGATAAACGTCAGCAGTTCGGCAACGGGCGTTGTTTTCGAGAAAAAGAAATCAATGTCGGAGTCAAGACAGAGAACATCCGAGTATGCATCGCCGTAGCCCGAGATGAATATGAACTTGGTTTTCTTGTATCGATCAAGCTCCCGGGCGTACGCGTGCAGCATAATGCCATCAAGCGTCGGCATCTTGATATCCGAGATAATCAGATCGATGTCGGGGCGGTCGAGATGCTGGCATGCTTCCGATCCATCGGTTGCCGTTATTACAGTATAACCGTTCAGGAACAACGACTCTTTCATGAAATTGAGATAATCTTCGTTATCATCTACGAGGAGGATATTCATTGCATCACCATGTTCTTGTTGTCTGCTTTTGTTCTGCCCTATACCCAGACTTCAGCGTATTTTCCGAACATCAGCCGGTCGATAAACCGGATGATTTCTTGTGCCGCCATTGTCTTGTCAAGAAAATAGTCGCGTTCAGGGTTCAGGTCTAATTCGTCTTCATACACTTCACGGTATCCTGAGATGAACACAAACTTGGTCTTCTGATAGCGCCTCATCGTCCGGACTGTTTTGTGCAGTTGAATGCCGTTGAGATTCGGCATCTTGATATCCGAAATGATGAGATCGACTGATGCCGCCGACATGATGCGGCGTGCTTGCTCACCATCATCTGCGGCGTACACCGTGTATCCATGCTCGTACAACGCTTCCTTCATCGGGAAGAGGTAGTCCACATTATCATCAACCAGAAGTATGTCCATTGCTCAACCACGTCAATTATTCATCTGAGTAGATACATGCGAAATCCTTGCCAATTTTTTTATGCTGGAATACGTTAAAGATTGCAGGGAAACGCTGCGCGGAGAGGTATAATGCTGTGAGATTGTAGAAACGAAAAAAGGTGGCCCGCACGAGCCACCTTTATCCGTTTACACCAATAAAATCAATGCACTGATGAATGTATGAAGTTGCCAAACATCAACTCATTTACTTTGCCGACGATTTCAGCTAATGGCGTTGTTTTGCTCAACAGGAAATCCTTTTTGGGATCCAATTTCATCAAATCCGCATACACATCGTCATAGCCGGTGATGAAGATGAACTTCGTATTGCGATACTTGTCCATCTCGCGTGCAAAGGCGTGGAGCTTGATTCCGTCCAATCTCGGCATTTTGATATCGGAAATGATGAGATCAATGTCCGTGCTGTCAAGAATCTCACAGGCTTCTGAACCATCGGCAGCCGTTACTACAGAGTACCCGTTCTCGAACAACACCCTCTTCATGAGCTCGAGATAGTCTGCATTGTCATCAACCAGAAGTATATCCATTCCGCGTTCCTTTGTATAAAAAATAAGATGTGAAACCGATGAGGGGTGAAGCAATACTTATGCCGCAAAGTAACCTGTGTCGCGGTTTACATTCTGGCGGAGTCCCGGCTTCAGAATATCACGCCATTCTTCAAAATAATAGGAAGGTGTGCAAGGGCGTGATGAGGGTCGGCTGTTGCTACGAGTTGCGGTCGAGTAGTTTTTCCATATCCGAACGTACCAATCTGTACAAATGCCAATCGCGCATGTGTGATGCCCCAAGACGTTTGTAAAAATCTATGGCAAGTTGGTTCCATTCGAGCACGGTCCATTCCATTCGCCCGCAGCCGCGTGTGTATGCCTCTTTCACCATTGCCGCAAACAACGCATAGCCTGCCTTCTTGCTGCGGTATTCCGGCAGAACGAACAAGTCTTCAAGGTATAACGTCGGCAGCGCAAGAAAACTTGAATACGTTTCGAACACAAAGGCATACCCGGCCGGCTTGCCGTCGAGTTCGGCCAGATACGCGTTCAGCCGCGGCGGCTCGGTGAACATATCGCGGATAAGTCTTTTTTTGGCTTCCGCATCCGGTGGAGCAAGCCGCTCATATTCAGCCAGGGCATCAACAAGTGAGAGAATTGACTCGGCATCGGCCGGTGTTGCTTTTCGGACTGTCGGGAGATTGGCAGCGCCGTTCATAGAACTCGGATGTTAGTGATGAGGAAATGTGAGCGTAAGATAGCGGAATCCGGCCGTATGAACAAGCCAAGCAACCTGAAATCCGATGTAGAAAGCAGAACATAGATAGACACAGATGCGACAGATCGTCGCAGATTGAGAGGTACGATCTCAGTGTCCCTCGGCTCACCTGCACTTGGTCATCACCATTCGGGTGAAATCGAAGTACAAACGATGGACGAGACAACGGCTGCTGCAGGTTCCCGCCGCTTTTGAAAATCCCCGCGCACTTACTATATTCATTCATGCACTCGCCATCCCTAACTGTCAAGACGTTCATTGCCGAGCGAACCGCTGCAATTGCCGCGGGCCATCGAGCCGGCGCCGGCGGATTTGCCACCTGCACATCGCTCACCGCTATGATGGATGAGGCTCTCCTTCTTGCTTACAATCAACTTTCCTCCCGGCAAAAACGGATTGCAGTTCTCGCGCTTGGCGGATATGGCCGTGCCGAGCTTTGCCCCAAGTCCGACATTGACGTGATGGTGCTTGCCGAAGACGGCGAAAGCAGAGTTGAAGCCGAGCATAGTGCAAAGTCATTTCTGTTGCAGTTGTGGGATGCCGGGATCAATGTCGGACATAGTGTGCGAACTGTGAAGGAAGCGATGGCTCTGAACGGGGAACTGATTGATTCATGGGCATCGATGCTTGAGAGCCGCTTTGTGTGCGGCAACGCCGAATTGGCAGAGACGTTTTACAGAGCGATGAGAAAGCATGTTGAACGCGGCAACAATGCGTGGTTCATCGAAGGTGTGTTTGAAGAGGTTCGATCGCGGCACGGACGATTTGGAAATTCAGTAAAACTCCTCGAACCCAACATCAAGAAAAGCGCTGGCGGATTGCGTGATTTTCAATCGGTGTTCTGGCTGTATCGCGCAAACGATGCCCGGTATTGGTTCCCTGTTGAGACCCATTCTCCCGCCTCGTTGACGTTTGTTGACCTGCTCGCTCGCAATGGCGTGCTGGAAAGTCAGGAACGCGATATTATTGTGCGGGCACTTCAGTTTCTCTTTCGTGCCCGTCACGAAATGCACTTCCGGCGTCAGTCGGCAAGCGACGGGCTCGAGTATGCGTTACAGCGTGAGGTGGCGGAGGCTCTCGGATTCGGCGGCAAGGCGGAGTTGCGATCGGTCGAGGTGTTCATGCGGGAATACTATCTTCATGCCCGATCGATACACAGGTTCCATCAGAATCTGACCCACCGCTTCAAGGAAATTATCGAGCCTGTCCGGCACGGTTCTTCAAAAGCCGAGCAATTGAGTGAAGTCTTCTTCCGTGTTGACGAACTTCTCACTGTCGAGCCGGAAACCGGGCGTCTTGCCGAAGCGAAACACATTCTTGAAGCATTTGCTCTTTCGGCAGAACTTGAGGTTGACTTGCATGTCCATTTGCGGAGGGCGATTGCAAGCAGTCTGGATTGTTTTACAGACGAACAGCGATGTTCGGCCGAAGTTGCGGCACAATTCCGGAGAATTCTTAATAGCCGCCGGGTAGCCGCGACATTGCATGACATGAACGAGCTTGATGTTCTTGCATCGTATATCCCCGAGTGGGGGGAACTCGTGGCATTTTTCCAGCATAACATGTATCACTATTTTACGGCAGACGAGCATACGGTGATCGCCGTGGCGAACGCAGAACTGTTGCGTGAGCGGCAACACGTTTTGCGCGAAGTATTTCGCATGTTGCGGCGCAAGGATGTTCTCTATCTTGCCATCTTGCTTCACGATATTGCCAAGCCGCGTGGTGTTGCCAATCATGAGGTAACCGGTGTTGACGTTGCCCGTACCGTGCTCGATCGTCTCGGTATGTCCGATGTGTTTGATGATGTTGCGTTTCTCATCCGCAACCATCTGGTCATGGAACAGATAGCATTCCGACGGAACATTCATGATCCTGCAACGATCAGGGAATTTGCAGCGAAATTCCAGCGGCCCGAACTGTTGGACTACCTGTATGTGCTGACGTACGCGGATCTTTCTGCCGTGAACACAAATGTCTGGACGGAATGGAAATCATCACTCCTTCAGGAGTTGTATCAACTGACATCTGAAGTGTTGAGAAGAAATCTGAAGGGTGCCGAGATTGATGAGTTCAAGCAATCCCGCCACGAGGCTGCTGTTGATGCACTGGTAGACAGACTCAGTGAAGCGCTCCCGCGAGAAAGGGTTCACGAACACATCAAAAGCATCGGCAGCGATGCCTATGTCGCTTTATTCTCGGATGAGGAAATTGAACAGCATATTTACAAGTGCGCAACCGATGAAACGGTGTCTGCCATTTTCACCCGGCAGGAGGGACACACCGAAATCACGGTTATTGCACGGGACGCCCCGTTTCTTCTTTCGAAACTCTGCGCGGTGCTGGCAGCCAATGACGCAAACATTTTCGATGCAAATATCTTTACACGCGAGGATGGTATTGTGATCGATCGCTTCCGTGTCAGTGATGCTGCAACGCATGGAGAGTTGCGTGAGGCTGTATGTGCCAAGATCACAAAAGATCTCACGGACGTGTTGGAGGGACGACTTGACATTGAACATCTCTTTGCTGCACACCGCAGAAAGTGGAAGCGCCGACAGAAGGCGCCGGTGAACCCGAACATCAGAACCGATGTCCAGTTCGAGGACAATCCGCGGTACACAATTGTTGACGTGTATGCCCCCGATTCGCTCGGCTTTCTCTACCGGGTTACGGAAGCCATATCGAAACATGGTCTCGACATCTACTTCGCAAAGATTGCGACTCGTGTGGACGGTATCGTGGATGCATTCTACGTGCTTGACCGGAATGGCAATCAAATCACCGAGCCTGCTCACCGCGAAGCCATGCGCGTTGATATTCTTTCCATGATTAAACAGCTTGCTGAACAGGAATTGTCCGGAACATCCCGTGAACTCTAAACCCATCGGCGTTTTTGACAGCGGTATTGGCGGCCTCACTGTCGTGCGAGCGCTCACGCAGCGTCTTCCCCACGAAAATATTGTATACTTCGGCGACACCGCCCGAGTTCCTTACGGCCCGAAATCGCCGCAGGTGATACGCGAGTACGCAGCACAAGATGTTGAATTCCTTATTTCAAGGGATGTGAAAATGATTGTGATTGCATGCAACACCGTGTCCGGCGTGGCGCTGGATGTTGTGATGAAGCATGCAAAAGTGCCGGTCGTTGGAGTTATCCTGCCGGGAGCTGACGCCGCAGTTGCGGCGACCAGGAAGAGGAGAATCGGTGTCATCGGAACCATTGCAACCGTGAACAGCAAAGCGTATTCACATGCCATCAGGCTGTTGGATAAGGAGGCAGAGGTGTTTTCCCGGGCATGTCCTCTGTTTGTGCCGTTAGCGGAGGAAGGTTGGACGCATCATACAGTGACCGGGCTTGTTGCGAAGGAGTATCTTTTCCCATTCAAACTCGAAAAGATCGATACACTCATCCTCGGCTGCACGCATTATCCGATTTTGAAAGACGCCATCAGAACGGCCGTTGACGAGAGCGTGACGTTGATCGATTCCGGCGAAGCGACAGCGGTGGAGGTGGAACGGATTCTCGACGAAAAGAAGCTTCGCAATCCTTCACAACTCAAACCGCATCTCCAGTTCTTCGTGAGTGATCTTCCGGCAAAGTTTTCTGAAATTGGCGAGAGGTTCCTGGGACAAAAAATGGGGCGGATAAACAAGACGGGGGAATTCCACCTATAGAAAGGATTCGCTTTCACGAAGAACTATCCACCCAAATCAACAACGCCTTGCTCCTTCCGGAACAAGGCGTTGCGTTTTGATGAACCACTGCTTCCGTTACTTCAGCAGCATCAGCTTCTTTGTTTGCGAGAAGTTGCCCGCCTGCAAGCGGTAGAAGTACACGCCGCTTGCCACGTGTGAAGCATTCCATGTGGCTTCGAACGATCCTGCATTTAGTTCGCCGTCCTGCAGTGTTGCAACAAGCTGTCCGATTGCGTTGTAAATCTTGAGCGTCACATACTCCTTCATCGGAATGGCAAACTTGATTGTTGTGCTTGGATTGAACGGGTTCGGATAGTTCTGCGATAGCATGTGTGTCACGGGGACTCCTTGTCCGGTTTCTTTCACGTCCGTGCTGCCGAGAGCGTAGTGAATCTCACCCACGAGTGCGCGTGACGAGAAGAAACTGCCGGTTGTGGTGAACGGCGCCGAGCGTACGTCGCCCGTTACGAGCTTGAGATTCGCATCGGAGTATATTTCGAGAGGCGGCGTTCCGGTGCCGAAATAGCGCGGACCTATCGTGAGGAAACGCATAGCTACCCCAACCGTGTCGCCTGGTGTGACAACAATTGGGGGCGTTGAAAAGAGAAGGGAAATTCCGCTCCCGACTGGTCCTTGAGTGACCGGTACCGTGCCGACTGAAGTCCAGCCGGCCGTCGAACTGCCGGGACCTGATCCAACCGGTCCGCCCAGCGCGTTACCCGTTCGGGTAAGGAACTCAATGCTGAAAGCAGCCCCTGCTGCTCCGGCATTGGCAGTTTTCATGTTGGTGATGGTGACGGTTTGTGCACCGCCAATAAGATTGAAGAACATTCCCCAGTTAGGCGATCCACCATTGTTTGCGGGACCGGGATTGGCGATCAGGATTGTAGGCGGAACTGCTCGCTTGAATGTAATAGTAAACGTCTCAGTCGAGGCCAGAGAATCCGTTCCTGAGTACGCATACACACGCCACTGACCAGAAATGGAATCGCCTTGGGCCACGCCTAATCCCGCAATAAGTGAATCAAGCTGTGAGCTGCGGAATGTTGCGGACGTGTCCAACCCTGCGGGAATATTCAGTCGAATGGTACCCGCAAATGTTGGTGTTGCAAACTTCCACCGGTACGTTGCTCCGTCTCCCGATTTTCTCCAAACAACATTGATTGGGGAACTAGACGCTGCACTTGTTACGACCGTTGCTCCCGTCGGCGGCGAAACCAGGCTGAAGGCCGAGAGCACCGGCCGTCCGCGTTTCAGCGTGATTGCCCTTGGACCGTTGGATGATTTCAGAGAATCGTT
>JAANMW010000030.1_pt1 | contig 125073 bp, 88 predicted proteins | sample 7279671 | NCBI WGS metagenome assembly JAANMW01 (sample SAMN14094541, study PRJNA606508) | bioreactor metagenome | isolation source: A lab-scale SPAN reactor treating ammonium-rich wastewater day 247 | place: Ireland: Galway | collected 2017-09-19 | reverse complement strand
CTTCACCACCGTCAACGCGGACAAACTCCACATGATCAAGCCCGCCGACAATCCCGACCTGCCGTGGACCGGCGTGGTGGGCGGGATGTGGATCGTAATGATTTATTACTGCGGATTGAACCAGTTCATCGTGCAGCGCAATCTCGCGGCCAAGTCGCTCAAGCACGGGCAACTGGGAATGATCTTCGCGGGCGGACTCTGGTTACTGGTGCCGTTTGCCATCGTCATGCCCGGGTTAATGGCTCAACAACTTTACGCGGACAAGCTCGCGACAACCACCGATGCGGCGTTCCCCACCCTGATCACCCAACTGGTGCCCGCCGGAATTCGCGGGTTCATTTACGCGGCCATCGCCGGCGCAGTCACCAGCACGCTGGCTTCGCTGCTGAATTCCGCTTCCACCATCGCCACCATGGACGTGTATCGAAACATGATTCGCGAGAACGCTTCGCAAGCCAGGCTGGTCTGGCTTGGACGCGGCTTAACGATCGTGTTCGTGGTGGCGGGTTGTTCCATCGCGCCGTCGCTGGACAATCCCAAATTCGGTGGCGTGTTCCAATACATCCAACAATTCCAGGGCTACATCTGGCCCGGCGTCGTGGCGGCGTTTCTGGGCGCGTTTTTGTTGCCGCGCGCACCGGCGGCGGCGGGGGTCGTGGCACTGATGTTGGGACCGCCTGCCTACGGTGTGCTGCAATTCACCAGCAAAACCGAAGCGCGCCCGTGGGGACACGAAATCCATTTCCTGCTACAGGTGTTGCTGGCCTTCTGCCTCGTGGTTGTGGTCATGGTGCTGATCACGCTGGCCCGGCCCCTGGCACAACCCAAAGTATTGCCGGTGCGCGCCGACCTCGACATGCGGACAGCTCCCGTGGTGTTATGGAGCGGACTGGCAGTGATCGCCGCGGTGGCGGTATTCTTTCTCAAGTTTTGGTGAAGGGCCAGACGGTTTCCGTCCAACAACAAGTGTTCGATCAATTGGAGAAAGTCATGAGAAAAATCATAAGCCTGTTCATTGTCATTGCCAGCGGACTCACCGCCCTCGCGGCACATCCCACGCTGCCCCTCGCGGGCGAATGGCGTTTTCAACTCGACCGCGAAGAGGCGGGCGTGCGCGAGGGTTGGTTCGAGCGCACTTTGCCAGACCGGATCAAACTGCCCGGCACGCTCACGGCCCAAGGCATCGGCGATCCGGTGACGGTGGACACGAAATGGATCGGCGGCATTGTGGACAAGTCGTGGTTCACCGCGCCGGAATACGCGAAGTATCGCGAGCCGGGAAACGTGAAGATTCCGTTCTGGCTGCAACCGGAGCTTTACTACGCCGGCGTAGCGTGGTTTCAGCGTGAAATTGAAATCCCGGAGGACTGGAAGGAGAAACGCGTGGTGCTGTTCCTTGAACGCGCACACTGGGAAACGCGCGTCTGGATAAATGACAAACTCATCGGCACGAACAATTCGCTGGCAACGCCACACGAATACGAACTGGGCGTAGTGGCACGGGCGTCTCGCCCGTTCGATGCAGCAAAGAACCAGAACCGCACGGGCGGGACGCCCGTGCCACTACAACTCGCGCCCGGCAAACATACGCTCACCATCCGGGTGGACAACTGCATGGTGATTGACGTGGGCGAGAACTCGCACAGCGTCAGCGACCACACGCAGGGGAATTGGAACGGAATTGTTGGCAAGATCGGGTTGCGGGCGACGCCGCTGGTGTGGATTGAGGAGATGCAAGTCTATCCGGATTTACTGAATGCGACCGTCCGCGTCGTGGGGCGAATTGGAAACGCGACGGGAAAGCCGGGTAGCGGCACGATTCGACTCGGGCAGGTTACCAACGCGATTGACTGGGATTCAAACAGCTGCACCTTTGAAACCGCCGCCACGTGGGGAGGTGCGGCGATGCAGGAATGGTCAGAGTTTCAGCCGGCTTTGTTCGACGCAACACTTGTTTTGTCTGGAGACGGAATCCGAGACGAAAGAACGGTGCGCTTCGGCTTTCGCGAAATCTCCACCGACGGGACGCAATTCACGATAAATGGACACAAGACCTTTTTCCGCGGCACGCTGGAGTGCGCCATTTTTCCCAAGACCGGCCATCCACCGCTGGAGGTTGAGGAATGGCGGCGCATCATTCGCGTCGCGAAATCGTATGGTTTGAACATGATTCGCTTTCACTCGTGGTGTCCGCCGGAAGCGGCGTTCGTGGCTGCGGACGAATCGGGGTTCTATTTCCAAGTCGAGGCGTCCACTTGGCCCAATCAATCCACGACGCTCGGCGACGGCAAGCCGGTGGACCAATGGCTTTATGAGGAGACGGATCGCATCCTCAAGTATTACGGTAATCATCCGTCGTTCATTTTGATGGCGCATGGCAATGAGCCGGGCGGTCCGAGACACAAGGAATTTCTAGCCAGGTACGTGAATCACTACAAAGCGCTCGATCCGCGCCGTTTGTGGACCAGTGGCGCGGGTTGGCCGCAACTGCCGGAGAATCAATTCCACGTCACGCCCGACCCGCGCATTCAGGCGTGGGGCGATGGCTTGAAGTCCCGGATCAATGCCAAGCCGCCGGAGACGATGACCGATTACCGTGATTACATCGCCGCCCGCAGCGTGCCCGTCATCAGCCACGAGATCGGCCAGTGGTGTGTGTATCCAAACTTCGACGAAATCCCGAAATACACCGGCTACCTCAAGCCGCGCAATTTCGAAATCTTCCGTGATCGCCTGGAGGCGAGCGGCATGGGCAACCTTGCGAAGCAATTTCTCCTCGCGTCCGGCAAGCTTCAGACGTTGTGCTACAAGGAGGACATCGAATCCGCGCTGCGCACGCCGGGCATGGGCGGTTTTCAATTGCTGGACCTGCATGATTTCCCCGGCCAAGGCACGGCGCTGGTCGGAGTTCTTGATCCCTTCTGGGCGGAGAAAGGTTACATCACGGCAAAGGAATACAGCCGGTTCTGCAACTCGACAGTGCTGCTGGCGCGTTTGAAGAATCGGGTGTTCACGACGGACGATACACTGAAGGCGGAGATCGAAGTGCTGCATCTCGGAGATAAACCAATCGAGCACGCACCCATTAGCTGGCACTTGTTGGCCGAGGATGGAAAAGGCATGGTCCGTGGCGCGCTGCCTGCGAAATCGATTCCGTTAGGAAACCTTCTCGCATTGGGCAGCGTCTCCGTGAATCTCCAGGATGTTCCATCACCGGCACGGTACAGATTAGTCGCCAGAATCGATGACGAATCCTGGCGCGAAACTTCCATCGCCGGTGGCATCATCCGAAGCACGGCAAACGACATTCGCAGGCCGGCTCAACTTTTGTTCATGAACGACTGGGACATCTGGGTTTATCCCTCACAAGTATCGGAGGAGCCGGCAGACGTGCTCGTGACGGCACAGTTCGATGAGGCTGCGCAAGCGCGCCTGCGCTCGGGCGGAAAGGTGCTGCTTACCATTCCCGGCAGGCAGGTCCGCAACTTCGACACCGCGCCGGTGAAGCTCGGTTTCTCCAGCATCTTCTGGAACACCGCCTGGACGGGCCGGCAAGCCCCCACGACGCTGGGCATTTTGTGCGACCCGAAACACCCCGCGCTGGCGCAGTTCCCCACCGATTTCCATAGCAACTGGCAATGGTGGTATCTCATCCATCGCGCTGGTGCCTTGCGCCTCGACCTTTTGCCAAAAGGCGTCGAGCCGATTGTGCGCGTGATTGACGACTGGGTCACCGCGCGTCCGCTGGCATTGGTCGTGGAGGGCAAAGTCGGCCAAGGCAGAGTCCTGGTGTGCGGCTTCGATCTCACGCGTGACGCCGAGGATCCGGTTTCGCGCCAGATGCGAACCAGCCTGCTTGCCTACATGGGCACGAAGCAGTTTACACCCCGGATTGAATTCAAGACCGATGCCATTCAGAGTCTGCTCGCCGAGCCGCACGTGAAGAACTGACGGGGCATTCGCTGCACAAAGCAGGGACTTTCGAGCCAAGCCGCCGCTTCGAGGGTCGCCCCGTTCAGCCCCACCGAATCCCGGCCAATCCAGCCAATAACCGAAGTGAGAGCTTGAGGTGTTCGTGAACGATTTTGTATGTGTTGACTGACTGACTGACTGATGCTGATGAAAACGCAATCTTGCCTGGTCCCAGGACGACCGTTTGTAGTCGGTCTTCTCAGCCTCTGTTTCGGCGCAATGGCGCTGGCGCAAACCGGCTCCGCGCGGCAGTTCCTGCTACTGAACCGCAGTAGCGGTCCGGCTTCCGGCCGTTTTCAACCGGTTCCGCGTGAGGAATTCGAGGCCATCAAACGCGCAGTGCCCGACGTGCCGGGCGCGCACATTCGCATTGGCGTCGGTTACATCTTTTCTTACTTCCGCGCGCCCAGTGATGAAGTGCTGCTGGCTTCGCTTCGACGCGTGCTCGAACTGGCGGCGGAAACCGACACGCCGGTGCTCGTCCAACTCGACGGCGAAAACTGGTGGGACGCCCGGCCGGACTTGTGGAACTGGTGGGATGCGTCGCTGCCCGGATTCGATCCCGCCAATCGCGAGAATGTCGAGTGGTCCGGCTGGAGTCCCGACGACGCCTTGAAAATTGCCTGGCGCAACTGGGGCCGACAGTTGCGCGTTCGCCCGCCGCCCAATCTGATGAGTCCGCGCTACCGCAAGGCGTGCCATGAGAAAATGGCGTTGTTGATTCCGGTTGTGTTGACCTGGTGGAAGGACTTGCCCGCAGGGAAGCAGGAGTTGTTCGTGGGGCTGAAGCTGGGCTGGGAATCGTCCATCGGCGTGAACGCGTGGTATTACCCGAATGGAAACGCGTTGCTCGCCAAACCCGCCAGCGACGATCCGGTCACAGGATTGAAGGGCGACGAAGTCCCGGCGCGCGGCGTGGCAACGATTGGCTACGCGGCGGTGAAGACTGGGGGCATTCGCGATTCGGGCGAACTCACGGAAGCGGACCTGGCCGAAGTCGTGCAGCGGCATCTGGACGATCTCTGTCGTGAAGCTGCCCGCCTGGGTGTACCGCGTGAAAAACTTTTCACGCACGTAGCCGGCTGGAAAGAGGGTGAGTTGCTGTATCAGACGGCGGTGAACCAGTTCAGTTGCCCAGGCTGGAGTTTCTATCAGCACGCTGCCGACCCGCGCAAGGGCGTGGGGGTGCAAACCGCACTGAAACGCAGCGATGCTCCCTGGTGGGCTGCAACCGAGTGGCTCTATCAAGGTCCGAACGAAGTGAAATCCTGGCGGCAGGCCCTGGAGAACACACTCTCCGACCGGCGCTGCCGCTACGTGTGCATCTTCGACTGGGAAAGCATTCGTGATAATGAATCGGCCCTGAAGGCCATTCGTCAGACTTTGGCGGCGAGTGCCGCGAAAACACAACCGTAACCATGACGAATCGCAAGCCGAGAGCTTTCATACGTTCATCCGAGCATCAAGCGCAGCGCTTTCAGCATGGACTTTGACGCCTGGACCAGCACAAATTCCCCACGTAACAAACAACCTCAACCGTTATGAATCGTCGCCACTTCCTCCAAACCACCAGCGCTGCGGCGCTCGCCACCTCACTCTCGCCCGCTTTCGGTCAGGACAAGAAAAACGTCACGCTTGCGTTCGTGGGCGTGGGTCACATTCACACGCCCGGTTTTATCCGCGTCCTGAAACAGCGCGATGACGTAAAGGTGAAGTCCGTTTGGGACCACGACACCGCCCGCTCTGATAAGCGCGCCAAGGAACTCAACGCCAAGGTCGTTGCCAATGTAAGCGACATCTGGTCCGACCCTGAGATCAACGCGGTCGTTGTCTGTTCGGAGACCAACCGTCACCACGAACTCGTTCTCGCCGGCGCGAAAGCCAGAAAACACATGTTCGTCGAGAAGCCGCTGGGCATCACCGGCAAGGAAAGCCTCGAGATGGCGGACGCTATCGAGCGGGCGGGTCTGATTTTCAACACCGGTTACTTCACGCGCGCCGATCCCAAATACCTGTTCGTCCGGGAGCAATTGGCCAAGGGAAATCTGGGCCGCATTACGCGCATCCGCGGCTCCAATTGCCACAGCGGATCACTCGGAGGTTGGTTCGACACCGAATGGCGATGGATGGCTGATCCAAAGCTCTCGGGCGTGGGCGCGTTTGGCGATCTCGGCACGCACATGCTTGATATTCTCATGTGGCTCATGGGCGACGTGGCCGCCGTGACTGGCGACATAAAAACGGTTACCGGTCGCTACGGCGATTGCGACGAGTCGGGGGAGGCGTTGATCAAGTTCAAGAATGGGGTCACGGGCACTCTGGCCGCCGGTTGGGTGGACGTGGACGATCCGGTCCCATTCCTCGTGAGCGGCACGGAGGGTCACATCGCCGTCATGCAGGGCCGGCTCTACTTCAAGTCCAGCAAAGTCGAGGACGCCGACGGCAAACAATCCTGGACGGAACTCCCGCCCGCGCCCGTCGTGCCGATCAATCAATTCGTCAACGCGGTCGCCGGACAAACTGACCAACCGTTGGTGCCCGTGCGCGAGGCCGCCCAACGGGTCGTGGTCATGGAAGCCATTTATGAAGCGGCGCGCGGACGGAAATGGGTAACTCTCGCCTGAGCCAGCGGGATTTGTTGGACCACGGGCAGGGTCATCGCTGAGTTTGCAGCAGTTTGCGGATGGCCGTCATCAGAAGACCTTCCACTTCCGGCGCGACGTTGGAGGCGGAAGGGCTGGTTTCGTAACCACCCTCTTCATAGGCGACTGCTGTGCCAATGTACCACGGCGCGTAATCTCCGTAAGCCGCCATTGCCACGAACAGATCGGGACGCGCGGCCTTGGCGGCGAGTTGGTATTCGACAAACAGTTCGCCGGGCAGATGTAAAATCCTTGCCGTTCCAAGCCGCAGACACGTGACATCAATCCTTTGGCCATCGCGACACCGGCGCAGCCATGCCAGCCGCGACGCGTTGAAGCCGCTTTCCCCGCTCGTGAGTTGCGCCTCCAGTTTTTCCAAGGACAGATGTTTCGCCACCGGCAACGCCACGGATTCAACGCTCCAACCAACATCGTCCGGCGTGACCGGTTGGCGTTTGGTGTTTTCCCACGCGCGGCGCATACCGTCGGCCAGACGCTCCGCGAGCACCAAGCGATTCGTCGCCGAACCGTCATTGTATTTCCCCGCGCCGAGGTTGCCGCCCGCGCCGTCGAAGTGAACGTGCAACGCCTGCGGCACGGCCAGTTGCCGGAAGAAACGCGCAATCCCGGGAAAATCCGGATTGGGAATGCCGGTGCGGTAATAACTTTGCGGATGCGTGGCGTAATAACTTAACACCGCCACCGGCCGATCACCGTTCCAGAAACTCACCGCCGAAACCATCGGATCAATCACTCCCTCCGGTTCGGCGCGCAGGGCGGTATCCTTGGTCGCTGTGTAACGCGTGGCGCGCACTTTGCCGTCTGGTCCCAGGATTCGCCGATTCGACGCCACTTTCTCCACCCGCGCCTCCCCCAGTCCAAGATGGGTGATCGGCTGGGCGCGAGGCAGAGCTTCGCGCAGCGCGGTGGAGAGCCGTGAAAGCAGCTCGCGGTGAAAATCGCCGGCGAACTGGCGCGCGTCCAAACCAGCCTCCTTGAGGATTTGCTCGGCGGAAAAATCGCACACCGGCGCGTCGTGCTGATGCAACGTTTGCACCGCCACTCGGCTTGGTGCGGTACCCGCCGCCCGCGCCAGCGTTTCGCGAAAGGCATCGTGCCCGCCATTGGCAATCCCGATCCAATCCACCGCGCACAGCACAATCGGTTCGCCCGCACCCAGCAGCACAATGCCCCGCGCACGTAATCCGAGGTCCCAATGATTCGTTACCGGATCGTAAGCCATCATGGAACCGATCGGTGGCGTGGCATCCACGTCGAAAGTGCTCACGCGCAGGTTGGGGGGCGAGGCCGGCAGGTGGGTGGGAAGCGGCGATTCAGAGGAAAAGGTGCCAAGGACCATGGTCAACAGCAACGAGACCGACATGAACTTGTATCGGAACATGGGCGCAGAGTAATGGCGGCGATTGGCAGTTGACAAGTGCCGTGCGATGGGCTGCAATTCCGAAAGCTTAGTGCCATGAAAAAGCTACGGGGTTTCACGTTGATCGAACTGCTCGTGGTGATTGCGATCATCGCCATTCTGGCCGCCATGCTCCTGCCCGCTCTGTCCAAGGCCAAAATCCGGTCGCACGGAATTGCCTGCATGAACAACACGCGCCAGTTGATGCTCGCGTGGCGGATGTACGCGGAAGACAACCACGACGTATTGCCCTTCGCCTATGCCACGGTGGCGACTGCCGCCCCGTACGTCTGGGTGCCGGGTATTCTCAGCGACGCCAATCCGGCCGCGCCTGACAACTGGAATCTCGACACCACTATTCGCCGCAGCATCCTCTGGCCGTATTGCGGCAATTCCGCGGGCATCTGGCGTTGTCCCGCCGACACCTCCTACGGTTTCAATAACCTGGGCCAGCGCGTTCCGCGCGTGCGGAGCGTTACCATGAGCAACTGGGTAGGGGGCAATGGCGACTCGCCGCAAACCGGCTACAAAGGCTATTGGGGGCTTGCCTCCCCGAATTCGATGGTCTTCCGCAAAACATCGCAGATGCTTCGCCCGGGACCGGCGATGACGTTTGTGATCCTGGATGAACGTCAGGATAGCATCAACGACGGATATTTCGTCACCGAGATGGATGGCTATCCCAACCCAGCCACGACCAAAATCGTGGACTACCCGGCCAGTTACCATAACCGGGCGGCGGGCTTTGCCTTCGCGGACGGCCATTCGGAAATTCATAGATGGCTCGATCCCCGGACCACGCCCGTCTTGCGCCCGGGCGTGCCCCTCCAGTTGAACGTCCCGAGTGACAACAACCGGGACGTGACGTGGATGCGTGACCGCAGTTCCTATTAGATGTGCGAGACGTCCGCGCGGTGCCGAGTTTTGATTTCACCTGCAAGCCGAAACCCCTCGCCTGCGGATCAAGCCCCAATCCGTAACCCCAGTTTTCAACGGGCGATTTGCATTGTGCCGTTGCCAGCTCACCCGCCGCCCGGAAAGCCGTCCACCGTCGTCCCGCTATCCAGCACCCTGGCGAAACTGGGATGTTTCATCATCGCGAGAGCCAAGCGTTCAGTTTCGAAGCCCATGACCACCACCTTGGAGTCCATGCTCAGTTTGAAGACCATGAGTGCCGCACGGCGGCGCACCGGTTTCGATCTGCTGGGCGACACAGGCCGCAGCGCAGCCGCCATCGCCGACCTTCTCCAGCAGCGCTTCTGTCCCCCTGACATTCTCACCGCTCAAAGCACGAGCCAGCGAACCCAAGGCCAGGTACGAGCGCACCATGGAATTGTCCGCGGGCAGGCCGAGTTCGGCCCTGCCGTCGTTCTACGCGCCGACGATGCGGTTGTTGAAACCAGCGACGTTCAGGACGTCGTCGGTAATGGGCACTTGGTTGACGCGAACCGGCGCGGCGGTGGAGACGGTGGAGGTTTCGCTCACAAGATCTCTCGTCGGTTCTTGAACTTCTTCTTAATCGTAATCCGTTACTCCGGTGAATCGCGCATCACCATCGCGCCGCTTGAACTCCAATCTGAAACCGCGCTGGCAACGTCCTCCACATTCTCCGGCCAATCGTGCAAGGTGGCCGGATCAAAGTCTGCGCCGTTCGGCCAGACGAGCGTGTGAACCTCCCAATCCAACGCTACTTGCTCGAACAATTTTAAATCCTGCAACGGCCCGTAAATCTCCCCCACAAGCGCGGGCCGGAAATCAATCCGCCGCGAGGAGCCGTCGTTGAAGTCCACCTTCAACGTGTGCGGCGCGACAATCGCGAAGGACGTTACTTTGTAAATGGCGTGGCTCATGAAAATCTTATTGGAGTGGAGCTATCGGCTGCGGACGCCGCCCGGTTTGCAGCAAATCCCAATCGGTTCGCAGCTCGTCGCGGTGCAACTCGGCCCAGGCTTCGACCAACCTTCGCTGCTTCTGCGGCATTTCGCCCGCGATCAATTGCAGCGTGTCGAGCGCGAACACCGCCGCGAACTCCTGATAGTAAGCGTGGAAATGCGCGCGATGATGCGGAGCAAACGGCTCGGCATACATCCGAATGATGATTCCGAAAAAGCGTGAGAGTTCGGGCATTCACGAGGAAGGGTAAGCCTCCGTTCTGTTGGCGGCAAGTGCGCGAATCCCGTTCGGATTCAACCTGTCATTAACACCGGGCTGAAGCCCGGTGCAAAGCCGGTGGGGAGGAAGAAACCGTTTCAACGGTTTCGGCGGGCGGGAAAACTGTTGAAACAGTTTCCCATGCCCTCGGGCGTGCCACACCGGGCTGAAGCCCGGTGTTAATGAGAGCCGAATCGCGACCGGAGCGCGGCGTTCACGCCGCTTCAACGCACGAATGTTTGTGACGGTGGAATTTGTTTTGGATACAATGGGTGTTAGGATGGTGAAGCGGGCTGAAGCCCGCGCCCCGGAACGAAGCGCGGGTCTGTGATCCGCAGCGGATTGAAAGCGAGGCAAACGGGCGAACTCGGGCAGCTCCCGGTGGGCGGACGCGCTGCGGCTCACAGAGCCGCGCTCCGACGAAGCCGCGACGGGAACGCGAGGGGTGCGCTCGGCTGCGGGGGCTTCGGGGTGGGTGGGTGTAAACTGAGAGAAAACAAAGTTAGTGATCTGGCTCGCCCTCACCCTAGCCCTCTCCCCCGGGGAGAGGGGACGGCTATCGACGCTCTCTGGGAGTTCGGATGTCTCTCGTGTTGTCTCCGTCTCTTTGGGCTTCGCTTCAAGACGCAGGGCAAACTGAGCGCGACCGGGTTCACCGGCGACGGCGGAATGGTTCTCCCTCTCCTGGGGGAGAGGGCCGGGGTGAGGGCGGGCGTCAACACAAACTGATTCCGAAACCGAGCCGCGTTCCGATGAAGCCGCGACGGGAACGCGAGGGGTGCGCTCGACGGCGGGGGCTTCGGGGTGGGTGGATGCGAACTGAGGGAAAACAAAGTTAGTGATGACGCTCGCCCTCACCCTAACCCTCTCCCCCGGGGAGAGGGAATAGCTATCGTCGCCCCCAGAAAACTCGGTAGTCCCTCGTGCCAGCTCCGCCTTTTGTGACTTCGCTTCAGAACGCATGGCAAACTGAGCGCGTCCGAATTCACCGACGATGGCGAAGTATTCTCCCTCTCCTTGGGGGAGAGGGCCGGGGTGAGGGCGGGCGTTCATCGCTCTACTTCGCAAACACCACTTCCTCCTGCGCCTTCGCCTTCGGCGCGGCCGGCGCGGAGATGATGTTCCACGGGATTTCCATCACGCTCTTCAAGCCTTCGCGCACGCACTTGAGGTTTTCCTGCACGACGTGTTCGCCGCGTTTGCCGAAATACTTGCGGATGTATTTTTCCACCGCGCCCAATACCTGTTCGTCGCCCATGCCGGAGCGCGACGCGAACGGTGTCACGCGGATGAAAATGCCGACGAGGCAGACGCCTTGCATGCGTTGCTGAAGGTCGGGGTCGGTCGCGATCTCTTTCGCGATCTTCACGGTGTCGAGATAGAAAACCTTGAGTCGTTTGTTGCGGATGAGCTTCTGGCCGTAGGCGGGGATGTGATCCCAGACGCGCTGCGGGTCGGTTTCCGGGCTTTGGATGAACACGCTGCCTTCGTCGGCGATGCCGTCGAGCGGATTGCCGAGGTTGAAAGCGTTCACGTCGTTGAGCGGGATGAATTCGACGTGCGCCAGTTCGCTATGTGTGCGGATGTGTTTCTCCGCGACGGTCAGGTAATAGGTCGTGGGCAAACCCTTCTTCTCCGAGCCGTATTTCGGATAGGCCTGCACGTAGATGTTGAACAATTCGCCGACGAACGACGCGATGAGTTTGTTGGTCGTGACCGAGCCGAACCCGCCGACGGAATGGCCGCGCATCGAGAACGCGCCTTGCGGACGGAGATCCGGGTCTTCGCCATCGGACAATGCGAGCGCGTGTTTGATGCCGATGACGGTGTATTCGCGCGGCTGGTCGGCGAACATGTTTTTGACGATGGAAATGAAGTGGCCGCCGCGCACGTCGCGTGAACCAAGCCCAGCGGAGCACGCGTAAATCTTCGGGATGCTCGTGATCTTCGGATATTTGAATTCGCCATTCGAGCCGAAGCTCAAGCCGGTGAGCGCGTCGGCGAAGCTGGCTTTGATGCCTTGCACGAGCGGATTGGATTGTGCGAGCGGATTGTCCATGCGTTCGAGCACGGTGAGCGCGCGGACGTGCTTGAGTGCGTCAACCAGTTGCGTGGCCGGGAACGGCGCGAAACACGTGACGTGAACGACACCGACCTTGAGGTCCAATTCCTCGCGCATGTAATCGGCAGCCGCCTGCGCGGTTTCCATCATGCCGCCCATGCCGACGAGCGCGTATTCCGCATCGTCCATGCGATACGTGTCCACCATGCGATAACGGCGACCGGTCTTGGCGTAATACAGATCCATCGCCTCCTGCACGGCGGCGGGGACTTGGTCGTAGAAATGGCGTTGGGCGATCTTGCCCTTCATGTAGGAATCCTGGTTCTGCACCACGCCGGTCATGATCGGATTCTTCGGATCGAACAGGCAGCGCAGCTTCGTGTTCGGGTCACCCATGTATTCCTTCATGAACTCCGTCTCGGGCAACTTGATGTTCTCGATGGTGTGCGTGGTGAGAAAACCGTCCTGCACGTTCATGAACGGCGTCTCCACCGCCTCCGCCGCGCGCCGGGCAATGAGCGCAAGGTCGCAGGCCTCTTGTGCGTTACGTCCAAACAAAATTCCCCAACCGCAATCCGCACAAGCCATCACATCATCATGACCGCAATGAACATTCAGCGAATGCGACGTGAGCGCCCGCGCGCCAATGTGGAACACGATGGGCAACCGCTTGCCGGAAATCGTGTAGAGCACTTCCTTCATCAGCACGAGCCCCTGACCGGAGGTAAAGTTCGTCACACGTCCGCCGGCGAGCGCAAAGCCTTCGCACGTCGTGGCGGCGGAGTGTTCGGACTCGGGTTGAACAAAGGTGATGACATCGCCCCAGAGATTCTTTTTGCCGTTGGAGACCTCGGTTTCGTAGCCCGTGCCCATCGTGGTGGACGAGGTGATGGGATACGCGCACGCGCCGTGGGTGATGTTGGTTTCGACCCAGACGACGCCGCCAGCGCCGTCGGAAGTGGTGGGGATTCCGGGGTAAGGGATTCGTGAATCGCTGTTCATAATTTGTATTATTAAGGGGGGGGGTTGCGACCCTCCATGAACGCCGGCCCCCTTGCCCCTGGTCCGCGGAAAATTTGGTTCGCGCCCGCCGTCTATGTGCTGGACTGGGAAGCTAAAGTGCAGACGAAACTGAGGCAAGGGATTAAATCGTCGAAAGCAGACTTTTCGCGAGGGTTTCCTCGGGGCCGCACAAATCCACTTGTTGCGCGGTGGCGCTTGCGGCTTAATCCCGATCATGGGCAAAGCCACCGATATTCGCACCGTCAGCACCACCTTGTATTTTCTGCCGGTGCAAACTCGCGTGCCTCTGAAGTTCGGCGCGGAAACCCTGACTTCGGTAACGTGCGCCCGGGCCCGCGTCACAGTGGCGGACAGCGCCGGGCGAACGGCGGAGGGCTGGGGGGAAACCCCGTTGAGCGTGCAATGGGTCTGGCCCGGCGCCTTGTCTTTCGAGGAACGTCACGCGGCGCTGCGAACCTTCAGCCTGCAATTGGCTGAACTCTGGTCCAGCATCCGCCTGCCGGGGCATCCACTCGAAATCGGCTATGATTTTCAGCAAACCGTACTGCCAGGAATCCTTGACGGTTTCAACCGACGGCAACGCGGCGGACGCGAGCCTCTGCCCTGGCTGGCGGCCTTGTTGTGTTGTTCGCCGTTTGATCTCGCCGTCCATGATGCGTACGGAAGACTGCACAGCCGGCCGGTGTACGAAACTTACGGACCAGAGTTTGTGAATCGCGATCTGGCCGCTTTTCTCCAACCAGCCGTCGGGGCGCACGTCTCCTTCAAAGGGAAATTCCCCAATGACTTTTTGGTTTCCAGACCTCCCGCCCAATTGCATGCCTGGCATCTCGTCGGCGGATTGGATGCGCTGGACGCCAGTGAACTCACCGGCGGAGAACCCAGCGACGGCTATCCCGTGACACTGGAGGAATGGATCGAACGCGACGGGTTGAAATGTCTGAAGGTCAAACTGCGCGGCAACGACGCGGACTGGGATTACCGGCGGTTGGTCAAGGTCGGACACCTCGCCATCAAGAGCGGGGTGGACTGGCTCTCCGCCGACTTCAACTGCACCGTGCAGGCGCCGGAGTACGTGAATGTCATCCTCGACCGTTTGCGCGACGAGCACCCGCGACTTTACGGCATGATCCTTTACGTGGAACAACCATTTCCCTACGAACTGGAGCAACATCCGATTGACGTGCGCAGTGTGGCGGCGCGCAAACCGCTGTTCCTGGACGAAAGCGCGCATGACTGGACCCAGGTGCGGCTGGGTCGCGAATTGGGCTGGACCGGAGTGGCGCTCAAGACCTGCAAAACGCAAACGGGCGCACTGCTTAGTGCCTGCTGGGCCCGCGCGCACGGGATGAGTTTGATGGTACAGGACCTCACGAATCCGATGCTGGCGCAGATTCCGCACGTACTGCTGGCCGCGCACACGGGCACGATCATGGGCGTGGAGACGAACGCGATGCAGTTTTATCCCGTAGCGTCCCAACCGGAAGCCGCAGTGCATCCCGGCCTGTATCAACGGCGCCACGGCGAACTCGATCTGGCCAGCGTCCGAGGACCGGGCTTTGGTTATCGAATCAAGGAGATTCAACGCGCATTGCCGGAGGCGGCCGTGACGTGCAAAGCGTGATCCAGTTTTCAACTGGTTTCGCCAGAGTAAGTGTCCCAGGCGTTCCCGAAGACGGGTTGCGCCTTGCCAGCACCTAACAAACCGGCGATAACTTGAGCATGAACAAACGCTTGCGGATTCTGCACCTGGAAGACGAGCCGGACTATTCCGCGTTGGTGCAGGATCTCCTCAAACAGGAGGGCGTGGAAGCGGACGTTGTCCTGGTGGCCGACCGCGAAGCTTTCGATGCCACTCTGGCGCGGGAGCGTTTCGACATCGTACTGGCGGACTATTCTCTGCCCGATTGGACGGGCCTTCAGGCGCTCCATTTGGTGCGGGACAAGTCTCCCGAGACGCCGTTTCTGCTGGTGTCCGGGACGATTGGAGAGCAAGCCGCCATCGAGAGTCTGCAAGCCGGCGCCACCGATTACGTTCTGAAACAATGGCCGGATCGCCTGGTCCCGGCCGTGCGACGCGCCATCGGAGAAGCCGAGGAGCGCCGGCGCCGCAAGCACGCGGAAACGGAATTGATCCGGCGCGAAAAGTACTTCCGCGCGCTCACCCAGAACTCCCTGGACATTCTGAGCCTGTTGAACGCGGAAGGGGTGTTCCAGTACAACAGCGCCTCCGTCAAACGCGTACTGGGCTACGAAGCCGCGGAATTGGCGGGGACATCGGTATTCTCCCTGACACATCCGGATGATTTGGCACGCGTGCAGGAAACCTTCCAGCACGGCCTGGATCATCCTGAACAAGCCGTGAGCCGGGAGTTCCGCCTGCGCCATCGAAACGGCCAGTGGGTCCATCTGGAAGCGGTCGGCCAAAGCCGGTTGGGTGATCCCGACGTTGCCGCCGTGGTGGTCAACACCCGCGATATCACCGCGCGCAAGCGCATCGAGCAACAACGCGATGCGTTGGCGAATCTCGGACGATTGCTAAGTTCAGTGAGTTCACCGACTGAAGCGGCCCGCATCATCCAAACGGTGACGGATGAACTCTTTGGCTGGGACGCCTTCATGCTCGACTTGTATCGGGAGGAAACCGACGAGATAACCCCCGTGGTCAACATTGACACCATCAAAGGCCAGCGCCGGGAAGTGCGGGTGGCCAATCCGACTTACCGTCCCACCAAGCTGGCTCGCCGGGTTTTCCAACACGGGGCCGAACTGATCCTACGGGACAACCCGACCGCCCCCTTGCCCGAGGCAATTCCGGTTGGCGACACGTCCCGCCCCTCGGTTTCGCTCATGTTGGCCCCGGTGCGCAACCGCACACGGGTCATTGGCATTCTTTCCATTCACAGCTACTCGCCGCAGGCCTACAACCGAGCCGACTTGGATACGTTGCAGGTGCTGGCGGACTACTGCGGCGGCGCCCTGGAGCGCATTCATGCGGAACAAGCCTTTCGGGAAAGCGAACAGCGGTTCCGGGATTTATTTGAAGGTTCACCGGAAGCCATTTTCGTGGATGACCTCGCCGGGAACGTTCTGGACGCCAATCCGGCAGCGTGCCAACTGCATAAGCTGACGCTGCAACAACTCCTTGGCCGCAACGCGCGCGACCTGGTCCCGCCCGACCGGCGCGAAAACGCCGTCCGGGACTTTCACAAACTGGCGATAGGTGAACTGAGCCGATTGGAGGGCTTGAGTCTGTCGGCCGATGGCCAAGTCACTCCGGTGGAAATCCATGCCGGTCGCATTGCCTACGGCGGCCAGCCCGCCGTCCTGTTGCACGTGCGTGACGTGACGGAACGCCAGCGAGCCGAGGCGGCGTTGCGGAATTCGGAGATGCTCTTTCATTCGGTCTGGCAGAATTCCGTGGACGGCATGCGCCTGACCAACGAAGCCGGCATGATCGTGGAAGTGAACGATGCGTACTGCAAAATGGTCGGGATGGATCGCTCCGAGTTGGAAGGCAAAGCCCTGACGGTCATCTATGCGGAATCGGAGAATCTGGATTTGATTCTCAGCCACTATCGCGATCAGTTTCAAAGCCGGGTGATTGAACGGCAGGTCGAACGCCAGTTCCGGTTGCGCAACGGCAGCAGCGTGACCCTCGAGGATACGAACTCGTTTGTGGAAATCCGCGGCCAGTCGCCTCTGCGGCTGAGTTTGTTTCGCGACGTGACCGCCCAGAAACGCCTGGAGGAACAGTTGCGCCAGTCGCAGAAAATGGATGCCATCGGCCAGTTGGCCGGAGGCGTGGCCCACGACTTCAACAACATCCTCACCGTAATCCAAGGCCACGCCTCATTACTGCTGGCGGGTACAAACCTCACGGACTTGGCCGCCAAATCCGCCCAACAGATCGTGCATGCGGCGGATCGCGCCGCGGGGCTGACCCGGCAGTTGCTCACTTTCAGCCGCCGGCAGGTCATGCAATTGGAACGCCATGATTTGAATGAGGTGGTGCGCAACATGGTCAAGATGCTCGGTCGGATTTTGGGAGAAGACATCGCCCTACAGGTGAACTGCGGCACCCAGCCGGCGTTGGTACAGGCGGACGCGAGCATGATGGAACAGGTGGTGCTGAATCTGGCCGTCAACGCCCGCGATGCCATGCCCACCGGCGGCCAGTTGCAGCTCGAACTGGCCATCGTGGACGTGGACGCGGCCCACGTGGTTGAGCATCCCGAGGCGCGGGTGGGCCGCTTCGTGTGTCTCAGCGCCAGTGACACGGGCTGCGGCATCGCCCCGGAGAATTTGCGCCGCATCTTCGAGCCGTTTTTCACCACCAAGGAGGTTGGCAAAGGCACAGGCCTGGGACTGGCCACGGTTTACGGGGTGGTGAAACAACACCAAGGTTGGCTGGAGGTGGCAAGCGAGATTGGACGCGGCACCACGTTCCGGGTCTATGTCCCGATGGCTGTGCTATCCACGGACCACCTACAGCAGCCGCCGGAGGAAATCTCTGCCCGTGGGGGTCACGAAACCATCCTCCTCGTCGAGGACGAACACCCCGTGCGCGAACTGGTGAGCAACATCCTGCGCGGCTTGGGCTACCATGTGCTGGAGGCAGCGTCCGGCGCAAAAGCGGTCGCAGTGTGGCAGGAGCATCAGCAACGGATTGATCTGTTGCTCACCGATCTGGTAATGCCGGACCGGATGAACGGGCGGGAGCTGGCCGAGAGACTGCGCCAGGACAGGCCCGAATTAAAAGTCCTATTCACGAGTGGTTACAGCGCTGAGGTGGGTGGCAAGGAGACTCTTTTCCAGCGGGATGCCAACTTCCTCCAGAAGCCTTACCACCCGCAGAAGCTCGCCCTCGCGGTGCGCGATTGCCTGGACTCGAAGCGCCCGGCCCCGGGCACGTGACGATTGTCGCCTCCTTCGAGCTACGGCTTCTTCTCCAGTTTCTGCAGATCTTCCGCCAGGAATTTTGCCACTTCCTTGAAGCGCGCCACGTTTTCGGGGTTGATTTCCATGAGCGTCTGGTGCGCTTCCAGGCAGGCGCGTGTAAGTTCCGCGCGGGACGGGTGCCCCGGCTCCGGGGCGCACACCTGTACCGCTTCGGGGGTGGACAACGGACCTTGCGTGACTTTGAACAGGTGGAGCACGCCCAGGTTTTCCAGCAACTCCGTGAGCCGGGCGTTGGGGTTGCGCAGTTCCACCACTTGCAGGGGCGCACCCGCCTCGGACTGATTCACTTTCAAACCCAGCCCCGCCAACACCCCGAGAAACGTGCTGTCCATCAGGACACATTCCGAGAGTTCGATGAGGTAGTAGGCGTAACCCTGCTGACGCAACCCGATCACCAGCCGCTTGAAATCAACGCTCAAATTGAAGTTGGCCCGCCCGGTGATCTTGATGCAGACAAAGCGTTTTCCCGCCAAGACCATTAAATTTCCGGCTGATGTGTTCATAGTGTGATAATCGCAAGCAGTTCAGCGTCGCGCCGCGGCAGCTGCGGACCGGCCCCGGCCCGGGCCTAGGATCTGCACCAGGGTTTGCTGCAACACCAGCGTGTCGTCCAGTCCGCTGGAAACCAGTCGTTGATTGCAGCGGAGCAACAAATCCATCGCGGAAACCAACTCCGCCTCCGTGTAGTTCTGGGCTTGCGACAGCGCCTTAAAAAGCACATACGGGTTCAATGCCAGGGGATTGTAGCGTCGGTCCGCGGGCAGTTGCGCCGCGGGCACGCGCTCCAACTGCTGCTTGAATGATTGATAGTTCTGCGTCGGCTTGACCCAGCCCTCGCGGATCATTTCCTTGAGCAGCAGCAACGCGCGCATTTTGCCGATCAATCCGTACAGCAGGCCAATCTCGGATTTGTCCCGGTCGAATTGCATCTCCCACAACTCCTCATCCAGTCGTGCCAGCAATCCCGGCAGATTACGGTCCCCCAAGGCGTCACCCAGCGCGAACGCCCGCGCCGTCTTGTTGCGCACGCAAATCACCTCCACATCCGCCTCGTTGATTTGCATCCGTTCACCCACGTACAGGCAGAGTTTCTCGATCTCATTGTCAAGCTGCCGCGCGTGCGGGCCAACGCGGGTGATCAACTCGGCGAGGGCGTCTTCCGCAATCTGTTTGCCACGGGCCTGAATGGCCTTGTGCGCCCAATTCTCCGCCTGATTCACCCAATCGCGGTCGTTGACCGACCAGCCGTCGAGGCTTTCCACCGATCCGATCTTGTCGAGGGTTTTGTAGAAAACTTTGCGCTTGTCCACCTTGCCGGCGCTGACCAGCAGGCGGACGTTCTGCCAGGCAAAGGTTTTCAACTCCTGCGCCAATCCGGCCAGCGCCTCCGTGACCGCCTGGGCTTGCGCGGCGCGTTCATCGCCGAGAAAATTACAGTCGCGCAACCAGACCGCTTTGCCGCTGCCAAAGAATGGAAGGGTTTGCAGTGCCTCCCGCAACCGGGCAATCGCCTTGAGCGCCTCGCCCGAATTGGCGGACATGGCTTCGATGATTTCGTGATCCATGCCGCCCAATGCTTCGGTCCATTGCTGGTAAACCACCCGGGCGCGTTGCTTCACGGCAAACTCGTCTTCACCACAGACAAGCAGCACCGGAGGGTCCGGTTTGACGGCGGAGGCGGGCATCAGGCGTGGTCAATCAGGTTCGCTGCCGCCTTCATTAATGCGATCCAGCACCTCGCTCATATCTTCCACCTGATCGAACAACGTCTGGCTGACGAAGATGGGGCGCTTCTGGGCGGACGCCAGCGCAAGGCAATCGCTGGGGCGGGCGTCAATCTCCACGATTTTACGCGCCACCTCGTTGTGTTGCTGGAGAATCAGCCGGGCAAAGTAGGTGGAGTTCCTTAACTCGGTGATGATGACGCGTTCAACCGAGATATTGAAACCTTTGAAAATGCTCTGCATCAAGTCATGGGTCAGCGGACGCTCCTTCGGCGCGTCCCGCAGGAACATGCCAATGATTTGCCCCATTTGCGGCTCGACGTTGATGACAAAAACCTTTTCGTCGTTGCCGACGAAAAGTGCGCAGCCGCTGTTGGCGGGCAGAATGCCGCGAATCTGGACGGGCACAACGTCGTTCTTCATAACCGCAGTGTAGGGCGGAATTGCCAAAAAACAAGCTCCTCATCGGAAAACCAACCGCCGAGTCCACAGCTTGCCTCCGTGCCCGGCACCTCCACACGCGGAGGTGCTGCCCAACCCAATCGCCCCCGCGCTCAACTCCGAAAGAATCGAGCCGCCAGAAGGTTCGCCGACAGGCCAAATGCGCACAGCACTATCAGAGGCATCACCGCCGCCCCAAAGCCGCTGCCGAAGCTGATGAGTTGATGCAGGCCCTTCAAGGCCCAGCCCGTGGGCAGGAACAGGGCAAATTTCTGAAGCGCGGGTGGCGCAATCTCCAGCGGCCACCAGCACCCACCCAGCGCCCCCATCAGCAGGCTCACCAGGACACAAAGCCCGACGATGCGGTCCTCAGATGCGAACACGGAACCGACCAACACCCCCAGCGAGCCACCGACCCAGCCCAGCACCAACAAGGTCAGCGCCACGGCCGGTAGATTCGCGCCCAGATTCACGCCGAGTAAGAACTTGCCGACGAGGAGGAAAAAAACAATCTGCACCGCTCCCAGCAGAATCAGTCCGTAAATCTTGCCCATGACCAGTTCGAGACTCGTCACCGGATGAACCATCAGCCGGCGGATGACCCCGTTCCGCCGTTCCGCCGCCACGCTTGCGCCGCCAAAAATCATCAGATTCATCATCAGATACATCACCAGATTGCCCGGCAGCGAGAAAGCGAAGCCCGACGGCACCGGCTTGCGACCGGCAAATTTCGCGTCCAGCGTAACCGGGTTGGGTTGCTTCATGACTTGGCGGAGTCGTTCCTCCGTGATGCTCTCCGCAGCGTTGGTTTGCGCGGCCGATTCGAGCAAATGACTGTTCATCGCAATCAGCGCCCGCACGAGCCGGACTTCGATCAGCATCGCGTCGGACTCGGCCGATCCGTCACGCTGGAAGAATCCCACCTTGCTTTGCTCGCCGGCGAGGATGCGCGCGGTAAAGTCCGCCGGAATCCGGATCGTACGCGCGGCGGATTCACGATTCGTGGGATCGAGCAGCCACATACCCTGCGCGCCGAGTTCGTCGAGAAACACGCGACCCAGGAAATTGGTGTCTTGATTTTCCACCAGCACGGGCGGTCGCCGATTGTACGGATCGCCCGGCCCGCGATTGGCGAAACCCATGAAATAGATGAACGCCAGCGGCACGGCGAACAGCCAGATGTAGGCAGACTTGCTCTTGAGGAAGAGCCGCAGGTCGTTGTGGCCGATGTCGAAGATGCGGTTCATGTCAAACCTGCACCCCCGCCCGGAGTTGGCGTCGGAACAACAGTGCGGCCAGGAGCATCAGTGCCACGCTCACGAGGCTCAGTTTGACCAGCGCCAGCACCCAGGGCACTTCGCTCCCGCTGTATTGCAGATTGCGCGCCGTGTCCACGAACCAGTGCGTGGGCAGCCACGGCGTAATGTGCTGGCCCAGAAATGCCGGCAGCGCCTGCGGCGGAAACATGCAGCCGCCGGCCAGCGCGAGTCCCATGGCAACGACGGTGTTCAGGGCGCTCGCCTTGCGCTCATCCGGAATCAGCGCCACGAGCACTGCCATCAAACCGGCGGCAAAACCTGCATAGCCCACCGTCAGCAAAGCCAGCGGCCCCGGCGCCCGCCAATCAATGCCGAACAACAATCCGCCCCCGGTCAACAGGATCACGCTGCACAACAACAGCACCACCACCGCAAAGATCACTTTGGCGGCAACGAACGGGGCGAGTTGGTGATGCAGCGTGTGATACCGCGCCAGCGTGCGTTGCCGCATTTCGCGGTGCAGATCAGTCATGGCGTTGCTGGCAAGGAACAACAGAAACATGCCGGCCATGCCGGGCAATAAGAATCCGAAGACATCCGAGCTGGAACTTCGTTTCGTGGTTTCGCTCGGGGTTCCTGACGCAGCCTGTTGGCGCTCCGGATCCACAGTTGACTCCTTCTCATAAACGACCAGCGGCGGATTGATGAACTGTTCCGCCTGCTTGAGTTTGTTCCCGGCTCGTTCAATCAATCCGGCAATCTGCTTGTAATCGCGCTTGCCCTCGATGACTGCCTGCCAGTCGGGAAACTCAGATTGGAGATTGCGCGAAACGGCGTTCATCGCCGTAACCAGTGCTCCCAGCATCTCCTCCATCACCGCCGGATGAATGGATAGGGCCGGGTTCTTGATCAGTTCCAGGCTGACGGATTCCTGGCCACTGAAGTAATGGCGCGTAAAGTTGGTGGGGATGACCAGGACGGCGCTGATTTTATTGTCGTTGATCTGGCGCATCGCTTCGTCGCGTTCGAGCAGGACCGGCTCAAGATATTTGCCGCCTTCCCGTTGATTCGCCGAGCCACGCAAAAAGTCGGAGAGCAGGGTTTTGTCCTCGTCCACCAGCGCGAACCGGATGCGGCCCAGCGCGCCGCCGTCAGATTTTCCGCCAAAGGCCAGCCCCACCAATCCGGCCACACAAAGCGGGAGCGCGAGGTTGATGAGCACGGGCAGCGGATTCCGCCACGTCCGGAGCAGGTCTTTGGCGAGGAGCACGCGCCACATGGTTCTATTCCCGCAACTCCCTTCCGGTGAGCTGGAGGAAAACGTCGTTCAAACTGGGCCGTTTGAGCGTGACGTTTTCCACGCGCACGGGAAGACCGAGCAAATCCTTGAGACACTCGGACGGATCGCGCGGGCCAATCGCCGACACCACCAACTGCCGCTCGGTTTTTTGGATTACCCGGAAGCGTGAAAGAAATCCGTCCCATGACTCGGGCGCCGCCTCTTTGAGATCGGCTTCCAACACGAACAAGCGATCCCCGCCCAAGCGCTCCTGCAATTCCTTCAACGTCCCCTCGGCCAGCAATCGCCCGTGATCAATGATTCCAATGCGGTGACACAGTGTCTCGGCTTCTTCGAGATAATGCGTCGTGTAAAGAATCGCCGTTCCGGACGCGCGCAGATTGCGGATGAATTCCAGAATGTTCAGCCGCGCTTGCGGATCAATGCCCACGGTCGGTTCATCGAGCAGGAGCAACTGCGGCTTGTGCAGGAGGGCGCAGCCGAGATTGATGCGCCGCTTCATCCCGCCGGAATAGGTCTTCACCGCATCCTTCGCGCGGTCGGTGAGCGTGAGCGCTTCGAGTAATTCGACCGCGCGCGCCTTGGCATAATTGGAACTCAAACCGGCCATGCGGCCCCAGAACTCGAGATTTTCGCGTCCGGTCAATTCCTCGTAAATCGCCAACTCCTGCGGCACGACGCCCATGATGCGTTTGGCCTTTTGCGGGTCGGACCAGAAAGGCGTGCCCGCCACGACGACTTCCCCGGCGTCCGGTTTGAGCAAGCCGGAGATCATGGAGATGGTGGTGGTCTTGCCCGCGCCATTCGGTCCGAGCAAGCCATAGACTTCGCCGGGGCGCACCTCGAAGCTGACCGAATCAACCGCGCGAATGGCCGCGAAGGCTTTGAACAACCCCTGCACCCGAAGCAGACTCATGGCCGCGATGATAGACTCCAACCTATGCGTGGCAAGCGCAGCGTGCGCCAACCAGATCAGCGGGATCCCTCTGTGAGTCCTCTTGGACTGTCGAAATCCGCGTTCAGCTACGGAACGGAAAACCCGCGCCCAAGACTTGGAAGTACCGCGTCCTCCCAACTTGAGATGAACTTTCCCAAGGCGACGGAACCGCGGCAGAAGCTACTACTTCTGCTTTTCCGCCTCCTCGCCCTGCTTGCTCTCAAATTTCAGGGCCGCCGAGTTGATGCAGTAACGCAAGCCCGTGGGTTGCGGACCATCGTCGAACACGTGCCCAAGATGGCCGCCGCATTTGGAACACAACACCTCGGTGCGCACCATGAAATGGCTGCGGTCCTCCGCTTCGGCAATGAGGTTCGTCGCGACCGGCGCATAAAAACTAGGCCAGCCACAGCCGGAATCGTATTTGGTGTCCGATTCAAACAGCACCTCGTCGCAGCCGGCGCAGCGGTAGGTGCCCGCGTCTTTCGTGTTCCAGAATTCGCCGGTGTAAGCGCGCTCCGTGCCCTTCTGCCGCAGGATGCGGTATTGCTCCGGCGTCAAGGACTGTTTCCATTCCGCTTCGGTTTTAATGACTTTGTTGCTCATGGTTAAATTGCCGGGTGTTGCCGCAGAATCGTTATTGCCGGTAGGGGATGAATGAGTCGTCACCACGCAACGACCGCAACCCGCCGTCACCAGCACCACACTAAAAAGAGCCATTAAAGGAATCGCTTTCATTGTTTCAACGTGCCTGGCGGCCCGCCCGAGGAAGCGTTCGTCCAGGCCGGACAATGTTTCCACACCCGCCCCGGTGTCAGGCTGCCAAATGGTTTCGCTTAACATGCATGGTTTGGCGCGTCGCGCAAGCCCTCCGCACAATTGCCGCCCGACGCCAGATCACCGGCCGACAACTAAAAGGCAATCAGACCATGCCGGCCTTGCCCCACCAGCTTCGGTCTTCGCCTGAAGCTAAGCCTCGCCATCCAGCAAGGCCTCAGGGCCGGACGCTCTTTTTGACCGCGCCAAACATCGCGAGGCATTTCGGGCGCTGTTCCTCGTGTCGCACAATTCGCGGCGGATACGAAATGCGCCCGAGTGACAAAGGATCCTCCCACGGTCGGTGAATGACGTCGCCAGGAAGCGACTCAAGCTCCGGCACCCAGCGACGCACAAACTCGCCCTGTGGGTCAAACTTCTCTCCTTGCGAGACCGGGTTGAAGATGCGGAAATACGGCGCGGCGTCGGTACCCGTGCCCGCGCTCCATTGCCAGCCGCCGTTGTTGGCCGCCAGATCGCCGTCCACGAGTTGCTGCATGAAGTAACGTTCGCCCCACTGCCAGTGGATGAGCAGGTCCTTGGTAAGAAACATCGCCACGATCATGCGCAGGCGATTGTGCAGGTTGCCCGTCGCGTTCAAACAACGCATCGCCGCATCCACGATGGGATAACCCGTCATCCCCGCACTCCACGCGTCGAGATGCTCCTGGTTGTCCGACCACTGCAACTGATCGTACTCGGGCCGGAACGCGCCCTTCGTTACGTGGGGAAAGTTGTGCAGGACTTGCAGGTAGAACTCGCGCCAGATGAGTTCATTCAGATAGACCTCGCAACTCTGCCGCTGCGCGGGCGTGTTCGCCGCCTCCCGCGCCTTGGTCAACGCCGCCAGAATGGTGCGGATACCAATCGTCCCGCAACGCAGATGCGGCGACAGTAGCGACGTGCCGTCCACCGCCGGCAGATTTCGGTTCGCCCCGTATTCATATACCGGTCCGCGCATGAATGTCCCCAACCGCTCCAGTGCCGCTCGCTCGCCTGCCGGCGTGCTCGCCTGCTTGAGCACGTGACCCAACTCGTCGGCATCCGTCGGCAGCGGTTCGCTTCGGATGCTGGCGGCTGGAAGTTGGGTGGTGGACGGTTTTCTTAATTTGCCGCGCGGTGCCGGAATCGGCTTGAGTTTCCAAGCCTTCGAATACGGTGTATAGACCGTGAATGGCTTCCCCGCCTGCGTGAGAATTTCCTGTTCCTCCCACACCACCGCGTCCTTGAGCAACTCGAAGCCGACGCCCGCCGCGTTTAGCGCATTGAACACCCGCTGATCGCGCGCCTCGGCATAAGGTTCGTAACGCTTGTTGGCGAAAACCGCCTCCGCGCCCAGTTCCGCACACAGTCTCGGCAGAACCTCCGGTGATTTACCGCGCCGCACAATCAACCGATGACCAAGTTCCGCCAGATTCTCGCGCAGGGATTCCAGTGATTGCAGCAGGAACGCCAGTCGCGCTGCGCCCATGTCGGGCCCGGTGCGGAACGCGTCTTCCAGAATGAACACTGGGATGACCTGTTCCGCGCGTCGCGTCGCCTCGCTCAAGGCAGTGTTGTCCGTGATGCGCAAATCGCGCCGGAACCAATGAATGACCCGTTTCACGGGCGGAGATTAGACGAGATCCGCCGCGTATGCAAAAAGCGCCGGGGCGCCGCCGGTGTGCCAAAATAATACGGTTTCACCGGATTTGAACGCGCCCTTGCGAATCAAATCCAGCATCGCACCGAATGCGCGTCCAGCATAAACGGGATCGAGAATAATGCCTTCGTAAGACGCTGCGGTTCGGATGGCTTCGCGCTCCAGATCACCCACCACCCCGTAGCCGCCGCCCACGTAGCCGTACACCACCTCAAAGTCGCTTTTCGTCAACCGCACGTCGCTGCCGATGTACTCCGCACACTCATTGGCAATCTGCGCCAACTCGCCTTCGTACGGCCCGCGGTCACGATCATCCTTGTCAATGCCCACGCCGTGCAGTTTACCGCTGAAACCTGTAATCTTCGCGCCCAGAACCATGCCAGCCTGCGTGCCGCCAGAACTGCTGCCGAAAACAATGTGATCCACCTTCTGTTGGCCCACGCGCAACTGCTCGCCCAACTCCTGCATCGCCAGCACGTAACCCGTCGCACCAACACCGTTCGATCCGCCCACACCAATGACGTAGGGCTTGCGCCCTGCGGACCGCAGTTGCTCGGGCAGTTCCTTCAGTTTGACCTGACGCTGCGGACGCTCGATCCAATGCCCGGTTGCGCCCAGCAATTCGTCGAGGAGGAGATTGCCATTCGGCTGTTCCGGCTTCCTGCCGTTCAAGATCAATTCGCACTTCAGCCCGGCCCGGGCCGCTGCCGCCGCCGTTTGCCGGCAATGATTCGACTGCGCCGCGCCTGCCGTGATCAATGTGTCTGCTCCCTGCGCCAATGCCTGGCCAACGAGGAATTCCAGCTTGCGCGTCTTGTTGCCGCCGAGCGCAAGCCCCGTCTGGTCGTCGCGTTTGATAAGCAATCGCGGCCCTCCCAGTTGGCGCGAAAGGCGGGGCAAGCATTCCAGCGGGGTGGGCAGTTGCGCCAATGGAAAACGTGGTAACGCGGCAATGTTCATCAAGCTCTTATACCGGTTGCCCACGCACCGCGCAACGCCACACCGCCGCCAGGAAACCGGCAACTCAGAAAATCTGCGCCCGATAATAGCGTCGGGCCGACCCGAAATCGTCTTCCGGCACAATGGTCATCGCGGAATGAGTGCTGACGTAATCCATTACCCACGCCCAATGCACCAAATCCGTGGAGACTTCCACGCGGTACCAGCGTGCTCGCGGCCCATGCACCTGAAATTCCACGCGCTCACCATTCAGCTTTGCCCGCGTCAGGGCCGGCAGCGGCATCCTCACTGGCAGGCCGGTGTCCGCCAACATGCCGAGATTCAGGCGGGATAGGTAGTAGCGTTCACCACAGACATGCCTTTCTCCGTTCATAACATCCGACTTCAATTCCTTTCCCGGGCGTGGCGCGGAATTGCCCACGTGAAATACGTTCCCGTAGGTCAAAGGAACCGGTCCACCGTAGTTGGCCATCGCCTGCGGACCGTGGAAGAAGAAATTCGTGCCATCAAATTTTACCCAGCGGTCAAAGGCAGACTTGTGTTCGTTTGGACACGACCCGTCGTACGGACTCGTCCATCCATTGAGACCAAGCGCATGCCCCAGTTCGTGCAAAAAAACAGACATCGCGTCCACTTTATCATGGGGCACCGGTGCCGCGCGCAGGACCGGATCCGCATCAAACCACAGGCTGGTGGTGAGATACTGAATGCCGATTTCGAGCCGGATGTCGGGCGCGCTGCCGTTCGGATCTTTGCCAGTGCGAATCTCCGCCGCCACCCCCTGTTCAAAAATGGTAATCCCGTCTGTTGTCGTGAACGGCGACGACGCAACGCTTGCCGCACGGACCCGGAAGTAGGGATCGTCCACGAAAACCACGTCCACCTCGAGCGTCGCGCCGGATTCAAGATACTGTCCCCAGTCCTGCGCCGCCGCCTTGAGATTTGAGGTAATGGCCGGATAGAACTCAGTCCATCTCCGTTCGGGGTCGCCAAAAGTGAGCTGCAGAGTCAACGCGGCCTGAACGTTCCCGGGCACGGCGAACCACAGCAAGCCGCCGAGCAGGAAAAAGCGTTTAGCCCATCGCGTTGAAGCAACCGATGCCAGGCAAATCATGGTTGCCCGACAAGCAGGACCAGTGCCGCCAATCGCTCCACCAACGGACCCGGGAAGCAACCAAACAGGACTACTCCCGCCGCCAGCATCCCCAAGGCGACCTGCGCCGTCATCGGCACGCGCAGGGCCTTGGCTCCAACTGGCAGGTCCGCCACGTAAATCTGCTTCAAAACCTGCAAGTAGTAGTAGAGCGACACCGCACTCATCGCGATGGCGAGAATCACCAACCACAACAAACCGAGATTGCCGGCCTCGTCCTTCACCACGGCTGCGAACACATAAAACTTTCCAAAGAAGCCGGCCAGCGGCGGAATCCCTGCGAGCGACAGCATGAAGATAAACATGCAGAATGACAAAAAGGGCGCACGGCGGCTCAGTCCGGCAAAGTTACTCAACTTCGCGTCACCCGTCCCCTGCTCCACCGCCGCCACCACCCCGAACGCACCCAGGGTCGTCAGCCCGTAGGTGATCACGTAGTAAATCAATGAGGCCACCCCGAGTTCGCTGTTCGCCAGAATGCCCAGCAGCGCGTAGCCGGCATGGGCGATCGCGGAATACGCGAGCAACCGCTTCACGTTGCTTTGCACAATCGCCGCCAGATTGCCCAGCACCATTGAGAGGCCAGCCACGATGGCAATCACCGGCACCCAGCCGGATGCAAATTGTTGAAAGGCCGCGTTCCCTTCCACTTGTTGGCCCTTAAACCCAATCATCATCACCTGCGCAAAGATGAAGAAGCTGGCGACCTTGGAACCCGAGGCAATGAACGCCGCGCTCGGCGTCGGCGCGCCTTCGTAGGCATCCGGCGCCCACAGATGAAACGGCACGGCGGCCACCTTGAACCCGAACCCGATCACGGTCATCACAATCGCAACGATCAGCAGCGGATCCAGCCCCTTGCCCGCCAGGGCCGCGGCGATTTCGCGCAGATTCGTCGAACCCGACAACCCGTAGAGCAGGCTCAGGCCGAACAGCATGAACGCCGCCGCCATGCCGCCGAACAGAAAATACTTCAGCGCGGCCTCCGCTGACTTGATGTTGCGCTTGTTGAAGGCAGTGAGGATATAGAGCGTCAGGCTCGTCATTTCCAGCGACACGAAAACCATCAGCACATCCATCGCGCTGACCAGGAACATCATGCCCACCGTGGCCAGCAGGATGAGCGCGAGGTATTCGCCGACGTGCGTGGTGAAGTCAGCTTCGAGCGAAATCAGCACCGTGAAGATCGTCAACGCCAGCAAACCAACCTTGACCAGTTGCGTGAGTTGGTTGACCACCATCATCCCGCCCCACGCTTCGCCGTGCGTTGGTACCACCACCAACCAAACCACCGCCGCTGCGCAACCAACCCCGGCTACCAGGCCGCCTATTATGAAGCGCAGCCGCGTTTCCATCCCGCGCATGACCGTCAAATCCACCGCCAGCACCGCCAACGCGGCCAACACCACGATGGTTTCCGGTGCGGCGAGTTTGAGGAGGTCGAGATAACTCACAGCCCACCTCCTTGCCGCAACCAGTCAAACAATGACGATTCAAAACTCGGCATGATCACACGCAGCAACACCTGCGGATAAAGTCCCACCAGCAAGGACACGCCAATCAGCAGCACTGCGCCGATGCGTTCGGGAACTGAGATGGCATCCATCGGAGCGCCTGTCTCCGACCCGGCGTGTTCCTGTTCCTGGTTGTCGAGCCGGGTCGGAGACTGGCGCTCCTCTGCCTCCCCAAAAAACGCCTTCATCGCCGCGCGCAACGTGTACGCCACGCCAATCACGATGCCCACGCCCGTGATCACTGCCAACGTCGGATACGCCGCCCACGCCCCGATCAACACCTGCAACTCCGCCACGAATCCACTGAATCCTGGCAGCCCCATCGAAGCCGCGCTCGCAATCACGAACGTCACCGCCGCGAACGGCATTGCCTTGCTCAACCGCATGCCTTCCAGCACCGACAACTCCCGCGTGTGCGTGCGATCATAAACCATCCGCCCGACCACGGCGAACAGCAGCCCCGCGATGATGCCGTGCGAAAACATCTGTAGCACCGCGCCGCTCAAACCGACTGTGTTCAGCGTCACCAAGCCCAGCAGTACGAAGCCCATGTGACTCACGCTCGAATAACCGATGACGAATTTGAAATCCTTCTGCACCAGCGCCACCATCGCGCCGTACACAATGCCAATCACCGCCAGCACCGCGATGACATCCCGCCACGAGTGAAATCCCAGCACGCTGCAACTCCAGTTCTCCATTCCGCCCGGAAACACCGTCATCGCCACGCGCAGACAGCCGTAAGCACCCAGCTTCATCACCACGCCCGCCAGCAACATCGAAGCCGCCGTCGGCGCGGCCACGTGGCCCGTGGGCGCCCAAGTGTGAAACGGCCACAGACCCGCGAGAATCGCGAAGCCGACAAACACCAGCGGAAATACCCACATCTGAAAACCGGCCGGGAACGAGTGTTGCACCAGCGCCTCCAAACTCATCGTCTGCGCACCCGCCACGACGTAGGCCGCAACCAAACCAATCAACACCATCGCGCTGCCGACAAACGAGTAGAGCGCCAGTTTCATCGCGCCATATTCGCGCCGCGTCGAACCCCAGATGGCGATGATGAAATACTTCGGGATGATCGCGATCTCGTAGAACACGAACAGCAGAAACAGATCGAAACTCAGGAACACGCCATACACTCCGCCAATCAGCGCGAGATAAAACGCGAAGAACTCCTTCGTCCGATGCTCGATGTTCCAGGAAAAGAGAATGCCCGCGATCGCCGCCAGCCCAGTCAGCAACACCAGCGTCACGCTGATGCCGTCCGCGGCGAGGTGGTAGTTGATGCCGAGCGACGGAATCCACGGCACGTTCGCCACCGTGACGGTCTCGCCCGGCTGATGCTGCACAAACCCCGTCAGCGCGACGACAAAACCCGCGACCGCCGTCAGCATAGCCACCTTGCGCGCCGCCGACGCGTTGCCCTTCGGCAGGAGCATGAGCACCAGCACGCCGAGGAACGAGATGTAAATGGTCCAGGCTAACATTTCAGAACCTTAGTTGCTCCACCATCCGCACGACGGTGGGGTTGATCACATCCAGCACCAAGCGCGGCCACAGACCCAGCACGAACATCAGCGCGATGGGCGCGGCCACCAACGCGCGTTCGGCCAGCGTCAAGTCGGGCAGCTTCGACCATTTTTCATTCAGCGGCCCGTTGAAGACGCGTTGCAGGATCGTCAGGAGGAAAATCGCGGTCACGAGCAGCCCGAGCACTGACAGTCCCGCCGCCCACGGCGCGAGCGGGAACACGCCTTTGAAAATCAGAAATTCTCCGACGAACCCGTTCAGCCCCGGCAAGCCGAGCGACGAAAACAGCGCGATACCCATCAGCCCGCAAAACACCGGCGCGATTTTGCGCAACCCGCCGAAGTCGTTCAACCCGCGCAATCCTCCGGCGCGTTGTTCGAGGAAGCCGACGAACATGAACAGCGTTGCCGCCGTGAGTCCGTGATTGAACATTTGCAGAAAGACGCCGTTGAGCGCGGCGGCTTTCTCGGTGGCGAACGTGGGATCGTTCGTGAACTTGGCCACGGCGAACACGGCGAGCAGACAGTAGCCCAAATGGTTAACTGATGAATAAGCCAGCATCCGCTTGAGGTCGCGCTGCGCGAAAGCGGCACACGCCGAGAATACGATGGTAATCACCGCCAGCCACAATAGCGGCGTCAGAAGGGAGTTGATTTGCGCCGGGAAAATCGGCAGCAGGATGCGCGCGAAACCATACACGCCCATCTTCGACATCACGCCCGTAAGCAGCATCGTCACCGGCGTGGGCGCTTCGGCGTAGGTCGCCGGCAGCCAGGTGTGGAACGGCATTAGCGGCACTTTGACCGCGAAACCGAGCAGCACGCCACCGAAAATCACGATCACAAGCTGTTTGGCCGTGAGATCGAACCAGCCGAGGTTGGCCGGCAACAGTTGCGCGAGCGTGCCGTTCCGCCCCATCTCCGCCAGCGTCACGAAGTCGAAGACGCCAGGCTGTCCGGGTTTGCTGGTCGCGAGGAAGATGGCGAGGAATGCCAGCAACATCGCGATGCTGCCGACCATGGTATAGACGAAGAACTGCATGGCGGCGGGCGAGCGTTGAGGTCCACCCCACAGGCGCACGAGGAAGAACGCCGGAATCAAACTCAATTCCCAGAACAGGAACCAGTGGAAGAAGTTCAGCGCCGTGAACGTGCCGAACAAGCCGGCCTGGAGGAAGAGAATGAGCGCGTAGTAAAGATGGGGATTGCGGGCGCCGCCCGAATTGGCCTCAAACAGTTTGCCCGAAGCCAGCAAGGCCAGCGGCACGACGATGGCCGTGAGCAGCACCATCAACAGCCCCAAACCATCCACACCGACGAAATACTGCACGCCCAATGCCCGAATCCAGTTGGCTCGTTCCGTGAATTGCAGTTCGGCCAAATTAGGGTCGAACGTCTTCCACAGCACTAACGCCAGCGCCAGCGCGGCCAAACTGAATCCCACCGCGATCCGACGGGCCAGTTGATTTTGGCCCGCATTCAGCCCGACCAGAATCAATCCGCCGAAAAGCGGCAGGAACGTGATGGCGGTAAGAATCGGGAAGTCCATCACTTCCCGCCTCCCCAAATCAGGATCACCACCAGCACCGTCAGCGCGACGCCGATGACGCGGAGATAATTCTGAACGCGCCCGTCCTGCAGGCGCGACATCAGCTTGCCGCCGCGCGACACGCCACCGCAGCTTTGATCGAAGCCGAGATTGATGACGAATTCATCGAATGCCCGGCTTACCCACGCGAGGCCAAGCGTCACAAACGAAACCAGTTTGATCGCGCCGCCCCAGACCCAAGTATCGAGAAAGTCACATGCACGGGCGAACCACGCGTTGAAGCGGATCACGGAAATCTCGTAAAGCTCGTCCACACCGTATTTGCGCTCCAGCCACGTGTAAACGCCCGCGGGCAGTTTCGCCAACACGTCCGGTTCATCCGCGCTCCGAATCGGTTTGCGTCCGTAAAGCCACCAGCCAACTCCCAAGCCGGCAAAGACGATCACCGACGAAAGCAACATGAGCGAGATTACGCCACCGGTGAAACCTTCGCTGTGATGTTGGCCGAGGAAAGATTGAAACCACGGCCAAGCGGGGGTGCCGATGAGACTGAGGCCAACCGCGCAAGCCGCAAGAATAATGAGCGGCCAAGTCATTACGGCGGGGCTTTCGTGCGGCTCACCCTTCTGCTCGTGGAAGCCGACGTGAGGAGGCTCTGACTTCCTGGCGCGGCGCTCTCCCGAATCAGAATGAGCCTCCTCACGTCCGCTGCTACGGGACGAACCAAAAAACACCAGCGCTACCTGCCGGGTCATGTAGAACGCTGTGAGGAAAGCCCCTGCCACACCAAGGTAGAACGGAATGTGCGACACCGGCCAGCCGTGCGCCGCGTGAAGGATTTCGTCCTTGCTCCAAAAGCCGGAGAAAAACAACGGGAAACCAGCCAGCGCCAGCATGCCGACGGCATACGTCGCGAACGTCACCGGCATGTACTTCTTCAGCCCGCCCATCCGCCGGATGTCCTGCTCATCGTGACAGCCGTGAATCACCGAGCCCGCGCCCATGAACAGCAGCGACTTGAAAAATGCGTGCGTGATGAGATGGAACATGCCCACCGCCACCCCGCCCGTGCCGAGACCCATCATCATGTAGCCGAGTTGCGAAACGGTGGAGTACGCGAGAATGCGTTTGATGTCGTTTTGCGCGACGGCAATGGAAGCGGCGAAGACGGCGGTGATGGCGCCGATCCAGGTGACGACTTGGAGAGCGGTTGTGTTGTTGAACAACTCGATCGCACTGTTGAGCGTATGAGCAGGAATCAGAGATTCTGGACCAACTCCCATCAAAGGAAAAACCCTAGCGACGAGGAAAACACCCGCTGCAACCATCGTTGCGGCATGAATGAGTGCGCTGACCGGTGTGGGACCTTCCATAGCGTCCGGTAACCAGACATGCAGCGGCACTTGACCAGATTTCCCAACTGCGCCAGCAAAGATCAGAAGGCTGATTGCTGTTGAAATAGTCATTCCGAGTGCGGTCGTCTTTGCAGCAAGACCCAAAAGCCGAGCAGTCTCCAGGCAGCCCGCTCCTCCATCGTAAAACAACAACGTGCCGGTCTCGTGATACAACCACACCATGCCGAGCAACAACGCCACGTCCCCGATGCGTGTGGTGATGAACGCCTTTTTCGCCGCCGCCGCCGCGCTCGGTTTGTGGTACCAGAATCCAATCAGCAGATACGACGTGAGACCGACCAACTCCCAGCAGATGAACAGCAGCAGCAGGCTGTTCGCGATGACCACGCCCAGCATCGCCCCGGCGAACAACGAAAGAAACGTGAAGAAGCGTGTGAAGTTTTCGTCGTGCGCCATGTAACCGACGCTGTAGATGAAAATCAGCAGGCCCACGAACGTAACCATCACGAGCATCACCGCCGTGAGCGGATCGAGCACCCAGCCGAGCTTGAGAATGCCCGGAGCGCCGGTGGCGAACTGCAGCCAGTTGAAACTGGAAAACTCCTTCGGCCCTTCGGGGCCGACCCGCAGCGCGTGGGCAAATGCACAAAGCGAGAGTAGGAACGACAAACCCATCGAACCGATGGCCAGCGACGCCGAGAACTTGCGGCAACGCTGCGGCGCGAGCGTGCTCAATCCCGCCGCCAGCATTGGCAGCGCGGGAATCAGCCAGAGGTTCTTTACGATCCAGGGAGTCATTTGTAAGCCACGGAGTGGCGCAAGATAATAGCCCACGGCGACAGCCGTGGGTCAGGCGAATAAAACCAACCCAGCCCCGAAGGGGCGACAGACAACGTCCATTCAATTGGAACACGCCGCACAAACGTGGAGAATATTCTCCCGGGACCTCTCGCCCCTACGGGGCTGGTGTTGTTGGCGACAGGATACCCACGGCTCACGCCGTGGGCTACTGGCTGACGGCGCTCCGCGCCTGCCACAAGCCAATTCGCGCGAGCCATTTCGTGCAACTTTTTTGTACCCGGAGCGACCGGTGACTGGGGAATGACTGGCGGTGCGTCGTTCATTTCGTCATCCCTTCAAAGAATTCACTTCATCCACATTCGCCGTCTTGTAGTGCCGGTAAATCGCGATAATGAGCGCCAGGCCCACCGCCGCTTCCGCCGCCGCGATGCCAATGGAAAAAATCACGAACATGATGCCCGTGAGCGCCTCCGGGTTCTCGCTAAACCGCCAGAATGCGATGAAGTTCAGGTTTGCCGCGTTGAGCATCAGTTCGATGCCGATCAGCACGATGATGGCGTTGCACCGTGTCAGTGCGCCCGCGAGGCCGATGCTGAAAAGCATCGCGCTGAGGAGGAGATAGCCGGCGAGCGGGGTCATGCGTCACCTCCAGAGGATGGCGGATGGAGAGTGGAGGATCGCGCAGACTGTCTGTCCATCTTCAATCCTCCATCCTCCATCCTCGTTCCAGGCGACTCGTCGCGCATCGCGATGATCACGGCGCCGATGAGCGCGGCGGTCAGCAGCAGGCCGATGACTTCCAGCGGGAGGACAAACTTGGTCATGAGGGCATCGCCAATTTGCTTCACGGAGGCCTGCACGGTTTCTGCCGGTTCGCGTTGGCTGGCGAAGCTGTTTTGGATTGCCCAGGCGAGCGTACTGAAAACGGCGAGAACCACCCCGAGTCCCCAGACCCACGATTTCGAGAAAACGTTCGTCTCCGGTGACTCACCCCCACGAGTCAGCAGGATGGCGAACACCAGCAGAATCGCCACCGCGCCGATGTAAACAAAGATCTGCGCGAAGCCGACGAACTGGGCCTCCAGTTGCAGATAGGCTGCCGCCAATCCGGCGAAGGCGACCGTCAGCGCCAACGCGCAATGCACCAGATTGCGCAGACTCATCGCGGCCACGGCGGCGGCGATGGTCAACACAGCAATGATGGTGAACGCAGGAGTCATTTACGATTTACGATTCATGCTTTGATCAGTCCGCATAGTGGTAGGTGCGCTTGGCCAGGCTTTGGTTGTGCATCAGTCCTCGGCCGAGCAGCAGATACGGACTGACGACCATGGCCGCACCCACGAGCCAGCGCGGCAACCCCGGCGGCATGTAATGCCACACCGCCGCGGCGACCAGGTTGATGAGCGCCATGGGCAGCATGAATTTCCAGGCAAAGTTCATGAGTTGATCAATGCGCAGCCGCGGCACGGTACCGCGAATCCAGATGAAGGTGAAAATGATGGCCATCAGTTTCAGGAAAAACCAAACCCAGGACGGAATCCATGTCAGCGCCTCGAACGGCGCGTGCCAGCCACCGAGGAACAGCGTGATGGCCATGGCACTGATGGCAAACATGCCGAAATATTCACCGAGGAAGAACAGTGCGAACTTGAAACCGGAGTATTCCACAAAGTAGCCCGCGATGATTTCCGATTCGCCCTCCGGCATGTCAAACGGTGAGCGGTTCGATTCCGCCGTGGCCGCAATCATAAACAGGACAAAGCCCGCCAAGCCCCACGGCGTGAAGACATGCCAATCCGGCAGCCAACCCGTGTAACCGCCCTGCGCCGCGACGATTTGCACGGTGGAAAGGGAGCCGACCATCATGATGACCGTCACGGCCGACAGGATCAGCGGCACTTCGTAACTGATCATCTGCGCGATGGCGCGCATGGCGCCGAGCAACGAGTATTTGTTGCGACTGGACCAGCCCGCCATGAACACAGCCACTTCCGCCGCCGCGCCCACCGCGAAGAAGAACAGCACGCCCGCGTCGAAGTCCACCGCCACCATGTTGCGACCGAACGGCAATACCGCGAACGCCAGTACCACGGGCATCACGAGCACAATCGGCGCAAGAAAATGGATGACTTTGTCCGCCGCACGCGGAACGATGTCCTCCTTCGTCAGCGCCTTGATGCCGTCGGCGGCAAATTGCAGAAAGCCCGCCGGGCCGACGCGATTTGGCCCGTAACGATTCTGGATGCGCCCCAAGCCCTTGCGCTCCAATACGGTGACGAGCGCGAACAGCAGGGCAAACACGCCAATGATCGCCGCCGCCGAAATAAGCGCCGAAAGCAAGGGCTGCCAAACGGCGGGTGCAAAACCCACCAGCCAGTACTTGAGCGAGACAAAAATTTGGTCCAAGGAGTCAAACATCCGTTAACGGATCCCAGAATTGCGGCTTAGATTTGCCGGCCGCGAGCTTGAAATCAAGCCCGGAGGCAGTGACGCGAGTTGGCCGATGCATCGGTTCCCTTAAAGCCCTGAACTGCTTCATTTGGTTACCGCCTCCGTTGCCGGCGGAGCGGCGGCAGTCTTGGCGGCCGCCGCTGCGGCTGCCTTGGCTTTGGCATCGGCCTTCGCCTTTTCCACTGCCAGCCGCGCATCCACCTCGGCGGCTTCCGTCGGGTGAATATTGTGGAAGTAGGCGTTGGGCTTGGCGAGTCGCTGCTTGTTGACCAGCAATCCGCCAAAGCGATCCGCAGTGCTCAATTCGTATTCGGTGTCCATCTTGATGGCATCAAAGGGGCAGACTTCGACACAAATCTGGCAACTCATGCACACCGCGAGATCAATATCGAAGACCGCCGGATAGAACTGCGGTTTGCCGACGTAATCGGGCTTCTTGTCCTTGCTTTTCTCGATGTAGATGCATTTGGGCGGACATTCCTTCTCGCAAATCTGACAGGCCACACAGCGCATGCCTTCGTGCCAGTCGTCGCCGTCATGAACCAGAAAGGGAAACTGCCGCGCGTTTTCGATTTGCGGAATGCGCTCCTCCGGGTATTGCACGGTGGTGAGTCGTTCGTCGCTCACATAGCTGCCGAGGAAATTCCTCGCCGTCTCTGCCATGCCTTTGATGATGCCTTCGCCTAACATGCCCCTCCTTTCGGCGTTGGTTGTTCGAGGTTCGAGGTTGGCGGTTCAACTCTCCACGGGAACGACAAGAAACCATCCAACCTCCAATGGGTTTTCACCGGTCCACCTCCCCAAGCACAATGTCCACGCTGCCGAGGATGATCACTACATCCGCGATCAGATGGCCGAGACATAGGTCTTCCAGAACTGTGAGGTTGATGAAACTGGGCGGGCGCACGCGATAGCGATACGGATTCGGCCCGCCGTCGCTGATTAAATAGAAACCCAGTTCACCTTTGGGCGCTTCGATGCGGCCATAAGCTTCGCCGGCCTTGGGCCGGAAGCCACGCAATTTGGCTTTGGGATCAATGATGGGGCCATCTGGAATCGTGGCCAGCGCCTGCCGGAGAATCTTCACCGACTCGCGCATTTCCAGCACGCGAATCATGTATCGGTCGTAGGTGTCGCCATGATCGCCCAACGGGACTTTGAACTCGAAGCGATCGTAAATCCCGTAGTGGTCCACCTTGCGCAGGTCGTAATTAACGCCCGCAGCGCGGAGCATCGGACCCGTGATGCCGGTATTGATGGCCAGTTCGCGCGACAACGCGCCAACCCTCTGGGTACGGGCCATCAGAATCTCGTTCTCACAGAGCAACCGCTCGAATTCCTCCAGGAAACGCGGTGTTTCGTTTACCACCTTTTGCGCTTGCGCGAGCCACCCGGGCGGCAAATCGCAGCGACAACCCCCAAAGCGCATGTAGTTGCACATCATCCGCGCGCCGGTCAACGACTCGAACAAGTCGAGGATCTTCTCCCGCTCGCGGAACGCATACATGAGGGGGGTGCCGGAGGCGCCCATGTCCTGCAGAAGAAAACCTATGAGGCAGGCGTGGTTCTGTAGCCGCGTGAGTTCGGCGGTGATCACCCGAATGTACTCCGCGCGTTCGGGCACTTGCAGACCCACGAGCTTTTCGACCGCCAGCGCATAGGCCCAGTTGTTCGTGAGCGAACAGAAATAATCCAGCCGGTCGGTGTAAGGCATCGAGGCCAGATAAGTCGTGCCCTCGGCAATCTTCTCGTGATTGCGATGCAAATAGCCAAAAACGGGCTTCAACTTCACCACGCGCTCGCCATCAAGCGCCACATCCATGCGAAACACGCCATGGGTGGAAGGGTGATGCGGCCCCATCGAAACCTCGAGCAACTCGCCATCGCCGGAACTGCCGGGCTTGGGCAGCAGTTCATAATTCGGCGCGGCGGCGAAGCCGGGTTGCATCGAAGTTGGCAGCAAGGTGGTGGAGAGGCTCATTTTCCGAAAGCCCACAAATGGTCCGCCGTGCGGACATAGAGTTTATTGTCCACAATGGCCGGCGTGGCCACCAGCCGTTCTTTGAATTCAGCGCGCCCGAGCACCAGCGGTGTCGCGCCCGCCTCCAGCACGCTCAACACGCCGTTGACTGACGCCACATAAATCCGGCCATCCGCCGCAACCGGGGAAGCGTAGTAGTTGCCCAACGCGCCGATGCGCTCCTGCTGGTAAACGGGTTCACCGGTGCGGGCGTTGAAACAGGAAACCATGCCGCCATCCTTCACCAAGTAGATGTTGCCCCGGTAATAAAGCGGTGACGGCACGTAAGGTAATCCGCGCGTCTGCTTCCAGACGACGTGGGTTTGGGTGATGTCGCCCTGCCCGCCCGGACGAACGGCTAAGACGGAATTCTCCCCGCGCGCCAGCGCCGCCGCGAAGGACTCCCATTCTTCGCGGGTGATGCGTTTATCGTGGTTTCGGTCATAGCTGGAAAAGAAGTTCTTCATTCCCTGACTGGCTTCCTCGTAGGTAATCACACCGTCCTTGTCCGCGTCTTCCTTGGCGGCGATGCTGTCGAACGTCGGCATGGGCGAGTCCTTTCCCGGCGACCATCCGGCGAAGAACAGCAAGCCCTCGCCCACCACCGGCGTAGTGCAAACGCCCGTCGGCAACCCGTGGATCCGCCAGCGTTCCGTTCCATTCTTCAACTCATACGCCCGCATTTGCAGATAGCCCGGAAGCACCACTTCTTCGATGTCCGCTTGCTTCCACACGGCCGGCGTGGAGAAGCTGGAAGTCAAATCGCTGCGATCCGCGCGCCACACAATCTTTCCGGAGCGCACGTCCACCGCCAACAACTCCGAACCTTTGATTTGATCGCGATTGAGAAGCACGAGCCGGCCCGCAAGAATCGGCGATGTGCCGCTGCCGAAATCCGCAGCCTGCCGCGCGGTGGGTAGTTCCAGCCGCCATTTTTCCCGCCCGGCGAAGTCGTAGCAGATCAAGCCGCACGAGCCGAAATAGGAAACCACATTTCGTCCATCGGTCACGGGCGTTCCCGTAGCCGGGCTGCCCTCGGTCGGATGAAACTTCTCAATTTGTGTGGCAGGCGCGATCTGACGCCACTTGATCTCCCCGCGCTTGCGGTCAACGCACAGGGTTTCGAGTTTTCCCTCGCTGAACGCGGTCAGGAAAATGGAATTGCCCCAGACGCACGGCGAGGAGGCGCCCGGGGGCACGGCGACCCGCCACACTTCATTCGATCCAGGCCCAAAGTGAATCGGGGGTTTTTCCTTTTCGGTCACACCCGATCCGCCCGGCCCGCGAAACTGCGGCCACTGGGGTGTTGCGCCCGGCAATCCACACGCCGGGAGCAGCAGGCTGATGGCGAGTGCGGTTAAGGATTTGATTTTCATCGTCGTCATTTCAAATTTCAGGCACCGACTGCCGGATTTCTTCCATCAACTCCAGGGTGCCGTGTTGCCGGCACCAGTTCTCAATATAGGGCCAGTCGAGTCGGTCGCGTTGAACCGACATTACATCTTTGACATCCTCTTTATCCTTGCTCCGCGCCCATCGCAGTTTGCTGATGATCACATCCTCAGCCGAAAGCAACCACACCTTCCGGCCAAAAAGAAATTGCTCGCACCGTCGGGCAAATCGCTCCTGATCGTGGGCATCCTTGGAAAGCATGAACAATTCAATTTCAAAAGGACTTTTGCGGTGGCGAACGTACTGGCGATACGTGCCCGTTACGGCTTCAAAACCCAACTGAGGATCAAGTTCAAAATCATCTCCCAGTTTCGCGGCGAAATCGGCGCCAACTCCTCTCTCGAGCTGCAACACAAAGTCCGCATCGTTTGTCGAACGCGGAATTCCATAAAAGTTACTGGCAAAGGAACCCGCCAAAAGATAGCCGAATTCACAAGCCGCCAAAGCATCCGCCACCTGGAGGGTCAGGCTGTCTTGCGCGGTCATAAGCGCCTCTCCATGCGTTCACGCAACTTAAGTCGCCGATTCAATTCCCGCCGACAATCATCCTCTGTGAACTCAGGGTTCTGGAATTGAATTCCCGCAAGCGTAATCGAGCAGGCATATTCAAACAACTCTTCGCCCGCCAGGAATTTATCTTCCGGCGAAGTCGCGCGGGCGCGAAGCACTTTGCCTCGATATATCTCATCGGCCAACGACGAGTAGGGCGACTTGTATTCTTCCGCGCCGGGCGTCACCGGAGTGTCCTTCAGCGTGCCACTCACGGCTTCACCTCCTGTGTTTGATGCTTCTTCGCCTTCTCCAGCACCGCGTCATGCGGCGTTGGTTCGTATTCGTAATCATCCGGCTCGACGTAATCCTTGCGCATGGGATGATCTTTGAACCCGTCCCACATGAGGATGCGCCGCAAATCCGGATGGCCATCGAACACGACGCCGTAGAGATCAAAGATTTCGCGCTCCTGAAATTCGCAGCCGCGCCAGACAGGCGTGAGCGAGGGCAGATGATGCTTGTCCGTGCGATTTTCGGTGCGTAGCCGGAGGATGACCGGCCCGTGCTTCTTCGCCATCGAGAAGAGGTGATACACTGCTTCGAGATAGCCGGACCGCAGTGAATCCACGGTTTCCTCCAACTCCTTTTCCGCGCCGTCCACGACAACTGTCTTCTTGATCTTGGTCTTGCCGACGGCCTCCAGCCAGTCAACGCCCGTCACATTCGAACAGTAATCAAGACACAACTCCGGGTCGTCGCGCAGCCATTGCGCCACGGCCCGCGCGTGCTCGGAATCCACCAACAACGACCGCTGACCCGACGGACTCTCGTTGGGGATGATCTCCAGCCGCACGCCAGGCAGCGCGTGGGTGAGGCGCGATTTGATTTGGTCGAGAGTCTCCATCGGTTCAACCTCTAACCAGCACTTGCGGCTGCCACACTTCCGGGTTCTTGGTCGGCACCAGATCATGGTCCCCGAACTCCGGCACGGTGAACTCACTTGGCGCGTCCGCCTGCAAGTGGCGCGGGCGTTGCGCGCCGGTCAGTTGCTGCTCGGCAATTTTCTGCTGCAAGGTCATGAAAGCATGAATCAACGCTTCCGGTCGCGGCGGGCACCCGGGAATATGCACATCCACGGGAATGTAACGGTCAATCCCCTTGAGCACGTTATAGCCCTGCTTGAACGGTCCGCCGGAAATCGCGCACGCCCCCATGGCAATGACGTATTTCGGCTCGCCCATCTGATTGTAGAGCCGCACCACTTGCGGCGCCATTTTCTTCGTCACCGTGCCGGCCACGATCATCAGATCCGCCTGCCGCGGCGACGGACGAAACACTTCCGCCCCGAAGCGCGCGAGGTCATAACGCGCCATGGTCGTGGCGATCATTTCAATGGCACAACAAGCCAGGCCGAAATTCAACGGCCAGACCGAGTTCTTGCGGCCCCAGTTGTAGATTTCGCCCAGGGTCGTCGTGAAGATGCCTTGCTTCTGCAATTCGCTTCTCAGTCCTTCGTCCATTGTCGCTTCTTAATCCTGCTCCTGATCACGATCCGCGGCGGCCAGGGTGGGGAACGTCAAGATTGCGCTTCGGCGGAATCCTCTTACTTCCACGTCAACACGCCTTTCATCCAAGCCCACACCAATCCTTCCACCAACAAAAGGAGAAACACCATCATCGCGATGAACGCGCCGGCTGACAATCCGGTAAACGCCACGGCAAAGGGCAGCAAAAAGATCGTCTCCACGTCGAAGATGAGGAAGATGATCGCATAAAGGTAGTATTCGGAGCGGAACTGCACCCAGGCGTTGCCTTTGGATTCCAACCCGCACTCGTAGGAAGCGTCCTTCTCCTGGCCGGGTTTGCGCGGGGAAAAGTACCTGGCCCACAACCACGCCAGTCCCAGCGGCACCAAGGCGAACAAGACGGCGGCCGCCATCATCACAATGATTACCAGATACGGATTGTTGTCGGGTGGCATGGAACAAAAACGTCGCTTAAATCGGGGCGAACCGTACCAGTTGGCCTCCCCAGCGTCAAGGCATGGCCAAAAGGCGTTGCAAACTAGCCAATATCCGTCCATCCCCTGCCCCGCCATTGACGGTCTGCCTATCAATCCACCTCGGACTGGACGAAGCGGAGTTTCCCGATAACCCTTCGCGTGTGAACGAACTTCCCCGCGTCGCCGCCCCGCCGGCCAAACCGTTGCTGGTGTATGACGGCGACTGCCGCTTCTGCACGCTTTGGATCCGGCGTTGGCAGCAAACGACTGGCGACCGCGTGGAGTATCTGCCGTTCCAGGACGCCAGTGTTGGGGAGCGTTTCCCGGAAATTCCGCCAGCCTGGTTCGCCTCCGCCGTGCAATTGATCGAACCAGACGGACGTGTTTACAGCGCCGCGGCGGCAGCCTTGCGCGCACTCGCCAGCCATCCCGCGCGCCGGTGGCCGCTACATTGCTACGAACGATCACCACTCTTCGCCCGCACCGCGGAACGGAGCTACCGCTTTGTTGCCGAGCACCGGAGGTTGTTCTCCACGCTGACTCGTCTGGCGTACGGAAATCACGTGGAGCAACCCGCTCACCGCCTCGTACGCTGGACGTTCCTGCGTGCGTTGGGTGTCATCTACCTGATCGCATTTCTGTCGCTCTGGACACAAATTGACGGACTGGTCGGCAGCGCGGGGATTCTGCCGGCGGAACAGTTCATGACCAGTGTTCGCGGACAAGCAGATCAGCAGCAAATCGGGCTGGATCGCTACCGCCTTCTGCCGACGCTGTGCTGGTGGAGCGCCAGCGACGCCTCCCTGCGCTTTCAATGCGCGGCGGGCACCGGGCTGGCCCTGCTGCTGATCCTTGGCATTGCGCCCGCGCCCTGCCTGTTTCTGCTCTGGCTGATCTATCTCTCGCTCGCCACGGTCTGCCGGGTCTTCCTGGGCTTTCAATGGGACAATCTCCTGTTGGAAACTGGCTGGCTCGCCATCTTCCTTGCGCCGCTGCGGTTCTGGCCATTCGGCAAGACTGGAAACGAAACCCCACCGTCCCGAATTGTACTCTGGTTACTACGATTGTTGCTCTTCAAGCTGATGTTCCAATCCGGCTGCGTGAAATTGCTTAGTGGCGACATCAACTGGCGCAACTTGTCGGCGTTGACCATGCATTATGAAACCCAGCCACTGCCGACCTGGATGGGTTGGTATGCGCATCAATTGCCAGCATGGGCGCAGCAATTGTCCTGCTTCACCATGTTCGTCATTGAGCTGGCGGTGCCATTTCTGTTCTTTGCGCCGCGTCGGCTTCGCCATTGCGCTGCCGTTGCCACGGCCTTCCTGCAACTCGTGATTCTGCTCACCGGCAACTACACTTTCTTCAACTGGCTTACTCTCGTGTTGTGTCTTGCGTTGCTGGACGATTTCGCCTTGGCCAGAGCAATCCCTCACTGGCTTCGCTTGCCAACCGCGCCTCACGCATCAAGCATCACGAATCGGCCGTGGCGAAGTTTGCGCTTAGGCATCACCGTGCCACTGGGAATCGTCGTTGTTTCTCTTACCACAATGCAAATGCTCGCGATGTTTGACGTCCGCCCGGCTGTGCTCAGGCCCGTGGTCGCGGTCCATCAATGGCTCGCGCCCTTGCGGAGCTGCAGCAGCTACGGCCTGTTTGCCCGGATGACTACCACGCGCCCGGAAATCATCATCGAAGGCAGCCAGGATGGCATCCACTGGTTGCCTTACGAATTCAAACACAAACCCGGGGATGTGAAACGCCGGCCGCGCTTCGTCGCCCCGCATCAGCCGCGGCTGGACTGGCAAATGTGGTTCGCCGCCCTGGGCAACTGGCAGCAGAATCCTTGGATCATCAATTTGACCACGCGCCTGTTGCGCGGCTCTCCCGAAGTGCTGGCACTGCTGGACAAGAACCCTTTCCCGGACAAGCCCCCGCGCTTTATCCGCGCCACGCTTTACCAGTATCGCTTCACGAGCCGCGACGAACGCAAACAAACGGGCGATTGGTGGCGACGGACTCCTGCCGGTGAATACCTGCCGCCCATTGGGGCAAGAGAGTCACGCCCACAACCGTGATGAGTTGGCGCGGGGAGAAACGATAAGTCCCTGCCCGGCCTTGCGGCCAAGCAGGGACAAATCGGGGGATGGGAGTTCGCCACGCTCTCTTTCCCGTGCCGACATTAGGCGCACATCTCGCGATGGCTGCCAGCTTCCCGACGCTATTCTCCACGGCAAGCGGAGTCTGCGGCCTCGTAGCAGGGCCGTCCAGCGCCTTGCGGCACTGAATTTCGAGTGAGGCTTTTCAGCTCGCTTGGGCTGGTGGTTGCGCCACCGGCCTGCGAACCAGGTCAAGACACGACTGTAACTGCGGTTCCGCGTCTTGACCGCTTGACACTGGTCGGCCACCGCTCTTGACGGTGCGTTGGCCAGCGCCACGGGTCTCGCCTCTTACCTCTCAGGTTGCCTTTCGCTTACAGACCAGCGGTGTCGTTTGTAACATCGCCGGCAGTCGGAAGGTTTTCACCGGACCTGCCGCGTCCGCGTGCCCTTCCCGGCACGCCCGCTCCCTTTGTCCACCTTTCGGCGGTTTTCGCTGGGCGGATGCAAACGGTTTATTGCTTCCGCCGGAGTCGTGCGCCCCGTGCTGATCCACAGTAGCAACCGGATACCCTCTGGGTAACTGCGATTCGCTCAAGCCCGAAACCAGCTTGAGTTACTTGATTTGGCTCGGAGCGGTTTCTCATCGCTCCTAGCCACCAGGTTCCTGGTTCGCGTTACTGACAGCGCGCGAACGCTGCCAGAGGAACTGGTGAATCCTGCCTCCGCTCCCGGATCTCACGATCCGGCTTAAGACGGGCCAAGCCAACCAGCCTGACTCAGCCTTTCCCCAGTCGCCTGGGATTATCCTTGAAACAAGCGGCAACTTTCTTGCGTCATTCACCGCTCATCTCAGTTCTTTCAATGAACTGTAAGCATCATACCTCAGAAGCTGATTCCGACAACGAATTCTTGTCCACAACTTGTTGACTGAAGGAGCGAATGGGGGCAGCGCCGTAATCTTCATTTTTGCCAATAAAATCGGGCGCTCGGCGAGTGGACGGAAGAGGTTATTCACCGCACCGTCTGCGGTGAAAACCCGACGGTGAACAAGTCGCGTTGGCGATTTGGATGCACTTCGGCGGTGACCGGCGCAGAGCAGTATTTCAATTGCCGTTGCTTCTGCGTTTCCATGTCCGAATCGCTGCGCCAAATAGCAGAAGAGCCGCCCTCGCAGGCGGCTCTGTGCAATCAAAAAAAACTCCGCCGGAAACTCGCTACGTCGCAACGGGGGCGTCCTTGGCCTTGGTCTTGGCTTTGGCAGCCTGTTTCTTGCGCTTCAGATAGCTTAACCGGCGCTTCTTCTTTTCGCTCTTGTTGTACTGTTTTCCCATAAGAATCTTTACATCCGTTCAGTGTTCCGATTGTGTGGGCAGCACTATGGTAATTCGTCTGTCACGATTCAACACCTATTTGTGCTGCCTTACCCTGCTTGCCTTGGGATTGGGCTGCCAAAGCGCCGAGCGCCAGCGCAAAAAGCTGACCGCGGCGGTGCGAATCCACGTGGAAACCCACCCGAATCAGAGCAGCTTCAGCCAACGCATCACCGTACTGCGCGGCAGTCCCATAACGATCAATGTCTCCTCGTCGCCCATCATCTCAGAAAATGAAGTGACCGAGGCTCGCATCATCGAGGATGCCACGGGCTTTGTGCTGCGGCTTCAGTTGGATCGCCGAGGTGCCTGGTTGCTGGAGCAGTATTCCGCTTCGAACCCTGGCAAACGTTTGGCCATTTATGCGGAATTTGGCGCGAAACCGGTCACGGGCCGCTGGCTGGCCGCGCCGGTCATTTCCCGCCGGATCGCGGATGGCGTGTTGGTGTTCACACCGGACGCAGACCGCGAGGAACTTAAACAGATTGAAAACGGTTTGAACAACGTAGCGCGGAAAACCCAGCCGAAGATCAGCAAAGAATAATGATTCGAGCTTTCGTTTTGGGCACGCGGCTTTCCTCGCTGTCCCTGGCCACGCTGGTGTGCTGGGCCATCCCACTGGTCGCGCAGCCATTCCTTCTTCCCACCGCCAACCGGGCCTTGTTTGAACCGGGGGGCGAGGAGCGCTTCTTCGTCGGCACGGTTGGCCGGGCGTGGACGAGCGGCGGATTCGGCTGCGTCCGGAGCGAGGGTTGGCAGCTTCACGAAGGGCTGGACATCCGCAGCCTCCAACGCGACAAAAGCGGTGAACCCACCGATCCCATCCTGGCCACGGCGGACGGCACAGTGGTTTATGCCAATCGGAAACCCTCGCTGTCGAATTATGGCACCTACCTCGTGCTGCAGCATCTGGTGGATGGGCTGCCAATCTATTCTCTCTACGCCCACTTGAGTGAAATTCGCCCTGACCTTGCGCCTGGCAAATCGGTCAAAGTTGGCGAATCCATTGCCGTCATGGGCCGCACCGCGAATACCCGTGAAAGCATCTCGAAAGACCGGGCGCACGTTCATTTCGAGTTGAACCTCCTTCTCAACGATCGTTTTCCCACCTGGTATAAGCAACGGTTCCCGGACCAGCGCAACGATCACGGGGCTTGGAATGGGCAGAACTTGCTGGGTCTCGATCCGCAACAGGTCTTCCAGGAGCAACAGCGTCGCGGAGCGAAGTTCAGCCTGCTGCATCACATTCGCAGTCAGACCGAGCTTTGCCGGGTGTTTGTGACCGCCACGGATTTTCCCTGGCTCAAACGCTATCCCGCTTTGATCCGGGCCAATCCCAAGGCGCAAGCGGAAGGCGTGGCCGGTTACGAGATCGCCCTGAACTTCAACGCCATTCCGTTCGAGTTGATTCCCCGCGCCACCTCGGAAATCAAAGGCAGTTCCAAGATCCAATTGCTTTCCGTGAACGAGGCCGAGCAGAAGCGCAATCCTTGCCGGCGTCTCGTCACCAAACGCGGAACTCGCTGGGAACTCACTTCCCAAGGTCAGAACGCCCTGGAGTTGCTGACTTATTGATCCACCTCAAGCAGCCACCACGGGCAACAACCTTCAGGATGAATCCACCCTGATGGATCACCGTGCTGATCCTCCCTGAGGCTGTCAAAGTTCCGTCGAGGCGGGATTCAATCTGCCTCGTCCCATCTCCTTCCCCTGAACCGCCTGCCGGTATCGCCGACTTTCCAGTCGGCGCGCCGGTTGGAAAACCGGCGTCACGCCGCTGCGGTTCATGGCCCGTGAGCAGGTCCAATCGGAACAGGAAACTCCCACTGAACCTGAAGGTAGGGCGCGTCACTCCGTGCGCGCCGTTTTTGGATTCTGCCAGCCCCGGCGCGCACGGAGTGCCGCGCCCTCCTGAAGCATTGGCAACATCCGGGACATTGGCGCGCCGACCAGCGCCACCTTGGCGCCGAATATCCCGAATTCTTTCTCCCCCGTAGCGCGAAGCTGACTCTGCAACGCGGGCAACGCGTCCACGCGCGTGATCAGATTCTGCGCCAACGCACAGGCGCCAAATGGCTCCTCCGGCGAACCCTTCAGATTCAAGGGAATGTTTAGGAACGTTAGTGAGTCCACTTCCCCGCCGCTGATTGCTTCGACGCGGAACACAATGCACGACGGGTGCGTTTCCGTTTTGAGCGCGACGGTGATACCCGTATCACCAAAGCGAAGCCGGAGTCCTTCTTGGGTCAGGGTCGCTGTCGTGGCGTTGTGCGAATTTCCGCCAACCTGCACCAAAGCACACGCGGAGGGCGACTCCGTTCGCAGATAATTTCTGCCGGTGGCGCGATCTACGAAGGCCACGTTGACGGCGTTGGTGTCGAGCGTGTAACGGAACTGAACATTCTCGAAGACAATCGGATTCGCGGTTATGGCCAACGCCGACGTGGCCCAGATCATGACAACGACGCGGAAAACTCGTGACCGGCAGCACGTGGTTCGCATGGCGCTGAGATTGCCGTTGCGAGCCGACCGCAGTCAAGCAGCGTGCGGCCAGGCAGCATCGCGCCGCCCATGCCTTTGCACCTGCCTCGCCGGCGCCGCTTTGCCCAAACGGGAGCGCCGGTTCTTTGCCCCGCGCTTGTCCACACAAACGCACCTGATAGCCTCTGAGGGTGACGCGTCCCAGGACCGATCCCAACGAAAGCCACGGCAAGCGAGAGGCCCGCACCGGATTGGTGTATGGTCTCGCCGCCTACACAATGTGGGGTGTGTTTCCGCTCTACTTCAAAGCGTTGGCGCACGTGTCGCCATGGCGCATTGTTTGTCACCGCATCTTGTGGTCGGCGGTCTTTCTGGGGGTCATTGTTTCGCTGCGGTGCGAATGGCGCTGGTTGTGGCCCGTCGTGCGCCGAGCACGCAGTATGGGGATGTTAGCCGCGGGTGGTGTGCTGATTGCCTTGAACTGGCTGATCTTCATCCATGCCGTCACCACCAGCCAGGTGCTGGAAGCCAGCCTCGGCTACTTCATCAATCCCCTGTTCTCCGTGGCTTTAGGAATGATTTTTCTGAAGGAGCGATTGCGTCGGGGACAATGGGTGGCAGTGGTGATCGCGGCGGCGGCGGTGCTCAACCTCGCTTGGCGCGGCGAAAAACTGCCTTGGATAGCGTTGGCGCTGGCCGGTACGTTCGGCCTGTATGGATTGGTTCGCAAGAAAGTGGATCTTCCATCGCTCCACGCACTGTTGGTGGAAACAACCGTGCTGGTACCAGTGGCGCTCGTGGGTTTGGCCTGTCTGCCGACGAGCGAGCCGGTTGGCGTCCCGGCTGGCTTCACATTTGGGTTGCTCGCGTTCACCGGAGTTATCACCGCCACGCCGCTATTGTTCTTCGGGGCAGCGGTTCGCCGGTTAAGGCTCTCCACCGTCGGTTTTCTCCAGTACGTGGGACCAACCTTGCAGTTTGCCGTCGCCCTGCTGGCGTTTGGCGAGCCACTGGATCCCGCCAAGTTTGCCAGCTTCGGGCTTTGCTGGATCGCCATTGGGGTCTATGTGGTGGATTCGCTGCTGAAGCATGCGCCGCAACCCGTGGCCGATCGCCCGGAGTGAATCGGACTCCTTGCTTGGCGCGTGAACCGGTTCACGCCAAACTGCTCCGCCATGAACCTAAACCCATTTCTCCTTCGCGCGCTTACCCGGGGTGTCCTTTCTGTAACCCTCATGCTCGGTTCGGCGCTTGGCCAAACCGCCCCCGAGCCGGCCCGTTCAACCAACGCCACACCCGTGCGCGTGCTGGTGGCCTACGACTCCTTGACCGGGAACACCGAGAAGCTGGCGGAAGGCGTGGTCGCCGGCGCCAAGCGAGTGCAGGGTGTGGACATTTCGATCAAACCTGTGGACAAGGTGACGAAGGAGGACCTGGAGCAGTCAGACGGGATCATCCTCGGCTGTCCGACCTACTACGGCACAGTGCCGGGACGAATGAAAGTGGTGATTGACGACTGGTCCTGGAAACTGAAAGTGGACTTCACCGACAAAGTGGGCGGAGCGTTCGCGACCGGTGGCGGGCAGGCCGGCGGTAAGGAGTTCGTGTTGCTCTCGCTGGTGATGTTCATGCTCAACAACCGGATGGTGGTGGCCGGACCGCTTTACCAAAACGAAAAGACCGGCAGCGTATGGGGCGAGGTCGGCGCGGCCGCGATGACCGGGCCGCTGGACATGGGAGTCGGTGAAGGCGAACTGGACAGCGCCCGGCGGCTGGGAGAGCGTGTGGCTCGCCTGGCCGCGAAATTGAAGCGAGCGGAGGCAATCACCCCGGCGCAGCGATAGCCTTAGCACACGGCGTGGCACGGTCTGCCAGTTTTTGAATCCAAATCAAGAGAAGCGTTCCGCTTGCCACCGGCACGAGGCAAAGTCCGTAGTCTGGCTTCGACTGATCTCCCCGCGAACCCTATGCTCGTAGCCGCCGACGTGAGGAGGCGGACATCGTTGCAACTCAGAGGAATCCGCCTCCTCACGTCGGCGGCTACGGTTCGGGGGGTCAAAGCCCGAATCTGGATTCGGCGAAATTTCTCCCTCCACTCATCAGGGCACGCAACCGACATCACTTCTTCCGCGCCAATGTGGCGGCCGGACCAAGGTTGCCCGCACGGTCCACTGCCGAGATTGCCAGTGCATCCGGTGGAACGCCGTCAATTATGAGCGAGCGTCGGTCACTGGGAAGAATTTGCGTGGTCCACTCGCCGCTGCGTCGGTATTGGAGCACCCAAAGCCTCGGCGTTTCGCCCGCCACGCTTTCCCACGAGAGTTTCACGCTGGCAGACCCGCTGGCGAGAACCGCGAGTCGCGGTTTGGCCGGCGGCTTGTTGCCGAGCCACGGGGAGGCTGGAATCAGCGCCGGCTGGGCGTACGGGCCGCGCAGCAGGGCGTTGCCGAGGTCCGGGTTGCGCATCAGGCTTTTCATGTTCCAATGCACATGGCCAGAGCTCACCGGCTGTTTGGCCGCCAAACGAACTTGATTGACGATTTCCTCCGGCTTCCAAGCCTCGGGCACGCGCGTGGTGTTCATCCCCGGCCAGATGTGGCGTTGCTTTGGATTCTGCGCGTTCCACCAGTCGAGCAACACGGGAAAGCTCTGTTCCTTTGGTTCAATGGCCCAGTAGAGCTGCGGCGCGAAGTAATCCAGCCAGCCCTGTTGCAGCCATTCGCGCGCATCGGCGTACAGCCTGGCGTACGCATCGAAACCCTTGATCTGGGGCGGATATCCGGGCCGCCAGATGCCAAACGGACTGACGCCAAATTTCACGGCTGGTTTGGTTGCCTTGATGGAATCGTGAACGCGCCGGATGAACGTGTTTACATTCTGTCGCCGCCAGTCGTCGCGACTCAGCCTCCCGCCGGCACCATGTTTCTTCCAACTCGCTTCGTCCGGGAAAGCCAATTCCTTGCCGTCCGGCCCGCGTTCGGCGTACGGATAGAAATAATCATCAAAGTGAATCCCATCCACGTCGTAGCGCCGGACTACCTCCATCACCACGCGCAAAGAATAATCCTGCACCTCTCTCTCACCCGGGTCCAACCACAAGTAACGTCCATACTCCCGGACCAGATGCGGATGCGTCTTGCTGATGTGATTCGCTGAGACAGGCGACTTGGCGCCGGCGTGGCGGGCGCGGTAGGGATTAAACCACGCGTGCAGTTCCAAGCCACGCTGGTGCGCCTCCGCGATGGCGAATGCCAGCGGATCGTAGAGCGGTTCCGGCGCCTTGCCCATGGCACCGGTGAGATATTCGGACCAAGGTTCAATCTGGGATACATAGATGGCATCGCACCCCGGCCGTACCTGAAAGATGATGGCATTTAGTTTGAGTCGCGCGGCGTGGTCAAGGATGGCCAGCAACTCCGCCTTTTGTTCCGCCACACTGAGGTCGCGGCGCGATGGCCAGTCAATGTTGGCCACGGTAGCCACCCACGCACCGCGGAACTCGCGTTGGGGCGGAGGGGGAACGATTGTGGAGGGTCGGTAATCCGCCGTGGCGCATCCCGCGGATAGCAACCCGGCAAGCGAAACAATTGCAGAGAGGCAAAGGGTGTTTGCTTTCATGTCCAAACTCAGACTGCGAACGGGGCTGACAGCTTCACCGCTCGATCAGAGGTTCGTTATAGATGAAGCACAAACACTATTGCCAGAACGAATGTCGCGAGCCAACGCTCATCGTCTCGCAAGCCTTTAACTTGGACCGCTGCTCGACTGGTTTTGACCAGACTCTGACGTTCACCGGCAATGCTGCAGCCGGCATATACGCCATGAAAATTCCTTGGAAAAGATGTTGAACTCTGGCGGGCAGAAGCGTAGAAACTAGATCGTCAGTTGATAGACGGATTGAATTAGTCAGTATTAGTCGGCACAACGGCAAATCTCGGTTCCTCACCAATTAGTTGTGTCAGAGCGGGCAGTGTGCCCCTGTATATTGTGGTTTTTCCACTTTACTTGGCTGGCCCACTTTGGTTGTTTAACCAGCAAACAGTCATGTATCTCAAGAACTTAACGGTTTTGGGCTTCAAATCGTTCGCGGACAAAACGTCCTTGAACTTCCAGCCCGGAGTCACGGCCATCGTCGGCCCAAACGGTTGCGGTAAATCCAATGTGTCGGACGCCATCCGCTGGGTGCTCGGCGAACAATCCGCCAAGGCGTTGCGCGGCGGCGAAATGGCCGATGTGATTTTCAACGGCACGGACGGGCGCAAGCCGATGGGCATGGCGGAGGTGTCGCTCACGCTCGGCGGCGTGGACGAGGACAATTTGCGCGCCGCTGGTGTGGAGGTGGCCTACAACGAAGTGACCGTCACCCGCCGCATCTTTCGCGACGGCGGCAGCGAGTACTTCGTGAATCGGGTGCCCTGCCGGCTCAAGGATATCCAACAGCTTTTCATGGGCACGGGAGTCGGCCGCACCAGCTATAGCATCATGGCGCAGGGCCACATCACGCAGATTCTCTCCAGCAAGCCCGAGGACCGCCGTTTGATTTTTGAGGAAGCCGCCGGCATCACCAAATACAAGAGCCAGAAACGCGAGTCGCTCCGCAAACTCGAATACACCGAGCAGAACCTCCTGCGCGTGGCGGACCTCATCCGCGAAGTGAAACGGCAAATCGGCTCGCTGCAACGCCAGGCCGGCAAGGCCCGCCGCTACAAGCAAATTCAGGTAGAACTCCAGCACCTCGACACCCAGCTTGCCCGGCATCAACTCGACGTGCTCCTGTCCGAGATCCGCGAGAAACAGGACACGGCCGATTCGCTCCGAACGGAAATTGAAACCGGTTCGGCCGAGGTGTTGCGGTGCGAGGATGAAATCGGCGAGTTGCGCGCACGCCTCGCGGAACTGGAACACGAGATCAGCACCACGCAACAGCGCGGGCTGGAATTGAAGAGCGAACTGGATCGCCACGAAAGCCGAATCCAATTCAACGAGGAACGCCTGCGCGAATTGGTCGAGCAAAACGCGAAGGCTAACACCGACATCACCCAAGCCGAGGAACGACGTCAGGTGACGGCAGACGAACTGGCGGCGGTGCAGCAGCGACTGGCCGCCTCCAACACCACGCTCACCCACCATCAGCAATCGCTCCAAAGCAAGCAGGCGGCGTTGCGAGACATCGAAGAGCAAATCAAGCGAGGTCAGGAATCGCTGCGCCAGGCGCAGGCGGACGCCTTTGCCGCCGCTCAGGATTTGACGCGGATCCGCAATGATATCAACGCGCTCGATTTGCAGAAGCAGGGCAACGTCGTGCGGCTCGAAAAACTGTCGGCGGAGAAACTGCAACTGGAGGAAGAGCGTGCGCGGCTGGATACGCGGTTGCACGAATTCGCCCTGAACGTGGAGGCGGAGCGACTCAACGTCCAGACCAAGCGGGGCTCGGTGGAGCAGCGCCAGAAGCGGTTGCAGGAGTTGCAGGGTGAATTGCAGGAATCATCCGCCGAACAGGACCAATTCTTGCAGGTGCAGGCGGAAAAGCGCTCGCGCCTCAATGTGCTCGAACAGTTGGAGGGGTCGCGCGAGGGCTTTGATGCCGGCACGCTGGCCGCCCTCCGCCAGTCGCGCTCAGTGATGGGTTCATTGGCCGATCGCATTCGTGTGCCGGAAGAATTCGTGCTGGCGATTGAGAACGCCCTGGGTCATCACTTGCAGCTCGTCCTGACCGAACAGGCCGAGTCCGCCCAGAAGATTTTGTCCGAGCTCGCCGAAACCAAGGCGGGCCGCGCCAGCGTGGCGGCGCTCTCGATTCAGTACGCCGATGACAAGCAGCTTGGATTCGGCGGCGACATGTCGCCGGGCCGCGGTGGCGCGACGGTGAAGGAGCATCTCGCCAAGGGCGAAGTGATTCCTGCATTGAGCGTGCTGCAGGCCGATCCCTCGGTGGACAAGCTTCTCAAATCACTGCTGGGGCGCACGTTCATCGCGTCCGATCTTCTGTCCGCCACGGCCCAGATTCAGAACGGTCATGCCGGCTGCGATTTTGTCACGCTCAGTGGCGACCTGCTCAGCCGTCATGGCGTTTACACCGGCGGCTACCTCAATGGTCACGGCAACCCCAAAGCGCCCGGCTCAATCCTGGGTCGCAAGAATCAAATCTCCGATCTTCAATCCGAAGTCGAGCAGATCAAGGAGCGTGTCGCCGAGATGAGCCGCAAACGCGGCGCGCTGTTGAGCGAGCAAACGGAATTGCAGGCTACGTTGCAGGCCGACCAGACGGAACTCCGTCAACAGGAAGTCGCCGTCGCCACGCGCGAAGGCGAGTTCAACGCGCTGGAAACTTCGCGCCGGCTGCTGCATCAGAAAATTGACACGGTCGTTTTCGAAATCCAGAGCCTGGCGGCGCAGGAAGCCGAGGGCCGGCAGAAACGCACGGATTTGGTTGCTTGCGCCGAGGAACTGAGTTTGCGCGAACAAACCTGCCAGCAACAGGTCGCCGACCTCTCATCCGCATTGGAGAATTTCCGCCAACAACGCGACACGGCCAACAGCGCGTTGACCGAGAGCAAGGTCGCGTTGGCCACCGAGGAACAGCTTTGCACCTCCTTCCGCCAGCAACAACAGGCCCTGGAACAGCGGCTCCACGAACTGGCCCAGGTCATCGAGCAACGACGCAAGGAAGTCTCCGCCTTCGTGACGCGCAAAGCCCAGGCGGAATCCGAAATCCAGGAATCGCGCACGCATATTGAACGCCTGACCCATGACCGGGAGCAGGTGAACACGCACGCGGCTGAATTGTTAGGTCGCAAACAGGCCCAGGAGGCGGACGTGACCAACCGCGATGAGACTCTGCGGGAACAGCGGCGCCGCTTGACGCAATTGCAGGAGCAGCGCGGGGGGATTGAAGTTGAACTGGCGCAGAAGAACATGGCGGCGCAAAACCTGCGGGACCGGATTGAACAGAAGTATCACATCAACCTCGACCACGTTCGCAGCGAGTGCATCACCATCACCTACGCCGAGGAGGGGCCGGCCAAGGTCCACACGCTGACGCCCGAGGAAATGGCCGCCAGCGGCGCGGGCACGGATTGGAACGCCGTCGCCCAGCAAGTCGAAGCCCTGCAAAAGCGGCTCGATGAACTTGGCCCGGTGAATCTCGTGGCCATCGAGGAATACGAAGAAACCGAGCAACGTTACCAGTTTCTCAGCAAGCAACATGACGATCTGGTGCAAGCCAAGGCGCAGTTGCTCGAAGTCATCAACCGCATCAACGTCCAGACCCAGCAGATGTTTGCCGAGACGTTTCAGCGCATCCGGGACAATTTCCGCACGATGTTCGTGGAAGTCTTCGGCGGCGGCAAAGCGGACCTGATTTTGACGGACGAAAATGATGTGCTTGAGAGCGGCATTGACATCATGGCGCGTCCCCCCGGCAAGCAATTGCAGACCATCTCCCTGCTTTCCGGCGGAGAACAGACCATGACGGCCGTGGCGCTGCTGTTTTCGATTTATCAGGTCAAGCCGAGTCCCTTCTGCGTGCTCGACGAGTTGGACGCGCCGCTCGACGAGGCGAACATCAACCGCTTCGTGCGCATCCTCCAGCGTTTCCTCGAGCACTCACAGTTCATCATCATTACGCACAACAAGCGCACCATTGGCATGGCCGACGTGCTCTACGGCGTGACGATGGAGGAACATGGCGTGAGCAAGATCGTGAGCGTCAAGTTCCACAAGACCAACGAAGGCGTGCCTGGGAAAACGTCCGCCTCGCTGGAGCGACCCACCCCGGCCCCGGTGGATGCGGAAGAGGATGCGGCCCACAAACGCGAGGATGCGCTGGAAATCGCGATGGCGAAGTAGTTGCAGTCTGTGGCATCCCGCGATGGCGAAGTAGTTGCAGTCTGTGGCATCCCGCGATGGCGAAGTAGTTGCAGTCTGTGGCATCCAGCGGCGGTGGTTACAAATTGGCCGTTGTTTGGGCTGACAACGGCGGAAATGCCGGTTCAATACCATGACAATCCAGTCAATCAGCCAGATCGAAGAAGAGTTCGGCAGACTGTCCGCCGGTGAGCAGTTGTTCCTGCTCGAACGCCTCGCGGAACGAATCCGTTTGGGAGACGCGACCCATGATGCATCCTCCCGGCGCACTCCCGAGATTCTGGCAACCCGTCCAAAGCTCTTGGGTGAGCTGGATCGCAGCGAACTGCAATCGGCAGCAGCAGATCTCTTGAGCGAGACTTGGTAGGTTCGATCACTACGACCCCGGTCCAACTTCAGCGTGGTTGATCACCTGGGTCAGGTTTGGTTCTTCGTCTTGGTTCGTCGTTGCGTCCTTCACTTTCGCTCGCTTATCATTCCACTCACCGTGAAAAACCAAACACGTCTTCTTTCTCTGTCGCGCAATGCGCTTACCAGTTTTCGTTCCCGGACTCGTTTGTTGGTCGCAGGTTGGAGCTTCCTTCTCCTGCTTTCCGCCGGTTTGCCCAGCCAGGCTGTGACCGACGTTTTCACTCCGCATCGGGTCGCGGAGTTGCGTCACGTCTCGAGCGCCGTGATATCACCCGATGGCAGCCGCGTCGCCTACACGTTGAGCGTGCCGCGCAAGCCCAACGTGGATGAGGACGGCGAACCGTGGAGTGAACTCTGGGTAACTGACGCGGGGGCGGGCGATGCCCGGCCTTTCATCACCGGCAAGGTCAACGTCAGTTCCGTCCACTGGACGGCGGATGGACGCCAGATAGCTTTTCTAGCCAAGCGCGGTGACGATAAAGCGAAAGCGCTCTATTTGATTCCGGTTGACGGCGGGGAAGCGCGCAAAGCCGCTGAACTCGCATCGGATATTTCATCCTACAGCCTGGCCCCCGACGGTCAGCGGGTGGCGCTTGTAGCCACCGAAGCGGAAAAGGAAGCAACGAAGAAGCTCAAGGACAAGGGATTCAAAGCCGAAATCTACGAGGAAGATTGGCGTCCGGCCAGGATTTGGCTCGCGACACTGTTTGACCTAAAGACCAATACCTCTCCCCTGGCATTGGAGGGCCATGCTTACCGGGTGCATTGGAGCCCGGTGGATGACCGATTGCTGGTGGCCCTGGCGCCCACGCCAGCGGTGGATGACTCCTTCACCCGCCAGCAGGTCCGGATTGTAGATTCAAAAACGGGCGAAATCCTGACCCGTATCAACAACCCGGGCAAACTCGGCCCCGTCGCCTGGAGTCCGGATGGTCGTCGCGTGGGACTGATCGCCGCCGCCGACATTCACGATCCCGACGCGGGCCGGCTCATGGTTGCCGATACCTCTGACGGCACCTTCCGCGATCTGTTACCCGGACTGGAAGGAAGCGTCCGTCAGCTTGAATGGGCCGACAAGGATAACATCCGATACATTGCTGCGGTCGGAGTGCAAACCGTCTTCGCGGGCGTCAACGCCAGCACTGGAGTTCGCACGAGCCGGCCAATCCTTGAACCAGTAGGCCCCATTCTCGGCGATCTATCGCTGTCCACCGACGGCCAACAGGCCGCGTTTGTTGCCAGCACCCCAACGCATCCGGCAGAATTGTTCGCCTGGAAACAAGGTGATGCTGCGCTCAAACGCCGCACGGAGAGCAATCCATATTTGGAGAAAATCCGTTTCGCGCGCCAGGAAGTCATTCGGCACCAGGCCCGCGATGGCCTCGAACTCGAAGGCATCCTAATTCGACCGCTTGATGAAGAATCCGGGAAACGTTACCCGCTGATTCTCTCGGTGCATGGCGGCCCCGAAGCGCACATCAGTCACGGCTGGCTCACCGGCTATAATCTGCCCGGACAGGTGGTGGCGGCGCGAGGGATGGCGGTGTTTTATCCCAATTACCGCGGCAGCACCGGACGTGGCGTGGCCTTCTCCAAACTCGGCCAGGGGGACGCCGCCGGAAAGGAGTTCGATGATCTGGTGGACGCCGTGGATCACTTGATCTCCATCGGCTTGGTGGATCGCACGAAAGTTGGCATCACCGGCGGTTCGTATGGCGGTTACGCCACCGCGTGGTGCTCCACGCGTTATTCAGAGCGTTTCGCCGCCGGGGTGATGTTTGTGGGCATCAGCGACAAGATCTCCAAAGTTGGTACCACGGACATTCCCAATGAAGAATATTACGTTCATGCGCTCAAGCGACCCTGGGAAGACTGGCAATTTCTGCTGGAACGAAGTCCCATTTATCACGCGGCCCAAGGCCGCACGCCGCTGCTGATTCTGCACGGCAAGGATGATCCGCGTGTGAATGTCGGCCAGTCTCGCGAACTTTACCGTCATCTCAAGCTCCACAATCAGGCGCCCGTGCGGTTGGTGCTCTATCCCGGCGAAGTTCATGGCAACCGCAAAGCCGCCGCGCGTCTTGATTACCACCTGCGTTCCATGCAGTGGATGGAGCATTACCTCAAAGGCCCCGGAGGCGAGATGCCGGCCATGGAAATTGATTACGCTGATCCCACGGCGCCGGGCGAAGCGAACAAGGAAACCGACAGGTAATCGCTGGCGACTCCCGCTCCGACGCCAATCGCCATTAGGGAAGTAAACGGCCAGTACATCGCGCCGCTTGGTATTGCCGTGTAACTTGCTACACTCCGTGCCATGAATTCAATTGCGCTGGAACTGGCGATCATCTTCCTGCTGCTGCTCGCCAACGGGGTCTTCTCCATGACGGAAATCGCCGTGGTGTCCGTCCGCAAGGCACGTTTACGGCGCATGGCTGAGTCCGGCGACAGCCGGGCACGCGCCGCGCTGGCGCTTGCCGAATCCCCAAATCGGTTTCTCTCCACCATCCAAGTCGGTATTACGCTGGTGGGGATTCTGGCCGCCGCCTTCAGCGGCGCCACGCTGTCGGTCAAGCTGGCGGAGCCCCTGCGCGAGATCGCTTGGCTCGCGCCTTATGCGAACAAGGTTGCGCTCGCGCTGGTCGTCATCGGGTTGACCTATTTCACGCTGGTCATCGGGGAACTGGTGCCCAAACGACTGGGGCTCAGTTCGCCCGAAGGTATTTCCCGTTGGCTGGCCGGTCCGATGACAAAACTCGCCGGCTTCGTTTCGCCGTTGGTCGCCTTGCTCAGTTGGTCCACCGACGCCATGCTGAAATTGCTGCGGATCAAACCCGAACCGGAAGTGGGCGTAACGGAGGAGGAAGTGCAACTCATGGTACGCGAAGGGACACGGGCCGGAGTCTTTCTACCGCACGAACCGGCCATGGTGGAAGGCGTGCTGGCGCTGGACCGGTTGCCCGTGCGCGACCTGATGACGCCACGCGGAAAAATCATCTGGATCAACGTCACCGACACCCACGATTCAGTCTGGCACAAGATCGTGGTGAGCGGGCACACCACGTTTCCGGTTTATGAAGGCACACGCGACCAGGTGGTGGGCGTGGTGACGGTGAAGGCCATTTACGCGCACCTGGCGGCCGGCATTCCGCCGCGCATCCGCGACTTGATGACGCCACCGTTGCTTGTGCCCGCCACGCTGACGGCGAGCGCGATGCTGGAGAAATTCAAACAAACCGGAAAATTCGTCGCCCTCGTGACGGATGAATTCGGCGGCATCACGGGGCTGGTGTCGCTGCACGACATCATGGAGGCGATCATCGGCGAATTACCCAGCGAATCTGAACGGCTCAAACCCAAGGCCAAGCGCCGCGATGATGGTTCCTGGCTGGTGGACGGAATGTTGGATGCCGATGAGTTTGAACGCTTGGTGCCGGCGTTCAAACTGCATCCCAAGTCGCAACGGGATTACCACACGTTCGCCGGGTTCATTATGAAGCAGCTCGGCCACGTGCCCCACGAAGGCGAAACCTTTCCGCTCCACGGTTACAACGTGGAGATCATTGACATGGACGGCCACCGCGTGGACAAGGTGCTGTTGATGCCGCTGCATCAAACTCGGGAGATAACTTGAGGGTCGTCCGTGCCGCTGGACAGATATTCCCACCACGGAATGGGCGCGAGCAGTTGCTACTCGTCAGGTTACTCCAGTGGGCCGCCCAACGTGATGAAGCGGATTTCCTGGCAGACCGTGCTTCCCCGCCGCTGTGCGCCGGCAGGTGCAGTTTTCAGCGCCGTAAAATAGTACTGCGACAAACAAATTGCGCAACGTGGTAGGGCGCGTCACTCCGTGCGCGCCGTTCAGCAAGCGGGCGGTGGACTGCGGCGCGCACGGAATGACGCGCCCTACCGACCCCAACCGCATGTTTCCAAACTTCTGAGTCTTAGTAATAATATGTTGACACTCGTCGCCAACTGTCATAGTGTCCTATGACAGTAGGCGCCGTTATGATGCTTCAGGTCAATTTCAAATCCGGGAAGCCGGTCTATTTGCAGGTCGTGGATCAGATCAAGTCTGCGGCGGCGTCCGGGGCGCTGCAATCGGGCGAGCCATTGCCCTCCATCCGACCGCTGGCCGAGGAATTGCGCGTCAACCGCAACACCATTGCGAAGGCATACGCGGAACTGGAAAGCCAGGGGGTGATCGAAACCCTGCCCGGCAAGGGCTGCTTTCTCAAGGCGAACCATTCTCCGTTCAAGAAGGACGCCCGCCGCAAAATGCTCATCGAGGAAATTGACCAAGCCATTATCGCGGCCCATCACCTTCAGGTACCGCGCGGGGAATTTGTGGACCTTGTCCGCGAGCGATTTGATCTGCTGGAGGAAAAGCAACGAGCCCACGATCACGCAAAGTCAGAGTGACGCCATGAACACCTCAAATCCCGCCATCGAAATCAGCCACCTCGCCTATGCCTACAGCAAGGCCGACGCCGTCCATGACCTGAGCCTCAGCGTGGCGCGCGGGAAGTGCTACGGACTGTTTGGCCGCAACGGCGCGGGCAAGACCACCACCATGAAATGCCTGCTGAACCTCCTGCGCCCGCGCGCCGGCAGGGTCCGGGTCTTTGGCTTGGATCCGAACAAGCACGAAGTCGAAGTGAAGCGCAAACTGGCCTACGTGCCGGACGCGGTCGCATTTTATCCGTGGATGACCGTGCGCGAGACGCTCGACTACCTCGCTTCATTCCGCGCGCACTGGAATCGCGACATTGAGCGAGACCTGCTGAATCGCTTTCGCCTCGACGCCGCACAGAAAACCGGCGCGCTATCCAAGGGGCAGAAAACTCAAGTCGCACTGACCGCGGCGATTTGCCCGGAACCAGAATTGCTCCTGCTGGATGAACCGACTTCGGGGTTGGATCCCATCGTCCGGCGTGAGTTCATCGAAACCGTGATTGGCGCCTACCAGGAAGGAGACCCGGGGAACCGGACAATTTTCGTTTCCACGCATCTCATCGCGGAGTTTGAGGGATTGATTGATGAATTCACCATCATGGACGCCGGGCGTGCCGTGCTCACGCTGGGAGCGGATCAAGCCCGCGAGCGTTATCAGAAGATCCGCGCCCGCTTTGCCAATGCGGTGCCAGCGCTCGAATTCAAAGGCGCAATGCATACACGCCGCGATGGCCGGGAATTGGAACTGATCGCCAACGGCGACGGCCCACAACTTTTGGAGCAACTGAAATTGCTCGCGCCCGAATTGCTGACCTCGGAATCGCTTACGCTGGAGGAAGTGTTTGTCGCCACATTAAAGCAAACGGTGACTTTATGAACCCCCGACTGGCGAAAGAAATCCGTCCATTGATGCTCCCGTGGCTGGTCGCGGCACTGGCAGGCGGCATGATGCCCGTATTGAGGGTGATGGACCGGACGACATTACCGTGGGCAAGTCCTTTCATGGCGGCATCCTTTGTCTTTTTTGGCTGCGTATTGCTGCTGGCGGCAATGACTTTTGGGGTCGAATTTCAGCAGCGAACATTTCAAATGCTCCTGAGTCAACCATGTGAGCGCTCGCGAGTATGGAAGGTAAAAGCGGCTGTACTCGGATTCGCGCTTGGCCTTCTCGCTCTGATTCAACTTGTGCTCCAGCAGATAGTCATTGTGAGTATGCCCGACATCGGAGCGATTCCGCTAAAGCACAGTTACGAACTGGCGCCCGGACTATCCCTGCGCACGTTGCTGTTTCCACTGGAGAAGAATCTCCTGGCCGGGGTTTTCCTGCTTGCGACGGTCTGCTCTGCGGGTTTCTGGACGTTGGTGGCCCGATCAACGATTGGAGGGATGGCGTTTAGCTTCTCGGCGATGTACTGCACTGCTGTGGTGGTCGTCTCAGTTCTCGGGAGATTCTCTGCTCCCCACGTTCGGTTTTACGATTGGCCTCAAGTTCTTGTCTTCGCCGCGGTGGGAATGGTTTATTCAGGTGCGCTCCTGTGGCTTGGCTGGCGCAAGTTCGCAGAAATGGAGATTCGAGATGTCCCCACCTCGAAAAGCCTTACCCTGCCAGAGTGGATAACTTTCCGAAAACTGGCAATGCCCCTGCGATGCCAGCCCACAGGTAATCTGCGCAATCTGCTGCGCAAGGAAGTGTGTTTGCAGAAGCCCATTCTGACAATTGCCGCCGTGTTTGCGGGCTGTTGGTTCGTGGCGCTCGGGTTATTCGCCCTGCAACCTGCGCGTGCCGAACTCTGGAATGGAATTTTTAACGGCCTGACGGTGGTTCACGTAACGATTGTCGTGCTGCTGGCCGGGTGCGTGTCACTGGGCGAAGAGAAGGCGTTGGGTCTGGCCGCGTGGCATCTGACGCTGCCCGTTTCGGTGCGCCGCCAATGGTTCGTCAAGCTGGCCGTTTCCGCCGGGGTGCTTGTGATTGTGGGCGTGCTCCTACCGTGGTTGCTCGCCTGGATGATCTCGTTCAAGACCACCGTGGGCTTTGCCTACCTCGTTGCCGACCGGGAGCGCATTGGTTTGTTTGCGACATTACTGGTGATGGCCGTGGGGTTCATCCTGAGCTTCTGGTCGGCGTCGCATGTCGAGAACACGGTTCACGCGGCGCTGGCAGCGCTGCTGGTCTGCGTCGCGATCATACCCACGGTTATGTTCGCCAATTCACTCGCCGCCGATTTTGGGGGATTGCAGACAGGCCTGATCACTTGGTTGATTGCTCAGTTTCAACTTCCTCCGGACTTCTTCCTGCGCTTCCCAGGTTGGGTCGCCCTCGGCACGTACTTTGTCATGCTGGCCATTGTGTTGATGTTGCTCGCGCAAAGTCTGGCCCGGTTCCGGCGTGCGAGGCAACAAGGCTGCGTGATGTTCAAGTCTGCAATCGTGCTGCTCACACTTGTCTTCGCCGGCACCTTCTGGTGGGCCGACTTGGCAAAATCCCTTCAACGACAGGTCGGACCTTTCACGCAGTCTTTGATCAAGGCATTGGTTGCATTGCCGCAGGCGAAAGCCATGATGGACTCAGGCCAGCCTTGGGTAGTGAGCGTTCAAGAGTTGGAACAAACCGGGATGTTGTCCGCACCGGCCAAGGTGTGGTTGCGGAACGCGCAAATAACCTACGCGCCGCCGCAGCGGCCAAGTCAATCGTCCAACGGCCAGGCGCGGTCGCGTCCCACGGTGACGGTTCACTTCCCGAATGGCCGGGAGTATTCGTGGTCCTGGTAACTCCAGCAAATCAGCCCACGCTTCCCGCCCAAAGCACGAACAATGGATGAGCCGTGAAACGAACCATGAAGCTCCTATTCGGAATCGCTGCCATGGTGGTTGGCATAGACTCGACGAAGCCTGCACTCGCACAGTGGGGACAGCGAGGATACCTGACGGACCTCAGCGTCGTGTTGTTCCTATTTGGCGTCTTGTTGACGCTCACTGGCGGTGGCGCGGCGATCCACCATTCGGGCTGACCGACCGTAATAAGCCGGTCACGGACCGGCGCACCGAAGAAGCGAGCTTAAATGGTATGGGCCAGTGTTCTGCCCGCCGGATGGAAGCCGGTTAAGCTTTGTACCGCAATCCCCAAGTTCTCAGCAGTTCGCGACAGACGCCCGCGAAATCCCCAGCCGCGTTCACCATCTGGAAGCTGGCCAAGGCCCAATGGAGTTTTTCGTAGTCGCACTTGCGACGAACCACCGGCACGATCCGGTTTTGAAAACGCCGCTGAATGAGCGCGTAGGAGAGTTCCCGTTTCACCCACATGGACTTCACCGATTGGGGCGTAAGAATGACGACGAACCAATCGCACCGGCGCAACGCCTGCCCAATCTCCTCCTGCCATTGCTGCGCGCCCCGGAGATGCGTCCGGCTATACCAAACGCTGATACCATGTCGCCGAAGCGCCCGCGCCAGTCTATCGGCAAAACGACGATCACCGGTGGCGTGGGAAAGGAACACTTCCCGGGGCTGGAGCCGAGGTTTGCGTTTCAAACTTTGGCAGGGGTGAGTTCGAATCCGTGCTCGACGTAGTCAGCGACCTGACGAGCAGCTTCTGCGACGCCTTTATTGAGCCTAACGATGGGAAACCGTTTCAATATCCAAGGAACGTCGGATGTGGGCTTTACCATCACCGGGATCAGCCTTCCTCGATACTGGCGCGCACCAAGCGCGAATTCGATTTCCTTGCGGACCCAGTCAGACTTCATTGCCTGTGGGGAAAGCAACACCACCAAGGCTTCGGACTCATTCAAGGCTTTACCAACTTCCAATGCCCAATTCTCACCGGGAAAAAGCGTATCATCCGCAAACCAGACGATGTGTCCCGCATCTTCCAAGCGGGACGCCAGTTCCCTTGCGACTTCCCGGTCGGATTCAGCGCTGCTCAGAAAGACTTTCATGTGCCGACAAGCTAATGCGATCCGATTCGAGCGTCAACGTGGTTACATGTGCGCGATGATGTTGTCGCCGAACTCTGAGCACTTGATCTGCGTGGCTCCGTCCATTTGCCGGGCGAAGTCGTAGGTGACCTTCTTCGATCCAATAGCGCCGTTAAGTCCTTTGAGAATCAAATCCGCCGCTTTGGTCCAGCCCAGGTAGCGCAGCATCATTTCGCCAGACAACACAACGGAACCGGGATTCACCACATCTTTGTTCGCGTATTTCGGCGCGGTGCCGTGCGTGGCCTCGAAGATGGCGTGGCCGCTGAGGTAATTGATATTGCCGCCGGGCGCGATGCCAATGCCGCCCACTTGCGCGGCCAGCGCGTCACTCAGGTAATCACCATTCAGGTTCAACGTGGCAATCACGTCGAAATCCGTCGGGCGCGTGAGCACCTGTTGCAGTGTAATGTCGGCGATGGCGTCCTTGATGACGATGCCGGCGCCGGGTTTGCCTTCGGGAATTTTGCACCACGGTCCGCCGTCCATCTCCACCGCGCCGAATTCGCGTTTGGCCAGGTCGTAGGCCCAGTCGCGGAACGCGCCCTCGGTGAACTTCATGATGTTGCCCTTGTGGACAATCGTGAGGCTCTGGCGCTGGTTGGCGATGGCGTATTCGAGGGCGGCGCGCACCAGCCGTTCGGTGCCGGGTTTGCTCACGGGTTTGAGGCCGATGCCCACGCTGTCAATGTCCTCCGCACCAAACCGGATCTTCTTGAAGGCGGATGGGAGTTCCTTTTGCAGCAGTTCCAGAATCTTTTTCGCCTCCACCGATCCGGCCTGGTAATCAATCCCGGCGTAGATGTCCTCCGTGTTCTCGCGGAAGATGACCATGTTGACCTTCTCCGGATGCTTCACGGGCGAAGGCACGCCGGTGAACCATTGCACGGGCCGCAGGCAGACGTAGAGATCGAGCATCTGGCGCAACGCCACGTTGAGCGAGCGGATGCCGCCGCCGACGGGCGTGGTGAGCGGACCTTTGATGCCGACGAGATATTCCTTGAAGGCCTCGACGGTGTCGTCGGGCAGCCAGTTGTCGAACTTGTTCTTCGAGGCCTCCCCGGCGAACACCTCAAACCAGGCAATCTTGCGTTCACCCCCGTAAGCCTTCTTAACCGCCGCATCGAACACGCGCTCACTGGCGGCCCAGATGTCCGGCCCGGTACCGTCGCCGCGGATGAACGGGATCACCGGATTGTCCGGCACCGTCAGTTTGCCAGCTTTGATGGAGATTTTGCCGCCTGCGGGCGGAGTGACGTCTTTATAGGCCATGGTTCAGTTCCCGGTTTGGAGTTGCGATTTCAAAACTTAAGTCGGGGAACAGAGTCAAGTTCACGGCGGGAGAAATCAAGGAAAGAAACCTCGTACAGACACTGCGAACCGCTTCCACCCGCCAGCGGAAGCGCCGGTGGCTGATTGGCCGCGATCACATCTTGTGGATTCCGCGACGACTGCGGGCCAGTTTCAGCAAACGTGTGCCAGGCAAAAGACCGGGCCGAAGCCCGGTCTTGCGGTTTGTTCCAAGCCAAGTGCGTTTTCTCAAGGAGTACGCAAGCGGAAGTAGCGGGAGTTGCCTACGGAAACCGGCGTAGAGTGGGGACTCGTGGCCCCGTTGACATCGGTGTAGGTGCCATTCACCAGCACGGATTCCTGAAGGACATAGTTGCCTTCCCAACTCAGTATCACGTTCGGGCTGGCCCATTCGATTTCGATGCGGCCCGGCGGCGGCGGCGCGTCGCTCACCGTGACCACGGCGGGCGGGCTGACAATGGTGCAATTCGCGTCCGAGACTTGCACGCTGTACACCCCGGCGTTCTCCGGTGCCACACTGGCGATGTTGTATGTGCTGGTCATCGCGCCGGGAATGTCATTGCCGTCCAGCCGCCACTGATAATTGTAAGGCGGGGTGCCGTTGGCGGTCACGCTCAGGTTGAGCGGATTCCCCAGGTAAGCGGTTTGACTCACGGGCGCGCTGCTCAAGGTCAATCTGGCGGTGGTGTCGCCCACGGGCAACACGAGCAGCCGGATGGAAATGGGCTGGCTCAGGTCCACCACCGGGAAGGGACGCTCACTGCCGTTGGCCGGAGCGCGTTGCCAGATGGTGGCCAGGGAATCGGACAACTGGAATGAGTAGCGCAGGCTCTTGGTGCCGGTGTCCGCATTGTCACTGGTCACCACGGACACGTTGGGTTGGGCGAGCGGCGGTCCGCCCAGAATGCCGGCGGAACTGGGATTGCCAAAGATGACGGTGGGTTGGCCGTTGGTGTAGGACTCAAACCCTTCGATGAGCGTCTCGCCGTTCACCAGATTATCAATGTAGATTTCGAACGGCCCCGTATCGGTGGTGTCTTCCACGCAGAAAGCAATGCCGCCCAATGCGGCGTAGGGATTGCCGTCCGGCAACGTCGGGCTGCCGCGAAAGGTGAGTTGCGGGTCGCCAAAGAACCCCGGATACACCGTCACGGTCTGCCAGCACTGCTCGGGATAGATCACAATTCCACCGGCGGGTGCGGTGGCAAAGCCGCCGGTAAGTCCGAAGGCGGGAATCCAATACTCATTGGCCGTTCCGGCCGAACTGGCACCGATCGGGCCAGTGAGAGTCGGATCCTGATCCAGAATCAGCGATACGCGGAGAGCGGGATTGGCGCCGCCGCCCACGATGGGACCAAAGGTCGTCGGGTTGGGAGCGCAGCCTTCCTGACCCGCAATCGTCTGCGTAGCGACAATCTTCTCCCCTTTGACCAGGGCGGTGGTTGTCACCCGGTTCACCCCTTCGGTGACTCCACTGCTCAACTGACCGATTTGCAGGCCGTCCGCATAGACAGTGACAGCCGTGGCGGCGGCATCCACGCCAGGCACGTCCACGTAAGTTTGTCCTGCGGCCACCGGGCCATGGACCGGCGGAAGCGCCGCCGTGTTGATGCAGGGATCACTGATGCCTTTGAATCGCAAAGGGGCAGTATAAACCCGCCGACTGAAACTCGGTGCTCCCTGCGGAGTAACCCCATCCATCAGCGTGTCGGAGTAGGTGAAAGTGAGTTCCGGCTCCACCACGCCGACGTCGTTGGTGACGTAGCAGACGAAATTCCAGGTGCTCTGGGGACCACCAAAGCCCAAAGTCTTGTTTGTCGAAAGCGTCCCGCCCACGCAGGCGATGTCCACGGCAATGTCGTTGGGAATGGAACTGGAGACTGGCAGAGTCACCGAAACTTCGTACACACCGCCGGCGTTGGCGAGGGTGGGTTTCACCATCCAGATGGGAACGCCACCGGCGCCGAAGCGCGTGCCGTAGGCCGGCACCGGGTCTTGCGCCACGCCGCTGTTGCCACTGGAGTCAGTAAACGTTCCACTGACCTCCAAATAGGGTGGATAGTTGTTCAGCACGCCACCGCTGAGGCGTGAGAGGACCAGTACCGTGTCCGCCACGGCGATGGCCGTCGTGAGCACGCTCGCGAGTAGAGCCAAGGTCATGCCTTTGACTGCGGCTGTAGTTGGGGGGGAGTTGAGGAGACTTCGTTTGTTCAGTTTCATGCCGAGAGATGTTAAAGGTTTCAGCAATTTCCTAGTCCTTTCTGCCCCTCTGCCCTGAAGCTGTCAAACTTTTTCACTCTGCCGGCCGAGTCGTTCGGTGGCGTTGCGCAGTGCGTCCGCAAGGTAGCCCCCGGTTGGTTTCTCTCGCAGGCGTGTCTTTGCTGGCGCGCTCCATCATCTCAAGCTCAATCTCCGCCACTGGCGCATTGACATAGTATCGCTATGCGATAAGGTGTCTCGGTGATTGTCAGTTTCGCCTGTGCGGAGACGGAGCGCATCTTTCGCGGGGAACGTTCGCGGAGGGTGCCGCCGGACATTCAGAACACGGCGCGGCGCAAGCTCGAATACTTGCACCGGGCCAGGGTGCTGAACGATTTGCGGATGCCGCCGGGCAACCGGCTGGAAGCGTTGGCCGGCAACCGGAAAGGCCAGCACAGCATCCGCGTGAACGATCAATGGCGGATTTGTTTCGTCTGGCGCAATGGCAACGCGGAGCAAGTCGAAATCGTGGACTATCACTGAACGAATTATGAGCAAGAATAAAGACAGACTCGCTCCGGTGCATCCGGGCGACGTGTTGCGCGAGGATTTTATGAAGCCGCTGAACTTGACCGCCTACGCGGTCGCCAAGGCCATTGGCGCAACGCCCATTGCCATCAGCCAGATTTGCCGGGGCAAGCGCAGTGTCAGCGCGGAAATGGCGTTGAAGCTCGGGCGGCTGTTCAACGTGTCGCCGGAACTGTGGATTGGGATTCAGGCCGATTACGATCTTGAAGTGGCCCGGCGGCATTGCGAGCAGCGAATTGAACGCGACATACATCCGCTGGCGGAATTGCACCCCGCCTGAGAAGTTCGTTTGCTTCTGGGTCTTACCTTCGGCGTGGAGCTTCATAGCTGCCTCTCCGTTGGCCGTTGTCACGTCCTGACGCCTTACGCCGCTCGCCCGTCCATCCTCGCCGCCGATCAATACGACCTCGCCCGGAAGTTGCATATAACCTACGCATTGCAGGGCTAACCACCGCCGCGAATCGAACATTCCCACCCGCGCCGCCAAGCCAAGATTGATGCTGAAATTGAAGCCACGATTGCGCGAGTGTATGGCCTTCCAATTGGCACGCGGAAGGGCGTGCTTGACTATGCAAAGCACGTCATCTTGAACATGGCGCGGCGCTGGACAGAGCTTTCCCATGAGGAGAAACAGCGATTGCAGAAGGTGCTTTTCCCCGAAGGAGTGAGTTTTGAGAGCGGCAATTTAGAACCGCCGCAACCTGTCTGCTCTTCAAGCTCTTGGAGCAGCCGCAAGGTGACGAGCCAAGGTTGGCGACCCTACCGGGACTCGAACCCGGGCCGCTGCCGTGAAAGGGCAGTGTCCTAACCGCTAGACGATAGGGTCGTCCAAGGCTGCGAAATATAAGGATGCTCACCGTGTTGTCACGCTAAATTCACGTTTGCGTTGCATGGTGGTTTCCCCTAGGGTGCCCGGACATTTGGCATGAAGATTTTTCTTGATGGAAGGTATTACGACGAGCGCACCGCAAAGATATCCGTGTTTGATCACGGATTGCTTTACGGCGACGGGGTGTTTGAAGGGATTCGCGCTTACAACGGTCGCGTGTTCAAACTCAAGGAGCACATTGACCGACTATTTTATTCCGCTAAAGCCATCCTGCTAACAATTCCGATGTCCCATGCGGAGATCATGCGCGCGGTGGTGGAAACCTGCCGCCGCAACCAAGTCCGCGACGGTTACATCCGCCTGCTGGTCACGCGCGGCGTCGGCACGCTGGGGTTGAATCCCAACCGCTGCAAGCGAGGCTCGGTAATTATCATTGCGGGAAAGATTCAGCTTTACCCGCCGGAGTTGTACGAACGCGGGATGGAAATCGTCACGGTGCCCACGACGCGCAATTTGCACAGCGCCGTTAATCCGGCCATCAAGTCGCTGAACTACCTGAACAACATACTGGCGAAGATTGAGGCCAACAACGCGGGTTGTGAGGAGGCCATCATGCTCAACGTCGAAGGTTATGTGGCGGAGTGTACCGGCGACAACGTCTTCATTGTGAAGGATGGAGATTTGATGACGCCGCCGCTTTCCGCGGGAGCGCTCTACGGAATCACGCGTCGGGTGGTGATAGATTTGGCGCAGGAGGCGGGCCACCGGGTGTCCGAACCGAACCTCACACGCTACGACCTGTTCAACGCGGATGAATGTTTTGTGACCGGCACGGGGGCGGAGATCGTGCCGATCGTGAAGATTGACGGGCGGGTCATTGGTCGCGGCAAGCCCGGCAAAATCACCCGCAAACTCGTCGCCCGCTACCATGCCTTGACGAAGGCGTCAGGCGAGCCGATATACGCATAGGACTTATGGTGTGCTGTATTTGCAAGGCGAAGCCGGCCACGGTGCATTTGACTCAGATCCAGGGAGACAAAGTGCAGAAGGTGGACCTCTGTGAGGACTGCGCCAAGGACAAGGGCGTGAACGATTCCACTTTCGCCATCGCCGACATGCTGCTTGGTTTGGGCGCCTCCCAGGAAATTGAACAAGCGGCCGGCGGCCCCGACGTCAAATGCCCGAAGTGTGGATTCTCGCAATCCGATTTCAAGAAGTCCGGCCGGCTAGGTTGCGCCGAGTGTTACACGACTTTTGCCGAGGGATTGGAAGGACTGCTTAAGTCCATGCACAAAGGCATCCACCACGCGGGCAAAGTGCCGGAAGGATTGCGCCAGACGCGCGATCTTTCGGATCGCTTGAACTTGCTGCAAAAGAAGCTGGCCAAGGCGATTGCAGCCGAGAACTTTGAAGAAGCGGCGTTGCTGCGCGATGAAATCAAACAGATATCCAGTCGCCCGGCCAGTCCCGTGACGACGCCACCATGATGGAACTCAACGACTTTCTCATTTCGCCGGCCGAAGTTGCCCGCCGAAAAGGCCCGCACGACCGTATTGTCATGTCCAGCCGCGTGCGTTTGGCGCGCAATGTCCGTGAAGGGGTGTTCCCCGGCTGGGCCAAAAAGCCGGAAAGAATCCGCGTGATGGATCTGGTGCGTCCGGCTCTGGAGAGTCTGCCCGAACTGAAAGGGGCGTTTTCGGAATCCATGGAACGGCTCAGCACACTGGACAAGACACTCCTGGTGGAACGCCATTTGATCAGCCGGGAACACGCCGCCAAGCGTGAGGGCAGCGGTCTGGTGCTGAATCGGGAGGAAAGTTTCTGCGTGATGATCAATGAAGAGGATCATTTGCGCATGCAAGCCTTGCGCCCGGGATTGCAGCTTCGGCAAGCGTGGGCCGCCGTTGACCATCTGGACTCCGAACTGGAGAAGAAGTTGAATTACGCTTTCAGCCCCGAACTGGGCTACCTCACCGCCTGTCCCACCAATCTCGGTACGGGTATTCGGGTGAGTGCGATGCTGCACCTGCCCGGGTTGGTGCTGGCGGAACAGATCAATCCCATCATCCAGTCCGTGAACAAACTTGGCCTGGCCGTGCGCGGACTTTATGGCGAGGGCACCGAGGCGTTGGGGAACGTTTTCCAAGTGTCCAACCAGATGACCCTGGGCGAATCCGAAAGCACCATTGTGGAACGCCTGGAAAAGGTGCTGGCCCAGATCATCGAGCACGAGGAGAACGCGCGCGGCACGTTGCTGGAGAAGAAACCGAAGATGGTCCACAATCATATTGGGCGGGCCTACGGGATACTCGCCAATGCCCACAGTATCTCCTCCAAGGAAACCATGAATCTGCTCTCCCTGTTGCGGTTGGGCGTGGACTTGGGATCCTTCCCGGGCGTGGACCGGGCACTGGTGGATGAGTTGATTCTCCTGACCCAGCCGGCCCATCTGCAAACCGTACATTCCGGCAAACTATCGGCCGAGGAGCGGGACTTGCTGCGGGCAGACATGTTGCGTGGACGATTGAAGCCGGTGAGCCGCCCGGTCGCGAAAACCGGCGGCGGATTGGACAAAGCAGACAATTGATAGCAACTTGCAGCAGTTATGGCAGACGATTCACTAAACAATTTTACACCCCGCGCCCAGCAGGTGCTCGCCTTGGCCCGCAAGGAAGCTGACCGTTTCAATCACAACTTTGTCGGCACGGAGCATTTGCTCCTGGGACTGATCAAATTGGGCCAGGGCGTGGCCGTTAACGTCCTGCAAAAACTGGGGTTGGATTTGGAAACGGTCCGCATGGAAGTCGAGAAACAGGTCGGTACCGGACCGGACCAGAAGATGATTGGCAACATTCCCTATACCCCGCGGGTCAAGAAAGTGCTCGCGCTCGCGTCCAAGGAAGCCAAGGCGCTCAATCATACCTACGTGGGCACCGAGCACATCCTGCTGGGGTTGCTGCGCGAGGGCGACGGCGTGGCGGCGCGCGTGTTGAAGAATCTGGACGTGGACATTGAATTGACCCGCCAGGAGATTCTGAAGGAGCTGGATCCGAACTTCGCGGCGCAAGAGGAGCAGGCTTCCGGCGAAACTTCCGACAAACCGTCCGGCCCCGGCGACAAGAAAGGCGAAGTCAAAACTCCGGCGCTCAAAGCCTTTGGCCGGGACCTGACCGAAATTGCGCGCAAAGGCGAAATGGATCCGGTCATTGGCCGACGGAGTGAAATCGAGCGCGTCATCCAAATTCTGTGCCGCCGGACAAAGAACAACCCCGTCCTGCTCGGCGAGGCGGGCGTGGGCAAGACCGCCATCGTGGAGGGACTCGCGCAGGAAATCGCGCGCGGCAATGTGCCCGAATTGTTGCTCACCAAACGCGTCATCACCCTTGATCTCGCGCTGATGGTGGCCGGCACCAAGTATCGGGGCCAGTTCGAAGAACGCATCAAGGCCGTGATGGATGAAATCCGCCGCGCCAAGAACATCATCCTGTTCATTGATGAGTTGCACACCATCGTCGGCGCGGGATCGGCGGAAGGCACCATGGATGCCTCGAACATCATCAAGCCCGCGTTGAGCCGCGGGGAAATGCAGTGTGTTGGCGCCACCACGCTCAACGAATACCGCAAGTACATTGAGAAGGATGCCGCCCTGGAACGCCGCTTCCAATCCGTCAAAGTCGAAGCCCCTTCCATCGAAGACGCGGTGGAAATTCTCAAGGGCCTGCGGCCCAAATACGAAGAACACCACAAAGCGGAATTCACCGACAAAGCGGTCGAGGCGTCCGTCAAGTTGTCCGATCGTTATATCACGGATCGGTTCCTGCCCGACAAGGCCATTGACGTGCTGGACGAAGCCGGCTCGCGCGCACGGATCAGCACCATGACGCGCCCGCCCGAAGTCAAAGGGATTGAAGGCGAAATCGAGGAAATCAAGTCCCGCAAAGAGCGCGCCATCAAGAACCAGGATTTTGAAGGTGCCGCCGCCATGCGCGACAAGGAAAAGCAAGCCAAGGAACACTTGGAGACTGTGCTCCGGGAATGGCGCGCCAGCCGCGAGGAAAAGCGCGTGGTCGTGGACGAGGATGACATCCTTCAGATTGTCTCCAAATGGACGGGCGTCCCCCTCCAGCGGATGGAACAAGGGGAGATGGACCGCTTGCTCGCCGTCGAAGGTGAAATGGAGAAAGTGGTCATTGGCCAGCGCGAAGGCGTCAACGCCATCTGCAAAGCCTTGCGGCGCTCGCGCGCCGACTTGAAGGATCCCCGCCGTCCCATCGGCACCTTCCTGTTGCTGGGCCCCACCGGTGTCGGCAAAACGCTCCTCGCCAAAACGCTCGCGGAACAAATGTTCGGTGACACCAAGTCGCTCATCCAGCTCGACATGAGCGAATACATGGAGAAGTTCAACGTCTCGCGCCTCATCGGTTCGCCGCCCGGTTACGTCGGTTACGAGGAAGGCGGCCAACTCACCGAACAAGTGCGGCGCAAGCCCTACTCGGTGGTTCTCTTTGACGAAATCGAGAAAGCGCACCCCGACGTTTGGAACATGCTGCTGCAAATCCTCGAAGAGGGCAAACTCACTGACAACGTGGGCCGCGTGGTCAATTTCCGCAACACGATCATTTTGATGACTTCCAACGTCGGCTCGGACACCATCCGACGGCAGTCCACGCTCGGCTTCTCGCCCATCACGGACGAGAGCAGCTACGAAAAGATGCGGGACAAGATCCTGGAAGAGTCCAAGAAAGTCTTCCGGCCCGAGTTTCTCAACCGGCTGGACGATGTCATCGTGTTTCGCTCGCTCACGAAGCCCGACCTCATTCAGATACTTGAATTGGAGATCTCCAAGGTCTTGGTTCGCCTCAAGACGCGGAACATTCGCCTGGAACTCGACGAGAAGGCCAAGGACTTTCTGGTCGAGAAGGGCTACGACCCACAGTATGGCGCGCGTCCCATGCGCCGGTCGGTGGAGCGGTTCCTCGAAGATCCCCTGGCCGAGGAAATCCTGCGCGGCCACTTGCACGAGGGCGAACCCATCCAGGTGACGTCGGATAAGGAGAAGCTGGTGTTCAACCAGACCACGGCCGCTGAAGGCGCGCTTTCAAGCTGACGCTTTCAGAATGTCATCCTCAGACGCTCATCGCCTTCGCCTTTTTGGACCAAACGCAGATCACCAACGGTGAATCAGGCAAGAATCCTCCTCCGCTCAGGATCGTAAGGCGGACGCAAATACGCCGTGGCCGGATAGCGCCGGCCTGAGACATTGATCTCGAACCGCCCGGACTGGACGAACTCCGGCGTTACGACCGCTGAGTGGCTCACATATCCCATCGCTATGGCACCACCAACCGAATGACCGTAAGAGCCTGAGGTTGTGCAGCCCACGGGCTTGCCGTCGCGATAAATGGGCTCGCTGCCCCAGAGCACCGGCTCGGGATCTTCGAGAACAAAAACCACAAGCCTCCGTCTCACACCGGCCTGCTTTTGCGCCAAAAGCGCTTCGCGACCGAGGAAGGGCTTGTTCCAGTCAATCGCGAAGCCAAGGCCGGCTTCCAATGGCGTGTCGTCTGGCGAAAGTTCCGCGCCCCACGCGCGATAGCCTTTCTCCAGTCGCAGCGAATTGATGGCGTAGTGGCCGGCATTGGTAACGCCCAGGTCGGTCCCTGCGGTCATGATCGCGTCATAGACGAGCACAGCTTGGTCCATCGGCACGTGCAATTCCCAGCCCAGTTCACCGACGTAGGTGAGGCGCACGGCCCGGACAGTCGCGTGGCCGACGCTGATGATTCTGGAAGCGAGAAAAGGAAACGCGGCGTTGGAAAGATCGGCATCGGTTACGCGGTTCAACAGGATGCGCGCGTTCGGGCCCATCACACCAATGATGCTGTAGGCATTCGTAACGTCCACAAGCTCCGCCCGTTCACCCGTGCGCAGATTCCTCGTGATCCAGTCGAAGTCACGCACGGTCTGCGAACTGCCGGTGATGATGAAATACTCGCGCGGACTGGTACGAACCACCGTGAGGTCGCTCTCGAATCCACCCCGTTCGTTGAACAAGCCGCTGTAAACCGCCTGGCCGATGGGCACATCCACGTTGTTGCCGCAAAGCCGTTGGAGGACGTTGACCACGTCGTCACCCTTGAAGACAAACTTGGAAAAACCGGTCTGGTCGAACACGGCGACGTTCTCGCGCGTGGCCCGATGTTCGGCGGCGTGATTGGCGAACCAGTTTTGGCGGCCGAAGCTGTAGTCAACAACGGGTTGTTCGGCGTAGCCGCCGACGTGAGGAGGCGGGGCGCCAGCGGCTTGGGTGGCATCCGCTTCATTATCTCGGCGGCTGCGCGCAAACCAGTTTGGCCGCTCCCAGCCGTTCTTCACGCCAAAGCAGGCGCCTTGCGCGGCGAGGCGGTCATGCAACGGTGATTTGCGCAAGTTGCGACCGGTTTCGAGTTCGCGATTCGGCCAGGCCATCTGGTAATGCAGACCCAGCACTTCGGTCACGCGCTCACGCAGGAACGCGCGGTTGTTGGCCCACGGACCGAAGCGGCGCACGTCCACGGACCACAAATCCATCGTCGGCCGGCCTTCCAGTATCCATTCGGCGAGATACTTTCCCGCGCCGCCGGAACTGGCGATGCCGATGGAGTTGAAGCCGGTCATCACAAAGAGATTCCGCAGTTCCGGGGTTTCGCCCATGAGCCAGTTGTTGTCGGGGGTGAAACTTTCCGGCCCGTTGACAAATTTCTCGAACCCGCATTTCTCCAACGCCGGAATGCGCCACCTTCCTCCCGCCAACGGCTCCAGATATTTTTCCCAATCGGGATTCAGCAGCTTGAAGCTGAAGTCGTCGGGAATCTTCTCCACCAACCAAGGCTTGGTGAATTTTTGAAACGCGCCCAGCATGATACCTTTGCCCTCACCGCGAAAGTAGATGCACAGGTCGGGGTCGCGGCCCAGCGGCAATTCGTCGTAAGCACCCTCAATCGGTTCGGTGACAATGTAATGATGCTCGACGGGATACAACGGAAGATTGACACCACAGCGCAAACCGAGTTCGCGCGACCACATGCCACCGGTCAGGACGATACACTCGGCCTTGATGCTGCCCTGATCGGTTATGACCCCGGTAACGCGTCCGGCCTTGTGTTCAAGGTCCAACACCCGTACGCCTTCGATAATTTTCGCTCCACGTTGCTGCGCACCTTTGGCGAGCGCCACGGGGACTTCCTTGGGAATTACCTTGCCGTCATGCGGCAGCCACGCCGCCCCGAGCAGATCGTCGTTGCGCATCAGCGGCCAGCGATGCTGCGCTTCCTCCGCGCTGATGATGTGCGCCTCAACCCCCATCAATTCCGCCATTGCACAAGTGCGCTCAAGTTGAATCATCCGATCCTTTGATTTGCCGACAATCACGCTGCCCACTTGTTTCCAGCCGACGGAGTGGCCGGTTTCTTTTTCCAGACCGGCGTAAAGTTCCGCGCTGGCCATGTTGATCCGCGTCATCGTGTTGGTGGTCCTCAAGCGTCCGACCATTCCGGCGGCGTGCCACGTGGTGCCACCGCCGAGTTGGTTTTGCTCCAACAACAGCACGTTTTTACGGTCAAGCTTTGTCAGATGATAAGCGACGCTGGCGCCGGCAATGCCGCCGCCGATGATCACAATTTCCGCTTCTGAGGGTAGAGTCATAATCAGTCAGGTCGTGGTCCGCTGCTCAACTTGATGCAGATGCATGTGCTCATCACTGGTCCGAGCACAGTTCGTTGGGTCATTGAAATCGGAGTGTAGTGTAGTGAATGTGGCTGATTCCACAATCCCCGGTTTTGTCAGTCCACGTCAGACTATGAGTTGTTGCGGAATTCAGGCGAGCGATCCGCCGATTGAATCCACCCAACTCAGTCATAACGGAGTCAGCACCATCCGGCAAAGCCGGTGGACTGGGAAAGGCGGATTGGACCCAGGCCGTGCAACCTCAGCGCGACGGCACTCTGCAAACCGGGAGCCATCGGTGCATGTTCGTAGATTGGCTGTGTTTGGTTGCAGCGCGTCTTCAACTGTTCAGTTATTCTGACAATTCTGCACTTCTTTGCAGCTTCCGCACTGCCCCGTGTTGGCACATCTCTTCGTGCTGGCAGTTACGCCCCCTCACCCAAGCTCGCCGAACCCGCAATCTTGGAACAAATTCCATAAGAAACGTGTTGACTGAACCCCTTGACCTGTCTATTGTAGCCGCACAGTATTTATCAGGAACAACGGTTTTACCTTAAACAGAAAGCCTTGAATATGACCAACAAGATTCGCAAGCAGTCTCAGATTGTGGCAACCCTGACGCTGGCGCTGGCTCTCAACGCCTCGGCAGTGGTGGTGTATGATAACTCGATCACGGATCTGGAAACACGGGTCGCCATCGGCTCTGGGTTGACGATAGGTGACGAGATCACGCTCACTCCTGGCCCGGAGCGATATCTGACCGATTTCTCCTTCGAGTACTATCTGTTGAACAACGGCAGTGGCGTTGGCTCGCCGGTTGGCTCGCCCTTGGTGACCGTAAGCTTCTTTCTCAATGACGGGGTCTTATTCAACGGCTATGCGAGCCCAGGCACGGCGTTCTGGACCAGCAGCCCGTTCGCGCTGACCGCGCTGACGGAGCGGCAAACGCTGAATTACAATGCCAGCGATTTTGGCGGTGAGCCGCTGTTCATCCCGGTGGATAGTTTCACCTGGGCGGTTTCGGTTACTGGCCTGGGTGTGGATGACGAATTCGGCCTGGACGTTTTCGGCCCGGTCACCGCAGGCTCCAGTTTCGATGATTATTGGCATAACAGCGGCGGCATCTGGTCTTTGTTGGCCTCCGATGTTCCCATAAACTTTGCCTCGAGGTTTGACGCGGTCGTGCCCGAACCGTCCACGGCGGTGATTGCCATTCTGGGCGGGTTGGGTCTGTTTGCTGCGGGTCGTCGCTTGCGCAAATCTTGAATCATCACTTCCAATGACGCGCACCGGTTCAAAGCCGGTGCGTTTTTTTTCAGTAGGTTGCCAGCATTTGGATAAGCTTGTTTCGCTGCAAGTGCAGTTGCTTACGGAATGACCACCGCCCGGAACATTTGGTTAGCAGAATTGCCTCCGTTCAGATTCGTGTAAATAAACTGGCCATTGACAAGGTGATTGGTCAGCAGCGGGGACCAATCGGCAAGGTTGGAGGAAGCTTGAATGATGAATCCCCCCGGGGCCACGCCCGAAAGGCGAAAAGCAAATCCGGCTGCCCCCAGCCATCGTGGCTCGCCAAGCTGCAGATGCGGCAGAGTGACATCCGTCGTCCAAGTGATGGTCTGGACAAGGGCGTTCGTGGGATCCGTACGCACCAACGGAGTCGGGTCCATAACCCTCGCGGTGACGGTGTTGGCGCCATTACGGAGCAATTCCGGAAGGACGTGGAACGTGTCTCCAATAGTGTCCGGGCAAGCCACGCCGTTGGTCAACCACTGGATACCCAGCGCATGACCGGCAGGCTGAAGCACGCCCAGCTTGAACTCCAACGCTTCGCGCTTGGTCACGGGCAGATGGGTGGCAACCGGCGAGCGCGACTCCACGGGCCGAACCACCCGATAGAACGATAGCACCAAGGCCTCGGTGCAAACCTCACAAAAGCCGACGCCGTTGTTTCCCATGCGACAATTCAGCTTCGGACGGTACCAGCCGGTTTCGTGATAGTGAGCGCCTTCGAACAAACCGACACGATCGGCGAACTGGCCGACCGGCGGCGTCGGCACCGGGGTATCCGCGGCAATCCACGCGCTCCACTTAATCGAAGCACGGTTGGTTTCGCGGGTGGTGTTCGGTTCCTCGATGTCGGGAAAGCCAGGGTAGGCCATCGTATATTCGTCCCCCAGTCCAGCCAACACATGCCCCGACTCATGCACGACGACATCCGCGATGCTATTGGGCGAAACTGAACTGATGGCCACGCCACCGCCTCCATCCGATCCGCCCACGGTCTGGTCGTTCACGAGCATCACAGCGAGATGACAATCCGGCACGAACGCGTCAAGTAATGCCGCCACCCGCCCCTGCCCGTTGTCGTAATCAGGATCAAACTCATTCGGCGGGATACTGATGAGATAGTCCGAATAACCGTACGTGCTGTTGAAGTACGTGTCGCGGAAACCTCCGGCCCCGTTGATGGGATGATCCGAGCCGGACTGCACGGACGGCACGGCGATCGCATACACGTTGAAGTAGGCCTGATACTCGGCGAAAGGTTGACCACTCAAAAGGTGCTGCAGCGCGTTCGTAGCGTGCGACAGAAAGCTGCCGTATTCATTGGTGCGATAGCCCTCCGCCAAAAAAACCACGTTCACCCGGTTGGAACTCGGCCCATTGATCAGCATGGCTGAAAAATTCGTCTGACTCCAACCTTGCCCGGGAACAGCGCCAAACCATGCCGCTGCGAGAAGGGCAACGACCCTTCTCAATCCAATGCCCCGGCTTCTTCGACCAAGGCCAGCTTGCCGGAGCATTCTCATCATTCGAGACTCAACGTGTAAAAGCGACGATCAGCCTCCCGAGGCAGGGTCACCACCCACTGTCCGTTACTGAGCACCGGCAGATTCGTAACCGTGGACCAAACCACCGGCGGCGTCAGGTCTTCCGTTTCCTTGAGCCGGAAGCCGGTGGCGGCGTTGGTCCAGGACAGTAGCATCTGGTTGCCACTGACTGACGCGAAATTCAATCGTGGCAGCGGCAGCACGGTGACGCAGGCGGAAAACTCGGAGGTGTTGTTTGCGGGGTCGGTGGCGGTGGCCGTAATAACCTGGCCCGGCGGCACGGAAACCGGCAGGTCGGTCACGAATTCAGTCGTACAGTCGGCGCCCGTGGTCACCAAGACGTCCCCAAGAAAAACCTGGCCTTCGCCGTAACCGGACGGGTCGCAGGCTGGATTGGCGAAGAATTGAATCCGATAAGTCCGGCTCGGCTGGCTGTTGAGGCGGCCGCGCACGCCGGTGTTCACGCCACTGAAGGCTTGGGTCAACACCGGAAAATTCTGGCGCAGATTTCCACCCATGTCGCCGTCACAGGCATCGTTGGGAGTTGCGGACAATCCGGTGAAAGCAATGCCCATCGCGCTGCTGGCAAAAATGGCGTTGCCGAGAATCGCATTATTGATGGCGCCGTCGCGCACCCGCACGGCGGCAAACGGTCCGCCGGCGAAAGTGCCGGTGAAACCCATCCGGTTGCCCGATCCGGCGGCCAGTCCGCCAATTTGGTTGTCATTGGAGTTCACCTCCAACTCGACGTTGAACTGTCCGTTCCCGAGCGGTGAGACGCCATCCACCGCTGTGCCGAGCAGGTTCCCGCGAATGAGATTGTGTGAACTGTTGATCATCCGAATGCCCCGCGTCGTGTTTGCCGAGATGAGATTGGCCATCCCCGGAAGTTCGCCACCGATGCGGGTGTGGTTGACCCCGGTGAGATATAGACCTTCCGAGCGATTGCCGACCGCCAAGAGACCCGTAACATCAGTACCCACAAAGTTGCCGGTCAAAGTATTGTTTGTGGCGGACCCTCCCGCTAGATAAACGCCCGCGCCCACCCCGGCGGCGAAACCATTGCCGGAGAAAACATTTCGTGCCGCGGGGACGCTGCCACCAATTTGGTTCGCGGGGCTGTCCGTAATCCGAAGGCCGTCCAGGGTGTTCCCAATACCATTGGTACCGCCCACTCCGGTGCCCACCAAGTTCCCGGCCACCAGATTCCCGCGCGCATCCGGCCCATTGATCCAGATGCCAACGTTGCCGTTGCCTGAAATCACGCTGCGCACTCCTTCCGGGTTGCCAGTGATTGCATTGAAACTGGAATTGTTGAGCGTGATGCCGGTGAACAAATTTGCCAAAGCGGCGATACCCGAAGCGTTAACGCCGATGAAATTTCCGGCCACCACATTTCCCACACTCCCGGCGGAAAGGAAAACGCCGTCCTGCCGGTTTCCAGAAATCACGTTGCGGGCGGCGGTGAGCGTGCCCCCCACTGTATTGCTAAGGGCGCCGGACATGGTAATGCCCGCGAAGGCATTACCCCGAGCGGTCATGCCAGTTGGATCGGTGCCGATGTAATTGCCTTCAACGCGATTACCCGTAGCGCCGGCGCCGTTGAGAAAGATGCCGGCTTGCCCGTTGCCGGCGATGACGTTGCCCGCTCCCACGAGCGTACCACCGATTAAATTGCGCGGCGCGCCATTTAGCGTGATCCCATCGGTGGAATTGCTGACTGGACCGGAACCGTCGTGAGTCAATCCGATGATATTGCCTTGAATGACATTCCCGTTGGCGCTGGCGTTGTTCAGATTGATGCCGCTGCCGGTGTTACCGGAGATGACATTGCCCTCACCTGAGCCGGGGCCGCCAATCACGTTGCCCGGGGAATTGAAAATGGTAATGCCGTTGTTTCGGTTCCCCAGACTATTGGTACCATGTACCCCGAGGCCCACGTAATTGCCCTGGATGACATTACTGCTTCCATTCAGGATGAAGATTCCCGTTTCGTTGGTGCCGGAAATCACATTGCGCTTGCTGGCGGTCGTCCCGCCAATGCGATTCCCCGAAGTGCCAAACACGAAGATGCCATACTGGCCGTTGCCACGGGCGAGTGTGCCGGCGACGTCCGTCCCAACGTAATTGCCCTCGAGGACATGCCCCCCGGTGTCACAACGAATGCCATCCGCGGAGAAGCGGTTGATGACTAAACCGCGCACCGTACAGCCAGCGCCGCCCAATCGCAGTCCGACCACTCCGCCGCCAGCCAAAGCGCCGTTGATTTCAATGATCGGGCGACCCTGATAGCCGCTTTGGGTGGTGCCATCCACCAAGCCGGCCGTAATCAGCGGCAGCGGGCTCAACGGGCTGATGGTGTGCGGCCCTGCGCCCGGAATCTGGAAAACAATGGTATCGGATGCGGTGGTGGCATCCACGATGGCCTGGCGGAAGGAGCCGGGCCCACTGTCGGCAGTATTCGTCACCTGGAAAGTGGCGGCGGCTGTTCCCCAACTTGCGGCGATGAGTGCCGACAGGAACGTCACCCGTGCCAATACAAGGCATCGGGCCCGGAGTTCGTTTTGAAATCTACTGGCTCGTACGATCAATGCGGGCTTACTATAACAGCGAAACTCCTCCGCGCAAGGTGATGCTAACGCAAGCTGTGATACTCGAAAATGCTGGCTTTGTGTTTCCATAATCCTCAACTGTGGCCGGTCAATGACTCCTTCGACACCTGTAGTTAGCATTTGCCAGACCAGTGATAATCACTGCGGAGCGGGAAACCGAGTGATGCTCTGAAACCTGCTCGGTGTTGCAGAGATTCATTGTCAACCTCTGCCACCGCCTGTAATCTCCGAAGCATGGCATGGGCAGGAACCCGCCAGCATGCGCCCACGAATGAGGCAACCATGCCAGGCCGGTTTCGCCAACCATGTCCGTGGTCAAACCATCAAACTAAACCAGCAGCCATGAAGCAAATCCTCGCCACCCTCCTAATCGTCACCACCTGTTATTACGCCGCCAGTCAGGAGCAATTGCCCCGCCGGGAAGCGTTGAAATACGCCTTCCTCGTCAGCACCGACCTCAAGACGCTGCAAAACACACCCATCACCACGGACGTGGATTTGAAACAACCCGTGGCGCTACGGGATGGTGATTACGGCGCGCTCATACTGCCGGAGGCCAAGTTGACGGTGGACGCAATTGCGAAGGCGGGCGAGCAGATCGTGCCCGTCGGCCAATTGTGGTTGCACAAGCTCACGCCCATGCGCGAAAGCGGCGGGGTGCCAAGCTATCAACTGCGTCTGGTCAACGTGGTCGGTGAGGAGGAGTCCGGCGAGGCAGTGCAGTGTGCTCTGGGCGTCAAGGACAACGGTGCGGGTGGACTTGATTTGCTCGTGTTCGGCAAGGACAGCACCCCGTTGCTGAAAGTGCCCCTCAAGCAGACGGATCGCACGCAGCAACTGCCCATCGCTGTGCGGGCCGAACGGGAATATGAGTCCGGGCGACTCACGCTAAACCTGCTGGGCCGCTACGAGGCCAGCTTCCGCGTCACCGAACTGGAATTCTAACCGGCCCCGGCTCTTGCCGGGCGACGGAAGACTTTCCTCCGGGTTCTGACACTGCCCGTGCGAATGAACCGTTGGGTTGTCACGCCACCGCACCAGATGCTTTCAATGAACCGGTGTCCAGAGCGCGAACCGCTGAGTCCGCGCTCTTGCGGTTCATGGCCGCAATGCTCGCACTGCAAACGTGAAAGCATCCCAGGAACCTCAACGTGCTGACGTGCGTCCCGCCGGCAGTGCTCACTTGCTATAGCGGAGTTTCATCTGCCGGCCAAAGGCACGGCAGCACGTTGTTCATGTTCCCAATGCGCCCTCGTTTTCGAAATTGGGAGGTTCCCCATGGTCCGGAGCGCGACTGTGTGGAAAGTCTCTCGCGGCGCAATCCAACCTGCTGCGGCTGGTTTGCGACACGACCGCGCTCCAGTTCAGGGGCTCAAGGCGCGAAATTCCATTTGGGAGAATTCTCCCGCCGCAACGCTCGCGAAACCAGACTCCGCTCCAGCTCCTGGTCTCCGTCCGTGGTACATTCCAATGTTTTTCCTTGCCAGAACGCGTAGCGCGTAGTATGCCCGTAACCAGTTGATGCAATTCCCAGCACCAGTGGGAGCTGTGTGACATCGGTGGACCCAACAAACTTCAAACCCAGCAAATATATGAAGCTCAATCCATTCAACCTGTCCCTGTACCTCAGGAAATTCGCCGCCGGCGCGTGTGCGGCGACTTGCCTCGCCGCTTCGGCGGTTTTCGGCCAGACCATTCCCAATCCCAGTTTCGAAGCCGACACTTTTACCGTCTTTCCCGGCTACATCAGCGGCAACGCCGCCATCACCGGCTGGACGGGCACCCCGGCAGATCGCGTGGGTCTGAATCCCTCCGATGGCTCGCCGTTTGCCAATAACGGCACCATCCCCGACGGCAACCAGGTGGCTTTCATCCAATGCAACGTCAGCGATCCCGGAACGCCCTCCACGTTGAGCACCACCATCAGCGGACTCACTCCCGGCACCACCTACCGGGTCACTTTTCGCGCCAACGCAAGATCCCAGGCCACAGCCAACACGCCCAATGTGAAGGTGCAGATTGACGGCACGCCGGTGCTTCTTGCCGGCGGCGGCTTTGTGGATGGATTATCCACACGGGCGGTTGGTACTACGTTGCCCTATTTTCACATTGCCTTTGAGTTCACTGCCGCAGCGGCCTCACAGACCCTGGCCATTGTCAACGATGTCGCGGAAGGCGATCACACGCTGTTGGTGGACGACTTCCGGATCGCTCCCGCCTCGGGCCGGTGGGCGGTGGAACCGTGGAATTCAGACGCCGATTCGGGTGTGGATTCGACCTACTTTTATACTCATGCCTACAACTTCGGCACCGCCGCGAATGCCACTATCAATGGCATTCCCTTCACGGGCGTCAGTGGCGCCTCGCCAAGTGTGCCCGGAAAGTTTTCCACTACGTTTTTCGGCAGCCTGTATGCAGACAACGATCCCAACGCCTTTGATTTTAGCGGCGAGGGTAGTGAGACCTTGGCCAACAACTTCGTGTATGGCGGAAACGTTCCGGCGGGCTCCTTTCAAAGCATCTCCCTCACCGATTTGACACCCAACACGGACCATGTGTTTACCATCTACTCCGTGGGGTGGGAAGACCCCAGGTTGGACGCCCGTTGGGTCACGTTCAGTTTTGGGGACGATTACCTGACCATCAATCAGGATGATTCTTTCAACAATTTCGGCATTCGCATTTCCTATCGTTACACCTCGGACGAAAATGGGAACGCCACGATCCGGATTTCTCCACTCATCCAGAACACCACCTTCCACGCTTATGGTTTCAGCAATCGCGAGGCCGAATCCCGCCTGGCCATCAGTGGGCATCCGCGGGGCGCGATTGTCTCCCCGGGCGTCTCGCAAACCTTCACGGTCACGGCGGCGGGCTTGCCGGTGATCGAATACAAATGGCGGCTGAATGGCAATGAAATCGCCGGCGCCACCGAAGCCAGCTACACCATCCCGTCGGTTTCCGCTGGGGACGCCGGCTTGTATGATGTGATTGTGTCCAATGCCTCCGGATCACTCACCAGCCAGGTCGCGCAACTCACCGTGGGCGACATTGCCATTGCCAATGCCAGCTTCGAGGTGGGTGCTGAACTCTTCTTCCTCTGGCCTGGTTACGTCAATGCCAACGGCCCGATTGCCGATTGGACCTCGCCCGGCGGTCATGGTCTGAATCCGGTGCAAGATGGCACGGGCCGCAGCCCCTTCGCCGACAATGGCGCCATTCCGCACGGAGCGCAGGTGGCCTTCATGCAGGACAACGGCGCGCTCAGTCAGTTGCTGAGTGGCTTTACCGTCGGCGGCCATTACTACGTGCATTACTATGAGAATGCCCGCGGGGAAAACTCGCCGGCTCTGGAAGTCCAAGTCGGTGGCAATTCCGTTGTGCCAGCCCGCGTCATCACCTCAGTCGGCGGTGGTAATCCGTATCGCGAGGTTTCCAGCGCCATGTTCTCTGCCTCGGCTACGACCTTGGAACTGTCCTTCATCAAGAGCAACCCGCTGGGAGGCGACAACACCGCATTGATTGACAATGTCGCGATCATTCGGGTGCCGGTCGGCACGCCGCCCACCATCAGCCAGCAACCGCAATCCACGACCGTTTATACCGGCCAGTCGGCGAGCTTCAGCGTGGTGGCACAAGGCAGTCTGCCGCTCGTTTATCAATGGCGGCTCGACGGCGAGCCGGTGACCGGAGGAACTGCCGCAACCCTGACCATTCCAACCGTGGGCTTGGCCGACGAAGGCGACTACACGCTCGTGATCACCAACAGTTCCGGTTCGGTTACCAGCGCGGTCGCTCGGCTGTCACTATTGGAAGCAATCCCCTCGTTGCGGAACACCGGTATTGATGCTGGTGGTGGAACCCAACCCGGCGGAGCGGTAAGTCCATTCTGGACTCTCGAAGTGAACGCCGACAGCGCGTCAACCGAGGCCTTTGTCGGCAATGAAGGTTTCCCCATTGGCACCTGGTTGAATAACAGCACGGTGTCCAAGTGGATCGGGCCACGGGCGAATCTGGGCGAGGGGATGGCCGACGGCGACTACGTCTATCGGACCACGTTTGATCTTTCTAATCGCGACACAAACACGGTCATCATCATCGGGCGTTGGGCCTCAGACAACGTTGGCACGGGCATTACTGTGAACGGCACCGCGGTGAATGTTCCCCAGAGCCCATCCTTCACCGCCTGGACCGCGTTCAACATCAACAGCGGCAATGCGACGTTCCTGCCCGGCCTCAACACGATTGAGTTTGCCGTGAACAACGCGCCGCCTCCCGGCCCCACCGGACTGCGGGTGGAATTCACCCAGGCCAGCGCCCGCACGCTGCCCGGCATCCCGGCGACCATTGCCTTCAGTCCGCAAGGCGCAAAAATCGCCGAGGGCGACAGCATCACCCTGAACGTTGGTGCCAACGGCACCCTGCCCATCAGCTACCAATGGCGGAAGGACGGCGTGGATATCCAGAACCAAACCGGCCCCAGCCTGACACTAAGCAATGTAACCACGAACGACACGGGCAACTACAGCGCCCGGGTCTTCAATCCCTGGGGTTTTGAGATCAGCGCCAGTGCATTCGTCAATGTTGGCTACCGCCCGATCCCGGGTGTCTTCGGTACCGGCGTGGACGCCAGCGGGCAGTTGTTGGCCGACGGCGCGGTTGATCCGCATTACATTATGTCTGTCAGCGCGGATGCCTTCTATCCGGGGCCGGATGCGATTGTCGTGAACAACGCGTGGCCGATCGCGCCCGCTGGACCGTGGCTGGCCAATGGACCGGACTCGCGGTGGATCGCGCCCCAGGCCAATCAGAACCAAAGCGCCGACCCCAACGGAGTCAACGCCCAAGGCGATTACACGTTCCAAACGACGTTTAGCCTTGCGGGTTACGATCTGAGCAAAGTGAGGGTGGTTGGCAGCGTGGCGGTGGACAACACGCTGACTGACATTCTGGTTAATGGCGTGAGCACCGGCACCACTTCGCCGGGCTTCACCGCCTACACGCCGTTCACCATCTCCACCGGTCTGGTTGCGGGAAACAACACGCTCGACTTCCTCATGGCCAACGCCGGAGATGCTCCCAGCCCGGCGGGTCTGCGCGTCAACTTGAAGGCCCTGCTGGATATTGCCCCCGCCGAACCCACGGTGACCCTGGCCGTCGGCATCACCGGCAACACAGTGTCCATCTCCTGGTCACCCGCGTCAGCCGGCCAGACCCTGCAGTGGGCGCCGAGCGTCACGGGACCGTGGACCGACATCCCGGGCGCGGCAAATCCCTACACCGCCACCGCCACCGAGCCAATGCGTTACTACCGCATCGTCGAGTAATCATAGAGCGTTCAGACAGACATAGGGCCGGGAGCACGCAAGTGCTCCCGGCCTTTTCGCTCCCTGAACTTGTCGGTAACGCCGACTTTCCAGTCGGCCCGCCGGTCGCCGGTTGGAAAACCGGCGCGACAGGCAGCCAGCGACTCATGGTCCCGCGGCGCGTCCAACGTTGGAGGTCCAAGCTTCCCATGAACCGCAGAAGCGTAACGCCGGTTTTCCAACCGGCGAGCGCGCCGACTGGAAAGTCGGCGTTACCGACGGGCGGTTCAGGGTGAGGTTCACGACGGGTAGGAAACCGTCGCTCCGGTTCATGGGCACGGCGAGCGGCACACCATTCTGTTCAACCTGTTTGCCCACCAAAAACCGAGCAACTTTGTTGCAGTCTAAGCTTTCCAAACCACCGTCGCTTCTGGCTCAATTGCCGTCACATGGGTCTGTCTTACTTTGGCCTCATCTCTCGAAACAGGGAGCGCACCGGAACGACAATTCGGTTTGGGCAACCTGCTCAAACCTGCATCGCATACTTTTGTTCCCGCCGGCCCTCACCCGGTAGTTGCCTAACCGCCCGTCGAAGAAACCCATCCCTTGTAGGAGACGAGGTAACGAGTCGTCAGTTCACGCGATTTCACGGAGACCTGTCAGAGACTCCTGACGTCGTCACCTACATTTTTAACGGTCTCCCAAGGCGGCGTGAACGATTCATGGCAAGGCTCGCCTCGCTGATGGGGTTGTTTGCCCTTCTGCTCATTCTACCCGCGCTAACCGCCCGCGCCGACAGCGTCGTCGTCTTCAACGAAATCATGTATCACCCGCCCGCCAACGAGCCGCTGATGGAATGGGTGGAACTTCACAACCAGATGGCCGTGAATGTGGACCTGTCCGGCTGGTCCATCACCAGCGGCATCAACTACCAGTTCCCCGAAGGCACATTTATTCCCGGTCGCGGCTATCTGGTCATTGCGTCATCGCCGGTGGACCTCATGGCAGCCACGGGTCTGACGAATGTGCTCGGCCCTTTCACCGGCCGGCTCTCGAATGACGGCGAACAGTTGAACCTGCGCAACCGCAACCAGCGCCTCATGGACAGTGTCACCTACGGTGTGGACGGCGACTGGCCCGTGGCGCCGGATGACTCCGGCGTGTCGCTGGCCAAACGGGACGAAGATCTGGCCAGCGCCCCCGCCGAAAACTGGACGATCAGCGCGATGATTGGCGGCACACCCGGCCAACGGAATTTTGCCCTCAAGCCGTATGAGACCACCACCACCAAGCCGCTCGGGCTGGCCGGCACATGGAGATTTGAGGCCTCCGGCGACGACTTGGGCACCGCGTGGCGGCAACCAGGGTTCGACGATAGTGCGTGGGCTTCGGGGCAGGGCTTGTTTCAAGCTGGAAATGTGACCACACCGGCGGGCGATCCACAGCCGGTGCCGACAGTGTTCAGCACCGGGATGGACGCCGATGGCAGCGTTCTTTCGCCGGGCGTCGCGGATCCGCATTACGAGTTGACGTTATCCGCCCACAGCACGCCACCGCCACCGGCCATTGCGGCGACCGTGATTCAGAATCATCCGGCTTGGGCGGCCAACGACACGCTTTCCAGTTGGATCGGCCCGGTGAATCCGGGTACGGAAAACGTGGCGGCGGGTAACTACCACTACCGCACCAGCTTTTCGCTGGATGGATTTGACGCCGCGTCTGCCGGGCTCACCTTGCGGTTCGGGGCGGACAACCGGCTGAACGACGTGCTGCTCAATGGCGTATCGCGAGGCATCTCCTACGTGGGTTTCTCCTCTCTCAGCGGCAGCTTCACCATCACCAACGGTTTCGCCTCGGGTAACAACACACTGGAGTTCCTTACGGCCAACGACGACACAAGCGCCAACCCGGCTGGCTTCCGCGTCCGCATGAGCGGCACGGCCCGCAAGCAGATGACCAGCAACACCACCCTGCCGCCGGGCCGCACGAATTACTACTTCCGCACGACCTTCACACTGGATTCCCTGCCGCAACTCGCCGCGCTGCAACTCAACACGGTCATCGCCGATGGCGCGGTGTTCTACCTCAACGGCACGGAAGTGTTGCGGTGGAACATGCCGTTGGGAACGGTGACCGCTGCGACCCTGGCAGTGTCCAACGTCCCCAATCCCGTCTTGCTCGGACCATTTGAGCTCGCGAACTCCGCATTGGTCAGCGGCACGAATGTCCTCGCCGTCGAATTGCATGCCGCGCTGGGCGGCCTGACCAACGTGCTCTTTGGCGCAGAACTGCAATTGACCACCACCAACATGCTCGTGCCGCCGCCCTTCCCGATCGCGTTCAACGAAATTTCCTCGGGCACGAACGGCGAGTTCTGGGTGGAATTGATCAACCACGGCTCCAACACGCTTGACCTCGCCGGCTGCACACTGTCGCGGCGCGGCGGGGGCACCAGTTCCAATTATGTCTTCCCATCGCAAACACTCGCGCCCGGCGAACTCGTGCAGGTCACACAGGCCACGCTCGGGTTCGGGGCGACGCCCGGCCAGCGTTTGTTTCTCTATCGTTCTGGTGGCCTCAGCGTTCTGGACGCGGTGGTGGTCAAAGACCAGGCCAGGGGTCGCTGGCCCGATGCCATCGGTCGCTGGTGGTTCCCCACCACGCTCACACCGGGTGGCTCCAATCATTTCGTGTTTCGGGACGAGATCGTGATCAACGAAATCATGTATCATCCGCCCGACCTGCCGCCTGTGCCGCCAGCCTACGGCACGAATGTTCTGATCAGCATCACCAACGCGTGGAAGTACCACGCGCTGGGTCAAAACCTCGGGACCGGCTGGCGCGCGCCGGGCTACGACGACAGTGCCTGGCCGGCGGGACCGGCCTTGTTCTACAACACCACTTCGGTGTTGCCCGCGCCGAAAAACACGGAACTGCCGCTCATTGACTCCGGCGGCACGCGCATCATCACCTGGTATTTCCGCGCGCCGTTTGTCTGGGCCGGTCCGTCGGGCAACGCCGAGCTGGTGTTCAATTCCCTCGTGGACGACGGCGCGGTTTATTACCTGAACGGAGTGGAGATTCACCGCCAGAACATGCCGGCGGGAACGATCCAATACTCAACGCTGGCCAGTGCCGGTGTGGCCACGCCGGCCTACAGCGGTCCCTTCCCGGTGACGGTGAACAATCTGCTGACGGGAACGAATCTCCTGGCCGTTGAGGTCCATCAATTCACCACCAACCCCATCGCCGCAGACATGGCCTTTGGGGTGCAGGTTGCCACCCTTGGCCCGCTGGACCCCGGGCTGCCGGTGCGACCCGGGCCGGATACGTGGGTGGAATTGATGAATCGCAGCACGAACACCGTGGACCTTACCGGCTGGCGACTGGACGAGGGCATTGATTTCCGTTTCGCTCCCGGTACCACGATTCCCGCAGGTGGCTATCTGGTTGTCGCCAAGGACGTGAGTTACATGCAATCCAATTACCCTGGTATCCACGTCGTCGGACCGTTCAACAACCGGCTCTCCCGCCGCAGCGACGTGATCACGTTGAAGGACGCGACGAACAATCCGGCGGATCAGGTCCGTTACTTCGACGGTGGACGCTGGCCCGCCATGGCCGACGGCGGCGGCAGCAGTCTCGAATTGCGTGATCCCTGGGCCGACAACACGCGTGCGGAAGCCTGGGCCGCCAGTGACGAAACCAGCCGCTCTGGCTGGACCAACATCACCTATCGTGCGGTCGCTCAAAACGTGCTCGGTCCGACGCTCTGGAACGAGTTCGTCATGGGCTTGCTCGACACGGGCGAATGTCTCATTGACGACTTGAGCGTGATCGAATCCCCGGACACCGCGCCGGTCGAAATGTTGCAGAACGGTTCGTTTGAATCGGGCCTGACAGCTTGGCGGGTGCGAGGCAATCATGGCCGCAGCCGGGTGATCGCGGATCCGGATAATCCGGGCAATCGGGTTCTGCATTTGGTGGCCACCGGTCCGACTGGCCACATGCACAATCATTTGGAAACCACCTTCGCCGAAGGCCGATCGGTGGTGGATGGGCGGGTTTATCAGATTTCGTTCCGGGCCAAATGGCTGACCGGAAACAATCGGTTGAACACCCGGCTCTATTTCAATCGGGTCGCGCGCACCACCGAACTGCCCAGACCAGTCCTGCGCGGCACACCCGGCGCGCCAAACTCAATGCTCACGGCAAATCTTGGTCCGACGTTTGATGGCTTCCAGCACAGCCCCGTCGTGCCGCAGGCCAATCAACCGGTCACCATCAGTGTCCATGCCAGCGACCCGCAGGGTGTGAACGCCGTAACGCTGCATTGGTCGGCTAATGGCGGGCCCTGGCAGACGACACCGATGATGCCGGGCGCACTTGCCGCGCCGCCGGGCTACGCCAATTATTCGGCCACGCTCGCCGGTCAGCCTGCGGGAACGCTGGTTCAGTTTTACGTTCTAGCCACCGATGGTCTGGGCGCGAGCGCCACGTTTCCCGCCCGCGGCACGAACTCCCGCGCGTTCTTCAAGGTGGACGAAAGCAAACCGCTCATGACGCAGTTGCATCGCTTCAGCCTCCTGATGTCCACCGCCGACGCGAACCTGCTTCACGCGCCCACCAACGTCATGAGCAACGACCGGCTCGGGGTGACGGTCGTGTATAACGAGCGCGAAGTGTTCTATGACGTGGGCGTGCATCTCCAGGGCAGCCAGCGCGGTCGCAACGCCTCCTCGCGCGTGGGCTTCACGATCCGGTTCAACGAGGATCAACTGTTCCGCGGCGTGCAGAGAGGCATCAACCTCGACCGGTCCGGCGGCTACTCCGGCAATGGCGGTCGGCACGATGAAATCCTGCTCTGGCACGCGGTCAACCACGCCGGTGGCGGAGTCCTGGGTTTGGAATGTGACCTGGTACAGGTCTTCGCCCCGCGTAGCGTGGAGGACAGCACGGCTTTGCTGCGCCTGGCCGCCTTCGACAACGATTATTTCGACAGCCAGTTCCCGGACGGCGGCGACGGGCAGCGTTACATGCTGGAGTTGATCTATTATCCGACTACTACGACGCTGACCGGCGATCCGCAATCGCCCAAACTCCCGCAGCCCGATGACGTGTTGAACGTGGAAATTCAAAACCGGGGCAGCGACAAGGAGATTTACCGCTGGAACTTTGAGCAGGAGAACCACGCGGACCTCGACGATTACAGCCAGATCATCGCGCTCAACCAGGCGTTCAGCCTCACCGGCGCGGCGCTCGATGCCCAGACGCGTCAACTCATGGACGTGGATCAGTGGATGCGCACGCTCGCCTTCAAGGCGTTCACCGGCGACGGGGACACCTATACCGCCGGGCTGAATCACAATTGGAAAATCTATTTCCGCCCCGGCGACGGCAAGGCGCTGGGCCTGCTCTGGGACATGGACTTCGCCTATGTGCAACCCATCAACAGCGGTTTTCCCGGCGGCGGCTCGCCAAACACTTACCGCATCATCAACCTCCCGGACAACCTCCGGCGCTACTACAATCACCTGCTCGATATCTCGACCACGACGGTGAACGCCAACCACCTCAGTCCGTGGGCGGCGCACTACGCCGGTTTGCTGGGCCAGAACTGGGGTGGCGCGGTGAATTACCTTGAGCAGCGCGCGAACTACATCCGCAGTACGCTACCGCTCACCACGCCCTTCGCCATCACCAGCAACGGCGGCAACAATTTCGCCACCACCAACGACCACGTTCAACTGGCCGGCACCGCGCCGCTCACGGTGAAGGAAATTGAAGTCAACGGCATCAGCCAGTCCATTACCTGGACCAGCCTGACAAATTGGAACGTGACGGTGTCCTTGCCGGCGTTCGTCAACGTGCTCGCCTTCCAAGGCGTGGACAATTACGGCAACCCCGTCGCCAACGCCACCGATTCCATCACGGTCACCAACATCGGCACGCTACCGCCGGGGCCGGTAGTCATTAACGAATGGATGGCAGCCAACGCCGGTCCGGGCGGATTTGCCGATCCGCTCGACGGACTGTTCCAGGATTGGTTCGAACTGTACAACCCGAATGACGTATCCGTGAACCTCTCCGGTTTCTACCTTACCGACAATCTGTCGCAGCCGACCAAATGGCAGATCCCCGCCAACACCATTATCGCGTCGCGGGGTTTTCTGCTGGTTTGGGCGGATAACGACGTGCATCAAAACGGACTGGGCAGCCACGGTGATCTTCATGCCAGCTTCGCCCTGAGCCTCAGCGGGGAAGCCTTGGGACTGTTTGCGCCGGACGGTACGCCGCAGCATCAGGTTGTGTTCGGCCAGCAATTCCAGAACGTCAGCCAGGGGCTTTTCCCCGACGGCAACACCAACGCAATTTACTTTATGACCAACTGGTCGCCGCGCGCGAGCAATCGCCTTGGCGCTCCGCCCGCCCCGCAACTTTCCGGGATTACGCTGGAGACAAATGGAGCGGTGCAGTTTCAGTCCGAAGTGATTCCCAACCGCACCTATCGCGTCGAGTACAAGGATGATTTGAACGCTCCCTCGTGGCTGCCGCTGGGGGGCACTCGCACGGCGACCGGTTCACAACTGACAGTGAGCGATCCTATCGCTGACCGACCCCAGCGGTTTTATCGGATGGTCCTGTTGCCGTAGCGCGAACGGCTCACTCGCCGGATTTCCCTGCCGTCACCTCGCGGCAAAGTTCCGCCAGCGCCGCGTGGATGATCCGTCCGGCGTCGGGACCGCAGGAGTTGACTTCACCATAGACGCCGTTGGAATCGTAGAGGAACGGAGGATCAACATCCCAATGGCTTTTGGGAATGAGATAACCCAGTTCATCGTTGGCCAGGCCAAACACAAATTTCACGCGGCCCGGCATCAACGCGCGCAACGGTGGCACTTCCACCGGCTCGATGTCAAAGTCCCCGCCCGGCGGACGCTCAATGCCGCCGTTGACGATCTCGGGATAAATTTCGCCCGGCACGCAGGCGATGCTCGCCTCGCCGATGCTCAGCAGCGCCACTTCCGTGCGCATCTTTTTCCACCGCACGTGCCCGCGATCAATCACTCCCAGGTACGCCGCCGCCAGGAACAGCTTGTTATCAATCGGCATTTCAATTGTCCGGGCGCGGACACCAATCGGCGCAAAGTCATAGCGCGCCACATTTGCCTCGTGCAGTGCGGGCAGTATCCGCGCGGCAAGTTGGTGGCCGACCGCGCGCGATTTTTCGTGTGAAGGAGTCTTGTACTCATGCTGCAGGTAGGGATCGCGCACCGTCACGCTCGGATGCGTGGTTATCAACCCGCCCACCGCGCCGTTAACGTAAAGGTGGATACCGCCCAGGCCGGCGGCCGGTTCCCGGCCTTGATGATGGACGCCGTGTTCCAACGCTTCGCGCAGGAAGCCACAGAAATCCGCCGTGATCTCTGTGTTCTTGCTCCACGGCGTTTCCGGGTGATTGGCCCAGCCCACCACTGTGCCGATGGTGCTTTCGTTGGTGATGCTGGTGAAGTGCATCACGCGAATATCCGGATCAAAGACAATCGGTTTCCGGGTATCGGCTACCAGCCCATCCGTAGGCATGGGAATCTCGTGGTAGGCAACGCGGGCGGGCTGCAACGCCGCTACGGCGTCGCCCAAGGACTTGGCCGCCGCCGCGATGACCTGCGCGCGATACTTCGGATCCACGCCAGAACGAAGGGGATGCGGCCCCCACAATCCCATCAAGTCGGGGGTGGAATGGTTATGCGTCGAGGAGACAACCACATAGTTGAGTTTCCACGCTTCCGCACAAGCCCGCCGCACCGCCACGACGTCATCGTGGAAAAACCCAATGGCATCCAGGGCCACGATTCCCAGCCGGGCATGGCCGTCATCCACCACACACGCAATGGCCCACAAATCATCGTGAATGCCGGTGGCCGCCCGTTTCTGCCCGAAGCCGGCGACCCAGACCGGCCGCTTGGGATCGGTAAGGTCGGGATTGATCTTGACGCGCCCAAAACCGACTTGCAACGGGCGGGGTTCGGTCTTGGATTTGACAGTGTCAATGTTCAGGTCGAGACGGTAGCCCGGCACACGGTCGCGAAAGGCGTAAAACCCGTGTGCAACCAGCGCCACCAACATTAGCAAAAGCAAAACTGCCGACCACCGAAGCAGCCGGCCCAAGAATCTTTTCATTGCATCATCAATTCACCCGCAAGCCTGGCGGGAAAGCAGCGATCTTGGTCGTCGGCAGCTCAGGTGTCAAAGCATACTCATCGGGAAGCAGCCTGGACGACGATACCGTCAGTCTTGGTTATCAGGGCGGAGTGCAGGCTGGGGCTTCGACATGCACTTCAACCGTTGTCAGGTGCGACCGTAACGCACTGAAGTTCCCGCATTCCGCCATTCGATCCTCCACAACGGAGTGGCGGCCCCTTTACGCTCCGCCAACCTGCGACTGGCAGGACAATTGACAACTGCTTCCCCTGCTCTACTTTCGGCCCGCGATGCCAGAATCACGTTCCAACGCCATCATCCGTCTGCGCGGAGTGCGGCATAATAATCTTAAGAACTTCGATCTCGATCTGCCGCTGCACCGGCTCATCGTTATCACGGGCTTGAGCGGTTCGGGCAAAAGCTCGCTCGCATTCGACACGCTTTATGCCGAAGGGCAAAGGCGCTACATCGAGACTTTCTCGCCCTACGCGCGACAGTTCTTCGACCGGATGGACAAACCGCAAGTGGACAGCATTGAAGGCATCCCGCCGGCCATCGCCATCGAACAACGGAACACCGTCCGCACCACCCGCTCGACCGTCGGCACGATGACGGAGATTTGCGATCACATGAAAGTTCTCTGGCCGCACCTGGCGCAACTCCACTGTCGCGGCTGCGGCCAGCCGGTGCGGAAGGACTCACCGCAAAGCGTGTGGGAAACCATCCGCAAATCCGAATTCCGAATTCCGAAACCCGAACTTCTCGTCACTTTCGATGTCCCGCTCGCGGAAAAATTACCGCTGGCCGAATCGCTCGCGCTAATATCCAAACAGGGCTACCAGCGCCTTTTGCTGAACGAAGACCTCATCCGCATCGAGGACGTGCTCAACCATTCCGCACTCCACACGCCACACTCGGCACTCACCGTGGTTCAGGATCGTCTTAAACTCGCACCCGCCAATCGCGCCCGCTTCGTCGAGGCCTGCGAACAAGCCTACCACTTCGGCAAAGGCAAGCTGGCGATTTGGGAAATCCAGCCTTCCTCCTCCCTCCTCCCGCCTCGCCTGTTCTCCAACCGCCTCCACTGCGCCGCCTGCGACCTCGAATACCCCGACCCCTCCCCTGCCCTGTTCAGTTTCAACCATCCCGCGGGCGCGTGTCCGGCGTGCAAGGGTTTTGGCCGAACCATCACCATTGATTACGACCTCGCGATTCCCGACCGCTCGCTCACCCTGGCGCAAGGCGCGGTGAAACCGTGGCGCACGGGCTTCAGCGCCGAGTGCCAGAGTGATTTGAGGAAGTTCTGCAAAGTCCGCGAAGTCCCCATGGACGTGCCGTTCCACCAGCTTTCGGCCGAGCACCAGCGCTGGATCATTGAGGGCGACAAGGATTACGGCATTGATGAAGAGCGCGAATGGCCGCGCGCGTGGTATGGCGTGAAAGGCTACTTCCGCTGGCTGGAATCCAAATCCTACAAAATGCATGTCCGCGTGTTGCTATCCCGCTACCGGGCCTACGCGAAATGCCCGGATTGCCACGGCGCACGGCTCAAACCGGAAGCGATGCTTTACCTGCTGAGGATGGCGGATGGCGGATTGAACACGGAAAGTGACGCCGGCGTGCGCTCTCCATTCTCCATCCTCCCTCTTCCATCCTCACGCCTCACCCTCCCCGACTTCTACGCCCTGCCCGTCCGCAACGCGCTGGCGATGATTGACGCCTTGGAACACTCTCGGCTCCGAGTTCGCGGCCCTCGCCAGCAGCCCAATGACCCCATCACTCACGCGTTGTCCGAAGTCCGCACCCGGCTCGCCTACCTCGACGAAGTCGGCCTCGGCTATCTCACGCTCGACCGGCCAACCCGCACGTTGAGCGGCGGCGAAACTGAACGCGTCAATCTCACCACCTGCCTCGGCACGCGGCTGGTGAACACGCTGTTCGTCCTCGACGAACCCAGCGTGGGCCTGCATCCGCGCGACACCGACCGCCTGGTGCATATCCTCGAAAAACTCCGTGACACCGGGAACACCGTAATCGTCGTCGAACACGAAGCCAGCGTCATGCGAGCCGCCGATCAGATCGTGGACATCGGCCCGGGCCACGGTGCGACCGGCGGCGAAGTCGTGTTCCAAGGCCCACTGCCCGAGCTGCTCAAATCGCCTCGCTCGCTGACCGGCCAATACCTGAGCGGGCGGAAGCACATTGAGGTTCTCAAGCGAAGGAGTGTTGGAGTGATGGAGAACTGGAGCAATGCCCCGACGCCCGACTGTGTCACTGGAATTCCAGCACTCCAACACTCCAACACTCCAGTTCTCCGCATCGCCAACGCCACACGTCACAATCTCAAAGACCTCACGGTTGAAATTCCGCTGGGCCGTCTCGTCGCCATCACCGGCGTGAGCGGCTCAGGGAAATCCACTTTGATCCGCGACATCCTCCTGCCCGCACTGCAAGCGAAGCTGCGAAATCTGGATTCGCCCATCGCCAAACCCGCTGACCGCCACGACTCCGACACCGACAACAGTACCGATGAGAGTGACACCTCTATTCTCCATCCTCAATCCTCCATCCTCTCTGGCTTCGAAAGCCTCGGCCAGGTCGTCCTTGTGGATCAGTCCGCACTCGGCAAAACCCCGCGCTCCAATCCCGCCGTTTACATCGGCGCGTTTGACGACATCCGGGAAGTCTTCGCCCAATCCGAACCCGCGAAGCAGCGCGGCCTGAACGCCAGTGCGTTCAGCTTCAATTCCGGTGTCGGCCAATGCGAGAAATGTCGCGGTGCCGGTTTCGAGAAGATTGAGATGCAATTCCTCAGCGACATTTTCATCCGCTGCCCGGACTGCAATGGCCGTCGTTATCGCCAACACATCCTGGAAGTTAAAATATGTAGCCACCGAGGTAACGAGGTGGAAGTCACGAAATCCGTCCCAAACCGCCTCCTCACGTCGGCGGCTACGATAAAGTGGAGCATCGGCGACCTGCTCGAAGCCACCGTGGACGAAGCGCTTGATTTCCTATCTGGCTTCAGCGATTCCAAACCCGCCCTACGCGCCGTCGCCAGTCTAAACTTGTTGCAGGAAGTCGGCCTTGGCTACCTGCGTCTCGGTCAGCCCATCAACACGCTGTCTGGAGGCGAGAGCCAACGCCTCAAACTCGTGCGGCATCTGCCGGAGGTAACTCAATGCCCCGTAGCAGCGGACGTGAGTCCGCTCAGTTCAAACGCCACCCCGAGGCAGAGCCGACTCACGTCGGCTGCTACATTATTCTTGTTTGACGAGCCTACCACTGGCCTGCACTTCGACGACGTGCGCGTGTTGCTGAAGGTCTTCCAGCGACTCGTGGACGCCGGCCATTCCGTCATTGTCATCGAACACAACCTCGACGTCATTAAATGCGCCGATTGGGTGATTGACCTGGGTCCGGAAGCCGGTGATGGCGGGGGAAAGATTGTCGTGTGCGGCACGCCGGAGGAGGTCGCCGCTTGTCCGGCAAGCCACACGGGCAGGTTTCTGCGCGCCGCCTTCCATGAAGATGGAAGATGGAAGATGGCGGATGGAATCAGACCTCCAACACGCACAAAACCGACTTTGTCCTCCAATCTCCGTTCGCCGTTCTGCATTTCCATAAGCGGCGCCCGCGAGCATAACCTCAAGAATCTCTCCCTCGAAGTCCCACGGGACCGGTTCGTCGTCATCACCGGTGTCAGCGGTTCGGGCAAGAGTACGCTCGCGTTTGATCTGCTGTTCAACGAGGGCCAGCGGCGGTTCTTGGACTCGATGAACCTTTATGCGCGACAGTTCGTGGAGCAAATGGCGCGACCGGACGTGGATTTGATCACGGGAATTCCGCCCACAGTCAGCATCGAGCAACGCACCACGCGCGGCGGTGGCAAAAGCACGGTGGCGACCGTTACCGAGATCTATCACTTCATTCGCCTGCTCTTTGCGCGGCTCGGCACGCAGTACTGTCCCGACTGCCAGTTGCCCGTCCAACCCCAGACGCGCGACGAGCTCGCCCGACATCTGCACGCCGAGCTCAAACGCCGGGGCGACTTGCTGCTGCTCGCGCCCGTCGTGAAAAACCGGAAAGGCTTCCATTCGGACGTCGCGGAGTGGGCGTTCAAGAGTGGCTACAAAGAAATCCGCGCGGACGGAAAAATGTACGACACCAACAAACCGTTCCGGCTCGATCGGTTCAAAGAACACGATGTTGAGATTGTCGTGGGCGTCGTAGCCGCCGACGTACGGAGGCGGACAGGAATTACACCGCCAGCCGCCGCCTCCTCACGTCGGCGGCTACAATTGATCGAGGAGACTCTCAAACTCGGCAACGGCACGCTCTACGCCCTCGACAATCGCAGGCAACTCTCCGTCCACTCCACTGAACGCGCCTGCCCTGGCTGCGGCAAATCTTTCGCCCCGCTCGATCCCAAGAACTTCTCCTACAACTCCGCGCAGGGCTGGTGTCCCAAGTGCCGCGGCTTCGGCGAGTTGTTCTATCTGCCCGATGTCGAACGCGGCGCGAATGCCGATTCCATTGAGGAAAGCTGGTGGGGCTGGGCGCAGGAACGCGAGGTTTGTCCCGAGTGCCACGGCGCCAGGCTGAATCCCGTGGCTCGGGCGGTGCGGTTAAACGCCGGACAGACGTCGCGCCCGTCACCAGCTTCGGCTAAAAGGCTCGGCGCCAGGCGCGATGCATGTCCGACGATAAACGCCTTCTCCGCGCTGGACGTCGAGGCGGCGCTTGCGTTTGTCCGCAAATTGAAATTCACCGGCCGCGCGGCTGACATCGCCCGCGACATCCTCCCGGAAATTCGCGAGCGCTTGAAGTTCCTCAACGAAGTCGGCCTCGGCTACCTCCAACTCGGTCGCGGCATGCCAACGCTTTCCGGGGGGGAAGCCCAGCGTATCCGGCTCGCCGCGCAACTGGGTTCGAACTTGAGCGGCGTGCTGTACGTCCTCGACGAACCCACCATCGGCCTGCACGCCCGCGACAATGCACGGTTGCTCGACGTGCTCCAGAAACTCCGCCGCCGCGGCAATTCCGTGGTCGTCGTCGAGCACGACGAGGACACGATGCGCCGCGCGGATCACGTCATTGATCTTGGTCCGGGCGCGGGTGTGCATGGCGGACAGGTGGTGGCCAGCGGCACTTTGGCCGAACTGGCCAAGCATCCTGAATCAATCACTGGTCAGAGCCTTCGTGCTGCAAAACAGTTCCCGGCGCGGGGCGAGAGGCGACCCGTAGCCGACGACGTGAGGAGGCGGACAAGTGTGAAGCGCCCACCACCCAACCGCCTCCTCACGTCGGCGGCTACACACTGGCTCACCCTGCGCAACGCCGCGGTGAACAATCTCAAACATCTCACGGTGAATTTCCCACTGGGCCGGCTCGTGCTTGTGACGGGCGTTAGCGGTTCGGGCAAGAGCACGTTGGTCCGGGAGTGTTTGTTGCCGGAATTGCAGGCGGCGCTCAAGGCGGGGCGGGCGTTCGCGCGAGCCGCCGCCTCGAAATCACCCCAAGGCTCGCGCGGACGCTCGCCCCACCTTTCCGGCTTGGAATCCTTGAAGGCCGTTTATGAAGTGGACCAATCACCCATCGGACGGACACCACGCTCGATTCCCGCGACCTACGTGGGATTCTTCGACGACATCCGCGCCTTGTTCGCTCAAGTGCCGGAAGCGCGGATGCGCGGTTACTCCGCCAGCCGGTTTTCCTTCAACAGCGCGCAAGGCCGTTGTCCGGAATGTGAGGGTGCCGGCCAGATCAAACTGGAGATGAACTTCCTGCCGCCGGCCTTTGTGCGTTGCGAAACCTGCGACGGGACGCGGTTCAATCGCGAGACACTCGACATCGCCTACGGCGGGAAGAACATCGCGCAAGTGCTGGACCTTTCCGTGGAGGAAGCCCTCGCGTTCTTTGCCAGCGTGCCGAAGATCAAACGCGCGCTGGAAGCCTTGCACGACACCGGGCTGGATTATCTCAAGCTGGGTCAACCAAGCCCGACCCTGAGCGGCGGCGAAGCGCAACGCGTGAAACTCGTCACGCATTTGCTGACCGGATTAAAGCCCGCCCCCGCCGCAAGCCTCACGCCGCACGCCGCACGCAACACGAATCTCTTCATTTTGGAGGAACCCACCATCGGCCTGCATATCGCCGACGTGCGCCGGCTCGTGGAAGTCTTGCAGCGCCTGGTGGACGCCGGCCATTCGGTGATTGTGATCGAGCATAACCTGGATTTGATCGCCGAGGCGGATTGGGTGATTGACCTCGGCCCGGAAGGCGGCGAAGGCGGCGGCCGGATTGTCGCGGAAGGCACGCCCGAGCAAATCGCGCGAAACCAACACTCGCACACCGGACGCTTCCTGCGCCGGCTGTTGCATATTCCATGAGCCAGCCCTACGAAGAAACGTTTGACGGCGTGATCACTCCGCGTCGCGCTCCGGGGACAAGGCACGAATTGATTTGCGCCCGTCTCCATGCAATCGTTGACGCCTGCCTGACCGGGATTCCCAGCACCCACCGCTTGCCGCCTCGCGACGAGGTTCGCGTGTCTCAGACCACAACATTACGCCCTGATCTTGCGCTCGTCGTTAAGGCCACCGGCAAGTTATGGCTCGCCGTCGAAATCATCAGCTCCGACGATCACCGCACCGATACGGTCATCAAGAAGCAGATTTACGAGGATATCAGAATTCCTCGGTTGTGGATGGTTGATCCGCGCTATGACAACCTGGAGGTCTATCATTGTGGCAGCTACGGATTGGCGCTCACGGCCATCCTCGCGGGGCGCGAGCAATTGACCGAGTCCTTGCTCCCGGAGTTGAGCGTGGTGGTGGCGGAGCTGTTTGCCGCCGGCACCGCCAATTGAACCCCGATTACCTTCACCCCGTTGCACCCAGTCAACGCCAGAGCCGTCGCGCCCGGTAGCGACGGTTTCCTTGACTCAGTGGAGGTGCTTTCTATCATGCACACGCCATCGGGGCATCTGAAATTCTCAAAATCGAAATTGAACTATGACCAAGATCCAAACCATTCAGGCGCGCGAGATTCTCGACTCGCGCGGTAATCCCACCGTTGAAGTTGACGTTACGCTTGCGTGCGGCACGACCGGCCGCGCCGCAGTGCCTTCCGGCGCCAGCACCGGGGAACATGAGGCCGTGGAACTCCGCGACGGTGACAAAAAGCGCTTTCTCGGCAAGGGCGTGCAGAAGGCGGTCGCCAATGTGAACAGTAAAATCGCCAAGGCCCTGCACGGCGTGGATGCGCTGGATCAACTCACCGTGGATGCCACGATGCTGAAACTCGACGGCACGGAAACCAAGGCCAAGCTTGGCGCGAACGCCATTCTCGCCGTCTCCCTCGCCAACGCCCAAGCTGCGGCCAAATGCCTTGGCCAACCGCTGTTCAAATACATCGGCGGCCCGAATGCCAAAGTGCTCCCCGTCCCCATGGCCAACGTCATCAACGGCGGCGCGCATTCGGACGCTCCGATTGACTTCCAGGAATTCATGATCCAGCCGCACGGCCTGCCCACCTTCAGCGAAGGTTTGCGCGCGATCACGGAGACATTCCACGCGCTCAAGGGCGTGCTCAAGCAACAGGGTTTGAGCACCGCCGTCGGTGACGAAGGCGGCTTCGCCCCGAAGCTCAAGAGCGCCGAAGAAGCGCTCGATTGCATCATGCTCGCCATCAAGAACGCGGGCTACAAGGCGGGCAAGGACATTTACATTGCGCTCGACCCGGCGGCTTCCGAGTTCTACTCCGGTAACAGCACCTACACGTTGAAGAAGAGCACCGGCGAGAAGCTCACCGGCGATGAACTGGTGAATCTCTGGGCCAAACTCGTGGCGAAGTATCCCATCGTCAGCATCGAAGACGGCTGCGGCGAAAGCGACTGGGCCACGTGGAAGAAGCTCACCGACAAACTTGGCGACAAGGTCCAACTCGTCGGCGACGATTTGTTTGTTACCAACGTGAAGTTTCTCCAGAAGGGCATTGATACCGGCACGGCCAACTCGATTCTTGTGAAGGTAAACCAGATCGGTTCGCTCACCGAAACACTCGACGCAGTCGAACTCGCGCAAACCAACGGCTACACCGCCGTCCTCAGTCATCGCTCCGGTGAAACCGAGGACGCGACCATTGCGGACATCGCTGTGGCGACCAACTGCGGCCAGATCAAGACTGGTTCGTTGAGCCGCTCGGACCGGTTGGCAAAGTACAACCAACTCCTGCGCATCGAACAGATCCTTGGCAAGACCGCCGTCTATGCCGGCAAGACCGCGCTGCCCAAGGCGCGGCGGTAAGAGGTGGGGCGCGTCACTCCGTGCGCGCCGAGGCTCGCAGCGGACTGCGATCCCTACCGGCAGATTCCAAACCCCGGAAGTCCGGCGACTGGCCTCCGGGGTTTGCGTTCCAAGCTTGCCGGCGCGGTGCATGATTTTCAAATGGGTTCGTTTGGCAAAAATGCCCTTGGGAGATTATGCCCGTTCGGCCGCCTCCATCGTCAGCGGGGCGGGAATCGCTTCGCCTTGCCGCATTCGCTGCAGCCGCTCCAGTTGGTTCATCGCCCGGAACATTTGCCGCTCCAGTTTCGTCTCGTAACGCTGGATTTTCTCCAGCGTCTCCGCTGAGGGCAGCACCGCCGCCGCCTGGCACGCCTGCTCCTCCTTTGCTTCCCGCTCCCTGCAGGCAGTTTTTGTCCATGAAATTAAGCGCAGTTTCTGGTCGAGGTAAGCCAGGGTCTGCTCCTTCTGTCTGGCGCGCAGGGCCGCTGGCTCCAGCCTTTCTGGATTCTGCTGCAACTGGGAACGCAGTTTCTCCAAGTCTTGCGTCAGCGTGTTGGGCTTGTCGCCGAAGCGCCGCACGAGCGCTTGGATCGCGGTCTCCGTCAGTTCCCCGTCGCGCTCCACGGCTGAACGCACTTCGCGCATCAAGCTTTCCAGGATCCCGTTGCCCAGGACTGTTGCTTCCATGTTGTGGATCGGGTCGCCCAACAGCTCCCACTGCGCCCATTGCAGGGTGGGATGTGGCGGTCGGTTGCGTCGCCACTGCCCCCCATCCACACTCAGCGCGATTTCGCCCGACTCCGCCAGGAGCGCCCGGCGCAAGCGCCAGTGGGCCGTCACAATTTGGTCCACGAGCATCTCCTCCACCGGCCCGACCGGTTGCAGGGAATCCACGAACCGCTGATGCAGCGCCTTGAACTCGCGCGGGCGTTCTTTGATGTGCAGCCCGCGCACGACGACCTCTTGCGAGAGGATGCCGTGTTTGAGCGCGTTCATTTTGGCGACCGCCTTGCCGTTGGCAGTCTGGGGGCCGGTGGACTTTTGGGCGTTCCTCTGATTGGCGGCAATTTGTTTCAAGGACATCCGCTTGCGGCGGGTAGGGCGCCGCACTCCGTGCGTGCCGTTTCCATTGTCTTCCGAATGCGCGATCATTGGTACTTTCCCCGAATGTAGCTGTTGTAAAACGAACCCTTCGAGGACGCGGCCATCAGACCGAGAAATATCCAGACGGGCACGCCCGGATGATCATAAACGCGCCCGCTGGTGAATTTGATGGTGAGAACGCCGCCGAAATAACCGACGGCCCGAATCGCCGAGGAATTGACTGGTATCAGTGCAATCATGACGCCACGAGCCTATCCGGTTACCTGAGCCCGGCGTAAGACTGACAAACACCGTGGTATTTGCCGGGCAGCCGAAAAATGGCGCGTTATTTCCCGGGTGTTTGCCGATGCCACGAAAGAGGCTTGTCGGTCTTGGACAGGAACGGAAAAAGGGCATGAAACACCTTTTCGGCCTCCCGCCGCGCGTCGTACCACTTCGTGACATCGCGCCATTTGGGGCGGGAAAACTGTTTCGTTTCCCAAACCGCTGGGAATTCGTCGCGTTGCGGATCGATAATCGCTAGCGGCGTGAAGTAAGCGAGCAATCTCATCACCGCCAACCGGGTGAGTTGCGTGCGCCAATCACCAGGCTTGTGGCCCTTGTCATCGGGTTTGGGAACCTCTTTGGGGCGCGCATGTTTCACCCATTCGCGGAAGTAATTTGTGATTTCGTCGTTCGTGAAATATTCCCACGCGATGTCGACCAACAGGGTTTCCTCGGAACCCCATCGGATGCCGGGGCGAAGGTCTCTGAATTCAGGCGGGGCAGGTGCATCGGGGGACATGGAGGAAATCCCATGCTTGTCGCGCTGTAGATACTTCCGCTCCCATGATCTTCGTTGTTCGTGGCGCGCATCGCTGGCGTGCTGACACTTGCGCGCGATTTCCTTTGCCCACGACCAATCGGAAATCTTGATCGGAACGATTTGAAGTTGTTCGACGTCAGTTCGGATGTGGGCGCGGAATTTCCGCTCATCTGCGGAAAGGGATTGCCACGGCACGGGGAAACTTCCGGTGATCGGCGGGGCGTCCGGGTGGCGGTAGTCTGGCTTCTTTGGATCTTCTGACTGGCATACCCGATCCGGCTTGAACGAGCAGCCTCGCAAAAAAACTTCCGACTGATGGCCGATTCTCTGAACTTTCTCGAGGTCAGCCATGAGCTTGCCAGTGTTCTCATCCCATTTACCGCCGGCGAGAAACCAGTAGCGATATTCGGCCAATGTGTCCCGAATGAACGCTGACTCCCGCGCATACTCCCAATAACAGCAGGCGACCAGTTCCGCGTCCGGCACGGCGTCGAAGTTCCAATCGAGTTCGTTCATGGGCAGGGGATGCGATCCGCGTCATCGTTTTGCGGCGGTGTCATTCTATCTCGCCGGCGGCGTGCCGCAGGATGGCCGAAACCGCTCCGACTTTGCCTTGTGCCACGGCGGCTTTGACGGCCGTCACGACCGCCGGATCGGGATAAAAACAATCCGTGAGCATGTTCATACAAATGACCGAGCCGCGCAACCGCAACCATTCCCAGTCCGCGCCAAAGTCCAGCGGTTTGGGGTCCGGCGGTAAAGTGTTCACCGCCGCCTGCCATTCCTCCTTGGTGGGCCGCCGGCCGTTGAAGGTTTTTTCCAAGACGACCCGCTCCGCAAACGTTGGAATGCGGCAACCCAAATCATGCAACGTGATGGCCCTGGCCCGGAATCCATTGGCATCCGTCTTCATCTGGTCCACCCGCATCAACTTGAGCCCGCGGCACTCATAGACGATCTCCCGGCCCTCCAGGCTTTCCACCAGCGGCCGGATCAATTCACGCGCCGCTTCTTTCAACCCCGGCTGTGTGGGGTAAAACTGATAGCCCCGCCGCAGTCGGTCTTTGATCTCTGCGATCGTCAGCGGTTCATCCTCATTGTCTTTCATGCTTCGATCGAATTTGCGCTCAAGGTGTGTCCAGTTCGGCCCGCGCCGCCGCGCTCAACGGCAGGGTGGCGGCAATCTGCCGCAGGGCCGCCCGCCGGGTGACGCGCGGCTGCCGGAACCGCTCCCGCAGGAGATCCGCGTTAAACGCGCGGCCCACCCGCTGCTCCGTCGGCGTGTCCAGTTTCAGTTCAAGCCCCGTGAGCTTGCGGCGGGGCAGGGCGGGCACGGGAGGCGCATGCTCTTTCTCAATGTTCGAAGCCGGGAGGTCACCGCCCCCGGCCTCGTCGGGATAAGCGGGGTAATAATGGTCGCGCAGGAACTCCGCAAACTCCGGTGTGATCCGCTGGAGGACCGGGTCAATCGGCAGCACCACCCCGCGCGCGGACACTTTCGCGTTGCGCGGATACAAATCATCCGCCAGCAGTCCGTAGTGCGGATGGTGAAAGGCGCCGGCGCCGATGCGGTCAAATCCCCGCGCCAGCATGAACGCGGTGATCTCCGCCGCCGTGGCGTCGCGCCCGCGGATGAACGGCTGCGAGGTAACCACCATCACGCGCCCGGCGGTGGCCACCACGCATTCCAACCGCACATCGTCCCCGAACAGATGGTTGTGCCAGGCCCAGCGGTCGAGATATTCGCTGGGGGTCGCGCCTTGGAGATACGATCCAAATCCCAGCCCGTAACCCAGCCGGGTTTCCGGGCGCGTGGTCCGCAGAATCCGTTGGGTTGGTTCCTGAAACAGGACTGTGTGTTCACCGCCCCGGGCGTCCTCGCCGGGGAGGCGCTCCGTGAGCCGATGAGCCTCCCGCGCCCAAACGCGCAACCGCCGTTCCTCGTCGGCCAGCCGGCGCCGGCGCTCGCCATCGCCCGCGTCGTGACCCGGTTCGCGCTCCACGCCCAGGCCGATGAGGTGGGCAAGGTCGGAAGCGGCGGCGCGGGCGGACGATGGAGTGGAAAGTGAGCCTGTGTTCATGCCTTAATTTCGGCGCCCATCGTAACAAATATTCAGCGCCGAGGCGATTACAATTTCCCTCTGCAATTCCAGCGCCGTCTCTCTCCAAGTTGTTGACGTGAGGAGAGATGTCGACTGTGCTGCCGCAAGTTGGAAGGGTCTCGACGACCCGAAAGATCGCGTGCCAACGGAAGCCCAAAGCCGGCTGCAAGCCGGCGCTCCTGGCGGCAACAACTCCAAAGCCGCTTCCCGTGCCAATGGCTGGAAGAGCCGGCTCGCTTCACCCGGCGACAGGTCGAATGCAATCCTCCGTCACCAGTTTCTTCGCGTCGGGATAATTCTTCGGCACGCCGGGGGCGGTGACGGGTTCACCTTTCTCGATCTTGGCGGCGACTTGCTGGTTCAGGGCGAGGAGTTGGGCGAGCAAATCCTTTTTGGCGCTGAAGCCGTAGGCGGTGAGGACGGCAGCATCCGCGAAGCGGTGCAGCGAGACTGTTGTTCTAACTGTGTCGAGCGCGGCGTGGGCGTCCTTCAACGGATTCGCGCCGGGCAGTTCGAGGGTGCGATAGAGCGCGCGCAGGCCGCCCTTCAGTTTCGGCAACGCCTCGGCGCGCACGCAGCGCAACTCGCGCGCCGCCGCTGCAACGGCGTCAATCTGCTTCACCGTCGCCGTCTGCGGCCACGGGAAGGTGTCGAAGACGGATTCGGGGAACATGCCTATTTCAACGGCCAGCCGCCGTGTTGTTTGATGCTCGCGTCTATCTCGGCCATCAATCGCTTGGTCTCCATCAACGCCCAGATGATGCGCATGTATTCCTCCTGTTCGACAAAACCAAGCGTGCGACCGATGCGGTCTTTCAACCAGCGTTGCGCGGGCAGGTAGCCGCCAATCGGGAATGTCCACGCCGACTCCGACACGCCTTCGACGTATTGCCGGTCGTTGATCCAGACGCGGCCCGGCTCTTTGGCTTGCGGTGGCTGGTAGCGGACTTCTTCAATCACGTTGTCGCCTTTGACCGGGAAACCGATGCCGCGCGGTTCACCTTTGCCGCGCGCGTGCAGGTCCACCAGTTCGCCGCCGAAACCGGCCAGCGTGCGGAACAACTCGAAATCGCTCGTGAGCGGCAGGCGGGGGAAATCCGCGCGCAGGAATTCCGCGTAACGCTCGCGATACGTGGGGCTGTGAAACACGGCGTAGGCGTAATGGAAAATCAATTCCGGCCCGACCTCGCGTTTGCCGGGTCGGCCCAGACCGTCCGGCACGAATTTGACCTGCAACGCGTCGCAGAACTCTTTGATGAATTCGGCGCTCATGTTCGGGCGACGGCCATTGTCGTGCGCGAACAAATCTTCTTCGGGCAAGTTGCCATTTGTGCAGAGGTAAAGCGGAAATACAGTGCCAATGTCAAAGAGTGACACCGCATCTTTGTTCACCAGACAATTCGCTGCGAAATATGCCCCAGTCTCATTGCGTCGCGATTGTCGAAGGCAGCAAAGCGCGAGATTGTCGCCAGCGATCAGATGCTTCATCACTTTTTCTGCCGGCCTGCTGGTCAGCCCGATGTCGTAATACAACCAGCGGAAGTCAAATGGGCGGTATAGACACTTACGAATGGCTCTCGGATCGAACGACAATTCCTTTCGGCGGGCTTCGATGTCATAACTGGAGGAGTCCTTAATTCGATATTGTTCGGTGAAATAGCTCGGAAGTTCCGGGCGGAAAAACATCCGCATTCGCGTGTCGATTGATTTCTTCTCGAAATCGAAAAACAAATCGTCACGGTCAGTTTTCAGGCCGTTGTTGGAAACCGGGAAGATGTCTGCAAGCGACCACCACTTCTCGTATTGCTTCAGACCGGACAAGTCTCTCGGAACGAAATAGTAACTTGGGGATTCGGGTTGGAGTTTCTGCCATTTCGTGTTGTCCGTGTGATGGTCGTCCAGCCATTCGTATTTGTCGGCGCGGCGACCCCACAAATCCACGTAACGCACCGTCGCCAGATCTTTCGACTTCTTCGCTCCCGGCGGCAACTTCACGAGCAGCGCAATAGAGACGCCCACGGTAATGTCGAATACGTTGTCGTCTTTGCCGCCATCTGGCGTGGTTTCCTGTTTCTTCGCCGAGCCGTGGAGATTGACGATGTAAATGTCGTCGAAGGTTTCCAGCAGACATTCGCGCATCCGCCGGTGCGTAAGCCCATCGAGATAGACGTTGTTCGTGATGTAGCCGATGATGCCGCTGCCGGTCTGCTCGATGCGCCACTGCGCCCAACGCACGAATTTGATGAAGTCGTCGTTCAGGTTGAGTTTCTTCTCGTTCAGCCCACGCTTATAGTCCGCCAGCAGATTCAGAATCCACGGATGCCGGTTCTGCTGACCGAAATTCGAGTAAGGCGGATTGCCCAGCACCACGAGCACGGGCTTGTGTTTCTTCACCTCGTAGGCGGAATTGGCTTCATCGCTCAACGCGCGCAACGGGCCGAGTTGTTCGGTGGTGCGTTCCAAATCCTCCAGCGTGTTGGTGAGGAAAATGTTCACGCGCTCGTTGCCCTGCGGTTCGTAGCTCCATTGCTGGCGGAACAGCGGTTCTTCATCCATCGCCGCCAGCGCCAGGCCGATCTTGAAATGGGCCACGGCATACGGCGCCATCAGGAGTTCAAACCCGAACAGGCGCGGCAGCAGATGTTCGTGGACGTAGCTGCCCCACTGGCCCGCGTTCTTCTTCGTCTTGAACTGTGAGCGGATGAAGTCGAGCACGGTGTAGAGAAACGTGGCCGTGCCCGTGGCGGGATCGAGGATGAGCACGCGATGCGTCTCGTCGGTGATCTCGCGTTCGCCTTCCTTGCGCTTGACGGTGATCTTGGAGTGATCGGCGAGGCCAGCCTTGATGCCGAACCTGTCTTTGAGCAGGCGGTCAATGCTCTGGACGATGTAGTTCACCACCGGTTCGGGCGTGTAATAGACGCCGCGCAGTTCGCGCAGTTTGGGATCGTAGGCTTGCAGGAAGGTTTCGTAGAAGTGGACGACGGGATCGCGGCGACGACCGCGTTTGCCAAAGTCTTCGAGAATCCGCGCCATGTCCGCGTGATCGAGCGTCTGGATCAAATCCTCGACGAAGCCGGCAAACGGTTCGTCATCCAGCGCCGCGCCGGTGATCTGCTCGAAGAACGTGCGGAGAAATGGATTCGTGCGCGGGATGAGTTTCTGCGCTTTCTCGCGGGTGAACTTGACGCTGTAACTGGCGGCGCGGGCGCTGAACAAACCGTAGGCCAGCGTTTGCGCAAACATATCGGCGAACTCGTTGACGGCTTCGGCTTCCTTTTTCGCGTCTATGTGTGGCGCAAGCTCCGGCAGCAGCGTGGCGGCGAAAGCATCGCGCCAGTCGCGCAACTGCTGCGACGCTGCGCCGGTCTGAAACGCTCCGATGATGATGTCGCGGATGATATGCGTGCGCTTGGCGAGACGATTCGCGAGTTCTTCGGCGGAAGCGATGTCCACCGGCTTTTGGGACAGAAAGCCCTCCAACAAATGGCGGGCGCGTTCGAGCTCGTCCGGGGACACTGGAACGATCCTACCGGCGGCGGCGTGACCGAGGCGGAAGGTTTCGCGCTTCTTGCCGGCCACGAACCACCGGAACTCAAGATAATCCGTCAACAGGAGGTTTTCTCCCGGGACGGCAGCCAGGTAGCGTTTGATTTGTTCGCTCCGCTCAATTTCCGCGAGATCAACCCCCACGTCTTTGGCTTCCACGTAGCCGAGGGAAAGCTGGTCGCGCTTGCGGGAGATGACGTAATCCGGCGCGCCACATTCCGAACGCTTTGGCTCGTTGGTGGCGGTGATTTTTTCGTTGAGGGCTTCCAGCAGTTCCTTGAGTGCCGGGCGATGGGTGTGCTCGGTGGAATCGCCACGCTTGAGGGCGCGTTCCAGTTTGCGCAGATACTCCGAAACGGGAGACGGTTTGCCGCCACCGCCGTAAGCCGGTGGTTCTTCTTGAAGCAGGTCGGGTTCACTCATTCGCGCCTGAGAGTTCTAATCGAAAGGGACAATTACGTCGAGTCCGCTGCATGGCGTAACGAAGCACTTCGGCAGCAGGCCGATGTCCTCGGCAAAGAGCGCCACGAGCATTTGCAGAATGAATGTCTGCGCCATGTCGCGCGGCTCGCCGCGTTTGAGCAGGGTCTTGAAACATTCGGCCAGTTTGTCGGCGGCCTGCGTGGTGACGGCGACGCGGTCGTTTTCAAAATTGGGTTTGGGATTGCCGGGCGCGAGGAATTCGAGCGGCCCCCAGCGCTCCGGCAAATCCTTGAGCGCGAGCGTGTCCTTGGGCGTGTCGAGGTCGGTATCGAAATCATAGACGCGGAATTCGTCGAAGTTGCAGAGCACGACGTAGCGCGGGCGGTTGGGCACGAGGCGCGTCCAGTAATCGAACGCCTGGCGGTAATGTTTCTGGAGATTCTCGCCGCGCTTTTTCATTTCGATGAGCACGACGGGTTTCCAGACGTAATCGGCAAAGGCCGTGCCGCCGCCATCTTCATCGGCTTTGCGGATGCGGAATTCCGTCGAGCCGCCGACGTCGAGACAGCCGGGCTGTCCGAAGGCTTGAAAGAGGCGATCCAGGAAGATTTGCGCCTGACCCTTTTCATCGCCGGCGATGTGTTTGGCGCACCAGGCGGTGAATTCAGCCAGTTTGTCCTTGCTCGGCATGGCGGGGTTTTACCTGAACCAGCCTGGCGCGGCAATTCCCGGTTTTGAATCACTGCGGCGACCAACTGCGGACAGATCAAGACTGGCTCGCTCAGTCGCTCGGATGGGGGGCACATCTTCCCGCCTCCTCATGTCGTCGGCTACGACTCCTGCGCTTTGAACAATTGCTCGGCAAGAGCGTGCTGCCCAAAGCCCGACGATAGTTCAGCTGACCGCGCTTTGACAACCTGCCACCAGACCACATGCCATCCTTCGCTCAGGGCAACCGTAGGCGGAAGAAGCGGGGTGCGTGGTTTGTCATTGGGATACAGCACGAAACGAGCGAGCCGTCGCCGGTCACGTTGTGGTGGAACAACCAGTTCCCCGCGCTCAGATCGTCGCTGTACTCCACGGTGTAGCTTTCCCCGGCTTCACTCTGGAAGGAGAAGGTGAAGTTCGTGCTGTCGCACGCGGGGTCAACGAGGTGCGGACCAAGAGACAGGCTGAACACCACGCCCTCGAAAGCATCACCACCAATCCCCGCGGTGCCGTACAGCGTCCTGCCAGAAAGTACCAACGAACCCGCGGGTCTGCCTCCCTCTGGCCCGCTGAAGTGCTTGAGCACCAAAAAGCCGGTGCCGTCTGCATTGATCTGGAACACCGTACCGTTGTCAGATGCACCGCCCCGCTCGGTGGCGCCGTACAGCGTCGCGCCTGAGACTGTTAGGGGTGTGGCAGGATGCCTCCCATCACCACCGCTGAAGTGTCTGAGCACCGTGAACCCGCTTCCATCGGTGCCCAGCTTGAAGAGCGTGCCGCAATCTGAATGGCCTCCGTAAGCCGTCGTGCCGTACAGCGTCGTGCCGGATAACGCCAGATCCGCCCGCGCCAAACGCCCATCCTCACCGGTGAAATGTTTTAGCACCATGAAACCGCTGCCATCCGTGCCTACCTTGAACACCGTCCCGCAATCAGAGGTGCCGCCGTATTGTGTCGTGCCATACAGCGTCGTGCCCGAGAGGATCAACCCGGCCGCGGGTGCCGTCCCATCGCTGCCCACAAGGTATTTCAGCCGCGTGAAACCACTTGCATCGGTGGTGTTACACTTGAATATCGCGCCATCTTCCGTCGCCCCGTACAGCGTAGTGTCCACCAACACCACACCGCCGACCGGGTGCGTTCCCGTCCCAATGGAAATATAGTCCCACCAGAAGTTGCTGCCATCCGTGTTCAGCTTGAACAGCGTTCCCCAATCCCGGCTTAACTCAGACATGGGGTCGAAGGGATGGTAGCCGCCGGAGTACGTCCTGCCATACAGGGTCGTACCGGAGACAACCAGACCACCTGGCACTTCTCCATCGTTGATTGTGCCATTAGGGGTCGGTTCGAGCCAGACGAACTGCTTGAGGAGCGCATAGTCGCCACCGCTGGTACTCATCCTGAACACGGTGCCGAGATCATTCGTGCCACCGGCGTCCGTTGTTCCGTACAATGTCGAGTCGGACAGCACCAGGCTGCCAGGACGCCGTCCGTCGCTTCCGCCGCCGAAGCGCTTGATAACCCCAAAGCCCGTGCCGTCGGCATTGATCTTGAACACAGTGCCACCGTAGCCCCCGCTGAACCCTGCCGTTCCAAAGAGCGTGGTTCCAGATACCATCACCCCACCCTCCGGCCAGCGAGCCTCACCGGTGTCAGAGAACTCGTACAGTGAAGCAAAACCGCCTCCATCAGTGGCCAGCTTGAAGATGGTGCCGCGGTAGGAAACGCCCCCGCTGCTCGTGGTGCCGTAGATCGTGGCGCCGGACAGTAGCAATCGGTTTGGTCGCCCATCGTTACCGCCGAAACTCTTAATCACCATGAAGCCCGAGCCGTCGGTGTTGAGTCGAAACACCTTGCCAGCACCGCCATCGGCAATCCCGTACAAAGCCCCGCCCGAGGCCACCAGCCCCGAACTTGGCTTGCCAACGTCCCGATTGGTGAAATGGGTGATCACACCGAATGTGTCTCCGTTAGTGGATAGCATAAAGACCGTACCCAAATTGGAACTGCCGCCGGCGGAAGTTGCGCCATACAACATTCCATCCGACAACACCAACCCTCCAATTGGATTACGCCCTTCACTGGCGGCAAAACGCTTGAGCACCGTAAAACCGCTGCCATCCGTGTTGAGTCGGAAAACCGTTCCCCAGTTAAAGTCGCCTCCAGACCTCGTCACTCCGTAAAGTGCCGTGCCAGAGAGTAACAGTTCTCCAGATGGACTCGCGCCGTTGGTTCCCGCAAAATGCTTCAGCACCGTGAAATCCGAGCCATCGGTGTTCAGCCGAAACACGGTGCCGTGATTCCAAGTGCCGCCGGCTACCGTCATGCCGTACAGTGTCGCGCCTGAAAGAGTGAGTCCGCCAGATGGCGTGGCTCCGCCTTCAAAGGTTGAATCTACGGTCCCGCGAAAGCATTTCAGCACGGCGAAACCCGAGCCATCCGGGTGGAGCTTGAAGACTGTGCCGTCGGGGCGGCCACCCTTGCCGGAGCGGGTCGTGGTGCCGTAGAGCGCACCATCCTGCCCCTGGACGAGTGGTGCGGCCGGTTGGGCGGGGAGGTTTTCCTGATCACCGAAGCTGCGCACAATCCGGTAAGTCTGGGCCGTGCCCAGCAGACCCGACAGATTTAGCAGGATCAGCCACCTGGCCACTGATGCGACCGGAAGTTTCCGAATTCGGTTCCAACGCGTGATTCTTGTAGTTGTCTTCATGAGACGATCCTTGGTTGCGGGGTTCGATGGCGACAGATGTCGGAATTCAGGCTTGAAGCGGAAGTTCGCGGCGAGGTTTGGCCATAGGTGACGACACTTTTCCCCCTGGGAAATCCAGAAGCTGAAGCGCATACAGTGGCCTTTCTGGCGTGATTGAGTTGGCGACCGATTAGGAGCCAACAGTGAGTCCCTACGCCTGCGCCATACCAGGCACAAGCTGGAATTCAATGCCTGTCACGATTTCAGTTTCGCTGTTCCTCTGATGAAGCCGACATCCTAATCCCGGTTGGTTTCGCCAGGCCAATTTCCGATTGGCGGATGGATTCAAGGCGGGAAGGGAGAGACAAATTCATGGCGCCCGGAATCGAGCTCAAACGTCGCGAAGCCGGGCATAACCTTGTGGGGTGAAATCGCCTGGCCGCTCTCCGTGATCTGCCTGGCGTCGGTGGTGGGCAGGTAAAGCGTGGCCGTGGTGTTCGGCGGCACGAGGACGTGAACCGCAAGTCTTCCGGGCTCGATTTTCCAATTACAGGCAATCCGTCCGCGAACGGATTCGTATTCGGCTCGCGCCCAAGTCACGCCCCCGCCAGGCTTAGGTGCGATAGTGAAGTGTTTCCAGCCGGGCTGGGTTTCATCGGGGTTGAAACCGGCGATGTTGCGCCACATCCATTCGCCCACCGCGCCAAAAGCCCAGTGGTTGAAGGAGTTCATCCCGGCGTCCTGAAAACCGCGCCCCTGCACGTAGCCATCCCAGCGTTCCCAGATCGTCGTGGCGCCGTTGTCAATCATGTAACGCCACGAGGGAAACGTGCGGTTGGTAAGAAGTTGCCAGGCGAGCGCGTTTTCGCCGCCGCGCGTCAGTTCCAGCATGGCGCGATGGGTGGTTTGAATGCCGGTGGAAAGATGCGTCTGGTAGCGGCGGACGTTCTCGACGAGGTGTTGGGCAGCCCGCGGACGAAGTTCCTCGGGCAACAAGGCGAAATTGAGCGCCAGCGCGTAGCCGCCCTGCGTGTCCCCTTCAATGCGTCCATCGGGCTGTACGAACTTCTCGTTGAAAACGGTTTTGATGCGATGGAACAACTCGCGGTAGCGGCGGGCGGCTTCGTTTCGCCCAAGCACGGCCGCCATCTTCGCAACGATATCCGTGGAATGGGCAAAGAAAGCAGTGGCAAAAACTTCCTTGGGCACCGAGCCGCCCTGGGTGGGCCAGCCGGCCTGTTTGATCCAATCGCCGTTAAGCCAGTCGTTGTAGTCGTTGTTGCGCCCTTTGCTCCAGATCAGGTTGGGGTTGTTGGTGTGGATGTAGTCCACCCAGCGACAGGCCGCCGCGAAGTGTTCCGCGAGCAAGCGCGTGTCCGCGTAGTTCTGATACACGCGCCACGGAACAATGGTACCGGCATCGCCCCACGCTGGCACGCCGGAGAAGTTCTGGTTGGGATCGCCGGGATGGGGGGCGAAGTCCGGGAAACGGCCATCGTCCGCTTGATCGTCCCGGACGTCCTGCGCGAACTTGGTGAAGAACGCGGCGAGATCCATGTTGAAGATGGCGGTTTGCGCGAACGCCTGAATGTCGCCCATCCAACCGAAGCGTTCGTCACGTTGCGGACAATCATTGGGCGAACTCATCAAATTGCCGCGTTGCGTCCAGAGGATGTTCTGCATGAGATGATTCAACGAAGGATCGGAGCACTCGAATCGGCCGACGAGGGGTGACGACGAATGAAACACGCGACCCAGCACAGCGTCACGACCGGGCCGTTGGGCCAGGCCGGTCAACTCGACGTAGCGGAAGCCGTGATAAGTAAAGCGCGGCTCAAAAACAAACTCGCCATCAGCGCGCGGCGTGTAGCGATCAATCTGCGGGGCGCCACGGAGATTGGCCGTGTAAAGCGTGCCGTCGTCGTTGAGCATTTCGGCATGACGAATCACCACGGTTTGGCCCGCGGCACCGCGGGCTTTCACACGGCACCAGCCCACCATGTTTTGGCCAAGATCGAAAACATACACCCCGGGTCTGGGCTCCGAGAGCTGGCGGGGCGAAAGCTCCTTCACCACCTGAATGGGTTCGTTGCGTTGCCAGATGAGTTGTCGTGAATCGAAGTCAAAGGTCGTTACCGGGCTCCACCGACGATCATCGAATCCGGCTTCGTCCCAGCCGGGCGTTTCCTTGCGTGCATCATAGGTTTCCCCATCGTATATGCCGCTGGCAACTATCGGGCCGTTGATTGTGCTGCGCCAGGAATCATCGGTGACGACTGTGTGCTTTGAGCCGTCAGTCAGTTCGAGCTCGAGTTGCAGTAGAAAGCGCGGGTAGTTCCCGTAGGGAAAGCGCGGCATGGCCATGAGTCGCCCGGCATACCAACCTTCGCCCAGCATCGCGGCCAGAACGTTCTCCCCGGAATGCAAAAGTCCGGTGACGTCGTGCGTCTGGTACTGCACGCGCTGGCGATAACTGGTCCACTCCGGCGCCAGCAATTCGTTTCCTACACGCCGGCCATTGATGCGCAGCTCATAGAGTCCGAGGGCGGACGCATACACTGTCGCGCGGCGAATGGCTGTCGGCAGGCTGAACGATTTGCGGACCATCGTGCCGGGCAAGGCCGCGGAAGCCGCCCCCGGTTTGACCGTCGCCGTGACCCCATCGGTCAGATTTGTCAGTGCCCACGCACCCGTTTCAATCGAATCCAGCGCGGTGACCTTGGCGCCGACGGCGAGATTCAGGCCTTCACGCAAGACCTGCATTTCGGCCAGGGCCAGCGCGAAGTTCGTACTATCGCGCCGATTCAATCGTGTTGCCGTCAACCTCACAAACCGCGCAGTAACAGCGGAAAAATTGTAGCTGGGTGCGTTGGTGCCAGGATTCAATTCCTCGCTTTGAGTGCGATCCACCACGAGGTGTGCATCGGAAAAGTTGGGTTGATGAGCAACTTCAATTCTAAACCGCAAGGGAAACAGGAAACCCGGCGTGTCCGGCTGCCAATCATAAGGCCGGGCCGGGAACAACCTCACCGCGTCGAAGCTCCTGGATTCGCCGAGATCAACTGCGACCCATTTCGTGGCGTCCGCCGTGTTGGTGATCTGGCTGTGATAGCCATTGAGCGGGCCACGCGGAGCAACGTTGGTCATGGAGGACGGATCAGCGATCCACTTTGCCTGCCAGTCGGATTGTTTGAGCAGACCCATGGTCCAGGTTGCGTGCGGAGTCCACGCCGTCGGTTGGCCGTCTTTGTCCCACACCCGAACCTTCCACCAGGCGCGCATCCGTGAGCGCAACGGCTTTCCGGCGTAAGCCACGTGGAGCGTGGCGTCGGACACCACTTTGCCGCTGTCCCACAAGTCCCCCGCATCCCGGTCCAGTGTCTCGACCGATGACGCCACGAGAATGTGGTAGGCGGTTTGCTTTTGACCACGCTGATCGGAAGCCAGGGTCCAACTCAGCCGCGGCTCAACCACATCCATGCCGACGGGATTGACGCGATACTCACAACGCAGATTCTCAACCTGCAATCCGCCAGAAGCCGCAACCGTGGCGAGAGCGGCGTTGAGGCGCAGATGGGGGAACAGGCAGACGACCAAGGCACAAACCATCACGCGCCGACGGAAAACACACCGAGAAATCATCGCGGAGTCTGAAGGAAGTCTCACGGATTCGATCCAGTAACGTTTCAGAAACGCACGGCTGTTGAAATCCTCGTCAGTGATCGCACCGCTCGAATTGATGGTCAACCTTCACTCGCCAGACGGGGCGGCTTTCACATCGTAACAATACAGCATCTGTTGATCGCGGATGTAGAGGCGGCCATGGGAAACCACGGGGTAGGTCCAAGCCTTTTCCATCGGCTGACTTCGCGGCGGGAGGTCGGGCGGAGTGAAGCGACCTTTCTCGCGGTAGCCTTCAACGGTCGCCTCCACCAACGCCACCTGGCCGTTCTCGCCGTGGAGATAAAGCCGGCCATCCGCCAGGCACAGGGACGCGGCACCCAAAGACGGGTTGTCCCACTTAAATTCGCCGGAGGCAAAGTCCACGCACAGCAAACCGGAGTTGGCCGTGCCGAACAGGTGATCGCCCAGCACCACCGCGCCGCCAATGGTGGCCGGCAGCTTGGGCGAAAAGTAACCCGGCGCGGCGGATACGGTTTCCGCGTCGCGCTGGAGCCGGACCACACCGCCACCCGTGCCCGCCCCGGCGCTGTAGATGAGATCGCCCCGCGCCACCGGCGTGGGAATGTTGGCCTTGAACCGGCTCACGGTCCGGTCGTAGCGCCAGAGAAATTTCCCGGTTTGCGCGTCCACCCCTACGAGGCCGCGGGCCAGCATTTGGACGTACTGTTTGACGCCGGCCGCCTCGACAATGATGACGGAAGTGTAGGCGGCATCGTCGCCGCCCGGCACAGCGCATTTCCAGATGACTTCACCACTCTGCTTGTTCAGCGCAACGATCGTCGCCGTTTCTCCGCCGGGTGTGCAGACCAACTGATCGCCGTCCACCAATGGCGATTCGGTATAGGCCCAGGTGCCGGGTTTGCCGCCAAAGTCGGCCCGCAGGCTCTTTCGCCAGCGGACCTTGCCCGTGGCGATTTCAACGCAGGCCAGATCGCCGTCGGAGCCAAGCGCAAAGAGCACATCCCCGTCCACAGTAGGCGTCGAACGGGCGGCGGGGAATTCAGGTTTTTGATCGGGGTTGCCCACCTTCCCAAGACGTGCCTGCCACAACCGCCGGCCATCCGACGTCGCGAGCGCCTGGACGAATTCGTTTTCCATGCCCTCGTTGCTGCAAAGGTAGAGACGCTCGCCGACAACCGACGGAGTTGAGTAACCCGATCCGATGTCCTTCGCCTGCCACAAAAGCCTGGGGCCATCCTTGGGCCATTCTTGCAACAGCCCGCGCTCGGCGGAAATCCCGTCACGGTTCGGTCCGCGCCACTGCGGCCAGTCGGCCGCCGGAAGCAGGTTGGCAAAGAATGAAAAGGTGAACGCAAAAACGAGCGCAGTGTGAGTTGAGTTGTTGGGGCAGAGGTTCTTCATAGAGCATGACGGCGCCTGGCCGGGCGGTTGAGGGTGACGCAGCCACCCGCCGACAAAGTCCGGCACCGCGTGGCGCATTGACCGGTTTAATGGCATGGATTCGCTTCGGCCTTCATTTAGCCCCGTCGGCTGCGGAAAGCAAGTCGCGGAGTTGGCATAGGTCGCAGTAGATGGAGGCAGAAATTGGAGCAGAATTGACCCGACGGTGGGACACGGCGCTCGTGAACCTTACCACAGGCCGCTTGGTTTCGTCTTGAAGCTGGGAACAATTGCGCGCGGTTCAATCCACTTTCCGCAGTGCTGCTGTGCATGACAAGCGAACCGCAGGACACAGCGCGCCGGAGCCGCAACCAAAGGAACGTGAACAACTTTGTCCGCGGGTGGCATGCCGGCATTGCCCGTCTCTTGCGGACATAGCTGTCCGCGCTCCTGAGAATTCTTGCGAAAGCCGATGAAGTTGGGGGATGGCCCTTTTTGGATTCCACCCTACCGCTTCTTCATGGTGATGCTGATACCGGAGTCACCGGCGCTGACGAACAAGGTCTCGAGTTCCGGATTAGTAGTGATGGCTTTCACGTATCTCGGATCGGCCTGGCGTTGGCTCATGTTATGCGCAAGGACCAGTCCGCCCGGACGCAATTTGGGCAACAGCTTTTCCAGGTAATCCAGATAACCCTCCTTGTCCGCGTCCAGGAAGACGATGTCCACAGGGCCTTCCACAGCGGAAACCATTTCGTGAGCATCGCCGAGGATCAGTTTCACGCGGTCCTCGACTTCGGCGCGTTTGAAGTTTGCGCGCGCCGTGGCGGCGCGGACTTCGTCAATCTCGAAGGTGGTAAGCTTGCCGCCCGTCTGCTCCATGCCGAGGCAGAGCCACAGGCCGGAATAACCGATGGACGTGCCCAGTTCGACGACGTGCTTGGCGCCGGTGGACTCGGCGAAGATGCGGAGCAGACGACCGTCGTTGACGGGCACGCTCATGCTGCCGCGGCGTTGGGCCTGGTCCATGTCGTCCAGCACGGCGAGAATCTGCTTCTCACGCTCGCTCTTAGGCACGGTCTGCGAGGCGAAAAGGTCTTCGCCGCCGGCGCCCGGTCCACCGCGCGGGGGACGGCCGGGGCCGGGTTGGGCTTCGAGGGAGGTGGATAACATGAGGAAGAACGTCAAGGTCGTACCGAGCGGTGCGATGATTTTCATACAAGCAATCGCTGTGTTTTTGTTTTTGCGTGCAACTGGCTCCCCAGCCGCCGTACTCGCGGACTACTGGGGAAATTGGTCTCACTCTGGGAGGGAATCAACACCTTTGTGATCTGGCGCAAGTTGCAGAGTCTGCCGCCCAACGTCAGCGCTACGGGGATAACACTCTTGCCCTTCAGGTACCACACCACCTGCGACACCGCATACTTCGGCGGAATCCTCGTCCGCTAGCGGCTGGCGTTCTTGCTCGGCTCGTTCCTCTTTCTCGCCTGGAGCGCGTTGTCCTTGCCCGCCACGTTCGCCGTCGTGGCGTCGTCGCTGGACTGGCGACAGCAGACGATGGGCGTGGGCGTGCAATCGCTGGTGCGCCGCATCCCGATGATCCTCGGACCGCTGGCGGGCGGCTGGCTCATCACACGGTTCGGATGGGAAACCGGAGTCCGCGACAGTGGCATGCCCGACGAAACGATGTGGGCGACGTTCTTCGACGCCGACCACATTCTCACAGAATTGCAGTTCAACGATCTGGCCGCCGACGTGGTCGAGTTCGGGTGCGGCTATGGTACGTTCACCGTGGTGGCCGCGGCTCGCACGCGGGGTGTGGTGTTCGGCCTCGATCTCGAGCCGGAAATGATCGAAGCGACGCAGTGCGAAGCGCGGGAACTCGGCCTGACCAACAAGAAGGACGTGAAAGACGGCGTCATCGCTTACAAGATCGCCGCGCACGCCGCCGACCTCGCCAAAGGCCATCCCGGCGCGCAATACCGCGACAACGCCCTCTCCAAAGCCCGATTCGAATTCCGATGGGAAGACCAGTTTAACCTGTCCCTTGACCCGATAACGGCCAGAGAATTTCACGATGAGACATTGCCCCAAGAGGGAGCGAAGACGGCCCATTTCTGTTCCATGTGCGGCCCGCACTTTTGCAGCATGAAGATAACGGAAGACGTTCGGAAATATGCAGCAGAGCAAGGCATCGCGGAGGAAGAGGCAATCCAAGCTGGGATGGAACAGAAAGCACGCGAGTTCACCGAGAAGGGCAGCGAGCTTTATGCGACAGGGTAGCACAGGCGACTCGCCTGTCGTGTCCGGCGACCCGCCGAACACACTCCCTCGCCCATCGGATGGGAGAGGGAGGCCGAAGGCCAGGTGAGGGGCAATAAACAGAACCGACAACCATGCGCATCTACATCGAAAGCACGATTCCGAGCTACGTCGTCGCACGACCCGCGCGCGATTTGATTCAAGCCGCCCATCAGCAACTCACCCGCGACTGG
>JAANMW010000027.1_pt1 | contig 132501 bp, 117 predicted proteins | sample 7279671 | NCBI WGS metagenome assembly JAANMW01 (sample SAMN14094541, study PRJNA606508) | bioreactor metagenome | isolation source: A lab-scale SPAN reactor treating ammonium-rich wastewater day 247 | place: Ireland: Galway | collected 2017-09-19 | reverse complement strand
CTCAGGTCAGCCAGCGGATAGACTCCAGACCCATCTGAGGATTCGCATGAGCCTGAGGATTCCAGGCCGCGCCAGGGGCCCCTCCCGAAGGTGGCGAAACTCGCTGTCATGGCAGCGCGCGCGCTCTGGAGCGGATCGATCAACTTCGGGATGGTCAACATCCCCGTCAAGCTGTTCTCCGCCACCAGCAACCACAACGTCTCCTTCCACCTCCTGCACGCCCCCTGCAAAAGCCGGGTCAAGTACCAGGTCTACTGCCCGGTGCACGAGACCGAGGTGCCCCGCAGCGACCTGGTCAAGGGCTACGAGTTTGCCAAGAACCAGTACGCGGTGCTGACCGAAGAGGACTTCGAGCAGCTGCCCGTTCCCTCCAGGCAGAGCATCGAGCTGTCAGCCTTCGTCAAGCTCGACGAGGTCGATCCGCTCTACTTCGAGCAGAGCTTCTACCTGGCCCCCGACGAGATCGGCAAGAAGGCCTACGCCCTGCTGGTGCGCTCGCTGCAGGAGAAGGGCCTGGTGGGCATCGCCAAGGTGACCCTGCGCAATCAAGAGCGGGTCTGCGCCCTGCGCGCCAGGGATGGAGCGGTGGTGCTCTCCACGCTGCACTTTGCCGACGAGATCAAGGCCGTGCCCGAGGGCGTCCCGGGCGATCTCGAGGTGTCCGAGCGCGAGCTGCAGATGGCCAACACGCTGATCGACCTGTTGACGGCCGAGAAGTTCGAGGCCGGCGAGTTCAAGGACGAGTACCGAGAAGCGCTGATGAAGCTGATCGAGGCCAAGATCCAGGGCCAGGAGGTGGCCGCCTCGCCGGCCCCCGCGCCGGCCCAGGTGGTGGACCTGATGGCCGCCCTGCGGGCCAGCGTGGAAGCCGCCGAGAAGGCGCGCCAGAGCCGCCAGTCGGAGCCGAGCGTCAAGGCCGGGTGAACCTCCCCGTCCTGCCCCCGGTGGCCCCCATGCTGGCCAGCCTCAACCGCGCCTTCCCCGAGGGTGCCGGCTGGAACTACGAGCCCAAGTGGGACGGCTTTCGCACGCTGATCTTCTTCGACGGCTCCGAGCTTTATCTCCAGAGCCGCGACCTCAAGCCGATGGGGCGCTACTTCCCGGAGCTGGAGCGATCTCTGCGGGAGGTTCTCCCGCCCCGGGTGGTGCTGGACGGCGAGCTGGTGGTCATCGGGCCGGAAGGGCTCGATTTCGACGCCCTGCAGATGCGCATCCACCCGGCCGCCTCGCGCATCCAGAAGCTGGCCGCCGAGATCCCCGCCTCCTTCGTGGCCTTCGATCTCCTGGCTTCAGACGGCGACAGCTTGATGGCGGTGCCCCAGGTCGAGCGGCGCGAGCGGCTGGAGCGCCTGCTCTCGCAGGTGCCGCGCCCGGTCTACCTCACCCCCAGCACCGGCGACCGGGCCCTGGCCGAGCTGTGGTTCCAGCGCTTCGAAGGAGCCGGCCTGGACGGCGTCATCGCCAAGCGCCACGAGCATCCGTATCGCCCCGACAAGCGCGACTTCCTGAAGATCAAGCACCAGCGCACCGCTGATTGCGTGGTGGGCGGTTTTCGCTGGGCCAGGGACCTGGAGGGCCAGGCCGTGGGCTCGCTGCTGCTGGGGCTCTACGATGAGAGCGGCACCCTGCACCACGTGGGCCACACCGCAAGCTTCAAGGCGGCCGAGAAGCGCGAGCTGGTGCAGCGGCTCGAGCCCTACCGGGGGGGCGACAGCTTCGGCGACGGGCGCACCCCGGGCGCGCCCAGTCGCTGGACGGGCGGAAAGGACCTGAGCTGGGTGAAGCTGCGCCCCGAGCTGGTCTGCGAGGTGGCCTACGAGAAGCTCCAGCAAGACCGCTTCCGCCACGCCGCCACCTTCCTGCGCTGGCGCACGGACAAACCCGCCGAGCAATGCGACTTCGCCCAGCTCGACTCCCCCGTCCCCTTCGCGCTCGACGACATCTTCCTCTGATGCGCGCCCTGCCTATCGCCTTGCTGCTGGCCGTCTTGATGGTGCGCAACCTGGGCCCGCCCATCGACTTCGACGTCTGGTACCACGTGCGCATCGGCCAGGAGATCCAGCGCACCGGCGCGGTGCCCCACTACGATACCTTGACCGGGGCGGCCGACAGGGTGGAGCCGCACTACTACGTCAACGACGAGTGGGGCATGGGCTGGCTTTGCTGGCAGCTCTACCGCAGCTGGGGCTACGCCGGGCTGGCCTGGGGACTTTCCGGCCTCATCGGTCTGCTGGCCCTGGCTGTCTTCCTGGCCTGCCGGGCCGGCGGCGTTCCGGCCCTGCCGGCCACGCTCTCGGTGCTGCTGGCCGACGCCCTCATGCAGACCCGCTACGCGCTGCGGCCCCACCTGGTGACCCAGCTGCTGGCCGCGGCCATGATCGCGATGTTGCTGCGGGCCGAGCGCTCGCCCCGCTGGCTGTGGGGGCTGCCTCCCCTCTTCGTGCTGTGGAGCAACGTGCACGCCGGTGTTTCGCTGGGCGTGGGGCTGCTGGGCCTGTGGTGGATCGGCTCGCTCTCGAGCTTCGGTCGCTTTCCCCTGAGCTGGCGCCAGCTGGCTCCGCCCACCATTGGCTGCCTGGTGGCCCTCTTGTGCCGACCCGACGGCCACAAGCTCCCCATGTATGTGCTCACCCACTTTCGCCGCCCCCAGGTCTATGAGTGGGTGATGGAGTGGCAGCCGCTCGCGCGGGTCATGCCCGACTGGTGGATGGGCCCGCTGCCGCTCTACCTGCTGCTGGCCCTGGTCGGTTTTCTGCTGGCCTGGCGCCAGAAGTGTCTCAAGCTGCCCTATCTCTTCGCCTGCCTGGCCCTGAGCTATTTCTCCTTCCGCTGGGTTCGCGCCCTGGGAGAGCTGGGGGCGGTGGGGGTGCCGCTCATGGCCGCCACCTGGGCCAGCCTCAACTTCCCCGAGCGCCTCACGAAGCTGGCCCGAAGCCCCCTGCTCACGCTCCTCTTGAGCCTGCTCCTGGGCCTCTTGCTGGCTCGCGAGTGCACCCGCCCGGAGCACTTCCGATTCGAGCCGGGGCGCCACATCTACCCGGTCGGGGCAGTGGAGTTTCTCGAGCGGCATCCCGCCAGGGTGATCTTCAACTCCAACCAGTTCGGCGGCTACCTGGTGTTCCGCCACCAGAAGCCGTTCTTTCACAGCGTGATGTCGGCCATCGCCGATCCCTTGCTGCGCGACTATTTCGCCCTGCGCCAGAACCCGGAGAGCCTGAGCGAGATGGTCTCGCGCTACGGCCTGGATGCCTTCTTGCTGCACTACGAGTACTTCGACGATCTGAGCCGGCTGATCGCCGCCCTGGATCAGAGCCCGGACTGGGATCTGGTCTACTTCGACGACGTGGCCGTGCTCTACATGCCCTCCCGGCTGGGGCTGCCGGCCTACCGGGCCCTGCACCCCGGCCGTCCCGACCCGCTCGGCCCCGATCCTCTGGCCGCCCGGGCCGAGTTGGAGCGCTATCTGGCCGAGAGCCCCGGAGTGGCTCGTGGCTGGCTGCTGTGGGCCGTGCTGGGCGAGCGCACGGGCGATGCGGCGATGCAGGCCGAGGGCTATCAAAAGGTGCTCGAGCTCGCTCCCGACACCGTGCAGGCCCGATTGGGACGGGCCCGGTTGCGCTTTGCCGCCAGCGACTTCGCCGGCGCCGCCGAGGATGCCCGCGAGGCCGTACGCCTGGCACCCGGCTACGCGCCGGCTCGCTTCAACCTGGCCGTGGCGCTGGCCGCCCAGAACGACTTGAAGGGGGCTCGGCGCGAGCTGGACCGCTGCCTGCAGCTCGACCCCGGCTTTCAGCCCGCCATCGAGCTGAAGAACAGGCTGACCTCGTCGCCCTGACCACGCCTGGTGACCCGTCAGGCGTTGACGGTCTGCTCTTCCAGTCGAGCCGCCAGCTCGGCCAGCACCTCGGCCTCGGTCTCGCGCCCGAGCAGGGTCGAAAGCTGGCTCAGCTTGCGGATGGTGGTCGGCAGCTCGGGGTGCTGGCCGTCCTCGCGGATTTTCAGGGACCGCCGCAGGTGCTTCTCAGCTTCCTCGAAGTCTTCGGTGGTGATCTGAAGGTCAACCAGCCGCTCCAGGCTGCGGGCCACCTCGGCGTGATCTAGTCCGTAGCGCTTCTCTTTGAGCTCGATGGCACGCCGCAGCGAGTTGTCGGCCTCGAAGAAGTCCTCGGTCTGAACGTAGACATCGGCCAGGGCCATCAGGCGCTCGGAGATATCCACTTCCTCGCCCTGAGCCTCAGAAAGCTCCAGGGCGCGCTTGAGGAGAGGCTCGGCTTCGGAGGGGCGGGTGCGGGAAAGATAGAGCTGAGCCAGCTTGTCCAGGTGGGGAACCAGATTGGGGCTGCTCGCGCCCGACTTGCGCTCGTGGATCTCGACCGCCTTCTTGAGCAGGCTCTCGGCCGCATCGATATGCTCGCGCGAGGTGTAGAACTCGACCAGGGCCTCGATGCTCTTGTCGGCGGCCGGATCGTCGGCCTCGGCCCGAAGCTCGACGGCCTGGGCCAGCAGCGGCTCGGCTTCCTCCACCCGCCCGAGCTGATTGTAAACCTCGGCCAGGCCCTCCAGGGCCGGGGCCAGGTCAGGATGCTCCTCGCCCAGCGTGAGCCGCTGGATGGAGACCCAGCGCTGCATGTAGGGCTCGGCCGCGTCAAAGCGGCTCAGGCCCAGGTTGATCTGTCCCAGGCGTTGCAGCACCTGGACCAACTGGGGATGATCGGAGCCCAGCTCGGTCTCCTGCACCGTCAGGATGCGGCGCAGCATGGGCTCGGCCTCGGGCAACTTGCCCTGCAGCACCATGACTTCGGCCAGTCGGAACGAGGAGGCCAGCGACTCGGGATGCTTGGGGTCGAGCTTGCTGCGGTGGGTAGCGGCGACTTTGCGCAACAGGGCCTCGGCCTCGGCCAGATTGCCACGTTGCTGCTGCAACTCGCCCTGGGCCATCAAGACCTGGGCCACCAGCAGATGGTTGCTGCCATACTCGGCCTGGCGCAGCTCCAGGGCGCGCCCGAGATGCTCTTCCACCTCCTCCAGGCGGTTGAGAGCCAGCAGCACTTCGCCCAGTTTCAGCAGATGGGAGGCCAGCTCGGGATGGTCGTTGCCCAGATTGGCTTCCTGGATGGCCAGGTTACGCCTCAACAGCCCTTCTGCCTCCTCGTGGCGGCGCTGGGCGAGCATCAGGTCGGCCATGTTGGTGAGGATCGTGCCCGTGTCGGGGTGGGTATCGCCCAGTACCCTCTCACGGATGGTCAGCGCCTTCTGGTAGAGAGGCTCGGCTTCGCTGTAGCGTTCCTGAGCGCGATACAGCTCTGCCAGGTTCTTCAGGTCGGTGGCCACGTCGGGGTGATCGGCCCCAAGCTCCTGCTCGTCGATCTCCAGGGCCCGCAGACAGAGCGGCTCGGCCTCTTCGAAACGCTTGTCGAGATAGCAGATAGCGGCCAGGTTGTTGAGTGTAGCAGCCAGACCGGCGTGATTGGTCCCGAAAGCCTTCTCGAGGATGTCCAGCGAGCGCGAATAGAGGGGCTCGGCCTCGGTGTGCCGGCCCTGGGCCATGCGCACCGAGGCCAGGTTGCTCAGCTGTTTGGCCACCTCGGGATGCTCCGGTCCCAGACTGGACTCTTTCAGCATCAAGGCCCGCTCGGAGTGAGCCTCAGCGGCGGCAAAGTCACCCCGCATGCTGGCCAGGCCAGCCAGGTTGTCGAGCACCCCCGCCAGCTCGGGGTGGGCCGCGTCAGCGGCCTCGAAAATCTCCAGCGCCCGCTGGCTGAGAGGCTCGGCCTTGGCGAACTCGCCGTGGGTGGTATGCAGGGTGGCCAGACGGCTCAGGCTCGTGCCTAGCCGCACGTCCTCAGACCCGAAGTTCTTCTCGGCTTCACGGACGGCGGCCCCATAGAGCTCTTCAGCCTTCTCGTAAAGCCCCTGCTTGAAATATTTGTTACCCGACTCGAGGTAGGTCTGCCAGACAATCATCGCTCAGGGCCGTCCATGATCAAGATGCCGATCGCCATTCTTGGCCTGTCTCTCATTCCCCTACACAGCCAGGAATTTCAGCGACGTCACACCACATGAGCGGTTGTCCGCTGCTCAGGTGGTCAGTTCGTCCCAGGTCTTCGTGAGCGTGTCGCACTCGGCCGTCAGAGCCTCATATTTCTGCTCGAGCTCCTTGAGTCGAGGGCCGTTCTCGGGCCGAGCCATCTCCTCGGCAAGGTTGGAAATCTGTTCTTCCATGGCGAAAATCTTGGCTTCCAGGGCGGGAAGCGACCACTGGCGGGGGCTGGCGGGGGCCCGCTTGCCTTTGGGCACCAGATCGCGACCCTTCAGGTTCTCCTCGGCCAGTTCGGGAGCAGCTTTGACGGGGGGTTTGCGGCCTCGCTGGAAGTCGGAGTAGTTGCCGGGGTGAGAGAGCGCTTGCCCGCTCCGCAGCTCCACCACGCGGGTGGCCAGCGTGTCCATGAACGTGCGATCATGGGAGATCAGCACGATGGTGCCGGGATACTCCTGCAGCGCATCAGCCAGCGCCTCGCGCGCGGAGAGATCGAGATGGTTGGTGGGCTCGTCCAGGAACAGCAGGTTGGAGGGCCGCACGATGCAGCGTGCGAGCGCCACGCGACTGCGCTCACCCCCGCTCAGCACAGCCACCTTCTTGTGCACTTCGTCGCCCACGAACAGCAAGCAGCCGAGCAGGGTGCGCAGGCGCGTCTGATCGGTGTGAGGCGGGGCCACCTCTTCCAGGGCTTCGAGCACGGTCAGCTGGCCGTTGAGCGCCTCGGCCTGGTGCTGGGCAAAGAAGACCGGGGTCAGCCGGTGGCCATGCTTGATGCTGCCAGCGTCGGGAGGCTCGTGACCGGCCAGGGCCCGCAGCAAAGTGGACTTTCCCGAGCCGTTGGGACCCACGATGGCCACCCGCTCTCCGCGCTCGATCAACAGGCTCAAGCTCTTGAGGACCTGAATGGGTCCGTAGCTCTTGTACAGGCCTTTGGCCTGCAAGGCCTCGCGACCGCTGTCGGGAAAGGGGCGAAAGCTCAGCCTCATCGGGCGAGGCTCGTCCTCGGGCAACTCCACCCGCTCGATCTTGTCGAGCATCTTTTCTCGGCTCTTGACGCGGCTGGCCAGGGTGGCTTTGTAGCGGAAGCGCTCGATGAAGCGCTCGTCCTGGGCCAGCTTGCGCTGCTGGGTGTGGTAGGCGGCCTCTTGCAACTCTCGGCGACGCTCCTTTTCCTCGAGATAGAAGCTGTAGTTTCCGGCATACTCCTCGAGCTCGCCTCCCGAAAGCTCGAGGATCTTGTTGACGGTCCGGTCCAGGAAGGTGCGATCATGGGAGACCAGCAGCACCACCCCGGAGTATCTTGACAGGTATTGCTCCAGCCACTCCACTGCTTCCAGGTCGAGGTGGTTGGTGGGCTCGTCTAGCAAGAGCAGGCTGGGAGCCATCAACAAGAGCCGCGCCAGCGCGCCGCGCATCTGCCAGCCCCCCGAAAACTCGCGGCAGGGACGTTCAAAGTCGCTCTGGGCAAACCCCATGCCGGCCAGCACCGTTCGGATGCGGGCGTCGATGGTCTGGGGCTCGGAGTGCTCATACTCGGTCTGCAAACGGGCGTAGCGCTCCATGATCGACTTGAGCTCCGAGCCAGAGAGCGTGGCCATCTCGCCCTCCAGGGCTCGCAACTCGGCCTCCATGGCCCGCACCCGGTCGAAGAGGGCGTTCATCTCCTCGTAGAGGCTCACCTCGGGGCTCAGCTGTCCCTCCTGGCCCAGGTAGCCCACCTCCAACCCGGGCGTGGCCGCCACGTGACCCGAGTCTGGCTCGAGCTGGCCGCCCAGAATCTTGAGCAGGGTGGTCTTGCCGGTTCCGTTGCGGCCGATCAGGCCGAGACGTTGACCGGCCACCAGAGCCAGGTTGACCTTGCTCAGCACGGTGTGGCCCCCGTACGACTTGCTCACGTCCACCAGCGAGATCATGGACCCGCCTTCAAGAGCAAGCGCCCCGGACGGAGCTCCAGGGCAGCAAAGCAGGCGGCGAAGTCGATTGCGCCGGCCACGACCGGAAGCGTGAGGGCCAGAACCAAGAGCCAGAGCCACCCTTTCACGGCCCTGCCTTTCGTCACCCGGCACAGGAGGCCTGCGCCCCGGCACGAAGCCTTTCACCATGAAGAGAATGCTGCTTGCTTTATTGCTGGCGTTGCTGCTCCCCGCTCTGGCAGCCACGTCTACGGCCAACTTTACCGTCCAGGGCATGACCTGAGGAGGCACCTGCGCCAGCCGTGTGCGGGCCATCGTGAGCAAATTGCCCGGGGTGAAGTCAGTGAATGTGAATTTCGGCAAGTCCACTGCCGAGGTGAGCTTCGATGACACCATCACCGACCCCCAGAAACTTTCCCAGGGCCTGAAAGAGGCCAGTGGAGGGCGCTACTCGATGCAGGTTCGCCCCTGACCACCCGCGAAAGCGATTCGGGGGGTCGTCCAGGAGCCCGGCCGCAAGCCCTCGTGTGGACGGGGAGGAACTCCCCCTCCGAAGCAAGAGAGAAGCGACCGGGATCGTGGCAGAGTTCTGTTGATCGGCACGGTCCTTTCGGCCGCGCCTTTAGCTCACGAGGAGACCAAGCAGCGCATGCCTCCGTTTAGCTCCGGCTTTCAACTGAAGATCATCGAGGGTACGGGTCGCGGACAGGTGTTTCCTCTCGATACCAGGGAGCTGACTATCGGGCGCGCGGCCAACCCGGGCGAACGCGCGCCGGGCTACGTGTTCCTCTATGACGACACGGTTTCTCGCATTCACGCTCAGCTGTTCTGGGATGATGAGCAGAACAGCTATATCCTTCATCACCGATCCCAGACCAATCCGACCATGATCAACGCGACCCCTGCCGAGGATCCGCGCCTGCTCGAGCCGGACGATTCCATCACCATCGGCAAGGTGGTGCTGCAGATCCAGCAAATCGAGCGACGCTGGGCCGGTCCGGTGGCCCCCATGGTGGCTCAGACCGCGGCCGGAGCCTCCTCGTCGGGCGACGCCCCTCCCGGGCTTGCTCCGCTGCAGAGCAAGAGGCCCCATGTTCCCATGCCTACCGAGACACGCAAGGTAGCCGTGCGCATCACCATGGGGGGCAGTAAAGGGGGGCAGCGCAACGAATTCCGCCTCCATGTGGTGGAAGGCCCCGATGCCGGGCAGTCCTTCCCCCTCAAGGGCACCATGGCCCTGGGCCGGGACACGGGGGAAGAGCAGCCCAACGCCGTGCTGCTCCGCGACGAGCTCGTCTGTCCTGACCACGCCGTGTTGCGCTGGAGCGAGCCGGACGGCAAGTATCAGCTCCTGCCAACCGCCTGTCCCGTGGCCATCCAGCGCACGATGGAAGGGCTCGCCTGGAGCGCCGAGGTGCCCACCTCAGGACGTCTCTTGCTCGAGTCCAAGGACCTTCTCCGACTCGGCAACACGTGCCTCACGCTGGAGGTGACGGCGGTCGAGATGACGGTCGTCGAGGAGGAAGAGACTGCCCGGTAACGTGAGCCGCACCCTGGAGTGCTCGGCCACCTGCGCCTTCGGCCTGGAGGGGGTTGTGGCCCGCGAGTTGGAAGCCATCGGGGTTCAGGGTATCCGGTCCGAAAACGGCAGCGTAACCTTTCAAGCCAGTGCCGAGGAGCTCTGCCAGGCCAATCTGTGGCTGCGTACCGCCGACCGGGTGTGGGTGGTGGCTGGCCGTTTTCCAGCCCACAGCTTCGAGGATCTGTTCAGCGGCGTGCGCGGCCTGCCCTGGCCCGACCTCCTGCCCCGCCAGGCGGCCTTTCCAGTCGAAGGCATGAGCCATAACTCCCAGCTCTCCAGCGTGCCGGCCTGTCAGGCGGTCGTCAAGAAAGCCATCGTGGAGAGCCTGAAGGCTCGTTATCCCGTGGAGCGCTTTCCGGAAGACGGGCCGATGTTCAAGGTGAGGGTGGCCCTGGTGAAAGATCAGGCCACCATCTCCCTGGATTCGAGCGGACCGGGCCTTCATCGCCGGGGTTATCGCAAGCTGACCGCCGAGGCCCCCTTGCGCGAGACCCTGGCCGCAGGGCTGGTGCTGCTGAGCTACTACCAGCCTGACCGGGCCCTCTATGATCCGTTCTGCGGCTCAGGCACAATTTTGATCGAGGCTGGTTGGATCGCGCTCGACCGGGCCCCCGGGCTGACCCGCAACTTTGCCAGCGAAGGCTGGCCCTGGATCGGGCGCTCGCGCTGGGAACGGGCTCGACGCCAGGCAGAGAGCCGCCACCTCCGGAACCGACGCCTGGCGCTCCTGGGCAGCGACGCTGACCCGCGGGTGCTGAGCCTGGCTCGCTACCACGTGCATGCCGCCGGGCTGGGCAAAGTCGGGGTCTCGCTCTTACGCCGCGAAGTGCGCGACTTTGCGCCCGATCAGGAGTATGCCGTGATGATCACCAACCCGCCCTACGGCGAGCGCCAGCAGGACAGGCCGGCGGCCCGGGCCCTGGCGGCCGAGCTCGGGCGCGTCACCGAGCGCTTGAAAACCTGGTCATTGTACTGCCTGACCTCCGACAGCGAGTTCGAGAGGGCCTTTGGACGCAAGGCGATCCGCAAGCGTAAGCTCTACAACGGCATGCTGCAGTGCAACTATTACCAGTACCCGGGGCCACGTCCGCCGCAGGGGTTTGCGGCGATCCCGAGCGTGCTGCCGGACGAGGTCTGAAGCCTGGCGCAGCGATGGCGAAACCTGCCCGCTCTCCTCCGGGTGCGGCTCTAGGCCTCGCTCTTGGCCCCGCTCAGCTTGCTGATGCCGCCCAGGGTGGTGAAGAAGCCCCCCAGGCCCATGGCCACGGCCGTGAGCCCACCCACGTGGCCGAATACCCCGGCCGCGCTGGCCATGCCGAGGACGCCGCCGGCGCACAGCAAGGAGCCTCGCAGAACGCGGTTGTCGTCGCCCTGGGCCCACTGATCGGAGGCGCCGCTGAAGGCCAGCAGGCCGCAGATGCGCATGGCGCCGTTCAGCAGGGTGCCGGTGGGCACGGCGGCGATAGCCGGAAGACCAAACATGCTGGGGATGCCGATAGAAGCGGCGGCCACCAGGCCGGTGCCGATCACGGCCAGGGCCACACCGCTGGCGATATTGCCCTTGCGGGGAGCCTCGTCTTGAGTCAGCGTCAGCTTTTCCTCCGGAGACGACAGGCTGGGGGCGGCCTGCTGGGGTGCGCTGGGGCGATAGGCGCTGAGCGCCGGGGTGATGGTCTGGACGGTCACGAAATGGGCTCCTCCTGTTTCTCTCTCTGAGGGCCATTGTGTCACAGCCCGGCCCGAACCAGGTTACCCTCATGTTTCCGCGGGTTAACGGCCTGTTGCTTTTCAACTCCCTTTCAGCCACGTGAGCTATGATGCAACGCATGATTACCTCGATCTCAGGCAAAGCAACGGCTACCCTGGTCAAGCCCATTCACTGCGCCCAGGTCGAAGGTCAAAGCGACCGCTTCGAGCAAAGCGAGCCAGCCCCGCTCAAGATCTGGCTGCTGCATGGCAGCTACACTGGCGGTCACGCCTCAGCCGCTCGCTCGGTCAAGGAGGCTCTGGAGGAGCAGTGCTCGCAAGCCCGGGTCGAGATCATCAACCACGCCGACCTCTCCAACAACCCGGTCCCCTTTTCGACGGCAGCCGAAAGAGCGCTGGAAGTTGGTCCCATCAGCAAGGCCTTGCGCAATTGGGGTTTCGAGCTAAGCTTTGAGGGAGCTCCCCTCCATCGATGGCTCTTGCGCCAGACCGTGAAGGTGGAAGCCTTTCTGACCGAGGACCTGCTGGACCGGATTCAAGCCGAGCAACCGGACGTGCTGGTGGCAACCCAGGCGCCCACCGCCGACCTGCTGAGCTACTGGAAAGAGGTGCAGGAAATCGACACCCCCCTGCACGCCGTGGTGACCGACTTCGGGGCCCACCAGATCTGGAGCCAGGAGGGTATCTCGCGCTATTATGTTGCCGCCGAGTCCACCCGGGACGACCTGGCGCGCTTTGGCGTGGACAAAGGCCAGGTATCGGTCACCGGCATCCCCATCCGGCCAACTTTCGCTCGGCCCCCTCAAGACCGAAGCGAGATGAAGAAGAAACTGGGCCTCGACCCGGAGAAGCCGTTCGTGCTGGTGCTGGGGGGGGCGCTGGGGGCGGTCAACTTCAACAAGACCGTGGGGGCCCTGGACGACCTGCCCTGCGACTTTCAGCTCGCGGTGGTGTGCGGCAAGAACCAGGGGGCGCGCCAGGCACTGGAGGCGGAGACCTTCAGCCATCCCGTGCAGGCGCTGGGGTTCGTGGACAACATGGTGGACTACCTGGACGCCTGCGACCTGATCGTTTCCAAGCCGGGCGGCCTCTCCACCTCGGAGATCCTGGCCCGCGGCCGGGCCATCCTGATCTTTGACCCCATCCCCGGGCTCGAGACCCAGAACGCCAGGCGCCTGACCGCGGCCGGTGTGGGCCGCTGGGCCAGCGACCTGAAGGACATGGGCAAGCACGCCCTGGACCTCCTGCAAAACCCGGTCAAGCGCGAAGAGATGGAGAAAGCCGCCCTGGCCATGGGCCGTCCCAACTCGGCCGCCGACGCCGCCAGGCAGATTCTGGCGGCCGGCTGGGAGCACCGCGAGCGACTCTCCTCCAACGGTATCTGATCAGCCGGCCACCAGGCCGTCGAGATAGACGTGCAACTGACCCATGACCTCCTGGGCCTGCAAGAACGTGCGCACGCACTGGGCCATCGTTTCCGGGGAGGGGCTGGCGACATACTCCCCCAGCGCATCCACCGCGATCTGAGAGATGTCCAGTGCGGTGCAGGTCATCTTTTGCTGCTCCTCGAGCGCCTCGCGCACCTCCTCGGGACCGGTGACGGCCGTCACGGCCGCGCGAGACTCGCGCAGCTCGGCGGCCAGGGCGCTCTGGTAGGTGAGCAGGACGTCGGTCGGAAGACGGCCCTCGTGAACTTCCTTGAGGGCGGACAGAAGCGACCCGAAGCTGGGGTGCTCGAGGTCGACCGGGGCGCTCTGGTAGCTCATTTCGTGTAGTAGATCCCGCTGTTGGGGTCCTTATTGCGTTCTGAGATCACCTGGTGACCGGGGCGATCGTTGTTGGAGCCGATGGTGCGCGTGCCACCGGCGGCTGTGACGAGCTCCACGTGACCGCGCGAGTGATTCATCCAGACATCGCCCGGCTTGGCCTGGCTGGCGGGGATGCGACGCCAGCCCTGCTTGATGAGAGCCTGCTCCATGGATTTGACGTTCACGTGATGTCCCTGCAGCTTGCCGGTGCTCTCCAGAAGCGAGCTGACAAAATCAGCACAATTGTTGGTCTGGCCGCCCGCTGCCGTGAACTTGGGCAGCTTGCCCTTGATGTCGGCCGAGTTCTGACCGATGAACTTTCGACCCAGCTCGACGGCATCGCTGCCGGAGTTACCGCTGGGGGTCACGCCGCCAGCGGTGCCCGTGTTGCCCGTGTTGCCCACGCCCGTCGGCGCATTTGCGCCACCGCCGTTATTGAAGAGAGGCACGCCAGCGAGCCCTCCCGGGGCGATCCCGCTCTCGGAGGTGGCTGCCCCGGCTCCCCCCAGGCCGGCCGACTGGCCGACCATCAGGCCCATCAGCATCCCGATCAGATACTGCTGCATGTTGAACTGCTGCATCATGGCCCCGTCGAGCCCCATCGGTCCGCCCAGACGATTGAGCGCTGCCCCCAACCCCATGGGAGCGTAACCGCCGATCGAGCTGGCATCTCCGGGGCCACCCAGGGCCGTCAGTGCAGTGAGTGGGTCCATCGGTCAACCTCCTTGTCGTGTTTGCATCTTACCACTGCGACCGGGACTCCCCCAGGTAGGCAAGTTAAGAAAATGAAACCGATGTGAATTGTTTGTATCCGACTTGCGAACAGGGGAGGGCGCCAGCTTGAGAGAAGTGTCTCGGGCGTCGGGAGTTCGGGAAAGCCGGTGAGAATCCGGCACGGTTGCCGCCACTGTAAGCGAAAGGCCTCCCAGGAGGCACGGAGCCGCGAAGTCAGGGACCGGCACGGCGCGTGACCAGCGGCCCCCTCCGGACAAGAGGCGGGCAGGGCGCCGCTGAGCCAGAAAGAGAGGCGGGGCGTCCGAATGCGGATTCTGAGCGCGCTGCTCGCGCTGGCCCTGCTCTGCTCCTGCGCCCCTGCCCCCCGTGCGACGACCCCCGGTCCCGCCCAGCGCATCATCAGCCTCGTGCCCAGCCTGACCGAGGTTCTCTTTTCACTGGGAGCCGGCCCCCGCGTGATCGGCGTGACGGCCAACGACCATTATCCCCCCGAAGTCGAGGGGCTGCCCCGGGTGGGCGACATGGCCCCCGACTATGAGCGCATTCTGGCTCTACAACCAGATCTGGTCGTGGCCGACCCGGGCATGCAACCGCGAGAGATCACTCGCCTGCGCGAGCTCGGCCTGCCGGTGCTGAGCCTGCCTTCTCAGAGCCTCAGCGGGTTGCGGAAAGCCCTGGCCGAGCTGAGCAAAGCCACCGGGACCGAGGCTCGCGGTCAGGAGCTGCAAGGTCAGCTGGCACGCCTGAAACCGCCCCCCGGTCCGGGAGTAAGGGTCTTCGTGGAGATCTGGGACAAACCGCTCATGACCACGGGGGGCGGCACGTTCGTGGACGAGCTGATCACTCTGGCCGGAGGTCGCAACGTCTACGCCGACCGCCAGCAGTACCCCAGCATCAGCGTGGAAGACCTGCTGCTGCGCCAGCCCGAGGTGATCGTGCTGACCGTGAGCCAGGTCGAGGAGGCCCGCTCCCGGCCCGGCTGGGACCGCCTGGCCGCAGTCCGAAGCGGACGGATCTATCGCATGGAGCCAGACCTCCTGGTGCGGCCCACCCTGCGGCTCCCCCAGGCTGTGGAGCAGTTGGGGGGGTTTCTGAGTCCATGATCGCCCGTCTGGGGGGCCTGATGCTGCTGGGACTGCTGGGACTGGCTGCCTGCCTGGCGGTGGCCGTCTCGCTGGGCAGCATCAGCATCAACCTGCTCGAGCTCGACGACGTGACTCGAGCCATCCTGCTGGACATCCGACTGCCGCGAGCCTTGCTGGGAGCCTGCGTGGGCGCCTGTCTGGCCAGCGCCGGAGTGGCCTTTCAGGCTCTCCTGCGCAATCCCCTGGCCGACCCTTACGTGGTAGGGGCCAGCTCGGGGGCGGCCCTGGGGGCGGCCCTGGCCTTCCTGCTGGGACTCACTTCGGTGCTGCCCCTGGCTGCTTTCGCGGGGGCAGTAGGAGCGATGCTGTTCATTGTGCGCCTGGCCCGCATCGGAGGGGCCCTGCCGGTGGACACGTTCCTGCTGGCAGGCGTGGTGGTGGGCTCGTTCCTCTGGTCTCTGGTCAGTTTCATGCTCACCCTTGCGCGCCAGGACATGGCACGCATCGTGTTCTGGCTCATGGGCAGCCTGGCCGACGCGCGCTGGAGCCAGCTGCCGCTCATCCTCCCCTACCTGGTGATAGGCCTGGGCGGGCTCTACTACGGGGCTTTGAGCTTGAACCTGCTGACTCTGGGTGAAGAGGCGGCCATCCCCCTGGGCCTGCCGGCCGAGCGGGCCAAGCTGTGGGTCTTGCTGGGGGCCACGCTGCTGACCGCCGCGGCCGTCTCGGTGAGCGGACTGATCGGCTTTCTGGGACTGATCGTGCCTCATCTTTGTCGCGGCCTGGTGGGCCCCGACCACCGCCTGCTACTGCCCGCGGCGGCCCTGGGCGGGGCCATGTTCCTGGTCTTGTGCGATACCCTGGCGCGCAGTCTGCGCCCCGGCCTGGAGCTGCCGGTGGGCGTGATCACCGCCCTGTTGGGAGCCCCGTTCTTCTTCTGGCTGCTCTACAGCCGTCGGAGGTTGACGTGAGCCTGCGAGGCTCCGACCTGAGCTGCAGCTACGGCTCCACCCCGGTCCTGCACGAGGTATCCGTGCAGCTCGAGCAGGGTGAGCTGGTAGGAATTCTGGGGCCCAACGGCTCAGGCAAGTCCACCCTGCTCAAGGTGCTGGCGGGCGTGCTGACCCCCGCCAGCGGAAAAGTGCTGCTGGAGGAACGCTCGCTGAGCGAGTACCGGCGCCGCGATCTGGCCTGCCGGCTGGCCTACGTGCCCCAGCAGGTGGAGCTGCCCTTTCCCTTTCGTTGTAACGAGCTGGTGATGATGGGGCGCTATGCCCGCATGCTCGGCCCGGGGCTGCAAGAGGGCGCTCACCAGGAGGCGGTGCGTCAAGCGATGCGGGCCACCGGGGTCGAGGCGCTGGCCGATCGCCGCTTCAGCGAGCTCTCCGGGGGAGAGGCCCAGCGTGTGCGAATCGCCCAGGCCCTGGCCCAGGAAGGCCAGGTCATGCTGCTCGACGAGCCCACCTCCCACCTGGACGTGGCCTACCAGTTGGATCTGATGCGACTCCTGTCCTCTCTGGCGGCTCAGGGGCAGGCTCTGGCTGTCTCCCTGCATGATCTCAACCTGGCGGCCCTGTTCTGCCACAGGCTGGTCTTGCTGAAAGCGGGCCGGGTGGTGGCTTGCGGAGCCCCGGCCGAGGTACTTACGGTGGACAGGCTTGAGCAGGCCTTTGCGGTGAGATTGGAGGTGCAAGCCGGTCCCCCGGTGCGGGTGTTCGCCGGGAGTCAGAGCCGGTTGGGGGACCGCCGGGTCAGAAATGATTAATGTGCTCGCACTTTGGTTTTGCACATTAACACAATCTAACGAACGCGCCGGAACTGCGTTCCAGCGCGTTGTAAAGTGCAAGACCAAAGGCCTTGCACTTTAGATACACCTGCCCGCAGAGAGTGACCCTCGTGGGCCAGCAGCCAGCGCTTGCTCTCCAGGCCCCCGGCGTAGCCGGTCAGTTGGCCGTCGCTGCCGATGACTCGATGGCAGGGCACCACGATGGCCAGCGGATTGCGAGCGTTGGCCGCGCCCACAGCCCGCACCGCGCGTGGCCGGCCGATCAGGCGGGCTACCTCGGCGTAGCTGGCGGTCTGGCCGAAGGGGATGCCGACCAGCGACCTCCAGACTTGCTCCTGAAACGCAGTGCCATTGGTCCCCAGCGCAAGCTCGAAGGCTCGCCGGCTTCCATCAAAGTATTCCTGAGCTGACGACGCGCATCGTGCAACACCGGATCGCTCGATTCGCCCCCCCGGGCCTCTCCAAACAGGATCGACACCAGGCGGTTGTGCCGGGCGGTCAGGGTCAGGGGGCCGAGCGGGCTTTCCATCGTCAACATCAGGGCAGGTTTCCTTTCGTCCACAGGTGCATGACGGCGTAAGAGCGCCAGGGACGCCAGCGCTCGGCCAGCTCGAGGGCCTTCGGGCCCAGCAGCTTGCGAACGCCCAGGTCGGTCTGAGGAAACGCATCCGGCCAGTGCAGCGCCCGCAGGGCCACGTAGTGCGAGGTCCAGGGGCCGATGCCGGGCAGGCTTTCCAGCTTGCTCAGCGTTTCCTGGAGCGGTTGGCTGCCATCCAGCCGCAGCTCGCCTGATGCCACCTTGCCGGCCAGGCTCACCAGGCTGCGCGCCCGCGCCCTGGGCAGGCCCAGCGAGGCGATCTCTTCGGGGTCTTCCTCGGCCAGCATCTGTGGGCCGGGAAAGAAGCCTCCGTAGCGGGCCACCAGGCGCCCCGCCAGCGTGGTGGCTGCCCGCACGCTGACCTGCTGGCCCAGCACCGCGCGCAGCGCCATTTCGAAAGGGTCGAACGCCCCGGGTACGCGCAGTCCGGCGTCGTAACCAGGCCCGAGCACCTGCGCGATCTCGGCCGGATGGGCGTCCAGGTCGAAGAGACTGCGCAGGCGGGCGCGCAGGCTCAGGGTCTGACGGGCCAGCGAGAGCGGCAGGCGGGCCACCAACGCCGGCCTGGCGGGGTGGTGGCCAACCAGAATCTCGCCCTGCGGGGTCAGACGGCGAACCTCGTGATCGCTCACCGACTCCAGGCCGGTCACGGCCCGGGCGCGCAAAAATGCGAGCATCCCGGCCCAATCATAAGGTGGACGGTAATCCAGCCGCAGGCTCAGCCCGCTCGCCGGAGGGCCCTCGCAGCGCAGAGACGAAGGGGGGCGCCCGAACTGCTCCTGAAACAACGCGTTGAAGCGGCGCAGGCTGCCGAACCCGCAGGCAAACGCAACCTCGGTCAGGCTCAGCTCGGAGTCGCGCAACAACTGGCGGGCCATCGCCAGACGCCGGGTCTGGGCCAGGCCCACCGGTGAGACGCCCAGCTCGCTCTGCATCGAGCGGCGCAGATGGCGAGCGCTCACCCCGAGCCTTCCGGCCAGCTCTTCCAGCGAAGCCTCATTCAAGAAACCTTCGTCGATCAACTTCACGGCCGATTGCACCAGGCGCGAGACGGCGTCCACCGGCGCCTGCCCCGGCGCAAGCTCGGGACGGCAACGCAGGCAAGCCCGGTAACCGGCCCGCTCGGCCTGGGCCGCGTTGGCATAGAACGCGCAGCTCCGGCGAGCCGGGCGGCGGGCCGGGCAGATGGGGCGGCAGTAGATCCGGGTGCTGCACACGGCCACGAAAAACTGCCCGTCGAAGCGGGGGTCTCGCGCCGACAGAGCCCGGTAGCAAGTCTCGTCATCCAGCGTCACCAGGCCACTCTAGCACGACGGTGGGGAGAGTGTCTCGCCGTTTTCGGACCTGACGCTGGCGCTGGGCAAGGGAGGGCGGGATGCTTGACCAGGCCTGGCAACTCTCAGTGATCGAAGTCTCGGAGCCGGCTGCCCATCGAGAGGGAACTGGCTTCTCGTCCAGTGCTCCGGGATCTCGTTCATCGAATGGCAAACTTTGGGCAATCTCGCAGCAAGGAACCGGCAACAATCCATTAACCGTGCTCTGTCAAGCTGGTCCTATGAAGCTACAACAACCTCTCCACCTCCATCTTCGGGACCTGCGCACCCGGGCAGGGCTGAGTCAGCTTCAGCTGGCTATTCTCTCGACCGTGGATGCAAGAAGGGTCTGCGATTACGAACAGGGCTTGCGCAAACCGTCCCCGGCTCATCTCGAGCTCGTGGCTCCGCATCTCAAGACAAACCTTCCGGCGCTGCTGCTCCACCCCGACCTCTGGCGCAGCCGCTCCTCTCGGGACAAATGGTTCCAGGACAAGCATCATTTTTGGCCTGATATCGAGCGGTTCGGCCACGAGCGATTGAAGTCTGCCATGGCTGCCTTTGGCCCGGGGATCAAGCGGCTCGTCGATGCCTGCTCGGAGTCTGGCAGAGCGTTCCTGACCCTGACCCCGAGCGACTCCAGCCCGGAATGGACGTTCCAGTTAAAGCATATCTTGGGGGGAACCGAGCCCTCCCTGGCCTCGCCGCTCGGGATCCAATTCCGTCGCCACTTCGTGACCCACCCGAAGGAACATCGCTATGTGGGCGACTGCTCGGTGCCCTGCCTGATCGGAGCTTGCACCAACGTGCGCTACATTCTGATCCCCAAAGTGAGCGTGCGAACCTTCGCCCATCCCGACTTTCCCATCACGATGGATTTTCTGTGCGGAATCCGCGAGCCCGTCAGCCCATTCACCACCTGAACTTGGAGGTGGACGGCACAGGCCACGACCCTCGTTGGGACGCCAGGCGCCAGAACGCTCTCGCGATGCACACCGTGCGGTTTACGCAGGAGGACATCGGAGAGCGGACTTCCTGGACTTGTTCCACGGCCGGATCATCCCGTACGCCAATCTCTCGCGAGCAGCCTGACGATCCCAGATTTCTTGTGAATCCTCGGTCGGGGCGTGGGATATCCCACGTTCAGCATGGGATCCACACCCTGCCAGGGGATCCCATCTTGGGCCGAGATCCGGTCTCGGAGGTCCGCTGGACCCGCAGAGAAAGGCTCACGCGCGGCTCCAGGGGTCTATCGGCTGGCGCTTGCGCGAGCGCTCCCCGTGCTGGCCGCAACCGGACCATCACCCCGCCCACCTGGACCGCATGCTCGCCCTCCACGATACCGCTACCGGTTCCCTCGATGCTCCACTCGCGGACCTTCTGGGCCTCCTTGTCAGCCTCGCGGAAGGATTCCAACTGCGGCTGCCAGCGGTCCAGGATCTCGAGCTGCTTGTCCTGGTCCTGGATGATGAGGATGGGAAGGACGGCCAATCCGAGCCCTGCGAGGGGGAACCCGATGGCCGGGTGGCCCGACCCCGCGATCAGCATGCCGATCCCGAAGACCCAGGGAGACGCCGAGCCGATGCGACCGACCAGAGCGCCGCGCTGCAGGATCTCGAGACGCTTGCCCTCCAGGGTTTTGTCGTCGGGACCTTTGAGCCGCTTGAGGTCCTTCTTCAGGAGCTCGCGTGCGGGGGCCGCTTCGGGCTTGTGCTCAGACTCCAGCACGGTCTGGGTCGCGCGCAGCAGGCTGCGCAGCTGGCCGAGGGTGGCCTCGCCGCCCAGCGAGACCGTGGGCGACGCGACCGGGCTCCCGGTGGCTGGCGAGTAACTCCTGGCGGCCAGCTCCTCGTTCAGGGCTCTATCCGCCTCCAGGGCCATCTCGCGGTCCACCTGATCGACGACGGACCAGAGGCCCACTCCCATGGAGCCTCCAAGACATCCGAACGAAGCGAGGGTGCCCAGCACCCCGTTCTGCCCCTTCGCGATCAGGGTGACCAGCCCGGCAAAGAGCGCTCCGCTCAAGAGAAGCTTGCCACCAAGCTTGTAGCTCGCCTTGCGAGCCTGAGCGCGGAGATGTCGCTGCACGTCTTGCACCGTGTCGCCCGGGTTCTTCTCCAGCAAGTCGATGCGCTGCTTCAGCTGGCGGTAGGCGATGTCGGTGGCGGGGTTGGACAGGTGCGGCTCCAGGCGGGTGGCCCGCTGGCGGAGGTCCTCCAGGAGGTGAGACTTGGCGACCTGCACGTGCATGGCGCCACAGTTTGCTCGCCGACGCTGAAAAAAAGCTGAAAATTAGCAAAGAGGCTCAGGATGCGAGGCCGAACCGCCTGCCCAGGGGCCCCGGGATAAGACTTCCCGCCAGTTGCTCCAGCTGCCGACCGGCCTGGCGCACGCGGTTGTAAGACTCGAGGGACCCTCCCAGACGACGTGTCAAAACCAGACCCTTCAGGGCCCGGTCCACCGGCTTCCCGATCTTGGCCCCCAGGGCCCGCTGCCGATTCACGGCCAGCACCCAGTGGACCGTGCCGAGCGGAACCGGGTTGCCTTTCCGCTCCATCAGGCCCAGCAACCGAACGAACGCATCCATCGGCTCGCCTCGCTCGAGCAGCGCCGTCAATTCCTCGGGACGGAGGGGCTCGGCGCTCTGAGGAGCCCTCTGGTTGAGCCGTTGGGCACCGTTCTCGGCTGGCACGGCACCACCGAGGATCTCCAGCAACTCGAGCCCGTAGTCTCGCTCGGCATTGCTGAGGGGAACCGCCTGGCCGAAATCGAGCAGGGTCACCGTGCGGGTCTCGGGATCGATCAAGACCTGACCATCGTGAAAGTCCGGATTGGCGTGCAGGGGCACCGGGCGGGCCGAGCCGGAGGCATCCACCCCGAGCAGCACGTCCATCTCCACCTGGGCCAGGGCCCCCATCGCCGAGCGATAGGTGTGTGGATCCGATTGCAGCACCTTCCGCGCCGTCTGCCCCGGGGCTTTCTGCATGAAGATGGTCTGGTGCTCCTGGCTGAAGGCCTCGACGGTGCGGACGTTCCAGCCGTTCACCTGCCGGTTATACAGGGGCTGCACCTGCTGCTGCATGCCGAAGGCCGCATCCTTGTCAAACTCGAGGGTCACCGACTTGCGGATGACCCGGGCCAGGCCCTTGAGGAAACCGTACTTTTCCTCCTGCTCGGGGGTGCGGGTCAGCAATCCGAGCAGTCGGTCGAGCCGCTGGAAGTCATACTCCGAGGCGACATCCACGCTCTCTCGGGCCACGCTGGCAACACCGGTCTCACCGGTAGCCCTGTCCTCGTAGCTGAGGGCCAGATTGACCGAGCCGCTGCCCAGCAACTTCTCGACCTCCAGCGCCTGGGGCCACTGACCGTCAAACCGCTTCTCCAAGAGTCGAATGCACTGGTAATAATTGAGCGGCATCGCTGCATCCTGAGAGGACTCGAAGGCGCTGCGGAACTCGGCAAAATCACTGGTGAAGGCGAGATACTGCTTGAATTTGATTCCCGGAACCCCGTAGGCATCGAAGAGGCTGTTCAGGATGGAGGCCTCGTCCAACTCACCCTTCCCGCCCGGGGCGGGCTGGGAAAGGACGAAGGCCACGGCCAACGATTCGCTGCGGCCGTGCGACTCGAGCAACACTTCCGCCAGGTTGCGGGCCAGCTGCTGGCGCTCCGGGCGCACTCTGGCCAACAGGTGATCGAGCAGCTTGCCCTGGCCCTGCTCGGTTGCCAGAATCGAGCTCGGCCCCGCCAGGAAACTGTTGGTGACCAGCAAGCGCGCCATCGGCTCGGCTCGGCTCATCTGGCTGCGCCCGTTGCGGACGACTTCGACCAGAGAGACATTCTCGGCAGCGCCTCCCAGTCGAGCCTCCAGGGCCCGCTGAAGCTCCTCCACGAAGAGCGGCATGTCGTCGCGACGGCCGAGCAGATAGTCCAGAAAGTGCAGCTGCTCCTCGGTCTGACGACTGCGGACCGCCGCCACCATGGCTGACAGGCCCCGCAGGTGCCCCGCGTGGGATTCAGCCGCGTGCTCCAGCGAGCCCTCCCGGGGCGGAAAGACCTGGTCGAGCTGGCCAGGTTGGAGGCGGGCCTGCTCGCTCAGTTGCTCTTTGAAGATCTGGTGGATCAGGGGGTGCTTTGACTGCAGCTCGAAAGCCCCATCCAGAGCCTGCACCCGCTCGGCCAGAGGGGCGATGTCCTGATGCGGCTGTCCATCGGCCAATCGCACCAGCAGACCGGCTGCGCTCTCCGCCTTCAGCATCCCCAGCACGTGGGGACGAAGGAGCCACTCCTGCAATTCGCCCGGGGGCAGGCTCTCCAGGTGCGGGAGAAGATAGCTTTCGAGCTCGTCTCGATAAGCCGAGCGCCCGTCGAGCACCAGAGGGTTGCTCTCAACAATGCGCGAGAAAGCCTGATACCAGGCCCCGGCATCGGGCGCTTGCTTCTGACTTGCGCACAGGATATCCATCATGAAGACGGCGCAGTCCATCCCGACATGGGCGCCCTGTGTCGCCTTCTCCATCGTGCGCATCGCCTGGCTGCGAAGACGAAGATCGGCCAGCGAGCCGGTCATCGACTGCAGGTCAGAAAACTTGAATTCCTGCGCCCTTTGCTGGGACGACTCCCGATCATAGCCAAGCAGACCGAGGATGCTCAGACGCAGGTTCTGCTCGCGGTGACGCGACGCTGCCACCACGTCGACCTGATCTCGCTCGAGGTTCTTGTGCCGGGCAATTCGACCCAGCATGGCGGTATCGAGCATGCTCGGGTTGAGAGCCAGGGCTCGACCGAGCATCCTGCTGCTCCGAGCGGTCCGATCCGTAGCGACCATCTCCAGGACCTCCTCGCGGCTGAGGCCGGAGAGGTAGCCCTTCAGTCGCCGAAACGGCTCGGCCCGGGCCCCATCCCTGGAAGCGCTCGAATCGTGAGGCAGATGGTCTACCAGGAATCGGAACAGTTGTTTGCGGTCGCCGGGGGAGGTCTCGGGCGACTGCAGGAGGTCCACCAGCAGATTGGCCAGGAAGGGTTGGTGGCCCAATGACAAAGAGGGCTGGTAGCGACCGAGAAGCAGGTCCCGCTCCTGGTTCGCATGGCGGGCAAAGCCCAGGAGCAGGGGAGCGAGCTTCGTGCGCAGGTCTTCCCCGATGGGGAACTTCTGGTGCGAATCCTCCAGGGCGGCCAGCGTCTCTCCGATCTCTGCTTGCCGGCTGTAGGGGGGACCATCCAGGACCTCCAGCACCTCGCGCTCGCGCCACTTGCAGAATCGATCCGTCATTGGATGGAGGGCTTTTCGAATCGATTCGGCGCCAGGGCCGCCCAGGAGGCGGTTGAGACCCTGAACAAACTTCCAGCTCTCCGCTCTGGAGCGCTCGGCAGGCTCGGAAGCGATGCGCTCGAGACCCGCCACCAGAGAATTCTTCCCGAGCTCGGAGGTCTGGTTCCAGGGATCGAGAGCGGCGCCGATCTGGTGCCAGAAGTTCTCGCCGGCAGCCAGCTCCCCGGTGGAGTTGTCCATCCGCAGCATCTCCGGAACCTGCTCTCCGAGCGCCCTCCACTCCGGGCTCCGCTCGGCTAGCTGCGGGAAGATTCGTTGGAAAGCGCGTGAGCTCAGCACATCGACGGCAAAGTCAGCGTGCATGAAGACGGGCTTGCCTTCATGCTCGGTCTTGAGCCCGGCCAGCAGCCCGGAAGCCTTCCACCCCCCGGCTCCCGTGCTGTGACGCGTCAGGAAGCTCAGAAGCTCGCGACTATGCTCCTCGTTGAGATCAAGGCCCCCGATCCACTGCGTGTGCATCGCCTCATAAAGGTGCAGCGCGACGTCCACCTTGTCTTGTCCTTTTGCCCCGGCCTGATCCAGGCGACGAACGGCCTGCATGAAAACCTCACTGCGCAACTGATTGTCGTTGCGCCAGCTCAACTCCGGGTCCAGGGCTCCATCGGGAGGCAGGTAGTAGTAGCTGCCGAACTCGCCATAACGGGCGACGCGCTTCCCCGGGTCGAGCATGGCCTCGGCCATGTCGGCCACCTCTCGGGCCACCTTCTCGAACTCCTTGCGAGGAACCGGGATGCGAGTCGGATCGCCGAGGTCGAATTGAGGCAGGGGGGTCAGGCCACCTCCGGGAAGCGCGGCCGCCTCGGTTCGTCGCAAGTGCTCTACCTGGGCCTGAGCGGCCGAGAGGCGAACCCCCTCGTGATGGTGGCTGGAAGCTCCTGCCCTCAAGGCCCTGTAAAGCTGGAGGACAAGATCGTCCTGCTCCGCCCCGTTGCCCTGGTGCAGACGCTCCAGAGCTGAAAGAGCCCCCTCGGGGTCGTAGCCGGCTCGGACCATCTTCTCGATGCCCCCCGCGTCGGCCACCACCTCGTGCGCCTGCGAGGACACCCAGCGCTTCAGCCGCTCGTCGACTTCAGGAGCCTTCTCCTCGGTATGGCCTTTCAGGATGTGGGTCAGCTCGTGGCCCAGGATGAAGGCCAGCTCCTCCTTGAAATCGAGCTGACGCAGCGTGCCCAGGTTGACCCCCACCTCGTAGATGGGACGTCCGTCCACCGCCTCACCGGCCAGGCGCCGGAGCAGTCCGGGTTGCTGCAGCGACGGGTCTTTGAGAGCGAACGCATTGAGCTGCTCGCTGGAGTAGAGATTCACCACCACATGCAAGCCGGCTTTCTCGAGCTCATCGCCGGCCAGCTCCTGCACGAGATTGCGCACGTAATCTCGAGCTTGCTTCACCTCCGGCGACAAGCTTCCGGCCGGCGGGGTCAGCAGGGGGCCGACTCGTTGCCGCAGCCGGTTGCCGTATTGCTCCAGCTCTCGCTTCTCCTCGACGGTCAGCGGTTGCTGCTCGTCGAGCATCGCAATGGTCTGGCTGGGAGCGGAAGTGGGGGTTGGCGGGGGCGCAGGGTCCTGCGATGGAGTCGGCTGCTTCTGCTTCGGGCCGACCGGATCGTTGGCGGGCTTGCTCTCCGATACGCTGCTGGTGAGCGAGAGCAATTCGACGGGGTCTTGACTGGCTGTCCTGGAAGCCGGCTGCTGCTGGAAGGGTCCCGAGCCGCGGAGGGGCGTTCCATCCTGAATGAACACGAGGAGTTATTCTCGAAAAGTGCAGCAGGACCCTCCGGTTCTGGAGTCCGTACGCCGACCTCTCAAGCGCCGAACAGGACTCAAGCTCCCGCTCCTCCAACCACCCACCTCATGGAAGGCTACTACACCGAGCTTCTGGCCGCGTTCGTGCGAGGCAAGCTGGGCCTGGCGGGCGAAGCGGACCTGGACGGTCTCATGCGGCAGGCCCGGGCCCACGAGCTGCGCACCCACAAGTTCAAGCGCTCGGCCGCGCTGCCCCGGGTGCGCAAAGTGCTGGGCGTGCTGCAGCAGCTGCGACCGGCCAGCCTGCTCGACTTCGGCACCGGTCGCGGGGTGTTCTTGTGGCCGCTGCTCGATGAGCTGCCCGAGCTCGAGGTGACCTGCCTTGACCTGCGCCCGGACCGCATCGAAGACTTGCAGGCCGTTTCCCGTGGAGGCATCCAGCGGTTGACCGCTCTACAGGCCGACCTGGCGCGGCCGCTCGACTTTCCCGGCCAGAGCTTCGACGTGGTGACCGCTCTGGAAGTGCTCGAGCACATGCCCGACCCCCTCCCGGCCGTGCGCGAGGCGGTGCGCCTCGCCCGCCAGGCCGTCATCGTCAGCGTGCCCTCGCACGCAGACGACAATCCCGAGCACCTGCGGCTGTACACGCAAGACTCCCTGCAGGAGCTTCTCTACCAGGGCGGGGCGGGCAAGGTGCGGGTGGAGTATGTGCTCAACCACATGGTGGCGGTGGCCCGTGCATAAGTATCCCCGCACCCACCACCTGGAAGGCTCGCGCCGCCAGCCCGGGGACGAGGAGCTCGAGGACGTGCCCTTTACGGCCGTCAGCGGGCGCCACCTGGTGGTGGAGGAGAAGCTCGACGGCGCGAACTCTGCGCTCAGCTTCGAGCCGGACGGCGAGCTCTTGCTGCAGAGCCGGGGGCACTACCTGACCGGAGGGGACCGGGAGCGCCACTTCGCCCTCCTGAAGACCTGGGCAGCCTGCCACCAGGCCAGGCTGTTCGAGCGCCTGAGGCACCGCTACGTGGTCTACGGAGAGTGGCTCTACGCCAAGCACACCGTCTACTATGACCGCCTCCCCCACTACTTTCTCGAGTTCGACGTGCTCGACACCGAGACGGGCGTCTTCCTCTCGACGCCGCGCCGGCGCGAGCTGCTCGAGGGGCTGCCCATCGTGTCGGTGCCGGTGCTGCACGAGGGCCAGGTGCCTTCGCTGAAGGCTCTGAGCGCGATGATCCGCCCCTCTCTCTACAAGTCGCCAGAATGGCTCCAGAGCTTGAGCGACCAGTGCGCCCAGCACGGGCTCGACCCCGAGCGCTCGCGGAGGGAAACCGATCCCGAGGACCTGAGCGAGGGGCTCTACCTCAAGGTCGAAGAGCAGGGAGCGGTGCAGGCCCGCTACAAGCTTGTGAGGGCCAGCTTCCTCACGGCCGTGCTCGATTCGGGCAGCCACTGGCTGAGTCGGCCCATTCTGCCCAACCGCCTGGCCGAAGGGGTGGATCTCTATGCTTGAGCCTGTTCCCCGCCCGCCCCACTGGCGGGTGGACTGGGAAGCGCTAGACCAGGCCTGGTCTTTCCTCTGGCCCATGAAAGAGTGCCCCCAGGCGCCCGAATACCACGGCGAGGGCAACGTCTGGATCCACACCCGCATGGTGTGCGAGCAACTGGCCTGGCTACCGCGCTGGCGCGAGCTGCCCCAGGCCGAGCGCGAGCTGGTCTGGGCGGCGGCCCTGCTGCACGACGTGGCCAAGCCGGCCTGCACCCGGCCCGGGCCCGACGGACGGCTCACCTCGGCTGGCCACGCCCGCAAAGGGGCGGTGATGGCCCGCGCGCTCCTCTGGCGGCTGGGGGTGGCCTTCGAGCGGCGCGAGCAAGTGTGCGCGCTGATCCGTCACCACATGGTGCCGTTCTGGATCCTCGACCGCGAGGACAGCCTGCGCCTCTTGCTGGAGGTCAGCCTGACGGCCCGCTGCGACCTGCTCTCGGTGCTGGCCGAGGCCGACGCGCGGGGTCGCATCGCAGCCGATCAGCAGGAGCTGATCGAGGATACCTGGCTCTTTGCCGAGCTCGCCCGCGAGCACGGCTGCCTCAGCCAGCCCTACGAATTCCCCAGCGAGCACACGCGCTATGTCTACTTCCGCTCGCCCCAGCGCTCGCCCGGGTTGGAGGCCTTTGAGGATACCCGAAGCCGGGTCACGGTGCTGAGCGGACTTCCGGGAGCGGGCAAGGACACCTACGCCAGCAGGCTCTCGCTGCCCCAGGTGTCGCTGGACGCCATCCGGGCCGAGCTCGGCGTCCGGCCCACCGACGACCAGGGACCGGTGGCCGAGCGGGCCCGCGAGCGGGCGCGAGAGCTCCTGCGCCGGGGGGAGCCGTTCGTGTGGAACGCGACCAATCTCAGCCGCGAGCAGCGCCAGCGCTGTCTGGGCTTGCTGGCTGATTACCGCGCCCGCGTCGAGCTGGTCTACTGCGAAGCCGAGCATGACGAGCTGATGCGCCGCAACGCCGAGCGCGAGCCGCCCTTCCCGGGGGCGGTGTTGGAGCGGCTGTTGGAGCGCTGGGAGGTGCCCGACCTGAGCGAGGCCCACAGCCTCAAGCTGGTCTTTTAACGGCATTGCGCCTCGAACGTTCCCGAAGTGGAACGGGCGTTCCGACGAAGTCTAAGCCCGATTCTTGCGTCGCACGAGCGCTCCCCCGAAGGCCACGAAGGAGTTGCTCTCCAGAACTCCCGAGCCGGCTGGCTCGCTGACCACCCCGTGCTCTCGCAGGGCCTGCTCCACGTCGCCGCTCTCCCGGGCTGTGCGCCAGATCTCCAGGCCACGCTGAAAGCGCTCGGCGTCGCTCTTCTCGCGCAGGAGGCCGGCCAGCTCGACCCGGGTCAGAATGCCCTGCAGCGTGTGCCACTGCTGCTCGCTCTGGCCGGCGCCGACCAGCTCGGTCAAAGCGGCCCGTGCCTCGGAGCGGTGCTGGGGGCCAAAGCGCTCCACCAGCTCGCCGGCCCAACCGCTGGCCCCCCGGGCCCAGCACTCCTCGACCTCCACCGACACGAAGCCCTGGGTCTGCTCGATGCGTGCCAGCAGGGCGCAGGCCTGCTCGGGCTCGACGCCCTGGCTCAAACGCTCCCGGTCGAGCTGCTCGAAGTGGTCGTGAGCGTAGCTCCTCACGTTGAAACAGGTCAACTGGCGAGACTCGGGTGCGGCGATGGCGCGCAGTCGCTCCTCCAGCTGGGGGTCTTGCCGGGCCAGCTGCACGGCCAGCACGAAATCAGCCAGCTGCTCGTTGGAGAGCTTCTCCAGCGACTCCTGGCCCGCCAGCCGGCTGCCCAGCCAGATTCGAACCTGGGCCCTGTCGGCCTCGGGCAGGGCGTTTACCATCGCCAGGGCGGCCTTGTGCGGGGGCAGCTCGCCCGGGTCGCGCTGCTCCTGGGTGTCGCCCCGTTGCACCGTGTACTGCACGCAGCTGGAGGCGGCCGCCAGCCGCTCTTGCAGGTCGCCCGACTTCAGGCCAGCCATGGCCTGCTCGAGCACCTGATTGCGAGCCCCTTCGACCAGCGGCTCGAACGAGGCCTGGGAATAGGGCAGGCTGCCTTTCAGAAGCTCGTTCAGGCGGGCTTTTGTCTCCGGGGTAAGGGGGATTGAGGCCAGCACGGCGAGGTGGTTGCGCGTCTGGGCGTCGCAGTCGAGCAGGCGCCCCGCCGTCGCAAGGGCGGGAGCGATGGGGTCGAGCAGGCGCTTCTCCAGGGCCGGATCGGGCTCGGGAGCGAGCAGGGCGAAGCAGTCAGCCGCCCCCTCCCAGCAGTTCTTGGCGCCGGGGATGAAGGACTGCTCCATCTTGTCCGACTCCAGCAGGTGAGCCAGCAAGGCCTGGCGATACGGAACCAGCTCACCCTTCGGGTCGGCCAGCACGAGCGAGTCCAGGTCCAGGCTGCGGGCCAGGTTCAGAGCCGGAGCTGTAAAAGTGTAGCGGATCAGGCTCAGCTCGCCCCGTTGGGACCCCGCCGGCACCATCCAGCTGGTCAGCCAGTCTTTCTCCAAGGGGTCAGGCTTCCAGCCGGCCTTCAGAGCCGAGCCGAAGATGGCAAAGTGGGCTGTGTCGGGGTAGCTTGTCTGGCGCTGCCTCAGCGTCTCGCCCGCGATCGCCGGGGCCAGTTGGGGCTGTCTCTCCATCAGGGTCAGCACCTCGCGCACGCCCCAGTTGAGGCCGTCATGGCTGGTGTTGTTGAGGATCGCGCTCAGCTGGGCAGTCACCTGCTCCTGGTCGGGAGGGCGAATTTCCCAGAGTGCCGCGCAAAAGTCCAGGATGCCGCGGCCCTGAAGACCCAGGGCCTCGGCCCGGCCGGGCACCTGCTCGAGGGAGTGCTGGTGGGGCTCGAACAGCCGGGCCAGCCCGGGGATCTTGCGCGAATCCGAGAGCAGCCGCGCCATGGCTGACAGGTCCTCGTCGGAGGGGCGACCGGCGGTCAGCTTCTCGACCAGCGCCAGGGCCACCTCGGCGGCCTGCTCGGGCATCGTTTCGGCCAGGAATTCCAGCCGCTTCACTCCCTTGCGCTCGTTGAGAACGGGGATCTGCTCGAGGATCTGCCCGGCCGCGGTGCTGGCTTCGGCCGAGGTCGAGGGCGGCGCAGAGTCGAGCTCGAGCTTGAGGCCGCGCACCGGGACGGGGCCTTCGAGCAGGGCTGCCTCCAGATCTCCCTCCACCTGCCCGTAGCGGCGCAGGAGGTCGCAAGCGCGGGCAGCCAGGGAACGATCCAGCTCGGCCGGCTCCTTCTCACGCTGCTCGGGAGTCAACTCTTCGCGGCTGCGTCGCAGGTGCTTACAGGCCAGCAACATCAGGCTGCGCAGGGCCTCCGGCGTGGCCGGCTCGTGGAGCAGGCCGCCCTCGAGCCGGTCCAGGGCCAGCTGGATGCGCTCGCTGTCAAAGCCCGAAAAGCGGGCTTCCCAGTCGATCCGCTGGCGCGACCCCTCCACCGGTCCGTAGAGCACGCACAACTCCTCCAACCGGTTGCCCGCGTGGCCGTCGGACAGCGCCCGTCGGGCCAGGTAGCGGGTGACCGGATCGGAGCTTTCGGCCCATCTGTCGGCCCCCGTGCCGCTGACGATCTCGGGCATCGCACTGGCTCGCTCGGCCAGCCGCAGCTTGAGGGGCCAGAGGTCGGCCGGGGCTTGCTCGGGGGGCAGAGGCTGTTCAGCCTGCGAGGCTGGGGGCCCGGCAGTGAGGAGAGGAGCGGGTGTGGCGGGCCCCGGCCGCGGCTCTCCCAGCTCGGACTGGTCCAGCGGATCGGCCTGGAATGCCAGTTCCGGCCGGGCAGCCGCCTGGGGCCGCACGGCAGGGAGGGACGGGCTCAATGAACGGATCTCCGGGGTCACTTAAGCAGAATTCTGCTCTTGCCGGCTCGTTTCCCGCCCGGAGCCGCCGCCAGACCCGGCAGGCAGATCCCTGCGCGTCAAGAAAATTCCCTCGAGGTCTTGACCGGGGCCAGGACCGGGCGGATAAAGAAGTTAAAAAGAAACTTGAGGAGCCGAGAAGACCATGGATATGCTGTCGTTCATGGCACCCCAGACCGCCCAGATGATGGGGAACGGAATGAACATGGGCGTTCCCGGGATGAACATGGGCATCCCCGGGATGAACATGGGTTTTCCCGGGATGAACATGGGGGGCAACCCCATGATGATGATGATGATGCTGATGCAGATGATGATGATGATGCAGATGATGCAGCAGCAACAACAGCAGGGCGGCGGTCAATACGGCAACTACCCAATGAACAACACCATGGGCAACTTTGTGGGCCAGCCCCAGTGCGGTTGCCGTTGCCAGTCCCCCTGGAACTCCCAGCCTCCGGGCCCGGTGCCGCATGGAGGGAACTTCAGTGCGGGGCCGCCCTCGCGCTTCGACGCTTCCATCATGCAGGCTTCCCAGAAATACGGGGTGGACCCGGCCCTGATCAAGGCCGTCATTCAGCAAGAGTCGCGCTTCAACCCCAACGCCACCTCCCACTGCGGAGCCCAGGGATTGATGCAGTTGATGCCGGGCACGGCCCGTGAAATGGGCGTCACCAACGCCTATGATCCGCACCAGAACATCATGGGTGGCACCCGCTACCTGTCCGGCCTTCTGCGGCGCTACAACGGAGATGTGACCAGGGCCATCGCGGCTTACAATGCAGGGCCGGGCAACGTCAACAAGTACGGGGGGGTACCGCCCTTTCGGGAGACGCAGGGCTATGTCCGCAACGTAAGCGCGAACTACGCTCAGTACCGCGGTCAGGGCGGGACGATCACGGCGTAGTCCCGGCTTCCACGTGCTGACGAGCCTCCTGAGTCAAGTCCCGGAGGCGGTGCGTTCCCTGGACAGCGTCCGTCAGCTTCCCCACCAGCGGCACGAGCGCGGGATAGTCCTGGCAGGCAATGCCCTCGAGCATTTCCTCGAGAACCTCCACCATTTGGGCCTGGGTCAAAGTGACCGTGGTCCGAGCCTCGGAAAGGCAGGCTTCCATCTCCGGGCTGAGACCCTTCGGAATCGGACCCATGCCCTCGAGCAGGCGTGGGACCGCCTGGCAGCGTCGTCGCAAATCCTCGAGCTGGCCCCTCAGGGTCTCCGGCTGGATCGATCCCGCCACGACCCCCTCGACCAGTTCGCTCAACCCGGCGAAGGGCTCGACGTCTGCCGATGACTCGGAGTGGAGCGACCGGCCAGGCTCGTTGCGGGTGGAGAGGTCGAACGGCATCACGGCTCCACACTTCTGGCACAGGCGCATTTGGGGGGAGTTGCTCGCCCCACAGTGCAAGCAGCACACGGTGGGAGTGGACTCCGATTGCGAGGGCTGCGTCCTGGCCTGCACGGCCAGAAGCGACTCGGCACCCAGCCGGAGCTCCTCCAGTGCGGCGGGGATACGCTCCTCTCCGCCTTCGTGAAGGAACGTCTCCAGGCTCTCCAGGCCCGTGCCAATGCGGCCGAGCGCCTCTTCAGTGACCTGACGCTGGTCTTGGGATAGACCCCAGAGCCCGCCGCCCAGTTCCTGGCTCTCGAAATCGCTCACGAAACTCCGATAAAGTGTCGTGAAGGCTTCCAGACGAAGCTGCAGGCTGTCCCAGCCAAGTCCACCGGCAAGGCACGAGCGTGCCACCCGGGCCAACTCGTCCACGTGGGTGGCCTGAGAGAAGCGGGGACGCTCATGCTCTTTGGCCCGAAGGCCAGCGTAGAGCTCGAACAGGCTCTCCACCATCTCGGCCGCCAGGCTGGCGGCCCGCAGGGCAGGCGATCTGGCCTCGTGCTCGAGCGCCAGGTGCAGCTCATCGAGCGCCTCGTAGAGGAGGCGGTAAACTTCATAGACCTCGCCCGCCTGGCCGTGGATCTCCTTGTCGTCCACGCGGAAACAGCGCTCGCGATGGAACTCCTCGTGCATGAGGTCAACCTCGGACTCGAAGCTCTCCAGAGCGGGCAGGAGCGTCTCGCTGACGGCATTGCCGGAAAAATAGCCCTGGACCTGCTCGATGAGGGTATCGCACGACTCCAGCGGGGTGCGCCGGGTGGGGCTCCAGCTCGCTCCCCCCGGGGCCCTGAACAACTGCAGGGCCTCCTCCAGATCCTCTCCTGCGGTCAGCCTTTCGTGACGAAGCTCCTCGAGCTGGTCGCCGAGCTCCAGCGCTCGATCGGGCGGTTCGAGAGAGTCCTCCAGCTGAGGGAAAAGCTGCTCGGTCCAACGGGAGAGGCGGCGGGCCGCAACCTCGAGGAGATCGGGGTCGCGCTTGTGCATGGCCCGCTCGAGCAGCCTCACGGCCCGGTTGTGCTCGCTGACCAGATGGGCCTGCTCGAGCTCAGAGGGTAATTCCAGGCTCTCGTGCCAGGAAAGAAAGGCGGCGACGGCGCCCTGAAGCTCGGACTCGGGCAAGGTCTCCTGACGGAACCGGTACACAGCCCTGACCAGCCGCTCCACGGGGGACAGACGGGAGAAGACTCGTGGGTGTCGCAGCGCCGACCACTGGTCGAGCAGCTCTTTCAAGGAGCCGGCATAGGCCTCGAGCCCAAAATCGGCTCGCTCCAGCAGGGCTGGCGAGACTTGCGCGAGATGCTCGCGCAGACCGGTCAATTTCACGCAGAAAGCCTCCAGCTCGGCCTGGCGCTGGCCGGGAACGTGACGGTCCATGGCTGCCTGAGACCAGGCCTCCAGGGCCTGCTGGTGAGCGGTCAGGGCGTCGCTGAGAGGCTCGAGCTCTGACCGACCGTCCAGCCACTCTTCGGCAGCCTGAAGGAATCGGCTGAAGGCCGGAGGGAAAGCCTGCATCATCGCGCGATTCTTGTCCCTGGCCGCGATTCCTCTGGCTGGCCCTCGACCAGGCCAGGGCGGCCGGCCGCGACCATCGGCTGAGAGCTATCCGCTGAGCAGCTCGCCGGCCAGCCAGGCTCGCAGAGCGGCCGGGTACCAATCCCACTCCCCCTCCAAGCGGGCCGCCAGCGACTGCAACCCGTGCTCGCGCAGCTCGCCGGCGAGCTCGGCGCGGCGCTCGGCAAAGCCGCTGGAGAGCTGCTCGGTGCCAAAGTGCACGCTCTCCTCGCACAATCCCCAGGCTTTGCGCACCAGGGCCGCCAGCGGGTCAGTCGGGGGGTCCAGAGCGATCAGGGGCAGATCCCATTCGGGGGCCGGCTCCTCCAGATCGGGCACCACCACGCGGTCGGGGGTGCGGAAGGCGACCGGCTCGAGCACCAGGTCGCCCGCCTCGTGGCGCAGAAAGCCGCTCACCTGGAGGGCCGACGGCAAGCCCCGGGCCAGCGCGTCCAGGGCTCCGGGCGCGGCCCCCTCGTAGGCGCGCGCGATGCGCACCTCCTCTCCATCGGGCAGGACGGCGCTGGCCACGATCTCCTGCTCTCCCGGGGCATAGGCCACCTCCAGCTCGGCCACGCTCAACACCACGAAGTCCTCGGCCAGCACCAGGGGGCGCAGCAGGCGCGGCGGACGGGGGGGGAGCTCCAGCGATTGCAGCGACTCGGGCAGAGACTCCCAGGCCCGGCCCAGGGGCATCACCGAGTGCTTGCTCTTCTCGCGTCGCAGCGTCAGGCTGCGATTGGCGTGGCGGCGCACGCCCTGGCTGACCAGCTGGCCCCGGGCCAGGTCGCCCAGGCGCACCTCTCCGGCCAGAGTTGCGCCCGGGTGGGTATAGACCCGCTCCAGCACCAGCACCTGGCCGGCCGGATCGGCCAGGTAGAGCCGCACCCGATCGCCCTGGATGCGGGCGCCCAGCGAGATCAGGCGCAGGTGGTCGAGCTCGGTCTCAGGGGCGGTGTCCTGGCCCAGCACGTAGGTGGCCGACAGCTCGCTCACCCCGGCCAGGCGAGAGCGCAAGCTGAGCAGGGCGAAGGCTGCCTCGCCCACCTTGTAGCGGCCCGAGCTAATCTTGTAGAGAGCCAGTTGCTCTTGCAGGCTGTCGAGCAGCACCAGGGGCCAGGTCATACGCTCGGACGCGAGCTGGCGGCGGGCCTTCTCGAAGGCCTCCTCCAGGCCCTCGGCGTGCACCACCCCCTCGCGCAACAGTCGCTCGGCCAGCGAGTGCACGGCCGGCAGCTCCTGACGGCGGGCTCGGGTGGCGCCGAACTCGACCGTCTGCTTGCCCTGGCGGGCGGCCCAGACGGCCAGGGCCAGGTGCTCGCAGGCTCCTCTGTCAGCGCAGTCGCAGCGAGCCATGGCCAGCTCGCGGGGCACCAGAAAGCGCACCGAGCAGGTGGGCAGGCGCACGGCGGCCCCCTCGACCTGGGCCCGAAAGCCCCTGGCCAGGAGCACCCGGGCTTTCTCCAGCAGGCGCTTGCCAAGAAAACGCTCCAGCTCGTCGTCACCGATCGCGCCCGGGCTCCAGGGCTCTTCTTTCGGGGCCTCTCCTCGCGGATAGGCCAGGGCCACCGCCACCCGGTGGCGACACACGGTGGTGGCGCCGCAGGTGCAGCTGCCCTGGGCCAGGCTCTTGCCGGGCGGCAGAGTGGCCACCACGCCGTCCTCGAAGAAGCCCCGCACGGTGCCATCAGGGTCCTCCTCCAGACGAGGACCCCTGCCCTCCTCGATCTCGCGGGTGGCCCGCTTGACCAGCCCCATGTTGGACAGGGCCCCGATCGCCTCCGGGGTCAGGGCGGCCAGATCGCTGCGCATCAGGCCGATACCCGCTCGCCGATCCAGGCGGCCAGCTGGCCGGGGGTCATGGCGCCCACGTGCGCGCCGACGTCCACCAGCCGTCCGGCCAGCTCCCTGTCGTAGATCGGCTCGGCTCCCTCATCCAGGGCCGCCAGCCCCAGCACGGTAGTTCCCTGCTCGCACAGGCCCCTGACGGTGCGCACCAGGCGCGGTGCGTCTCCTCCCTCGAAGAAGTCGGTGATGAGCGCGATGATGGTGCGACGAGGGTTCTCCACCAGGCCGGCGGCGTAATCCATCGCTCTGGCGATGTCGGTGCCCCCGCCCAGCTGCACCTTCATCAACAGCTCCACCGGATCGGTGCAGTCGGCGGTCAGGTCCACCACCTCGGTGGAAAAGACCGCCAGGTGGGTCTTGAGCATGGGCACCGACCAGAAGCAGGCGGCCGTGATGGCCGAGTGGATCACCGAGCCCAACATGCTGCCCGACTGGTCCACCAGCAAGATCAGCTGCCAGGCCGCCCGGTGGCGTCGACTGCGCTGGAAAAAGTAAGCCTTCTCGAGATAGAGCTTGCGGGTTTCGGGATCGTAGTGCTTGAGGTTGGCCCGCACCGTGCGCTCCAGGTCGAGATCACGGGAGAACTTGAAAGGGCTCGAGCGGGCGTTGCGGCGCGGCCCCGAGAAGCTCTTCTGGACCTCGCTGGCCAGCTTCTCCATCAGCTCCTCGACCACTTTGCGCACCAGCTCACGGGCCAGCTCGAGCACCTCGGGGTTCATCAGGTGGCGCGTCTTGAGCACCGCCTGCAGCAGCGTCTGGTTGGGCTGGACCCGCTTGAGGACCTCGGGATTGGTCACCACCTCGTCGATCTCAAAGCGCTCCACGGCGTCTTTCTCCAGGCGCTCGATGGTCTGGCGCGGAAACAGGGTGTGCACCTGGTTGATCCAGTCGGCCACCGAGAGCTGGGGCGCCTCCTGGCCGCCCTTGCGCCCTCCCATGATGTCCCTGGTTTTCAGCCCTGGATCGCGATCATAGAGCCAGGAGAGGGCGGCATCGCAGGCCCCTTCCTCGCCCCCGAGGGCACAGCAGCCGAGCTGGGGCTGGGCCGCCTCGCCCAGCACCAGGCGCCAGCGCACCAGGCCATCCTCATAAGCCATAGCGCTCGATGGTCCTTTCCAGCTCGGCGTCGAGCTGCATGCCGGCCGCCACCAGGGCGGGGTCCACCGCGTTGCGCAGCAGCTCGAAGGTGGACTCCAGCCCGTAGAGCCGAGCCACGATGGCGGCCACGGCCTGGCGTTCGCGGGGAGGGAAGGCGGAAAAAGCCAGGCGCAAGCCCGGCAGGGCGCGCAGAAAGTCGGTTCGGTCCAGCCCCTTGAGCAGCTGATCGACCAGCCTGAGCAGACCCTCGGCCCGCTGCACCTCCTCGCGGGCCAGGGCAAAGAGGCCGGCCAGGAAGTCTCCCAGGGCCTCGGGGGGATGCAGGGCGCGCACGGCTTGCTCGGCCTCCTCCTCACCGGGAACCAGCTCGAGCGACCAGAGGTAGCCCAGAGCGGCGCCCTGGCACACTCGGGGCGCGTCCTTGAGCCGCCTTCGCATGACCCCTTCAGCCAGCTCACGCGCAAGCTTGAGCTCGCGGCCCAGCTTGTGCATGTCGCGCAGCGTGACCACCGCCTTGACGATGCCGGGGGTGGCCCCGTCCAGACCTTCGAAGAGCCACAGGCCGCGGGCAAAGCCGGCCTCCAGGATGGGGGGGAAGTCGGGGGCCAGCTTCTGGCGGTAAAGGCCGAACAGCGTCTGCAGCGCGCCGCCCAACAGCTCCAGGTCGACCTCTGCCCCCAGGGCCCGGGCCACCTCCTGCACCAGCTCCCGGCCCAGCTCGGAGAGGCCGGCCCGCACGGCCAGGGCCAGGCAGGCCGCCAGGCCAGCCGCATCCGGCTCGCCCGAGAGGGCCTGGCGCAGCACGCCGATGGCCGCCTGCTCGAGGTCGGAGCCGTAGGCCGAGGCCTCCACCAGGGCCGCCTCCAGATCAGAGCTCTCCTGCAGCGTCCAGGTCTCCTCCACCAGTTGCTCAGCCTTGAGGGTGAAGCCGGGCAGGCGCAGCAGGGCCAGTCGGCGCAGGAAGTAGCTTCTCTGTGTGCCCACCTCCACCGTCACCTGGCGGGCCGGCCGGGTGGGCTTCAGATCGAGCGCTTCCAGGCCGGCCAGCACCTCGTCCACCAGCGGCGGACGAGGCGTGCCGCCGGCCAGCTTGCCCACCCGCTGGCCCGAGAAGGCAGCCACCAGCTCCACCAGCACCGGGTCGGTGCCTGGCTCGAGCATGCCGCGCCGGCTCCAGGGCAGCTCGCTCTGGAGGGCCTCCTTGACCAGGGCTCCCACCAGGCCGTCCAGCAGATCGGTGCGCATCGGAAAGTCGTGCCCCCGCAGCCGGGCCAGGCCGTGGGACAGCGTGCTGGCCGCCACCAGGTCGGCCGAGGAGAGGGCCAGCTTCTTGTCGCGCAGGCGGTGGGTCACGTCGTGCAGGGCCCGGCGGGCGGCCTCGCCAGCCCCCGCCTCCCAGACGTGCTGGTAGTAGCCGGGCGAGGGCATGCCTGCGTCGTAGCCCTGGAAACTGTCCAGCCGGTGGAAGCTGAAGGGCACCAGGTAGCTGCCGGTGTCGCTGGCAGGCTCGAGCTCGGGCCATTCGGGTCGGGGCAGGGCGTGCTCCAGGAAAGGTGCGTGGTAGCCTCCGCACACGGCCACCACCCGGTCTTCGTAGGTGTGCCGGGCCCAGCCCAGGCAGGCGGCCATGTAGGCCTCGCGCTCGGCATCCTCGGGGCTGACGCTGGTGCGAATGGTCTGGAAGTAGCGCCTGAGGCGGTCTTCCAGGTCGTCGCCGGGATGCTCGAAGAGGTGGTCCCAGAGGCTGTCCGGGTCGTCAAAGCCCAGCTCGCGAGCCAGCTGGTCCTGGCCGGGCTCGCGTCGGTCGGCGTAACGGTTGGTGCGCTCGCGCATAGACCTGTGCCAGGCCGGCAGGTCCATGAAGCGCACTTCGGCCCCCAGCTCGCGGCCAACCGTCAGGGCCACCCACTCGGGCGAGTAGGCGCAGAACGGGGTCCAGGCAGCGCACTCGCCCTTTTGAAAGCTGAACACAGCCAGGGGCAACTGGTGGCCCAGGAGCAGCTCGTCGAGCCGGCCGTTGAAGTCGGATGGCCCTTCGATCAGCACGCAAGCCGGCCGGACCTCGCGCAGCACCCGCTCGACCAGGCGGGCGCAGGCGGGGCTGTGGTGGCGGACGCCGAGGACCCGCCTAGTCGCCATCCCGGGGCCGGAACCAGAAGCTCAGGGCGTAGAGAGCCAGCGCGGTGAGATAGAGCGAGCGAAGTCCGAAGGCCATGGAGGAGTATTCCAGCGCCCCGCCGACCATCGCCCCCAGCATGTTGCAGGCCAGCGCGCTGGTGGCTCGTTTGGTCTTGGAGAAGGAGACGCCGAAGATGATGGCCGCGAACAACAGGGGCACTGAGATACCGGCCACCGCCCCCATCTTCGCGAGCACCGAGCCGCCCACACTCAGCTCACGCAGCGGCACCAGGTAGAGCAGCACCACCACCCCCAGCAAGAGGGCGTAGGGCAGCTCCAGAGCGGGTTTCTTCTCGCGCCCGAGCAGCCACACGTTGGCCAGGAAGATCATGGTCAGGATGCTGGCAATCACGATGGAGTTGACGATCCAGGTGGAGCCGAACATCAACCCCAGCTCGGTGATGCTCTTGGTCTCGATGAGCATGAATCCGGCCCCCAGAAAGAACATCTGGGGCTGGAACTGAAAGCCCGTGCCGCGCACCGTGGTGGAGATGAGCAGGGTCGAGATGAGCAGCAGAATACCCAGCGCGATGAGGTAATCTTTGGGGATGGTCTTGCTATTGAGATACAGCTGGGGCCAGTCGTCGGTGGCCTGGATCAGGGCCCCCGGCATGTTGACCCGGGCATTCTCCAGGTTGACGTTGAGCCGCACCTCGCCCTCGACCTGGACATCCTGGGTGATGGAAGCTTCCTGGCAGATGTACTGCGAGTACTGCTGGTTGTAGATGAAGAAGGCGGGGTCCTTGCCAAACACGTCACGCAGGGTGACGAACAACCGGATGGGCACGAACTCGCCCATGTAGCCCACGTTGACATACATCACGCCGTCTTTGGCCAGCAGCCTGCGGGCCTCTTCGAAGGACTGGCGGGTGTAGACGTAGTTCTCGATCTTGATGCTGGACATCTGCGAGAACAGCCCGTGCGAGTCGAGTGTGCCGAAGATGATCAGGTCATACTTCTCGGTGGCGCGGCGCAGGTAGGAGCGAGCGTCGTCGTTGATGAGGCGCACCCGTGAGTCCTGGTAGGCCTTCATGGGGTGCCGCTCGCGCCCGAGTCGGGCCACGATGGGATCGATCTCGACCGCGTCCACCTGCTCGGCGCCCTGCTGCAGGGCCATGGCCACGTCGTTGCCCATGCCGCCGCCCAGGATGAGCACCTTCTTGGGGTGGGGCTTGAAGAGGTAGGGGAAGGCGTAGAATCGACGGAAGAACTCGCTCCCCTTCTCGGGCGAGAGGTCCAGCCCGGTCAACAGGCAGCTGTTGCCGATCTGGATGTAGACGTTTCCGTTGGGCTCGGTGTGAAAGCGGATATTGTAGTAGGGGGACCAGTATTTCTCGTAGTTCTTGCTTTTCTCCAGGTGGCCCTCGAAGCCGTAGAGCGCCATCCCCAGGAAGATGGCAAAGAGCGCAAAAGCGGGCTTGCGTTTGGTGAAGGGCAGCAAGAGGAGCATCCCCACGGTGACCCAGACCGCCGGACCGGTGCAGAGGAACGAGAGGATGGAAAAGCCAGCGATTCCCAGCAGGCTGGCCAGGATGTTGACGGTGTAGGCATAGAGCGGTGGGAACTGGTCGAAGTAGCGCTGCAGCAACTGGCCCAGCGGGACGAACGTCATGGCCACCAGGGTGGTGAACAGGGCCAGCGTGACGTACATGTCGATGTGGCCTTCGCGGTTGCCGATGAAGGCGTCATCATTGAGAAAGACCCCCTCGTTGGGAGGCCGCACCTCGATCTCGAACTGGAGGAAGACCGCGAAGAGAGCCATCTGCACCAGGCAGAACAGCACGAAGCGGGTCAGCAACGCGTCGTCGGTATCGCGCTCCTTGAGCGGGCGGGCCAGGCCGATGCCCAGACCCAGAAAGCACGAGAGCAGCACGAAGTTCGAGAAAAAGCCGAAGAAATGAATCGCGTCCGGCAGCCAGCGGATGAAGAGTAGCTCGAAGAACAGAACCAGAAAGCTGGCTAAAAACAGCTTGATTTTGTGGTCACGCATCCCGGAAGCGTTCCCGCGGGGGCTCTCTCAGCCCTGCCGGACTTGTTCGATTACCCGCCGCGCCGTTTGAGCACCACGCCGCCCACCGCAATTCCGCGGCCCAGCTCGCCGATACTGCTGCCCTGAGGGCGATGCAGCTCCTGCAGAGCCAGCACCTCCTGCAGCTTTCGCATGGCTCCCCCGGCGATCATCGAAGTCAGCTGGTTGCCGCCCTCGTGCTCTTCGAAGAAATTGTAGTTGCCGAAGGATCGAGTGAGAAAATCGATGGCCGTGCGGGTGCAGTCGAGCTGCTGCTCGGGGTCAAAGCGCGCCACCAGGTTGGCCAGCGCCCGGATGTGGGCAAAACCGGGCTGCTCAGGATGCCACCGATCCGAGTCGACCGAGCCAGCCATCTCCTGCCCCAGCTGCACCATCTGGCTGGGGGTCAGGTCCTTATCCAGGGCCTGCAGGGCCAGGTCCACGGGGCGACCGGCACAGTAGCGAGGCTGAGTCTGATCGCGGCTCTGGCGCACCAGGCTCGGGCCTTCGGTCTGGGGTAACTGGGACTCGTCGCCCAGAATCGCCAGGGCCAGAGAGGCCACCGGTCGGTCTTGCAGGGCTCCGAACAGAAGGTTGGCCGCCTGCAGGCGAAGCTCCGGCTCGTGAGCGGGGATCTGGCCCACCAGCTCGCGGCCTCGCGTGAGCATGGCCTCGGCCGGGAGAGTCTTCAGCTCTTCCACAGCGGCCAGGTTGCGGGCCCGCTCTGCTTTCTGGGCGGCGATGTAGGCCTGCGCCTCAGCCAGGGCACTGTCGTAACCGGACTGGCCCGAGTCATAGCGATCACCCGCCGCCCGGCTGACCCGGGTGGGCAGACCAGGCTGGTTGTAGGAGAAATGGTTGGCTCCGATCAGCATGGCCTCAGATTAGGAGCGGTGCCTGAAAAGAAGCTGATTCGGCGCTGGCAGGTTCGTCTTCGGAAACCAGGGAGCTTCTGCTGGTGCGGATCTTTTCCTTAACGATGCTCATTTTGCTGGTCTCGGGGACGGTTACGTTCGCCTCTCAGGCCCTTTACCACATCATGCGGGCAGTGAACGACGAAGAGAAACGACGCGCGTCGCTCGACGATGCATTGCGTTACGCCATCCTGGGCGGGCTGTCTACCCTCTTGCTCTACGCGGTCGGCCCGAACCTGGCTTCGTACGACCGAGCACGAGGCGACCTGACGACTTGCAAAGCGAACCTCAAGAAAACCAATACCGCCCTGCAGATGTATGCCGAGGACTCTGAGGGGCGCTTCCCGGCTCGACTCGGCCAGCTGACTCCGAATTATCTGCTTCGCATTCCCATCTGCCCGGCCGCCAGGCAGGATACCTGTAGCGCCACCTACGTAACGGACGGAACAGTCTTCACGATGTTCTGTCAGGGCCACCACCACAAAAGAGCGGGTGCCCCGGCCGACTCTCCCGGGTATTCCTCCAGGGTGGGTTCCTGGAGGGCTGAACCGGGCTCGGGCACGTCATCTCCCGAAAGCCCCCCCCTTCAGAAGCTCCCGTGAACGGCCCTGAAAAGGGCGCCCGATTCGGGCGGGTCCACGGCGGGTTGACGCGCTCGGAGGAGACCCGGGCCACCAGCACGACCACCCCGCTGCGCAGCGTGGGCGGAAGCACCACGTCCTGCCAGAACGAGCCTCCGTGACGGACCGTGAAGCGTCCTTCCTCTACGCTGGCCTCACCGTCTTTACGCCAGCGGGCGGCGCCCTGGTTGGCCTTCGGGTTGCGCAGCAGATTGCGCTGGCCCAGGATCTGCCCCTCCTGCGGGTCCACCGCGGCCGCCGCAGCGGGGGTCGCGGATTGAGTCCGGGTGGCCACCGGGGTGGCTCCGGGCCGTAAGGGAGCGCCCGCCTGGCAATTTGCGACGCACGGGGTGGCTTCACCCCGAGAGCGTGGGGCGGGGAGGCAGTTTTTCCAGATCAGTCGATCTGAAGATCAGGGCAGGGCGTGCCGGGCGTCAAAGAACGCCTTCCAGAGCGGCCCGCGGCGCTTGGAGATGCGCTGCTCGAGGTAGCGCCGCAGGCGCTTGACGTCCTCGGCGTTGTCCTTGATGGCCGTGCCCAGGATGCACTCCATCAGGTCCTCGGGATTGGCGGACCGGCCGCCCAGGTAGTGGGCCCGGATGCCCACGGCGTGGGCCACCGAGACCGCCTCGGCGGTGGACATGGCGGTGCTCAGGCGCTCCAGAGCGTCGCCCTCGGGGGTCTTGCCGTCGCGCAGCTCGCGGAAGGTGGTCACCAGGATTTCCAGCAGGTCGCGCGGGGGCGCCTGGGGTACCCCCGAGCGCTGCAAGAGCTGAGTCGTCTCGCGCTCGACCAGCTCCAGCTCCACCTCGCGGTCGGCGATGGGGAACACGGTCTCGAAGTTGAAGCGGCGCTTGAGGGCGGCGCTCATCTCATTGGTGCCGCGGTCGCGGGTGTTGGCCGTGGCCAGCAGGTTGAAGCCCTCGCGGGCGTAGAGCCGGGTCTCCTCGCCCTCGAGCTCGGGCAGGAACAACACCCGGTCGGACAGCACCGACAGCAGCGAGTCCTGAATCTCGCTCGGGCAGCGGGTGATTTCCTCGAAGCGCACCACTTTGCCGTGCAGCATGCCGAGATAGAGCGGGGCCGGCACCAGCGCTTTGCGGCTGGGCCCCTCGGCCAGCAGCAGGGCGTAGTTCCAGCCGTACTTGATCTGATCCTCGGTGGTGGCGGCGCTGCCCTGGATGGTCAGGGTCGACTCGCCGCTGACGGCGGCGGCCAGAAGCTCGGACAAGAACGACTTGGCCGTGCCCGGCTCGCCCACCAGCAAGAGCCCGCGGTTGGTGGCCAGGGCCACCATGGCCCGGTCCACCAGCGAGGGATTGCCCACGAACTTGGGCCGAATCTTCTGTTTGGGATCGCCCAGAATGAAGCTGCGCACCGCCCGGGGCGAAAGGGCCCAGCCGGGCGGCCGCGGGTCTTTGTCGCTCTTTCTCAGCCGGGCCAGCTCGTCGGCGTAGACCAGCTCGGCCGGGGGGCGTTGCAGGCTCTCGTCGGACACGATGGGCGGGGTTCGACCGCCCGGGGCGGGTTCCCTGGGTCTTCCAATATGTGATTCTATCAGGCTCCTTTCAGCCGTCAGGCTTAGACTGATCCCCATGCTGCGACCCGTCCACGCCGCCTCGGCCAACCCGCTCTACGCGCTGCAATCTCGGCGCGAGAACGAGGTGGTGGCCTGGCGCGAGAAGTTCGAGGGCGACTCCTGCCGCCACCCCTCTGGCTCGGTGGTGGTGAGCGACGGCCAGCGCCTGATCAAGCTCTCCCAGACGGGCCATAGCGAGTGGAAGGTGGACAACGGCAAGTGGACTCCCTTCCGCCCGGCCGCCCTGCCCAACGGCGGCGCGGTCTGGTCGCCCGGCGGGAAGGGCATCACTTTCTACACTCCCGGGGGCGCGGTGCAGAAAGTTTGGGGGGGCGAGCACCAGACCCAGACCACCGTCCCGACCGTGGCCCCCGATGGCACCGCTTACGTCTGCCTGCGCACCGAGGACGGCTCGGTGCTGGCCGCCCTGCGAAGTGACCAGGACGAGCCTGTGTGGGTAGCCAGGCTCCCCTTCTTCGGCTCCGGGCCGTGCCTGCCGGATGGGCAGGGCGGCGTGATCTTCCGCACCGACGACGAGCGGGTGCTGGCTTTCGACAAAGACGGCCAGGAGCGCTGGTGCCAGAAGCTCCCCGAGCGGGTGGACGGCCACCTGGCTCTGGGCCCGAAAGGCGAGATCTACATCGGCTCGGAGAAGGGTCAGGTCTACCGTCTGGCCCCCGAGGATGGCGCTGTCACACTCTTTTTCAAAGCCCGCAAGGCGGTGAGGGCGGCTCCCACGGTGACCGAGGAGGGCCGGGTCTACCTCACCAGCTTCGACCACAACCTCTACGCCGTCAGCCCCGAGGGCAAGGAGCTGTGGCACTTCGACTGCCAGGACCTGGTGAACAGCTCGCCGGCCGTGCTCGAGGACGACACCGTCGTGGTTGGCGGCAACGCCAGCAAGGTCTGGGGCCTGTCTCCCGAGGGCGAGGAACGCTGGTCGCAAGACGTCGGCTTCTGGGTGGAGGGCGCCATCCTGAGCGACGGACGCACGGCCTACGTGGCCGGCAAGGACGAGGTGGTGGCCCTGCGCCCGGGTGGCATCGCGGCCGACCTGGACGACTTTGTGATCGCTCCCGCCAACCAGATCGGCGAGCGTGGCGGCAAGGTGGTGGTGGGTGGCGTGCACCTGCCGCGCTGCAACCGGGGTGCAACAGGCTGCGACTAGCCTGTCCGGGTGAGCCTCGCCACCATCCATCGCAAGGGACAGGTCTACCGCCAGCTCGACGCGGCTTTGCCCGCCGTCGAGACCAGGGCAGGCACTGTCGTCTGGCAGCCAGACTCGGTCACCCTGCTCGGTCCTGAGGGCCAGGAGGTGCAGCGCTACCAGGCTCCCCCAGACCTTGCCCCCGAGAAGCTGCACGCCTCCCCTGACGGGCGCACCATCCTGCTGCAGGAGGATGATCGGCTGGTCTCGATAGGCTCCGTCTCGCGCGAGCTGGAGGCCCGCCACTTCGCCTTCCTGGGCGGAGGCGGCGCGGTGCTGACCACCTCCGACCACGTGGTGGTGCTCGACGCCCGGCTCGAGGAGGTGGCGCGTCACCCGCTGGACGGCCCCGGCAAGCTGCAAGCCCTGGCCGACGGCGAGGTGGCCGTGCTGAGCCACGACAAGATCCAGGTGATCGGCCCCGAGGGGGAGCTGGTGCACGAAACCACCGGGCGCGCTCCCTCTTACCGCACCAGCCTGGCCCCCGACGGCAGCGCCCTTTACTTCTGCGAGGAGATGCGGGCCGCCTCGTGGTTCGGCGGTGGCTGGTCGATGGGGTCTTCGCTGATGCGCTACCGCCCCGGCCAGGGGGTCGAGCGGTTGGGGTCGGAGGCCAGGGCCGAGCCGCTGCCGGACGGCTCCTACCTGGAGGTGAGCGAGCGCAGCGTGGTGCACCGCGCCAGTTCACGCAGCCTGTTGAGCACGCGCCTCTCCTTCGGTTACCGGGAGTACCTCGACCGGGTCAAGGTCGCCCCCGGTGGCAAGGCCGCCCTGATCAGCACCCGCGGCGAGGGCGAGCGCAAGCTCTATCGGATGGACCTGACCGAGCCGGGCTCGCGCCCCCAGGAGATCCACCGCGCCACGGAGCTGTTCGAGGCCTGGTTTACGCCCACGGGCGAGGTGACCTTCGAGAAGCCCCCTGAGCCGGTGGACAGGATCGAGTTTCCCGTGGCGGGCGAGCCCCCCCCCGCAGTGGAGCCGCGCGGCCAGGTGCACTTCCTGTTGCAGGACAGCCTGACCATGGCGGCCGGAGCGGTTCTGAGCGACCGACTGGAGGCCGAGGGACAGACAGTGGAGCTGCCCGAGGGCGACCGCGTGACCGCCGCAGTCAGCCTGCAGGCCGGCCAGGATTGGATTCTGGCCGCGGGCACAGCTCAGGGGCGAGTCTTCGTCTGGGATCCGCCCTCGCAGCCTCGCGAGTTCTCGCTCCAGGCTGCCGTGACCGGCTTTGCAGCCGTGGGCAACCAGCTGGCGGCCACCTCGGCCGGAGGCGAGCTGCTCTTACTGGATACCGGGGTTCCGGTACGGCTGGCCGACGAGGGCGGCCAGACGGTGGGCGAGTCGCCCGAGGCCGTCATTGTGGGCGGAGTGCGGGTTCCGAAGCGGTAGTCTCGATCCAGAGGCGCTCCAGCTCGCGGGCCTCGCGCTCGAGGTAGGGGAAGCCGGCCAGCAGCCGTCGGGCGGCCTGGTGCTCGCGGGCCGCCGCCAGCTTGTCGCCCCGCTCCCACAACGTCCGGATCAGGACGTAGCGCGCCTCCAGCTTGAGGGGTTGGCGCTCGAGCACTCTGCGGAGCATCGATAGCTGCTTCCCCGGCTGCGATTTCAGTCGCAAAGCCAGCTGCCAGTGGGATTCGGCCGGCTGGGGCAGAACCCGGCGCGCCTGGCGCGCCATCAGGTGAGCAAAAGGCGGACAGTGCTCGGCCAGCAGCAACCAGGCCTTCCATAACACCAGCCGTGGACGCTGGGAAGGATAGCGCTGCCAGCGCAGCCGGAACTGGTTGCCCACCAGGGGATAGAACTCGATGGCCCGGAAGGGCTGATCCTCCTGCACGGCCTCGGTCAGAAGGGTGACCGCCTCCTCGGGCTGATGGCGACGAAGGTGCAACTGGGCCAGGTTCAGATAGGCCATCCTGCCCAGTCCGAGGGCTTTCTGGAAGCACTCCTGGGCCCGATCACGCAACTCGTTCTGGCGCTCCTCATCGGGCTCGAAGTCGGCCCGGGTGGCCAGCAGGCAGCCCAGCAGGTTGGCCCGGCGAGGCGTACCGGGCAGCAGGCTCGCGCAGGCTTCCTCCAGCTTCGTGCGCCGCTCGGAGCAGTAGACCTGGCGTTCCCACCAGCACGACCTGGTTTGGCGGCTCCGTTCGGGCAGAGTTTGCAGCGCCTGCGCCCAGGCCTGGCGCCAGGTCCGGTTGCCCGCCTGTCTGCTGGCCACCTCGGCGCGGCGAGCCCCCTCATCGTGCAAGAAACGTGCCTCGATGCGCCGCAGGGGCAGAGAGCCGCAGGCCAGGGCCTGGGAAGACAACTCGGGATCGTCCGTCAGCGTGATGCGGGTGCGGCGCAGGAAGTCAGCCTTTTGGGACTCGTCCAGTCCGGCCTGAAACTGGGCGCTGGCCAGCTCGGCCCCCTGGCAGAGCAGGCGCAGGTCGTCGGGGGGCGGGCCGGGATGGCCGAAGTCGCGCTCGAATTGCGGCTCGTCCAGAGGGTAGTGCAGCTCGGGATCGTAGCCAACCGGAGTCGCTCGCACCGCGTCCACGGGCAGGCTGCTGGCGACGCGGGCACGCTCGCGGTCTGGGACCAGGAGAAGAGTGGGACAGGGCACCAGGGGCAGGTTGCGCGGAAGCTGGCCGAGCTGGGGGGGGAAGAGCAGCATCAAATCGGGTTGCTCGAGGGGATGCTCGAGCGGCCAGAGCTGGTGGCCCGCCAGCGCCTCGCGGGCCTGACGGCCGAGCCTGGTGGGGCCGGGATCGCCGAGCCAGACATGCAGGGGCCGGGACCTGGGAACAGAAGCTTGGCTGGCCATGAGAAAGGTTCTTTCGCTTCTGCTGGTCTGGGCCTGCCTGGCCGCAAATCTGGCCGCCCAGCCCACCGACCAGGGCCCCGAGTCGTTTGTGGACTACTACCTGAAGGCCTGGTCCAGGAGTGATTTCCAGAGCACCTACGCCTGTCTGAGCAGCCGCATGAAGAAGGCGCTCAGCTTCGAAAAGCACGTCAAGTCGCTGTCGTTCTCGGTGCAGACCCCGGAGCAGAAAGAGAACCTGGCCGGCGCCGAGGTGCTCGAGGTGGCCCCGGTGCAGGGCAAAAACGGGGTGGATCCCATGAGAAAGCGCGTGCGGGTGCGCTACAAAGACGGCACCGAGGCGATGTTCATGCTGCTCTCCGAGAGCGGCCACTGGAAGCTTGACGGCCCTTGAAGTAGGCCCGCCTGGAGCTGGAGCGGCGCTGGCTGGTGCCTTCGCCTCCGCCCGAATGGAGCCCCGATACTCCCCACCGCGTGCTGGAGGACCGCTATCTGGAAGGCACCCGGCGCACAGCGGAGCCAGCACGAAGGGAAGGGCTGGCCCTTGCGCGAGAGAGCGTAAAGGCCACGCAGCAGGGGCAGCGATAGCTCGCCGTCGTTCAGACGAGCAGCCGCCTCGGGAGCCAGCTCGGCCACGGGCCGGCCCTCGTCAGCCAGATAGGACCACAGCCGCGCAGCGGGCGGGGTCCAGAGCTCGCGGATGCCTGCAGGGTGGCCGACAGCTCGCCGGTCCGCAGCAGCAGGGCAACCGCCCGGTCGGCGGCGGGACCCTTGAGCAGCGCACGGGCCAGCCCCGCGAAGGGCTCAGAGCCTCCGGGGGCAGACAGATGAGCAGCTCGGCCTGCTCGACGGGCCCGAGCCGGTCGAGCAGGGCCTGGATCTTCGCCGGCTCGCCCACGTGCTGGTGGGCCAGCAGAGTCAGGGCGCGGGGCACGTCCAGGTTTTCCGCCAGCGGCTCGACCACGTCCGGGGCCAGCGGCTCGGTGAGAGCCAGCACCGCCTCGCGCCGAACGTGAGCCTGCGGATGGCGCAACATCTCGGCCAACTCGCCCCATTTCGACTGCTCGGCCAGGGAGCCACACACCGACCAGGCGGCCTCGGCGCGCACGAAAAGGTTCGGGTGCTCGAGTCGGGTCGGGCGCGGGGCGCAGGCGCTCGAGCCGGTACTCCTCGTCGAGCGACATGTCGTCGTACTCGCGGCTATAGCTATAGACGTAGCGATTGCCGCACTCAGGACAGGTGGCGCTGGCCGATTCGGCCTCGAGATCGATCCCCAGTCGCTTCAGCTCAGGCGGGACGGAGCACACGTGGGAAACGCTGAGCTTGCTGCAAATCGAGCAGGGCTCAGCCACGGAGGGTCTGGCGCAGGTGCTCGACGCGCTCGGCGGGAGGCCCGTGGGCGTCGTCCTCCTCGTCCCAGCTGCTCAAGACCTGGATGGCGGCCTCGGCCGGATAGCCAGCCTGGCCCATCAGCTCCACCGCTCGACGGTCGGCGGAGTATTCCTCGGCCCGCTGCAGCTTGACCCACTCCTGCTCGAGCCGCCCGGTATCCTCGCCCGCGTTGCGTAGCAGCGAGACCAGGGTTTTCTGGCCCCGCTGCACCACCTGGGCCCGATTCTCCAGGTGGGCCATCTCGTGAGCCAGGATGAAGGCCAGCTGGGCCTCCATCGGAAAGGCCTGCAAAATACCCCGGGTGGCGTAGATGTAGCCCCCGTAGATCGATTGAGCCTGCTGCTCCTCGCTCTCCACCACCGAAAAGCGCCAGTCCAGCGGGCGGGTGGCATGCCGGGAGAGCTTCTCCCCCACCGCCTCCAGCCGGCCATCGGGTCGGTCGGCCAGAGCAAAGCCATTCTCGTAGCGCTGGTGCACCTGCGCCCCCATGCGCGCCTCACCGGCCGGGTCGATCTGCTCGCTGGCGATCTCCCCCGCCAGGACCAGGGCCTCGCGCGGCTCGAGGGCGAGCTCAGCCAGCGCGGGACCGCAGTCCTCCAGTTCTTTGATCTCGGCCCTGCGGTTGCAGCGCTCGACCATGGCTCGGGTAAAGCGTATGGCGTCCATTCTCTGTGGTGGATACCCGATCGAGCTGAAAGAATGCTGAAAGCGCCGAATTACGTAGGACGTCGATCCCGGGTAGTAAGGGGCGGATGTCTGGACTTACAAGGTCAGGCGGGATGCCCCTGATGCCGGTGATCAGGGTGACCTGCCTTCTGGTCGAAATCCAGGAATCCGAGCTCCCGCTCGACTGGTAGGTAGACTGGCCAGAGACTTCATTCGCTTCGAGGAGGCTCTCTGTGGCCATCGAGCTCCTCCCAATCACGATGAGAGTTTCCCGGACCGGGCTGAAATTACTCTCAATGGGATCGCTGCTCTCGACGACCCCGGGAAACGGGATGCCCTGTCGCAGCCGGTCAGAGAAAGAGGCCTGAACGCCTCAGCACATCCGGGACCTCGAGGCGCCAGTGGGAAGACCGGCGCTAAAGGTTCAGACTTCTTTCAGCCTTGAGGCCCACAATGGCAACGCTGTGAACGTTAACCCGACAAAAGCGCACGCCCTGGAAGCCCTCGCGGCCCGTCGCTACGAGCTGCTCTGCAAGGGGGACCACCAGGGGGCCGCTCAGGTCGAGGCCGACCGGATCCTGATCGAGAAGGCGCCGGGGAAGGACCTGTACGAGATCGGCAAGTGGGGCCAGGATAACCACCGCCGGCTGAATGACTCGGTGCTCGTCAATGACTACAATGATTTCACTCCGCCGATCTCGCCGCTGGGGATGACCCTGGGCGCGGCTGGAGCAGCCGGCGGATTCTTCGGGAGCCTGTTCCTGGCTCAGTTTCTCCCAGGCCCAATGGGACTCGCGCTCGTCTTTGGCTGCACGATCGGTGGTGGCATGGTGGGCATGAACGTGCCCAGGATGGCCAACGCGCGCTGCGAGCGCGCTCGTCTCACCGCGGACGCGGTGGCCCGCCAGTTCGCGACCGCGCAGACGTACGCCGCCGACCCGCAACCGGGGGCCTGCCCGACCCGGTTGCTCATGGCCGATTTCGTCCGCCTTGGCCGGGACCGCGAGCAGGAGTTGCTACGCCAGTCGAACCCGCTGGCTGCGGCGGACATGGCCTCGATGCTCGAAAAGCTCTCGAGCTACCGGTGCGAGACGCTCGAGCAGAGCCTGGATCGCCTCTATCAAGCGGCCCGGACCGATCGGGCCGATCAGAGGATGCTGGATCTGGTGCGTGATTCCGGCGAGGTCTTCTCTCTGGTGCACGCGATGGCCGAAGTGAGCACGCTCAACAGCGCGTGCCAGGGCGGGCCGAGCAATCTTGAGCTGAAGGGCGAATCGCTTCGCATCGGGTCGGTCGTCCTGCGCCGCAAGAAGTCCTTGCTCACTGAAAACTGAAAGCCAGGACCCACCGTCTGATGTGGTGATGGTGAATCCCCTGGCGCCCGCAGGCTGGTCGTAGACGAAGAGGGTCGGAGGATCGCGCTGCAGCTCCTGGCGCGCCCGGGCGTCATGGTGGCCGGGTCGTCGATATTGCCGGCCCCTGCGCAAGCGGCCCGTCGGTCTGATTTTGCGCGGCGTTCCGTGGCGGCGTGCGCCTACATCTGCGAGAAGCCTACTCCGGTCGCGGCGCCGAGCAGCGCGAAGATGGGGTCGCCCGTGACCACGGTGGCCACGACCCCGGCGGCAGTGGCGCCCGCCGCCAGCCAGCCTCGATTCTGGTGAACCGCCTGGTGCGCCTGCATCGCCAGAATGGAAGCGCGGCTGGGAGCCTCCTCGGTCTGGCTGCCGTGGGCGAAGCGCTCGGTGGGCAGCGGCGCGGGCACTTCCTTGCCATCAGGACCGATCTCGACTGCGCACGCCGCGCGCGGAAGGCTGGCAGCGCCGGAATGGGTGGTCAGGATGCAGTTCATCGGATCGGCTCCTCTCAGTTCTGAGCACCATCTTAGCTTGAGCGGTTGAAAGAATCCTGAACCCTCGGTGCCAGGCGCCCACGGCTTAAAACAGGTTGGCCGGAGAGTCGGGGAAGACCAATTGCACCCCGTGTCGGAGATGCCCAGGCTCTGGTCGCCAGGACGCCCGTGAAGGGCCCGAATCGCCCCGGGGAAAGGCCGGCGCGACGTTCTGAAACACCGACCTCAGCCCCGGTCGAAGAACTGCTGGACCGAGGGTTATCCCTGGATCGACGACGCGACCTTCAAGGTAGGCTCGACCACTACCCGCAGGGAGTGATCACCTGCGATGGGCTGGCGCCCAATCCCTCACCAGTCGGTGGGCATGTAATCCTTCAGGAACTTGCCCCACACGTGCTCTCCGGTGTTGAAGCCCACGATGATGGGATCCACGATGCGCGCGGCGCCGTCCACGATGTCGAGCGGAGGATGGAAGCGATGCTCTGAGCGCTTGCGCTCGGTGATCTCATGCGGGTCCTCGTCGGTTACCCAGCCTGTGTCCACGCTGTTCATGTGAATGCCATCCTGCACGTAGTCGGCGGCGGCGGTGCGGGTCATCATGTTCAGAGCCGCCTTGGCCATGTTGGTGTGGGGGTGGCGGGTGGTCTTGAAGGTCTTGTAAAACTGCCCCTCCACCGCGGACACGTTGACGATGTGCTTGTCTTTCTCCGGAGTGCGCAGCATCAGCGGCTTGAGGCGGGCGTTGAAGACGAAGGGGGCCACGGCGTTGACCAGCTGCACCTCCAGCAGCTCCACGGTGGGCACCTCGGCCAGTAGGAGCCTCCAGGAATTGCGGCCGCGCAGGTCCACCTGCTGGCGGTCCTGGTCGAGCAGACCCTCCGGGAAGAGGTGCCTCTGGCCCTGCAGATCCTCGGGCAAGAGCTGCAGCTGGGTCAGCTCGGGCGCGCTGTGGGGCGTCTCCCCCACCAGGCGGCGCAGCTTTTCGGGGGCAGCCCGCTCGGCCTCGAGCATGTGGGCGTAGAACTCCGGCGGGCGGCGCACGGTCTGGCAGGCATTGTTAATGATGAAGTCCAGCCGGGGGAGCGTCTCGAGCAGGTGGCGACAGAGAGCTTCCACGCTGGGCGTGTGGCGCAGGTCCAGGCCGTGGACCTCGAGCCGATCTTCCCACTCGTCGAAATCCGGCTCTTCGGCGTAGCGCGCGGCGCAGTCGCGCGGAAAGCGGGTGGTGACGATCAACCGCGCGCCCGAGCGCAACAGCTTGATGCCCGCCTGGTAGCCGATCTTCACCCGCCCACCGGTCAAGAGCGCCACCCGGCCCCGCAGGTCGGCCAGCTCACCGCGCTTGCGATAGTTCAGCTCGGCGCACTCGGGGCAGAGCTGATCGTAGAAGTGGTGCAGCAGGTCGTAGTCCTTCTTACAGACATAGCAGTTGCGACCCTCGCGAGCCTGAGCGATGGGCCCCTCTTCGGGGGGCGGGAAGACGTTGGGAGTGGTGAACACCGGGCGGCGTCGCAACGTGCGGATGCCAGTGGAGTCGAGCAGCTCGTCCTGGGCCTGCCGCTTTTCGGCCAGCCGCTGGCGGCGAGCGGCTTTGCGGCGCTCGCGTCGGGTCTCGCGATCGGGGCAGTGCAGGCGGGCGATGGCCTGCTTGAGGCGCTGCCAGTCTTCCTCGGGCACGCGGCTGGACAGCAGCCCGTTACCGGCAAACGCCTCCAGCAGCTCGCATGCAGAGCGGACGCGCTGGAGCAGGTCTTCTTCGGATTCCAAAACGGCTGGCTCTTCGACCCTTGACAGAGGGGTCCCGCTCAGAGCAGCCCACGAACACGCCCGAATAGAACGCGCACTCGCAGAAAACAAGAAAGCGCCCCCTCAACGCGAGGGGGCGCACAAGCTTTCAACCTACGGGGTGGTGGCGACCTTGCCGCTGGTCAGGGTATCCAGCATCAGCTGCTTCAGGCCGATCACGGCTGCCTTCAGCGTCAGGGTGTTGCCCGAGGGCGTGATCGAGACGTCCACAACCTTGGTGGTGTCCAGGCTCGCCTTGCCCTCTTCAAACATGGCTGCCGCATCGGCCACGGCCGATGGCTCCATGGTCAGCACGGCCGTGAGCTCGGCCCGGTCATCGCTGATGATGTCGATCTGCCAGACGCCGCTCTGGGTGGCGGCCACGGCCTTCTCGAGGCGGTCGGAGCCAACCTTGTCACGCACCTTCTGGATGTGCTCGTTGTTCATCGACTTGAGCAGAGCCGAGAAGGCGCCCTTCTGGTTGATCAGCACACCGTAGGCGTCCGAGCTCTTGGGCAGGGCCTGATAGGCGGTCAGGAGCGGACCGGCCTGCGGGGTGGGGTTGGTGTTCTCCTTGGGCATCAGGCGGTCCACGATGGCTTTGGCCGTGTCGGCCGTGGGGGCGAAGACGAACGAGCCGTTGACCCGGCAGAGATTGCCGGGGCTGGTGGGGTCGTTGGCCGTGGGGCGCGAAATGAGGTCGGTGCGCCGGTAGGTCACGGCCGGGTAAGCCTTGCCATCAGCGCTGGCGGTCAGGCCGTTGTAGATCTGCACCTGCAGCCCCCGCCACCCCGACAGTGTGGAGACGTAGAGGGGGGAGGTCTGGCCCGAGGACAGCATGCGGTCGACCCGCACGGCCTGATAAGGCAGGCCAGCGATCAGTAAGTCGGCGCGGTTGTTGCGAGAGAGGTAGTCGCCCGCCTCGGCCATCTCGGGAGGCAGCTTGGCCTCTCCGGTGGCGATGCTGTTCAGAGCGTCCTTGAGCAGGTTCTGGATGGGCACATCGTCGGGGCGAAGCTGAACGACGGCGATCGAGAAGCTGTCTGACTCCAACAGGAGCTGGGGGTCGGGGATGGGGTTGCGGGACGCCGGCTCGGCCGCGAATGCGACCCACGTCAGCGTCACGAGGATCAAGAGCAAACGTGCAATCATCGCAATACTATAGTTCCTCTCTCAGGCTGGGTCAATCAGGGGTCGAGCCGCCCCTGGAAGAGCAGTTCGGCCGGCGTAGCGGTGCCCTTCAGGGAGGTGGGCACCAGGGCTGCGCGCGGGCCGAGAGCCGGGATGGCCAGTCTTTCGGTAATCTCCAGCTCCCAGTTGCGGTCCTGCAGGGTGGAAAGCAGCTTGTCCTTGAGCTTCTGTTGCTCGTCGGCGGGCATTTCCGTGATCCGGGTGGAGAGAAAGTCCATCTGGTCAACCTTCAACTTGGCGGTCACCTTGAACGGCTCGCCTCCTCCGCCGAGAAGCGCCGAGCCCTTGAGGCGAACGCCGGGCTCCACGCCACCGAAGATGCCATAACTCCAGTGCACGTTGATGACGCAGTTGTTGATCAGCACGGTCCCGGCCGAGTAGGCCAGGTCGAGCTCAGGAATCTCCACCTGAGTGAGCTTCACGCCACCCTGGGCCTGCAGATCCTCGGGGATGTCGCGCAGAATGGGGAGCATCTCGGGGATCTTCTTCCTCAAGGCGGCATTGATGGTCTCGTCGGTCAGCGCGACGGCGAGCTCGCCCGGATTCTGGATGCGAGACTTCAGAACGTTCGCCGCGGCAGTCGGGCTGGCCGCCGGGGCGGCCAGGGCCAGCAGCCCGAGTCGACGGTCCTGGGCGGGAGCCGTGAAGAGCTGCATCTGGTCAATCTGGGTGGCCTCCAGGATGCCAGCTTTGGTCAGCTTGTCACGGAAATCTTGAGGCAGGGCCACGCTGCTGCCCTGGAGGTACCCGTTGCCCATGATCTTCTCCAGCGTGGCCATCCAGTTGGAGGGCGCCACCGCGTAGACCGGGTAGGTGGCCCGAAGCATCAGGCTGCCCGGCACGGGCTTGATCTGGACGTTGTCCTTGACCAGTGAAACCTGCGCCACGGCCTCAAAGTCGCCTTGCAGAACCGTCAGGCCGCTGTGAGCCAGGCTGGCCCGGCCGCACAAGCGCACCTGGCCGGGCTGACAACCTTGCATAGTGACCCCGATCTGGTCCACTTGGAAGCTGATGTCCCGGCTCGAGCCACTGAACTTGTCCGGATGGCTGTCGAGATATTCGTCGGCTGCGCTCTGCAAGAACTCCTCTGAGGCCTGCAGCAACGCGCTCATCTGGAAGGGTGCCTGGGGGGGGTCCCAGGGGAAGAACTTGAGGTCGGAGAGAGTGGTCTTGTCGGCGAACACCATGCAGGTGCCCTCGACCAGGAACGGCGCGCTGGCATATCTGGCGAACTCTGCCTGACCGTTGCCGCTGAAGTCGAGCTCGGCGGTGATGGTCTGGCCCCGGCCCAGGTCGAGCTCCACGGTGGGAGGCGAAGTGCTGACCACTCGAGCCGGCAGTCGCCCGCGCCAGATGGTGCCTCCCCCGCTCAGCGCCATCACCGGGGGAGGGCCCAGGAGCTTCGTATCGGCGACCTTGAGCACATCGCCTTCGTAGCTGCCGAGGATGCGCACCGGGTAACCCGACTCGTTGGAGACCGCGGCCAGCACGGCCGGGTTGCCGCCCTCCACGCGATAGCGGTGAGGAAGGCGGTCGACGAAGATGTAGCTGGGGTCGGTCTCGGCGTAGATGTCACCCAGGCTGGTGCGCTTGAGGTAGACCAGGCGTCGCTCGACCGCCGAGGTGCTGGGCGCCTCGGCGACCGGAGTCAGGGCCGCGGCGCTGGTGGAAGGCTTGGCCAGATCGAGGAAAGGCTGGAGGAACTTGCGCTGGGAGTCGGTCAGGCTGGCGCTGAGGTCGTTGGAGGCCTGATAGGCCGCTTGCCCTTCCGGAGTGTTGGCCGCCTGGGCCAGGATGTCTTTGAGTCGCTCGACCTGTTGGGCTGAGGGCGGCAGCTCAAGTAAGACGTCGAACTGGTCCGAGCCCAGGATGTCCTCGAAACGGGGCTGGATCTTGCGGCGAAACTCTTTCCAGGCCTCGTCGGTCAGCTCGCCCTCGGGCATATTGTCCTGGGCGACCTTGATCAGGTCCATGGCCTGGCTGGGGCTGATGCGCAGGCTCTGGATGGCCTGCTCTTGCTCGGGCGTGGCCACTTCAAGCAGGCGATCCACAACGCCGTAGCGCTCTTGCACGATCTGCAACCTGGTGCCATAGCGCAAGAGAAGATCGCGCTGCTTGGCCAGTTGGGACCGGGTCAGTGTCGGGGAGGGAGATTGAGTGCTCGTGTCTTGGGCGCGAACGGCGCCCAACGAGCAGAGCAAAATGAGGAGGAGAAAGCAGAGTTTCCGAAGCATCGCGGCCCTTTCGCGCCGGGGGCGAACGCTCCTCTCGGACCCTTGCGCGAGAAAACGGGGCCAACGGCGCGGACGCTCAACAGACCGAGCCGCCAGAGTTGCGCGCGCGATAGCAGTGCGCTCAACGCGCACCAGAGGTCTTGCACGTTAAAAGCTGCGGAGCGAGTTGGCCTTAGCGCTCCGCTTGTTACCGGCCGAGAAGGCGGCCTGCAGCTGCACCTGGCTCTTCAGGACGTTGCCTGAGGAGGCGCTCAAGTCGCTCAGCCTGTGCACCGGTGTACCCAGCGCCGGGTTCTCGAGGTAGCTGGGAACCTGCATGCTCGGGGCCAGCTTGCGAACCTGCAGGGTTCCTCCCAACTGGCGGGCGGCGGGAATGTCGGGCAGCCGGTTGACGGCCGAGGTGGACTGGAAGGCCTCGCTCGAGGTGGTGCGGCCGGGCTCAGCCGCGCCGGCAAGCGTCAGGCAGCCAACAAGGATCGTGCTCAGGATCAATTTTTTCACGCTCATCAACCTCCGGAGCTGCATTTTACCCCTCTTCCAGGAATGGTTGCAAGGTCTTCTTCATCTGGTTGCGCTGGATGTGGGCCAGCACCAGCTCCTGGATCAGCAGCTCGGCGGTGGCGTTCTGGAGCCACATGGAGGAGCTGTAAAAGACACCCACGTCGCCCGCCAGGCTGACCTTGCCCACGAAGATGGAGTCGTTGATCTCGGCCATCTTTTTGAGCATCTGAGCAGGCATGGCGCCCCCTTTGGGCACCTCCACCACCAGGGTATAAAAGTGAAGCAGCTTCAAGGAGTCCACCGTCCCGTCCCCGATGGCGACCTCCTTGGCGATGACCACCAACGTCTCGTTTTCGAGCGTGACGGGGATCTTGAACTCGCCGCCCTCGATGGCCGTGTACTCGATCTCGGCCTCCTTGAGCAAAGATTCCAGGGTCTTCCTGGCCTGCGCCTGAGCGCCCTGAGTCAGCAGAGCCAGGGCCAGCATCAGCGAAACGAATATCCGCAACATTCCCAATCCTTCCTTACATTTCGGCGGGCAACTGGACCACCATCAGCTCGGCCACCACGCCCTGCCTGACCAGCACGGCCAGTCCCAGATTCCGGTAGAAGCGGTAGTTTACCTCCGGGCTGTCCAACTGACGAAAATCGTAGGTCTGCTCGGCCAGAGCCTTCTCCAGATCTTGTTTGCTCATCCCCACCCGCAGGGACGACTCGCGGCTGCCCAGGCCCGATTCGCGCAGGCTCAAGGGGGGAGCCTCGGCCCCGCTCAGGCGGATGCCCATCACTTTATCGGTGGCCAGCATGTCCACCCCCGGCAGGTGGTAGGCGGCCAGATTGGCCGGCCCGGCCACAGGCACCCTGCGGGCCTCTCTGGGCACCTTCTCAACCGGATCGGCCAGCGTTACCAACATGCCGGGCTTGACCTCCACGCTGGTAAGAGGACGATAGCGTACCATCGCCCGGGGGCCCTTTGGTTGTCGGGGAGTCAGCTTCTGGGCCTGACACAGAGCAAGATACTGCTCCTGCGCCAGCTTCCACCAGGCCGAGCTCTGGTTGGCCCGGTCGAGGTACTGCTCGAACAGTCTGGCCGCCTCTTGGGGCCTGCCGCCCCTGGCCAGCGCCTGGGCGCGATTATAGAGCAGAGCCGTGATGAGCGCTTCCGAAGGAGCCAGGTTGGCGCTGCCCGCGAACGAGCGGCCCAGCGCCTCGGCCCGGTCGAGCCGGGCCACGCTGTTGCTGACCTGCCCGCCAGCCAGGTCGGCCACCCCCGCATTCACCAGGACGCTGGCCAGAGCCAGGTCATTCAAGCTCCTGTCCTGCTCGGCCGTCCTGGCGGCTTCGAGCAAGTACTGACTGGCCTTGTTCAGTTTGGGGCCGCTGGGGTCGACCAGCCAGGCGATGCCCAGGTTGGCCCGCGCCAGGGTGAGCTTGGGATTGAGCGCCAGGGCCTTCTCAAGGCACTCCACCGCCTCTATCCACAGCTCCTCGTCCCCCCCGCGCAGGGCCGTCTCCAGGGTGGCCGACCGGCGATAAAAGCCTCCGCAAACGATCTGCCCCACGTTCAGCTTGCGCAACTCGTCAGCCTGGAGGGCGTCGCAATACTGCATCAAGAGAGCATAGCCCAGGTTGGACCAGGCCTCGGCACAGTTGGGGAACTGGCCGGTCACCTCGTAGTAGCAGCTGGCCGCCGGACGGTACTGCTCGATGAGCAAGAACACGGCTCCGTTCTCGAAGGCGCTCATCGCCTTCCAGAGCTCGGCCTGCTTCGGGTCAAGGAAGACCATGCGCTCTTTCCAGCTGGGGTGGTCGGCCGAGAGCCCCTCGAAGCTGGAGTAGGAGCTGCCCACCTCGAGCATCCGGGTCACGCTGTCCAGGGCCGCCTGGTAATTGAAGCCGGCCTTCAGGGCCAGCTCCATGCCCAGCTTGTCGGCCGCTAGCTCCTGGTCGCGGGTGTAGACCACATCGAGAAAGGCCGTCCTGGCCTGATTGCTCTCGGGTTTGCAGTGCCCCAGCAGAAGATGAGAGAGCTCGTGGCCCCCGATGAAGGCCAGTCGGTCGGCCCTGTTCTCGATCACCTTGTTGAGCAGGCCGCGGTAAAAAACAATGTGCGGCACGGGCGGATTACCGCCATCTTGTGTCTTGAGGGTGGCGTAGGCGTTCACCACGTCCTCCTCGCGCACTTCCAGCACGGGCGGCCAGGCCACCCCTGCCGGGGGCTTGGAGACCGCCATCAACCGCTGCATGACCCCATCGATCAGGGGGCGGTCCTTCGCGGGCACGTCGGCCGAGGCGACGCTGACGGTCAGGGCCAGGGCCAGCAGGAAGGGCTTCAAGTTCAAGACAATCTCCTCGACTTCGCTCCAGGTTGCCGGCTCAGATTCCATGTCTTCCCTGGCGATGCCTGCCGCAAGGTCCGCACGCCAGGCCGTCGAACCCGACCAGGTGCGGCGGCGCTATCTTGAGTTGTTGAAGTCGGCCCTCGGAGACCGGCTCTACCCCGGAGCCGAAGACGCCGAGGTGACCCTGGCCGAGCTTTCCCGGGTCGAGGGCCTGAGCGCCCGGGTGAAAGAGCTCCTCGTCCTGCCGGCCATTGAAAAGGAGCAACGGCTCATGCTCGAACGGTTGTCCACCACGGATAACGAAACCCTGGCCCGGTTTCTGCGCGACAACACCCCCCGCGCCCACACCCTGGTAAGCCGCTCAGCCCTCGACAACGTGGAGGACTGCGTGGCCGCAGCTCTGGCCGAAGGCGTGGTCGGCGATCTGATGGAGTGCGGCGTGTGGCAGGGCGGCGTGACCATCCTCATGCGCGCCCTGCTCGAAGCCTACGCCGACCCCGATCGAAAGGTGTGGGTGGCCGACTCGTTTCAAGGCTTGCCCCGGCCCGACCCATCCGTGGACGTGCTCGACGCGGCCCTGCACACCTTCCTCCAGGCGGTGGGCGGCCTGGCCGTCTCGCTGGAGACCGTGCAGGAGAACTTTCGCCGCTTCGACCTGCTCGACGAGCGGGTGCGTTTTCTCCCGGGCTGGTTCGCCGACACGCTCCCCGTGGCGCCGATCGAGAGACTGGCCGTGCTGCGTCTGGATGGCGATTGGTACGAGTCCACCCGCACCGCGCTCGAGTGCCTCTATCCCCGGGTTTCCCCGGGCGGATTCGTGATCATCGACGACTATGCCGAGCTCTTCGGCGCCCATCGGGCCGTGGACGAGTATCGGCGGAGCCACTCGATTGCCTCACCGCTCATCCAGGTGAACGACCAGGTCCACTACTGGCGCAAGCCCTACCCGACCGCGACGATCATCTCCGAGTCGCGCAGAGCCTGAGCTACCAGCCGTCCGGGCCCCTCCAGACGCTCTCCCGGTCGCAGGAGGTAGTCGTTGCGATCGCCCGCGCGCGTGACCCAGAGCAGCCCTCGCTGGCAGCTCACCGACGTAGAGACCGACATCACTGCATTTCTTCTCAGATCAACGCTCATAGCTTGACGATGCCATACTTTTCGCGATAAGAACAGAGACAGAAAATGCAAACTGTGTCGGTAACAGTTTGGCAACATACCAACTGTACCGGCTCTGCCGGGGAGGGAATAGGACGGATGTCCACAACCACCGAGCGCGAGCGGCTCTACGAGCAAGTCGCCCACAACATCGAGCACCTGGTGCAGACAGGCACCTTCAAGAGCGGCGAGCGCATTCCGTCAGTGCGGGTGCTGAGCAAGCAGATGGAGGTCAGCGTGACCACCGTGCTCGAGGCCTACCGCATGCTCGAGGACCGGGGTCTGATCGAAGCCCGGCCTCAGTCGGGCTATTACGTGCGGGCCGCGCGGCCCGAGCCGCCCGCCCCTCCCGAGCCGGACGTGCCCCTGGAGGGCCCGCGCGAAGTCACGGTAGGAGAGCTGATCATGCGCTTCATCCGCGACCACCGTGACCGCTCTCGGCTGGCCCTGGGCGCGGCCGCCCCCAATCCCGAGCTGATGCCCACCCAGCGCCTGAACCGATGCCTGGCCACGGTGGCCCGCAATCGGCCCCTGGAGACGACGATGTACGAGTTTGCTCCCGGCTCAGAGGAGCTGCGCGTGCAGATCGCCCGCCGCATGCTCGACGCCGGCTGCGTGCTCAGCCCGGATGACATCGTCGTCACCAACGGCTGCCAGGAGGCCCTGGTGCTGGCCCTGCAGGCCACCTGCCAGGCCGGCGACGCGGTGGCGGTGGAGTCGCCCGCCTTCTACGGGCACTTCAAGGCCATCGAGATGCTGGGACTCAAAGCCATCGAGATCCCCACCCATCCCGACACGGGGATCAGCCTGGACGCGCTGGAGTTCGCCATGAACCAGCATCCCATCAAGGCTGTGCTGTGCACTCCATGCCACTCCAATCCGCTGGGCAGCCGCATGCCCGAAGGGTCCAAGATCCGCCTGGTGGAAATGGCCACCGAGCGCGACATCCCGGTCATCGAGGACGACGTCTACGGGGATCTCTGCTTCGACCACCACCGCCCCCACGCCCTGAAGGCCTTCGAGAAGCAGCCCGGGCACGTGCTGCTCTGCTCCTCCTTCAGCAAGACCCTGGCCCCCGGTTACCGCATCGGCTGGGTGGTAACGGGGGAGCGCTTCCGCGATCGGGTGGAGCTGAGCAAGACCTTCACCAACCTGGCCAGCCCGGCCGCCACCCAGCTGGCCGTGGCCGAGTTCCTGGCCAACGGCGGCTACGACCAGCACCTGCGCCGGGTGCGCCGCATCTATGCCAGCCAGACCGCGCGGGTGGCCGACGCGGTGGGGCGGCTCTTTCCGGCCGGTACCCGGTGCACCCACCCCACCGGGGGCTTCGTGCTCTGGATCGAGATGCCGCGCCATGTGGACGCGCTCGAGGTCTACTCGAAAGCCCTGCAGGAAGGCATCACCCTGGCTCCGGGCCACCTGTTCAGCACCAGTCCGCGCTTCAAGCACTTCATCCGGCTGAACACAGCCTACTGGTCTCCCCGGGTAGAGCGAGCCATCGAGACCATCGCCCGCATCGTGCATCAGGGCTGACCTGCGCACCGGGAACTTTTCTTTCCAACGCGCTGTTGACCAGAGCATGAAGCAGACAATCGCGTTCCTGGCTCTCACCGTGGCCCTGGTCGGGGCGACCATGGCTGAGCCCAGGTTCCCCGTCCAGAAGACCGACGCCGAGTGGAAAAAGCAGCTCACCCCCGAGCAGTATCGCATCCTGCGGGGTAAGGGCACCGAGATGTCGTGTCAGACCAACCCCATGATCTTGAGCAAGGAGCCGGGCCAGTTCCTGTGCGTAGGATGCGGCCAGGTGCTGTTCGAGACGAAGGCCAAGTTCCAGTCGGGCACCGGCTGGCCCAGTTTCTGCCAGCCCTTCAAGCCGGGCAGCGTGGTCAACGTGACCGACACCAGCCACGGCATGGTGCGGATGGAGGTGCTTTGCTCGCGCTGCGGCGGGCACCTGGGCCACGTCTTCGAGGACGGCCCTGAGCCCACCGGGCTTCGCTACTGCATCAACTCGGTGTGCCTCAAGTTTGTTCCAGCCAACAAGCCTTGAGTCGGCTCATGTGCTCGCACTTTGGTCTGGCACATTAGCACAATCTGACGAACGCGCCGGAACTGCGTTCCAGCGTGCAAGACCAAAGGCCTTGCACTTTAGAATGGGGGTGCGCAAGAGCCTGCCCTGGCTGCTCGGACTGCTGGCCCTGATCGCCGGCCTGGCGCTCGCGCCCGAGACGGCCGAGGACCAGGTTGGCGACCTGGTCGAGCTGCGCATCGGGCCGGTGCTTTACGACCGCCAGGTGGAGCGGATCTGGCGACGGGAAGGGGATACCTTTCGCGCCCAGGGCGCGCCCGACCTGACCCTGGCCGAGGTGAAGAAATTGCACTGGCTTAACCGAATGCACGTGGTGGAGGGAGAGCAACCCGTCCTCCAGGAACCACCCGGATAGAGGTTGTCCTTGAGGGAATGACCTGCCCGACGCGGAATGCGCCAGGGCAAGCATGGTCGTGACCCCCCACCCCGAGCTCGATGACTTTCCCCGCCTGACGGGCCAGGAGGCCCTCTGGCCCTATCTGCTGGCGTCAGCCTTGCTGTTCGTGCTGGGGCTCTACCTGATCATCACGCCGGGCACGACCGGGCCGCGGGCTGCGCGAGATCGCGCCCCCGTCGAGCGACTCGGGCTGAACGCTCCCCAGCCCGGGGCAAAAGGCAAAAGGACGCTTCGCCTCGGCTTTCTGCCCGGAGCCACCTTCGAGCGCACGCTGCAAGAGCTGGCGGCTGACCTCGAGCAGCGCACCGAGGGGCGGATCGAGCTGCTCCCCATGCCAGGCTTCAGCCTGGAGGGACGCACGCTGGGCGAGCTCGAGCTGGTCAACCTGGTCTCGCTGGGCCGCCTCGAGATGGCACTGTGCACCACCGCCCCCCTGTCGAATTACAACTCCCGTTTCGAGGTGCTGGAGCTGCCCTTCTTGCTGGAGACCTACGAGCAGGCCGATCGTCTGCTTGACGGTCCCCTGGCTGAGCGCCTCAACCAGGGCCTGGAGCGCCACCAGCTCAGGGGACTGGGTTATCTGGAGATCGGCTTTCGCATCATCTCCAGCCGGGTTCCCATGCCCGGCGTGGACGACTTTCGCGGCCAGCGGTTGCGCGTGATGGAGAGCCGGACCAGCCTGCACCTGGCCCGCGCCCTGGGAGCCGAGGGAGTCGCCTGTCCGCCCGACCGGGTCTACGCCATGAGCCGGGACAAGACCATCGAGGGCTCGGATCGAACCCTGCCCAGCTACTGGGCCTCGCGGCTCTACGAGGTGCAGCCCTACATCACCGAGACCCGCCACATGTACTCGGCCAAGGCCATCCTGATCAACGAGCTGGCTTACGACAGCTTGACTCCCGAGGACCAGACCTCCCTCTCTCAGGCCGTGGAGCAGGCCGAAAAAGGCCATCGCCAGCGGCAGCGAGCCGAGGAAGAGGAGGTCCGACGACGCTGCCAGGAGCGCGGCATCACCCTGTTCACCCTCAGCCCGGCCGAGCGCGAGAAGTTTCGCCAGCTGTGCCAGCCCCTCTACGAGGAGTTCGAGCAGAGCGGAGAAACCGGGCTACTGCAAGAGATCCGGGCGCTCACCGGGAACGGTACCGTGCGTCACTGAACGACCCGGCCGATCATGATGAATCTTGAAAGAGCAGATCGCCGATGACTTCCAGATGACCTGGAAGATTCTGAGGAGACGGCAGACAGGCGCGACCAGCGGATACAGTCGCTCAGCGGCGACCTCAGGAAGCTGGGGGGCGAGATGTCCGAAGGTCCAGGGCCCCATGCGCCTGCTCGGGGAGCGCTTCGGCACGTTCGTGGGAGTGCTCGAGCAGGAGGCCAGCAGGGGCAGCTGGTGGGTTTCGTGCAGCCCGGCAGGAAGGTTCCCGCCGCCATCAACCCCATGAACGCCAACTGGTCAGGGGCCGTCAGCCACCAACTGGTGGACCGCAAAGACCGCAAGACGGATGCCCCCTGGGAATCCACCGCATCCTGGGCGGCATCGCCAGTGCACCATGAAAGGCCTGCTCTTGCGCCACTACCCGGCCCTGGCCGCCCTGCGCCAGGTCTCGCAGGAAGAGCTCGAGCGCCTGAGCCGTCTGGTGCCAGAGCCACGCGTGGACCTGCCCGCCGTCTTGACCGGACAGCAGCCCGGACGCCACCATGGAGTTCAACCGGATCGGCACCCTGGTGACTCTGCTCGAGTCGCAACCCGACTCCGAAGCCAAGGCCTTCCTGACCGAGAAACTCGTGGGCTACCGGGAGTTTGCCAACAACCTGAATGCCCGCACCCTGGCCGAGAAGCAGGCCAATGTGCAGGCCTTCGTCGATACCGGACTGCTGTTGCCCTACGCCCTGGAGGAGGTCACCGACCTGTGGGGTGCCGGCAACCTGCCCCCGGGCTACGACATGGATAAAGCTCACGCCCTGATCCGCAACCACATCGCCGCAGTGAGCTATGACAAGCTGGGCAACTCGTATTTCCAGGGCCTGGTCTACTCCAACGGCAACATCACGGCCAGCAACCAGATCAGCGTGGTGGGCGCCATGGTCTGCAACGGCCAGCTGACGCTGGGCAACGGCACGAGCGTGGTCTACGTGGAGGATTTCTTCGGCGGAGCCAACCCGCTGGTCGTGGCGGGAGGCACGTCGCTCAGGACATGGGTCCCTCGCTGAGGTCGCGCGGTGTCAGCCTGGTCGAGCTGATCCTGGCGCTGGCCATCGTGGCCATCGCCATCATCGCCCTGGTCACGCTCTTCATCTCGGGCCTCAAGCTGCTGAATCGGTCGGCCGACGTCCAGCGCTCCTCGGAGATCGCCCGCGAGACCGTGGAGGCCATCGTGGACATGGGGCACGCCCAGGCCCCGAGCGCAGCCGTCACCTTCGACGGGGCCAACAACGACCCGCGGGACGCCAACGGCTTCCCCCCACCCCCCTACCCCGCCGCCAACGTAGAGGGCAAGCTCTATCCCATCACGGTCTCGGTGGAGCCGCTGGGGAACCTGAAGGTGGTGCAGGTGCGCGTCCACTATGCCGCAGGCGGGAATCTCTGGCTGGAGCGCTACCTCCACCCGTGAGGAGAGCCCGCGGAGCCACCCTGATCGAGCTGATGCTGGGCATCGCCCTCCTGGGCATGCTCCTCACGCTGCTCTTCTTGATCTTTCACATGGGCTGGAACGCCTGGCGCTCGGCCAACCTGCGCAGCGACCTCAACGACCAGTCCCGGCTCGTGGTGCAGAGCCTGTCGCGCGACCTGGAGGCCAGCGTCTACGCCAGCCTCAGCCTGCAGGGGGAAGCGGTGAGCTTCCTGAGCGCCCGGGACGATGCCGGCGTCTTCACCCTGGATGCCAATGGCGACCCGGTCTGGCAGCGCTACGTCATCTTTCACCGCGACCCGGCTCGAGCCGAGGTGGTGCGCGCCGAGCTGCCCCTGGCCGCGCCCCTGAGCGCGCCCGAGCCGATCGAGGTCAACACGGGGCAGCCCCTGGCCAGCCTCCTGGGGCCGGGGCGGGTGATCGCTCGGGGGGTCAAGCGGCTGGCCCTGAGCGTGCCGCTCAACGGGCGCCGGCTGCGCATGGAGGTGGATGTGGAGCAGCCCCAGCGCGGCGGATTGCCGCCGGCGCGGATGACGCTGAGCTCGGCGGTGCATTTGCGCAACGACTGAGATATCAGGTTCCCATGCGTTGCAGCGACAACCATGGGGCGCCCGACCCTGACGCTGCCGTGCACCGCCCCGCCCGCCTGAACGGTCAGGCTCGAGCTGCCGCCCGCCATCACGCCTGGACTCCCTGGCGCAGGTCCTTCAAAGCCTCGGCCAGCTTGGCGCTGGCGTGGAACATGCGCGACTTGATCGTGCCCACCGGCACGTCCATGATTTCGGCCGCCTCCAGGTAGCTCATGTTCTGATACTGCACCAGGATGAACACCTCTCGGTGCTTGTCGGGCAGGCTCATGACCGCCTGACGCACCCGCTCGGCCGTAAGCTTCTGGAGGGACTGCTCCTCGGGCCCCCGGGCCGGGTCGGCCACCACCAGATCCTCCAGGTCCGACTCGGGACGACGCGAACGCTGGCGCAGCTGATCGCGGCATAAATTCAGGCAGATCTGGTAGAGCCAGGGGCGCACCCGCGAGCCCTGGCGGAACTGGTGGCGAAAGCGCAGGGCGCGCAAAAAGGTCTCCTGCACCGCATCCTCGGCCTCGGGGCGACGGTGCAAGAGGCGAAGGGCCAGCGAGTGCAGCTGTCGTTGGTAGCGCTCGACCAGCTCGCCGAGCCGCTCGGTCTGGCCTGCCGCCACCTGCTGGAAAAGCTGCTCGTCCGAGTCCACCCGAGCTGCTTCGAACCAGATTGAACCTTCCCCCTGTCGGCGGCGTATCCGGGATATGCAATACACTGACAAGGCCTCCGCGGCCGAAATGCGCTTCGCTGGACTGGGGCTCAACCTGGTCGGCGGCTTGATGCTCCTGATCGGGATGGTCAGCTGGCTCAACCTTCGTGGCGCCGTCCAGAGCGGCTGGCTGCCCAGCCTGGGCGGCCTGGTGCTGGGGCTGACGCTGCTCTTCCTCGGCGATCGGTGCTGGCGGGGTGGCCTGCCGGCCTACGCCCAGCCACTGCTGGCAACAGGCTCGACCGTCTTGCTGTTCACGGTCTGCGCCGCCCACTACCTCTTCCACCTGCTGCCCACGGCCGGGCTGGTGGCCAGCGTCATGCTGCTGGTCACCTGGGGCGGTCTGGCAGTGTTTCGCTACCAGTGCTCCTCCCTCGGGCACGGCATGCTGGCAGCTCTCTTCCTGGCCCCGTTCTTCTTGCGGATGCCGGGAGTCGCGCTGGTGGGCTATCTGCTCGCCATCCACCTGGGCACGACCCTGCTGGCCTGGTACCGACGCTACCCGACCTATCTGCTGGTCGGTTTTCTGGGCAGCTACGTCCTGTTCTTCGCCCGGTTCCAGCTGAGCCAGCCGGGGCTGACCCTGGCCTTCCTGGCCAGCACTTATGCCCTCTTCTTGCTGGGTAACTACCTGTTCTGCTTCGTGCGGGGAGAGCAAGACGAGCTGGGCCTGCTCCTGGGGCTGGCGCAGCCCACCGCCTTCGCTCTGCTCTCCTACCTGGTGCTCTTCTTGTTGCCCAACGCGGTGGCCGTCTGTCTCTACCTGGTGCTGGCCGCCGTGCACCTGATCCTCACGCTGGCTGCCCGGCGCCACTCGTTCGGGTTGCTGCAGAGCATCAACCTGATCCTCACCCTGCTTTTCGCCAACGCCGCCATCAGCTTCGTCCCTTACTTCGCCAGCGACACCAGTTTCTTCGCCCTGACCTCGGTGCTCTGGCTGGGCGAGGCCTTCCTCCTGCTGGCCCTGGCCAGGAGGCTCGAATCCGCCATCTTGAGCCGCTTCTCCTACCTGGCTCTGGTGTTGGTAGCGGTGCAACTGTGCTACGTGTTGCCCGAGATGCCCCAGAGCAGCGCCACCGAGGTGCTCCACCAGATGCTGCTCTCGTTGCTGTGCGTGGGGGCTCTGACGGCCTACGGCGTGTCCATCCTCAATCGTCCCCAGGACCTGCCCGGGGCCGACCTGATGGCCCGGGCCGCCCTGGCCACGGCAGTGCTGCGCACCGGAGCCATGGTGCTCAAGGACGGCACTCCCTCACTGGCCCTGCTGGCCGCCGCTTCGCTGGCCCTCTTGCTGGCCGTGCTGGGGCTGCGCCTCGAGCGCGTGCGCGAGGAGATGCGCTCGCTGGTCCTCCTGCTGGGCCTGGCTGTAGCCGCCGGCACCCTGTGGCTGTCTGTGGACTGGTGGGCCCGGCTGGTCATCGCCGCCCTTTTGACCGCTACCGCTGCCGTGCTGCGGCGCGAGCGAGAAACATGCCTTGAGCCTCTGGCCCTCATCACGCTCCTCCCTCTGGGCCTGAGCTGGGGCCTGGGTCCTGCTCTGGTGCTCGCCTCATCCCTGGCCCTGGTCCTCAACCTGTGGCCCCGAGCCTCCTTTGAGCCCTTCCGCAAGCGGGCCACCGACCTTCTGGCGGCCTCCACCGCCCTGGCGGCTCTCCTGGGGGTGCCGCTTTCCGATTCCCCGGTGCTGTGGACGCTGGCCCTGCTGTGGGCGGCTATTCCCCAGGAGCAGCGGTCTCTCGTGCCCCTGGCCATCGGCCTGAAGGCCTCCTTCACGCTGGGAACCGGGGCCGGGGTGACGCTGCTGTGGTGTCTGGCCGGTGGGCTGCTTCTGACCTGCCAGCCTCGAGCCGCGCGCACGCTGCTCTTCCTGGCCTGCCTCAAGTCCATCCTGGTGGACGGCACGCTTGGCTTCGGCCCTTACGGTCCCTATCTCTTGCCTACCCACAGCCTGGGCTGGCTCGATCTGGTCGGCTTCCTGGGAGTGACCTCGAGCTACTTCCTGCTGGCCCGCCGCCTCCACCGGGGCGAGCCGCGCAACGAGCTGCTGGTCATGGGTCTGACCGCCTTCAGCTTCGGCTCGGCCGGCTTCCTGCACTCGGCCCTGGGCGTGCTGATCGAGTTCCAGGTCATCTTGTCGGCCTTCTGGTGCGCCTCGGCCTTTCTCTTCATCGTGATTGGAGTGCACCGTGAGCTGAAGGTCTTCCGCCTCTTCGGCCTGACCATCCTGGCCGCTGCCACGCTCAAGATCCTCTGGGTGGACGTGGGTGTGCTGAGCGCTTACAGCCGGGTGACCACCCTGATGATCCTGGGCGCCCTGCTGATGGCCGTCTCCTTTGTCTACCAGATCAACCGATCACGCCTGACGGAATCCTCCGCGCTGGTGGCGAATCCCTCGGTATGAACGCCTGCGAGGAGTGCCGCGAGCAGCTGCCAGGCCTGGTTCTCCAGGCCCTGGAGGCGGACGAGGTGGAGAAGCTCCAGGCCCATCTGAGCGGGTGCTCCGGTTGTCAGGAGAGCCTGGCCGAGTTGCGGGTCACCTTCCAGGCGGCTGACGCCTGGCAGGTGCCCGACCCACCCGCCGACCTGCGGGCCCGCATCCAACTGGCCGCGGCCCGTCGCGTCAGCTGGTGGCAGGCCTTCAAGCTGGCGCTGGACCGACTGGCCTGCTACCGGCCGACCCCCCGGGCCGGCCTGGTGGGCGTCTTGCTGGGGATCTGCCTGTTCGGACTGGTGCTCTATCCCACCACCCGGCGCTACTACTCGGGCGGCACCGCGGCGGGCTGCCGCAACAACCAGAACATCCTGCGCTCGGCCCTGGCCGACTACGCTCGCGACCATCAGGGCCGCTATCCGGCCAGCCTGGACGACCTGCACGGGAAGTACCTGCAGGCCACTCCCATCTGTCCCGAGAGTGCCATCGACAGCTACTCGGCGACTTATCAGGTCTCTCCAAGGGCCGATCGCTACACGCTCTCATGTCAGTCGGAGCATCGCCCTTGAGACGGACCTTCTGGGTCCTTCCCCCGCTCTGGGTGTGGGTGCTCTTCTGCTTCAGCATGGCCTTGTCGGCCACAGCCTACGTGACTACCCGCGAGGGGCTTCGCTTCGTGAGCCGCAAGCTGCAGCCGACCGAACGGCGAGTGGTGCTGGCCGCCTTGCAGGCCTGGGATGAGCTGACCGATGGAGAGTCCGCCCCCACGACCGGTAAGCTGCGCGTCGTGCTCCACGACAATCGGCTGCGGTCGATGCACGGCCTCAGCTTCGCCCGGCCCCGCGAGCGCTCCACGTTCGGCTACACTGACGAGCGCAATCGCATCCTGCTCAATCCCCGTCTCTGCTTCGGCTCGCTGGTGTGGCGCGACAAGAGGCGGGTGCACCACTATGACCTGGTGGTCACCCTTTCCACCCTGGTTCACGAAGATCAGCACTACTCGCGCAAGGTTGGCGAGCACGAGGCTTATCGGGCCGAATGGCTCTTCCTGCGCCAGGCCTTGAAGGTGGCCCGGCAGCGCAATCTCTCCTACTCCGAGTCGCTGGCGCTCTGGGAGGAGCAGACGCCTCTTCGCATCGGCGAAACGCTGGGACAAGAGCAGGCCCGCCGTCTGGCCGAGGAGCTCAACTCCCTGGCCGGCCGGCCTTGACCCTCCGATCGAACTGACGCCGGCTGAACTCGCGGGCGAAGCTGACCAGCTCGGCCCAGTCGGTGACCCGGTGCAGAGCAAACCCCAGCTTGCGGGCCTGCACGAAGAACGGCTGCTTGAAGGCTTCCGGATTCCAGAGGTTGAGCACCATCGTGCCCCCGGCTCGGGCTTTCTCCAGTGCCATGGCAGCCAGCTTCAGGCCGGGCGAGCCCTGCTCGTCCCTGGCCCCCATCGTATCCACTCCGTCGTCTGAGATGATCAGGATGTGCACCGGTCGGTCGCGCTCGGTGCGGTGGCGGTAGGTGGTGCCGAGCATGTGCAGGGGGAAGGCGGTGCTGCCGCAGATGGCGTCGGTGATCACTCGCATGAGCGCCTCCTCGTCGCGGATGAAGCCGGCAGTGGCGCGAAACTGCCCTGGCCCGCTCCAGAGCGTGGCCTGCACCGCCGAGCCGGCCCGCAGGGCCGAGAGGGTCACGATAGCTCCGGCCAGGGCCAGATAGCTCAGGCTGCGGCGGGGGTCGGGCATGGAGCCCGAGGAGTCGATGTAGAGGTCGAGGTCGATCGGCTCGACTTGCGGGGGAGTGCCCTCCTCCACCCCCCAGAAGCGTTGCCGGGTGGTCACTCCGGGCACCACCCGCGGGCTGACCAGAACGCTTTCGAGCCAGTCCACCTCCTCCAGGGGCGAGCCGAAGTCCCAGGGCTCCAGCCCTTCCATGAGGGGTTCTCTGGAAAGGGGTACCTCGCGCCGGGGGAAGGGGATCAGGTGGGGGAGCGCCTTCTCGCGATAGTAGCGCACGGCCAGATCGTGATCGCTCAGGTCCAGGCCCAGCTCGCGCAGCACCTGGCCCAGCTCGAAGGGCTCGCGGCTCTGGCCCTGACCGTGCCCGGCTCCGCCAGGCTCTTCCTCGCCCCCACCCAGGCCGGACAAGGAGGGATCCTCGCTGGGATGACGGCTCTCCTCGAGCTCGCCCGGGTCGAGCTCACCCAGCCCCAGAGGGAAGTCGCCCCCTTTGCCCGCCTTCAGGGCGTCCAGCAGGGGGCGCAAGACGGAGAGCTGCTCCTGGGTATCGGCAATCAGGTAGCGCAGGCAGAGAGCAGCAAATCGACCCGAGCCGCGCAGCCAGTCGTGGGCGTAGGAACGCACCAGTCTGGCCCCCAGCTGGGCGTCCCCCTCGGTGACCGAGTCGACCGTCCCGCGGGCCAGGGTACCTCGCTGCATTGCCCAGAGGATCTCGTAGATGCGCAGGTAGAGCGTCCACAGGGAGCCCACTTTTTCCCCGGGCGGCCGGCCCTCTTCCAGTTTGCGAAAGACGCCCGCCAGGTCGAGCTTTTCGCTTCGTTGGAGGCGGTCGTTGATGAGCAGATCCTGATACAGGTTCACGACCATGGGCGCCTGGTGCTCATGTCCGGGCAGTCCGCGACGAGCTCGGATGAGGGCTCGGGCCTGGTCGGCCAGGTCGGCCGGGGCGTAGATGTGATGTCCCACCTCGTGAGCCAGGATCTCCAGGGCGAAGCTCTCGAGCTGTTTCTCGCGCAGAGTGTGGAGGCCCACCACGACGGCCTGGTCGGTGAGGCGGATCAGGGCCAGCCCGCCCGGCTCCAGCCCCTCCTCGCGCGCCTGCTTCTCGGTCAGACAAAGGCGCGGCTCGGTCAGCTTGACGAAGGGGCTCCAACAAGAGAGGGCTCGCGGCCAGGCCGCGAGCCACTCTGTGCGCAGGTCTTCCAGAGAGCCCATGCTCGCCCGCTTCGACGGCTGAGCTGGCTTTACTTGGATGTTGTGTTGTCCGTGAGCGTTGCAAAGGGGTGCGAGCTTGCCTCCAGCGTGCCGTTTCCCGACGAAGGTCCCTGCACGGGGCTCTCAACCTCGTGGCTCGATGCCCCGGTGGGGATCCAGATTCTCACGGTGTGCACCGGATGAGCCCAGTTGGGCCGAGCATCCCTGTCGCTGGCGACCTTGCCGATCACTCCCGTCATCCACACCCTCCATACCCGGTTTGTTTGTTTTTCTTAATTTACTCCCCCGAGTTTGGAAGGCAGTTTGGATGGCCAGTCCCGAGATGTGAACAATGTGTGAACATTTTTGCCGGAGTGTTGCCAAAGGTAGGGGAGAGGTTGCGAAAGCGGAATGCAGACCGGGTGATAGGCAAAATTTCCTTACTGGGTCTGCTCTGCGGTTTGTTGCTGACGGCTGCGCTGGCTCAACCGCGCCCGGCGCGCAATGGCGACTATTGGACCCGCAACGAGCAACCCTGGCCGGACTGGATCGTGGTCAGCAAAGAGCTGGCCGGGCGACTGCACGCGAGCTGGCCGGAGGACTGGCTGGTCTCCGGGGCCGAGGTGCGCTGGGATCTGTGGCGCTGGCCAAAAGTGGCGAGCTTTCCCAAAGGGGTGCTGCTCAAAGCCTGTCCCGACCTGGCTGGCAACATCATCGTCAAGGACGAGAACAATGATTCATGGCTTCGGGTCTATCTCGACGAGGAGGCCGGCACGATCTGCTTCGTGCGGGCCAACCGCAAGTTCCTCAAACCCTATCTGGCTCCCCAGGAGCCCTGAGGTCGACCCTCTACTCCAGCTCGGCATCGCGAGCGCGCAGCACCGGCGCTCCGCAGGCGGTGCAGCGCAGCAGGCCCAGCTTGACCGGCAGATCCTCGCTCCAGTGGGGAAAGGCCTCCGCATTGCCCACCCAGTGCGCGCAGCTCTTCTCCGAGCAGAAGACCACGAAGGGATAGTCTTCGTCGTCGAAGTGATGGTAGACGAACTTCCCCGAGCGGATGATCAGGTTCGGCGCCGCTTCGTCCTCTAGCGCCATGAGCACCAGCTGCAGGTTCCCCCCATGTTCAGGGGAGAGCGGCAGAACGCGCACAGGCCGGGGTGGGCCCAGCGCTGGTTGAAGACCGCCGACCAGCGCCGGTTGTGCTCGTCGAAGGCCTGCTGCTGGCGTAAGGCCGCCTCCTGGTAGACCCGGCCCACGGACTGCTCGGTTTCGTGTTGGATTGCCCAGCGCTCGGCCTGGTGATGCCGCCGCTCGGACTCGATCTGCTGGAAGATGGCCAGCGCTTCGGCGATGTCCTGGAGCTCGGCCTCCAGCGCCTGGCGCAACCCGCTCAACCCCGAGCGCTCCAGGCGGCTGGCGGCCTGGCCGTAGCGGAACAGCAGGCCCTCGGAATGGCTCTGGTAGAGCTGGCGCAGGGCGGCCAGCTCGGATTCGGTGGGAGGGCGCGAGGCGTCGCACAGGGCGGCCGCCTGGCGACGGACCGCCTGGCTCGCCTCGCTCAAAGCTTTGAGCCATTTTTGTTGCTCGGCGGTGAGCGCGATGATGTTCACCGGTCCAGTTTGGACAGCCAGCGTCCCAAATCCCCTTTCGGGGTGATATCCCTGCCCCGAAGACTCACTCGTGAGCGGGAAGAGGACCTGGCAGCCGCTCCATGGCCCGCTCGGCCAGGGCGGTGATGGTCAAAGACGGATTCACGCCCGGATTGGCGCTGACGGCCGAGCCATCCATCACGAAGAGGCCCGGATAGCCATACACCCGGTGCTCGGCGTCGATCACGCCCTCCTCGGCCGTGGCCCCCATGCAGCAGCCGCCCAGAATGTGGGCGGTGGTGGGAATGCCCAGCAGCGTCTCGGTGATCAGGCTCTGGGGGAAGCCCTCCACCTCTTCGGCAATCTGCTCGGCCAGCTCGGTGGCCTCGGGGATCGAGCAGGTGGGTGCCGGCCCATCTTCCAGCGAGGTCACCATGCCGCGCAGGTAGCCGGTCCAGGGCGAGCGGCCCAGATGCAGCTTGAGATGACCCTCCAGGCTGCGCATGTAGAGCAGGATCATGGTGGTGCGGGCCAGGTCGCGGGTCAACCAGGCGCGGATGGCCGGTCGCGGGCGGGTGCGCAGGATGCGCACCAGGTTCTTGCAGCGGTCGATGAAGTTGTGACCCGGCACGTGGGGTGTGGTCAGCACCCGGAAGAAATTGGAGCCGGCCGGGTAGCGGCAGGGCTCGAGGTGGGAGTGCTCGTCGGTCTGGAAGATCGAGCCGATGGCGATCCCGAGAGACATATCCAGGTCGCGTCGGCTGGTGGTCACCCCGATCAGGGCCTCGGAGTTGGTGCGCACCCTGCTGCCCAGTCGGGGGGACAGGAGGGGAAGCCCGTGGGACGACTCGCGCAGCTTCAAGAGCAGGGGAACCGTGCCCAGCACTCCGCCGCTGAAGACCACGTTGCGGGTGCGGTGCAGGCGGCGCTCACCGCATTCCAGCGTCTCCACCCAGTAGCCATCGGGCTCGGCCGGACGCACCCAGTCGACTTTGGACTCGGCCCGGATCACCAGTCCGCGTTTCTCAGCCAGGTAAAGGTAGTTCTTGTCCAGCGTGTTCTTGGCTCCGAAGCGGCAGCCGAGCATGCAGCCTCCGCAGCCGATGCAGCCCGTGCGCGGGGGCCCCTCTCCGCCGAAGTAGGGGTCTTGCGCCGTGGCCCCCGGCTTACCGAAGTAGATGCCCACCTGTGTGGGACCGTAATCGCCTGGTTGTCCCACTTTCTCGGCCACGTTGCGCAGCACCCGGTCGGGGTCGGTCAACATGCGGTTCTCGACCGCGCCCAGCATCCGGCGGGCGGTGGCGTAGTGGGGCTCGAGCTCAGTCTCCCAGTCGGCCAGGTCCACCCACGAGGATGACTGAAAGAACCCCTTGCCAGGGGTGGGCAGGGTGTTGGCGTAGATGAGCGAGCCGCCCCCCACCCCGACCCCGGAAAGAGCGGTCAAATGGGGCAGGAAGGTCATCTTGAAGGGCCCGCGCAGGCCCAGGGCCGGGGCCCACATCCAGCGCTTGAGATCCCAGTTGGTGGAAGGAAAGTCTTCCGGGGCAAAGCGGCGGCCCTTCTCGAGCAGCAACACCCGGTATCCCTTCTCCACGAGACGAAGGCCAGCCACGCTGCCGCCGAATCCCGAGCCCACCACCACGTAATCCCACATGTCAGGGATGACTTTCGGCCTTCTCGGGGGTTTACCTCGCCTTAACAACTCGGCCGGGCGATCTGTCTATGATGGGTCCAAATCTTTAGCGACGACAGGAGCGCTACTCATGAATGCGCTGCCACTATCGGGCAAGAAGGTCATGATCGACCCGGGTCACGGCGGGCGCTTTGCCGGCGCCATCGGACGTACGGGCCTGAAGGAGAAGGACGTCAACCTGCACGTCTCCCATGAGTTGCAGGAAGACCTCGAGGAGATGGGCGCCGAAGTGCGCATGACCCGCGCCAGCGATACCGAAGTCTTGCCCGGCGGCAGCCTGCGCGACGACCTGCAGGCTCGCTGCGACCTGGCCAACCGGTGGCCGGCCGACATCTTTGTCAGCGTGCACTCCAACTCCAACAACGATCCCGAGGTGCACGGGACGGAAGTTTACCACGCCCGCAACGCCTCCAGCCGCTCCAAGGTGCTGGGCCGACTGATCCACCAGCACATGGTGGACGAGCTGCCGCTCAAGTCGAACGGGGTGCGCAAGTCCGATTTCTACGTGGTGCGCAACACCCACATGCCGGCCGTGCTGGTGGAGACCGCCTATCTCTCTCACTCGGGCAACGAGGCCCTGCTGGCCGACCCGCAGTTTCGCGAGAGCACCGCCGGAGCCATCGCCCGGGGAGTGCGTGACTACTTCGCGGTGGAGAGTGAGATTCGCCCCGATCCGCCGGCCGGGCAGCAGGGGCCCGAGCCGCCGCCCGAGGAGCACCTGCTGGCTCCCGGCGATCCGCTCGAGTATTTGATGGCGGTGCGTTGAGGTGAACGTGCTGCTGAACCCCGGACGTTCCCCCGGGGCCTGGCTGACCCCGCCCACCTGCGCCTGCGAGAAGCCTGAAACAGCTTGCCGCCGCGACGAGCCCACCGACCCCCTGCGCACCAGCTGGGGCTATGGAGCCCGTGAAAACCTCTTCAACAACCAGATCGCCCAGGCCGTAACCCGCTGGCCCGAGGGGGAGCCGATGCTGGACCCCCGCCTGTTCAAAGCACTGGTGGCCGTCGAGAGCGCCTTCGACCCCACCGCCGTCAGCCCCACCGGGGCAGCCGGATTGGTGCAGCTCACTCCCGCCACGGCCACCGCTCACGGGCTCAAGCTGCGTCCCGTGGACGAGCGCAAGATTCCGGCCAGAGCCCTGCCGGTGGGGGTGGCGGTGCTGCACGAGAAGCACCGCGTGATCACCGTCCCCAACCCCAACACCCCCTACGGGGCCAAAGTGGCCGACGCCTACCAGCGGCTCGGGCCGCCCACCGGCGACGACCTCTGGCACCTGGACCTGGCCGCCTACAACGGTGGGGGAGGCACGGTGCTGCGGGCCATGGCCAGAGCCTGCGACGACGGGCTCGACCCGCGCAAGTGGGACAACCTGATCGCCCCCGTGGACAACCCCCGCCAGTCTCCGCTCTACCACGCAGTCAAGGAGAACTTCGGCGAAGCCCGGGCCCTGCGCAAGTATCGCGAGATAGCCCATTATCCGCGCCGCATCCTGGCACTGCGCGACCGCCCCGTCTGAAGTTGGCCAGGTTTTTTGCACGCCCCTGGGTAATCGCCCTGGTCATCGGCGCTCTGGCCCCCTGGCTCTACCTGGAGGTGCGCACGCTGGCCAAGTGGCTCGGCTACGACATGTTCCCCATGTTCGTGAGCCTGCCCAACAGCCTCGAGCTCCTCTGGCCGGTGGCTCCCGGAGCAGCTCTGGCTGCCTTTGTACTGGACTGGACCCTGGGGCCTTTTCGCCCGGGAACGCTGCTGCGCCGACTGGGCCTGGGCACCTTGCTGGGGGGCGTGCTGGGCTGGGCCAACGCGCCCCTGGCCGCGCTCCTGGCGCTGCTATGGCACCTCACCATCGTGCCCGATGCGGTGACCGTGCCGGCGCTTCTCTGGACCTGGCTCAAGGCCATCCCTGTCATCCTGGTGCTGTCGGCCCCCATCGCGCTGCCCTGCGGCGCCTTTCTGGGTTTTACGGTGGCCACCATGGGAGCCCTGGAGGTCGATCAGGCGGCCTGAGCCAGCGCCGCGCCCAGCGGGCCGCCCACCACCGCAGCCGCCTGTCGGGCAGCCTGGCGCTCCTGGCCAGTAGCCGCGGCCCGGGCCACCAGACCCTTGATCAGCCGGGTCGCATCCACCAGGTCCTTGATCTCGACGGTCTCGCGGCGAGTGTGGGGATTGTTCTCGCCGGCCCCCAGGCTGATGGCGTTGAACCCGTGCTGGCGCAGGGAGATGGCGTCGGTGCCTCCCCATTCCAGCTTGCGAAACTCGGGCGTGAAGCCGATGTCTTGCATGGCCCCGGCCGTGAAGTTGAGGATCTCGCGCTCCTCAAAGGTGAGGCGCAACCAGTCGGGGGGCTCGATGGGCGCATTCTGGCGCTCGATATGGAGCCTGTCCATGGTGTGCTCGTCGAGCACGATCGGCTGGTTAAGCAGATGGCGGCCCTGCGTGAAGATCTGGTTGGGCTTGAAGACGTCCACGGCGTAGGCAAAGTCGGCCTGAAGCTGAGTCGGATCGAGCTCCTGGGCGCCTAACAGGCCGCGCTCCTCAGCCACCGTAAAGACCAGCTGGATGGGGCCGTGGGGCAGGTTCTGCTCCTTGATCTCGCGCAGCGCCTCCAGCACCTCGGCGCAGCCAGCCCGGTTGTCGCCGCCCAGGGCGGTGGTCCCATCGGATTTGATGATGCCGTTCTCGATTTGAGGCTTGACGCCCACGGCCAGCGGCACCGTGTCCATGTGGCAGGCAAAAAGAAGCGAGGGCGCCTCAGCCACGTTGCCCGGGATGTCCACGATCAGGTTGCCGGCGTTGCCACCCAGGACCCTGCCGGCATCGTCTTCACGGGCCGTCAGGCCCATCTCGGCCAGCTCTGTCTTCAGCTGATCGGCGATGGGTCGCTCGCGCAGCGAGGGCCCGGGCACCTGCACCAGGCGCAGGAAGGTGTCCACCAGGCGTTGCTCGTTCACGGGAGTCTGGGCGTCGCGGGTCGTCGGGCTCGAGGAGACGGGAGCGGTGAAGCGAGGCTGGATCTGCATGCTGACAGAATAGTCGTTCGCCCGCCCGGGAATCTTTACCGAATTGTTACGCGCAGACCTCTGTCGGGTAGGGAGATCTGTTCATCTGCGCTTAACAAATCCTGAAACCGCCTTTGTGCATAATGGCACGCGAAGCCAGAACGAACACAGACGGAGGTCCACCAGATGAACACCCCCATTCAGAGCTACAGCCCCCAGCAGCTCACCCGTATTCGCGAGCTCGTCAACGGCGAGTCGCCCTTCAAATCCACCGAGCCCGTCTCGGACGGCCTGAAGGATGTCATCATCGTGGGTGGCGAGGGCGACCTGATGATGGGCGCCGACCCGGTCGATCTGAGCTCGGACCTGGCCAGGAAGGGCGTGCAGGTCAGCGAGTCGCTGGACAGCTTCGGCGTGACCGCCCGGGTGGACGACAAGAAGATGGCTGAGCTCAAAGAGCAGGGCTACACCGTCTATGACAACAGCCCGCGCCAACTGATGCCCAGCATCCCGCGCAGCGGCTCCAACTCTGATGGCTGGGAGCTCGCCGGTTTCGGCTTCGACTGGAAGATGCCCGAGGTGACTCCCGTCCCCTGGCTCAAGTCCGACAGCCTGCAGCAGCAGGGCATCACCGGCAAGGGCCAGATCGTGGCCGTGCTCGACTCCGGCTTCGACCATCCCCAGTTCGAGCTGAAGGCCTGGAAGGACATCACCAACCCGGCCAACACGACCCCGGTGGACCCCGTGGGTCACGGCACCCACGTGGCCGGCGACGTGCTGCAGACCGCGCCCGAGGCCGAGATCGTGGCCGTCAAGGTGATGGGCGACAACGGCACGGGCCGCCCGTCCGACATCATTCGCGGCCTGCAGTGGGTCGTCAACGAGAAGAAGGCCGGACGATTGGACGTCGACGTGATCAACATGTCCCTGGGCGGCCCTCCGGACGGATTCCCCGATACCATGGATCCGGTCAACCGGGCCGTGCAACTGGCAGCCCGCTCGGGCATCACCGTCGTGGCCGCCGCCGGCAACTCGGGCCCGGACGGGCGCACGCTGGGCTCGCCGGCTGACTCGGATGCCGCCATCGCCGTGGGCGCGGCTCTCAACCCGCGCACCCTGAGCGAGTTCTCCTCGCGCGGTCCCACCGACGACGGGCTGATCAAGCCGGACGTCATCGCCCCGGGCGAGTGGATCTCGAGCTGGAGCGTCGAGGGCTCGGAGATGCAGCAGACCGGCGAAGTCGTGCAGCGCCTGCGCGACATGAGCGGCGACGAGCTCAAGAAGTTGCTCAAGCAGCGCCCCGAGCTGGTCGAGGCGCTGGGTCTGCCGGCCGACATCCAGAACCGCTCGAGCGAGGAGGTCGAGGAGCTGGTGAAGCCCAATCTGCCGGCCGTGGCCATCCCGGCTCCCGGCCTGATCGCCGCCCCCGGTACGTCGTTTGCCTCCCCGCTGGTGGCGGGCGTGGCCGCTCAGCTCGAGCAGGTGCGCGACATCAACCCGGCCGAGACCAAGGACATCCTGCGTCGCACGGCCGACTCGATGGGCAGCCTGTCGGGCAACGAGCAGGGCACCGGGTTCGTCAACGCCGAGAAGGCTCTCGAGGAAGTCCGCCGGGCCTGAGCTTCGTAGGCAAGGCTGAAAAAGGCTCGCTTCGGCGGGCCTTTTGGCGTTTTTTCAGCCGGGCGGTTTATTCTCAAGCCATGCTGCAGCCCGTCACTCTTGCCATGCCCATCCTGTCGCGGCTCCAGGCCAGCGCGGCCAGCTCTCAGGACCCCTCGTCCGACCCGCTCGACCAGGTTTTGCGGAGCAACACCGATCGTCCGATGTGTCGCCTGGACCCCGAGCGGGCCGCCGAGGAGCAGTGCAAGCTGGCCGGGCGCGTCGCCTGCGCCGGTTTGCCACCGCTTTTCGCCAGCGCGGGTCTGCTCTTTCCGGACTCGCACGGCAAGATCAAGCATATGGCCTTTCAGTTCGGCAACGTGGAGTTCGACCGCCCTCTCCCCGAGGAGACTCGCAAGGCAGTGCTGGGAATGTACGGCCAGTTGATGCGCAACATGGCTCCTGATAGCCGCTTCACCATCGTTTGCGCCGACCAGCGCGGGGTGGACTCGATTCACCAGCTCGTGCAGGAGACCGGAACCGACCCTGCTCGGGTCACGGTGGTGGCCGCCGAAGCGGTTCAGGGCTTCTCGATCTGGATCCGCGACTCGATGCTGCCGGTGCGCATGCCCGACGGGCGCACCCTGCTGATGATTCAGGACCGCACCTACTGGCCTGGCCCCGAGGATGCCCGAGTCCCGGCCCTGATCGATCAAGCCCATGGAAGTCTGGAATCTTCTCCGCATCCCGCCCTGCGTATCGACGGCGGAAACGTGGTGTCCAACCGGCACCAGGTCATCGTTGGTAGCGATTCGGTCGAGCACACCCGGGCCCGCCTGCAGGAGCTGGCCCAGGATCCGGACCGTCTGGAGGACATCCGCCACTTCTATGAGGCCTGGACCGGTCAAGAAGTCAACACGGCCGATGAGTCCAGCCTGGCCCGGATGTGGCAGGATGTGCCCGTGCTGGTCTTCGAGAAGGCCTTCCAGAAGGACGTGCTCATCGTCGGGGGCGACGATCCCGGCACTCCCATTCGCGAGCAGCCGGCCTTCCATATTGACATGTGCGTCACACCCATCGGCGAGAACAAGATGCTGGTGGGCAGCCCCGCCCTGGCCATCACGGAGCTCTTGAAGCTCTCACCCGAGGAGCGGGCCAGCGCTAATCAGGCCATGGCTCATCAGGCCGGTCTGGATCCCCGGTCGGACCTGATCGGCGAGCTCATCTCCACCAACAGTGGTGCCCATTGCCAGGCCAACTACGACAGGGTGGCTCGTCAACTCGAGGCCGAGGGCTACGAGGTGGAGCGCATCCCCAGCATGGTAGGCCTGCGCACAACCTGGAGCCTGCCCTACCTGACCTACAACAACTGCATGATGGAGGCCTATCCCGGCCAGGACGGCGAGATGGTGCGTAAGGTCTACCTGCCCACCTACGGCTGCGAGCCACTCGATTGCATCGCCATCAAGGCCTATCAGCGCAACGGCTTCGAAGTGGTGCCCCTGGAGATGGCCGCCATCTCCAAGCTCGAGGGGGCCATCCGCTGCAGCACCTACGCCGTGGAGCGCGACCTGGGAAACCCCAACGCCGTGGTCAGCGTTCTGGGTTCGGCTCCCTGACAGGCGGCGTTTTAGTGCTTGCGGTCCCAGGCAATCCCGAGTTGGACCTGCTCGAGCGCTTTGTTCACCAGCACCAGGGCCTTGGTGCGATGCCCACCCTTGTCGGGCGTGGCCGCCCGCAGGTTCTCCCGCGCTTGCAGGAGGTTGACCTGGGCGGCCTGCATGCGAGGCTGGTCGGCGGTGGCCCTTCCGGCCACGAACACGAGAGCGAGGGCGAAAGCGACAAGGAGATTCTTTTTCATGCTCGGGGATTCGAAGTACTCGTCCCAACTCCTATGTCAGCGAGATCGGTTGAACGATAGGAGGTTCCTACCAACTGGAGATGATACGTCTCTGCCTTAGCTTTTCGGCGTTCTAAGCCTACAGTGGAGGCGGAGGAAGCAATTTCTCCGGCCCTCGACGGATGACCCCCCCCGACCGTCGGGGGTCTCTTATGTACAGGCGGCCAGAGCCGGCTTCTTGCCTGGACGCGCGAGCGCCGGCTCGAGGTTGCTCACCAGCAACTCGCCGACGGCCTTGCGCAGGCTGGCCTTGGAGTTGATGAAGCGGGGGGCCTGGATCTCGTGCAGGGTGAAGCCTCGGAAGAGCTTGCGCACCAGCGGCGTGTCCGAATTGCTGAGCAGCAACTGCACCCCGCGCCGGTCGAGCTCGCGGTAGACCTCGGCCAGGCGGGCCTGATCGCTTTCGGTGAAGCTGTCGGCGGTGTAGGAGGTGAAGTTGGCGGTGCGGGTGAGGGGCTGGTAGGGCGGATCGAAGTAGACCAGGTCGCCTTCCACGGCGCGCTCGAGAACCAGCTCGAAGGTCTCCTGATGCAGCTCCACGCCCTGCAGGGCGGAGCTGGCGGCTTGAAGCCGCTCGCGGTCGAGGATGGTGGGGTTGGTGTAGCGCCCCAGCGGCACATTGAAGTAGCCCCGGGCGTTGACCCGATAGAGCCCGTTGTAACAGGTTCTGTTGAGATAGATCAGGCGGGCGGCACGGCGGGTGGGATCGAGTTTGTCGGGGTGAACCGAGCGAATTTTGTAGTAATAGTCGGAGCTGTGCCGGCGGCGGTGCTCCTCGAGGCGTTTCGTAACGGCTGGCAGCTCGTCGCGCAGGGCCTGGTACAGGTTGATCAGCTCGGCATTGACGTCGCTGAGGTGAGCCGTCTGCTCGAGTCGGGGCCGAAGGTGGAAGAAGACGGCCCCCCCCCCCACAAAGGGCTCGTGATAAGCCCGGAAGGTGGTCGGGAGGTGGGGCTCGTACTGTGCGAGCAAGGCCCTTTTGCCTCCGGCCCACTTCAAGACCGGCGCAGCGATCTCACTCATCTCGGCGTGGCCATTTGGCGAGCCGAGCCGAACTTCCTGGCGAACAGCTCAGCCAAGCAGAGGGTCAAGCTTTCCGGCTCCATCCAGGGCGTGCAGGTCGTCGCAGCCCCCCACATGGCGATCATCGATGAAGATCTGGGGCACGCTGGTGCGACCATTGGCACGCTGGGCCATCTGCCTGCGGCCTTCCTCATCCCCGTCGAGCTTGTATTCTTGGAACGTAACTCCTTTCGAATGAAGAAGTTTCTTCGCTCTGATGCAGTAAGGGCAACTCTCCCAGGTATAGATTTCGACTCGTGCGGCCATCTCCCACGCAACCTTTCGACTCGTCTCGCATTGCCGGAGTTATCGTCTTGCGCAACCCTGTCAGCAGGGGATGGAAATCTTGAAATCTCCCCTGCACGGCTCCCTGTCTGGGTTTGAGCAAATGTCTGGTTTTCCTCCAGGACAACTTGATTCCCGTTAAAGGTTCTTGGCCTGAACCCATCGTATACTTAATGGTCCGGTGCCGGACCGGACGGGTGTGATGGAAGCAGCCTGAAAGACCTGGGAGGAAACGCCCTGGATGAATGAGACGATCCTCGAACTGGCGGCTCGCCTGCGCAAGGAGGCGGAAGCCCTGGAGGTCATGTTTCTAGACGAAGACCAGGCCCCCTCATACCAGGCCCGCCTGGATGAGGAAGGGCGCCTGGAAGAACTGCTCAACCTCGCCCAGGATCGTCTCTCCGAGCTACGCCTGGAAGCCCTTCAGGACGCTCTGGAGGACGTCGAGAACACGCTGCGCAACCTGCGCGAAGACGGCGAGCGCCGTCGGGAAGAGGGAAGGCCCGACACGCTGGTGCGACGTTTCATCGAACTGGCCGAGATCGAGCGCAACCGCATTCATCGCATCATCGACGCCGCCTCCCGGGCCGAGGAGGTCTCGCGACCCGCACGTCGGGCCCGCAACGCCCGCCAGATCGTGCCTCCTCGTCGTCCCAAGGCTGCTGGCGGTCGGCCCGGGGGGCGCTATGCCGACGAGCCTTCGGGCGAGACCTTCGACAGCGTGGGTGACGACATCGTCGACAGCCTGGACGAAGAGCTGGCCGATATCGACCTGGACGACGAGGAAGCAGGCTAACTGACGTGGACTACCACCTGCACGCAGGCATGGACGAAGAGGATTACGCCGACTTCATTGGCGCCGTCACCGGCGAGTTCAGCGAGGCTCTGGCCGAGGTGGTCGAGGTGGCTCCCCAGGACTGCTTCGATCCGCTGCTCGAGGTCTACGGGCTCGAGTTCAACCCGGTTCGGCTCAGTGAAACCACGGCTGCCCAGATTGCCGAGTTGCGGGAAACCTTCGCCGAAGAGCTCGAGAATGACGCCATCACGGAGGACCACATCCGGTTGGCTGTCTCCCGCTCGCAGGCCCGCTGGCCGGCCTGAGCTTCAAGCGCTCAACCCATCATCCCAGCGGTGATCGCTCGGCCAGATAAGCACCGATTTCCAGAGCACATGTCGCCGCAGGTGAGGGTGCATTGCAGACGTGGAGGGCTCCAGGTCGCTCGAGCAGCAGGAAGTCGTCCACCAGAAACCCATCGGGACGCACCGCCTGGGCCCGCACCCCGCTGGGGGCCGGCTCGAGGTCCTCAGAGCGCACCTCAGGAATCAGTCGCTGCAGACTGCTTACGAAAAGGGCCTTGAACAGTGAACGCAGGCTTTCTTCCGCACCGATTCTGAGAAAACGAGCGGCCAGGCTCCAAAATCCTGGATAGCTGGCAATTTCCAGGCAGTCCCAGAGATCGAAGTCGATCTTGCGATAACCCTCTCGCTTGAAGGCCAGCACCGCGTTGGGTCCACAGTGAGCTCCGCCGTCCAGGGCTCGGGTGAAGTGCACTCCCAGGAAGGGGAGAGCCGGGTCGGGGACAGGGTAGATCAGCGTCTTGACCAGGTGGGAGCGCTCGGGTTTGAGGTGGTAGTATTCCCCTCGAAAGGGAAGGATGCGGGCCGGTGGCTCGGCGCCGGCCAGGCGGGCAATCCGGTCGGAAAAAAGCCCGGCGCAGTTGATCACGGAGCGGGCCTCAAAGGTCTCTTGAGCGGTCAGCAGCCGTTTGAGTGGTCCATGCTCTTTCACTGCCACCACCCGTCGGCCCAGCAAGAGGTCGCGCTGGCCCTCGGCCTGGTAAAGCTCGGCCAGTTTCCGGCTGACGGCCCGGTAGTCCACGATGCCGGTGGAAGCAACCTGCACGGCAGCCAGGCAGCTCAGATGGGGCTCGATGGCCACGGCCTCCTGGCTGGTCAGACGCCGTACCGCCAGCCCGTTCTCCAGACCGCGCTGGTAGAGTGCCTCCAGGCGAGGCAGCTCCTCCTCGCGGGTGGCCACGATCAGCTTGCCACACACTTCGTAAGCCAGTCCTTGCTGCTGGCAGAAGGCCACCAGACTCGAGCTTCCCTGGCGCGAGAAACGGGCTTTGAAGCTGCCCGGGCGGTAGTAGATGCCGCTGTGGATCACGCCCGAGTTCCGACCGGTTTGATGGCAGGCCAGCTCGAGCTCCTTTTCCAGCAGCACCAGGCGCGCCCGGGGATGGCGCACAGACAGCGCCCGGGCGGTTGCCAGGCCCACGATGCCCCCTCCGATGACGGCGCAGTCATAAATCATTTCGACCGGCGATTTCGTCGTGGGAAGGGCGCGGCCTCCCGTTCAGAGAACCTCACCGGCCTGATGAAGCAGAAAATCCTGACCACCATCTCGGCTCCGGAAGTCGGTCCGGGCACTCCTCCAGAGCTCAAGGACCTGCTGCTTCGGCTCGGAGACGCCCTCAAGCGGGCCGAGCCGTACCAGGCCGGTCGGCTGTTGGGCCAATCGCTCGAGTTCCTCACCCGCTTCTTTGCCGGCGCTGCCGCTGGTGCCCTGACCGTGCGTGGCCCCCTGCCTCGCGATCTTCAAGACCGTTTGCAGGCCTGCGCCAGGCTTTCTGAGTGCCAGGTGCTGCTGCGTGACGCGCTGCTGGCCCTCACCGAGCAGCCCGAGAATCCCATCCAGGAGAGTCTGCAGAAGGTCTTCTTCGTGGGCCGCCCGATTCCAGGCAAGCCCATCTTTCCTCGTCTTCACACCCGCTGGCTGCGGGTGGCCGGCGAGCCAGAGACCGGGCTGTGCGACCTGGACACCCTGCAGGACAACCTGATGAAGCTGGAGGAGGCGCAGGACCTGGACGACTATCTCGAGGAGGTGCTCAGGTTCCTCCCCGTGCTGTTGCGCTGGACCTCGAGCGGGCAGGCCTTCTTCCGGCGCTGGCGAGAAGTCGAGGACCAGGGAAAGACCATGCTCGAGCAGGGCAACTACCGTTTTCCCTTGCTCGATACTTCACCAGGAAAGGTCCGCCGCGAGTGGGTCTCCTCCATCGCTCCCCCCGGACCCAAAGACTCCAAGCCCCTGGAGGCGCCGCTGGCTGAGCCGCCTCGCCAGACTCGCCAGAAGAAGTCCAACGGAGCCCCTCCCGCCTACAAACGCAAGCCGCGCACCATTGAGGCCGAGGTGGAGAGCGCGGCTCCGGTGGCTCGCGAGCCCCAGAGCCGCCCGCTCGGCCCCGAGCTCGAGCAGATCGAGGCCGGCGGCGTGGACGAGCAGGTCCACCCTCTGGAGGAAACCATCGAGCTGTCGGCCGAGGAGCTGGCCCACGAGCTGCGGCCCCAGCATTGGAGCGACGAGCAGAAACAGCAGATCCTGCGCCTGCTCCAGCAACTGGCGCCCGAGATGCCGGTGCCGGACTTTCTGGCCCAGACCCTGCAGGCGCTGCTCGAGCAGCCCCACGGTGGCTATCTTTTGCTCCATGGCGCCCGCGGCAACCTCACCGCCTCTGCCCTGGGACGTGCCTGTCAGGGTCCGGGTCGGCGCGTGGCCTCCTGGCGCGTGCCGCCCAATCTTCCTCTGGGCCTGTTTCTGGAGCGTCTCAACCAGGCCCTGGCTGGCTCAGAGATCGAAGCACTCGATCCACGCGTCTTGCGTGAGATGCAAGCCCGGCTGTGCAGTCGCCCCCTGCGCGAGCGTCTGAGTGCCTACCTGGCCGAGTTGCAGCGTCAGAATCAGGGGCCCGTCGTGCTGGTGCTTCACCGCTTCCCGGATGGTCTGGTGGCCCAGCTGTCCGAAGACCTGCCCGAGGGGGTTTATCTGGTGGTCAGCCTGCGCTCGGGGCGGGAGCTGGAGAGCGACATTCGCCGTCTCAAGAACCGGGGAGCCCGCCAGGTCGCGCTTGACCCGGACCATCATGGGCTTTTCCTCGAGCTGACTGCCGGAGTGGCGAGCGAGGCTCTGGATGGCCTGCTCAAAGCCACTCACCAGCGGCTGGACCGGCTGCGCGCCGGCATTCAGGCCTGTGAGGCCGGTTGGATCGCCGATCCAGGCCAGCTGACCAGTGAGAACTTCTGGGCCACCGTGCTGCAGGGTGCCCAGCGCGCCCAGAAGCGCTCCAGCGCTCGCCTGCGCAGGGTGCTGGTGCTGTTGGCCGCCAGCCGGCAGCGATTGGGCCTGGAGGCGCTGGCCGATCTGGGGGTGGCTCCCGACGCTCTGCTGGTCTGGCTCACCCAGTGTCCCGATCTGCTCACCTTCCAGGATAATACCCTGGCGCTGGTCTCCGAAGAGTTGCGCCGAGCGGTGGCCAGCGAGTATCCGCGCGACCTGAAGGAAGCTCGCCGCAACCTGATGGCCTGGGGTCTGGCCCAGCTCGAGCAGGCTCCTGACCCGTTGATGCGCCTGCTGGAGCTGTACCGCTGGGCCTCCGATATGAAGGATGAGGAGTGGCTCGACCGGGTGGTGCGTTCTTCCGAGGCAGGTAAGGTGCGCGATCGGCTCAGCCTGGAGTATGATCGACAGGGTCGCCCGACCGACCGCGTCGAGCTCCTGACCGCCTGGGCCGAGTGTCTGGAGCAGCGCACAGCCTCTGAGGGCGGCCAGGTCTTCCTGGACGACCTGGCCTGGGCTTACAATAGCCGGGGGCTCGCCACCATGCGCCTGGGCCAGTTCCCGGCCGCTCTTTCCGACGCTGATCGCGCCATCGCCATCTTCGAGCGCGTGGTGGCTGAGCAGCCTCGCTACCAGAACGGTCTGGCCGCTGCTCACAACCGACGCAGCGAGCTTTTCCGCCAGTTGGGCCAGCCCGAGCGCGCTCTGGAGGACGCTACGGCCGCCGTCGGCCACTATCGGGCAGTGGTTGAGCAGCAGGGCCGCCGGGAGCTGTCTTTCCTGTTGGCCATGGCCCACCACAATCGCAGCACCATCCTGCGCGCTCTGCACCGCTTCCAGGAAGCTACCGAGGAGTGCGACCTGGCCATCAAGCTCTATTCGCGTCTGGTCCAGGACCAGCCCCAGCTGCGCGACGCACTGGCGGGGGCTTGCCACACGGCCGGAGTGCTGGCCATGGCTCGCGAGCACTATCCTCAGGCTCGCGAGCAGTTCGGCCGGGCGGTCGAGATCTACGGCGAGCTGGTCACCCGGCGCCCCGAGCTTCGCAACGAGCTGGCCAGCGCTCTCTCCAACCGCGGGGGCGCCCTGCACCGCGCCGGCCAGGTGGAGCAGGCCCTGGCCGACTACAGCCGGGCCATCGCGCTGCGCTCGGCCATGGTGGAGGAGGGTCGCAACGATCTGCGGGCCGATCTGGCCGTCACCTGCACCAATCGGGGCATCGTCTACGACCTCCTGGCCCAGCCCAAGGAGGCGCTCTCGGACTATCGCAAGGCTATCGCCCTGCGCAGCCAGCTGGTGGAGGGCGAGGGGCGCGAAGATCTGCGCTCCGACCTGGCCTTCACCCACATCTGCCGGGGCTCCACCTTTCGGTCGCTGCGACAGTATGAGAATGCCATCGCCGAGTATCAGCGCGCCATCGCGGATTATCTGGCTTCGGGGGGAGCCTCCTCGCGGGCCGATCTGGCCGCGGCTTACAACAGCCTGGGCGTCACCTGCCTCGAGCAGGGCGATTGCGAGCAGGCCGTGGCCAGTTGCGGACGGGCCATCCAGCTTTTCACCGAGAAGGGCGAGCTGAGCTCAGACCAGCTCGGCAGCCTGGCCGTGGCCCACAACAACCGGGGCGAGGCCTACCGACGCCTGGGGGCCCTGGCCAGCGCTCAGCAAGAATACGGTCTGGCGTCGGCAGTCTATCAGAAGCTCACCGACGAGCACGGTCGCATCGACCTGTTCTCCGACCTGGGTTTGACCCGGATCAATCGGGCCGCCGTCTCGGCCGAGCTCGGAGATTATCCTGCCGCCGTGGAGGAGGCCACCGCCGCCATCGAGATACTGGAGGTGCTGGCCCAGGGAGACACAGCTCTGCACGCCCAGTTGGCCTGGGCCTATTCCTGCCGCGCCGAGGCCCAGCGTTCGCTGGGTAACCTGCAGGCGGCCCTGGAGGATGCCGGCGAGGCGATCGAGCGTTACATCATTCTGGTGGAGGATCTCGAGCAACGCCACTATGAGGATGAGCTGGCCAGCACCTATCGCTCGCGGGGCCAGGTGCACCTGGGCCTGGATGACCTTGATCAGGCCCACCAGGACTTCAGTCAGGCGCTGGCCTACCTGGAGGAGCTTTTCGGCCGAGATCCTCGCAGTTTTGGACCTTCGCTGGTCAAGACGCTCCTGGTGCGCGCCCGCACGGGAATTCTGCGAGGCGACCTCTCGAGTGCCTCGCGCGATGCCGTGGATGCCTTTTCACGAGCTCAGGGCCCCTGCGGCTTCGAGGAGATGCAGCTGCTGGACAGCTTGATGGCCGCCCTGCGGACCCGGGCCAACTCGGAGACCGAGCGCGGCCTGTTGGCGGCGGCGGTGCGCGATCAGGGCGAGATCATCAAGACCTGTCGAGGCGCCATGCTGCGGGCCACCGACCCGCCCGACCTGCGCACCGAGCTGGCCGCGGCCCTGCGCGAGCGCGGCCGCTTGCGCCACCGACTCAACGAAGTGCAGGGCGCGTTGGAAGACTTCGAGGCCGCCCTCGACCTCTACCGTGATCTGGTCTTCTCCGGTCAGGCCTATGACCTGGGCGCGTCGATGGCTGCGACCTGCATCGATCGGGCCCTGGCCTACCAGGCTGCCGGCGATCCCAGCCGGGCCATCTGGAACTACGAGCACGCCATCGAGACCTACGTCATCCTGGTCGAGCAGGAAGGGCGACAGGACCTGGTCAGCGACCTGGCCCGGGCCCATTACAGCCGCGGCCTGCTACACCTGGCCGAGGGGGCGCAGGACCCTGCCCTGGAGGACTTCAAGCGGGTCGCCCGCATCCTTACCCGCGAGGCTACCGACGACAACGCCACCGAGCACCTGCCCGAGGTGGCCCAGGCGCTCATGCAGTGCGCTCGAATTCTGGACGGCCAGGAGAAGCCGGCCGAGAGCTGGGATTTCTACGAGAAGGCGGCTGCCGTCTTCCAGGCTCTGCTCGAGCGCCTGGACCGTCGCGACATGCTGGGCGAGCTGGTGCGTTGCCAGCTGGCCCAGGCCCGCCTGGCCGAAACCCGGCGTCAGGTAGACTCGGCCGCCGAGGTGCTGACCAGCTCGCTCAAGCTGGCTCGAGAGTATGACTGCGGGCCCGATCTGGCCCTGGAGCTGCTGGAGGGGACCCTGGAAGGCATCCAGGCCGGGCCCTCGGCCAGAGTGCTGACGGCGCTGCTCGACCATCTGGTAGCCCTTTGGGAAGCCCTGGTGGTGCGTCCGGGCGGGGCCGACTGGCCTCCGGCCACCCAGCCTTTGCTGGGCGTGGCCAGCGCGCTCAAGGGCAAGGCCCTGGCTCCTCACCGCACGATGCTGGTGGCCCTGGCCTGCGCCAGCGCCCAGCGAGAGACCAACCCCGAGGCCTCCTGCAACCTGGCCGGCATCGTGCAGTGCGTGCGGGTGCTCGAGGAGGGCTAACCTGTTGAGAATTCATCGCACCACAAGATATTGTAGGCGGCCGGACTTCTATCTAGCTCTTCCAGGTCAGTCCAACGTGGGGATGTTCTGCAAGAGAGCCGGCATATCCAGCACCACGCCCGGGAATTCGCTCGGCTCGTGGTGGTCCTGCTCGCCCAGGGAGTGCTCGAGGCGATAGCATCCCTCCGCCAGTCGGTACAGCTCCAGGGTGCGGGCAAAGGGGTCGAGAATCCAGTAGTGCTCGACCCCGCAACCGGCGTACTTATTCAGCTTCAGGGTGCGATCCCGCCCGGCGGTGGAGGGGGACAGGATCTCGACGAGGAGGAGCGGGACACCCTCGATGGCCCGACGGGTGATCATCGAGGTCTGGTCGGCCCCGATCAGCACCAGATCCGGCTGCACCGGGGTCGTGCCCGGCATCAGGACATCCAGAGGGGCGTGGAGCATCTGGCCCTTGCCGGCACGCTCGAACGGCTCGAAGGCCCGCAGGAGGCGAGTCGAGAGAATCTGATGATAAGGGCTGGGGGCCGGCGTCACGTAGAGTCTCCCGTCGATGACCTCATAACGCTTTCCGTCCTCGGGCAGCTGGCAGTAATCTTCATAAGTCCACTCGCGGTCAAGCTCAAGCGCCATGGGAGTTGAGTTCGACGCTTTCCGGCGGCCGCCCCTCTTGTGGCTGCTCATCTCGCTTTCCAGATCTTTTAAGGGGTTCGGGTTAGATTCCCAACGATGTTGGTGACCAGAGCCCTCCTGACCGCCCCTCTCCGGGCCACGACCCCAGGTGCTCCCGCGCCGGCCAGTCCGGAGGAGCCGGCTGAGCGCGTCACGCTGGGGAATCACTCGGTCGCAAGAGTGGGGATGCCTGCGCTGTCGCCACAGCCTGCGGCCCGCACCTGGCAGGACGAAATCTTCTACATGGTGATGACCGATCGCTTCCACAACGGCGACAAGACCAACGATCAGGGCTCTCAGCCCCAGGACCATCAGCGTTTCCACGGCGGTGACTTTCAGGGCATCATCGACAAGCTCGACTATCTCCAGGACGTGGGCGTCACGACCCTCTGGATCAGTCCGGTGCACCAGCAGAAGCGGGACTTCTTCGGGATGGATGGCTACCACGGCTACTGGCCCACCGACTTCTTCCAGATCGAGCAGAGCTTCGGGGACATGGCCAAGTTGAAAGAGCTGGTGGCCAGAGCCCACGACAAGGGGCTCAAGGTGGTCGTCGACATGGTCTTCAACCACCTTGGCTATGACGCTCCCCTGGCCAAAGACCCCGACAAGCAAGAATGGTTCCACCACGGAGGAAACGCCAGGATCCCCACCCAGAGGGGCTTGGAGCAGGGCGAGTTCTGCGGCCTGCCGGATTTTGCCCAGGAGAACCCCGAGGTGAGCCGCTACCTCATCGACATGGCCAAGTGGCTCATCGACGAGACTGGAATCGACGGGATGCGGCTTGATGCCGTCAGGCACGTGCCGAAGGATTTTTGGAAGCAGTTTTCCAGTGAGATTCATGCCCACACCGGCAACGACTTTCTCTTGCTCGGCGAGATCTACCATCCCAAGCCGAAGGCCACCCAGGTCTACCAGAACCAGGCCGCGCTCGATACGGTCTTCGACTTCCCCCTCAACTTCGCGCTGCGCGATACCATCGGCTACAACGAGGACACGACCTACCTCGACAACCTCAGCTTCTTCATGAGCAACATCCTGACCCACCCGGGCGAGAGCTTCCGCATGGTCCGGGGCAAGGACGACGGGGACATGCGCAGGTTGTCGGATATCTTCGCGCAAGATGGCGTCTATCGCCGCCCCGATCTGCTGGTCACCATGCTCGACAACCACGACATGACCCGCTTCGCCACGGCCGCCGGCTCGCACGGCCAGGAGCGCTTGAAGCTCGGGATCACGGCCTTGATGACCATGCGTGGCATCCCCTCCTTCTACTATGGGACCGAGACCGGGATGGAGGGCGGCTTTGACAGCAACCGCAAGGACATGGAGTTTGCCGGAAAAAAAGACGTGACCGATCACTTCCGCACCCTGGCCCACCTGCGCCACGACTCCCTGGCGCTCAGGCGCGGCTATCAGAAGGAAGTGCTGGCCGACCGCGAGGTCTACGCTTACGCTCGTCTGCACCCCAAAGACTCGGTGGTGGTGGCCTTGAACAACGCCACCGAGGTCAGCAGGCGCGAGCTGAGGATGCCTTCCGAGGTCAAGGAAGGCACCCGGTTTGAGGACGCGCTCACCGGGCAGGTCGTCACGGTGAAGGACGGCCAGGTGGCGGTGGAGATTCCGGCCCGCCAGGCCGTCGTGCTGCGGGCGTTTCATTGAGGCGACGATGCTGAAATCGGCTGAGCCGAGCCGAGTTCGGCTCCCAGGTGGCCCGCGCTCTCCAGTATTCGTCGTTCCCCTGACGCCCTGCACATCGTCGCTGCTGCGCTTCTGCTTTCTGGTTAGCGCCGTAAGAGCGCCGGGTCCGCGACCCGCCATCCGCGAGCCTGGCGCTGGATGCGACCGGAGCTGATCAGGTCTGTCAGTCGGGCCGACAGCTCGGCCCAGGCTCCGCGGTCGAACAAGACCAGACCGTGGTCGGCGCATTCGAGCAAAGTCATGTGGAGTTGCTCGAGCATGAGCCGGATTTCGCTCGGGTAATACGGGAACGCATCCACGCCGGCCACCAGGGTGGAATAATCGCCGAGTCTGTCCAGGAAGCGCATACAACCGTCCTGGCGCAGACCGATCAAGAGATCGAGGTCGCTGCCTCGACGAGCCTCGCCCCGCGCTGAGGACCCGAAGAGGACCACGAACTCGAGCTCTTCCTCGCGGGCCTTCAAAGCTGCCACCAGGTCAAGGAGACGCTGATGAAGGGGGAGATAGCTGAGCCTGGGCAAAGTCCAAGACAAGGCGGGCGTCCTCCAGAGCGGATTGGGCGTCGGGACGGTCGTACTGTTGGGCCGGGATGCCGCTGGGGTGGGCATCGGGGTAGCGCGTGGGAATGTAGTAGCGGGTCAGGCGTCGACAGGCCTGGCGCAGCTCCGGCGCGACCGGGCGGGGAGCGAGCTCAATGAGCAACTCGAGGAGGTTATGGCCCGACTGTCCCCGTCCGTCGTGGTCGAGGATTGCTTTGAGCGCCTTCTCGGCCGCTTGTTGACAGGTGAAACAGCACCAGGCAAAGCGAGCGCCCTGGAGCAGCCAGTCAGCGGATTGGTATTCCTCCTCGGCCTGGCCCAGCCAGTCGCTCCATCGCAGCATTCTACGGCCTTTCCTCGTATGCAAAGAACTCCCTTCGCAGTGTGATCAAGATCACCGATCCCCCCGTTGACTCGTTACTGAGCGCTTCTCCGATCGAGCTTATGCTTGGGCCAGGAGGTGAGCCAAATGAGATGCAAGCGACGCGGATACGGTTTGATGGAGTCGGTCATCAGTCTCTCCATCGCCAGCATGCTGGTCACGGCCCTCACCACGGTGGTGCCGGGGGCTCTGCTGGCCAACCTCAAGGCGCGGGACTCCTACCGCGCGGCAGCGCTCGCCCAGAGCCTGCTCGAGCAGCGTCAGGGCGTGCCCTTCTCCGAGCTGAGAGGCTCGATGCAGCTGAGAGAGACGGTGGACGGCCACCAGTTCCAGGCTCGGGTCGAAGTCGTGCCGATCGAAGGCTACGATGTCAGCCTGCTCAAGACTGTTCGAGTCGAGCTGCAATGGCGTGAGATGGGGCGGCAGCGCCGGCTGTCCCGGGAAGTCCGGGTGGCCAACGATGAAACGTAACGCGTTCTCGTTGCCCGAGCTTCTGGTCGCCCTCGGACTTGCCGGCCTCGTGCTCAGCATCCTGACCGCTCTGGTGATCTGGGGGATGCGCGTCTACGCCGTCCAGTCGGTGGAGAATCAACGCTTCCAACTCGGGAGCCTGGTCATGAAGCGCCTGCGGACCGACCTGCGCAGAAGCTGCGCCGAGGGCGTCAGCGTCGGGCAGGCAAGCATCGCCATCCATCGCCTGAAAGACCTCACCAGCTCCGGCCAGCAGGTCTGGGACGACTCGCTGGTCGTGTACACGTTCGCCAACGCTCGCGTCACCCGCAGCACCATCCGATCGGTCAGCACGAACCGGCCTGTGCGGCTGACCCCCGAGCAACTGCGGGTGCTCTCTCCCTGCGAGCCCGTTTCCTTGATGGACCAGGTGTCCTCTTTCAGCCCCCGCCTCGAGGGCCGTACCCTCAGCCTCGACCTGACCACCGACTACCGAGTCCCACACCGCGCGCAGGCGGGACGCCAGCAATTGCAGACCAGCATCCATCTGCGAGTGAGCCCATGAAAGCGCTGTTGCTGGTGCTCTTGCTGGCGGGATTGGCTGTGGCCGAGTCCAGGGAGGTGACCGTGCGCACGTTTCCACCCCACGTGTCTGTCTACCGCAGCGCTGACGCTCCCGGAGGTTTGGCCCTGGTGGGCACCAGCGACCGACCAGTGCTGCTCGAGCGCGAATGGTTCCTCGATTCGCAGGGTCGCCTCGGCAACCTGAGCCTTGTCGTGCGCTCTCCCGGCTATCGCGACCAGACTCTGGTGGTGAGCTGGGAGCAGCTGGCTTCGGGGCTCGAGTGCAGGTTGACCCCGACTTCGTGGTGGGTCGGCCTGCGCGATCGGGTGCGGGTCCATCCTCAGCTGCTCTGGCCTGGTCTTATCCCCCTGGCCGCCGCGGCCGGCCTGCGCTGGCTCGCAGTCGAGGCCCGTCGCCGCGCTCAAGCGGCCACCTCCGAGCTCAACGCTCTGCAGAACCTGCAGGCCGGGCTCCAGGCCGACGCGGGAGATCCTTACCTGGGGAAAAAGTTCGGTCCGTTCGTGCTCACCCGCCGTCTGGGAGTGGGCGGAATGGGCTGCGTTTACCGGGCCTCGGGCCCCGATGGCGAGGTGGCTCTCAAGGTCATCCGCCCCGAGCTCAGCGACCAGGGCGAGTTCCGCGACCGCTTCTGGCGCGAGATCCGCCTGGCCGGCAAGCTCAACCATCGCGGCATCGTCAAGGTCTACTGCTGCGATCAGCAAGAGGGGCTGCTCTACTACGCCATGGAGCTCATCTCAGGCCGCGACCTCAGCGAGCTCATCCCGCCCGGCGGTCTTGAGGTCAACGCCGCCCTGGCGCTCTTTCTTCCCGCCCTGGAGGCCCTCGAGCAGGCTCACAAAGCCGATATCGTCCACCGCGACCTGAAGCCCTCCAACATCCTGGTAGAGGATTGCGGTCGGGTCGTGTTGATGGACTTCGGCCTGGCCAAGTCGCCCGACTCCCCTCCTCTGACCGCCACCGGAGCCGCCCTGGGTACACCCGCTTACATGGCACCCGAGCAGATCATGGGCCGCCTCGACAAGCGCTCGGATCAGTACGCCATGGGGATCGTGCTCTACGAGCTGCTGTGCGGCCGCCGCCCCTTCCTCGAGAACGACCTCTCGGTCATCTGGAAGCACGTGTCCGAGGAGGTGCCGGCCCCCCGGTCCTTCCGGGCCGACCTGCCCGCCGAGCTCGAGTCCGTGGTGCTGCGGATGCTGGCCAAGGACCCCGAGCAGAGGTTCCCCGACCTTCAAGATGTTCGAATCGCCCTCACCTCGCTCGATAGGAGCTCTCTCAGGCAGCCGGTGGTCGATCTTCCAGCCGGCGAAGTCTGGCGTCCCTATCCACCAGGAAGGCCCGAATGACGTCAAAGCCCTCCGTCAGGCCGCCCTGAAGGTCAACAACAACAGCTTTCTGGGTTTCCCCAATGGCGCTGCGCGCTTCGTCGAGGTGCTCGTTGACCTGGCCCAGGCGCCTGGCCACCAGCTCGAATCCGAGCGAGGTCTGGCGCTGGACTGCATCCAGCTTGCGATTCAGCTCCTCAACAGTGATTGCGGTTCTTGGTTCTTCGACAGAAACCTCATCCGATCCTCAGCTCCCAGAGGTCCGATCGACGGCGCCCAAACCGTCAAGCATCTCTGGCTTCTTCCCTCACCTCGGCCCAGAGCTGCGCGAGCTCAGAGCATACCCTGACCGCCTCGGCCATATCCTGCACGCTGACCCACTCGAGGGGGCCGTGGAAGTTCTGCATGCCGGTGAACAGGTTGGGCGTGGGCAGCCCCCGTGCGGTCAGAATCGAGCCGTCGGTTCCCCCGCGCAGCACCGTAAAGTCGGGCTCGATGCCACAGCGCCGATAGGCCTCGGCAGCCAGGTCCACGGGCCGCATGTCCTGCTCGAGACGATAGCGCATGTTGCGGTATTGCTCGATCACCTTGACGTTGATCTGGCAGCGCGGCTCGCTGGCTGCCACGGTGTCGCACACCTGCCGGAGCAACCGGCAGTGCGCTTCCAGCCCCTCGAGCTCAAAGTCGCGCACGATGAAAGTGAGAGTGGCCTGGTGGGCAGTGCCCTTCAGCTCATTGGCGTGGAGAAAGCCCTGGCGCCCATCGGTGGTCTCGGGAGTGCGCTGGGCCTGCGGCAAAGTCTGCAAAATCCTGGCCGCCAGGTGCAGGGCATTCACCAGCTTGTCTTTAGCGTATCCCGGATGAATGGAGACTCCGGTGATCTCGACCACGGCCCGGTTGGCCGAGAAAGTCTCATAGCAAAGCTCGCCCACCTGGCCCCCGTCCAGGGTATAGGCGACCTCGGCGCCCAGGGTCTCCAGGGGAAGCTTGCCGGCACCTCGCCCGATCTCCTCATCGGGGGTGAAGCACAGTCGCACCTCCCCGTGGGGAATCTCGGGGTGAGTCAGCAGATGCCTGGCCAGGGTCATCAAGATGGCCACTCCGGCTTTGTCGTCGGCTCCGAGCAGGGTATCCCCGCTGGCGGTAACCAGGTCGTGGCCCTTGCATCTGGCGAGATAGGGAGAATCCTCGGCCTTCAAGACCATGGACGGGTCGGCGGGCAGAACGATGGGGGCTCCGTCCCACTTGCGGTGGACCAGCGGCTTGACTCCAGTGGCTTTATACTGGGTGGTCGTGTCTACATGGGCCAGCAGGGCCACCACCGGGGCGGGATGGCTGCCCGGAAGACTGGCCATCAGGTAGCCCTGCTCGGTCAGCTCGATTCGCTGCGCGCCCATCTCCTGCAGCTCGCTTTGCAGCAGCCGCAGGAGATCCCACTGGCAGGCACTGCTGGGGATCTGCGTGTCGGGGGCGGTGGAGTCGCTGGGGGTATCGATGGCGCAGTAACGCACCAGACGTTGCTCGAGCTCTTCAATCATGCGCGCCAGCTTTGCCGGGCCTGACAGAAAGCCCTTTCTTCCCCGCCTCTGCGAGCAACAACCTGTTCCTCGGAGCCAGTCGCAACGACACTACCTGTCACCCGCACCGGCTAACCTGGACGCATGAGCGTTCGAAAGGAAGCCCTCGTGACGCAACGAAATTCAAGCTTACTTGAAGGGATTTCCCGCGAGGAGGTGGGCTTCATGGCCCGCATTTATGCCGGCGAGTGGGCACCGGAGTATGGCTCCCCCATGCAGATCGAAGACGACGTCCAGGGCGAAGCCGTGCTCTTCGAGCACGAGACGCTGCAGGCCGTCCCCTGCCCCGAGCCGCCGCTGCGTCCCCGGCTGGCCTTCGTGGATGGCGTGCGGCACGTGGAGGCCAGCCTCTGGTATGCCGACGACCCGAGCTCCGAGCCCATCCCCGGTCTGGCCGGGGTGGTGGCGGCCGGAGCCGTCACGCCCGACTGCGCCGGCAGGCTGAGCGTCTCCGAGGTGGTGGTCAGGCGCCTGGCCATCTTCGGGGGCGGGCGCAGCGCCAGCCTGCCCGAGCAGCCCGGCGGCTGGAGCTGGGTGGCCCTGGCCACCGAGAGCACCACTCTGGATGCGCCTCAGCTCGAGCTGCAGAGGCGCATGCGCGAGCAAGAGATGCTGCTGGCCGAGCGGCTGGCCGGGGCAGGCCACATCGTGGTGCTGGACGGCCCGCTCAGCCAGGTGCGCGGGCTGGCCCATCCCGTGGTGGGCTATGTCAAGACCCACCACCGCCGACTGCTGCCTTCCGAGGACCACGACCTGGTCTCCACCCTGCGCGGGGGCGAGCGCTCCAGCCTGTTCACCGTAAGCCAGCGGCACTCTTGCTACTTCCGCCTGCTCGACCCCGGGCCCGATCGCCATCCCTGGTACGGCATCGTGCGCCTGGAGGTGCCCGGCGACCTGGGCCGCGAAGAGTCCCGCTCGCTGGTGCAGGCCACCTGCGGGGTGTTGCCTCGCTATGCCGGGGTGGCCCACGTCGATCCACGGGCGCCCCAGAACCTGCAACCGGTGGCTGCTCTCGAGCGCGAGCTTCGTCGTCGCTGCGGCGATCGAGCGCTGGGCTTGCGAGCGGCCCGGGCGGCCGTACGTCAACTGGTGGAGGTGCGCTGAGATGAGCCGAGTCGGCCTGGTCGACGGGGTAACCGAGGGAACCACCAGCACCTTCCGGGTGGTGCTCGACGATGATCAGTACCTGCAGCTCGACGAGATCGTAGCCACCCGCCAGCTTTTGCCCGACGGGCAAGAGCACTTTACCTACGGCATCGTGATCGAGGTATACAGCAAGATCGAGGGCGCCTCCTTTGCTACCGACACCGCCCGCATCGCCAGTGATCACACCATGCCGGGGCACGCGATCCGCACCGCCGAGGTGCGCGTGCTGCGCACCATGCCCGAGATCTGGGTGCCGCCCGCCCCCGGGGCGGCCGTGGAGCGGGCCACTGGCAAGCATCGCGAGCAGGCTCTCTATCTCGACCAGATGGCCCGGGCCCTGCCGCTGGCTCTGGATAACACCGGCCAGATGGTGCACCTCGACTACGACTTCCTGGACGGCACCAAGGGCGGCCACGTCTCCATCTCGGGCGTGTCCGGCGTGGCCACCAAGACCTCCTTTGCCCTGCACCTTCTCTACATGCTGCTCGAAACCAACCAGGGAAAGTCGATGCTGGGCGTGCACGCGGCCAACACGCGGGCCCTGATCTTCAACGTCAAGGGCGAGGACCTGCTCCACTTCGACCGTTCCTCCTCGGCCTACGAGAAGCGCTGCCAGGCCGACCCGCTCCTGAGCGAGCAGTGGCACAGGCTGGGGGTGAGCCAGCCCGGGCCGTTCAGCTCGGTGCGCTTTTTTGCCCCGCTCTCGCGCTTTGCCGAGGAGGGAGGCTCGGTGGCCACCGACGTGCAGTCGCGCCCTTCCACCGAGATCACGCCTTACGGCTGGACGCCGCTCGAGTTCATTCGCCAGGGCTTGATGCGCTTCTGCTTCTCCGACGTCGATGACGCCCGCAACCAGCTCAGCTTCGTGGAGCAACGCGTGCGGGTGCAGCTCGCCCGCTGGGCCCACCCGGTGGAGAGCCTGCCCGGGGCGGCCGTGCTCATCCCTCCTGGCGAAGGGATGAGCTACAACCTGGAAAAGCTGAGCCAGGAGAAGCGGGCGGCCCGCTCTCCCGGAGACGGCTTCGTGGTGGAGAGCTTCCGCGACCTGGTCGACTTTCTCAGCGAGCGCCTGGAAGATCCCGATCGGGCCCGGGAGTGGACCGGGGGCACTCAGGCCGGCACCGTCAATGCCTTCCTGCGCCGCCTGCAGGCCATGGCCCCGCGCTTTGGCCACCTCATCACCCACCGGGTGCAGTCGCTGACCCTTGAGGGAGGGGGGGGGCCGCGCGAGAACGTGGTGGTGGTCGACATCAACAGCCTGCACGAAGACGGGCAGCGCTTCGTGGTGGGCTCGCTCCTGAGTCGCGTTTTCGAGGCGAAGGAGCGCGGCCAGCGCTTCCCGCTGCACTTCGTGGTGCTTGACGAGCTGAATAAGTACGCCCCTCGCCAGGGAAGCAGCCCGCTCAAGGAGGTTCTGGTCGACATCGCCGCCCGGGGCCGCTCGCTGGGCGTAATCCTGATCGGGGCCCAGCAGTCGGCCTCCCAGGTCGAGCCGGCCGTGACCCGCAACGCCGCCATCCGGGTGGTGGGACGATTGGATGGGGCCGAGGCCACCTCGGACGATTATCGCTTTCTCAGCGCCGAGGTGCGCGAGCGAGCCACCCGATTGCTGCCTGGAGCCATGGTGCTGGCCCAGCCCATGATCCCCGCGCCCATCCCGTTCCGATTCCCGTTCCCGAACTACGCCACCCGGGCCGACGAGAAACCCGAGGTGAAGCCAGAGGAGGTGGAAGATCTCTTTGTGTTTCGCTGAGCTGAGTCCCTGCGGCCCGAGCTTCTCTTAGCGGAAGATCAACCACTGCTCGCCGGGCTGGCCGGGAGTGGTATCGATGAAAACCTGGCAGCGCTCAGCACCCCTGACGTAGTCGAGCTCGACCAGGCCGTTCTCGGCCGGGGCGTGCAAGACTTCGTGGGTGGTCTGGCCGCAGTTGGTCTGACCCTCGATGTGGTGAATGAGCTGGTTGCCTTCGGCCCGCACCTGGTCGGGATGGTTGCGATAAAACCGCTCCAGCGCTTCCTCGCGACGAGGGTTGCGGCCGAGCAGGCAGCCCACCGGGTCGGCCGCTTCCAGGCGGCACAGCTCGCTGCGGTCGACCATCAACCCGCTGAAGCTCGCCTCGCTGAGTCCTTCACTCAAGAAGTCGGTCTGGTTCACCAGCGCCTTCAACTGCTCGGGCGAGCGGTTGGTGCGGCTGGCGGCGAACTCAATCAGGCGCGTGCTTACGTTCATCTTGGGGTCACTATAGAACCCCTGCCTGAAAAAAAACTACTCCGAAAGGCTCCAACCCGTGCGCATCTTCCACACCTCTGACTGGCACCTGGGCCGGCTCACCTACGGTCAGTCGCGCCGCCCCGACCAGATTGCCGCTTTCGAGCAGGTCCTGGAGGTTGCGCGCGACTTCAAGCCTCACCTGGTGCTTCACTCCGGAGACCTGTTCGATGCCTCGCGCCCCGGCGTGGAGGAGATGAGCCTGGCTCATTGCATGCTCCGCCGTCTCGGCGAGCTGGCCCCGGTGGTGGTGGTGGCCGGCAACCACGACTCGGGAGCCCTGTTCGAGCTGTTCGAGGCCCTGCTCGGCGGCGGGCGCCTGCACTTCGTACCCACGATCCGGGCCCCGAAAAGCGGGGGGATCCTGGAGTTCCCGGGCGCCGGCTCGGAGCTGGCCCGGGTGGTCACCATGCCCTTCCTGCACGCTAACAGGGTCGTGGACGCGCTGGAGGTGAAGGCCGAGTGCCGCACCATGAGCTATGCCGACCGCGTGGCCGCCATCCAGGCCGCTTACGCCAGCGAGCTGGAGCGGAGCTATGATCCCGCGCGCACCATCCACCTGCTGGTGGCCCACCTGCACGTGGATGGGGCCACCTGGTCGAAGAGTGAGCGAGCGCTGCACGTCTCGGCCCACTATGCCTCTCGGGCCAGCTCGCTGCCGCCCGTCAGCTACGCAGCCTTCGGCCACATTCACAAGCCCCAGGCCCTGCCCGGCAACCTGCCCGGACGCTACGCCGGCTCGCTCATCCAGCTCGACTTCGGCGAGGAGGGCGAGACCAAAGAGGTGGTTCTGATCGAGGCTGAGCCGGCCCGCGCCGCCCGCATCAAGACCGTGCCCGTCACCGCCGGCCGAGCCCTGTGCACCCTGGAAGGCACCGTGGAAGAGCTGGAGCGAAAATCCGAGAGCATCGACCAGGAGCTGCTGCGCCTGGTCGTCCACACCCCCCAACCCACCCCGGGCCTGCCCGAGTGGGCCGCCCGCGTCTTCCCCCGGGCCACCTTGCTGGAGGTGGGCGAGCGCAGCCTGGCCACCCGACTCGAGCTGGTGGGCGAGGACCGTCACGGCGAGACGTTCGAGGATCTGCAGCAGGCCTTTCGCGCCTACCTGGCCGACCACGCCCCCGACGACCTGGATGGGGATCAGCTGCTGAGCCTGTTCGCCGAGCTGGCTGACGCGGAAGAGGTGACCCCCCGTCCCGAGCTGGTGGCCCTGCAGGAGGTGACCGCGTGAGGCCACTCAAGCTCACCCTGGAGAATCTGCGCTCTTATCGTGCCCGCCAGGAGATCTCGTTTGAGGACCTGGGTCTGTTCGCCATCACCGGTTCGACGGGTGCGGGCAAGTCCTCGCTGCTGGAGGCCCTGGTCTATGCCCTCTACGGCTCGTGCACCTTCGATGGGCGCAGCGTCAAGGCCTTGATCTCGGACGGGCCGGGCGACCCGACCATGACCGTGAGCCTGGAGTTCGAGGCGCGTGGGCAGCGCTGGCGGGTGGACCGCTCATGCTCGGAAAAGGGCAGAAACCCGGTCCACTGCCTGCGTCGCCTGGACGGCGAGGGAGCTTTTGACGGCCAGGCCGACGTCGACCGCCAGATCCGCGATCTGGTCGGCCTGGACATGAGCCAGTTCCTCAAGACCGTGGTGCTGCCCCAGGGACGTTTCCAGCAGCTCTTGACGGCCGGAGAGAAGGACCGCTCGGACGTGCTCAAGAGCCTGCTGGGCCTGGACGACCTGAGCCGGGTGGCTGAGACCGTGCAGGCTCGCTCGCGCAAGCTATCCGACCTTTTGATCCGGGCCCGCACCCAGCGCGAGGCGCTGGGCCCCGATCCGGCCGCCACCGTGGCAGGGGCCCGTGAAGCCCTGGAAGCTGCCCGTCAGCAGGAAGCCGCGTCGAACGAGCAGCTGGAGAGTTGTCGAGAGGTGGTCGCGGCCCTGGCCTTGCGCCAGACCGAGCTGCAGGGCGTCCACGGGCGCATCCAGCGAGCCGAGCAGCTGGCTCAGAGCTTTGAGGACGACCTGACCGCCCTGGATCAACTGGAGCAGGAGCTGGTCCGCGAGCGGCAGGAAGCCGAGCAAGCTCTGCTGGAGAGCGAGACTGAGCGAGCCCGCCTGCAAGACGTCAAGACCGCACGGGAGAGCTCGGGGCGCACCCGCGCCAGGATCAACCAGTGGCTGGCCAGCGCCAGGCTGCTTTCCGAGCTCAAGCCTCAACTCGAGCGCGGCCAGCAAGAGTTGGAGCAGCGTCGCCAGGAGCAGCTCCGAAGCCAGGCTGACCTGGACGAGTTGCAGCTTCGATCGGCCGAGCAGCCGGAGCGTCGCGAGCAACTGGTGGAGGCAGGTCAGAAAGCGCGCCTGGCGCTCGATCAGGCCCGGGAGCAGGCCGAGCAGGCTTCCCTCTGGCTGGAGCGTTGGCGCCAGGCCGGCGGGAGGCTGGATGAGCTGGGACGCAAGCTCGAGAGCGAGCGCCGGACCCTGAACGACGAGTGCGGCCTGCTTTCTTCGATGGAGGCCTCCCATCGCAAGGCCCAGGACGAGCTGGCCGCCAGCCGGGCCACCCGGGCCCGGCTCGAGCAAGAGCAGGCTGTGGCCGCGCTGGCCGCTCACTGCAAACCCGAGGACCCCTGTCCGGTCTGCGCCCGCCCCCTGCCCGAGGGCTTCCAGGCGCCGCGCGGGGAGGGGTTGGAAGAGGCCATCGCCGCCGTGGCTGCCTGCGAGTCTCGCCAGCAGGTGGCCTTCCAGACCTGGCAGGGAGCGGTGGCGAGAAGCCAGGCCCTGTCCACCCAGGTGGCCCGGCGCGAAGCCGAGGAGCTGCAGGCGCGTCAGCAGGTGGAGGAGCTGACCGCAAGGGGTCGCGAGCTCCTGGGCGGCGAGACCGACTTCGAGCAGTTCGACGAATGTCTGCTGGCCGGGCCGCGCCAACGGCGCGAGCTGGCCGAGGCCGCCTACGAGGCCTGCCGGGCCGAGTATACGGCCTTCGACGGCGAGTGCAAGAAGCTCGAGGCCACCATCGCCGAACGCCAGAAGGCCTTGAGCGCTCTGAGCGTCGAGCTGACCCGTCGAGCAGAAGAGCTGGCTGAGCTGACCCGACGCTGCGCCGGGGCCGAGTCGGACCTGGGAGAGCAACAGGCGGCCGAGATCGAGCGCGAGCTGGTCGAGCTGGAGAAGCTCGAGGGGCAACTGGGCGCTGCGCTGGCCGAGGCCCACCGCCTGGCCCAGAGCCAGAATCAGTTGCACCACCGAACTCAGGTCGAGCTCGAGCAGCCCAGGCGGGCTCTGGAGAACGCCATGAACGAGCAACGCGTCCAGCTGGCCGGGCTGGGAGTGACGGTAGAAGTGGCTTCAGAGCCGCTCGAGACGGCTCGACGCCAGGAAGCGGCCCGACTGGCAGCGCTGGAGCGCTGGCGCGACGAGGAGCAGCAGGGCGCGGCCCGACTGCAGAGCGAGCGGGGCGTTCTGCAGCAGCGCCTGACCGAGCTTGGAGCGGCCAGCATGGACGAGCTGGAGAAACGCGGGCGGGAAGGCGAGACCGGGCGGGTGCTGGCCGAGCGAGCGCTCGCCGAGGCGCTCGACAAAGAGCAACGGGCCGCCACCCTCGATCAGGCCCTGCTGCCGGCTGAGCGGCTGGCGCGCAATCTCGACTTCATCCAGCAAACGCTGGGCAATCGCAAGCATAAGAAGCACCCGCCCTTCTCGCAGTGGCTCCAGGAGCGCCGCCAGCAAGAGCTGCTCGAGCTGGCCAGCACGCGCCTCTTGGAGATGACCGGCCAGCAATTCGGCTTCAGCCCCAGGTTCGAGATCGTGGACCGCGGCACCGGGCAGGCCCGCAAGCCTGAGACGCTCTCGGGCGGGGAGACCTTCCTGGCCAGTCTGTCGCTGGCGCTGGCCCTGTCCGAGCTGGTGGGCCGCAAGGGCGGGCGCCTGGAGGCCTTCTTCCTGGACGAGGGATTCGGCAGCCTCAGCCCGGAGTGCCTCGACCGGGCCCTGGATGCGCTCGAGAACCTGGCCGGCAGCGGTCGGCTGATCGGGGTGATCAGCCACGTGGGAGCGGTGGCCGAGCGGCTGGAGCGCATCCTGCGAGTCAGCCGCACCCCGCAGGGCAGCGTGGTGGAGGAAGTCAGCGGCTCGGCTCGAGACGAAGCCGCCCGCAGCGACCTCGACCCGGCCCGACTGGCCGCCCTGTCAGCCGGGTAGCCCGGGGATCACGGCCACGCCATCGGGGTCGGCCACGAGGTACTGTCCAGGCTCAAAGCGCACTCCGGCAAAGCGCACCATCTGGTCGCACTCACCCCGGTCGCGCTTGACGCTCTTCCTGGGATTGGTGGCCAGGGCCTTGACGCCCAGCTCCAACCGGGAGAGGGCGGTGGCGTCGCGCACGCAGCCATAGATCAGCAGGCCGGCCCAGCCGTTCTTGACGGCCAGCTCGCCGAGCTGATCGCCGAGCAAGGCGCAGCGAAGCGAGCCGCCGCCGTCCACCACCAGCACCGCTCCCTGCCCGGGTTGCTCCAGTGCCCGGCGCACGAACGAGTTGTCCTCGTGGACCTTGACGGTGCGGACCGGGCCTTCGAAGGCCAGCCGGCCTCCATAGTCGCGAAAAACGGGCTCGGCCACCTGCAGGCCGGGCGGATCCTGATCGCAAAGGTCGGCGCAGGAAGGCATCAGCCCGGCTTCGGGCCGAGAGCAGGTCTCCCTCTCAGCGCTTGAGGGCCAGATCGAGCCAGAGCAGCAAGGCCGAGAGCAAGCCCGGGCAAAATCGACTTCCTCCCGAGGGTCGGCCCCGTCGAGCACGAGGTGGGCCGGGAAGAGTGAGCGCCCGTAGCTCAGGGCATAAAGCTCCAAGCTCAGCCCAGCAAGCCCTCCAGGCTCTGCAACACATCTTTCTCATCCGGCCGGATCAGGGCCAGAATGGCGTGGTGATGGACCACCAGGTAGGATTTGCCCAGGTAGGTAAACTCGAAGGCCTCTTTGCGCAAAAAGTAAGCCAGGTCGCCCGGCTCGGCCTGCATGGGCAGAAACCGGATCGACTCCCTGGGCTGGGTCCAGGGCTCCTCGGAATACCGGGGATTGGGCATCAAATAGCCCGGGCCGACCTGAATCACACGCCCCGTCTGAACTCGTTCCCGGTCGGTGGCGGTGGCGGGCAGAATCAGGCCCGACTGGGTGGTCTGCTCGCCCTCGAGGGGCTGGATCAAGACCCTGTCACCCACCAGGATGAGCTCGCCCACTACTCCTCGGCCGCTTTCTCGAGGGCGGTAGCGACCGCTCGATACCAGCCGAAAGCGTGGACAGCAATCCTCATGGCGGGCACTTTGCCCGCCACGCCGCCAAGTCCTTTGAGAGGAAGGCTCAGTCGATCCCGCGCCTTGACCGGTTCAGAAATGAACGCGCGCGAGGGCAGACAATTTTTGAAGCGTTCAACGCGCACTGAGTCGGCGTGAGACGAAGGCTCAGTAGCTCTGCTGCCGCTGCCACCAGGGAGTGCAGTTTGGGGTATCGGCCTCGACCGGCGCCTGAGCGTGGGCTGCCAGATCCACTCGATTCTGCAGCTCGTTGCCCGGATGGAACACCAGCTGGCCATTGTTGCTCATCACCGTGCCATAGACGCTGTGCCCATTGGCCTGAAAGTCATTGAAGCTCTCTCTGGCCGTCAGGGCGCCGAGCAGGGCACCGCCGGCGGCGCAGACTGCCACCGGGGCGGCCAGGGCCACGCCCTGGAACATCCCGTAGAAGCCAGCCGTCATGATCGAAGCGATGGTGCCGAGGACGTTGATCCCGACCACGCCCACGACCCCCAGAATAGCCCCCCCGATGGCTCCCGAGAGAGCCTGCTCTTTGACGAAGTCTTTGAGCGTGCGCTCAGAATCGGCGGTTGTCTTGTAATGATAGACGGCCTCCGCACCCTGGTCGCCCACCTGCAGCTGGCTGAGCATGGAGGAGGTGGAGTCGAACGTCTGCTCGCCCACCTGCCACCATTCGGTGGCTGGACGGGTGGGGGAGCAGGACTGCTCGGCACTGGCCCGAGCTCGGGAATAGACTTGGGGCAAAGCGTTAGCTGCGCTGATGTTCACGGAAAAACCCTCCTGGATGCGTTCTTTCTCTGTCGGGGAAGAAGCTAAATTAAAGTGCAAGGCCTCTGGTCTTGCACTTTACAACGCGCAGGAACGCAGTTCCGGCGCGTTCGTCAGATCGTGCTCATGGGCAAGACCAAAGTGCGAGCACATTAGCCGGTTCGACAGGAAATCTGCTTGCCGACTTGTAAACCTGTGGTCCGCATGGGTAAACCTTTCGCCCGCATGATGGCCCTGACCGCCCTGGATGCCTTCCTGGCCAGCGCCGAGCCGCGTCGCTCGGGCTTTGCCCGCGAGCTGCTCCAGAAGCTCGGCTCGGAGCTGCCCGCGGATCTGCCGCTGGAACAGCTCGAGCCGGCCCTGGACCGCTTCGTTCTGCGCCATCCTCAGCCTCGCGCGCGTCTGGTCTGCCAGCGCCTGCTGAACTGGGTGCGGCGGCAGAGGCAGCCCCGGTTTCTTCCCCGACTGTGCTCGCGACCCGAGTGGTCGAGGCTGCGTCAGAGGCCTACGGTCATCCGCCGCGGCCCCGACCCGCTGTCGAGATAACCCAGGATGTTGCTGGTGTAGAGCGAGTTGACCAGGGCCACGCGGCTGCGCACAGCGGCATATCGCTGGCTGGACCGGATCTCACCTCCGTGGAACTCGAAGAACATCTGTACCGGGAAGGTTTCCCACAGGTTCTCGCTCCGCTCATAGAGGCTCAAGACGCGCTCGACGGTCGAGTCCAGCGGACCGTGCATCAAAGCCAGGGCCAGCACCGCCTGGCGACGCAGCACCACGTCCTTCTCGAGCGTCATCTTGTCGGCGACAAAGCTCTGCAGGCGCTGACGCAAGGCCGGATCGAGGCCCGGATGCGAGCCCACCGCCCCCAGGAAGGCCAGGGCTTCCTTGCGGGGCAGACTCGAGTAGCTCCGCATCACGCTGTCGCAGGTCCGCCCCAGAGCGGCCGAGGGCACCCCCAGCGCGGTGAATATCGACGCTCGCTGGGACGGCTCGATCCAGGCCATGTTGCGATCGTCGATGCCGCGATAGACCATCTCGCGCTGATTGGAAGGATCCATGACCTTCAGAATGCCACCCTGGTTGCCCACCCGCAGCCGCTTGAGATCACGGCTGGCCTCGAAGGTGAAGGCCCCGGTCCACTCCTCCCCGATCGGCCCGCCGAGCGGCTCCGGGGCAGGTGTCAGGGCGGTTTCCACCCAGACCCGGGAGGCCAGACCGTCATAGCCAACGCGCGCCCCCAGCGCTTCGGCCACGAAACGGAGCGGCACCAGGGTGCGCCCGGAGACTACCCGGGCCGGCTCGTCCAGCCGAACCTCGCGGTCGTTGACCCGGGCCCGGTCGCTGCCGAGCTCGACCTCCACCCGGTCCGGGCCGCGTTTGGCGATGATCCGCTGGCCCTGCAGGTCCAGGGTGGCTCCCAGCGCCTCGAACAGGGGTCGCATCGGCACCAGCACTCGCTGTCCGCTGCGTATCGGTCGGGCCTCAGCCAGAGCTCGGCCGTCCACTTCCACCGTGATCGGCTGGGCCAGTGCCCGGCCCCCCAGCACCATCAACAAGATGATCCACCAGCGAGTCAAGTCGAAAAGTCCTCCATCCACCAGGGTTCGACGGGTAGAACCGCCAAGTCTGGCTCGGGTTGCTATGACCTTCCTTGAAAACCCCGAGCTGAGAGAGCCCCAGGCGCGGCGCGCCTTTCTCGAGCGCCTGAAGCGACTGCTCCTCACCGGAGCGGCAGGTTTTGCCTTCTTCGGGCTGCGCAACTTCTGGCTGGGTTACCCCATCACTTCCTCCATCAACGCCGCCGGGGCGCTGGTCATGCTGATCTGGCTGGCCCTGGCCGTTCGAGTCCGCTCATCGCGCGCTCTCCTGTTGACGGTGCACGGTGCTCTGCTCAGCGCAGCCGTCACCCTGGCCCTGGGCGGAGCCTTCTCGGGCCAGTCACTCTCGGTGACCAGCTGGTTCGTGGCCGCAGCCGTGCCGCTTTTCGCCTGCTTCCAACTGGGCATCCGGGCTGCCATCGTCTGGTCCGGGCTGGCCCTGATGCTCATCTTTTTGATCCATCTCGGAGGCGTGCTCTGGCCGGTGCGCCCCGAGTTCATTCCCACGCGCTGGGAGGTGTATTCCAGCCAGCTGGTTCTGCTGCTTTTGGTGCTGGCCTTCGGGGTCAGCTTCCGCCTGGTCAGCGAGCGCTATGTGCGACTGTTGCGCGAGCAGGCCCGCGAGCTGGCCACCTCGCGCGACGAGGCGCTGGCCGCGGCCCGGCTCAAGAGCCAGTTCGTGGCCACCATGAGCCACGAGATCCGCACTCCTCTGGCAGGAGTGATGGGAATGACCGAAATCCTGGCTCAAACCGAGCTTTCCGGAGAGCAGCGCGAGATGGTGGAGGCTGTCATCAAGAGCAGCCAGCTGCTGCGGGCGGTGGTGGACGACATCCTCGATTTCTCCAAGCTGGAAGCTCGCTCGGTGGCCCTCGAGCAACTCCTCTTCAGTCCCGAGGACGCTCTCGACGATGTGCTCGAGCTCTTTGCCCTGACCGCCCGCGACAAAGGTCTGGAGCTATCTCTGCTGGTCGGGCGCGACCTGCCTCAAACGGTGCAGGGAGACCCTCTGCGCTTTCGCCAGATCGCATCCAATCTGATCTCCAACGCCGTCAAGTTTACCCGCAAGGGAGCCGTGGAGGTAAGGCTCGCCCCGGTGCCGGGCGGGCTGAGCCTGCAGGTGCGCGATACCGGTGTGGGAATCCCCGCCGAGTTGCTCGGCAGCCTCTTCCAGCCCTTCCAGCAGCTGGAATCCTCCACCACCCGACGCTACGGTGGAACCGGCCTGGGCCTGGCCATCTCTCAGCACCTGGCCACCCTGATGGGCAGCCGGATCGAAGTGGAGAGCCAGAGCGGCCAGGGCTCCACCTTCGCCGTGGTCTTTCCCTGGCCGGGAACGGCCCCCGAGCCCGTGACCTCCCCCCTGCTGAACCGCACGGCCGGTATCCTGGGCCTGGGACCGGTCAGTCAACTGGGTATCGCCAGCCGTCTGGAGCGCCTGGGGCTCAGGGTGGACCAGGAAAACCCCGAGGTCTGGCTGGTCGGGCCCGATGCGACCCATCCCCCCGCCGGCCGGTCGCTGCAGCTTCGCTGGCCCGGGCTGAAGGAGCAGCAGGGCTTTGCGGCCAGTTTGTGGCTGCCGCTGCGACGCAGCACCCTGGAGCAAGCTTTGTTGACGCTGTTCGCTCCGGCTTCACCGGATGGCGCCCAGAAGGTGCTGATCGTGGAGGACACGCTCATCAATCAGAAAGTGCTGCTTCGCATGCTCAGCCGTCTGGGTTACAGCGGCCACGTGGTGGAGAACGGGGCCCAGGCGCTGAGCTCTCTGCGTGAGCAGAGCTTTCCGATGGTCTTGATGGACATCCACATGCCGATCATGGATGGCGTGGAGGCCACCCGCCGCATCCGCCAGGAGCTTCCCGTCGAGCGCCAGCCCTTCATCTGCGCGGTCAGCGCCAGCAGCCACCAGGAGCAGCGAGACGAGATGCTCCAGGCCGGAGCCAACGCTTTTATCGGAAAGCCCGTGGCCCTGTCCGAGCTACGCTCGGTGATCGAGACCTGGGCCGGCGGCTCGGTCAGCCGTAGCGCAGAATCTTCAGATAGTCCGCTTCCGGAAAGCCGGGACGGTGATCCGATTCCGGCGCCAGGCGGCCCTTGAAACGAAGGGGAACGAGCACCGCGTCGAGCAGCGAGCGCAGCGACTCGACTCTGACGCGCGAGGTGCAACAACAGGCCACCAGCTCCCCTCCCGGCGCCAGCACCTCCCGGCAGCGGCGGTAAAGCTTGCGATAGCCCGCCAATACGCGCTCGAGCTGGTCGCTGCGCCCCGTCATCGGGGGCGGATCGGCCAGGATCAGGTCGTAAGGACCGGGCGGAACCTCGCTCCAGGGGCCCGCCAGCAGGTCCTGGCGCACCCAGCTCTGGACCTGGCCGCCGTGATGCTGGCGAGCGAACTCGAGAGCGGCGGCGGAGCTATCCACGTTGACGACAAGGGCTGCGCCCGCCCGCTGGCAGGCCAGCCCCAGCGAGCCGGTATAGCAGAACAAGTTGAGCACCCGCCTGCCGGTGAGGTCGCGAGAGAGCATTTCCCGGCGCAGACCGCGCAAGTCGAGGAAGGTGCCGCTCTTCTGGCCAGCCCCGAGGTCGGCCCAGAGCTGCAGCGGGCCCTCCCGAAAACGGACCTTCGCGACCGGGGAACCAAACAGCACCCGGTCCGGCTGCCCCCGACCGGCCCGCCGCCGGGGCGGCTTCCAGAGCAAGGTCTTCAAATCGAGCCAGCGACGGGCCAGGCAGCCGAGGTATCGTCCCAGGTCGTCCACGGCGCTGGAATAGGTCTGCACAACCCCCACCGGGCCGTAGCGGTCCAGCACCACACCCGGAAGGCCGTCACTCTCGCCATTCACCAATCGCACGGCCTCGGTTTCGGCGGCCAGTTTCTCGCGTCGACCAAGAGCCTTGCGCAGACGGCGCTGCAGGGCGCTGGTATCGGGCAGGTTCTCCCCCAACCAGCGGATGGCCACCACGCCCTCTGCCTGGTAGACGCCATAGCCTACGGTCTGGTTGGACCCGTCCAACAGGTGCAGCCACTGGCCGTCCCGGAAGATCTCGGCCGCGCTCGACATGGCTCCCCGGAACACCCAGGGATGGCCCTGGCGCAGGGCTCGAGCGGCCGGGCTCTTGAGCTGGTAGCGGCGGGGGGCTCTCAGCGCTCCTCGCTCCAGTAGTATTCCTCCGAGCCCTCGGTGCGCAGCTGGGCCCGCAAGCGCGCCAGCTCGAGCTGGAGCTTCTGCGCCCGGACGCGGTCTTTCTCGGGGTCGAGCCCCTGCAGCTCTTTCTCGACGGCCTGAATCTGGCGGCGTATCTCGTCCATTCTCAGTCCTCACTTCGTTGCATCACCCCGGGCCACTTCACCTGGGAAAGCTCCCTGGCGCGGTCCATTCGAGCCAAGCTTAGAGGCAGGAGTTCCCCCTCCCTCCTCGCAGGTGGGGCCATGGGCAGCGCCTACATCCCCGGCCTCAAGGTCAATCCCGCCACTGAGCTGTTGCTCGAGCGGCGGTTGCCGCTCAAGGGCGCGGTCATCGTCGAGGTGGGCCAGCAGGTGGCTCACAGCGACGTGGTGGCCCGCACCGAGTTGCCGGGCTCGGTCGAGATGGTCAACGTGGCCAACAAACTGGGTCTGGAGCCCTCCGAGGTGCCCCAGGCCATGTTCGGCAAGGTGGGCGAAAGCGTAACCAAGGGCCAACCGATGGCCCAGAACCGGGGATTTTTTGGCTTCTTCAAGGGGAGGCTGGAGGCGCCCATCAGCGGCAAGATCGAGGACATCTCCGAGATCACCGGCCAGGTGGTGCTGCGCCGACCGCCCGTGCCGGTCGAGAAAGTGGCCTACGTGGACGGGGTGGTGGACCAGATCCTGCCCGAGGAGGGGGTGCTGATCCGCACCTTCGGGGCCCACCTGCAGGGCATCTTCGGCATCGGTGGCGAGACCACCGGTGAGCTCGTCGTGCTGAGCCCGGCCCCCGACCAGCAGCTCCACGAGCGCGATCTGACCGAGGCCCACCGGGGCAAAGTGCTGGTGGGCGGGTCGCTGGTCAGCAACACCTTCCTGCAGGCCTGTCGGCGGCTGGGTGTGGCCGGGGTGATCGTGGCCGGCATTCACGACCGCGATCTGCGCGATTTTCTGGGCTACGACCTGGGCGTGGCCATCACCGGCTCGGAGCAGCTGGGCCTGACCCTGGTCATCACCGAAGGCTTCGGGCCCATCCGCATGGCCGACCGCACCTGGCGCCTGTTGAGCGAGAATCAGGGCCGCCGGGCCTCTCTGTCGGGGGCCACCCAGATCCGGGCGGGCGTGATCCGCCCCGAGGTCATCATCCCCGCCCCCCGGCCCAAAGCCAGCCAGAGCGCCCAGGAGAGCAACCTGGGCCTGGAGGTGGGCGCGGCCGTGCGGCTGATCCGCCAGCCTCACTTCGGAGCCCTGGGCCGGGTGGTGGAGCTGCCGGTGGCCCTGACGGTCATCCCCACCGAGGCCCACGTGCGGGTGGCCGTGGTGCAGCTCGAAGACGGGGAGAAACTGACCGTGCCGCGTGCCAACCTGGAGCTGATCGAGAGCTGATCGGGCGCCAAAAGAGGATCTCCGGGGGATGTTCGAAGAATAGTTCGATTGAAGTCCCTTAAAGCTTCGTGGCCAAACGCCGCGAAACACCAAGGTTGGAGAGCGCATGAAGAAATTGGGCGTGGCCCTGGCGGCCTTTCTTGTTTTCTCGGGCTCGGTGGCGAGAGCCGAAGAGAGCGGCCTTTCCGATACCGTGGCCCAGGTCGTGCCCGGCCCCATCCTTCCCGGCATCGGCCACCCCCCGCTGGTTCCCCCGCCCATCGACCTGGAAGTGCCCCCCATCGTGGACCCGGAGGTGCCGGCCATCGAGCTGGTCCCGGCCGAGATCGAGCCCGCGCCCCCCGTCTTCGTGCCCATGGCCAGCGACTGGGGCTATGCCAATGAGAATGCCTACAACGCTCTGATTGAGCGCTCGGTCCAGGCGGAGTGGACAGATAGCGCCAATCCCCTCCCCCCGCGCCTCTTCAAGGCTCTGATCGCGGTAGAAAGCGCCTTCAAGCCCCGCGCCCGCAGCTGGGCCGGAGCGGTGGGGCTCACCCAGCTGATGCCGGAAGCCGCCCAGCGCCTGGGACTGAGCCTTTCCGATCGGCTGGTTCCCGAGCTGGCCGTTCCGGCTGGCGTCAAGGTGCTGCAAGAGAAGCACCAGGTCGTGATGGACCCGCTCAATTACTGGTCCTACCTGGGCCAGCCCGATCGTTGCGAAGCCTGGAACCTCAAGGCAGACGAGGCATACAAGCTCCACGGGATGCCCCAGGGGGACGACCGTCTCTTTTTGATGCTGGCCGCTTACAATGGGGGCGGATCCACCGTGCTTCGGGCCATGGCCAGAGCCCACGACCGCCAGCTCGACCCGCGCAAGTGGTCGAGCCTGGTAGGTCCCACCAACCGCCCGCGCAACTCACCCCTTTACGGGGCCTGTCTGGAGGTCTATGGCCGGGGCGCCTGGGGCAAGTACCAGGAAATTTCCCGTTACCCGGTCAAGATCTTCGCCCTCTACCAGCGCTGAGTCTCGAGCCCTACTATCGGGGGGAAGCTCCCCCCCAGCACCCGCGCCATCCGGTGCACGTGGTGCTCGACAACGTGCGCAGCGCCTTCAATGTGGGCTCGATCTTCCGCACGGCGGACGCGGGGGCGGTGGAGCACATCTACCTGTGCGGCCAGCTGACCTGCTGGCCGCCCCACAAGAAGCTGGAGAAAACCTCGCTGGGAGCGCACGCCTACGTGCCCTGGTCTCGCCACGCCGATACCATCGAGGCCCTGGAGCAGCTCAGAGCACGGAAGATCCCCATCGTTGCCCTGGAGACCACCGGGCGAGCCGTCAGCATGCACGAATTCGTCTGGCCTCGTCCGGTGGCGCTGGTCTTCGGCCACGAGGTAGTGGGGTTGGGCCAGGAGGTCTTGCAGGCCTGCGATCACCAGGTGCGCATTCCCACCTTCGGCTGCAAGAGCTCGCTCAACGTGGCCACCGCCTTCGGCATCGTGCTCTACGACGTTCTATCCAGAAGATAACAATTCGTTTACAGCTTGTGCTTGAATCCGGTCGGGCGTGGGCTTAGCTTGAGAGCGTATCGTCATGGTACCGCCCACTTCGAGGGCGAGTAATATCGATGGTCCTCCCGGAAGGGTCCATACTCCGGGTCGACGCTGTCGGGTCGACCTCCGACAGGGGTAGCGCGCAGACCTCAGCACGTCGCATGGCCCCGGTTGCGAGATACCGAGGTGAGGCCCGGCGCAGGCTGGAAGCCCTTTGGGCAACCTGCCAAGGCGGAACCGGGAGACCCGGTTGTGGGGTGGAGGCCGGGCATAAAGCCGTCCTTGCGAAAGGGCGGCTTTTGTGTCCGGCAGGACTCCAGGATGCCCCACAGAAACTGAGCGCGCTTTGTCGGAACAAACCGGATTGGCGAAACTGCTGAAAATCGGGCTTTTGTCGAGCCTGGCCACAGCCTTAATGATGACCGTGGAGATCCCTTACCCTGGCGCGCCCTACTTGAAGTACGACCCTTCCGAAGTGCCCGTGCTCATCGGAGGCTTCGCCTTCGGGCCCCTGGCGGGGCTGGCCATCCTGGTGGTCAAGAACTTGCTGTTCATGCTCTTCCGCTTCGAGCCCACCCAGCTGGTGGGAATCCCTTTGAACACCCTGGCCGGAGCCGCCCTGGTGCTGACCAGCGCCAGCTTCTACCAGATCAAGAAGACCCGGTCCCGGGCGCTGGTGGCCCTGGTGCTGGGAGGGGTGAGCATGACCTGCGTCATGATACCGGCCAACCTGTACGTGCTGCCCTGGTTCACCCGCTGGATGACCGGCGAGGCCATGAGCACGGCCGGGATGCTGCCCTTCATCCTGACGGTGATCACCCCGTTTAACCTGCTCAAAGCCGGCCTGACATCGACCCTGACTTTTCTTGTCTACAAGCGCGTCTCGGTCTTCCTCAAGGAAGAGCGAGGCCATGCCCAGGAAGAAAGACGCCCGGGGCTGGGAACCTCCCGGGCGCGGATACCTGGCTAACTTCGTCGCGTTTCAGCGCAAACTTGGTAGCTCGTTGGGCCCCCACTCGCGCACACCCACCGGCCCGCGACCACGCGACCGGGGACGCCTGAGGTGCACTTCCAGCTCATGCGCCTTGGTGGCGAAGAACAGGACCACAACCGAGCAGGCCAGTCCGAGACACGATGAGGTCAGCAACCGGATCTGCCAGCTCGGGTCGGCGTCGTTGATGTAGAGGAAGTAACCCACAGCCACGCCAGACACCGCGGCAGCGATCGTCAACAGTCGGCGAAACATTCCAAGCAGAAGGAGCAACACGCAGATCCATCCCCCAGCCTCGTCAAGGTTTGGGCAACGAGGACTGTTATGGGCTCAGTCTAGCGCCAGGAAGGCCCGATGTCTGTGAGCCGGCTCACACCGGGGCCGGCTCACGCCCCTTCTTGATGTCGTCTTGCTGCATCTGGGCCCGGGCGGCCGACTCTTTGCCGGCTGCCTCTGCCTCCACGGCGCGATCCTGCTGGGAAGGCGTGGCCGGAGCCAGAGCTGCCTTGCGAATCTTGGCCATCTTGTCGGCCGTCTTCTTGGGGTCGCCGGCCTCTCCCAGGTCCACCTCGACCTTGCCGCCGGTCACGAACGTCTTGCCGTTGGAGGCGGTGTAGGTCTCGAAGACGGGACCACCCCGGGCGTGCTCGCCCGCTTCGTTGAGGTGCTCTTGCTCGTGGGCGCGCACCTCCTGGTCGCGATCCTCGAGCACTTTGAGAGGATTGGTGCCGGAGCCGCCGCTGGTCGACAGACAACCACAGCCCTTGCCGCACACGTGGCGCGCCATCTCTTCGTCCTGGGCGCTGGCTTTGGGCATGCCGCTGGGATCAAGACCGTTGGCCTGACCGCTGGCATTGCCATTGGCCTCGCCGGGAGCATTCGGGTTGGAGTGGCTCGCAGCCTTGTCTCCGGCGCCGTCCGCCTGGCCGTTCTTTTCCGCGGGGGCACCAAAATTGGGAATGCTCCCGGTCGGCTTCTCGGTCTCGGCCTGACTCACCGTGACCCGATCTTCGATGGGCGAATGAGGCCGGGGGCCCGGGCCCTCGTCGCCCTCGACGCTCGCCTGACGCCTGAGCCCGAGGGGAGCTCCGGGATTGAAGCCGATAGGGTCCATGCCAGCCATAAAAGAACCTTCCGTCCCTTTTTTCTTATTTGCATTCTACGTCAAGCATGTTACCGGGGTATGAACCTTTCCGACCAGTTTTGCGCAGGTTCGCGGAGCCCCCGGGCAGAACCCGATGCACATGGTGCCCCGTGTCCTGGTCTTGCTGGCTCTCCTGGTGGGTATCGTGCAGGCCGGCGACTTCGATCCGCCCACGCCTCGCATCACTTTGCTCAAGCCGGCTCGTCAGCTCGAGATGGCCCCCGGCAGCCAGGCTCGCGTGGAGATGATGGGCTCGAACCTGGAGCTGTTTCGCTACGGACAGGTCATGCACGAGAGGAAAAACCAGCGTGCCTTCAAGGTGCGCCTGGAGGAGCCGTCCTCGGCCGGCGCCATGCGTTCGCTCACGGTCGAGGCGCAAGCAAATGCCGCTCCCGGGGTCTACGAGCTGCGCCTGTTCACCCCCCTGACTTCGGTCGCTCTCCCTCTGGAGCTGACCGTGGTGGTGCCCTGATGGAGCTCTGGCTGCTGGGCGTGCTGGCCGCGGCCTGGGCGGTCGAGGCCCTGATGCTGTGGTGGCTAGCCTGGCCCCGCCCGGCCCTGATCTCCCTGTTCCTGACCGGCATCAAGGCCCTGCTGCTGCTGATCGTGTTGCCCGGGGTCACGGCCGCGGGGGACAGCGTGCTGAGCACCGCTCTGTGGATCTTCATGCTCAGCGTGCTGGTGGACGGACCGGGCCTGAGCTTGAGCCGTCCCCGCCGCTCGCCAGGCGAGGTGCTGCGAGCTTGCCTGGCCATCGACCTGGCCTATGCACTGGTGCTGGTGCTCATGGCCGGGGGCCTGATGCTGGGGGTGGGTGCCTGAGCATGCTGGGCCGACTGAACCCCTTTGCCGGCGGGCAGGACCCGCCCGAGCGCCAGAATGAGGCTCAGGCTCTGCGCCTGGAGCTGGAGGAGGCCCAGCGCCAGCTGGAAGTCGCTCGCCGCGAGCTGGAGACGTTTCGCTTCACGGCCAGCCGCTCCCAGCAGGAGCAGGCCGAGGAGCGGATCGAGCAGCTCTTCAGCGAGCTGGCCACCCCGGTGGCCCAGTTCTCCGTGCAGCGCGCTCTCAACCGACAGGAGGTGGAGCTCAAGCAGCGCGATCTCCTGGCCGTGACCGCCCGGCTGGTGCAGGCCCTGGAGACGGCCGGACTCACGCTGGAGGGTGAGCCAGGCGACGAGCTCGAGTTCAGCCCCGACCACCACCAGCCGCTCAGCCTGGAGGAGACCCTCAAGCCGGGCCAGCCGGTGCGCCTTCGCTTCCCGGGGGTTTCTTATCGAGGGCGCTGGCTGAAGAGGGCCATGGTGGAGAAACTCTCGTGAGCGGCCGGCTGGCGCTCGACTTCGGCACCTCCAACACGGTGCTGGCCAGGTGGGACGATGTCTCGCGCAGCGCTTCCACGGTGCTGGTGCCCGACTATGGGGGCCCGCTCGGCCCCGATCTACCCCCCGTGGTGCCCTCGCTCATCCACTACGAGCCCGAGCAACGGCGCTGGCTGGGCCGCCAGGTGCTGCAGCAGAACCTCTACAGCTCGCCCCGCACTTTCCGCTGGATGAAGCGCTACATCGCCAACCGCTCTCCCCTCAAGCTCAAGCTGGAGGACCGGGAGGTCTCGCCGGTCGAAGCCGGACGCGACTTCCTCAGCACCCTGCTGGCCATGGCCGTGGCCGAGCTGGGCTCGCCCGAGGAGGAGGTCGCCTTCACCCTCCCGGTGGAGTGTTTCGAGCACTATGAGGAGTGGCTCGGCAGCGTGGCCGAAGCCGCCGGCATCCATCGCTTCCGCTTCATCGACGAGCCCTCGGCCGCGGCCCTGGGCTACGGCTCTCACATCCAGGCGGGGGATGTCTACCTCATTTTCGATCTGGGCGGCGGCACACTCGATGTCTCCACCGTCAAGGTGGAAGACCAGGATCAGGGCGGCTGGCGCCGCTGCCGGGTGTTGGGCAAAGCCGGCGCCGACCTGGGTGGAGCCACTTTCGACCAGTGGCTCTTCGAGGAGGTCCTGCGCCAGAACCAGCTCAAAGACTACGACGAGGAGGTAAGGCGGCTCAGCCGGGCTCTCCTGGTCGAGTGCGAGCGGGCCAAGGAGCGGCTCTCCTTCCACCCCGAGGCCGAGATCTCGCTGATGAACCCCGACACCGGGGGGCTGGTCTCGGCCCGCTTCAGCCAGGCTGACTTCGAGCGCCTGCTGGACGAAAAGGAAGCCTTCCGCATCATCGACCAGACCCTGCGCCGGGCTCTTCGCGGAGCCCACGAGCGCGGCTTTGACGAAGAGAGCATCAAGAGCGTCTTGCTGGTGGGCGGAAGCACACTGATTCCGGCCGTGCAGCGCACTCTTCACCGCATCTTCGGACGCGAGAAGGTGCTGCTCGATCGTCCCATCGACGCCGTGGCCCGGGGAGCGGCCGCCTTTGTCTCGGGCACAGACTTTTACGACCACATCCAACATGACTATGGCATCCGCCACGTCAACGCCTCGGGCAGCTATGACTATCGCGTCATCGTGCCCCGGGGCACGGCCTACCCGACGAGCGAGCCGGTGGCGCGCCTGGTCATCAAGGGCTTCTACGACGGCCAGACCCACCTGGGCCTGGCTCTCTTCGAGTTGGGCGAGTCGCGCAAGCGCACCGCCGCCGCTGGAGGGCCCATCGAGCTGGTCTTCGACGGCACCGGTGCAGCCCGGTTGCGGCCGGTCTCGGTCGACGACGAGGAGCGCCGCTCGATGTTCTGGATGAACGAGAACCAGCCCACCTTCCTGGAGGCCCACCCGCCGGCAAAAAAGGGGGAGCCACGCTTCGAGGCGCTCTTTTCGGTGGACGGCAACAAACGTTTGCTCCTGACCGCCCGCGACCTGTTGACCGGGAAGCTGGTCTACCGGGATTATCCGGTCGTCAAACTGAGCTGAGCGCGATCTCGCTCGAACAAGTTTTTTCGTTTCCAGATCAGAAAGTTCACACGGTTTGCAAAACGGCAACATCGTGGCGACCAAATCGGACCCGCCGGGCTGGTATCCTGAAGCCAGAAGAGAGCGAAAGGACGCCCATGCATGAACGAAAAGCTTCTGGCAAGCGGTCTTGAGAGCGGACACCTTCAGAGTTTTCCCAATCTGGTGTTGGAGCGCCTGGCCAACTTGATCGGTCAGTTGGAAGCGTAGCCTGCGTTGAGGAAGAGCCCGGCCTGAGGCCGGGCTTTTTCATTTCTGCGAAGAGCGGATCATGGCCATCAGGTACTTGCCCAACAGCCGGATCTGCTCGGCCGATGGATCGGTGAAGCGCAGACTGCTGACCCAGACGTCCCCGCTCTGGTGCTCGCAGCGCAGGCAGGAGGAGGATAGCATGAGCGAGTTGAGGTTGAAGGCCGGGCCCAGGCTGACGCGATAAGTCTGGCCCTGCTTCAGGCGAGAGTCGGTCTGCAAGAGCACTCCGCCCACCCCCACGTTGAGGGCGCGCGCGCCTCCCACGAACTCATCGCCGGGGATGGCCACCGAGGCGGGCAGGTCGCCCGGCACCCGAATGGCACTTCGTTTCTGAGCCAGCATGCGCTCTTCGAAGCCGAGCTCGCGCAGCACCGCCTTCACCCAGGAGCTACGCAGGTTGGCGGGGGTATCCTCGTAGCGCACTCCCACCGTGGTGTGGGGAGCGTTGCTGCTCTTGCGAGTCCAGATCACCCGGCAACGCACGCGGTGATTCTTGACCCCGGCTACCTTGTGGGGATACTCGACGTGCACCTCGGCCTTCTTGTCGATCGCATGCCGAGTGCGAAAGCGCAGACCGTCCACTCCCATTTCGACCACCACCGCGTCATGGGGCTTACGACCGGGTTGCAGCAGCTGCACCGGAATGTAGCAGCGCAGGCGGACGAGTCGACGGCGCTCTTCTTCCGGCAGGCCCGCGCGCCCCGGCAGGAGGCCCTGGATGGTTTCCAGCAATTGGCGAAGGTTCATTGGCAGGGCAGTTCGGGTCGCTCCAGCGGGGCACCTCTCGTCAGGAGCGAGGGGATGGCCGGGGACGCTGAGGACTGGCAGTCTGCGACTGGGTGGGGGACGGGGTGGGCATGGGCACGCGCACCGGAATGACCTCCACCTCGACCACGTCGTCTTCGTCGGAGACCAGCACAACGCCCTCGGGCATTGCCAGCGCCACGCTGCGACGGGTGACCTCGGAGACCTCCCCGAAGTCGATGGCCGCAGTGGGGACGCTATTGGGCTTGCGCACTCCCGGCCCGGTGCGCACCGAGACAAACTGAGGGATGACGTGGATCGAGTGACGCACTCCTGGCCTGGGGGTGACCGTCACGTTGGCAACCGAAACCGGCACTCCCACGCTGGCCGAGATCGACTGCAACTCGACCGAGGCCAGCACTTTGTGGGCGCCGGTCACGGAAACCCTGGGTACCAGACGACTATTCTCGTCCACCGGGAGAAGGTCGCGCACGTTCATGGTGAAACTCTGCTGCTCGGCTGCAAGTACGATCTCGCCACGCACTCGATGCACGTCTTTGACGGCCGACTCGGGGCCGGTCACCTTGACGGTGGCCGGATCCACGGCCACGTTGCCCACGACCATTCCGCTGGCAGGCTTGCCGTTGAGGATGATCTCGACGGGTACCGTGCGACTGTCCTTGCGGCTCAGCGAAAGGGTGACCTGGGCCGGCTCGGTGGCGATCAGCTCGACCCCGCCGGGAGGGATGACGCGCACCTGGCGAGGGTAGAGCCCGGGGCTCAATCCGGTCACATCCACTCTGGCCCGCACGAAGTTCTCGGGCATCTGATCGAGATCGCGGGCCTCGCCCCGAATGGTGACTCGCACGTTGCTGGGCTTGTTGTCCACCTCGATCTCCGGGCCCAGGCCTTCCACCTCGAGCGGCACCGCCAGCGTCAGCTGCATGCGCACCGAGCCGGGCCCCTGCGAGATTTTGACGAAGGACCAGAGGACGACGGAAACCACGATGGCCAGAATCTTCAGCCCCGTGTTCTCGCGGAAAAAGCGCATGGCTGAACCGGGCTCAACCATTGGGCTGCTTCCCCAGCAACTGACGGATATTCACTTTGGTGGTCTCGGGGATGTTCAGAAGATGGCGGGCCAGAGCTTTGCGGACATCGGCCTCTTCGGTCATGGCACGGCCCAACTCGCGATCATGAGCGATGCGCGCCTCGCCGGTCTCTTCCGACACGACCAGCACCACCGCATCGGTCTGCTCAGCGATGCCCAGCGCGGCCCGATGGCGAGTACCGAACTTTGGGTTGACGGCGGCATCCGAGAGGGGCAGGTAGCACTGAGCAGCCACGATGTCGGAGCCGCGCAGGATGACGGCCCCGTCGTGCAGCGGGGATGCGGGATTGAAAATGCTCTGCAACAGCTTGGAGGAGACCCGTCCGTCGATGGCCTGGCCATTCTCAATGAACTCTTGCAGGCCGGTCTCGCGCTCGAGCACGATCAGGGCGCCCTGGCGCAGCTGGCCCAGGGCTGAGGCGGCGTAAGCCAGCTCGTCGATCAGCTTGCCCAGCTCTTCCTTGCCCATCTTGTTGAGAGCCGAGCTGGGCAAGATGCCCTGCTGACCAAGCCGCATGAGCGCGCGGCGCAACTCGGGCTGGAAGATGACTGGAAGGGCCACCGCCACCGAGACCAGGAAGCCCTGCAGCAACCAGATGGTGGTGGGAAGCCGGGCCGTGTGTGCGATCAAGAGCAGGGCCAACAGGAACAGCACACCCTGCATGATCTGCACCCCTCGCGTACCTTTGAGGGCCAGCAGCAGATAGTAGAGCCCCACCGAAACAAAGGCGACATCGAGGAAGTCGCGCCATCCGAACTGACTGACGAATTGTACCAGGATACCCAAGAGGTCCAGCTCCCGCCTGAGAACACAAGGCCTGCGTTTGCTTGCAAAATTCAACCGACCGGCGGAGATAACCTTTCTGATTCAAAGAAAGAGCCCCGGCCCATTGGACCGAGGCTCTTCGCAAAGACAGGATTCCCAAAATTTTCCGCCAGACTGCTGTAGCGCTTGCCCTGGGCAGCTTTAGGTAGCTTTGGTACTCCTCCACACCGGCTTCGCCGCCGCTCCTGGCGACGGCTTAGTTAACCATCGAACGCTTCTTTTTAGCTCGCGTTCGACACCAGCCGCAGAGAGTCGTTGTGCGACTCGGCCACGACGTGGTTGAAGGAACCGAAGGGCGTTGGCACGCCCCGCTCCACCACCGTGGTGCTCATCGTTTTCGAGCCGAAGGCTTCGGCAAGATACTGGCATGCGCGCCGCGGATCGGTGTGGTCTCCACAAGTGTACACATCGATCGCCGCGTAGCCGTGCTCAGGCCACGTGTGAATCGCGATGTGCGACTCGGAGAGCACCACAACCCCACTTACCCCGTGGGGGTAGAACTTGTGGAAGGCCACCTCGCGCACCGTTGCGCGGGCCTCCTTGGCTGCCCGGATCATAGCTTCCTGGACTTTTTCAATGTCCGAGAGCACGCCCGGGTGGCAATGGGAGAGCTCTGCAATAACGTGATTACCGAGAGCTTTCACTCCTACCACCTCACTTTTCTGCTCGGGAGATCCCACCTCCAAGATGTCTCGATTTGAGAATCGGCCGGGAGCCGATAGCGCTATCTTAGGGCTTGGGACCCCAAATGTAAAGAGGGGCACAAAGCTACCAACAAGCGTTTTATCGAGAATCCATGCGGGTTTGAGCAAGGGGGGGCATAACGGTCCGAACAGGGGTTCCATGGGGGGGGCAATAGGGCCTCTCAAGCCCCCCGTGGGTTCCATTATTGAATTTAATTCCATACCGTTATGCCTCCTGTTGCCAGGCCGCATGCTCGCAGATCTTCCTGAAATTTCTCTGACAAAATGAGGGGGGGGAAGGTGGCAGGGCCTGCCTTGCTGCACGGGCTCAACAAAGTGTGGGCTGTTCGCCAGGAACCGGGCCCGTCCGATGCGAAAGCGCCTCCACGTTATGGAACAATTCGGGTCATACCGTCCGAGCCAGCTTCGCATCGGGGTGATCTCCGGCAAAGAGGCCTTCTCTCGGACTCTCATCGCCGAGATCAATCGGCGCGGGCCCGAGATCCATGCCGAGTACTGCCGCCTGTTTGAGACGCGACTTGGCCAACCCAGCGGCTACCACGTCATCATCGATCGGCTCTCGCACGTGCACGAGTATTATCGCCCCTACCTCAAGCACGCGGCCGTGACTGGAACCTACATCATGAACAACCCGTTCCGGTTCCTGTCGGATGACAAATTCTTCAATTACGCCGTGGCCACTTCACTGGGCGTTTCCATTCCCCGCACGGTGGTCTTGCCCAGCAAAGAGTACGACGAGCGGGTGCTCGAAACCGATGATCTGCACAACCTGGGCTTCCCCCTCGACTGGAAAGCCATCGCCGGCTACATCGGGTTTCCAGCCGTGATCAAGCCCTACGACGGCTACGGGTGGCGCGAGGTCTACACCGTCGGAACCCTGGAAGAGCTGATGAAGATCTATGACGAGTCCATGCAAGATGTCATGATGCTCCAGGAGTTCATCGACTGGGACCACTATGTGCGCGCCTTCGTGGTGGGCAAGCATCACGTGTTGCCCAGCCGCTACGATCCCCACGACCGGCGCTACATCGTCGACCACGCCCACCTCAGCCCCGAGCTTGGCAAGCGCATCATCGACGACTGCATCAAACTCAACGAGACCCTGGGCTACGACATCAACACGGTCGAATTTGCCATCAAAGACGGCGTGCCATACGCCATCGACTTCATGAATCCTGTACCGGACGCCAAGCCCGAGACGATCACCCCGCTCTACTTCACCTGGCTGGTGAAAACGGTGGCCGACGTGGCCATCGAGTATGCTCGTCAGGGGGCGCGCACCCCCTACCAGTTCCAGTGCGGGCCCGGGCCCAGAGGGCCCACCTTTATGCCTCCCCGGCTGCGCCTGCCTTCCTACCTGCCGGAGTAGGGCCCGCTTTCTTCCAGCGCAAGTAGGCGTAGCTCTTGGGCGGCAGGGTCAGCTCGATGCGCCCCTCTTGTACGGTGGCTTGTCGGACTCCCACCATGTCCTGCAGCACCGTTCCCTCGGGAATCTGGCTCTGCTCGTGCAGCTTGAAGCTCAGCTCGCGCGACTCGCTCTGATGGTTGTTGAAAACGCAGACGACTTCTTCGTCGGCGCGCATCCGGCTCAAGGCGTAGGTGTGCCGGCTGGCCAGGAGCTCAACCTGGTGCCCGAATTGGAGCGCCTCTGAAGAGCGCCGCGCCCCGGTCAACTCGGCAAAACGCCTGGTCCACTGCGGGTTCTGGCCCCAGGCCATGTCGTTGCGATTCTCCGGCCCCACCCCGGTCATCGCGACCTCGGTTCCATAGTACACGTGGGGCGTTCCCCGAGCGGCCATCAGAAAGGCGGTGGCCATCTCGAGCTTGCCCAGGTCGCCCTTGCAGTCGGACATGAAGCGGATCATGTCGTGGTTGTCGAGCATGGTTCCGAGCTTGTTGGGGTTATCGTAGTAGAGGTCGGCATCGAAGGCCTTAGAAAGGTGCTCCATGCTCTCCATGCCCGGGTGGGTCAAAAGACGCATGGCTTCCTGATTGGCGTGGCTCTTGACCGTCTTGAAGTCTTCCAAGCGCTCTTTGAAGGTGCGCTCCTCGTCGCCTGAAAAGACGTAGCGGATGCGGTAGGCCAGAGGGAAGTCGAACATCGAATCCATGGTTCGGTTCTGGTAACCCGCAACGAAGTTGGGATCTTGCCAGTAGGCCTCCCCGACCGCAAAGAAATCGGGATTGACCGAGCGCATCTCCTGGTCGAAGCGGCGCAGATACTCCTCGGGAACGTGACGAACGGCGTCCATTCGGAAGGCGGACAGTCCGGTTTCCTGAAGCCATTGCTTGTGAGCAGAGAGAAGCTCTTCGGCCACCTCGGGATGAGCCTGGCTCAGGTCGGGCAGCCCGGCCAACGACCCGTTCTCTGCCTTCCATTGCCCGGGCCCACCAAGATTGCCGTTTTGATGGAACCAGTCGCGCTTGGAGGGGTCGTTGACCCACTCGTGGTCGTAGGCAGTATGGTTGACCACCACGTCCAGCATCACCTTGATGTTCTTCTCGCGAGCCCTGTCGCACAATTCCTTGAGCTTGGCCCTGTCCCCAAAGTTGGGCTCGGGGGCGCGAAAGTCGCGAGGCCAGTAACCGTGGAAACCGTCCTTGCCAAAGAAGTCACGCTGGTTCTCATACGGGCAAGAGATCCAGAGGCAGTCCACGTTGAGGCTCTGCAGATAGTCGAGCTTGTCGATCAGTCCCTGCCAGTCCCCCCCGTGAAAGCGCTCCGGATCGCCCGCAACCACGCCCTGGTCGTTTGTCTTGTCGCCGTTGTGGAAGCGATCGGTGACGGCGTAGTAGACCAGTTTGCCTTCCCAGCGAAAGACCTGGTCGCGCCCCCCCTCCGAGGAGAGCCGGCTGTGGACGCTCGTCTCGCCGTCTTTGGCCGTGAGCACCTCCAGGCGCAGGGGCTGGCCGTCCTGCCAGCCCAGCTCACGCAACATCTTCTTGTCCAGATCCAGATTCACGCGGCTGAACACACTGGAGTGCTCGGCCTTGCCGGCGAATTCCAGCCCTCCCTCCTGTCCATCGCATGCCTGCAGGGTGCGATTGGTGTCCACCTTGATGGCCAGCTTGTAACTGCCTTCCCCCTGCCAACCAAAGGGCAAAGCGCGCGGCCCAGCGGGAGCGCCCCAGTCGACCAGCACGGTGGTGTCCAGGTTGCCGTGCTCGGCTCCGGGGCGCAGGTAGGCCACCTCGGCCTGCACCTGGTAGGGCTCGTTGGTGGCTCCTTCGCGGGCATAAAGCCCGGCCAGCGAGCGGGAGCTATCGTAGCCGTCGTAAAGGCGCTCCTGGCGGCCCGGGTTGCGAGCCGCCAGGAGGTGCTCTCCGCCCAGCGGGGTTGGGCGCTCAGCCAGCGCGGCCTGATCGACCCTGTGCAGAAAGGCGTTCCAGCGGCTGGTGAACCTGTTGGCGGCCTGGCGCGAGAGCGCTTTTAGATCGTGGATGGGGGCGGGCCAGTTGTACCCACCATAGCCCCCCACGAGGGCACCCAGGGCGGCCCCGACTGTCCCCCCGATGGCGGGGGGAATCCCCAGGGTGGCGGTGGAGAGCCCCAGCGCCGCTCCCAGCCCGGCCCCCACAGCCACGCCGATCGCCCCCCGGGTTCGGCGCAGGCTCACCTGGTCAGGGCCAGGCTCGGTGTTCGGGATCGGGGCCCGAGGCGGCGTCGCGCTCGCAGCCAGGGGTCGGCTCGCCATCATCCTGTGAACCTGCATCGTGCGCAACTTTATGCTCGACCCCTGAAAAGGCTCTGAAAGCAAGTCGGTCGAACAGGCCGGGGTGGACTACCGCAAGCGCAGCCGCAGCCTGCACCTGGCCCTGGTGCTTCGCCAGAACAGCACCATCATCTCGCTTCTGGTGGCCTGGTTTGCGGTCAACTTCCTCGTCTTGCTGATGCTCGGGCACTCGTTCACCGAGACCGTGCTGATCCTGAGCTTCTTCAAGGATGACACCTCTGCCTGGGGCACCTGGTATCAGAACATGTCCGACTTCGTCGTCTTCGGCCTGGTGGTCGGCGTGGTGATGGTGGACGTGCAGCGCCGCTATCGCCCCGAGGTCACCTGCCGCATCCTGGCAGGCGAGCTCACCAACCATGCGGTGATCGTCAGTTTCTCGCACCTGGGCCAGCGGGTGCTCGAGTTCCTCGATCAGCACCACGTGCCGGCTGCGGTCATCGAGTCTGATCGCTCGGTGGTGGAAGATCTGATCCGCCAGGAGCGGCCGCTGGTGCTGGGTAACGGCCGCCAGCGGACCGACCTGGAAGCGGCCAATATCAAGCAAGCAAAGCTCGTCGTGCTCTCCGACGACGACCTGGAGACCAACTCGGTGGTGGCCAGCCTGGTGCGCCAGCTGAACCCCGATTGCAGCCTGGTGGTGCGCGTCTACGAAGACGAGATCGGGGAGGTCCTGGCCAGGCGCTATCAGGCCAGCATCGTCTCCACCTCCCGCATGGCCGCCGAGTTCATCAAGGACTATGCCAAGCGGCACAAGGCCAGATTTTGCGTCATCGTGGGAGGTAGCCAGGTGGGTCGCCGCCTGGTCAAGGTGATGCAAGATCTGCACTCGGAATTCCGCCTGATCGAGTCCGACCGCGCGCTCGTAGAAGACCTGCTCGACGATCATCCCGTTCTGATCGGCAAGCCAGCAGATCCCGAGTTGCTGGCCCAGGCCGATGTGCCGCGAGCCGATCTGGTCGTGCTGACCGACGACAACCTCTCGCACAGCCTGCCGGTGATCGACCACATTCGCGACATGAACACCGGCTGTCGCATCGTCTGTCGCGTCTTTCACGACGACGCGGCCGACATGATCACCCGCGAGCCGTTTTTGTGCGACGTGATCTCGACTTCGCGCTATGCCGTGGAGAGCCTGGCCCGCAAGGGCGTCTTCAAGAAGATCGGCCTGGATGCCGGGGCCGCAACCTCCGCCAACGCGGTGCGTGCGAGCCATGGAAAGGAGTCTTCCTAATGCGCAAGGTCATGGTCGTGGGTCTGGTGCTGCTCACTCTGGCGGGGGTGGCCACGGCCGCTACCTGGAAGTCGTTCACCGCGCCGGACAAGAAATTCTCCATCGATTTTCCGGGCGATCCGACTCCGATGAAGGAGCAGCAGGGAATTCAGGGATGGGCCATTTTCGCCGACATGAAGGCCTACACGGTCACCGTCTCAACCGAGTCGGGCATCAAGACGCTCGAGAGCGGCGCCCAGGACAAAGCCCTGCTCGACTTCGCCAACAACTTCTTCCAGGGGGCTGAGGTCACCACCACCGACCAGAAGCCCATCTCGGGCGGCTATGAGTTCACCGGCACCATCACCGAGGACAAGGACCGTGTCAAGGCCCAGGTGCTCAAGGACGTGCCCAACGACCGGGTCTACATCCTGATGACCTTTGGCGAGGCCGAGAGCCAGCGCTTCTTCGACAGCTTCAAGAAGCTCTAACCTGCATCCATGAGAGCAGCTCAGACCAGGGCCGGCACCAGGGCCACGTCGCTGCCCACCGACTTCTTGCGAGCCGGGTCAAGAAACGGTTTCTGGACCACCCTGGCGCTGACGTGGCGGCGGTCGGTATCGATCAGGGCCTCCATCTTCATCACCGTGCCCAGCTTGGCGTAGCGGCTCTGGACCGTGGCCAGGGCGATGTAGCGCTTGAGCAGGGGAGACCAGACGCCGCTGGTGGCGTAGCCCACCTGGCGGTTGGTCAGGCTATCGAAAAGCGGCACCACTCCGCGCCAGGTGGCGCAGGGCAAGTCCAGCGGCAGAGCGCGCGCGTCGAACAACTTCTCCAGCTCTTCCAGGGAGATATCCAGGCCCACCAGGCTCCAGGCCGAGCCCTGGCGCTTCTCCTTCTCCAGCGCCGCCTTGCCGATGAAGGGCCCCTTATCCATGTGCACTGTCCAGCCCAGCCCGATCTCATAGGGGGTGGACATCTGATCGTCGGTCACGCAGTAGGTGCAGCTCCTGAAGTCGACGTCCACCATGATGAAACCGGCCTCGACGCGCACCATGTCCAGCGCCAGGATGCCGGCGGGAAGGATGTTGTAATCCTTGCCGGCGGCCCACACCGCATCGTAAAGCTTGTTGGCGTGCTCGGCCTCCACCCACAGCTCGTAGCCCAGGTCCCCGGTATAGCCGGTCCGCGAGATGACCACGTCAAAGCCGTCCACCTTCGTCTGAATCTGGTGGAAGTAGCGCAGTTTATCCACGTCGGCAAGCTGAGACAGGATCGCCCGCGAACGCGGACCCTGCAAGGCCAGAGCCCCCGTCTGCACGGTGATGTCCTGCACCTCGACATCCAGGCGCTGGGCGTTCTGCAGCAGCCAGTAGTAGCTCGGATGAGCCGAGAAGAGCCGAAAACGCTCGGGCGAGAAACGCGCCACCGTGCCGTCGTCGAGCACCTTGCCGCGCTCGTCGGTCCAGCAGCTGTAGGCCACCTGGTTGTCCTTCATGCGGCCCACGTCGCGGCACAGCACGCGATTCATCAGCTTGAGAGCGTCCTTGCCCCGAATCTCGTATTTGAAGAGTGGCGAGACATCGAGCAACCCGGCCGACTCGCGGAAGGCGAAGTACTCCTGATCGTGGTTGAACTGGTAGCGCTCGACCGCGTAGTAGCCGGCCCACTCCTTCCACTTCAGGCTGGTGCACAGGGCGGAAGTCTTTTCATGAAACGGGCTTGGAATGGCCATTGTCTTTCGCCTCCTTTCCTTTTTTCGGCTTCTTGACCAGCGAGGCCACCAGGGCACCCACCCCTGCCAGGGCCACCCCGGTTCCCACCGCCAGACCTGCCCCCACTGGCGTGGAGACGGCCGATTTGGCACGCTCCAGATTGGTGGACAGGATCTCGCGGGCGGCATTGGCCCCGGCCGCCCCCGTGCCCACTCCGCCAGGATGGCAAGCCGAGCCGCACAAGAACAGCCGCTCGACCGGGCTGGAGTAGTCGGCGTAGCCCGGCAGCGGACGGCAGAAATGGAGCTGGTGCAGATTGTGCTCGCCCTGGTGCAGGTGCCCGCCGCTGAGGCCATACTCGGCCTCAAGGTCTGAGGGCGTCTTGACCAGCGCCTCCTGCAGGCACTCTCGCAGGTCCGGCAGGTAGGCCTCGAGAGTGCTCAGCACGCGCTCTCTCACGTCCTCACTGCAGCCGAAGGGCACGAACTTGACCCGCAAATCGAGCTGGGTAGGCTCGCTGAAACGACCCTCCAGCACCGGGCGCTCAGACAGCTTGCCATACTTCACGTCGTCATAGGCGCGCTCCATGGCCTCGATGTCCGGCCCGAAATGGATGCGCCCCCTGAGATAAGGGGCCGGGTCCTGCTCGCCAAGACAGGCAAAGCGCGGCGTGCGACTCAGCTTCAGCCGCACCAGGGCGGTAGCCCCGCGCATCTTCAGGTTGGTGACGTTGCGCACGAGCTCGGGGCCGAGCTCGAGCGGAGGAATCAGCTCCAGAAAGGTGCGTTTGGGGTCGAGTGCCGAGACCACCCGCGTGGCCCGCACGACGGTGCCATCTTGGAGGCGCACGCCGGTGCAGCGGCCTACTTCCACCAGGATAGATTCGACCTGCTGGCCGAAGCGAAGCTCTACCCCCCGCCGGGTGCCGGCTGCCACCAGGTCCTCCACCACCCCGCCAAGGGCC